>WPCG01177383.1_pt1 | contig 511337 bp, 465 predicted proteins | sample 5403311 | NCBI WGS metagenome assembly WPCG01 (sample SAMN12869467, study PRJNA574797) | sludge metagenome | isolation source: wastewater treatment of Control | place: China:Beijing | collected 2019-05-17
CCCGCCCGCCCCCCCCCCCCCCCCCCCCACCTGCTCTGTCCCGCCCCCTGCGACTCGCAATGACGAGGCGGAAACGGGGAATGCCTTGGCTTGCCCCCCCCTTCTCCGTCATCGCGAAGGCCGCAGGCCTGTGGCGATCCAGCTGTCGGGGGGAGCTTTTTACTCAGGGGTTGAGCGAGTCGAACACAACCTGCTCACGCTCTGCCGCAGCAGCACGCAGCTTGATCAGCTCCTTGATCTTGCGATGCGGGAAGACGTAGAACTGGTCGTGCTCTACCGCCTTGAGGGTCAGTTCAGCGATATCGGATGCCTGAATCTTGCCCTTGGCCACGGCGGCCTTGGTTAGCTCGGCACGCTTGAGCATGACATCGCTCGGTGTAACGGTTTCAGCCTTGTCGGCCGGACGATTGCGGGCCGAATCGGAAATGCCGGTGGGGAAGAAAGCCGGGCACAGGCAGGTCACGCCGACATTGGCACCGACATCACGCAGGTCCAGCGCCAGCGTTTCCGACAACGCGACCACCGAGTGCTTGGTGACGTTGTAGATAGCCATGCTCGGGCCGTTGAGCCAGCCAGCAGCCGATGCGGTATTGATGATATGGCCTTCGCCCTGAGCGATCAGCAGTGGAGTGAACACCTTGACGCCCCAAACCACGCCATACAGATTGACACCCATGACCCAGTCCCAGTCAGCCACGGTGTTTTCCCAAACCGGGCCACCAACGCTGACACCAGCGTTATTGAACACCAAATGAACACCGCCGAAACGGCTCTTGCACAGATCGGCAAAAGCCTGAACCTGATCCAGACTGGAGACATCCAGGCGCATGGTTGCGGTTTCGGTACCTGGATGAGCGGCTTCGATCAGGCGCTGGGTTTCCACCATGCCCTTTTCATCCACGTCACCCAGCACAAGCTTCATTCCCCGGGCGGCACAGCACAGTGCCAGTTCACGTCCCAGACCGCTGCCACCACCGGTAATCGCCGCTACCTTGCCCTGAAAATCTTTCATCGGCCTATCTCCTCAAAACTTGTGAAGTTGATATATTCCACACATCATCATAAATATGATGAATAGGATGCCTGCCCAAGATGATCAGAACCAGCGCTATGCGTGACCGTGATCGCGATTTAGTAACAGAGCTTATGGTCGAACAGCGAATCAGGCCGGACGCTTCTATAGTGATTCCATAAACCCGAAAGGACGCCCAACATGTATCGCCTTGCCAGCATCCTCATGCTGTGTGGCTGCGCCAGCCTGGCTGCCGCCTCTGATCCGGTCAGACTCAATACCGACATTTTTCCACCTTACCAGGTAAAGGAAGGCGACCAGTTGGGCGGCAGTTCGGTAGCAGCCCTGGGCTGTATCTTCAAGGCGCTGGCCCAGCCTTACGAAATCCGGGTATTGCCCTGGGAGCGCGCGATCCACGAGGTCAGCCAGGGCCGGGCCGACGGTTTTTTCTCTGCCACCCGCACCCGTCGGGCCAACGAGTTTGCCCAACTCTCGGCACCTCTGGCGCTGGAGAAATGGTATTGGTACAGCAACAACCCCGAACGTCCGTTCGAGCTTGGCCGGATAAACGATCCGCAGCTGAAGATTGGCGGCATCCGCGGCAGCAATCAGGTAGCCTGGCTGGAAAACCAGGGCGTCAAGGTCGACACCCTGGTCGGCAATACCCGGCAATTGCTTCAGTTGCTTGAGCGCGGGCGGATCGACGCCTTTCTAGCCGATCAGCGCACCCTGCGTATTGAACTCACTCCGCTCCCGCTTGGGCTGCGCCCTCAGCATCAGCACTTCCAGCAGTACACCAATTTAGGGGTGTACTTCGCCGATGATTTTCTGCGTCGTCATCCAAGCTTTTTAAGCCGGTTCAACGAAGAGGTGTTCCACTGCATTCCGGAAATAGCCACTCTCACCGCAGAGGAACGCGAACGCATCCAGGTACTGCATCAACAATTGTTCGCCGACTGGCCCGGCAAGTCCGAAATTATTGAGGCGGTGCTGGAACAGAACCGCCGCCACCAGCAACTGGACGTCACCCGTATCATTCAGCTCGACCAGCAGTGGATCGCCGAGACTAGCCAGCATGAACGCCCGTTGATCAACAGCGTACTGGCTCACCCACTGTCACACTGGCTGACTGACCAACAGATTCGCCACAATGGCCTGATTACCGAGGTCATGGTGACTGACTACCTGGGTCTGAATGTCGCTGTCAGCGAGATCACCACAGATTACTGGCAAGGTGACGAAGCCAAGTTCACCGAGTCATTTTTCGCCAGTAACACCACCCCGTTCATGGGGCCATTGGAGTATGATCAGTCAACACAGGGTTTTCAGGTACACGTCAGCAGCCAGATCATCGACCCCATAAGCGGCAAGGTGGTTGGTGTTCTGGTCATTGGTCTGGATATCGAGTTGGCCCTACGCATGAACGGAATCAGTGGAGAGTTGTAATGTTTCCTCTCAAGGCCGCAGCCATGGGCCTTTTCTGCTGCACCTTGTCGGCTTGCGCCCAGCAGCCGACCCCACCGCTGGACAGCCAGCAGGTCAGGATCGAACAGCGCACCTCGATGCCGCTCGATCAGTTGCGCGCTTACCGCCTCAATGGCGAGTTGGTGCGTAGTCTGAGATTTCCCGACCTACCGCCTGGCTCGCACGAACTGCAGGTTCGCTTCCAGTTCGAGGTACCCGGCGGCGGGCAGCGTAACGGTGGACGCCTGGAAAGCCGCGAGCGCACCTGCATTCTCGGCCTGAGCCATGATGACTTCCGGGCCGGTCAGCAGTATCAGATTTACGCTGAACGCAGGGGCTGGCAGCCCGCAGCCTGGCTACTGAGTCCAGAAGGTGAACGCCTGACCAGGGCTCGAATCATTCGCTGCGGACCAGGACTCTGACTCGGGCACGCGGCAAGCCATGAGCACGCATGGATCACCATGCGGCTACGCCGCTCGTGATGACGTTGGTGTGAAACACTCCAGAGCTATTGCCACTGAGCCAGCCAGCCCAGACTGGCCGCTGTGCTGCTGGCAGGGCGGTATTCGGCAGCCAGCCAGCCCTGATAACCAGCTCGTTCCAAAGCAGCCAGAGCACCGGCAAAATCCAGCACGCCAGTGCCCGGCTCAGCCCGACCCGGGCTATCAGCAAACTGCACATGACCAATCCGTCCGGCCAGCCGCTCGATACTGTCCGTCAGCACTTCGTCCATCCGGGCCATGTGGTACAGATCCAGTTGCGCCGACAGATTGGCATGCCCTACCCGCTCCAGCATCGCCAACAGCTCAGCCGAAGTAGACAACACAAAACCCGGCATGTCGTGTCGGTTGATTGCCTCGCAGGTCACCCCGACCCCAATCGTGGCAAAAGCTTGGGCAGCACGTTGCAAACGTTCAGCCAGGGTTTCCAGAGCCGCCTCACGACTCAGCCCTTCGACCAGCCGCCCAGGCAAGACATTGATTCGCTGGGGCCTGACCTGCTCGGCATAAGCCAGCCCTTGTTCCAGCGCCTGCTCGAACTCGGCAGCTCGACCCGGCACCGCTGCCAGTCCCGGACCGCCTTGCAACAGGTCGGCCGCCGGCAGGTTGATCAGTACCAGCGGCATCCTGGCCGACGCCAGCCGGGATTTGAGCTCTGGCGCTGGCAGTTCATATGGGAACTGGATTTCCACGCCGTCAAAGCCTGCGCTGGCCGCAGCCTCGATACGCTCGGCCAGAGGCACTTCGGTAAACAGCATCGACAGGTTGGCGGCTATCGGCCAAGGCATTAGGTGGCTCCTGAACGCTATAAAAGAATGACAATCCTAACCGTCTGTTTGGCGGCAAGAAAGCCTGCATCGTCCAGACCTCCAGCCCCGTCATCACGAGCGGCGCAGCTGCGTGGTGATCCATGCGGCCTGTGGATTGCCGCGTCGCTACGCTCCTCGCAATGACGGAGTATGGGTGTGGGCTGGCAACTGAGACTGGAAGCTGAAGTCGTGGCCAGTATACGGCCGAGCAGATACTTACGCCCGTCATCACGAGCGGCGTAGCCGCGTGGTGATCCATGCGGCCTGTGGATTGCCGCGTCGCTACGCTTCTCGCAATGACGAGACGTGGGTGTGGATGCCGCATCGCTGCGCTCCTCGCAATGGCAGAAGATGCCTTATCGAAGGCTCGGAGCCTGCCGCGCCAAGCATTTCCCGCTTGCTCCACCAGTCGATTGCTCTAAACTTGCGCCACGCCCTGGCCGGTCTCGACACCCGGCCCGGAGTCATCCGCTATTGAACCGGAGAAACCACATGTCGATGATCAAACGACCTCTGGCCGTGCTGGCTGGCGCATGCCTGTCCGTTGCCACTCTGTTTTCCACCGCTCAGGCCCAGGACGTGCTGCGCGTCTCGGCCATTCCCGACGAAGCTCCGACCGAGCTGCTGCGCAAATTCAAGCCGCTGGGTGAATATCTAGAGCAGGAACTGGGCATGAACGTGCAGTTCCAGCCAGTTTCCGACTACGCCGGAGTAGTCGAGGCTCTCGGCGCCAAGCGCCTGGACATGGCCTGGCTGGGCGGCTTCACCTTTGTTCAGGCCCGCCTGCGTACCGGCGACGCCATCCCGCTGGTACAACGCGAGCAGGATGAGGTCTTCACCAGTACCTTCATCACCGCCGACCCCAAGGTCAACAGCCATGCAGACCTGGCCGGCAAGAGCTTTGCCTTCGGCTCGGTATCGTCCACCTCCGGACACCTGATGCCGCGCTATTTCATGCAGCAGGACGGTATTGAGGTGGATAGCCATTTCAGCCGCATCGGCTTCTCAGGTGCCCATGACGCGACGGTCGCCTGGGTCGAATCCGGCCGGGTCGATGCCGGCGTCCTGAATGCCTCGGTCTGGGAAAAACTGGCTGACGAAGGCAAGGTCGACACCAGCAAGGTACGCGTTTATCAGGTTACCCCGACCTATTTCGACTACAACTGGACCGTGCGCGGCGATCTCGACCCAGCACTGGTCGAACGGATCAAGGCCGCGTTCCTCAAGCTCGACCCGGCCAATCCTGAGCACAAGGCCATTCTCGACCTGCAGCGTGCCAGCCGCTTCATCGAAACCCGGCCGGAGAACTACGAAGGTATCGAGCAAGCCGCCCGAGCTGCCGGCTTGTTGCAGTGAGCATCAGGCTTGATGGCGTGGGGCTGACCCACGCCAATGGCTTCGCTGCGTTGCAGGGGGTCAATCTGCAGATTGAGGCCGGCGAGCGGGTCGCCATCATCGGCTCTTCCGGGGCTGGCAAAACCAGCCTGCTGCGTTTGCTGGGCACCAGTCTGCTGCCCAGCACGGGCGAACTCCAGCTACTCGGTAGCCAGCCGACCCGCCTGCGTGGCCAGGCACTGCGACATCTGCGTCGGCGCATCGGGCTGATCCATCAAAGCCCGCCGCTACCACCGCGCCAGCGCGTGGTGACGGCCGTGCTGGCCGGACGCCTCGGCCACTGGTCGCTGGGCAAGGCGCTGCTGTCACTGTGTTATCCACTGGATATTGCCGGTGCCCACGCAGCGCTGGCCCCACTGGATCTGGCCGACAAGCTGTTTGTGCGTTGTGATCAGCTCTCTGGCGGTCAACTACAGCGCGTCGGCATCGCCCGGGTGCTATACCAAGGCGCCGACCTGCTGCTGGCCGACGAGCCGGTTTCGGCCATGGACCCTGTGCTGGCTGATCACACGTTGGGGCTGCTCAACCGACTGGCCAACGAGCGCGGCGTGAGCCTGATTGCCAGCCTGCATGCGGTTGACCTGGCCCTGCGTCATTTCCCTCGGGTCATTGGCCTGCGTGAAGGCCGGTTGCTGTTCGACAAGCCCGCCAGTGACGTCAGCCAGCGCGATCTTGAACAACTCTATGTCAACGCCAGCCTGGATAGTGGTGAGTCACCGCCCCCCTCTCCCAGCGCCGTCGACGCCGTCAATATCCCGCGATGTTTCTGAAACCAGGCGCACAGGCGCAGTATTGGCGCGATCCTGCCGCCCTGCCACGGACACTGGTGACCCTGGGCGTCCTGATTCTGTTATGGCCGGGGTTGGTGCTGACCGAATTCAGCCCCGCCAGCCTGCTGGATTCACGCAACCTGGATACTTTCGGTCGCTTTCTCGCCGGCTTCTGGCCGCCGGACACCTCCCCAGAGTTTCTCGCCCTGCTCGGCAAGGCCACGCTGGAGACCCTGGCAATGGCTACTGCCGGCCTGGTCCTGGCCCTGCTGCTGGCCATCCCGCTGGGGCTGATCGCCACCCGCGCGCTGTCGATCTCTGCCTTGCTGCGCGGCAAGCCTGCACTGCGCAGTGGCCTGATTCGCTACCCGGTACGACTGCTGCTAATCATCTTGCGCAGCGTGCCGGAAATCGTCTGGGCGTTGCTGTTTGTTCGTGCCGTAGGCCTCGGGCCAACGGCTGGTGTGCTGGCTATCGCCATCACCTATAGCGGTATGCTCGGTAAGGTCTATGCGGAAATCTGCGAGTCGGTCGACCAGCGTCCAGCCCAGGCTTTGTTACAGGCCGGCAGTGGTCGCCTGGCGGCATTCTGCTACGGCATCCTGCCGGCTGCCGCTCAGGAGCTGACCTCCTATACCCTGTACCGCTGGGAGTGTGCGGTGCGCGCCTCAGTCATCATGGGCTTTGTCGGTGCTGGTGGGCTGGGCCAGATGATCGACCTGTCGATCCGCATGTTCGCTGGCGGCGAAGTGGTCAGTATTCTGCTGACCTTCCTGCTGCTGGTGCTACTGGCCGACCAGCTCAGCACCCTGCTACGCCGGAGGCTGGCATGAGCCGGCGCTGGGAAGCCATGGGCTGGCTGCTGCTGATTGGCGCAGCGGTTATCGCCTCATTCTGGTATCTGGATATGGACCTGGGAGGCCTGCTACGCGGCGACAGCCCGCAGCAGATGCAGGCCTATGCACTGTCGTTCTTCCCGCCCGACAGCTCCGCCAACTGGCTCAGGCAGATCAGTCGTGGCGCCTTGGAGACCCTGGCGATTTCGGCCATCGGTACTCTGCTGGCGGCTCTGCTGGGCGCCGGCCTCAGCCTGCTCGCCGCCGGTCGGCTGGGGCGGCTGGCCAAGGCCGCGGCCCGGTTGCTGCTCAATGCCCTGCGCTCAGTGCCAGAACTGGTGTGGGCTGCGCTGATGGTACTGGCCGCCGGTCTCGGGCCCTTTGCCGGCACCCTGGCCATTGCCCTGCACACCGCCGGCGTGCTCGGCCGACTGTTTGCCGAAGCGCTGGAAAACACCCCGGTCGAACCGGCCAACGCCCTGCGTGAAGCCGGCGCTGGTACCCTGGCGGCGTTTTTCTACGGCACCTTGCCAGGCGTGTTGCCGCAGTGGCTGGCCTATACCCTGTATCGCTGGGAGAACAATATCCGAATGGCGGCGGTGCTGGGATTCGTCGGTGCCGGCGGTTTGGGTCAGATGCTTTATGTGACCCTCAGCCTGTTCCAGCAACCGCGGGCGATGACCGTAATTCTGGCAATGCTGCTGATGGTGTTGCTGGTCGATGCGCTCAGTGCCTGGTTGCGCCGGCGCCTTTAACCTGACGCCCTTTATGGATTGCCACGTCGCTATGCTCCTCGCAATGACGGGGTATGGGTGTGGATTGGCGTTTTTCGCGCTCGCAGAGCGCTCCTACTGCCCGCCCGTCATCACGAGCGGCGCAGCCGCGTGGTGATCCATGCGGCCTGTGGATTGCCGCATCGCTGTGCGACTCGCAATGACGGGGCATGGGTGTGGATTGGCGTTTTTCGCGCTCGCAGAGCGCTCCTACTACCCGCCCGTCATCACGAGCGGCGCAGCCGCGTGGTGATCCATGCGGCCTGTGACTCAGGCCCGCTCCTGTACCAGTACCCAGGGCCGGATCACCACGGCCCATAGGTTGTCGGGGTGGCGCTCGCTCCAGTCAATAGCCTGTTCATTGCTGATCGGGCCAAACTGCCCAGTATCCATCCAGCCCTTGACCGTGTCGGCATCATCAGCCGTCAGCGCCTGGGCTACCGCCACCAAATCCAGCGCGGCCCCCACCACTAAGACTTCTCCACGAGCAAAATGCGGTTCCAGGGTTTTCCAGTCAATCCGACCGGTCGAGCCTAAAATGGCGGCGTAAGTTTCAGTTGGGCTGGTCATCGACGGGCTCCCGGGGGCTGAAGGGCTCTGAAAACGCGTAGGGTAGCACCCGGAAAAAGCCTGACCAATCGGTCATTTGTCACTAATAGGTAATTTTGTTGCACTTTAAGGACATCTGTCAGCAAATTGAAACAGCTCGATTCCCTGTCTTATATCCCATTGCTAAACTGCTCCGGTACAGTTCCCGGAGAAGGTCCCGAGCCGCCAACCCTCGGCACTTTCATTTGTCGGACAACAACAAGTGAGCAGATAACATGAAGAAAATGCATCGCAAAGCACTATCCCAATTCATCGCCGCCACCGCTCTGGCCAGCGTCAGTAGCCTGGCCCTGGCCGACACTATCAAGATCGCCTTGGCCGGTCCGGTTACCGGTCCAGTAGCGCAGTACGGTGACATGCAGTTCATCGGCGCCAAGATGGCCATTGAGCAGATCAATGCCGCTGGCGGCGTCAATGGTAGCCAGCTTGAGGGTGTGGTATTCGACGATGCTTGCGATCCCAAGCAGGCGGTTGCGGTCGCCAACCGGATTGTCAACGATGGCATTCAATTCGTGGTCGGCCATCTCTGCTCCAGCTCAACTCAACCAGCTTCCGATGTATATGAAGAAGAAGGCGTGCTGATGATCACCGCCGCCTCAACCAGTCCTGATATCACCTCGCGCGGCTATGAGCTGGTGTTCCGCACCATTGGTCTGGACAGCCTGCAAGGCCCGACTGCAGGTCAGTACATCGTTGAACATATCAAGCCAAGCAAGGTCGCCGTAATCCACGACAAGCAGCAATACGGTGAAGGTATCGCTACCGCCGTGCGTGATGTGCTGCGCGAAAACAGCATTGAAGTGCCAGTCTTCGAAGGCGTGACCGCCGGCGATAAAGACTTCTCTGCCCTGATTGCCAAGCTGCGCCAGGCTGGTGTTGATTTCGTCTACTACGGTGGCTACCACCCGGAACTGGGGCTGCTGCTGCGCCAGTCGGCCGAACAGGGCTTGAATGTTGGCTTCATGGGTCCGGAAGGCGTGGGTAACAGCGACATTTCCGCGATTGCCGGCCAGGCTTCCGAAGGTCTGCTGGTCACTCTGCCCAAGGCCTTTGACGAAGACCCGAAAAATGCTCATCTGGTCGAAGCCTTCAAGGCCAAAAACGAAGACCCCTCGGGGCCGTTCGTATTTCCGGCCTATGCCGCTGTTCAGGTGATCGCCGATGGCATCAAGCTGGCCGGCAGCACAGACACCGAGGCAGTTGCCGCTGCCTTGCGCGCCAACAGCTTCGACACCCCGACCGGCACCCTTGCCTTCGATGAAAAGGGTGACCTGAAAGACTTCAATTTCGTGGTCTACAAATGGCACGCAGATGCCACCAAGACCGCACTGACTGAGTAAACCATCAACGTCATCGGGCCCGCTGGTCACTCCAGCGGGCCCGATTTTTGTGAGTTCCCTCCGAACGACGTTCCTGTCACAGCAGGTAGCTTGGCTATGCCAGAGTCCCTTTATTACTTTATCCAGCAACTGCTCAATGGACTGACGGTTGGCAGTACCTACGCCCTGATCGCCATCGGCTATACCATGGTTTACGGCATTATCGGCATGATCAACTTCGCCCACGGCGAGGTTTACATGATCGGCAGCTATATCGCCTTCATGGCATTGGCAGCCCTGGCCTTGATGGGAGTCGAGTTTCTCCCGCTAATGATTCTCGGCGCCTTCATCATCAGCATGATCGTCACCAGCGCCTATGGCTACAGTATCGAACGGGTTGCCTATCGACCATTACGCGGCGGCAACCGGCTGATTCCACTCATATCAGCCATCGGCATGTCGATCTTCCTGCAAAACCTGGTGCGGCTGGCTCAGGGCTCGCGCGATATCGCCATGCCCAGCCTGGTGACCGGTGGTATCAGCATCGGCCCGGATGAGGGGTTCCACGCCACCTTGTCCTATATGCAGATGATCATCTTCGTGGTCACCCTGCTGACCATGACCCTGCTGACCCTGTTCATCTCCCGCTCGCGCATGGGCAGGGCCTGTCGCGCCTGTGCCGAAGACCTGAAAATGACCAATCTGCTTGGCATCAACACCAACGGCATCATCGCCCTGACCTTCGTCATTGGTGCGGCCCTGGCTGCGGTTGCCGGTGTACTGCTGAGCATGTACTACGGCGTGATCAACCCCTACATCGGCTTTATGGCTGGCCTCAAGGCCTTCACCGCCGCAGTACTGGGTGGCATCGGCAGCATTCCCGGAGCTGTACTTGGCGGTCTGCTGCTGGGTGTTACCGAGGCGATGACCGCCGGTTACTTCAGCACCGAATACAAGGACGTTGTGGCCTTCAGCCTGCTGATCCTGATCCTGCTGTTCCGTCCCAGCGGCATTCTCGGTCGCCCGGAGGTTGAGAAGGTATGATCCGTAACAACCTGAAACCCGCGCTTATTTCCGCTGCGGTGGTGGTAGTTCTCACCGCCATGCTGATGGGTGTGCGCCTGACCCCGTCCGGCACCGGTCTGACCATCAGCGGCGCAGGTACCGATGTCCTGTGGAAAATTGCCGGCGCAGCCTTGTTCATCTTCCTGTTCAATCTGTTCCGCGACCACTTGGGCAAAGCCTGGCAAGCCGTACCCGGCCTGCCCAAGCCCCCAGCCAGTCTGGTTGAGGCCACAGACAAGCCTGTTATCCAGCGCCTGTTCTGGTGTTTTCTGATCGCAGCCGCACTGGTCTTTCCGTTCTTCAGCAACCGCGGCAACATCGATCTGGCTACCCTGGTGTTGATCTACGTAATGCTCGGCCTGGGGCTGAACATTGTGGTTGGCCTGGCCGGCCTGCTGGATCTGGGCTATGTCGGCTTCTATGCGGTCGGAGCCTACAGCTATGCTTTGCTGGCGATGTATTTCGGCATGGGCTTCTGGACCGGGCTGCTGGTCGCCGGGCTGCTCGGCGCCTTCTTCGGCTTCATTCTCGGCTTTCCGGTGCTGCGCCTGCGAGGTGACTACCTGGCGATCGTGACCCTGGGCTTTGGCGAGATCATCCGCATTCTGCTCAACAACATGACCTGGCTGACCAATGGTCCAAACGGGATCGGCGGCATCCCCAAACCAACCCTGTTCGGCCTGGAGTTCAACCGCCGCGCCAGCGAAGGCATGCAGACCTTTCACGAGTTCTTCGGCATTGCCTTCAACTCCAACCACCGGGTGATCTTCCTCTACCTGCTGGCGTTGATGCTGGTGTTGATCACCCTGTACGTGATCAACCGCCTGTTGCGCATGCCGATCGGCCGCGCCTGGGAAGCCCTGCGTGAAGACGAGATTGCCTGCCGCTCGCTGGGCATCAACCCCACAGCGGTCAAGCTCAGCGCCTTCACCATCGGCTCTACCTTTGCAGGGTTCGCCGGCTGCTTCTTCGCCGCCCGCCAGGGCTTCATCAGCCCGGAATCGTTCACCTTCATCGAGTCAGCGATCATCCTTGCCATTGTAGTGCTTGGTGGAATGGGTTCTCAGGTTGGAGTAATTCTGGCAGCCATCATCATGACCATCCTTCCCGAGCTGGCACGCGAATTCAATGAATACCGCATGCTGCTGTTCGGTCTGATGATGGTTCTGATGATGATCTGGCGCCCGCAGGGGCTGCTGCCGATGAAACGCCCGCATATGGAGCTACGCACCCAATGACCATGCCCATGCTTGAAGTCTCTGGCCTGACCATGCGTTTTGGCGGGCTACTGGCGGTCAACGGCGTTGCCCTGACCGTACAGGAAAAACAGATCGTCTCGATGATCGGCCCCAACGGGGCCGGCAAGACTACGGTGTTCAACTGTCTGACCGGTTTTTACAAACCCAGCGACGGCAAGATCATCTTTCGTGGTGAGGAAATTCAGGGCCTGCCCGGTTTCAAGGTTGCCCGCAAGGGCATGATCCGTACCTTCCAGCATGTGCGCCTGTTCAAGGAAATGACCCTGCTGGAAAACCTGCTGGTGGCTCAGCACCAACACCTGAATACCAGTCTGCTGGCGGGCCTGTTCAAGACCCCGAACTACCGCCGCAGCGAGAAGCAGGCGCTGGAGCGGGCCGCCTACTGGCTGGAGCGGGTCGACCTGCTGGAGTTTGCCAACCGCCCGGCCAACAGCCTGGCCTATGGTCAGCAGCGACGCCTGGAGATCGCCCGCTGCATGGTAACTCAGCCATCACTGCTGATGCTCGACGAGCCGGCCGCCGGCCTCAACCCAAGAGAAACCGACGATCTCAAGGCGCTGATCAGCGAACTGCGCGATGCCCACGGCATCACCGTGCTGCTGATCGAACATGACATGAAACTGGTCATGAGCATTTCCGACCATATCGTGGTGATCAACCAGGGCTGCCCACTGGCCAACGGCACACCGGACCAGGTGCGCAGCAACCCTGACGTGATCAAGGCCTACCTGGGCGAAACCTGAGGGCAAGAGCTGATGCTGTACATGAAAAATGTCTCGACCCACTACGGCAAGATCCAGGCACTGCACGACGTTAGCCTGGAAGTCCAGCGTGGCGAGATCGTTACCCTGATCGGCGCCAATGGTGCCGGCAAGACCACATTACTGATGACCCTGTGCGGCGACCCGCGCCCCAGTAGCGGCAGCATTCGTTACGAAGGTGAAGACCTGACCGGGCTGAGCACTGCCGAAATCATGCGCAAGGATATTGCCATCGTGCCGGAGGGCCGGCGCGTGTTCTCGCGCCTGACCGTCGAGGAAAACCTGGCGATGGGCGGTTTCTTCACCAGCAAGGAAGCCTTCCAGCAGCAACTGGACGCCACGCTGGCGCTGTTCCCGCGCCTGAAGGAGCGCTATCAGCAGCGCGCTGGCACCATGTCCGGAGGGGAGCAGCAGATGCTGGCCATCGGTCGAGCGCTGATGAGCAAGCCGCGCCTGCTGCTGCTTGACGAGCCATCACTGGGACTGGCACCGATCATCATCCAGCAGATTTTCGAGATCATTGAGGAGCTGCGCAGACAGGGAGTAACTATCTTTCTGGTCGAGCAGAACGCCAACCAGGCACTCAAGCTCGCCGATCGTGGTTATGTGATGGAGCACGGGCACATCGTCATGCAGGATAGCGGCGCCGCACTGCTGGCCAACCCACAGGTACGCGACGCCTATCTCGGAGGGTAACCCACGCTGTTGCGCCTGCCCGGGTTACTACCAACCGCGGTAGGCGCAACCTTCCTGACGCTGGCCATCATGCTCCAGCACCGCGCGCTGATGGAAGAAACTGCCCGGAATCGCCCGGCAGCCCTGAGGATAAATCCACAGCTGCGCCGCCTCACCACGCAGCGTACGGAAGTTCAAGGCCACACCGGGCAACTGCTCATCGATCACCGGCACCCACTCGCGGGTGTTCAGGCGCATGCCCTGTTCGCCCAACTCGGCCTGCCACAGCGGATCATCTCCCAGCGCCACCCAGCGGGCAATGGCACCAACCTGATCGGCACAGCCACGCCCGACCGATTGCATGCGCCACACCTGACTGACCTGCAACACGCCCTGCCCCACCAGCCGACCACTGACATCGACAAAGATCGCACTCTGCCCAGGCTGCGCCAGTTCCGCAAACAGCTCCTCCAGCCCGGCCCCGTCCTCTACTACCAGAGCCTCTCGGCCCGAGCAAGGCTGCAACTGCCAGGAATTCCCACCACTGTGCTCCAGCAGCCCCATAACACGCTGTTCGGGCCCCTGCTCAGGACTGGTGGCGAACAGCGCACAACCACTCAGCACCAAACCAGCCGCTGCAGCCAGCGCGCCGCGCATCCATGACAGGCAAGAACTCATACTGTGAACTCCTTGGCGTTGACGGGACTCAGCCGACAGATTGCATGTTTGACCAGATCACAAAAGCCGGCTCTGATGGTAACCTTGCGTGGATAAAGCAGCCACCACCATTGAACGGCCTTCTACCAACATCGGAACTTCCATGAAAAGCACAAAAATCCTCCTGCTGTCTTCCTTGTTCGTGGCCCTGACCGCCTGTTCTGCCAAACAACCGGTACAGCAAAGTGCCGCAGTTCAGCCTTCCTGGGCCGAATCGCGGGTTGCCAGCCTGACCGAACTTGCCCAGCGCGAAGGTTACGAAGTCGAGCACGAAGGTGAGCAGATTCGCCTTATCATTCCGGTTGACGGCAACTTCCACCCCAAGCGCACTCTACTTCTGCCTTCAGGTCTGGTTCCCTTGAGCAAAGTGGCTCAAGCACTTAGACATGATGACGAAACTCAGTTCCATGTCGTCGGACATGCCGATAGCGTCGGTGATGAGGAACTGAACCAGCGCTTGAGCCTGGAACGCGCCCAGGCCGTAGCCAGTGTCCTGATGCTAGGTGGTGTCAGTAGCCAGCGCATGCAATTGCGCAGCATGGGTGAAGATCAGCCCCGCGCCGACAACAGCACCGCTACCGGTCGCGCCCTTAACCGTCGGGTGGAAATCGTCATGCTGCCCTACCCGACCCGGGTAGCCATGGCTGACTGAGACTTTCAGCCCCCCTTCCCCAGCCCCTCTCCCGCTAGCGGAGAGGGGCGTCTGCAATAGCCTTAGCCATCACTGATCCCAGGGCTCGCCCCGAGTCCGTTCAACGCGCTTGAGCTTTTCATGCATCGCCGCTTTGGCCAGCATATGGGCGCTGACCGGCGCAGTCATGAACAGGAAGATAGTGATCAGCAACTCGTGCAGGCTCAAACCTTCGCCACGGGTGCTGAAATACAGCAGTGAACCGATTACCAGCGCCCCCACCCCCAAGGTGGTGGCTTTGGTCGGTCCGTGCAGACGCATGAAAAAATCCGGCAGTTTCCACAGTCCAATCGAGCCAATCAGGGCAAACAGGCTGCCAAGCAGAATCAGCGCCGCTACCAGCCATTCAATCCAGGTCGCTTCGAGCATTTTCGTCCCCTCACTCGATGATGTCGCCGCGCAACAGGTGCTTGGCGATTGCCACGGTACCGACAAAGCCCATCACCGCAATCAGCAGCGCAGCCTCGAAGAACAGATCGGACGCCAGATACAACCCCAGCAGCATGATCAGGGCGATGGCGTTGATATACAGGGTATCCAGCGCCAGGATCCGGTCCGGCAGGTCTGGCCCTTTGAGCAGGCGCAGCAGATTGAGCAGGACGGCTACCGACATGATGCCCAGGCACAGCAGGATCACGAATTGGAGCATTCGAAGACCTCCTTGAGCGGCTTTTCGTAACGCTGTTTGATGGTGGCGATCAGCTCCTGCTCATCGGCCACGTCCAGACCATGGATCAGCAGCCTGCGCTTGTCCGCACTGATATCGGCCGACACCGTACCCGGCGTCAGAGAAATAGTGCTGGCCAGCAGGCTGATGGCAAAGTCGTGGGTCAGCTCCAGCGGATATTCGACAAAGGCCGGGCGCAGATTTTTGCTCGGCCCCAGGATCAGTCGGGCGACATCAAGATTGGCCACCACGATGTCCCACAATACCCGCAGGGTAAAACGCAGCAACACGCCGGGGCGATGCAGGGTGGGAGGATGCGGCCAGAACACGTCCGTCAGCATCGGAATGCCCCAGGCCAGAATAAAGCCCATGATCAGGGTACCAGCCGACAGATCATTCATGATCAGTTGCCAGACGATGACCAGGAACAGACTCAGCCACGGGTGTGGCAGCCAGCGCTTGGCACTCATCATGCCTCACCTCCCATGCTCATCACCGCCTCGATATAGTGTGCCGGGGCCAGTACCTGCGCTGCGGTGGCCTGCAGATAGTCCAACAGCGGCCCGGCCATGATCACCAACAGTGGACTGCTGACCAGCAACAGCAGCACTGCCAGCATGCGCCAGGCATCCAGCGGCTCGCCGGTCGCCGGTTCCGGCTCCTGACGCCAGAACAGGGTACTCCCGGCTCGGCTCAGACCGATCAGGGCCAGCAAGCCACCCACCAGTACCACCAGATACAGCCAGAACGCGGCCAACCCGACTCCCGCTGCCTGCAGCAACAGCAGCTTGCCGACGAACCCGGACAGCGGCGGCATACCAACTACAGAAATCGCCGCGATAAAGAACAACCCGCTGAGCAACAACGCATGCGGCACTGTAGGCCCCGGCACCAGCCGTCCGGCATGACGCGGACCACGCGCACGGCTGAGCAGGCCGGCAAACAGGAACAGCGCGCCACTGATCCAGGTCGAGTGAATCAGGTAATACAGGGTGGCGACCAGCGCATCTTCCGTGCCCAACGCCACACCGGCCAGCAGCGTGCCGACCGACACCACCACCAGATAGGCGATCAGGCCATTGAGGGTACTGGCTGCCAGCGCTCCAATCGCCCCCAGAGCCAGAGTCAGCAACGCCAGCGGCCACAACCAGGCTTCAACCAGACCGGCCAGAGGCCCGGCCGCCTCACCAAAGATCAGGCTATAAACCCGGATGATCGAGTAGATGCCCACTTTGGTCATGATCGCAAACAGCGCGGCAACCGGCGCACTGGCAGCAGCGTAGGCGCGTGGCAACCAAAAATACAGCGGGAACACCGCCGCCTTGAGGCCAAACACCACCAGCAGCAGTAACCCGGCCGCCCCTACCAGCGGCGCATCCGCCGGCTCAAGCGCCGCGACCCGCACCGCCATGTCGGCCATGTTCAGGGTGCCGAGCAGGCCATACAAGGTGCCCACCGCAATCAAAAACAGCGCCGAGCCGAACAGGTTGAGCAACACATAATGCAGACCAGCCCGCACCCGTGCCGAACCCGCGCCATGCAACAGCAGGGCGTAGGAGGCAATCAGCAGAATCTCAAAGAACACGAACAGGTTGAACAGATCACCGGTCAGGAACGCACCATTGATCCCCATCAACTGGAACTGGAACAGCGCATGGAAGTTGCGCCCCAGACCATCATCTCCGCGCAGCGCATACAGTACCGCGCAACTGGCCAGCACCGCCGTGACCATCAGCAGCAGGGCCGAGAGATGATCAAGTACCAGCACTATGCCAAACGGCGGCATCCAGTTACCCAAGGCATAGACGCTGATGCCGTCACCAGCCTGGCCCATCAGCGCCCAGGCCAGGGGAATCTGCAGCAGGGTCGCCAGCAGCGACAGACTGCGCTTAACCACCATCTTGCTGCGGGCGATCAACAGCAACAACGCGCCCACGAACATGGGCAACAACACCGGCAGGATCGGCAAGTGACTCATCAACGATCCCCCTTGCCGTCAACATGATCACTATCCAGTTCACCCTGGGCCCGTAGTGCCAGCACCAGAGCAAAGGCAGTCATGGCGAAACCAATCACGATCGCAGTCAGCACCAGTGCCTGGGGCAAGGGGTCGGCATAATTTTCGGCCCGGCCGATCACCGCCGGCATCCCGGTGCTCAAGCGGCCCATGGCGAACAGGAACAGGTTGACGGCGTAGCCGATCAGGGTAAGGCCCACCACGACCGGAAAGGTCCGGGCCCGCAACAGCAGATATACGCCGCAGGCGGTCAACAGCCCCAGGGTCAGGGCAAACAGCAGCTCCATCAGAGATTCTCCCCAGTCACAGCCCGGCCCGTGGACAACTTGCCCAGGTTGGCCAGAATCAACAAGGTGGCGCCCACCACGGTCAGATAAACCCCCAGATCGAAGACCAGCGCACTGGCCAGCTCGACCTCACCTACCAGCGGAATATGGAAGTGATCGAAGGCGCTGGTCAGGAACGGATAACCGAACAGCCAACTGACCAGACCGGTAGCCCCGGCGATGATTACCCCCCAGCCCGCCATATGGTGATAGTTCACACCCCAGCGCTCACTGGTCCACTGCTCACCGCTGCCCACGTATTGCAGGATCAGCGCCACAGCCGTGATCAGACCGGCAATGAAACCGCCGCCCGGCAGGTTGTGACCACGCAGGAAGATGTACGCCGAGACCATCAGTGCCAGCGGCAGGATCACCCGCGACAGGTTGACCAGCATCAGCGGGTGGGCATCGCGAGCCCAAGCCCGCCCCAGTGCGTCGGTTTGTGGAATACGTAGGCGCAGCCCATCGATCAGGGCATAGATCGCCACTCCAGCAATCGCCAGTACAGTGACTTCACCCAGGGTATCGAAACCGCGGAAGTCGACCAGAATCACGTTGACCACGTTGGTGCCGCCACCGCCCGAGACACTGTTGGCCAGGAAATAACCGGCGATGCTGTCATACGGACGGGTCATTACTGCCAACGCCAGAATCGTCACCAGCGAGCCGGCCAGCAACGCCAGAGCGATATCGCGGCCCCGCCGCAGATTGCTCGACTCGGCCGGGGTCAGGCGCGGCAGGAAGAACAGCGCGAGCATCAGCAGGACAATGGTCACCACCTCGACCGACAACTGGGTCAACGCCAAATCCGGGGCCGAGAAGCGAGCGAAAGCCAGCGCCACCATCAGGCCCACCACGCTGAGCATCACCAGCGCGACCAGGCGCTGACGATGCCAGTACACCGTGGCCAGGGCCGAGATCATCAGAATCAAAGTGCCGACCAGGGTTACACCGTCTATCGGAGCCAGGGCCAGCGCCCCGCGCAGGGCCGGCAGTTGCACCAGCCAGTAGCCACTGACCACCAGCGCGGCAATCAGCGTACAGGCCAGATAGCGCTGCAACGATGCATTCTCCAGACGCAGCGTAAACTGACCGCAGCGCCGAACCGCACTCTGGACCAGGCGCTCGAACACCAGCTTGGCATCCAGGCTTTCAAAGCGCGAGTCAGCGTACCAGTCAAACAGCGGTTTGCGCTTGGCGTAAACCAGCACCCCTACCAGCAGGGCCACAAAGCTCATAATCAACGGCAGGTTGAAGCCATGCCAGATCGCCAGACTGTACTCGGGCAGGTCGCCCCCCACTGTGGCGCTGGCCGCCACCTCGAGCAGGCTGGCTACGGTAAAGGCCGGCAACAACCCGACCAGCAGACACAAGGCCACCAGGATTTCCACCGGCACCTTCATGTAGCGCGGCGGTTCATGTGGCGGATACTTGGGCAAGTTGACCGGCTTGCCGTTGAAGAACACGTCGTGGATAAAACGCAGTGAATAGGCCACCGAGAACACCCCGGCCAGGGTCGCCACCAGCGGAATCACCCAACTGAAGTTGCCGAACTGGTGCTGCTGCAGGGTTTCGGTAAAGAACATTTCCTTGGACAGGAAGCCGTTAAGCAGGGGCACCCCGGCCATCGACGCCGCCGCCACCATCGCCAAGGTCGCGGTGTGTGGCATGTAGGCCCACAAGCCATTAATCCGGCGCATGTCCCGGGTACCGGTTTCATGGTCGATGATCCCTGCGGCCATGAACAACGACGCCTTGAAGGTCGCGTGGTTGATGATATGGAACACCGCCGCCACTGCCGCCAACTGGGTATCCAGGCCAAACAGCAGGGTAATCAGCCCCAGATGGCTGATGGTCGAGTAAGCCAGCAGGCCTTTAAGGTCATGCTTGAACAGCGCGGTCACCGCACCCAGCAGCAGAGTGGCCATGCCGGTCAGGCTGACCAGCCAGAACCACAGATCAGTTTCGGCCAGCGCCGGATACAGCCGTGCCAGCAGGAAAACCCCGGCCTTGACCATGGTGGCCGAGTGCAGATAGGCCGACACCGGGGTCGGTGCCGCCATCGCATGCGGCAGCCAGAAGTGGAACGGGAACTGCGCCGACTTGGTGAACACCCCAAGCAGCACCAACACCAGCACCACCGGATATAGCGCATGGGCACGGATCTGCTCACCCGCCGCCAGCACCGCACTCAATTCATAACTACCAACGATATGCCCCAACAGCAAAACCCCGGCCAACAACGCCAGACCACCCCCACCAGTCACCGCCAGCGCCATACGCGCGCCCTTGCGGGCGTCGCTGGAGTGTGACCAGTAACCGATCAGCAGGAACGACGACAGACTGGTCAGCTCCCAGAAGAACATCATCAGCAGCAGGTTTTCGCTCAGTACCACACCAAGCATGGCGGCCATGAACAGCAGCAGATAGGAGAAGAAGCGCCCCATGGGGTCCTTCTTCGACAGGTAATAGCGGGCATACAGAATGACCAGAATGCCGATCCCCTGGATCAGCAGGGCAAACAGAAAGCCCAGGCCATCCAGCCGAAAGCTCAGGTTCAGCCCCAGCCGTTCGATCCACGGCAGTGTCTGAACTACCGCCTCACCGGCGAATACCGTCGGCATATGACGCCACATCAGGATCAGACCAAGCACCGGCGCGACCATGGTTGCCAGAGCGCACAGTGAGCGCCCATAGCGGTCGGTCAGCAACGGCAACAGGGTTCCCAACAAGGGAAGCAAGACGATTAGCGCCAAGGTCATGCAGAACTCTCTCTATATAATGGCCGGTGGGGCTTCTTCGATTTCACTATGGCGACAGCGACATTCCGCCCATGACCGGGCGGGAAAGCCCACCATTATCCACACAGAGCCAGGCGCTGTCATGAAAACAGACTATCGATTTGATAGGAATGATTGAGAAACCGCCTGAGAAAACACCGGCCGAATAAGGTCGTGGCAGCATTGGTTCGGCAGCCTGATCATCTGCCGTTGTACTCCGGGTCACTACCCCTACGCAGCTGGATTGCCACGCCGCTACGCGGCTCGCAATGACGGGACTAGGGCTGTGGCTCGGACTGGGGTTGGTTGCTTGGTTGCTTGGTTGCTTGGAGCATGGTGCGCCAGCCCAACCCTCCGTCATTGCGAGGGCCATAGGCCCGTGGCAATCCAGTGGTGGCAGGCCCTAAACCAGGCTTAATCGGCGCACCCCGCGGGCGACAGATCAGTGGTCCTGATCTCCGCCCGCCCGTTCCAGCGCATCACCCAAGGGGCCAACCAAAGGCTTGACTCCGGCCCGGTGTCCGGCCCGGGAAATCGCATGGGCCGCCAAGGGCGCGGTCATCAACAGCACCGTGATCGCCAGCAGCACCGCAAACCAACTTTGCCCGCCCGTGGCGCACAGCACCCCGAGCAGTACCAGGATAGCGCCCAACGCACCGGCCTTGCTGGCCGAGTGCATGCGGGTATAGGCATCGGGCAGACGCCAAACCCCCAGTGCTCCAAGCAGACTGAAGATCGTCCCAAGCAAAACCAGTATCGACGCCGCCACAGACCAGAAGGTCATAGCCCACCCTCCTCGCGCTGCGGCGGCTGGTCATGAGGATCATCGCTGTGATGGGTACCCTTGAACAGCAAAGCGAAAGCCACGCTGCCAAGGAAACTGACGATCGCCAACACAATGGCAACATCCAGCAACACCGCCTGTTCACGAACCAGAGCGACCACTCCGACCCCGGCCACCCCGATCAGAGTCATGGCATCTACCGCCACCGCCCGATCCGGACGACTCGGCCCTGCCAGCAACCGCCACATGATCAATACCGCGCTGATCACCAGCATGGCACCTGCCAACGGCAGTACCCAATAGGCACCCGCCAGTTCAACCGTCATGTTTGCCTCCCTGTTTGTCTCCCATAGGATAGACCCAGGCCATCAGGCGCAACTCGATGTCATGAATCGCCTGCTGTACTGGGTCGGCCGAGGCAGTATCCAGTACGTGCACGAACAGTTCACCGGGCCGGTAGGATAGCGCTAGGGTACCCGGTGTCAGCGTCAGCAAACAGGCAATAACCGTGACCAGCCGACGGTCCTGAGTATCCAGATGGACCTGAACCACCGCCGAATTGACCTGTCGGCGCGGGTTGATCACGATCAGCGCCACATCCAGCGAGGCACTGAACACTTTCCAGGTAAACCAGGGCACGAAGCGCGCCCCGGCCTCGACCCGCATGGCATAGACTCGACATACCGGCAGCAGCAGGCCCAATAGTTTCAACAGCCCATAGACCAGCACGAACGCCAGCAGCCAGCTGGCCAGCGTTGCGCCGTCATACCAGAGGCTGAGCAGACTGGTCAGCAAAAGATGGACAAAAACCATCACTCACCTCCCCGCTCAATCAGTTGCAGATAGGCCGGCGCTTCGACCAGTTGCTCGGCCGAGGCCACCGCATACTCCATCACCGGCCCGGCGCCAAAACCGATCAGCACGGTGATCACTGCCAGTACGATCATGGTCAGCCAAGCCCCTCTCGGCCCGTCCCCGGCAACCCCCAGCTGTTCGGGCTGCGGATGGGCCTTGAGGAAGCTTTCGTTCCAGATTTTGCTCATCGATAGCAGAGTAAAGACCCCAGTGAGCAGGGCGAAGAACGTCGCGATCCAGACTCCGGCATCGAGGCTGGCCTTGACCAGCACGAACTTGGCCCAGAAGCCGGACAGCGGCGGAATCCCTGCCAGCGACAGCGCCGGAATCGCAAACAGCACCGCCAGCAGCGGCTTGCTGGCATACAACCCACCCATCGCAGCCAAACGCTCCGAACCGGTCAGCCGCGCGGCCACGCCACCGACGAAGAACAGGTTGGCCTTCACGACGATATGGTGAATCAGATAGAACACCGCGCCAGCCAAGGCCAACGGTGTCGCCAGCGCCAGCCCCAGTACCATGTAGCCGACCTGGCTGACGATATGGAACGACAGAATCCGCCGCACCTCGGTCTGCGCAGCCGCCCCCAGCACCCCGATGATCATGGTCGCACAGGCCACCCACAACAGCACCGTATGCACCATCCCAGGCTCCGGCCAGAGCAAGGTTACCATCCGGATCAGGGCATATACCCCAACCTTGGTCAGCAACCCGGCGAACAGCGCCGACACCGGGGTCCAGGCCACGTGGTAACTGGCCGGCAGCCAGCCAAACAACGGGAACAGCGCCGCCTTTACCGCAAACGACAGCAGCATCAGCATCACGCCCAGCCAGGCCCCGGAAGTGGCCTGATCGGCGCGGAAGATCAGCGCCAGCTCGCCCATGTTCAACGTCCCGGTGGAGCCATAGACCAGACCGGCCGCCAGCAGGAACATCAGGGTCGCCAGCATGTTCAGCACCAGATAGGTCATGGCCCCGGCCAGCCGGCGCTCGCCTCCACCCAGCGCAATCAGGGCAAACGAGCCGATCAGCAGCACCTCGAACCAGACATACAGGTTGAATACGTCAGCAGTGATAAAGGCGCCACAGATGCCGGCCAACAGACCCTGGACGAACAGGTGCACATCGCGCAGAAAATCGGCCGGCATCGGCTGACGATGGGCATATACCAGGGTTGCCAGACCAATCAACCCAGTGATCGCCACCATCACCGCCGACAGCCGGTCAATCACCAGACTGATGCCATAGGGCGCCGCCCAGTTGGCCATCTGACCGCTGAGTACCATGCCCTGGGCAGCCAGCGCCACCAGCCATACCCCGGCTGCCAGCAGCGCCAGACTGCCGCTCAGACTGATAAACGACACCCAGGCATGACGGCGCTTGAACAACAGGCCCAGCAACAACGTGGTCAACGGAATGACCACAGGCAGGACCAGCAGGATATTCATCATGCGCGATCCTCCGGCTCATGGTGATCCTCGTTATGATCCGGGGCCGGCTGCTCGGTGGCCGCACTGACCTTGTCGGTATCTTTGTCGCCATGCAGTTCGTGAGTCCGCTTGAGTACCGCCAGGGCGAACACGAACAGGGCAAAGCCAATCACAATCGCGGTCAGCACCAGTGCCTGGGGCAGCGGGTTGGCAGCATCGGTCATCGCCTCGTTGGCAAACACGAAAGCCGCCCGCTCGCCAGCAAAACGCCCAGCGGTCAGCACCCCGAGATTGATCGCATTGCCCAACACAGCAATGCCCAGAACCACTCGCATCAAGTGGCGGTCCAGCATCATCCACACGCCCAGCGCGGCCATGATACCGGCGGTAATGGCGGCAATCCACTCCATCAGCCAGCCCTCCCGATCAGATTACGCAGCATGTGCATCACCGAACCGAATACGGTGAGAAACACACCAATATCGAACAACAGCGGTGTCCCCAGCTTGATCCCGACCAGCTCCACCCAGTGCCCGCTCATGTACGGCAAGCCACTGGCCAGGCCAAAGAATCCGGCGCCAACCGCACAGGCCAGCCCCAGCCCGATCAGGGTCGGCGGAGTAATGTACTCAAGCCCGCGCTGGATACCACGACCAAAGGTCACCACCAACAGGGTGAAACCGGTCGCAGCCACCAGACCACCGATAAAGCCACCGCCCGGCAGGTTGTGACCGCGCCACAGGATCACCAGCGACACGACCAGCAGAATCGCCGCCAGCGGCCGCATGCCCTGACGCAGCAGCACCGAGCCGAATTCCGGCATGCCCTTGGGCTTTGGATCAGTTGCTTGTCCAGCCCCCAGCAACGTCGCGGCACCCAGTGCGGCAATCGCCACCACGACAATCTCGCCCAGCGTATCCACAGCACGGAAATCGACCAGGATCACATTGACCACGTTGCTGCCATAGCCGCCTGGCAGGCTGTTGGCCAGGAACCACTCGGCCAGATCGCCCGGCAACGGCTGACTGACCGCAGTCATGATCATCAACGTCACGGTCAGCCCCAGCACCACAGCCACTACGCCATGCCAGATATTGACCCGGCGATAGCGCGAACCACTGGCCGGAACCATCGGCAAGCGCCGCAGCACCACGGCCAGGAACACCACGGTCAAGGTCTCGACCATCAATTGGGTCAGCGCCACGTCCGGCGCATTGATAGACACAAAGAACAAGGCCAGCCCCAGGCCACTGGCACCCAGCGAGGCCACCAACGCCAGGCGACCGGGCATAAAAGCAGCACCAGCGGCCCCACCCAGGGCCAGCAGACAACCAATCACACCCGGCACGGTAATGGCCGAGAGGTTTTCAGCCTGCAATGGCTGCACCCCGACCACCAGCGCCCAGCCCAACACACTGATACTGATCATCAGTGTCATCAGCGCCATATGCAGGCGCAACGAACCATGCTGGAACTGCCGCGCCACCCAACCGGCCACCTGGAATACCCGGTTGAGCAACAGATCCCAGAGCAGATCGCCGCTGTAGTTCCAGGCTTTGCCAAGCTGAGTCGCCAGATAGCGAACCTGATCGGCATGGAAATAAAACCAGGCCCCCAGGCCCAGCGTCAGGACACTGGCAAACACCGCCGGGGTTATGCCACCCCACAGATACAAACTGACCTCAACCGGGCCCGTAGCCACGCTCTGCACTGCGGTATTGACCAGCCAGGTTTCCGGCCAGTGGTTCCATGCCCCCAAGCTGAATCCACCAATCGCCAACAGCAGCGGCCCCAGCCACATGAACGGTGACACCTCGTGCGGATGCCCCGGCCAATCGCCACGCTTGCCCAAAAAGGTGCGGAAGAAGATCAGCGCCGCAGCCGCTACCAACAAGGCATTGGTCAGAATCATCACCAAAGTCACAGTCCAGCCGATACTGCCCATTTGCATCAGGCCGGTGTACTTGAACTCCTTAGCGATAAAACCAAAGAACGGCGGCAAACCAGCATTGGAGAACGCCGCTAGTCCAACAGCAAAGCCGGTTACCGGCATCAGCTTGATCAAGCCACCCAGATGGCGCAGGTCTCGGGTACCGGTGGAATGATCTATAGCACCGACGGCCATGAACAACGCGCCCTTGTAGAACGAGTGTGCCACCAGATACAACACAAAAGCCTGCAAGCCATAAGTGGTGTTGGTGCCAATCAGCATGGTCAACTGGCCCAGCACGGTTACCGTGGTATAGGCCAGCATGCGCTTGAGGTCGTATTGCCGGATCGCCAGCACCGCCCCCAGCACCGCTGTCAGTGCGCCTAGCCCAATCAGAATGGTGCTCCAGCCAGCACCGCCACCGAGTACCGGATTCAAACGCGCCAGCAGGTAGATACCTGCCTTAACCATGGTCGCCGAGTGCAGATAGGCCGACACCGGGGTCGGCGCATTCATCGCATTGGGCAACCACAGATGAAACGGGAACTGGGCCGACTTGGTGAAACAGCCCACCAGTACCAGCAGCATGATCGCCGGAAACAGCGAGTGAGCCTGAACAACCGCCTTCTCCAGGGCCGAGAACTGCCAGGCCTCACCGGCGATTCCCAGCAACACCAGGCCGGCCAGCAATGCCAGCCCGCCGCCGCCAGTGATCAACAGCGCCTGCAACGCAGCCCGGCGCGACTCGCCCTTCTCGTGCTGGTAACTGATCAACAGATAGGAAGCCACGCTGGTCAGCTCCCAGAACACGAACATGGCGATCAGGTCATCGGCCAACACCAGACCGAGCATGGCCATCATGAAAATCAGCAGGTAGGCATAAAACCGCCCGAGATGATGATGATCGTGCAGATAGCCCGCCGAATACAGCACGATCAGCGCACCGATCCCGGTGATCAGCAAAGCGAACAGCAGCGACAGACCGTCCAGACGCAGGGTCAGGGCCACATCCAGGGCCGGCACCCAGGCAATGCTGGCGGTCAACACCTCGCCCGCTGCGACGGCAGGGATGGCCGCCACGAACCAGGCAAAACAGGCTGCCGGCACCAGCGCCAGCAACCAGCCAGCATGACGCGGTGCCATGCGCCAGATCCAGGGCGCCAACAAGGCATTGAGAGCAATGGCTAGCAAACTGACATGCATATCCACAATCCTGTACGGATGGAACTCAACATGGGCCGGATATCTCCGTTACGGCTTGGTAAATCATTTACTTACCATAGGTTGCCGATCAGACAACATCTTGACAGCCACGGTTAAATCCATAGACGAGAACTATCGGGATAGCAATATAAATAAGAGGGGAAAGCCACTACGCCTGTAGCAATTTGAAGCAATTTACCAGACAGGGAACAGGCTTGGGGGTGTGATTTTTGCGGGGAGAACTTGAGTCTGATGAGTTGCACAGCCGCGCGGTAATCCATCAGTAACCATGGATCACCACGCGGCTGTGCCGCTCGTGATGGCAATCAGCAATGCCGACTTGTGCAGGTTACTTGGTAACCCGCGACTCGCCATTCACGGTCAGAATCCGCACCCGGTCGCCCGGAGCGAAGCTGATATTGTTGGACACCTGCTGCACATAGGCGCGGGTCTGGCCGTCGTCTTCACGTACGGTTATTTCCACACCCTGGCTGCGGGTAATGCCTTCCTCGGCAGCGGCGCCGACCATACCACCAGCAACCGCACCCACCACAGTGGCGATGGCGCTGCCACGACCACCACCGACACCACTACCGGCAATACCGCCCACTGCGGCACCTGCGGCCGGGCCAATCACAGTCTTGGTGCCTTCGATCTGTACCAGGCGGACAGACTCGACGGTGCCCAGACGTACGGTTTGTGGAGCGCGGGCCTGATCACGGCTATAGACATCACCGGTCAGTTGCGAGGCGCACCCACCGACCACCAGCAGACTGCTGAGCAGGGCACTGAGAAGTAAAGGCTTTTTCATGGGTATATCCCTAAATATGGAGGACTTGATGATTTTGACTGCATCAACATCCAAATGTTGCGGCTTTTCACTTCAGGTTACAACGCCACGTGTTGTGTGCATGTGCCTTTGATCGGTTTTTGGTCGGTGATGGTCGAATGCCGGACGCGCTTTAGGTTAAAATTCGAACGATTTTAAGTCGGAATCGGTATATGCCGAAATCCTGTCATTCACTTTTTAACGCTTCGTTGTAACCCAGCCATAACAACAAGAAAACGAGCAGGTTGCCGAGCATGTCCGGAGGTCACGCATGCCCGTGTTTCAGGCTGCCTGGATGTATTATCTGAGTCATCCGGCTCTGGTTCTCAATGGACTGGCGCTGTTTTACGCTGTTTGCGGCAGTTGGCTATGGATTGCCACCCAAGTACGTAGCGCCCGTGCCAACGCCCGTCTGGCCACCAGCCCGGTCAGTGCTGGCGACATGGGCCTGGACAACGCCAGTGTGCGGGTCAACCGCATGTTCTATGCGGTGGGGACGGTGTGCCTGGTGCTGGCTGTAGTCCTGAGCCTGATCAGCACCCAGTTGTAGAATGTTTTCGCGGCCGCTGGCCGCTCCTGCCCCGGCAATGTCAGGGCAAGAGCGGTTCGCGAACGCGAATGCGTGTTTGCAACCCCATCACAACCGCAGCCCCTAGCCAACCTGAGCGCGACTTATCACCGGATTGGCATACTGCAACAACCAGAACGGCTGCTGCTCAACCGGGCAGGTAGCCAGACGCTGCTCGAAACGCTCCTGTTCGACCTTCAGGGTCACGGCATCAAACTGCGCACGCCAGTCACCCAGCTCAATCTGAGGTGCATCGGGCAGCCGCTCAAAAGCAAGATAATTACTGACATACAGGCGGTAGGACCCGAGAATCTGCCGGTCACATTCACGCGCCACCAGCTTGGCATCGGCATATTCGGCCTGGAGAGGCTCACCAAAGGCCACATGCACCCGGCCCTTGTAACCGGTCAGCCCCTGAGCAATCGAGCGATCATCCTCGCCCGGCTGTTTGACGTAACCACCCGTCCGCTCGCGCTGTTCCAGCTCGCGCGCCTTCATCAAATCACAGGGGTCCCACTCATAGGCAATGGACACCGGGACGATGCCCAGAGAGCGAATCACATCGGGGAACGACTCGTCCTTGCGGCTCATGCAAAACATCTTAATGATTGCCGAGTCAGTCTCGTCCTTGCCATCCTTGGCCCGGCCTTCAGCCTGGGCGATCCAAACCGACTCACCCGAAGCGATCGAATGGCAGATATAGGCTGACAGGGTTTGATAGGCCGCCAGCTTCTCGCGGCGCCCGGTTAGCGACCGGTGAACAATGAAGCTCTTGTTCAGCCGCATCAGATCACTGACAAAGGGCCGTTGCAGCAAATTGTCGCCAATGGCGATCCGTGGTGTCGGGTGGCCGGCATGGTAAAGCGCGTAATTGACGAACGCCGGATCCATAACGATATCGCGGTGATTGGCCAGAAACAGATACGGTCGATCCTTGTCCAGATGCTCCAGACCGCTGTAGGTCACTTCCAGCGTACTGCTCTCGATCAACCGATCCAGATAAGGTTCCAGCCGCTGCTGCAGCTCGCTGACTGTATGGATATTGCGCGCCTGACGGCGCAGACGACCACCAATCAGTGCCACCAGCGGCCCCATCAGCCAACGGGACAGACTGGGAAACCGGTAGCGGGCAAACATCTGCAGCAGCTCAGGATCACGCAACAGACGCTGCATCACCGCCGGGACTTCGTCATCATTGTAGGGTCTTATGGCATCGAACTCGGCCATGGGGCTCCTCGTCACACATGGGTGTTGGGGGTATCCTGACAAATCAGTAGCGCCAGCCTAACCCGCACTCACTGCCTGTCTTCAGGATTTCCCTGGGCCGCGCATTATGCGCGGCCCGCTTCAGAGTCTCAATTGCTCTGGTCGGTTTCGCCCGGTTGACGATCAGACTACACTGAATGTCACAGCCTAGATCACTGCCGGAGGTCATGCCCATGCAAGCGCTCGAAGAAGCCATGCTGCAATGCCCCCACTGCGGCGAGGCGATTACTTTATTGCTGGACCTGACCGGAGGCAGTCAGTCCTATACTGAGGACTGTCAGGTCTGCTGTCAGGCGATCCATGTCAACCTGTGGATCGATCCCGACCAGGACGGTTATCATATCGACCTGCGCCGCGAGCAGGACTGACCACTACGCCATGCTGTGCGCCTATAACCCCCGTGATCTGATCGAAGCCGAGCTGCTAAAACAGTTGCTGAGCAGCCACCATATCCGTTGCCACCTCACCGGCCAGTACCTGCAGGGTGCGGTAGGAGAATTGCCAGCTCATGACTTGCTGGGGCTCTGGGTCGAGCCTGCGGACCTGGGGCTGGCCCGCGAACTGATCAACGACTGGCAACACGCCACCCCACTGGATGATGAGTTTGATGACCCCGAAAGTGAGCCAGCCCTGACATGAGCGGACGCCTGGCCCAGTTCAATGCCCCACACCGCACACCCCCTGCCGACTGGCAGCCCAGCTGGAATCTGGCGCCAGGCCAGCGGCTGCTGATCCTGCGCAAGACCGACAATCGTCTGGAGTGCGTCCAGACTCTGTGGAACTTGACGCCCGGCTGGCTGCGCGACCTGAGCCGGGCGCCATTCAGCGCCCAGGCCGAATACCTGCACGACAAACCGATGTTCCGCCAGGCCCTTGCCCAGCGTCGCTGTCTGATACCGGTCGATGGCTACTTTCTCTGGCATAGCCAGGGCGGACGCAAGCAGCCCTGGTATCTGCGTCGCCGGGAAGGTGGCCTGGCCCTGGCCGGGCTATGGGAGCGCTACAGTCTGGATGACGGCAGCTATTGGGACAGTTGTGCGCTGATCACAGTGCCCGCCAAGGGCCTGAGCAGTCGCCTGGCCGAGCGTATGCCGGTCAGCCTCAATCAGGCCGAGCAAAGCCTGTGGCTGGCCAACGCCACCGCGACGGAGGCCCTGCAACCACTACTGCTCAATGCCGACTCACGGGTTGAGCTGATGCACCCGGTAACCCCGGCAATGAGTAGCCCGCAAACCCAGGGGCCGATCTGCTGTACGCCGACCGGGCCCCTGGTCCAGCCATGATCAACCCCTGATCAAACCCGGAACTGGTTGATCAGGCGGCGCTGGTGCTCAGCCAGCTTGGTCAGCCCGGCACTGGCCTCAGAAGCCTCCTGAGCCCCCTCGGCTACCGACTTGGCGACCTGATCAATGGTTGCCACATTACGATTGATATCCTCAGCTACCGCACTCTGCTCCTCAGCGGCACTGGCAATCTGGGTGTTCATCTCATTGATGATCGACACCGCCTGAGTGATCGAGGTCAGGGCGGCATCGGCCTCCTCAGCCTGCAGCACGCTTTGCTCGGTCTGCGCCCGACTCTGCTCCATGACCTTGACGGTTTCCCGGGTACCCTGCTGGAGCTGCTCGATCATTTGCTGAATTTCTTCGGTCGAGGCCTGGGTCTTCTGCGCCAGATTCCGCACCTCGTCAGCCACCACGGCAAAGCCGCGCCCCTGCTCACCTGCCCGAGCCGCCTCAATCGCAGCATTGAGCGCCAGCAGATTGGTCTGCTCGGCGATACCGCGAATGGTGTGCAAAATACCAGTGATATTCTCGCTGTCGCGGGCCAGGTCCTGCACGCTGAGCACCGCGCGCTGGATATCCTCAGCCAGATGCTGAATGGTCTGCGAGGTCGCCCGCACCACTTCCCGACCATGGTTGGCCGAGCCATCGGCATTGCTGGCTGCCTCGGCCGCCTGGGTCGCATTGCGCGCCACATCCTGGGCGGTAGCAGTCATTTCCGTCACCGCCGTAGCGACCAGATCGATCTCGCTGAGCTGCCGCTGCACCCCGTCGTTGGTGCGCATGGCGATATCGGCGGTAGTTTCCGAGGCATCGGTCACCTGCTGCACCGAGCCAACCACCTCACGCATCATGGCCTGCAACTTGTCGAGGAAAGCATTGAAGCCACGGGCAATAGCACCCAGCTCATCGGCGCGATCGATCTCCAGACGCCGGGTCAAATCACCTTCACCCTGGGCGATACCCTCCAGCATGCTCGACAACTGCCGGGCCGGGCGTGCCAGACTGTAGCCTACCAGCGCCATTACCCCAACCCCGGCCAGCGCCACCAGCAGGCCGATGATGATCATGGTCATGGAGTCGCTGGCCTGCTGGCGTTCCAGCTCACCCTGCAGGCTCAGCAAATCACTCATCACCGCATCCAGCGGCAGGGTAATCAGATAGACCCAACGCGCATCGGTACCAGCAAAACGAATCGGCATGATCAGCTCGATATGCCCTCCCGCTTCATCAACCTCATAAATCAGGCTGTCGCCGAGACGAGCCAGGTTGGCAAGCTCATTGGCATCGAGAATGCGTTCGGCCGGGTCACCCGGCTGTGCATCATTGCCGGTATAGGCTACAAGGCGCTGATTAGTGCTGATCAATGCCTGTTTGCCGCTACCGTTGTAGAGGCTGGCATTGCTTTGCTCGAGCATACCCTGAATAAAGTTCAGCGACAGATCAGCCCCAACAACCCCCATGAACTCGCCATCGACCATGATCGGCACATTGAACGATGACAACAGCTGCATCTGCCCAGCCATTTCATAAGCGGCCGGATCAATCACGCAGGGACGCAAGGTTTCCTTCGGGCACAGGTAATATTCACCTTCCCTGACCCCGGTTGGCAGCAGGTTAGTACTTTCCAGTTCGGTCAATGCTTCCAGCACCAGGTTGCCGCTGTCATCACGGTACCACCAAGGCATGAATCGCCCTGAACCCTCATACCCGTCCGTCGTGACCCCTTCATAATATTCGTCCAGGTCATCCAGCGAGTTCGGTTCCCAGGCTACATACAGACTCAGCAGGTCGGAGTTGACTTCGAGCAGCTTACGCGTGACCCGATTCATTTCCTCGCGACTCATCATCAGACTGGGCAAGGCGTCATCCTGAACTTCACCCAGCATCTGGTTGAGCGTCGCCAACTGCCCGGTAACCACCAGCGGATACTCCAGACGCCGGCGAATGCGCTCACTCTCCCCTTCGGCTATCCCTGCCAAACGCTCTTCGACCAATCCTTCCAGCAACTGCTGGCTACGCGCCTGGACAAATTCCTGGCTGCGGTCGGAGGCATACAATGTGTACAGCGTCATGGCACCCACGGCGACAAACAGACTGGCACCGGCCAGCACCGCAATGGATAACTGAATGGACTTGAACTTCATCGTCGACCCTCAATATTTCACCCCATGCAGGGCTTATCGGCGGGGCGCAAAAAATCTTCAGGATTTTTCCCCATCGTCAGGAATACTTTGGCCAGGCGACCGGTCAAAGGATAAAATTCAGTGGTAATTCATGAAAGGAATCCACCCATGCGTATCCGTGCACTTCTTCTGGGCCTGCCGCTGATCTGGCTGGCCGGCTGTGAAACCGTACAAACCACCGATGGCGGTGCCGTTGGCGTACAGCGCCAGCAGTATATGTTCAGCGCCTTGTCGAGCGCTCAGGTCGACCAAATGGCCGCCGAGTCCTATGCCAAGATGCTCGAAGAGGCCAGGGAAAAGAAAGTCCTCAATACCGACACCGCCATGCTCAACCGGCTACGCCGCATTTCCAACGACCTGATTCCGCAAACCCGGCATTTCCGCGCCGATGCGCCGAGCTGGAACTGGGAGGTCAACCTGATCAAGAGCGACCAGCTCAACGCCAGTTGCATGCCCGGCGGCAAGATCATCTTCTATACCGGTATCGTTGAGAAGCTGAACCTGACCGACGATGAAATTGCCCAGATCATGGGCCACGAAATTGCCCACGCCCTGCGTGAGCATGGTCGCGAAGCCATCTCCCGCGCCTACGTGACCCAGACCGGCACCCAGGTCGCGACGGCCCTGCTGGGGTTGGGTGAAGTAAGCCGCCAGGCCGCCGACGCCGCGGTACAATATGGCCTGACCCTGCCCAACAGCCGCGGCAACGAATCTGAAGCCGACCTGATCGGCCTGGAACTGGCCGCCCGGGCTGGCTACAACCCGCAAGCCGCAGTCACTCTGTGGCAGAAGATGGCCAGCGCCTCGCAAGGCCAGCCACCGGCCTTCCTCAGCACTCACCCGTCACACTCGGGGCGGATTCAGAACCTGCAGAACGCGATTCCACGCGTGCAGCCGTTGTACGAAGCCGCCAAGCGCTAAGGCACCCTCCTTGGTTGCCACAACACTTTCTCGCAGTGTCGTGGCAACCAGGCAAACCTTCTGCCTTACCAACCGACCCAACGCTTGAGCTGTAACCCCAGCCATACTCCCAGCACACAGAACAGCGCAAACATCCAGCCCGATGCGGCTCCAGCCATGATCCCGGACAGCAGTGTGCCGACCGTACAACCCAACGCCAGCATCGCCCCATAACCCAGCATCAGTCCGCCCAACAGCCCGCGCAGCGCTTCTCCCGGTCGCGGCCTGCGCGGCTGCCAATCGCCACTGAGCAGCGCCACGGCCCAGGCACCCAACACCAGCCCGGCCACAAACACTCCGTTATTGGACAGCAGTGTCTGCTTGACTACTGTCGCGCATCCGGAAAACCCGTCCAATCCCAATAGCCGCTCCGGCAGCAGGCCCAGCCCGCTGGCCGCCGTGCGCGACAGACTGCCCAACTCGGCCGTCACCCCCAGCGGCGCCACCCGCAGGTAACTGACCACCGCCAGCATGCCAATCAGAATGCCGCCGATATGCACAGGCCAACGCCGACGCCATAGCGCCTGCCCCAGACTCACCGGCGGCTCAGGCTCGGCGGGGCGCCCCAAGCGTGCCAGCAGCCAGGCCAGGGCCGCGAGCAAACTCAACTGCAGCAGCAATGAACCGCCATACCCCAGCCGCCCAGGCAGCCAGATGACCGGCCCCTGCTCAATGGCCAGCAGATACAACCGGTTCCAGCTCATAAACCCCAAAGCAAACCCCAGCAACGCACCGAACAGGGCAAAGGGCGCCACCGGCGAACCCTCACCCAAACGATACAGATGGGCGCTAATGCACGAACCAGACACAGCCATGCCCAGGCCGAACACCAGCGCACCCAGCGCCAGCACCCAGCTCAAGGGGCCGATATGGGCATCCGGGGGCAGACGGCCGGATAAAGGATCAGGCACAAAGGTGCCGAACAGCGCGTGATAGCCGAGCGTACCAACCGCCAGTGCGGTCACCAGCCCCAGCAGACCACGGGCATCGCCCTGTTCGAAGAAGTCACGAGTAATACAGAAGAAACAGAATCGCGAGCGCTGCAACACAACCCCGAACAACGCACCGCTCAGCAGCGAGAAGCTCAGCGCCCGCCCGGCGGGAGTCGGAGTGGCCAGCACCCAGGCCCAGAGCAATACCCCAAAGACCACCAGCGCAGCCGCCACCAGTGACAACCATGACGACCGCTGCGCCGCCTCCGTCCGCAGCATAGGCATCCCCCACAGGCCGCAGCCTGCAGGAGCTACGGCAAACCGTTTATCGGGTGGCGGGAATCAACGCCCACCACCACAGCTTCGGTAGCGGCTATTTGCCGCCCCAGACGGTACCGGCCAGATTCACCACCGGCACCCCTACGGTGTTTCCATACTCGGTCCAGGAACCATCGTAGTTACGTACCTCATAGCCGAGGATCTTGCTCAGGGCAAACCAGGTATGACTGGAACGCTCACCAATCCGGCAGTAAGTGATGACCGGCTCGCTGCCATCGATACCCACCGCGGCATAGACTTTGCGCAGCTCATCGGCAGACTTGAAGGTGCCATCGGTGGCCACCGCCTCACCCCAAGGCACATTCACTGCCCCGGGAATATGCCCGGCGCGCACCGCCAGTTCCTGGACACCCGGCGGAGCGAAAATCCGGCCGCTGTACTCGTCAGGCGAACGAATATCCACCAGTTTGGCCTGATCACTGCCATCGACCACCGCCATCACATCACTGAGCCGCGCACGAATCATTTCATTACGCTCACCCAGGGTGATATTGCCCGGAGCATAACTGGCCACCCGGTTGGTCATGGGCCGGCTCTCATCCTCCCATTTCGCCCGGCCACCATCGAGCAGCTTGACGTTCGGCACGGCGTATACGTCGAAGATCCAGGCACCCCAGGCAGCAAACCAGTTGTTGGTGTCACCATAGAGAATCACCGTAGTGCCATCGGAAATTCCGGCCTCACGCAACAGTTTCTGAAAATTTTCTGCCGATGCGATATCACGTTGAACCGGATCAACCAGATCGGTATGCCAGACGAAGTTCACCGCACCGGGAATATGGGCCCGCTCGAACTGGCCGGGGTTGACGCTGACCTCCACGATACGGACGTCAGGATTATCGAGGTTTTCCTCCAGCCAGGCGGTGTTGACCAGCACATCCGCCGCTCCGGCCAAAACCCGGCTGGCCTGGAACACAACAAGCACCGCCCCCAGCAGGACGGCAAACAGGGATTTGCAACGCATGACACGGCCTCCACGTGGACCTTGGCATATTCAAGCCTAGCCTGTCCCGGGCCCCACGTAGCACCGCCCCCAGATTATTTACCGATAAGCATATAACCGCAGGTCAGGAAGCCAACCCCAGCCAGAACACCAACAAGCCCAGCAGCGCCGCACCGGCCAGGGTCTCCATCACCCCGCGCTTGAAGTGCAAGAGCGCCAACGCCGCCAGCGCCGCAATCACGGCCGAAGCCCAGTCGAAGCGCCCGTCAAAACCCTGCGGCCAGAGCACGTGGTAACCGAAGAACAGCGCCAGATTGAGAATCACCCCAACCACCGCAGCCGTAATCCCGGTCAGCGGTGCAGTAAACTTCAGCTCGTTATGGGTCGACTCGACCAGCGGTCCGCCGCCCAGAATAAACAGGAACGACGGCAGGAAAGTGAACCAGGTAACCAGAGTCGCAGCCAAGGCCCCGGCAAGAAACGCTTGTTCCGGGCCGAACAGTTCCAGCACATAGCCACCGACAAAGGCGACAAAAGCCACCACCATGATCAGCGGCCCCGGCGTGCTTTCACCCAGCGCCAAGCCATCGATCATCTGGGTTGGGGTAACCCAGCCATGACCAGTCACCGCCCCCTGGTAAACATAGGGCAACACCGCATAGGCGCCACCAAAGGTTAACAGTGCCGCCTTGGTGAAGAACCAGCCCATCTGGGTCAAGTGACCCTGCCAGCCATACAACGCCACCAGCAACGCCATCGGCAGCAGCCACAACACCCCGCCTACCAGCAACAGACGCGTCAACCGCCACCAGCTAAAGCGCGCATGCTCTGGCGGCGGCGTGTCATCATCGATCAAGGCCGGGCCATAGTGCTTGTCCGCTGCCCCATGACCGCCACCCAACTGGAAGTAGCGTGGTGCCAGCCAGCCACCCAGAGCCCCCAATACACCGGCACCGATCACGATCAGCGGAAATGGCAGCCGGAGGAAAAAGATCGCCACAAAGGCCGCTGCGGCAATCGCCCACAACCAACGATTCTTCAACGCCCGTCCGCCAATCCGCCAGGCGGCCTGAAACACGACAGCCGTTACCGCTGGCTTGATGCCATAGAAAATCCCGGCCACCAGCGGCACATCGCCGAACGCCAGATAAACCCAACCCAACGCAATCAGAATGAACAACGACGGCAGCACGAACAACACACCGGCAACAACCCCACCCCAGGTCCGATGCAACAGCCAGCCGATATAGATCGCCAGTTGCTGTGCCTCCGGCCCCGGCAGCAACATGCAATAGTTCAGGGCATGGAGAAAACGCCGCTCCGACAGCCAGCGGCGCTTCTCCACCAGCTCTTCGTGCATGATCGCGATCTGGCCGGCAGGGCCACCGAAACTGATAAACCCCAACTTCAACCAGAACACAAAAGCCTGATAAAAACTCACCGGCACTACTGCCCGCCCTCCAACAGCTGCATCATGCTCTGCCGTCACTTGCCTTACTCCAGACCATTGAACCGGGGCTAACTATGCCACACAACTGCTACGCGCTTGTGGCGCTCACTTGGTCAGTCACCAAAGTCACGACACACTGACAACCACAAGCAGGCAGAGGCCTTGCAGGAACGGAAGCGAAACCGTGCTGAGTTGGATCAGCTTGAGCGGCTGATCAACTCTCACAAAGCTCGCCACAGCAGACAGCGGATTTAATGAGTTCCTACTGACTATCAATAACCTGAACATGTTTCAGTGATAGAGCAGCAATGATCGCCAATCCCACAGCACTGACACCACCGACCATCGCGGTGATATTTACCCCGATAATGAAAGCCACCTGCGCCTGCTCAAGAAATGAAGCCGGCAACTGACTGGCTATGGCTGCCGCAGCCCATAAGCTGTCGGCCATCGCTGCCGCCGCATCTGCTGATAATTCGGTAGAAATTACCGTGCCTATATTCGCGCGGTAGATCAATGTCGCCAGGCTGCCGAGAATGGCGACACCCAGAGCGACACCCAGCTCTTGCACCATTTCCGACATGGCTGAGGCAGAGCCCGCCTTGGCAGCCGGCGCCGCGCTGACAACAAGATCAGTCCCCAGCGCGGCCATCACCCCCAGCCCCAGATAAACCAGTGAAAACCCTGTTACGGCAATAACCAAGCCAGACGCCGAGATATCGATTTGGCTGAGCAAAAAATAACCCAAGGCAGACAGCAATAACGCACCAGCAACCACGAAGCCGGGTCGAATGTAGCGTGCAATCAACGGGGCCGCGATACCAGCGCTTACCATTGCCAGAGCCGGAGGCCCCATCCACAGGCCCGCCGCCAAGGGGGAAAGGCCCGAGACAAGTTGCAGATATTGAGTGATCAACAGCATTACACCCGACACCCCGATCAACCCAACGAGCAGCACAAGAAGCGCCGCGCTGAAGGTCCGACTGGCAAAAAGCCTAAGGTCGAGCAGCGGCTCATCAAGATGATGTTGGCGCCGGATAAACAAAAACAAAACGGCAATACCAATACCCAGCACAAGGATTGGCACAAGCGCCACACCAGCTTTGGCCAGTTCCTTGATACCGTATATCAGTGCAAAGATGGCCCCAAGCGACAGCACGACACTGTAAAGATCAAGGCGCCCGCCATGAGATGTCCGGTATTCAGGTAGTAGCAGTGGTGCGGCTACAAGCAAAATCCCAGTCACCGGAACAGCGACAAGAAATGCCGCGCCCCACCAAAAGTGGTCTAGCAGAACGCCACCGACTACAGGCCCAGCGGCCATTCCCAAAGCAAACATGGTCGCCCAGACACCGATGGCAAGTCCTCGCTGACTGGGTTGCTTGAACATGTTGCTTATGAGTGCCAGGGTCGAAGGCATCAACGTAGCCCCGGCCACTCCCAGTGCTGCACGAGCAACAATCAGCATTGCTGCATTGGTGGCGAATGCTGCTACGACCGATGCCACTGCGAAAGCAGCAGCACCGATCATCAACAGACGCCGGCGCCCTATGCGATCCCCCAAGGTGCCCATGGTTATCAGGAAGCCGGCTATCATGAAGCCGTAGATATCCATGATCCACAGAGCCTGCGTGTTGCTGGGTTGCAGATCCAATGCCAGAACAGGTAGTGCCAGGTACAGCAAGGTGACGTCAAGCCCCAGTAGCATGGTGGGCAATGCCAGAACAGCTAGACCACACCACTCCTTTAACCCTGCTGCCGGTTCCGCCCCCGGAAACAGTTGCTTTGCGTAGTCAGTCATGTCACCCCTCACTATTCAATGAAGGTGACAATATTGGAACCCCTGTTATAGGGTTACAATATATCCATTTATCCTATTACCTGGAACACTACATTGACTCAACACAACCTATCTCGGGCGCGTAGCGAGCTCAGCGACTTTCTACTTCAGCACCGTGCCAAGCTAACACCAGCGGATGTCGGACTACCGACAACCGGGCGGCGACGCACACCCGGCTTAAGACGAGAGGAAGTTGCCGCGCTGGCAGGCGTGGGACTGACCTGGTACACCTGGTTCGAGCAGGGTCGAGATATCAACGTTTCTGAATCATTCCTGTTGAGCTTGGCCAAAGCCCTCAAGCTTGACGATGCAGAATGCTGTCATCTGTTCATGCTGGCTCACCGTCGACCACCACCCACCGAAGGTTGCCAGTGGTTGGAAGTACCTCCCCTGATTCAAACGCTGATGGACGATTTAGAGATCAGACCAGCCTATGTCATGAATCTGCGCTGGGACGTAATCGCTTGGAATCAAATTGCCGATAAGTTGTTCGGTTTTAGCCACCTGGACCAACACGAACGCAATATTCTACGAATGGTATTTGCCAACCCAGCGCTGCGGAAAAGACTCCCTGCATGGCAAGAGGACGCCCAGCAGATTCTGGCGCTGTTTCGCTGTGATCTGGCCACAGCACCACAAGACCCTGCAATGCTGACTCTGATCGAAGACCTGAAAGTACTCTCAGCTGATTTTCGCCGCTGGTGGAAAAAGCCAGAGCCCGTATCCTACCGACGAGGGATAGCTTCGATCCTGGACTTTGAAGACAAGCGTCTGGACTTCATCCACGAAACGCTGATCGTAGATGAGCACAGGCACCTGAAGATGATTGCCTACTTTGCTCAAAAAGCACCGCAAATGACGACTCCAGAAATTTGAAATGCCTTCAAAACAACAAGGACAAGCAAATGATAGAGCACGCCTTCCATAAAAGCCGCCTTCTGGTCCTGGTTGCCGTCGCCGCAGCGGCGCTTTCTGCAGTGCTGCTGTACTTTGCCAGCCTGAGCGCTTTGACGCATATATTCATCGAGCTGTTCCAGGACATGCCAAGAAGCTCTGACGACGGCAAGATACTGGCGGTAAAGCTGCTTAAAGTGCTGGATCTGCTGCTGATTGCCATTTCATTCCAGATTATTGCCGTTGGTCTCTATCGGCTCTTCATCACGCCGGTCCACAAGGAGCAAAGCGCCTTTCTCAGCGCTCTGAACATCAAGAACTTTCACGACCTGAAAACTACCATCATCCAGGTTTCCGTAGTCATCATGGTGATTCTGTTCCTTGAACAGGCCGTAGAACACGGCGCTACACTAATGACTCTGTACTTCGGCGCAGCTGTGGCACTAGTGATCTTCGCCGCCATTTATGCCTCGAAAAACATGGAATGAACCAGGGCCGTACACATGTCCCGCACAACCCGCCTGTTTGAACTGATGCAGTTGCTGCGCCGCCATCGCCGACCAGTCAGCGGCCAGGCGTTAGCCCGTGAACTGCAAGTATCACTGCGCACCCTGTACCGCGACATCGCCGAGTTGAAAGCCATTGGGGCACAGATCGACGGCGAGCCGGGGCTGGGGTATGTGCTCAAACCGGATTTCATGTTGCCGCCACTGATGTTCTCCGGTGAGGAGGTCGAAGCGCTGACGCTGGGTCTTAAGTGGGTCGAACAGCGGGCTGATGAACAATTGGCCAGCGCCGCAACTGAAGTATTGGCCAAGGTGTCGGCAGTGTTGCCACGCGCATTGAATGCCCGGCTTGATGATGACGCACTGCTGGTCGGACCAGGTTGGGACAGGCCGCAGACCGTGGCGCTTACGGTCCTGCGTCAGGCTATCAGCGAAGAACGCAAGTTACAGCTCCACTACCGCGACGAGGCCGGCAACCCCTCACAACGGTTGATCTGGCCGATCAGCCTGGTGTTCTTTGAATCGACCCGGGTATTGGCCGCCTGGTGCGAGCTGCGACAGGATTTTCGCCACTTCCGGACCGACCGGATCGAGGCTGCCAGACTGCTGCCGGAACACTATCCGCGCCGCCGCCATGCCCTGCGCCAGGAATGGTTAGCGACTCTGGACCATACTGACTCCTGCCCCGAAGCACACTGCTGACAAAATCTGTCAGCACCTCGCACTAAGCTGGGCCTTCTTTCAACGGAACGCTGGAGTGCAACATGGAACAGGACATCATTTTTTACACCAACCCCTACTCGCGTGGCGGCATCGTGCACTGGATGCTGGAAGAGCTGGGCATGCCATATCAGATCGAATATCTGGAATACGGAAAATCGATGAAGGCCCCGGAATATCTGGCCATCAACCCCATGGGCAAGGTCCCGGCGATCAAGCACGGTGAGGTTGTGGTGACCGAAGCCGCGGCAATCTGCGCCTATCTGGCCGACGCTTTCCCTGAGGCGCATCTGGCACCGGCGCTGTCTGAGCGTGGCGATTATTACCGCTGGCTGTTCTTCGTCGCCGGACCACTGGAGGCCAGCTTCGGACTGCGCACCTGCGGCATCGAGATGACCCCCGAACAGCAAATGCAACTGGGTTGTGGCCTACCTGAGCAGGTGCTGGACGTGTTGGCCGATGCCGTGCGCGGGCGCCAGTACATTGCCGGCGAGCGGTTTTCAGCGGCGGATGTGTATGTCGGCTCGCATATCGGCTGGGGCATGCAGTTCGGCACCATCGATAAACGCCCGGAGTTCGTGACTTACTGGCAAGGCCTTGAACAACGCCCAGCCCATCGGCGCAGCATGGAACAGATTGAAGCGGCCATGGCCCGTTTTCCGCTCCCCGGGGCCTAGATCTGGGCAAGAAGATCACCATACAGCGCGAGCGAATGCTCGCGCTGTATGGGTAATTCAGTTGCGGATGCGGGTGCCAGCCTGACCGTCGAGGATCGCCAAAGCATCTTCCAGCCGGCCAATCCCACTGAGACCGCCGCTAACAGCGAAGTCGGCGGCCGCGGTCAGTTTCGGCCCCATCGAACCGGCCGGCAGCTCCAGGGTACTGGCCTGATCAACGCTCAGGCAGTCAATCGCCGCTGCGCTGGGAGTACCGAAGCCCCGGTAAATGGCATCGACATCGGTCAGCAGCAACAACGCATCGGCCTCAAGCTGCTGGGCCAGCAAGGCGCTGGCGGCATCCTTGTCGATAACCGCTTCTACCCCCACGGTGCTACCGTCATCGCGACGCAACACCGGAATCCCGCCACCACCGGCACAGATCACCACCACGCCCTTGTCCAGCAACAGGCGAATGACCCGCATATCGGGAATTTCCAGTGGTTTGGGTGACGGCACGACCCGGCGCCACTTGTCTCCATCCTGGGCGATGTGCCAGCCTGCGGCCTTGGCCCGGGTCTCTGCCTCCTCACGCTCATACACCGGACCAACGAACTTGGTCGGCTTTTCGAACGCCGGGTCATGTTGATCCACCACAACCTGGGTCAACAGGGTAGCGACCGGGCGATCGTGGTTCAGAGCGTTTTCCAGCTCCTGCTCGATGATATAGCCAATCATTCCCTCGGTTTCCGCCCCCAGCACATCCAGCGGATAAGCCTCATCCGGCTTGTAGGCTGCGCCCTGCAGGGCCAACAGACCAACCTGCGGGCCATTGCCATGGGTCACAACCAGATCATGCCCGGCCCGCACGACCGCCGCCAATGACTTGGCGGCGATCTGGACGTTGGCCCGCTGGGTACTGGCGGTCAGCGGTTCACCACGTTTTAGCAGGGCATTGCCGCCCAAGGCGGCGACGACCAGCACGTCAGGCCCCTAGGGTGGCGACCAGCACCGCCTTGATGGTGTGCATACGGTTTTCCGCCTGGTCGAACACGATCGAGGCGGGACTTTCAAACACCTCTTCGGTCACTTCCATGGCACTGAGACCGAACTTCTCCTCAATCTCCTTACCGACTGCGGTTTCGGTGTTGTGGAAGGCCGGCAGGCAGTGCATAAAGCGCACCTGCGGGTTGCCGGTTTTGGCCATCAGTTCGGCGTTGACCTGGTAGGGCAGCAGCAACTTGATCCGCTCGGCCCACTTTTCCTCCGGCTCACCCATCGAAACCCAGACATCGGTGTAGACAAAATCGACCCCGGCCACGGCGCTGTCAACATCCTCGGTAATGGTGATCCGTGCACCAGTGGTGCGAGCAATTTCCTGAGCCTCCTGCTGGATCTCGGCTTGTGGCCAGCAGGCTCTGGGTGCACACAGGCGCACATCCATCCCCATCTTGGCGCCACCAATCAACAGGCTGTCCCCCATGTTGTTGGCAGCATCACCGATAAACACATAGGAGACCTCGCGCAGCGGCTTTTCGATGTTTTCCTGCATGGTCAGGAAGTCCGCGAGAATCTGGGTCGGGTGGAACTCATTGGTCAGGCCGTTGTAAACCGGTACCCCAGCGTACTGTGCCAGCTCTTCGACGATATTCTGACCAAAGCCACGGTACTCAATGGCGTCATACACACGCCCAAGCACTCTGGCAGTATCCTTGACCGACTCCTTGTGACCGATATGGGTACCGGTGGGCCCCAGGTAGGTCACCCTGGCCCCCTGGTCAAACGCCGCCACCTCGAAGCCGACCCGAGTCCGGGTCGAATCCTTCTCGAAGATCAGAGCAATGTCCTTGCCCTGCAGCAGCGGCATTTCGGTACCAGCATACTTGGCCGCTTTCAGGTCAGCGGCCAGCTTGAGCAGAAAGGCAATTTCCCGCGGGCTAAAGTCACGCAGGGTGAGAAAATGCCGATTTTTCAGATTGAAAGCCATCGTGGTGCTCCTTGCTGTCAGATAGCGTCGCGAATGGTTGGGCAGCTCATGCAGCGGCCACCACCTCTACCCCGGCCCAACTCTGCACCAGGAATGCTAAGCACTTCGATGCCTGCAGCCTCCAGCGCAGCGTTGGTGTCGTCATTACGGTCGTAACCAATCACCACGCCCGGGCTCAGCGCCAGAACGTTGTTGCCATCGTTCCATTGTTCGCGTTCACGCTCGGCGGGATTGTCACCCCCGGTCGGCACTACCACCAACGAGTCATAACCGAGCACATCGGCCACAACATCGAACATCGGCCGCGGATCCTGGCTGAACGACAGATGCTTGCCGCCTGCACCCGGGCGCAGGTCATAGCAGACCATCTGATCGGCCATTTCCTTGAAGCTGGTAACCACATTGCCACCGCAGAAGGTAAATACCGTATCCAGATGCATCGCCGAGCGGGTCTTGGGGATCTGACAGGCAACCACCCGGTTGACCGTCCCCTTGGCAAACAGCGCGCTGGCCAACTGCCCAATCGCCTGTGGCGAGGTACGCTCACCCATGCCCACCAGCACCGCGCCATTGCCGACCGGCATGATGTCGCCCCCTTCCAGAGTGGCCAGGGCATGATCCTTAAGTGGATCACCCCACAGTACCTCGACCTTGCCAGCAAACTTGGGATGGAACTGGTAGATCGCCGCCATCAGCAGGGTTTCCGGCTTGCGGGCCGCCCAATACATCGGGTTCAGGGTCACACCACCGTAGATCCAGGCGCTGTTGTCACGGGTGAACAGAAAGTTCGGCAGCGGCGGCAGTACAAAACCATAGGGCCCCAGATGGTTGCCGAACAGCCCGGTTGGGTCGAACGGCAGATCGTTGACCTGTAGACCACCAATCAGAAACTCGGCCAGCCGTTGGCCTGGCAGTTCGTCCATCCAGGCGCGCAGGTCGGAGACCATGCCGACGCCAACATGATTCCAATTGATTCGATTATCAAGAATCCAGGCTCGCGCCTCTTCGATATCGAGGGTTTCGCCCAGTAGTTCATTGACGTCCAGCACTTCGACCCCTCGGGCTCGCATCAGGCTGGCGAAAACATCATGGTCCTTCTGCGCCTGTTTGACCCAGAAAACGTCGTCAAACAGCAGCGCATCACAATTGCTGGGCGTCAGTCGGCGGTGGGCCAACCCCGGGCGGCAAACGATGACCTGCCGCAGCACACCGGTTTCCGAATGGACACCAAGAGTAGGTTCTGTCATGTGAAAATTCCTTTTTCCAGTGAATTACAGGAAGGCGCCGATGCTGATTACCACGCTGATGAAGATGGTCAGAATCAGCAGCAGCGGCCAGATGAACACCAGCCACTTGTCATAGGACACTCGCCCTATCGCCAGGCCACCGATCACCACCGCGAACGTCGGATTGATCAGGTTCACCAGGCCATTGGCCGATTGATAGGCTGTCACCACCAGATCGCGGCTGACGTTGGCAAAGTCCGCCAACGGCGCCAGGATCGGCATCGACAGTACGGCAAGACCGGATGAAGAGGGTACGAAGAAGCTCATGCCCACTTCGATCCAGAAGATCAGATTGATGAAACCCAGGGCCGACATGCCACCCAGCGTGGTTTCGGCGCTGTGCAGAATCGAGTCAGCGATCATGCCCTGCTCCATGATCACCACAATGCCCCGGGCCAGACCAACCACCAGGGCCACCCCAAGCAGATCACGGGCACCGTCGACAAAGCAGCCGGTCAGACGCTTTTCACCCAACCGACCAACCACCCCAACGACAATCGCCGCGCCGAGGAACAGCGCTCCCATATTGGCCATCCACCAATCCTGTGACGAAACTCCCCAGACCATGACCACAAAGGTCAAGGCAAAGATCCCCAACACCAGTTTCTGGGTCAGCGTCAGAGTGAAGTCCTCCAGCTCGTCATGGCTCTGCAAAAACAGCTTGCGGTGAGCTTCACGCTGGCGCGCCACAATGGATTTGGACGGGTCGTTCTTGACCCGCTGGGCATAGCGCATCACATAGGCACAGCAGATCAACAGCCCTCCAACCAACAGCACCAGACGCAGCACCATACCGTCAGTAAAGGGAATATCGGCAGCATTGGATGCGATCACAGTCGCAAATGGGTTGATGGTTGAGCCCAGCACCCCGATCCCGGCGCCAATCAGGATGATCGCAACCCCGGTAACCGCGTCATAGCCAGCGGCAATCATGATCGGGATCAAAATGGCATAGAACGCCAGGGTTTCTTCGGCCATGCCATAGGTCGTGCCCCCCAAGGCGAACAGGAGCATCAGGATAGGAATCATCCAGATCTCTCGGCCCTCCAGTTTGTGCATGGCACTGCGGATCGCTGTGTCGATTGCTCCGGTGGCATTGACCACCCCGAGAAAACCGCCGAGAAACAGTACGAACAAGGCCACATCGATGGCGTTGGCGGCATAACTGTCCGGATCATAGAACCCTGCCGTCGGCGCCATCAGCACCTCGACAAAGCCCTGCGGGTTGGGTTCGACCACCTCAAAGGTGCCCGGTACGGCTACCTCTCGGCCAATCTCCTCGTTCATCACCCGTTCGTATTGTCCTGCGGGAATGATCCAGGTTAGTGCTGCGACCAGAATGATCAGCAAAAACAGAATGCTGTAAGCCGTGGGGAAACGGCTAGCCAGATCTTCTTCGAGATTTTGCGCGGACGCGCTGTCATCAGCCATAAGAGTTCTCCTATTCGTGGTGCCTCACGAAGGCTACTCCTGGGACTGCCAAGCCTGCGGTGCACCCACGAGGACAAGCCAGAGCCGGGCGCACTGTCTCAGCATAGAACAGCTCCTATGACTGACAACTGATCTGAGTCAATTACAACCCCTCTTGAGGACAGTGCTTAACCCACACTGCAAAACAGTCGTTTTAGCCCTGTGATCGGCGCAACCAGCTTCATCACCAATATCACCGGTGCTCACTCAATGCTGGCATAATGCTGGGCGTTGACCCATTGAAGACCATAACCCCAAGCAAGGAGCTGTCATGTCCCAACTGCAAGAAAAACTCGGCCCCGCCGTCATTCAAGCGCTGATTGTCTGCGTCGTGCGCTTTTTCACCATTCCCTGGTCAATCTGGAAAGGTGCTGCCCTGCGTCTGGCTGAACGCCGCCAGGCAGCCGGCAACCCGGACGACGCCAGCAGTAAATCGGAATTTCCGGTATTTGACTGGATTCGCGCAGCCTGGGATGGTCTGATCTTCCTATCCTGGTTCGTCGGCGCAGTAGTTGCGGTGATTACCCTGTTCGGCGTGATGTTCCGGGTTGGTTTCTTCAGCGGCATCGGTAGCGCCATCGGAGTAGTGGTGTATTTCTACTTCGCCGTGATCCTGATGTCGTTCTTCAAGGAAAGTCTGATCCTGCTGCTGGCAATCGCCATGAACGTCGAGAAGCTGGCAAACAAGTCTGAAGCCCAGGCCCAGGCCGCTGTTGCAGCCCCAGAGCCGACACAGCAAACTCCGTAATATCCCGCGTTCGGGCACTGAACCTCAGTGCCCGAACTGCCCCTGAGTCAACCGCTGAATGCCAGCCAGCCGGCATACAGACCCATCACCAGGAAGGCGCTGGCTGCAACGATCCGAATCAGCTTGAACGGCAGACGCCCGGCCATCACATTACCCATGAATACCACCGGCACGTTGGCCAGCAGCATGCCCAGCGTGGTACCCAGCACCACCCAGACATAGGCGTCGAACTGCGCCGCCAGCACCACAGTAGCTACCTGGGTCTTGTCACCCATTTCGGCCAGAAAGAACGCCACCAGGGTTGCCATGAACGCGCCATAGCGACTGATCGGCGGGGTATCTTCGTCATCGAGCTTATCGGGAATCAGGGTCCAGCCAGCCACGGCGATGAAACTCACAGCCAGGATCAGGTGCAGCCAGAAGTCACTCAGCAACACGCTGACCCACTGGCCAACGGCGCCGGCCAGGGCGTGGTTGAGAACAGTGGCAATCAGAATGCCCCAGACAATCGGCCAGGGCCGACGAAAACGGGCAGCCAGCAGCAGCGCCAGCAGTTGGGTTTTGTCGCCGATCTCTGCCAGCGTGACAATACCGGTTGAAACGAAGAAAGCTTCCACGGAATTTCCAGAGAGGGCGGGTTTACGATTCCATTGACACACGACTACCCCCGCCCTCGGCCGGTGGTCATGTGTCAAAGGTCTCGTCAAACCCAGTCACACGCGGTGACGGCGGGTCGCAGGCGCCATGATCTGCGGATCAATTATGTTGACACCTGCCTCATGAGAGAGACTACTCCCCTAAGACGGGCGCAACTTTAGCAAGTCATTGCAGTGGCTGCAACTGGGCTCAACCCGGTGCCACGGCAGAATACACCTTGAAACGGCTGTTCTCGCGTAACACCCGGCACGGGCCAATATGCGCCTCGATCTGCGGCGGATAACGCAAAAAGCCATTGGCAACGATGCGCAGCTCACCGCCAGGCAGCAGGTGGCGGGTCACCTGATTGAAGAAGCGCTCGGCAATCCCGGTATCCTGACGGATCCCGGTATGGAACGGCGGATTGCTGATCACTGCATGATAACGCCCGTGCACCTCACTGAGCCCATCGGAGGGGTACACCTCGGCCTCGACGCCGTTGCGCGCCAAACTCTGAGCGGCGCAGTACAGGGCCAGGGCATCGATATCTACCAGTTCAAACCGGCACTCAGGGTTGCGCCGCGCCAGGGCGATCGACAGCACACCGCTGCCGCAGCCAAAGTCCAGCACCTTACCGACCGGCAACGGAGCAGGTTCCTCCAGCAGCAGTTCACTGCCCTCGTCCAACCGACCGTGACTGAACACACCGGGCAGGCTCAGCAGTTCGATCTGCTGGTCGGCCAGCTCGACCGTGAACGACTGCTGCCAGTCGGCCAGCGCAAAGGGCGTCGCCGGCGCATCCAGCTGCACCCGCCAGAGCTGGCAGTGCCGGGCCGAGTCAAGCTTTTCCGGTTGGCTGCCAAACTGGCCAAGCAGCTTATCCGCACGGCTGACTCCGCCCTTTTTCTCTCCAACCAGATACAGTGGCTGACCGGACGCCAGCAACGGAGCGATCTGGGCAAGAGCGTACTCCGCGCGCTCAATAGCCTTGGGCATCACCAGAATGGCAGCGTCCAGCTGCTCAACCTCTGGACATAGATGACTAAAGCTTAAGCAGGCCTCGTCCAAGCGCCCCTTGAGCCCCAGCCAGGCGGCATAATCCCAGGTCCAGACCTGCCAGTCAGCTTCCAGGCTGGCGGTCAGACCATCAGCCAGCGGATTGACCAGCAACACCCGCTTGCCGGCAAACAGCTCGGCACTGCGTTCGATGATCTGACTGGTGTTGTCCATGCACAGCTCCTGGCAGCGGGGTGGGCTGGCGATTGTACGGATTCGGGCCTGGGGGTGCCAGTTTGCGGCGGCTTACACCCAAGGTTTACACCCTGGGCTTGGCTCGCCGGGTCGGCTCCGCCTGCAGCGGATCATCGGGCCAGTAGTGTTTGGGGTAGCGGCCCTTCATGTCCTTCTTCACCTCGGCATAGCTGCCACGCCAGAATCCGGCCAGATCCTGGGTTACCTGCACCGGCCGTTGCGCCGGCGACAGCAGATGCAGCTTGAGCGCCAGCCGCCCGGCGGCAATACGCGGCGTATCGGCGCTGCCGAACAACTCTTGCAAACGCACCGCCAGCACGGGCGGATGTTCGCTGTAATCGATACGGATTCGCGAGCCGGTCGGCACAGTCCAGTGGGTCGGCGCCTGCTCCTCCAGTCGCTGCGGCAATGGCCAGGGCAGCAGCGTGGCAAGAATGTTATGCAGATCCAGGTTGGCGAAGTGGCTGAGTCGGCTGACCTTGTCCAGATACGGCGCCAGCCAGTCTTCCAGACTGTCGAGCAGGGCTTGGTCGGACAGGTCAGGCCAGTCACTGGACTGCCCCGCCTCCAGATCCAACCGGCGCAGCAGGGCAATGCGCGCCTGCCATTGGCGCAGTGCCGGGGTCCAGGGCAGCAGCACCAGGCCCTGCTTACGCACCACCGCGCACAGGGCACGGTTGCGCTGGGCCGGATCGATACTGGTGAGCGGCTCGCGACTGACCACCAGGGCACCCAGTTTGCATTGGCGCTCGGCAACCAGCGTTTCAGTGCGAGCATCCCAGGCCAGGGTATCTTCACTGTCAAGCAGCTCGGTCAGATGGCTGAAGATCAGCACCTCATCCAGCGCTGCAGCGAGAAAAACCCGCGCACTGCGCTGGCTGGCGTGGCCACCCAGGCTGGCCACCACCAGCCAGCGCTGCTGTTGCAGCGAGTCGACCTGAGCAAAGGCGGCGGAACGGCCGTTGGCCAGCCGATAGTCACTGCCGGGCTGTCCCCGGCGCAGTGCAATCCGGTCAGGATAGGCCAGCGCCAGTAACAGCCCCTGCCAATGTTCATGCTCAGGCTCGCTGACCGCTTCAGAGCTGGGCTGACGCTCAATCAGCCGCTGCCATTGCCCGGCCAACTGCCGGGCCCGTTGCAACGTACCGCGATCAACCGAGGGCTCGGCTTTGGGATCATCAAACAGCGTCAGGCGCCGGGCAATATCGGCATCCTCGACTCCGCGTAACAGATCACGTTCACCAATCAATGCTGCCAACCGACAGGCCAGACGCCCAAGCCCCAGGGCCTGACCACGCAGCAGCATGTGCGCCAAACGTGGATGCATCGGCAGTTCGGCCATCGCCCGGCCATGCTCATTCAACTGCCAGCCGCGCTCATCCCGGCTCAAGGCACCGAGGCGCTGCAACAGTTCTCGGCCCTGCTGCAACGCAGCCACGGGCGGTGGGTCCAGCCAGTCCAGCTCATCGGCTTGCTGCACACCCCACTGTGCCAGTTGCAGAGCCAGCGGCGCCAGATCGGCCTGGCGCATTTCCGGCTCAGTCTGGGCCGCCAGTTGTTCATGCTGGGTGGCTGACCACAGCCGGTAACACACCCCCGGCTCCAAACGCCCGGCGCGCCCGGCACGCTGTTCAGCCGCAGCACGCGACACCCGCCGAGTGTGCAGCCGGGTCATGCCGCTGACCGGATCAAAGGCGGCCTCACGTGACAGGCCGGCATCCACCACTACCCGAATGCCCTCAATAGTCAGACTGGTTTCGGCAATCCGGGTTGCCAGCACCACCTTGCGCTGACCGGACTCGACCGGGCTGATGGCCCGACGCTGCTCGGCAAAGTCCAGCTCGCCATACAGCGGCGTTAGCTGAATGTCGTCACGCCCCTGCAACGCCTCGCTCAGTTGCGTCTGAACCCGGCGGATTTCCGCCGTGCCGGGCAGAAACACCAGCAAACTGCCGGATTCTTCAGCTAACGCCTGCAACACCGTTTGCACTACCCGTGGCTCGATGAACTCGCCGGGCTGGAAGGCGGCGCCGTAGCGCACCTCAACCGGATACTGACGACCCTCGCTGCGCACCAGCGGCGCCTGATCAAGCAACGTACAAACTGCCTCGGCATCCAGCGTCGCGGACATCACCAATAGTTTCAGTGGCGGCTGATCACGCAGGTACTGCTGGGTCTGGCGACACAGCGCCAGACCCAGATCGGCATCCAGACTGCGCTCATGGAATTCATCAAAAATCACCAGCCCGACACCGGGCAGCTCCGGATCGGCCTGCAACAGCCGTTGCAGAATTCCCTCGGTCACCACCTCGATTCGGGTCGCCTGGCTGACCCGTGTTTCCAGACGGATGCGGTAACCCACAGTCTGCCCGACCGACTCGCCAAGCAGTTGCGCCAGCCGTTCGGCCGCGGCCCGCGCGGCCAGGCGCCGGGGCTCAAGCAGAATGATTTTCTGCCCGGCCAACCAGTCAGCGTCCAGCAACGCCAATGGCACCAATGTAGTTTTGCCAGCCCCGGGTGGCGCTTGCAGCACGGCACAGGGCGCAGCAGCCAAGGTCTGCTTCAACTCGGGTATCACGGCGCTGACAGGGAGATCATGCATGCGCTACTGCCATCTGTTGGACAAAGTCAGGCATTATACTGACCATCGATCCAGCCTTGTTCAACGGAAGTCATCATGAATTTGAAGCCTCTAGCCAGCATCATCCTGACCGCTACCCTGACCAGCCAACTGGCTGCCTGCGGCACCGTGTTCTACCCCGAACGCCGCGGTCAGATCAGCGGCGAGATCGACAGTGGCGTCGCCATCCTCAACGGCATCGGCCTGCTGTTCTATATCATTCCCGGACTGATCGCCTTCGCCGTGGATTTCGCCACCGGTGCGATTTACCTGCCTGACGCCCGCTATTCACTGGCTCCGGAGCGGCTGAACCAGGCCGTTGATGAGCACGGCCAGATCGACGCCCAAAAGCTGCAGGCGATTTTGCATCAGGATCTGGGTATTGAGCTGCCACTGGAACAGGCCCAGCGCCTGAGCGCTCCCAGCACCCAGCAGTTGGCACTCCTCGGTTTGCCGCCCAGGGCCTGATGAACAACCGGCATCTAACTACCGAGCAACGCGCTCGGTTACTCAAACTAGCCACTTATGCGTCAGTGTCGGTGGCCTTGTTGCTGATCCTGCTCAAGACCTCGGTCTGGCTGATGTCGGGCTCGGTGAGTCTGCTGGCCTCACTGATCGACTCACTGATGGATGCCGGCGCCTCGCTGATCAACCTGTTTGCCGTGCGCTACGCGCTCAAGCCAGCCGATCATGATCATCGGTTCGGCCACGGTAAGGCCGAGGCGCTGGCAGCCTTGGCGCAAGCGGCATTCATCACCGGCTCGGCAGTATTGGTACTGTTGCAAGGCATTGATCGGCTGCTCAACCCCAGGGGGCTGGAAGCAGCCTGGCTGGGCGTGGCAGTGATACTGTTTTCGATCGCCGCAACCATGGGGCTGCTAATGATCCAGCGCCATGTGATCCGCCGTACCGGCTCCACCGCGATCAAGGCCGATGCCCTGCACTACCGTTCAGACCTGCTGCTCAATGCCAGCATCATTATCGCACTGCTGCTGGCCCATTATGGCGTTGCCCGGGCCGATGCTCTGTTCGGGTTGGTGATTGCGCTATATATCGGCTACGGGGCGCTGCGTATCGGCTGGGATGCTGTCCAGATTCTGATGGATCATGAACTGCCAGACACCGTACGCGATGAAGCATTGGCACTGGCCCGTGCGATTCCCGGGGTGGTTGGCGTGCACGATCTGCGCACCCGTCAGTCCGGCCAGCAGTGGTTCATGCAGTTGCATGTCGAGCTGCCCTGCGATCTGAGCCTGGCCCAGGCCCATGAGCTGGGCGAGCAGGTTCGTCTGGCCATCACCGGACGCTTTCCCCAGGCCGAAGTGCTGGTGCACAAGGACCCGGTCTAGTCTTTACCATCCTGCACGAAAAAGGCCGACTCGCAAGAATCGGCCTTTTTCGGGGTGTCCTCAGCTATCCTGATCGGCTAGTGCCTGACTCCCAAGCCTTGTGGGCGGGGTAACCGGCTGGTGCTGCACCTGGTAAGGTGTTTCACCCCGGACCACCTTGTGAGTGGGCCGGCTGGACGACCGGTCTCGGCGTTCAATCGATGTGTTTATGCTACGGCGATCGCCCCGACATTTCTTGTCTAAAATTGCACAAAACCACTATCATTCAGCAATACACGCCCAAAAAATCCATATTTTAAGCAATCAAGGCACAGCAATGACCGAACACACGCTGGATCGCTACGATCTGAAGATCCTAGCCGAACTGCAACACGACGCCCGGATCAGCAATCAGGAGCTGGCCGAGCGCATCGGCCTGTCACCCTCGCCCTGCTCACGCCGGGTTAAACAACTGGAAGACGCCGGTTATATCAACCGCCAGGTCGCCTTGCTCGACCCGCGCAAACTGGGCCTGACCCTGACCGCCTTCGTGATGATCGGCATGGACCGGCATACTCCCGAGCGCTTTGCCGGCTTCGAGCAGGTGATCAAAGACTGCCCGGAGGTGCTGGACTGCTGCCTGGTCACCGGGATGGAAGCCGACTACCACCTGCGCGTAGTAGTGCCGGACATGGAGCATTACCAGCAGTTTCTGCTCGGCAAGCTGACCCGTATCGAAGGAGTATCCAGCGTGCGTTCGAGTTTTGTCCTCAATCAGGTGGTGGCCTCTACCGAGTTACCCCTCAAACATCTTGGACGACACTGAGCCACTGCGACGACCTGTCGCGCTCAGTCGGTCCACGCACCTGTATAATGGCCGCGCAGTCAATCTTTCTGGAGTCATCGCTTGGATTACGAACAGTTTGAAGCCATCGCCATGCCCGTGATGATCTTCGGCCTGGTAGCCTTTATGGGGTTTATCGTCTGGGATCTGGCCAAGCAGTCCAAGGCTGGACGTTACGGCACCATGGTGCTGTTCTTTGCCCTGGGCCTGGGCGTAGCCGCCTTTGTGATCAAAGAAGTGGTTATTGCCGTTATCGGCTGAAAAACTACCTGCGTTGGCAATACGGCGTTAAAAACAGCCTCACAACCATAAGGTTGAACGCACTTCAGTGCGGCCCCGAAGGGGTGAGCGAAGCGAATCAAATGCTCATTTACACTATGTAAACTGCGCTTTTTCGGCTGTTTTTGCCTTGTCTTGCCTGCCTCGCCTACGTTTTTTCAGCGGTTCCTTAAGGACTGAACTGGCCAGTTCGACCAGCACTCTGACCGAAATCCCCCCTGCATCAAAGTCTGAATCCTGATTCACTACACCCATAATGTGAACCAGGATTCAGACTATGGCTTACCGTGTGACCGAAGCCCGCCTGGAGCGAGACCAGGCTCAGCGTGAGCACATTCTCGATTGCGCACTCCAACAGGTCGCCGAAGGTGGCTTCGCCAGTCTGAGCATGACCGGCCTGGCCAGCGCTGCCGGTATCGCCACCGGTAGTCTGTACCGGCATTTTTCCGGCAAGGGTGCACTGGCTGCAGAGGTATTTACCCGCGCTACCCGTATTGAGTTTGAAACCCTGAAAAGCCAGTTCATGGGTACCGGCAGCGCCGAACAACGGTTGCGTCGAGGACTGGCCCAGTTTGCTGCCCGTGCCTGGCACAGCCGCCAACTGGCCTTTGCCCTGATTGCCGAACCGGTCGAAGCGGAAGTGGACACCCAGCGCCTGCGCTTTCGCGAAGCCTATGCCGAGATTTACTGCAAGCTAATCCGAGAAGGCAGTGCCGACGGTAGCTTTCAGGTCGACAACATTCCCCTGACCGCCGCCTGTCTGGTCGGTGCAGTAGCCGAAGCCCTGGTCGGGCCTCTCTCGCCCCAGGCGCGCGCTGCCCGCGCCAGTGGCCTGCCCAGCGAAAGTCTGGAAAGCGTCACCCGGGCCATCATCCGTTTCAGTCTGCGCGCCCTGGGCGCCAAGGAGATCAACGCATGACCCTGCACGCCTATGCCGAAACCCATGAAGTCACCAACCAGGTGCCGCCGCTGGATGGCATCAACCTCTATCGCAGCGACCTGCCCTTGCAGGAGTGGGTGCGGCGCTATCAGGGCGACTGGGCCGATGCCGAGCTCAGCGCCTATGGCGAGTTGGCCGGCGGCCCCCTGATGCAGGCCGGCTTTCTGGCCAACGAAAACAAACCGCAGTTCAAGAGCCACGACCGCTATGGTCACCGCATTGATCTGGTCGAGTTTCATCCGGCTTATCATGAACTGATGGGCGCGGCGATTGCCGCCGGTATCCCCTCGGCTCCCTGGACCGACCCGCGCGCCGGTGCCCAGGTCGCCCGGGCAGCAACCATGTATCTGCACAATCAGGCGGAATCCGGTACCAGTTGCCCGCTGACCATGACCTACGCCTGCGTCCCGGCCATCAAACTACAGCCGGACGTTGCTGAGCACTGGCTGCCGAAGATCCTGTCGCGCCAATACGACCCACGCAACCTACCAATTGAGCAGAAAACCGGCGCCACTATCGGCATGGCCATGACCGAGAAACAGGGCGGCACCGATGTACGAGCCAACACTACCCGGGCCTACCCGGTTGGTGTCGGCGGCCCCGGCCAGTCCTACGAACTAGTCGGCCACAAATGGTTCTGCTCAGCGCCGATGTGCGATGCCTTTCTGACCCTGGCCTATACCGACAAGGGCTTGTCCTGTTTTCTGCTACCACGCCACCGCCCGGATGGCAGCCGCAACCAGCTCTATATCCAGCGCCTGAAAAACAAGTTGGGCAACTGGGCCAACGCCTCCAGCGAGGTCGAGTATCGCGGCGCCCTGGCCTGGATGATCGGCGAAGAAGGTCGCGGCGTACCAACCATCATCGAAATGGTTTCACTGACCCGCTTCGACTGCATGATCGGCTCCAGCTCGCTGATGCGCCAGGCCCTGACCCAGGCCACCCACCACTGTGCCCACCGCAAGGTCGGCGGCCGGGTGCTGGCCGAGCAGCCGTTGATGCAGAACGTGCTGGCCGATCTGGCGCTGGAAAGCGAGGCCGCGCTAGCCCTGACCCTACGCATGGGTAAGGCGCTGGACAACACCCATGACGAGCAGGAAGACAAGTTTGCCCGGCTGGTCACCGCGATCGGCAAGTACTGGATCTGCAAGCGCGCCCCGGCCATGATCAACGAGGCTCAGGAATGCCTGGGCGGCGCCGGTTACGTGGAAGACACCATACTGCCCAGGCTGTACCGCGAAGCGCCAGTCAACTCGATCTGGGAAGGCTCAGGCAACGTCCAGTGCCTGGATGTGCTGCGCGCGCTGTCCAAGGAGGCCGGCGTACTTGATGCGCTATTCGCCGAACTCGGCGACGGCCATGGTGACGCCCGGCTGGCAGCGCATATTCAGCGTCTGCAGACCGACTTCCGTAATACCGATGACATCCAGTACCGCGCCCGCCAGTTGACCGAGGACGTGGCCGTAGCGTTGCAGGCCAAGTTGCTGCTGGAGGCTGGCAACACCACAGTCTCCGACGCCTTCATCGCCAGCCGCCTGGATAGCCACGGCCGGGTCTACGGCACCCTGCCCCGCGGCCTTGATGTGGAAGCTTTGGTGACTCGCGCCACGCCCAATGCAGGATGAAGCAACCGGCCCTGGCTGTACCAGGGCCGGCCCACAGCAACCGACAAGCACCCAGCAACACCAAACTACAAAAACAATGAGGTATGCCCCTCCATGCAGATCGCTGAACTGCTGGCCGTCAACGCCCGCAAATATCCTGACCATGAAGCCATCATCACCCCTGACAGCCGACATACCTGGCGGCAATTGCATCAACAGAGCCTGAAACTGGCAGGCTACCTGCGGCAGCATTACAACATTAACCCAGGCGACAGAGTCGCTCTGTTCATGACCAACAGTTACCCATGGGTATTGAGCTATTTCGCGGTGATCAACCTCGGCGCCATCCTGGTCCCGATCAACGCGCGGCTGAGTGGCGAAGAACTCGGATACATTCTCGGTGACTGCCAGGCCAGACTGCTGCTGAGCAGTGAACAACAGGCGTCAATCCTGGCCAGCAGCACCGCTCGCTGTCCCACCCTGCTGCTGGATACGGCGGACAGTATGCTGAGCTCGACCCACGACGATTTTAAGCCGCCTGCGATACAGCCCCAGGACGCCTGTACCCTACTCTACACCTCAGGAACCACCGGCCGTCCCAAAGGCGTACTGTTTAACCACTTCAACATATTGACCGTGGCGACCACCACTGCGGTGGAAATGGGGGTAAATCACAACAGCCGGTTACTGCATATGATGCCGCTGACCCATTCGGCTCCGGTGCATGTGTTCCTGCTTGGCGGTACTCTGGTCGGCGCCTGTCACGTCGTTCTCAGTGAATTTCGCCCTGACCTGCTGCTGGACTGGGTTGAACGTGAGCGCACCACCCACTTCTTTGGCGCCCCGGTAGCTTTTCTGCTGACCGCCGCACAACCGGATATAGGTCAACGTGATCTGAGCTCCATGCAGGCCTGGATTTATGGGGGCGCGCCACTCTCCAGCGAACAGATCGGCAAGGTCAGTCAGGCTTTTGGTTCCAATCAGTTCTACTGTGTCTATGGCCTGACTGAAGCCGGCCCCAGCGGTACCTTGCTCGACCCTAGGGAACACAGTGAAAAAGCCGGATCGATTGGCAAGCGTGGCGCCCTGCACACCGAGATCCGTCTGGTCGATGAACAGTTGAAAGATATAACCGACGACAGGGTTGGCGAAATTCTCATCTGCAGTGAAGCCATGATGCAGGGCTACTGGAACAACCCACAGGCGACAGCCGACTGCCTGACCGAGGATGGCTGGCTGCACAGTGGCGACCTGGCCCGGCGTGATGCTGAGGGCTATCTTTGGGTCGTCGGACGCAAGAAGGATCTGATCATATCAGGCGGTGTGAACATCTACCCGCGAGAGATCGAGGCACTGCTTGAGCAGCACCCCGCGATAGTGGAAGTGGCGGTGATCGGCGTTCCTCACGAGCAATGGGGTGAGACCGTCAAGGCCTGTGTAGTACTGCGCCAGCCGCTGACAGACCTGGCCGGCGAACTGCGCTACTACCTTGAGTCGCGCCTTGCTGACTACAAGATCCCGCGCCTTTACCAACTGTGTGAAGCCTTGCCACGCAACGCCAATGGCAAGGTCATGAAACACAAGCTCAGTTGAACGCACCCGGCAAGCCAGCTACCAGCACAAGAGGAACTAAAAATGAATGAACATCAACAGCCCAGTGCACGCCAGCGCGCCATCGTTGAAGCCGGTTTCGCCAGGGCCAACTTCATCGGTGACCTGGGGATTCGCATGACTGACTGCGGCGTGGGCTGGGTGGAAGCGGCAGTCGATATTCTGCCACGGCACGCCCAGCAAAATGGTTTCGTTCACGCCGGATTGCAAACGACGCTAGCCGACCACAGCGCCGGCGCTGCTGCCGGCATGCTGGCCCCTGAGGGCCACACCGTGCTGACACTGGAGTTCAAAGTGAATCTGCTGCGCCCGGCCCTGTGTGACAGGTTGCTATGCCGTGCCGAGGTACTCAAGGCGGGTCGGCAGGTCAGTGTTGTCGAGGCAGAAGTATTCGCCATGATCGGCGGCGAGAAACGCCTGTTCAGCAAGGCCACGGTGACCATGGCGGTGGTGGAAATTCCCACCTGAGACATGGCGGGTTGCCGCGAGCGGACACGGGCACTAGCATAAACAGCCATCCCTCGTCGCAGGCCCTTACATGCCCAGAAAGCCCGCCCAGGCAGCACCACGCCGCCCATCACGTCCGCGCCGTCAGAGCGCGCCAGCACCGGACCGGCCACGTCTGATCGCACTGAACAAACCATTCGACGTACTGACCCAGTTCACTGATGGCCAGGGCCGCGCCACCCTCAAGGACTTTATCGACATTCCCGGCGTGTACGCCGCCGGACGTCTGGACCGCGACAGCGAGGGGCTGTTGCTGCTGACCAACGATGGCCGCCTGCAGGCCCGGATCACAGACCCCAAGCACAAACTGGCCAAGACCTACTGGGTCCAGGTTGAGGGCCTGCCCAGTGCCGAGCAATTGGCTCAACTGCGTGCTGGCCCACTACTCAACGACGGGCCGACCCGACCGGCCGAAGTGGAACTGATCGCCGAGCCAGTACTTTGGCCGCGCAACCCGCCGGTACGTTTTCGAAAAACAGTGCCGACCAGTTGGCTGGCGATCACCATCCGTGAGGGACGTAACCGCCAGGTACGGCGCATGACCGCCGCCGTTGGACTGCCGACCCTGCGACTGGTCAGAGTGAAGATCGGCGAATGGGAGCTGGGTGGACTGCAGCCGGGAGAATGGCGCGAGATTGGCTGAGTGTTAGTAGTCTATCCCCAGCCGACGGAACACAAAGCCCAGCAGCCAGATCGGACCGATCAGCAAAAACTGCACATCCTTGAAGAACGACGGTTTCTTGCCTTCGATATGGTGACCAATGAACTGGCCCACCCAGGCCAGCACGAAGATTGCCAGACACGGCCAGAACACGTAGGTCATCATGCTCAGAATCAGCAACATGACCAGACTGAGCACCAGCATCACCAGAGCAATACGCCAGGAGAGCATCACATAGAACACCAGCGCCACGCCCACCACCAGCATCGCGACCCAGGGATGAATAGCCCACAACATCCCCAGCACGCTGAAGGTGATCAGCGGCACGCAAATCCAGTGAAACAGCTTGTTGACCGGGTTCTGGTGACTTTCTGCATATTCGTCGAACCATTGATCGATAGGTTTCATCATCGGCCTGCACCTGTCCTGAGCATTGTTATTGTGGCTGTAATAAAGCGACAATCCTGCCATATAGCCCATCAGCGCCAATGGCCCTGACAGCCAGGCGACTGACCTGCAGTTCTATCCACCTTGATGATAAGCTTAGCCCATGACCACACCAATGCCCTCTCGACCCGTTGTTCTCTGCCTGTCCGGCCACGACCCCAGCGGCGGTGCCGGCCTGCAGGCCGATATCGAAGCGTTGCTGGCCCAGGGTTGCCATGCCGCCCCGACCGTGACCGCGCTGACCGTGCAGGATACCGTCGATGTCAGTGACTTCCGGGTGCTGGACCGTGAATGGGTCCTGGCCCAGGCTCGCAAGGTGATCGCCGACCTGCCGATTGCCGCAGTCAAGCTCGGCATGCTCGGCTCGGTCGACATGGTCGAGACTGTACTCGAACTGATGCAGCAACTACCAGGAGCGCCCCTGGTCTGCGATCCGGTACTGCGTGCCGGTGGTGGTGGCTCGCTCGGCAAGGATGATGTCGGCTATGCACTGCGCGAACGGCTATTCCCGATAGCCGCCATTGCCACTCCCAACCTGCCCGAAGCACGCATTCTTGCCGAATTGCCAGAAGGCAGCGCCGATGAGTGCGCCGAACGGCTGCTGCCGCATATCAGCCACCTGCTGATCACCGGCGGGCATGGCGACGAAAGCGAAGTACATAACCGACTCTACTGCGCCGACGGTAGCCGCCATGACTTCACCTGCCAGCGCCTGCCCGGCAACTACCATGGCTCCGGCTGCACCATGGCCAGCGCCCTGGCCGGCCGCCTGGCCCTGGGTGAAGGGCTGGTCAGCGCGGTCCGCTCGGCGCTCGACTACACCTGGCGCACCCTACGCGATGCCGAGCAGCCCGGCCACGGCCAGTATGTGCCACGCCGCCTGCCACTGGATGTCTGCTGATGGAGAGCCAGCAATGAGCCTGCGCGGCCTGTACGCCATCACTGACAGTCAATTGCTGGCCGACGGCAAGCTGTTGCCCTGGGTTGACGCAGCCCTGGCCGGCGGCGCCCGACTGCTGCAGTACCGCGACAAATCCACCGACAGTGCCCGCCGGCTCGACGAAGCCACTCAGCTGAAAAGCCTGTGCAGCTATTACGGTGCCGAGCTGATCATCAACGATGACCTGGCCCTGGCGGCCGAACTCGGCGTTGGCCTGCACCTGGGCCGCGACGACGGCTCGCTGCGCGAGGCTCGCCAGCAACTGGGACGTGACGCGATCATTGGCGCCACTTGCCACGCCAGCCTCGACTTTGCCGAACAAGCGGCCGCAGCCGGCGCCAGCTACCTGGCCTTCGGGCGTTTTTTCCAATCCGTAACCAAGCCCGGCGCTCCGGCAGCCACCCCGGTGCTGCTGGAGCAGGCACGCAAGCGCTATAGCCTGCCACTGGTCGCCATTGGCGGCGTGACCCTGCACAATGGTCCGCAACTGATCAGCGCCGGTGCCGACCTGCTGGCGGTGGTCAACGGCCTGTTCGGCGCCGATACCACCGCTGAAGTCGAGCGTCGTGCGCGCGGCTTTACCGAATTATTTTCCAGCCTTTGAATCCTGAGAGAGTACTCATGTCCCGTTCCGAAATCCTCTTTGCCAACGCCCAGAAACACATCCCCGGCGGCGTCAATTCGCCGGTTCGCGCGTTCAAGAGCGTCGGCGGTACCCCGCTGTTCTTCAAACATGCCGAAGGCGCCTATGTGATCGACGAAGACGACAAACGCTACGTTGACTACGTCGGCTCCTGGGGCCCGATGATCCTCGGCCACAGCCATCCGGACGTCCTCGACGCCGTGCGTCGCCAGCTCGACCACGGTCTGTCCTATGGCGCACCGACCGCACTGGAAACCGAAATGGCCGAACTGGTCTGCTCACTGGTACCGTCGATGGAGATGGTGCGCATGGTCAGCTCCGGCACCGAGGCCACCATGAGCGCTATCCGCCTGGCCCGCGGCTACACCGGTCGCGACAGCATCATCAAATTCGAGGGCTGCTACCACGGTCACTCCGACAGCCTGCTGGTCAAGGCCGGCTCTGGCGCCCTGACCCAGGGCGTGCCGAACTCCGCAGGCGTGCCGGCAGCCTTCGCCAAACACACCCTGACCCTGCCGTTCAACGACATCAATGCAGTGGCTGAGTGCCTGGCCCAGGTTGGTAACGAGGTCGCCTGCATCATCGTCGAGCCGGTGGCCGGCAACATGAACTGCGTGCCGCCGGCACCGGGCTTTCTCGAAGGCCTGCGCGAGCTATGCGACAAGCATGGCGTAGTGTTGATCTTCGACGAAGTAATGACCGGTTTTCGCGTAGCCCTGGGTGGCGCTCAGGCGCACTATGGTGTCAACCCGGACCTGACCACCTTCGGCAAGATCATCGGCGGCGGCATGCCGGTCGGCTGCTTCGGTGGCAAGCGTGCGATCATGGAACATATCGCTCCGCTCGGCCCGGTCTACCAGGCTGGCACCCTATCCGGTAATCCGCTGGCCATGGCAGCGGGCCTGACCACCCTCAAGCTGATCAGCCGCCCGGGCTTTCACAGCGAGCTTGCCGACTACACCACGCGCCTGCTCGACGGCCTGCAACAGCGCGCCGATGCCGCCGGCATCCCGTTCGTCACCACCCAGGCCGGCGGCATGTTCGGCCTGTACTTCAGCGGTGCCGACGATATCGTCACCTTCGCTGATGTGATGGCCAGTGACGCCGAACGCTTCAAACGCTTCTTCCATCTGATGCTGGACACTGGCGTATACCTGGCGCCTAGCGCCTTCGAAGCCGGCTTTACCTCGATCGCCCACGGAGAAACCGAGCTCCAACTGACTCTGGACGCCGCCGAGAAGGCCTTCGCCGCCCTATGATCACCATCAGCTACCTGCTCCTGACCCTGTTTCTCGCCGGCCTGAGCCTCTGGCTCTGGCCGCGCCGGGCCGGACGGCATACCGGTGCCCGGGGTGCATTGAACGCCAGCCTGGTCGCATTGCTACTGGCAGCGCTCAGCAGCCTGCTGCTGACGCTCGGCCAGTGGGGAGCCAGTGGCACGGCAATGGCCGACGCCCAGCGGATCTTCGGCCTGGCCGCGCAGCACATCAGCCTGCCGCTACTGGGACTGGCCAGTGTCTATCTGGCTCGGGGACTACGCTGGAAGCCGATGATCTGGGGCCAGGCCATTCTGGGCCTGATGGCCTGCTTCGAGCTGTCGCGCTATCTCGGCTGGCAACCCGGCTACCACTGGCTGGTCAACCTGCTCGGCGCTGCCGGACTGCTGGCCAGTGCCGCACTGTACCTGGGTCGCGACAAACGTATCGCCGGACTCTGCCTGATCGCTCCGGTCAGCCTGATCGCTCCGGCCCTACTCAGCCAGCAATTGCCATTGACCGCCCTGCTCAGCGCCGAGGCCAGCGCCAGTTGGCTGCTGCCAGGCTTCGTCGCTGCCGCACTGGCGGTTGGCCTGCTGGCCGAACAGGCGCACAATAGCGACAACGCGTGTCCCAGCAACGATTCGACAACGGCACCTCGGTGATGACAGTTTCCATACGTACCCTGCTAATCCCCCTTGGTTTCGGTCTGCTGCTGCCAGCCCTGGTTCTGGCCGAATCCGGCAATCCACTACTGATCAGCACCGAAGAGCGCTGCGCGCTCAATCGGGTGGACGATGAAAGTCTGCCGCTGGCGATCGAGCAGTGCACGGCGCTGGCCAAAGCCGGCGACGCCCAAGCCCAATTTGAGATGGGCGAGCTGTACAACAACGGCGAACGTCTGGAGCGCGACGTGGAAATCGCGCTGGAATGGTATGAAGAAGCCTCAATCCAGGGCCACCCCACTGCCCAGTATCGACTCGGCCTGATGCATTATCAGGGCGAAGGGGTACCACGCAACCTGCCTCAGGCCTTCATTATTCTGAAGATGGCGGCGGTCAACGGCGAGGATGCGGCCATGGATGCCAGTGACCAAATTGCCGAAGCAATGGGGCCGGAAGAGCTGGCGGTAGCCAATCAGGTGCTCAGCACCCTGTTTCGCAACTACCTGGCCCAACTACGTGAAGAGCAACTCAATCGCGCACTGGTACCCGAAACCAGCCCAGCCCTGGGTCCGGAAACGCCGGTAGCCCCGACCGATCCCGAGCCGCTGGAATAAGACTGAGCGGCGTAACCTCAGCTTTGGGACGGGCCTGGCGGTAGCGGAAACGGCATAACGTTGCCGCCCTTGGCTTCACTGATCTTGGCCTGACCGACCCGCTCGACTTCGTCGATGCGCACGATCGCCTGAACCGGGATGAAGCTGCGCTTGACGCCTTCGAACTGGGTCTTGAGCTTCTCTTCGCCGGGATCGACCAGCACGCCAGAGCGCTCACCGAACACCAGTTCCTCGATCTCCATGAAACCCCAGAGTTCGCTCTGGAAAATTTGCCGGGCATAGAGTTCGAAAACCTGGCCCTGATTGTTGAAAATCACCCGAAAGATCGGCTGTTTGTCTTTGCTCATGAGGATTGCGGACACGCTGATGATGAAGTGCGGGCGCGGATCATAACATACCGTGTATAATCGCGCTTTTTTCCGAGTGCATTCCTTCGTAGATCCCATGGCCAAGAAACTCTTTATCCAGACCCACGGCTGCCAGATGAACGAGTATGACAGCTCGCGCATGGCGGACCTGCTCGGCGAACACCAGGCAATGGAGCTGACCGACAACCCTGAAGACGCGGATGTCATCCTGCTCAACACCTGCTCGATCCGCGAGAAGGCTCAGGAAAAAGTGTTTTCCGAGCTGGGCCGCTGGCGGCCACTCAAGGAAAAGAACCCGGAACTGATCATCGGTGTCGGTGGCTGCGTCGCCAGCCAGGAAGGCACTGCGATCCGTGACCGCGCGTCCTATGTCGATGTGGTGTTCGGCCCGCAGACCCTGCACCGACTACCGGAAATGATCGACGCCGCACGCAGCACCAAGACCGCCCAGGTCGACGTATCCTTCCCGGAAATCGAAAAATTCGATCGCCTGCCCGAACCCCGGGTCGATGGTCCGACCGCCTTCGTCTCAATCATGGAAGGTTGCAGCAAGTACTGCAGCTTTTGTGTAGTGCCCTACACTCGCGGCGAAGAAGTCAGCCGGCCACTGGCTGACGTGCTGGCCGAAATCATTCACCTGGCCGAGAACGGAGTCAAGGAAGTCACCTTGCTTGGCCAGAACGTCAACGGCTACCGGTTTGACGGCACGGACTTCGCTGATCTGCTGCACGCCGTGGCGGCGATCGACGGCATTGAGCGCATCCGCTACACCACCAGCCACCCGCTGGAGTTTTCCGATGCGATCATTCAGGCCCATGCCGAGATTCCCAAGCTGGTGAAGTACCTGCACCTTCCGGTACAGTCCGGCTCCGACCGGGTACTGGCGGCAATGAAGCGCAACCATACCGCCCTGGAATACAAGTCACGGATTCGCAAGCTCAAGGCCGCCGTGCCGGATATTATCCTCAGCTCCGACTTCATCATTGGCTTTCCCGGCGAGACCGAGCGTGACTTCGAGCAGACCATGAAGCTGGTGGAAGAGGTCGGTTTCGACTTTTCCTACTCGTTCATCTACAGTGCCCGCCCCGGCACTCCGGCGTCCGACCTCAAGGACGACACCCCAACCGAGGTTAAGAAGCAGCGCCTGCAAATCCTCCAGGCACGCCTCAACCAGCAGGGCTTCGAGAACAGCCGGCGCATGGTTGGCAGCACTCAACGCATTCTGGTCAGCGATTTCTCGAAAAAGGACCCAGGCATGCTCCAGGGCCGCACCGAGCACAATCGGGTAGTCAACTTCCGCTGCGACAACCCGGCACTGATCGGTCAGTTCGCTGAAGTCGAGATTATCGAGGCGCTGCCGCACTCGCTGCGCGGACAACTGAAAAGTCACTGACAACCCAAGGCTGGGAGCGGCCTGCTTCCAGTCTACTTTGCATGACGCCGTCTGAGCGTTATGCTGTATTCAACTTGAGCCACATGGCGACCCATAGACCACTTTGAACGCTCCCTTGCATATACATCGCTTCAGCATCGAACCCGTGGATTCCCGGCGCTTCGCCAGCCTTTGCGGGCAGTTCGACGAACATTTGCACCTGATCGAGCAACGTCTCGGCATCGAGGTGCGCAACCGCGGCAATCACTTCGAGCTTATCGGCGATCCGGCTATCACCCGCTCGGCCGAAGCCGTACTGCGCCAACTGTACCGCGAAACCCGCGGCAAGCAGGAGCTGACCCCGGACACCGTACACTTGTACCTGCAGGAATCTGGCCTGGAAAACCTCAGCGAAACGCTCAATGATGTTGATGGGCACCAGCCGGTACTGCTGCGCACCAAGCGTATGACGATTCAGCCGCGCGGACCAAACCAGCAAAGCTACGTACGCTCGATTCAGGAACATGACATCAACTTTGGTATCGGCCCGGCCGGTACCGGCAAGACCTACCTCGCCGTAGCCTGCGCGGTCGACGCCCTTGAGCGCGATCAGATTCGCCGCATCCTGCTGGTCCGCCCGGCAGTGGAGGCCGGTGAGAAACTGGGCTTTTTGCCTGGCGACCTGGCCCAAAAAATCGACCCTTATCTGCGCCCGCTGTACGACGCCCTGTACGAGATGCTCGGTTTCGATCAGGTCGCCAAGCTGATCGAGCGCCAGGTTATTGAAGTCGCGCCGCTGGCCTATATGCGCGGCCGGACCCTGAACAACAGCTTCATCATCCTCGACGAGAGCCAGAACACCACAGTCGAGCAGATGAAAATGTTCCTGACCCGGATTGGCTTCGGCTCCACCGCCGTGATCACCGGCGACATCACCCAGGTCGACCTGCCACGCGGCACCCGTTCCGGACTGATTCATGTGATGGACGTGCTCAACGGTGTCAAGGGCATCGGCTTCACCCATTTCAAATCCAAGGACGTGGTCCGTCACCCGCTGGTGCAACGCATTGTCGAAGCCTATGATCGCTTCGATCATGCTCAGGAGAAGGCCCGCAAGGAGCGTCAGGAGCCAAGCGATGACGCTTGATCTGGACATCCAGCGCGCCACCGATCTGCCTGGCCAGCCTGACGACGACTGTTTCATACGCTGGGCCGGGCTGGCCCTGCAAGACAAGCCCGGCCATGAACTGACCATTCGTCTGGTCGATGCCGAAGAAAGCCAGGCACTCAACCGTGAATACCGCCAGCGCGACTATCCAACCAATGTACTGTCGTTTCCGGCCGACCTGCCGCCGGAACTCGATATCCCGCTACTTGGCGATCTGGTGATCTGCGTCCCGGTGGTACTGCGTGAAGCCACCGAACAGAGCAAGACACCCGAGGCCCACTGGGCCCATATGGTCATCCACGGCTGCCTGCACTTGGTTGGCTACGATCATATCGAAGACGCCGAAGCCGAGGTCATGGAAACCCTGGAAACCCGGCTACTGGCCGAACTGGGCTTTCCCGACCCCTATATTTCCCCCAACGAGTAAGGAACATGAGCGAAGATCGATCGACCAACGGACATAAGTCCTGGCTGGACAGACTGGTCCAGGCTTTTGTCCATGAACCCAAGAATCGCCAGGAACTACTGGAACTGCTGCGCGAAGCGCATCAGAACGAGGTCCTGGATATCGAGGCCCTGTCGATCATCGAAGGCGCTCTGCAGGTCTCCGACATGCAGGTCCGGGACATCATGGTTCCGCGCTCACAGATGACCACCATCAAATCCACCCAGGCCCCACGTGACTTCCTGCCGGCCGTGATCGAGGCAGCGCACTCGCGCTACCCGGTAATCGGTGAAAGCATCGACGAAGTGCTGGGCATTCTGCTGGCCAAGGACCTGTTGCCGCTATTGCTGGACGGCAATTGCGAACGCTTCAATCTCAAGGAAGTGCTGCGTCCAGCGACCTTCGTGCCCGAATCCAAGCGGCTCAACGTATTGCTGCGCGAATTCCGCTCGACCCGTAATCATATGGCCATCGTCATCGACGAATATGGTGGCGTCTCCGGACTGGTCACCATCGAGGACGTGCTGGAGCAGATCGTTGGCGATATTGAGGATGAACACGATGTCGACGAAGATAGCCAGATCAAGCCATTGCCCAGCGGCGACTTCCTGGTCAAGGGCCTGACCCCGATCGAAGACTTCAACGAGCACTTCGGCAGCGACTTCCCCGACGAAGAGTTCGATACCGTCGGCGGGCTGGTCATGAATGCCTTCGGTCATCTGCCCAAACGCAACGAAGTAGTTGAACTGGAAGGCTTCCGGGTCCGGGTACTCAACGCCGACAGCCGCCGTGTTCATCTGCTGCGCATCACCGTAATTGATCAATAAGGACAAGGACGCCGCATCGTGCGACACCCGCTTCACTGGCTGCAAGCCCCAGGCTGGACCGGCCATCTGCTCGCGCTGGCTGGCGGCGCACTGGGCACCCTGGCCTTCACCCCGTTCGATATCTGGCCCCTGGGCCTGCTCTCAGCCGCCCTGCTCTACCAGGGTCTGGCCCGAATTGAGGGTCGCCAGGCCTTCTTGCGTGGCTGGCTATGGGGGCTTGGCCTGTTTGCCAGCGGGGTCTCTTGGGTCTACATCAGCATTCATATACACGGCGACGCCTCACCAGCTCTGGCTGGGTTGCTGACAGCCGGCTTTGTTGCTGGTCTGGCGCTGATCTACGGCTTGATGGCCTGGCTCTGGAGCCGCTGGCTACGCCCAACGGGGCCCTGGCTGAGCGTGAGCGGCTTTGCTGCGTTGTGGGTGGGTCAGGAGTTTTTCCGCGCCTGGTTCCTCACCGGTTTTCCCTGGCTGTATCAGGGCTACGCCCTGCTCGATACCTGGCTGGCCGGCTGGGCTCCGCTGGGCGGTGTCTGGCTGGTCAGCCTGTTCAGCGTACTGACGGCCACCATCTTGAGCGAAACCCGGCTCTGGCACCTGCCACGCGCACTCGTTGGCTTGGGCTTGGTACTGGCGATCTGGCTCGGTGGCTGGGCCCTGCACGGCCGGGAGTGGACTCAGCCGGCCGGTGAGCCGCTGTCAGTCGCCCTGGTTCAGGCCGACATCCCTCAATCACGCAAGTGGGACCCGGCCCATATCGAGCACACCCTGACCCTGTACCGCGATATGAGCTACGCGCACCTGGGCAGTGACCTGATTATCTGGCCGGAAACCGCAGTACCGGTACTGAGCAGCCGCGCCGAGCCGTTCGTCCAGGGCATCGCTGCTAATCTGGCCGAGCACGGCAGCACCCTGATCACCGGCATCCCGGTCGATGACTACAGCACCGGCAGTCTGCGTATCTATAACGGCATTCTGGTGGCCGGCGAAGATGCCAATCAGTACCTCAAGCACAAACTGGTACCGTTCGGCGAATATGTTCCACTGGAAGCCTGGTTGCGCGGCCTGATTGCATTCTTCGACCTGCCGATGTCGAGCTTCTCGCGTGGCGCAGCCGATCAGCCACCCTTGCGCGCCGCCGGTTATCGACTGGCACCATTCATCTGCTATGAGGTGGTTTATCCGGATTTCGCCGCCCGCCTGGCGGCTCAGAGCGAACTATTGATCACCATCAGCAACGACAGCTGGTTTGGTGAATCGATTGGTCCGCTGCAACATTTACAAATGGCTCGTATGCGGGCACTGGAAAGCGGCCGCTGGATGATCCGTGGAACCAATAACGGCGTTACCGCCCTGATTGATCACCAGGGCGGTATTCGCGCGCAAGTTCCACAGTTCCAGCCCCTGACCCTGAAAGGCTGGGTTCAGCCCCGCGAAGGTTTGACCCCCTATTTGCGCTGGCGCGGCTGGCCTGTCGGGCTAGCCGTGCTGGCGCTGCTGCTGTTGTGTGTCGTGCGCCGCCAGCGCTGAACTGCGGTATGACGCGGCCCGCTGCTCAGCCATGGTATCGAGAATCCGCCATAGCAAGCGCAAGTCCTCCGGACTCAATCCGTTGACTTCCAGCTCGGTCAGTCCCGGCGGCTGTCCGTCCAGCCACTGGCGCGTCCGTGCCATATCCAGTGCCTGATCCAGCCGCCGCAACAACCGATCATAGGAGGAATCCCGGTTCCGACACGCCAGTGGTTCCGGCTCCGGTGCTTTCATCAATCACTTACCTCTGTATATCGAGTTGCCAAGCCACCCCGGCCTCCATCAATGACCGGCGTCTACTCCAGAGCATAGACCCGGCATTGCTCTGCCACGCAGCCCGGCGACGAATGGCATACGACTACCTGAGCCGCCCCCGGTGGTGTATCCTGCCGCATTACTTTTCGAATCCGCGTCATCGAGATTGAAGCCCAACGCTATGCAAGAACAGTATTTCCCCCGTGAGATCGAAGCCGCCGCCCAAAACACCTGGGATAGCACCCAGGCGTTCAAGGTTGAAGAAACCCCCGACCAGGACACCTTCTACTGCCTGTCGATGTTTCCCTACCCCAGCGGCAAACTACACATGGGGCATGTGCGCAACTACACCATCGGTGACGTGATCGCCCGCTATCAGCGCATGCAGGGCAAGAACGTCCTGCAGCCGATGGGTTGGGACGCCTTCGGCATGCCGGCGGAAAACGCAGCCATGAACAACAAGGTAGCCCCGGCCGCCTGGACCTATTCGAACATCGACTACATGCGCACCCAGCTCAAAAGCCTGGGCCTGGCCATCGACTGGAGCCGTGAAGTCACCACCTGCCGCCCCGATTACTACCGCTGGGAGCAGTGGCTGTTCACCCGGCTGTTCGAGAAAGGCGTAATCTACCGCAAGAACGGTACGGTCAACTGGGATCCGATTGACCAAACCGTACTGGCCAACGAGCAGGTGATCGACGGTCGTGGCTGGCGTAGTGGCGCGCTGATCGAGAAGCGCGAAATCCCGATGTACTATTTCCGCATCACCGACTACGCCGAAGAACTGCTCAGCTCGCTCGACGACCTACCCGGCTGGCCGGAGCAGGTCAAGACCATGCAGCGCAACTGGATCGGCAAGTCAGTGGGCATGGAAGTGCACTTCCCCTACGACCGCGACAGCATCGGCGCAGACGGCAAACTCAAAGTCTTCACCACCCGCCCCGATACCCTGATGGGCGCCACCTACGTGGCGGTGGCAGCCGAACACCCGCTGGCCACCCTGGCCGCCAGCGGCAACCCCCGGCTGCAGGCCTTCGTTGACGAGTGCAAGCGCGGCGGCGTGGCCGAGGCTGATATCGCCACCCAGGAAAAGAAAGGTCTGCCAACCAACCTGTACGTCCTGCATCCGCTGACCGGTGAGAAGCTGACCGTCTGGATCGCCAACTACGTGTTGATGGGCTACGGCGAAGGCGCAGTCATGGCGGTGCCGGCCCATGACGAACGCGATTTCGAGTTTGCCAGCAAGTACAACCTGCCGATCAAACCAGTGATCCGCACCTCAGCTGGTGACACTACCCCCGCCCCCTGGCAAGACGCCTACGGCGAAAAGGGCGAACTGATCAACTCCGACGAGTTCGATGGCCTGGATTACGACAGCGCCTTCACCGCCATAGGCGAAGTGCTGCAGCAAAAGGGCCTGGGCCAGCCGCGAACTCAGTTCCGCCTCCGCGACTGGGGTATCAGCCGTCAGCGCTACTGGGGCTGCCCGATCCCGATCATCCATTGCGACAACTGCGGCGACGTGCCAGTACCAGAAGACCAGTTGCCGGTCGTGCTGCCTGAAGACGTAGTGCCTGATGGCGCCGGCAGCCCGCTGGCGAAAATGCCCGAATTCTATGAGTGCACCTGCCCCAAATGCGGTACTGCGGCCAAGCGCGAAACTGACACCATGGACACCTTCGTAGAAAGCTCCTGGTACTTCGCCCGCTACGCCTCACCCCACTACGAACAGGGCATGGTCGACCCCAAGGCTGCCAACCATTGGCTGCCGGTCGATCAGTACATCGGCGGCATCGAACACGCGATCCTGCACCTGCTCTACGCCCGCTTTTTCCACAAGCTGATGCGTGACGAAGGCCTGGTCAGCTCCGATGAGCCGTTCAAGAACCTGCTGACCCAAGGCATGGTACTGGCCGAGACCTATTTCCGCCTGGATAGCAATGGCGCCAAGACCTGGTTCAACCCGGCCGATGTTGAAGTTGAACGCGATGCCAAGGGCAAGATCACCAGCGCACGCCTCAAGAGCGACGGCCAGCCGGTGGAAATCGGCGGCACCGAAAAAATGTCCAAGTCGAAGAACAACGGCGTCGACCCACAAGCGATGATCGATCAATACGGCGCTGACACTTGCCGCCTGTTCATGATGTTCGCCTCACCGCCGGACATGAGCCTGGAATGGTCCGACTCAGGGGTTGAAGGTGCCCAGCGCTTCCTGCGTCGGGTCTGGCGTTTGGCCAGCCAACATGTGGCTGCCGGGGCCCCAGCAGCTCTGGACATAGCCAACCTCAATGATGAGCAGAAAGCCGTGCGCCGCGCCACCCACCTGGCTATCAGGCAAGCCAGCCAGGATATCGGCCAGCACCACAAGTTCAACACCGCCATCGCCGCCGTGATGACCCTGATGAACGTACTGGAAAAGGCCGGGCAGACCAGCGATCAGGATCGTGCCCTGCTGCATGAAGGGCTGGAAACCGTGGCCCTGCTGTTGGCCCCGATTACCCCGCACATCAGTCATGCGTTGTGGCAGGCACTGGGACATCAGGACCCGGTTATTGATGCCCGCTGGCCGCAGGTCGACGAAACCGCACTGGTTCAGGACAGCCTGCAACTGGTGGTCCAGGTCAACGGCAAGCTACGCGGCCATATCGAGGTAGCCGTGGAGGCCAGCCGTGAGACCATCGAAGCCTGCGCCCGCGACAACGAGAACGTACAACGCTTTACCGAGGGCCTGACGATCCGCAAGGTGATTGTGGTCCCCGGCAAGCTGGTCAATATCGTCGCCAATTGAGAAACGGAGAAAGCGGATGTCCCTGAATCGCCCCCGACGACTACTCACCGCCACCCTGCTGGGTATAACCCTGGTTCTGAGTGGCTGCGGCTTCCAACTGCGCGGTACTGGTGGCGGCGCCCTGGAGAATGTCGAGCTGCGAGAGCTGCGACTCAGCGCAATCGACAACCTCGGCCAGACTCATCAGGAAGTACGCGACATGCTGCGCAGCAGCGGAGTTCGCCTGAGCGCCAGTGCACCTTACCACCTGCAATTGCTCGGTGAGCAGAATGAGCGCAGCGCGGTCAGCTACACCACTCGCGCCAGCCCGGCCGAGTTCCAGCTCACTAGCCGTTTGAGCTACCAGATTCTCGATCGCCAAGGCCGCGCCCTGGTTGGCCCCGAGACCCTGGAAGCCCAGCGTGCCCTGGTCCGTGATCGCGACAACGTGGTCGCCGGCAGTGAAGAAGAAGAGCTGCTGCGCCAAGAAATGCGTCGCGACCTCAGCCGTCAGCTGCTATTGCGTCTGTCGAGCCTGAGTAGCCGCGAACTGCAGGCCCGCGAGCGCGAACTCGACCGAGCCGCCCCCTGAGCCGATGAAGCTCAACAGTGGGCAACTTGCACGCCAGCTCAAGGAAGAGCTGGCACCGGTCTGGGTAGTCAGTGGCGATGATCCGCTGCTGACCGGTGAAGCAGCCGACAGTATTCGCCAGGCCTGCCGTAGCGCCGGTTGTGAAGAGCGTCAGGTGTTCCAGGTCGAACGCGGTTTCGACTGGGCGCAGCTGTATGAGGCCAGCCACAGCCTGTCACTGTTCGCCAGCCAGCGGCTGCTGGAGTTGCGCATTCCCGGTGGCAAACCCGGCGATGAAGGTGCCAAGGCCCTGCTCGCCTATCTGCAGGAACCTCCAGCCGACACCACCCTGCTGATCAGCCTGCCAAAACTCGACGGCAGCACCCAACGCAGTAAATGGGCCAAGGCGCTGATCGAACACCCCAACTCGCGTTTCATTCAAATCTGGCCAGTGGAAAGCGCCCAGTTGCCCAGCTGGATGCGTGATCGACTGGCCGCTGCCGGGATTCAGGCCAGCCCTGAAGCACTGGAGCTGCTTAGTGCCAGGGTCGAGGGTAACCTGCTGGCCGCAGCCCAGGAGATCGAGAAGCTCAAGCTGTTCTGCCGTGAAGGGGTGTTGGATCTGGATACCGTGCAGCAGGTCGTCGCCGACAGTGCCCGTTTCGATGTCTTCAATCTGGTCGACGCCATGCTTCTGGGCCAGGGCGAACACGCCCTGCGCATCCTGCACGGGCTCAAGGGCGAAGGCGTGGAAGCGCCGGTGGTGCTCTGGGCTCTGGGTCGCGAGCTGCGCAGCCTGGCTGCTATGGCCCAGGACCTAGGCCGCGGTGTGCCGCTGGATCGGGTCTTCGCCAGCCAGCGCCCACCAGTCTGGGACAAGCGCAAGCCGGTGCTGAGCCAGGCCCTGCAACGCCACCCGGCCAGCCGCTGGACCGGCTGGCTGCAACAGGCCCAACAGGCCGACGAGCAGATCAAGGGCCTGCAGCCCGGCTCAGCCTGGGATACCCTGGCGTTGATCCTGGTGCAGGCAGCCGGCGCGCGAATCAGACTGTAAGCCGGCAGCTACTTCCTGACATTGTCATACAGCATGTAACGCGAGGTTTCATACAGGCCTCTGGTCAGCGGCAGCAGTCGCTGATATTCCTCAGGATATTGCTCAGCCACGTTATCCAGCGGGGTGTCCGAATGCAGGTCATGCAGACTCGGTTGAGTACCATCGTGGTTCATCTGCAACAGAAAATCCTTGCTCACCGCGCCAATCAACGGGAACGAGCCCTCACGCAACACCAGCGGCACTACTCGCTCGCCTTCCGGTGCGGGCGTCAATAGATCACGGCCCATGACCCGGGTTTCATATTCGATACCCAGTAGCCCGGCGAGAGTCGGTAACAGATCGGTCAAGCCTACCGCCTCTTCAAACTCACGCGGTTCAAGATAGCCCGGCGCATAGATCAGCAGCGGCACGTTATTGCTTTCCAACCCCAGTTTGTCGAATGCCGGTTTCATATAATCGATATTGGCGATCCGGGTATTGTGATCACCGAACATCACGAAGATGGTGTTATGCAGATAGCCACTAGCCTCGGCCATTTCCATGAACCGGCCGATATTGAAATCAAGCAGGCGCACCGCGTTGTACTGAGCAACACTGCGTGAGCCGGCGGCCTGAACCTCTTCGACTGGACGCTCAATCACCTCGAAACCGTCATTGTCCTTGGGAATAGTGAACGGCCGGTGATTGCCGGCAGTCTGGATATAGGCAAAGAACGGCTTGTCCTTGGGCAGTTCACGCAGCAGCTTGTCTGTCTCCTTGAACAGATCAAGATCAGACACCCCCCAGACATCCACATTCCTGGCCTGCCAATAGCCCTCTTCATATAACTGAACATCATCAACCGACTGACGGATCAGCGCATTCATGTTGGCCCAACCGGAATTGCCACCAATGGTATAGAGCTTGTGGTAGTCCCTGAGCTCGTTGATCAGGCTGTGTTGACTGGTGATCAACGGGTTGCGGGTGGCTGTCTCCTGACGCGACACATCGGGAATACCGGTAATACTGGCCCAGACAGTCTTGGCGGTACCGGTCACCGGCACATAAAAATGCCGGAAGAACCAGCTTTGCTGGGCCAGCCGATCGATATTCGGGGTCGGCTGCAAGGGATTGCCGTAGGCTCCCACCGCGGTGGTACCGAGCGATTCCAGCATGATGAACACCACATTCGGGCGCTCGCTGAGATCGAGCCGATGCGGCTGCAGCGCCACCTGGCGACTGAAATCCAACTGCTCGATATCCGGCTGGCTCACGCCCAGATACCGGCTCACCAGCGGATAATGCTCGCGCACCTGTCCCAGGTCATAGCGCTCAGCCGGGACCTTGAGGGTATCGTAGAAGAAGATCACCGGATTGAGCCCCAGAGCGCCTAGCTGGCTGTCTCCAGCAAAAAAGGCATCATTCCAGCGCAGGGGTACCGGATTCTCCAGATTGATGTTGCTGGTACGCCCAAGAATCGCCAGGAACACCAGCACCGTCATTAACGCACTGCCCCAGATCCGCGGCCACAGCGCAATCGGTCTTGCCGGACGATCCAGCGTCACCCGCTCAAGCAGACCCAGCAGCCAGAAGGTCAGCAGGGTAAGCGCCAGCCAGCCCAGACAAATCCATACCACCGGGTAGCTCTCCCACAGCATTTGCCGGGAGATAAGCGCATCTTCGCTGAACTTGAGCACCGAGGCATTGAGCCGCACGCCCAGGTAGGCATAATGCCCAAAGTCGAGAAAATACATGAAGAACAACAGCGCCAGCACCACTAACAGATAGGTGCGTCCGAGCCAGCGCAACACCTTGGACTTGACGCTGTTCCACAACGGCAGCCAGGCCAGGAACATGAACGGCAACATGACCAGAATCGCCAGACGCAGATCAAAGCGCAAGCCGATCCCCAAGGTTTCCAGCACCAGCGACCAGGGCTGATCGACCCCGGGCTCTACCGCAGAAAAAGCGATCAGGAAAACGCCACGCAGAGCGGCGAAAATCAGAAACAGAATCAGTACACCCCCCAGCAGGAAGTGCAAACGACGGGACTGCAGCCAGGCCATGTCGGCTCCTTGGAATTATTGTTACTAATCAAACGAAACCGCAGGCCGGCGCCAACCACTCCCCCAGATGCCGACACACAGTCATACCGCCATCAGACCGGGCGGTAATGAACTTGTTCCAATATGTTGCAAAAAATAACTGGGAGGGCTATGCCGGGCAATGCCTGCCCGGCAGACAGCTCCGGGGCAAGCCCTAGGCTGCACATATGGGAAGGTTAGCGTAGCAGCAGCAACGGCCGGGTAGTTCTGGCCAGAATGTTGGTGGTAGTGCTGCCGACGAAGAACTGACGAATCCGCGAGTGGCCGTAAGCCCCCATAACAATCATGTCGATGTCGTGCTCCGCCTCGTAGTCAAGCAGTGTGGCTTCCACCTCTCCTGCGCGGATGACTGCCTCGACCTGATGACCGGCCTGTTCCAGTCGGGCTTTGGCCGCATTCAAGGCTTCCCAGGCATCCTTGGTATCAGCCCCGACCATCAGCAGATGGATCGGCATTCCCTTGAACAACGGGCTCTCGGCAATCATGTCGACCCCCTTGCGCGTGCTCGGACCATTGTCGAAGGCCAGCATTACGCTGCGCGGCTGACGGAATTCCCCGGCAGTCACCAGAATCGGCCGATGCATGGTACGCACAACACTTTCCAGATGGGTGCCGACATGCCGGCCCAGAGAGTCTGCCTCTTCGCCCTGGCGCCCCATGACCAGCAAGCGGATTTCCGGCTCCAGCTCCTGCAAGGTATCGACCAGATCGCCATGCCGTTGCCGGCTGACCGGCTCAGCAACACCATCAGCCCGGGCACGCTCCAACGCCGCCTCCAGCATCAACTGCCCCTGCTCACGCATCAGTCTGGCGCGTTTTTCGTCGAGATTGGCCAGCTCTTCAAGCAGGTGCTCACGACTACCCAGACCAATATTGCCCGACAGGTCACCATGCACCGGAAAACTCGAATGATCCAGCACATGCAGAAACACCAGTGGCGCCTCCAGTCGCAGACTGGCCCAGGCGGCATAGTCACAAACCCCCATGGCCGACCGGGAGGCATCGATACAGGCAAGCACATTCACTGTGGTCACACATTTCTCCTTGTTGTTTATCAGTGGCCCATCAGCTTGTCGACAGCCTCAGGCTTATCATGCACACCAAACCGATCTACGATGGTAGCACTGGCCTGATTGAGGCCAACGATCTCGACTTCGGCACCTTCGCGACGGAACTTGAGTACGACCTTGTCCAGCGCCGCCACCGCCGTGATATCCCAGAAATGCGCACGGCTAAGATCAATAACTACCTTATCAAGGGCTTCCTTGAAGTCAAAGGCAGCAACGAACTTGTCGGAAGAACTGAAGAACACCTGCCCAACCACCAGATAGGTCCGTTGCCGCCCACGCGGATCCACTTCACTAGCGATATGCAGGTAATGCCCCATTTTATTGGCGAAGAACAGCGCCGCCAGCAACACACCAACAAAGACACCATAGGCCAGATTGTGAGTCGCAACAGTGACGATCACAGTCGCCAGCATGACGATATTGGTCGATAACGGGTGTTTCTTCAGATTGCGCAACGAGTCCCAGCTGAAAGTTCCGATCGAGACCATGATCATCACGGCAACCAGAGCCGCCATCGGAATCTGCCCAACCCAGTCGCTGAGGAACACCACCATGATCAACAACACCACACCGGCGGTCAGGCAGGACAACCGGGTGCGCCCCCCCGATTTGACGTTGATCACCGACTGGCCAATCATCGCGCAGCCAGCCATACCGCCCATAAGACCAGCGCCGATGTTGGCGATGCCCTGACCTTTGCACTCACGGTTCTTGTCGCTGCTGGTATCGGTCAGGTCGTCAACGATGGTCGCAGTCATCATGGACTCCAGCAGACCAACCACCGCCAACGCCGCCGAGTACGGCAGAATGATCCACAGCGTCTCCAAAGTCAGTGGCACCTGCGGCCAGAGGAATACCGGAAGCGTATCTGGCAGCTCGCCCATACCGGATACGGTATTGATATTCAGCCCCAGGTACATGGCCAATCCTGTCAACAGCAGGATACATACCAGCGGAGAAGGAATCAGCTTGCCGAGCACCGGCACATAGGGGAAAAGGTAGATAATCGCCAGCCCGCCAGCAGTCATGGCATAGACATGCCAGGTGACATCAATCAGCTCTGGCAATTGCGCCATGAAAATCAGGATCGCCAGAGCGTTGACAAAGCCAGTCACCACCGAACGCGACACAAAACGCATCAACGAACCGAGCTTGAGATATCCGGCACCAATCTGCAGTACCCCACAGAGCACAGTCGCGGCCAGCAGATACTCCAGGCCGTGCTCGCGCACCAGGGTGACCATCAACAGCGCCATGGCTCCGGTAGCGGCGGAAATCATCCCCGGCCGGCCGCCGGTAAAGGCAATGATCACGGCAATACAGAATGACGCATACAGTCCGACCTTGGGGTCAACCCCAGCGATGATTGAGAAAGCAATGGCTTCAGGAATCAGCGCCAGCGCTACAACCAGTCCTGCCAGTAGATCGCCACGAATATTGGCAAACCAGTTTTGTCTTACCGATTGGATAAGAGTCATACCACGTCCATTAACAAGATTCAGAAAACTGCAAGAAACCCGACAACAACACATCAGCCGCTCTGTCACAGGCGAGCGAAGCAATGACAGCTTGTGGGACACGACGAATTCCACCCGACCACCAACAGCGTGGATGGGAACGCGGCCTAACGGCCGGAAGGCAGAAAACTACGGTGGCGTAACGCCGGAGAGAGTCAACACGATGAACAGAGCCATAGTTCAATCAAGGGGAGCGGACTTTAGCATACTCGGTAGCCAACAGCTACCGAGTATGCCCCCCTGGAGCCCGGAGTGCTCCGCCCGCTCAAGCCGGCCAAAGGCGCCGGAGCAGCCCTAGCACCAGATCACGGCACAAGCTCCAGAGCGAAAACAGAACGATAAACGGATCCAGCAAATAATCCCAATAGTTGCCGGAGGCCTTCAGCTCCAGAGCGTAGCCCAGGGTGGCCAGCGTCAGCATCAGCACCGCGAGCAGATTGCCCCGCCATAGCATCAGCAGCGTCAGGACCGCCACAGCGAGCAACAGCCCATCGGAGCTGTAGCCCCAGCGGTAAGGGTCCAGCATGCCTAGCCCCATGGCCGCCGGGTAGAGTAACAACCCCATCAGCACAAACAACAGGCAACTCTCGAACTTGTGTTGCAGTGCCTGAGGTGGCAGCCATCCCAGACGCACCAGCGCAGCGGCAGACAGCGCGACCAGACTGGTAATTGCCAGATCATCAGTGAAAGCCCGCAGGTAGCCTGCCAGCGACAAGCCATCGATCAACGGCAGTGCTCCCAGAACAAACGTCGCAGCTAGAAAGGCCCAACGCCAGCCAATCGGCAAACGGCTCAGAGGTAACAGCAAAAACAGCAACAGGGCAAATGCCAGGTAAGCAATCCAGGTGGTGAGGATCACGGCCGCACCTCCAGCCAGTCGGTATTGAAGGACACATGCTTGATGAAACTGTTGTTCCAGGCATACACCAGATGGAACACGCCATTGCCGGCATTGATCATGTAGGGGTACTCGTACTCGAATACACAGGCACCGTCACGACACAAGCGCTGATCCAACTGCTGCATGAACTTGTCTACCAACGAGCGTCGCTGCTCTCCACTGGATGCCACAAACTTGGAGGCCAGCAAGGGCTCATAGTCTTCCCGGGCAAAGGGTTGCCCTTCAGGATCGGGCGAAGAATCCAGATCCATGACCAGCGACCAGGTGCTAAGGCTCGGCGTTGACTCATCCAGACTCAGACGAAAGCGGCCGTCGATCAGGTTGTTCTGCGCCACCAGCAGGGTATTGCGATGCGAGCGTACCGCCGCCAGCGAACTGTTGGGATTCCAGGGGGCAATAGCCTGCTCCTCGCTCCAGGTGCGCCCGCCATCCTCAGTCACTGCCGCCAGGGCATGCCCGCGCCGCCCGGCATAGCGCAACAGCGCGATTGCCCGGTGCTCGTCCAGAGGCACTACCGTTGGTTGCAGTGAATTGGTGCCGTCAGCAATCCGGAACTTGTCCTGAATCCGCCCATCGGCGCTCAGATAGAGATATTCGGGAAACTTGCCGAGAAATTCGTGATAGACCGGCAGACCGATTGAGCCATCCTGATGAAAGACCGGCGCAGCCCGCACCAGGGTACTGATATTGATAAAAGGAGAAGTCACCAGTTGCTGTGGCTCGGACCAGCTTTGGCCGAAATCCTCGGAGACCATGCTGTTGATCGCACTACCGGCCCAGCCGCCCAGCGATACCGATACATAGAACAGCCACAGACGTTGATCCGGGGCCAGAGCAATCACCGGATTGCCCAGCTTGCGGATTGGCTTGCCAAGCGCCTGACGGGTCATTTCCCGGGTTACCAGGGCCTCTTCGTCTGACCAGCCCGTAGCCGGATCAAAGCGTGATGTACGTATTTCAACATCCGCCGCGCCCTCACGCGAGCCGGCAAACCAGGCCGCCATCAGGCCGCCATCAGGCAACGCGGTAATTGAGGGCGAGTGTACGAACTCGTCAAGATCCGATGAAGCAAAACGCTGCTCATAGACCGGCTTGCGCTCATGCCCAGACAATTGCTCACTGATTGCATCCAGAGTGTTGCCCGAGACCTCCGGCACCTTAAATCCCGACCATTGGTAATCAGGCCGGGTCAGCGAAGCTGAAACGAACACAACTACCACCAGCGGCGCCAACATGGCCCGCCGACCCAGCATCCCCAAAACCTTCATCACTCCCGAACCTCTTGTTATTTGCCCTTCCCTGGCAACTGGCATGAATCATTCGATCCTGATCAGTCTGCGCGCCCCATAGATAACATCGGACCAATGCAGTGGCACTATCAAGACTTTCCTGGCACTGCGAATACGACCCACAAGCAAGGAACTTAGTTCACTGCGCAGCGATTTTTCGCAACCTGCCCGGCAAAACGGAACCGAGCTCAGCCCCACGACTCCAACAAGCACAGGTCTGGTTCGATATCCTCGACCTGACCAGCATGCTACAGTGAGGCAACACCTACTGGCTGCCTATGATTGAAACCCGGATTCTGCTGGAACCTTGAATGCTGAAAACCCAAACACTCCGCGCCACAGCAAGTCGCTTTCTGGCCATCGCCGGCGTTGGCATGCTGGCCCTGGCCGCCTGTGCCGACACCCCAATTCAGACTGCAAGCACCGCCTCACCAACCAGCGCCGCCCTTACCCCCAGCGCCCCAGCCCAAAGCTTTGCCCATTGGCTGGGCGAATTGCGCCAGGACGCACTCCAGGCCGGCATCAGGGCCGAGCTGTTCGACCGGGTCACCACTGGCCTGCAACCAGACCCAGGAGTTCTGCGCGCCGACCAGAGCCAGCCAGAGTTTACCCGTCCGGTCTGGGAATACCTTGACGGCGCAGTGTCACCGCAACGGGTTGCAAGCGGCAAGCGTCTGCTGCTCCAACAACACGACACACTGAATGCCATCGAGCAGCGCTATGGGGTCGACCGCCATATTCTGGTTGCTATCTGGGGACTGGAAAGCAACTACGGCAACAATATGGGCGACCGCCAGGTAGTACGCTCGCTGGCCACCCTCGCCTATGAAGGACGCCGCCCGGTATTTGCCCGCACTCAGTTACTGGCTGCTCTGGAGATTCTTCAACGCGGCGACATCAGCCCGGAGCGAATGCTCGGCTCCTGGGCCGGCGCCATGGGCCAAACCCAGTTCATTCCCACTACCTACAACAGCTATGCTGTTGACTTTGACGGTAACGGCAAGCGCGACATCTGGAATTCTTCGGCCGACGCTCTGGCCTCGGCGGCCAACTATCTCAGTGCCTCTGGCTGGCAAAGCGGCCAACCCTGGGGCCTGGAAGTCACTCTGCCCAATGGTTTCGATTACGCTCTGGCCGACATGAACGTGCGCAAGCCATTGAACGACTGGAGTGCGCTTGGAGTGCGTGATGGCAATGGCCGGGCTCTGCGATCCAACCCCGGCGAGCACAGTGCCTCTTTGCTGTTGCCGGCCGGCCATCGCGGCCCAGCTTTTCTGGTTATGAACAACTTCCGCAGCATCCTGCGCTACAACAACTCCACCAGCTACGCTCTGGCCATCGGCCTGCTCAGCGAGCGCTTCCAGAATGCCGGCCAGATCAACGGCAACTGGCCGACCGACGACCGGCCGCTGTCACGCAGCGAGCGTCTGGAGTTGCAGGAGCGGCTGAGTGCCGGCGGTTTCGAGCCGGGTGGTGTCGATGGCATCATCGGAGCCAATACCCGTCAGGCAATCCGCCGCTTCCAGCAGACGCTGGAATGGCCGGCCGACGGCTATCCGTCCCCGGCGCTGCTGGAAAAACTACGCGAACTCTAAGCCGCCGCGCAAAGCTCCTACCAAGCATTACCCCGACTCCGGTAGGAGCAGCCTGCGGCCGCGAAGCGTGCGCCGCTCAGGCGACTCTGTGATAGAATGCGTCCAGGCCACAAGCCACTTCTACGGCATAGCCGGAGCCTCTAACCAGGAGCCCTGATCCCCGATGTCTGACGCCGAGCAAAAAACTGTCGCCAGTGGTGAAAAGTTCCGCAATGCCCAAGGTATTGCCGCCATCAAGGACGGCCAGAAGCGCCGTACCTCTGCCGAGCCTCAGGTTTTCGAGCCCAAACCCAAGTGGCTGCGGGTCAAGGCGCCCGGCGGCGACCGTTTTGAAGCGGTCAAGCGCAACGTCTCCGAACATCGCCTGAGCACCGTCTGCCAGGAGTCGCATTGCCCGAATATGGGTGAGTGCTGGTCCAATGGCACCGCCACCATCATGCTGATGGGCTCGGTCTGCACCCGCGCCTGCCGCTTCTGCGCCGTGGATACCGGCAACCCGCACGGCTGGCTCGATCATGAGGAGCCGGAAAACACCGCCAAGTCAGTCGAGCTGATGGCGCTGCGCTATATCGTGCTTACCTCAGTTGACCGTGACGACCTGGCCGACGGCGGCGCCAGCCACTATGCCGCCTGTGTTCGCGCAATCAAGCAGCGTACCCCTCAGGTGGTGGTTGAAGCCCTGACACCAGACTTCGATGCCGAACTGAGCGCGATTGAGCAAGTGGTCGACTCCGGTCTGGAAGTATTCGCCCAGAACGTAGAAACGGTAAAACGCCTGACCTACGAAGTCCGCGACCCGCGCGCCGGTTACGAAAAGACCCTGAAAGTTCTTGAGCACGCCAAGCGCCATCGCCCTCAAGTGCTGACCAAGACCAGCCTGATGGTTGGCCTTGGCGAAACCGACGAAGAGATTTTCCAGACCTTCGATGACCTGCGCGCCATCGGTGTCGACATCGTCACCCTCGGTCAGTACCTGCAACCGACCCGCAACCACCTGCCGGTCAAGCGCTGGGTCAGCCCGGAAGAGTTCAACCGCTACCGTGAAGTGGGGCTTGAGAAAGGATTCATGGAAGTCGCCGCCGGACCGCTGGTGCGTTCCAGCTACCGGGCCGACCGGGTATTCGAGAAGAACAACCTGGGCTTGGCAGCCCCTGCTCCAGTCCCTGGCCAGGACATCGACCCGAACCTGATTCCGGCGCTGAATATCAAGTAGGAGCGGCTCGCAGCCGCGAAACAAGACTATTGAGCCGGTCAAGTCAATCGGCGTGCTGATACCCCAGCCGCCGGCGCAGGGCCTGCTCCAACCGCTGAGCCACTTCATCGAGCGCTACCGACCGCCCCAGTAACTCGCTCATCTGGGTCATGCGCAGACCGGAATAGCCACACGGATTGATCCGGGCAAACGGCTCCATGTCCATATCGACATTCAGGGCCAGACCATGGAAAGAGCAGCCCCGCCGCACCCGCAGGCCCAGTGAGGCGATCTTCGCGCCATCCACATACACCCCGGGCGCATCCGGCCTGGGCGCAGCCTGGATGCCATAACCAGCCAGCACATCGACCAGGCTCTGCTCCATGGCTGTCACCAGCTCACGCACCCCCAGACCAAGCCGGCGCAAATCCAGCAGCAGATAACCAACCAGTTGCCCGGGGCCGTGATAGGTGACCTGGCCGCCGCGCTCGACCTGAATCACCGGAATATCGCCCGGCGCCAGCACATGTTCAGCCTTGCCAGCCTGCCCCTGGGTGAACACCTTGGGATGCTGCAACAGCCAGATCTCGTCGGCGGTCTGCTCATCGCGCTCGGCAGTCAGCTTGCGCATGGCTTCCAGGGTTGGCAGGTAATCGACCAACCCCAGATCACGAACGATCAGCTCCGGCATCACAACACCATGTGCACACGCCCGGTAGCCTTGAGTTCGGCATGCAGCGCCTGCAACTGATCCGGCCCGGTCGCGGTGATTTCCAGGCGTACCGACAGGAACCGGCCATTCTTGCTGTCACGCACCTCGACCAGCGTGCTGTCCACTCCCGGCGCATGGCGCTCAACGATGCTGATCACCAATTCGGTAAAGCCCTCCCCGGCCTCACCAATCACCTTGATCGGGTACTGGCAGGGAAACTCGATCCGCGGGGCTTCAGGGGTTGTCTCGCTCATGCGCAGATCCTCAGTTGAACAGGCCATAGAAGAACAGGCGGATACTGTCCCACAAACGCGAGAACAGACCACCGCGCTCGACGTCGGCCAGGGCGACCAGCGGCGCGCTGTGAACCACGCTGTCACCACGCTTGACTTCAACCGTACCAAGCACATCGCCAGCGCTGATCGGTGCTTTGATCGCCGAATTCATGCTGATACCGGCTTCCAGGTCATCGAACTGCCCTCGTTGCAAGGTCAGGATCAGGCCATCGCTCAGACCGACCTCAACCTGTTTGTCGGCACCACCCCAGACCCGGGCGCTGGACAGAACCTGGCCAGGCTGATAGAAGCGTCGGGTTTCGTGGAAACGGAAACCCCAGGTCAGCAGTTTCTGGGTTTCGGCAGTCCGTACCGCATCGCCGCTGGTGCCCATGACCACCGAGATCAGGCGCATACCGTCACGCTCGGCCGATGCCACCAGGCAGTAACCTGCCGCTTCGGTATGCCCGGTCTTGAGCCCGTCAACACTGGAGTCACGCCATAGCATACGATTACGGTTGACCTGGCGAATACCGTTCCAGACGAACTCCTTCTCCTTGTAGATCGGGTAGTACTCGACATCGTCACGGATGATCGCCTGGGCCAGGATGGCCATGTCGCGCGCGCTGGAATACAGGTTGTCGTCCGGCCAGCCGGTCGAGTTGGTGAAGTTGGTGTTGCGCATGCCCAGACGCCGGGCATGGGTGTTCATCACATCGGCAAAGGCGTCTTCGCTGCCGGCGACATGTTCGGCCACGGCGATGCTGGCGTCGTTGCCTGACTGAATGATGATGCCACGCTTGAGGTCGATGAACGGCACCCGGTTACCGACTTCGACGAACATCTTCGAACCACCCTTGCGCCAGGCGGTTTCGCTGATCAGCACTTCGTCCTGCTCGCCAATACGCCCTTCAATCAACTCAAGACTGGCGATATAGCTGGTCATCATCTTGGTCAGACTAGCCGGCGGCAGGCGCTCATCGGCATTGTGCTCGACCAGCACCACACCACTGTTGGCATCCATCAGGATATAGCTGCTGGCCGCCAGTTGCGGCGCGGCCGGCACGATCTGCGGCATAGCGCTCGGGGTGGGGGTCGGAACCTGGGCCTGGGTCAGACCGGCGATACTGGCGGCACCGGTAATCAGCAGGGTATTGAGCAGTTTTTTCAGCATGTTACTCACTAGTGATGTTGGACGTTGTTAGACAACTTCAGTTAAGGAACCTCTAAAAACTACCTGCGTTGGCAATACTGCGTTAAAAACAGCCTCAAAATGCTCATTTACACCACGTAAACTCCGCTTTTTCGGCTGTTTTTGCCTTGTCTTGCCTGCCTCGCCTACGTTTTCAGAAATTCCTTCAAAATCTCAGTTGGCCGAGACCAGGGTCGGATTACCCAGGTTGGCCAGACGTACAGCGTCGATCAATTGCTGCGCCTCGGCATGGCTGGTAACCGGACCCAGCCGTACCCGGTGCAGGGTTTGGGCATTCTGCTCAACCGGGCTGACAAACACAGTGGCATTGACCACCCCCTGTAGCCGTTGGCGCAGTTGCTCGGCGGCCTGGTTGGAAGAAAAAGCTCCAACCTGCAGATACAGCTCCTGGCCGCTTGGCAGGGTTTCCTGAGGCGGATTGTTACGCACCAGATAACCCGGGTTGTTCTGCTGCTGCCATGCTACCGGGTCGATCCCCTCGACCAGCACCCGGGCCGTGCCCTGCTCGGCAAAACCAAGTTTCTTGGCCGCGGCGTAGGACAGGTCGATGATTCGATCCGAGTAGAACGGCCCACGATCATTGACCCGCACGATAATCCGTCGACCGTTGGCCTGATTGGTCACGTAGACGTAGGTCGGCAACGGCAGAGTCTTGTGCGCAGCAGTCATGCCGTACAGATCATAGACCTCGCCATTGGCGGTATTCTGGCCATGGAACTTGGTACCGTACCAGGACGCCAGACCGACTTCCCGATAATTGCGGCCATCCTGCATCGGCGTATAGGACTGCCCCAGTACGGTATAGGGCGAGGCCTTATAGGCGCCGGTATGCGGCGTTGGTACGGCATCTGGAATTTGCGATACATCCATGAAATAACTGGGCGGCCCATCCACTGCCGGACGGCTGCTGGGCGCACTCGGCTGGCTCGGTGCCGGTGTTTTGACCGAAGATGATGAACAGGCGGTCAACAACCCCAACAGGGAACCCAGCAAGACAACTCGAACAGACGGCATCGGCATAGGACTCATTGCTCCCTCGCGTCACGGATCAGATCGGCCAGTTGGTGCACCACCATGGCATACATCACGCTGCGATTATAGCGGGTGATCACATACAGATTGTTCAGACCCAGCCAGTACTCCATCTGTTCCCCGGCGTCGAACTCGTAGGTCATCACCTCGAGATCGTCATCCAGCGCCTGCTCGGGCTGCCAGCCCAGAGCACGCAGCTCGCCGACCCGGCGGCGCGCTTCAAGCCCTTCGGGCACACTCAGCCCCTGGCTGAAGCGTTCACCCTCGACCTTGGCCGGGATGGCCACGCGCTCACCATGACGCCAGCCGTGCTCCTTGAAATAGTTGGCGGCACTGCCGATCGCATCAACCGGGTTGTTCCAGATATCAACCTTGCCATCACCGTCAAAATCCACAGCGAAGGCCTGGTAGCTACTGGGGATAAACTGCGGATAGCCCATAGCCCCGGCGTAGGAGCCGGTCAATGCCAACGGGTCCATCTGCTGCTCACGAGTTAGGACCAGATAGGACTTGAGCTGACGACGGAAAAAATCGGCCCGCGGCGGATAGTCGAAGCCCAGGGTAGTCAGGGCATCAATCACCCGATGACTGCCCTTGTTGCGGCCATAGAAGGTTTCCACCCCGATGATCGCCACGATCACCTCCGGCTCAACCCCGTACTCCTGCTCGACCCGCTCCAAAGCATCACGGTGCTGATCCCAGAACGCCACCCCTTCGCGGATGCGCTGATCGGTAATGAAAATCGCCCGGTACTCGTGCCAGGGCCGCACTCGCTCAGCCGGACGCGAGATGGCGTTGAGGATAGCCTCCTTGCGCTCGGCCTGAGCCAGCAGGCTGCGTACATGCTCGGCACTAAAGCCGTGCTCAGCCTTCATTTCGGCAACGAAGGGTTCGACCCCCGGGTGTTCACTGGTGTAGTTGGCGGCCAATAGCCAGGGGCTCACGGCCGTCAGGGCACATGCCAGCGGCAGACGCAGCCAGCGCGAAACAGGTTTGATCATGAAAATCCGCATCTCCGAGCTTTTATCCTTGTGGCATCCATTTACGGTGGGTGTGGATCGACATCAGGATGCCGAACCCGGACAACAATGTCACCAACGAGGTACCGCCATAGCTGATTAATGGCAACGGCACACCCACCACCGGCAACAGTCCGCTGACCATACCGATATTGACGAATACGTAGACGAAGAAGGTCAAGGTAATACTGCCGGCCAGCAACTTGCTGAAACTATCCTGAGCCTGCAGGGTAATGTAGAGCCCGCGTGCGACCACCAGCAGATACACGCTGATCAGCAGACACACGCCGACCAGACCAAACTCTTCGGCCAACACCGCGATGATGAAGTCGGTATGACCCTCGGGCAAAAAATCCAAGTGCGACTGAGTGCCTTGCAACCAACCCTTGCCATAGATACCGCCGGAGCCGATCGCGGCCTTGGACTGAATAATGTTCCAGCCTGCTCCAAGCGGATCGCTTTCAGGGTTGAGAAAGGTCAATACCCGGCGCTTCTGGTAACCGTGCAAGACGAAAAACCACATCGCCAGCGCTGCCGGCACCAGCGCCACCAGGGCGCCCAGAATATAGCGCCAGCGCAACCCGGCCAGCAGCAGGGCGAAGACCCCCGAAGCACCGATCAGCAATGAAGTACCCAGATCCGGTTGCTTCAGGATCAGCAACACCGGCAAACCGATGATCAACAGGCTAATGAAAACATACTTGAAGCTGGGCGGCAGAGTCCGCCGGCCCAGGTACCAGGCCACACTCATGGGCATGATCAGCTTCATCACCTCGGAGGGCTGAAAGCGCATCACGCCGGGGATTGTCAGCCAGCGCTGGGCTCCCTTGGCCTCTGTACCAACCACCAGCACCGCGACCAATAGCATAAGGCCACCGAGGTAGGCCAAAGGCGTCCAGCGCTGCATGAACCGAGGCTGAAACTGGGCGATAGTCAGCATCACGGCCAAACCAACGGCAAAGGCTGCACCCTGACGATAAAGCATCGCCGTACTGCGCCCACTGGCCGAGTACAGAACGAAGCCGGCAACAGTGGCCAGCACCAGGATTAGCAGCAGCAACCAGGGGTCGACATGAATACGTTGCCAAAACGGCTGCCGACGATGCATTCCCATGGCGGTGGGCGACGCCAAGCTGCCCAGAGCTTTCATTGACTGGTCTCCGCAGTGAAACTCATCGGTTCCTGATCGGGCAACAGCCAGGCATCGAACAGCTGGCGAGCGACCGGCGCGGCAACCCGGCCACCGGACTCACCGTTCTCGACCATCACCGCCACGGCAATCTTCGGATCATCGACCGGCGCAAAGCCAACAAACAACGCGTGATCACGATGACGCTCCTGCAGGGCCGCCGAGTCATATTTCTCACCTTGGGCGATGGCAACGACCTGAGCCGTCCCGGTCTTGCCCGCCATCCGGTAGGGCGCATTCTGTGCCGCACTGCGTGCTGTGCCACGCTCACCATGCATCACAGCCTCCATGGCCGCAATGATGAAATCCCAGTCGCCGTCATTGCGCAAATGCACATTATCCGGGGTTTCGCTTTCATCCGGCGCCATGCCCTCGGCATGCAGCAAAAGACGCGGCCGCTTCCATACCCCCCGATTAGCGATCAGAGCGGTACTGTGCGCCAACTGCAAAGGTGTGGCCAGCATGTAACCTTGGCCAATACCGGCGATCAGGGTTTCCCCCGGATACCAGGGCTGACGCCGGGCATTGCGCTTCCACTCACGCGAGGGCATCAGTCCGGCCGCTTCCTCGTGCATATCCAGCGACACCCGAGTACCAATACCAAAACGGGTCATGTAGTCATGCAGCCGATCAATACCCAGCTTGTGAGCCAGATCATAGAAATAGGTGTCATTGGAACGAACGATGGCCAGATGCATGTCAACCCAGCCATCACCGCTGCGGTTCCAGTTGCGATACTTGTGGCTGTGGTTTGGCAACTGGTAGAAGCCAGGGTCGAAAACCCGACTGGTGCGGGTCACCACCCCGGTATCCAAACCGGCCAGAGCGACCATCTGCTTAATCGTCGAACCTGGTGGATAGAGGCCGCGTACAACCCGGTTGAACAACGGCTGATCCAGTGAGTCACGAAGCGCGCCGTAGTCGGCGTAACTAATGCCAGTGACGAACAGATTAGGATTAAAGCCGGGCTGGCTGACATAAGCTAACACCCCGCCGGTCTCCGGCTCGATAGCGATCACCGCACCACGGCGATTACCCAGCGCATGTTCGGCCACTGCCTGCAGACGACTGTCCAGATGCAAGGTCAGGTCACGCCCTGGTTCCGGATCGATCCGCTTGAGTACCCGCAATACTCGGCCACGGGCGTTGGTTTCGACCTCTTCGTAACCGACCGTGCCATGCAACCAGTCCTCGTAGTAACGCTCAATCCCGGTCTTGCCGATGTAATGGGTACCGGCATAGGCGACCTGATCTATCCGAGCCATTTCCTGCTCATTGATCCGGCCAACGTAACCGACGGCATGGGCGAAATGTTCGGCGAACGGATAGTGCCGGACGAAACTGGCCTGCACCTCGACCCCTGGCAGGCGAAATTGATTGACCGCAATCCGAGCGATTTGCTCGTCACTCAGTTCGAACACCACCGGCACCGACTCAAACGGCCGGCGGCGTGTCTGGTTCAGGCGCCGCTGGGAGCGTTCGACATCTTCGTCGGACAGCTCAAGTAGCGACTGCAGCAGGGCGAAGGTCGTGTCCAGATCGGTCACTCGCTCCCGGGTGATATTGAGGCTGAAACTAGGCCGGTTCTCTGCCAGCACGATGCCGTTGCGGTCATAAATCCGGCCACGGGGCGGCGGCACCGGCTGTACATGCACCCGGTTGTTTTCCGACAGGGTCGAATGGTATTCGTACTGCACCACCTGCAGGTAATACATGCGCGCGACCAGCCCGGCCACCAGCGCCAGCATGAACACAGCCGCCAACACCACCCGTCGCTGTACAGTACGGGCATCGCTGAGGTGGTCCTTGAGCTGAATCGGCTTGGCCATCGATTACTTGTGATATGGGTGGCGGTTGAGAATGGTCCAGGCCCTATAGAGCTGCTCGGCCAGCAGAATACGCACCAGTGGATGCGGCAGGGTCAAAGGCGACAGTGACCAGCGTTGCTCGCTGCGCGCCTGCACCTCTTCAGCCAGCCCTTCGGGCCCGCCCACCATCAGGTTGACCGTGCGCGCTTCCAGGCGCCAGCGCTCAAGCTGCTCGGCCAGCTGCTCGGTCGACCATGCACGGCCATTGACCTCCAGGGTCACGATTCGTTCCCCAGGCTGGGTTGCGGCCAGCATCTGCTCGCCTTCACGACGCATCAACCGGGCGACATCGGCATTCTTGCCGCGGGTCGCCAAGGGAATTTCCACCAACTCCAACGGCAGGTCAGGCGGCAGACGCTTGGCATATTCCTGATAGCCGTCCTCGACCCAGCGTGGCATCCGTGATGCCACGCTGATCAGACGCAGGCGCAAGGCTGCTTACTCCGGGGTCGGTTGGTGCTGGGCGCGGCGCGACTCGGCGCTTTGCCACAGACGCTCCAAGTCATAGAACTGGCGGGTAGCCGGTTGCATGATATGCACCACGACATCGCCCAGGTCGACCAGCACCCACTCTCCGGAATCCTGGCCCTCAACCCCCAACGGCTGACGACCGGCGGCCTTGGCCTTTTCCACCAGGTTGTCACTGAGCGAGGACACATGACGGGAGGAGGTACCGCTGGCGATGATCATGTAGTCAGTCACGCTGGTCTGCTCACGAACATCGATCTTGACCACATCCTTGGCCTTGAGCTCGTCCAGCTCATGCTCAACCAGTTTGATCAGGTCATCAATCTGCATAATAAGGGTTCAATCCTCAGTCACAGGGCCGTACAGCCCGTTGGTTTCAATATAGTCAAGCACCGCCTCCGGCAACAAAAAACGCGGCGACCGGTGGCTGGCCAGCAAGCTCCGGATATGCGTTGCCGAAATTGCCAGCGGCGTCTGCGCCAGGCAGACAATCTGCCCATGCAGTGCCTTGGCTTGCGCCGGTTCAGCGACCGAGCGGGCCGCCAGCAAATCCTTGAGTACTTCAGGCACGTCCAGATCGTAGTCTGGACGCTGTAATACCACGAGATTGGCCAGCTCCAGCAAACACTCCCAGCGGTGCCAGCTCGGCAATCCACAGAAGGCATCCCAGCCAACGATCAGAAACAGCGCCACCTCCGGCCCCAACTCCGCACGCAAAGATTCCAGGGTATCCACCGTCCAGGAAGGCTTGTCACGTCGCAGCTCACGGTCATCCACCAGCAGCCCGGAGTCCACACCTGCCGCCAGACGCACCATGTTCAGGCGATGCTCGGCACTGCAGCCGGGCTGCTCCCGATGCGGTGGCCGGGCGCTGGGGATCAGCCGCAGCTCATCCAGCGCCAAAGCCTCATGCACCTCTACCGCACTGCGCAGATGGCCAAAATGGATCGGATCGAAGGTCCCGCCGAGCAGGCCGATACGCATCAGACAATCACTGACGGATATGGCCGTCGCCGAATACCACGTACTTCTCGCTGGTCAGGCCTTCCAGGCCCACCGGCCCGCGGGCATGGATCTTGTCGGTTGAAATGCCAATCTCGGCGCCCAGACCATACTCGAAGCCGTCGGCGAAACGGGTCGAAGCATTGATCATCACCGAGCTGGAGTCCACTTCGGCCAGGAAGCGCCGGGCCCGGGTGTAATCCTCGCTGACCATCGCATCGGTATGCTGCGAGCTGAAACGATTGATATGCTCGATGGCCGCATCCATATCCGCGACCACCCGGATCGACAGGATCGGCGCCAGATATTCCGTGCTCCAGTCTTCCTCGCTGGCGGCGATCGCTTCTGGCAGCAGTGCGCAGGTAGCCGGACAACCACGCAGTTCAACCCCCTTCTGCGCATAGCGCTGGGCCAGGCGCGGCAAAAACTCGGCTGCCACCGCCTGATGCACCAGCAGGGTCTCCATGGCGTTGCAGACCCCATAGCGATGGGTCTTGGCGTTAAAACAAATAGCTTCGGCTTTGTCCAGGTCGGCACGGTCATCGACATAAACATGACAGATACCGTCCAAATGCTTGATCACCGGCACCCGGGCCTCGCGACTAATACGCTCGATCAGCCCCTTGCCGCCACGCGGTACGATCACATCGACATACTCGGGCATGGTGATCAAGGCTCCGACGGCGGCACGGTCGGTGGTCTCCACCACCTGCACGACCTGATCCGGCAGACCAGCGGCGGCCAGGCCGCGGCGCAGGCAGGCGGCAATCGCCTGATTGGAGTGAATCGACTCTGAACCACCACGCAAAATGCAGGCATTGCCGGCCTTGAGACACAGGCTGGCTGCCTCAACAGTCACATTGGGGCGCGACTCATAGATAATCCCGATGACTCCCAGCGGCACTCGCATACGTCCGACCTGAATCCCAGAGGGGAGAAACTTCATGTCACGAATCGCGCCCACCGGGTCCGGCAATGCGGCAACCTGACGCAGACCTTCAATCATGCCCTGCAACCGCTCAGGTGTCAGGGCCAGACGATCCAGCATTGCAGCATCCAGTCCGTTAGCTCGACCGGCCTCCAGATCCAGGGCATTGGCAGCCTCAAGCTCGGCAGCAGCAGCCTCAATAGCTTCAGCGGTAGCCAGCAACGCCTGATTCTTGACCGCCGTCGAAGCCCGGGCGATAACCCGCGAGGCCGCTCGGGCCTGGCTTCCCAGCCCCTTCATGTATTCGCTTACCTGTTCGCCACCCATGAATACCACCACTTGCCTGCGTTGCAAAAAATGCATTATACCGGGCTGCCCTGACACTGGACAGGGCGCAGGCCTGCTATCATCGATAACATGCAAAACCCTGAGACACTGCCCTGGGCCACGGCTCGCCCACTGCCTGACAGCTTCTTCCAGCGCGACGCCCGCGAACTGGCCTGCGCCCTGCTTGGCAAGGTCATTCGCCGCCGCTATCAGGGCCGCTGGCTATCGGCCCGTATCATCGAGACCGAAGCTTATCTGCTGGAAGAGAAAGGCAGCCATGCCTCGCTTGGCTATACCGAAGCCCGACGGGCGCTGTTCATGGACGGCGGTACGCTCTACATGTACTACGCCCGTGGCGGCGACTCGCTGAACTTCAGTGCCGCCGGCCCAGGCAACGGGGTACTGATCAAATCCGGCCATCCACTGCTCGACGAGGTCAGCGACCAGACCAGCCTGCGTCTGATGCAACAACTCAACCCAGCTGCCAACGGTGACTACCGACCAGTGGAAAAGCTCTGCGCCGGGCAAACCCTGCTGTGCAAGGCGCTGGCTCTGAAGGTCCCGGACTGGAACGCCCAACGCTTCGACACCGGGCAACTGTTCGTCGATGATGACAGCTATCGCCCGCAGCATATCCTGCAAACTACTCGCCTGGGCATTCCCGTCGGACGCGATGAGAACCTGCCCTATCGCTTTGTTGACGCCACCTACGCCCGCCACTGTACCCGCAACCCCATGGGCCGCAACCGTATCGAGGGGCGCGACTACCAGCGCCTGAACGCACCATGGAAAGCCTGCTGAGCGACCACCTGAGCACCTGGCTCAGCAGCCATCAGAGCTGGCTGGGGCCGGTGATCTTCGCCATCGCCCTGCTTGAGTCACTGGCCATCGCCGGGCTGCTGGTCCCCGGCGTGGTATTACTGTTCGCAGTAACCGCCATCGCCGGAAGCAGCGACATGTCAATCCCGGTCATGCTTGGCTGGGCCTTTGCCGGCGCTATCTGCGGCGATCTGCTGAGCTTTGCCCTGGGCCGCCTGTTTCACCAGGACATTCGCCGCCTGCGCCTGTTTCAGCGCTACCCGCAGTGGATTGATCAAGGGGAACGTTTTTTCCGCCGTTACGGCATGATGAGTGTACTGATTGGTCGCTTCTTTGGCCCGGTCCGGCCGATCATCCCGATGATCGCCGGCATGTTCGACATGCCGTTCTGGCGTTTTTTGGCCGTCAGCCTGCTGTCGGCTCTGGCCTGGGCACCGGTCTACGCTCTACCCGGCTACACTGCCGGACATGCTCTGACCTGGCCAGTGCCACAATTTTTCTGGCCCCAGACCCTGGCTCTGACCGGCGCACTGGCCGGCCTTGGCCTGCTTTGCCTATGGCTACTCAAAGCTCAGCACCGCTGGAGCAACCTGGCTTGCGCTGCGCTGCTGCTGCTCGGCGCCGTCAGCCTGCCAGTGGTCGAGCCCTGGCTGGAAGTGGTGCTGTTCACCAGCGAATACTGGATAAGCCAGCGCGCCCCACTGCTGGGCTGGCACGCCTGGCTGACACCCCTGACCGACCTGGATACCACCCTCTGGCTATTGGTTCCCGGACTGGCCTGGCTGACCCTGCTCAGCCCCTATCGCCAGCCACTGTTCGCCCTGCTGACACTGGTCATCGCCCTTGGCCTGGGCTGGCTGCTGGAGATGAGCCCGCCGGCCCTGATCCTCACCGGTCAGTGGACCTGGCTGATAGTCGTCGCCATCTGCCTGGGCCGCGACCAAGGTTTCTGGATGCGCTGTCTCTGGCTGCTTTACCCCCTGCTGCTCGGAGCTCCCCTGGCATTTGCCAGCCTGGTGATCACCGACACCAGCATTCTCAGCATGTTGCAGGCCCTGCTACTGGCTCTGAGCGCCAGTGCACTGGCCAGCTGGGCAGTTGAGCGTGGCGCACCGATGCATCGCAGCCAGCGCTGGCGTAATCTGGTGCTATTGGCCTGGGCCCCACTGGTGATACTCTCAGGCCTGCATTGACTGCAACCAGCGCTCAATCTGTTGCAGGCGCAACAATGGATCGGCCTGAGCCAGCAACTCCAGCTTTTCCTCAACGTCCAGCGGCAGCAGATAAGCCAGTTGCCAGGCCAGGCGCTGCTGACTGCCAGCCACCGCAGGCAACTTCAGCGCTGCCGCGATGGGATGCTCCAGTAAGGTTGTATGCAAGGCCAGCAAGTCGGCATGGCTAGCCAGTAATTCGGCATCTGGCTGCTCAACCAGCCAATCAACACCGGCGCAGAGCAAGCCATCCGACGCGACCTCCACTGCACTCGCCTCGGCCCGCCGCCCACCTTCGACCCGAATCCCCAGCAAACCATTGTCACGCCGTTCCCAGTCGATGATCCTGGCCTCACAACCCAGCGCCTTGAACCGTACCGCCCCCGGCCCAGCCTCAGCCCCTTCCTCCAGAGTCACCACCACAAACCCGGCATCTTCACGAAAACAGCGACTGACCATATCCAGATAACGCGGCTCGAAGATCTGCAGATCCAGCACACACCCCGGCAACAACACCGTATGCAATGGAAACAGGGCCATCCGTTCAGTCATGCATTCCCCTTTCAGCTTGGTACCATCATTCAGCACACCAATGGTGAGCTCACCCAATTGACCCTCTCGACGCGGATTGCAAACATGTCAGCAGACAAGCTCGACCGTCTGTATTAACGTAGCGTGTAGCGGTTATCCGCTACCACCACAATAACAGAGCATGGAGAACGCCATGGCAGCTGCCGTACCCGCTTCCGAACTCACGTCCTACATTGGCAAGGATATGGGCCACTCAGACTGGCTGACCATTGACCAGGAACGTGTCAACCAATTTGCCGAGTGCACCGGTGACCACCAGTTCATTCATATCGATGAAGAAAAAGCCAAGCTGACTCCGTTTGGCGGCACTATTGCCCACGGTTTCCTCTCGCTGTCACTGCTGCCGGTCCTGTCTGCCGGCCTGCTGGTTCGCCCGCAGGGTCTGAAAATGGCCGTCAACTACGGCCTGGACAGCCTGCGCTTCATCCAGCCGGTACGTGTGGGCTCACGCGTACGCCTGCACGTGACTGTAGTCGATGTAACCGAGAAAAATCCTGGCCAGTGGCTGGTCAAGGCGCGCTCCACCCTGGAGATCGAAGGCGTGGACAAGCCAGCCTTCATTGCGGAAGGTTTGACCCTGTATTTCGTGTAACCCGGTTCGGCCCGCGCCAGCGGGCCGCGCATGCCAGAGTCTGTTCATGGCATAGCGAGCTAGAGCCCTGCTAGGGCCGGGCCCGTTCCCTACGGGCCTCCGGCATTCCCCACATCCATGTGGGTCACAAAAACAGGCGAGGAACGGACTGGGCTCGCACGCGAGTTTACGAGCTGTAAATGAGCATTCCGAGCCTGTTTTTAACAACGCAGGGCCGACGCGCAGCAGGTCATGGACGGGCTCTTATAGCTTGATCCCAACATTAACCATCACCGCAGCCGCCCCCAGCAGCACCAGGTCAGCACCGACCCGCTGATAACTGACACCAACCGACGGAATAATCGCCGGCGCAACACCAAAGCGATTGAGCGGAATCTTGTCCCGGTACTCACCTCGGTAACCATGCAGCAAACCTGCTGTCAGCTTGGCATTGAACGGCGTGCCCTCAAAATCAAAACGCTTGCCGCCATAGGCGTAGTAGGAACGATCTCCGAACGAATGGCGAAAGGTCGCAGCACCCCACAGATAACTGTCAGCCCGATGACGTTCCAGGCCGATCAAATCTTGATTGTTGTTGTGGTCGGAGTCTGGGTTGAAATGGACTGTCCAGGCACTACCCTGAACATACCAGTAGGGCTCGGCCTCGACTGGTGCCAGCAGCTTGCCGACCAACTCGCGGGACGACTCGAGCAAAGGACTCTCACTGGCCTGCCCGGCCATCGCCGGCAGCATAAAACTCCCCATGGCGAACGCCAGCGACGTCCGCAATCTGGTTTTACTGCAAAACATACATAGTCCTGAAGGTGTCACTCACCCCAACGGGCAAGCAATGTCTGTTCTATCCCCAACTGATTGAGGATGCGGGCAACGACGAAATCAATCAGTTCGTCGATGCTGTTCGGCTTATGATAAAAGCCGGGACTGGCGGGCAGGATAACCGCTCCCATCTGGCTCAACTTCAGCATATTTTCCAGATGAATGTTCGAATACGGCGCCTCGCGTGGCACCAGAATCAGTTGGCGCCGCTCCTTGAGCGCCACATCGGCCGCCCGCTCGATCAGATTGTTACTGGCCCCGGTGGCAATCGCCGACAGGGTACCGGTCGAACAGGGACACACCACCATGGCCCCAGGCGCGCCGGAACCGGAAGCCACCGGCGCCATCCAGTCCTGCTTGCCGAACACCCGAATCTGACCCTCGGCAGCAGCCAATCGTTCCGTCAAAAAAGCTTCCAGGGCCTGCGGCTTGGCCGGCAGCCGCCAATCGGTCTCGGTCGCCACCACCAACTGCGCGGCCTGCGAGATCAGAAATGACACTTCGACATCGGCCCTGACCAGACACTCCAGCAGGCGCAAGCCATATTGGGCACCAGAGGCACCGGTCAGCGCCAGCGTCACCCGCCGCCGCTCAGCCATGCCGGGCCTCCAGCGCCTGAACCAGCTTGCGGTGAATCCCGCCAAAACCGCCATTGCTCATGACCACTACCCGTGCGCCCGGTCGCGCACGCGCCACCACGGCATCGATCAGCGCCTCGATATTGCTCAGCACACAGGCCGGCACCGGACTGTCAGCCACGACCTGATCCAGCGACCAGTCCAGCCCTTCGGGCTGATACCAGAGCACTTCACTGGCATCGCTCACACTGCCTGGCAAAGCAGCCATATGGCTACCCAAGCGCATGGTGTTGGAGCGCGGCTCGATCACCGCAATCAGTTGGGCATCCCCAATCTGTGCCCGCAACCCGGCCAGGGTAGTAGCAATCGCAGTGGGGTGATGAGCAAAGTCGTCATACACCCGAATGTCACCAACCTCACCGATCAGCTCCATACGACGCTTGACGCTGGCAAACCCGCCCAGCGCAGCAATCCCCTGCGCCGGGGTCACCCCCACATGCCGCGCCGCGGCCAACGCCACCAGCGCATTGGCAACACTGTGAGCACCGGTCTGCGACCATTCCACTACGCCCTGTGAGACACCACCGAGCAGCACCTCGAAACATGAACCATCGGCCGTCAGCAGACGTGCCTGCCAGTCACCGCCATCACCAGTGGTCTGGCAGGGTGTCCAGCAACCCATGCCAATCACTCGCTTGAGCGCCGCATCAGCCTGCGGATGAATAATCAGCCCGGAGCCCGGCACGGTACGCACCAGATGGTGAAACTGCCGTTCGATCGCTGCCAGGTCCGGAAAAATGTCTGCATGGTCGAACTCGAGATTATTGAGAATCGCCGTCCGTGGGCGGTAATGAACGAACTTCGAGCGTTTGTCGAAGAAGGCGCTGTCATACTCATCAGCCTCGACCACGAAAAACGGCGTCCCACCCAGCCGCGCCGAGATCCCAAAGTTCTGTGGCACACCACCGATCAGAAAGCCCGGCGACATCCCAGCGTGCTCCAGAATCCAGGCCAGCAGACTGGAGGTAGTGGTCTTGCCATGGGTACCCGCCACAGCCAGCACCCAGCGCCCCTGCAGCACGTGGTCGGCCAGCCACTGCGGCCCAGACACGTAGGGCAAGCCCTGATCCAGCACATATTCGACCGCCGGATTGCCGCGCGACATGGCGTTGCCAATCACCACCAGATCCGGGGCCGGCTGCAGATGCGCTGGCTCATAGCCTTCCATCAGGGTAATCCCCTGGGCTTCGAGCTGGGTGCTCATTGGCGGATAGACGTTGGCGTCCGAGCCCGTCACCGTATGCCCCAACTCCCGCGCCAACAATGCCAGCGAACCCATGAAAGTACCGCAGATACCGAGGATATGGAGGTGCAAAGACGGACTCCTTATGGTTGGTCGTGTAACAGCATAGAAGGAACCTCTGAAAAACTACCTGCGTGGGCAATACTGCGTTAAAAACAGCCTCGATCGCGAGCCCGGTCAAAATGCTCATTTACACCGCGTAAACTGCGCTTTTTCGGCTGTTTTTGCGGGGCCGCCATCGGTATTGTCTTGCCTGCCTCGCCTACGTTTTCCAGAGGCTCCTTAAGAAAACACTGATTAATTGCGCACAAGCTCAGTGGCTCGGTTGGCGCTGACCTGTTCTGGACTGTCGATGCCCTGGATGGGCATCGCCAAGCCCCCAGGGATGGGTTCACGGCGTGTCCTGAACAGGTCAGCGCCACCCGAGCCAACACCGAAGCTGATTTAATCAGTATTTCCTTAAAGCTTCGCAAGATATTACCACGCCCGCCCAACGGCCATGCAAAGCGCACCGCTTTCGGCTATCATGCGCGCCATTGGCCGTAGCGCCCCGCCGCTCCCTGCGGGAACCCCAAAAAACCGCCACCCGATTCAAGCACATGGAGTCAGCATGACCGTCAAAAACGCCTTCTACGCCCAGTCGGGCGGAGTCACCGCCGTGATCAACGCCTCCGCCGCTGGCGTGATCGAAACCGCCCGCCAGCACCCAGACCGGATTGGCAAGGTCTATGCCGGGCGCAACGGCATCATCGGCGCACTGACCGAAGACCTGATCGACACCAGCCTGGAATCGGCCGAGAACATCGCCGCTCTGCGCCACACCCCGTCCGGCGCCTTTGGCTCCTGCCGCTACAAGCTGAAAAGCCTGGAAGCCAACCGCGCCGAATACGAGCGCCTGATCGAGGTGTTCAAGGCCCACAACATCGGCTACTTCTTCTATAACGGCGGCGGCGACTCGGCCGACACCTGCCTGAAGGTCTCGCAACTGGCAGAAAAGATGGGTTACCCGATTCAGGCCATCCATGTACCCAAAACCGTCGATAACGACCTGCCGATCACCGACTGCTGCCCTGGCTTCGGCTCGGTGGCCAAGTATGTTGCCACCTCGATTCGCGAAGCCGGTTTCGACGTTGCCTCGATGGGCGCCACCTCGACCAAGGTCTTCATCCTCGAAGTCATGGGCCGTCACGCTGGCTGGATTACTGCCGCCTGCGGCCTGGCCAGCGAAGGCGAGGGCCAACCGCCACACATCCTGCTGTTCCCCGAAGTCCAGTTCGGCCAGGCCAAATTCCTGGCCCGGGTCGATGAGTGCGTCAAGACTTACGGCTATTGCGTGATTGGCGTTTCCGAAGGGATCAAGAACAGCGACGGCAAGTTCCTCTCCGAAACCGGCCTGACTGACGCTTTCGGTCATGCCCAGCTGGGCGGCGTAGCGCCGACCATCGCCAAACTGGTCAAGGATGAGCTGGGTTACAAGTATCACTGGGCCGTGGCCGATTACCTGCAACGCGCCGCCCGCCACATCGCCTCCAAGGTCGATGTCGAGCAGGCCTATGCGCTGGGCCAGGCAGCGGTGAACATCGCGCTGGAAGGCAAGAACTCGGTGATGCCGGCAATTCGCCGCTTGCAGGATGCACCCTATCAGTGGGATATCATCGAAGCCCCGCTCAAGGACGTGGCCAACGTCGAGAAATTCATGCCCCGCGAGTTCATCAGCGAAGACGGCCTGCACATCACCGAGGCCTGCCGCCGTTATCTGTCGCCGCTGATTCAGGGCGAAGACTACCCGCCATTCAAGAATGGCCTGCCCGATTATGTGCGCCTGCAGAATCTGGCCGTGGAGCGCAAACTCCCGGAATTCAAGATCTGATCGCGAAACAGGACGGAACTGAAAAGGGCTGGTATCAACCAGCCCTTTTTTGTATCACTCGAAAGCCGGCACCACGGCGCCCTGATACTTCTCTTCAATAAAGGCCTTGACCTCGGCACTGTGCAGCGCCTGGGCCAGCTTCTGGATCGCCGGGTTGTCGGCATTGTCGGCGCGGGTCACCAGGATGTTAACGTAGGGCGAGTCGGAGCCTTCGATCACCAACGCATCTTCACTCGGGTTCAGCCCGGCCTCCAGCGCATAGTTGGTATTGATCAGCGCCAGATCGACCTGACCCAGAACCCGCGGCAGAGTCGCTGCTTCCAGTTCACGAACGCGGATGCGCTTGGGGTTGTCGGCGATGTCGCGCGGGGTGGACAGGATATTGCCTGCATCCTTGAGCCCGATTACCCCAGCCTTCTGCAGCAACAGCAGCGCCCGGCCACCATTGGTGGCGTCGTTGGGAATCACCACATTGGCGCCATTGGGCAAATCATCCAGGCTCTCGACCTTGCGCGAATAGGCACCGAACGGCTCGATATGCACGCCAGCGACGCTGACCAGCTCGGTGCCACGGCTGCTGTTGAACTCGTCAAGGTAGGGCTGGTGCTGGAAGAAGTTGGCGTCCAGACGTTTCTCCGCCACCTGCACGTTAGGCTGGACATAATCGGTGAACACCCGGATATCCAGCTCGACGCCCTCACTGGCCAGAGCCGGCTTGACGAATTCGAGAATTTCCGCATGCGGCACCGCCGTGGCGGCGATACTGATCTTGTCGGCAGCCTGCGCCGGCAGCGCACCAAGAGCTGCGGCAGCAGCAAAGGCAGTCAGCAGTTTTTTCATCATTAAGCTCCTTGTGGGATATGATTCAGGCGCGCAGCGGATAACCCCGCACCTGGGTTTTCTATTAAACAGCGCATCACTTACGGGAAAAATGCACCACCAGCCGGTCACCAACGCTTTGCAGCACCTGCACCAGTACCAGCAGCAATACCACGGTCACCACCATCACATCCGGCTGATAGCGCTGATAACCATAACGCACCGCCAAATCACCCAGTCCGCCGCCACCAATCAGCCCGGACATCGCGGTGTAGGACACTAGGGTAATGGCGGTAACCGTAGTCGCCGCCACAATACCCGGCAAGGCCTCCGGCAGCAGCGCATTGACCACGATCTGGCGTGGCGTGGCACCCATGGCCTGGGTCGCCTCGATGATCCCGCGATCGACTTCACGCAGCGCAGTTTCGACCAGGCGGGCGAAAAACGGCGTGGCCCCCACCACCAGCGGCGGAATAGCTCCAGCTACCCCCAGCGAGGTCCCGGTGATCACCACGGTAAAGGGGATCATAACGATCAGCAGAATCACGAACGGCACCGAACGCACAATATTCACCAACAGCGACAGCAGGCCATAGAAGGCCTTCTGCTCGAACATCTGGCGCGGACCGGTTAGAAACAGCAAAACCCCGAGCGGCAAACCAAACAGCACGGTAAACAGCATTGAGCCACCGAGCATGCTCAGGGTATCGAGACTGGCCTGCCAGATTTCCGGCCAGTTGACGTTGGGCAGTAGAGCGTCCATCAACGCAGCACCTCCAGATGCACATCGGCCCGGGCAAAGCAGGCCAGCGCCGCCTCGATGTCGCCACCGGTCAGGGCCAGCGTCAACTGGCCATAGGGGGTTTGCTTGATCCGGTCGATACGCCCGGCCAGGATGCTGTAATCCACCCCGGTCTCACGCGCCACACTACCAAGCAGCGGTGCGTAAGTCGCCTCACCCTGAAAGGTCAGACGCAGGATACGACCCTCGACATGGGCAAAGTCATCACGCTGCTCGCTTTCGTCAACCTGCTCGGATTCCAGTACGAAACGCCGGGTGGTCGAATGCTGCGGATGCAGGAATACCTCGGCTACCGGCCCCTGCTCGACAATCTGCCCAGCGTCCATGACCGCCACCCGATCGCAAACTCGACGGATCACATCCATTTCATGGGTAATCAGCACGATCGTCAGATTCAGTTCGCTATTGATCTGGGCCAGCAACTGCAGCACCGACGCAGTGGTCTGCGGATCCAGGGCACTGGTGGCCTCGTCGCAGAGCAGAATCTTCGGCCGGGTAGCCAGTGCCCGGGCAATCCCAACCCGCTGCTTCTGGCCGCCGGACAACTGCGCTGGATACTTGTTGGCGTGCTCACTGAGCCCGACCCGCGCCAGCAATTCGTCAACCCGCCGGGCGATCTCGGCGCGCGACAATTCACCCGCCAGTCTGAGCGGCAGCGCCACGTTATCGGCCACGGTCTTGGACGACAGCAAATTGAAATGCTGGAAAATCATCCCGACCTGCTGGCGAAACCGCCGCAACCCGGCAGCCTGCAGCCCGGTGACATCTTCGCCATCAATCACGATCCGTCCACCCGAGGGCTCCTCGAGCCGGTTGATCAGGCGCAGCAAGGTGCTTTTACCGGCCCCGGAATGACCGATGATGCCGAATACCTCACCGCGAGCTATTTGCAGATCGGTCGGCTGTAGCGCCGGGATTGACTGCCCAGCAACACGATAGGCCTTGTGGACCTGGTGAAAATCAATCACGCATTAACCTTTTAACAGAATGCAGATATAAGAAGCTGTCGGCCGGCATGTTTGGCCTGCCGCAGCCCAGACCGCGAAATCGTCATAAACCGTGCATTATAGCTAGATATAATGATCAACTCCCAGCACCACGGGACCAGTTGCCAAGCGCGACTGCCCGGTCAGTGTTGGCGATTGAAGATTTCCAGCGTCTGGGGCAGGATGTACTGACCGGCACAACAGTACCGGGCACTATCTGACCAGCATCGAGGATTGAGTATGCGAATTGTGCAGGCCGGCGTGGATCGCCTCGACGATATCACCCCGTTGTTCATCAAGTATCGGGAGTTCTACGGCCAGTTGCCCAAACCCGAAGCATCACGCCGCTTTCTCCATGATCGACTGGTCAACGAACAGGCCATCATCCTACTGGCAGAAGATGAAACCAGCGGCAAGGTATTGGGCTTTGCCCAGTTCATCCCCAGCTTCTCGGCTCTGACCTTGCACCCCAGCTGGGTTCTCAAGGGTATCTATGTGATTGAAGAGGCCCGCCGCCAACTGGTTGCCGATCGCATGATTAACCGCGCCAAGGAGATGGCCCGAGCTGCCGGCATCCAGCGTATGACCGTCATGACTGGCGAAGACAACAGTGCAGCTCAAAGCCTGTATCGCTCCCTGGGTTTTTCCGACGACGCTGACTTCCACTACTTCGCCCTCAAACTCTGACGCCACTGGCCGTGCCGACGCACCTGTCGCCCGCCGTCAGGTGCGGGCATGGCTACCCAGGTGACACCTTCACAGCGGCAAACCAGTACTTTTGCCCATACGACCATAGTTTTACCGGTTTTGCTTGGTATCGCCGCCCTGAACGCCTATAATCCCGCCCCAATATTTCACATGCCCGAGTCAGGTATCCCATGAGCTACGACCAGATCCCCGCAGGCAAGGACATCCCTAACGACATTTACGTCGCCATTGAAATCCCGGCTCAGCACGCGCCGATCAAATATGAAATCGACAAGGACAGCAGCACCCTGTTCGTCGATCGTTTCATGGCCACCCCGATGTTCTATCCAGCCAACTACGGTTATATTCCCAATACCCTGGCCGATGACGGCGACCCGCTGGACGTGCTGGTGGTAACGCCCTACCCGGTCGCACCGGGTTCGGTCATCCGGTCACGCCCGGTAGGTGTCCTGCACATGACCGACGATGGCGGCGGTGATGCCAAGCTGATCGCCGTACCGCACGACAAGCTGAGCGTGCTGTACCGTGACGTCAAGGAATACACCGACCTGCCTGAACTGCTGATCCAGCAGATCCAGCACTTCTTCGAGAACTACAAAGATCTGGAAGCCGGCAAATGGGTCAAGATCGACCGTTGGGGCAACGCTGATGAAGCCCGTGCGGAAATCGTTAAGGCTGTGAACGCTTATCAAAAATAAGCGTTCGGCCCCAGTGCCCTGTCCGCTGCATTCAGCTCCGCTCTGAAGCGATAATGAACCTAGCGGACAGGGCACTCCAAAAGCCGGCCACAAGCTGGCTTTTTTTATGCCTGAATAACAGACCTGCTAGAGGAACACTGATTAAATCGTTTCGGTGTTAGCCCAATTGTCGCTGACCTGTTCTGGACACGCCGTGAACCCCCTCCGGGTCCGGCCAACCGATCACAGATCGGTCGGCGTTCGGCTGCGCACGAAGCATGCTTCGTAAACGCTTGCCTCACCCATGGGGGGCTTGACGATGCCCGTCCGACCGCCAGGGATGGCGGAAGTGTCGAAAATGCAGGAGCAATTTTCGACCAGGGCATCGACAGTCCAGAACAGGTCAGCGACAACCGGGCTACTAAGCTTGCGTGTAATCAATCAGTGTTTTCTTAGGAGCCAAGCATGGACGACCGCTATTTTGACCAACTGAGCAGTCATCTGGCGCAGAAAATCTATGCTGGCCCCAAGGGTGCCATTCGTCTGGCCGTACTGACCCGCGACCTGAAGGAGTGGCTGACAGAGCTGCCGGCACGGCCCCTACGGATTCTGGACGTAGGGGCCGGGCTTGGCCACATCAGTGCCTGGCTGGCCGCACAGGGGCATCAGGTCACCGTCAGCGAGCCCGCCAGTGCAATGCTCTCAGCCGCTGAGCAACGCCTGCAAGCGGCCGGCACCCCCGCTGTGGCTTACTGGTCGTTGCCGCTGCAGGACCTGCCGGCTCAGGGGCAAACCTTCGACCTGGTCATCTGTCATGCCGTACTGGAATGGCTGGCCGCCCCACATCAGGCCCTGCACCACCTGCGTGCCCTGCTCAACCCGCAAGGGGCCCTGTCGCTGGCATTCTACAACCGTGACGCACTGATCTACCGCAACCTGATCAAGGGCCAGTTTCGCAAACTTGAGCGCCAACAGTTGGCGGGCGTCGGCCAGCGCGGCCTGACCCCACAACACCCGCTGGACCCGCGCGAGGTCCAGCAGTGGGCTAGCCAGGCGGGCCTGCACAAACAGCAGGCTAGTGGTATCCGGGTGTTTTATGACTACATGCCGCCACACTGGCAACAACAGGCCAGCAGCGAAGACCTGATACGCGAAGAACTGATCTACAGCCGTCACCCGGCTTACCAGCACCTGGGCCGCTACCTGCATTGGTGGTTACGGGCGCAGTGACCGCCGCCAGCGTGAGCGCCGGCCACAGCACCTACGACTTGGGAAACCAGCTATCCTGACGCCAGAGATAGACGAACCAGCCACCGAGTAAGGCCCCACGCGCCAGCATGAACAGATGAAAGCCCAGCCACAGGCCATGGTTACCGCTATCACGTAGCAGCCAGGCCACCGGCACATACAGACCGAATACCGCCAGCAGCATGCTGTTGCGCATCGCCCGAGCCCGAGTCGCGCCAATAAACAGCCCATCGAGCAGATAGCTCCAGACCGCGACCAGCGGCATCAGCGCCATCCAGGGCAAATAGGCCTGGGCCACCGCACGCACCTCGTCGAGATTGGTCAGGCGATTGATGATCCATGGGCCAAACAGACTGAAAGCCAGCACAAAGCCCACGCCAACCAGCAGCGACCAGCCCAGAGTCACCACCAGCACCCGCTTGAAAGCCGCACGATTGCGTTGACCCAGAGCATGCCCTCCCAGCGCCTCGACCGCATGGGCCAGGCCATCCAGGCCATGGGAGGTCAGCAACAGAAAGTTCAATAGCACCGCATTGGCCGCCACCACCGCATCGCCCTGGCGCGCCCCCTGCAGCACCAGCAGATAGAAGACCAGTTCCAGTGCCAGGGTACGGATCAGAATATCGCGATTGACCCGCAACAACGGTGCCGCGCCGCGCAGCCGGATCGCCGCCAGCCAGTCCAGCCGCCCCGGATGCTCGGCCAGCAACTGACGCACCAACAGCAAGCCCAGCAGCAACCCCAGATAATCGCTGATCACCGTGGCCAGAGCTGCACCAGCCACGCCCCAACCCAGGCCAACTACCAGCAGCAGATCCAGCAACACGTTACTCAGATTGACGGTCAGCAGCAGATACAAAGGTGCCCGGCCGCGCTGCATACCAATAAACCAGCCCACCAGGACGAAATTGGCCAGCGCCGCCGGCAGACTCCACAGGCGGATTTCCACATACAGGCGGGCTTGCTCCAGCAGCTCGGGCGAACTGTCGATAAAGTACAGGCCGGCGGCAATCAACGGCGCCTGCAAGACCAGCACCGCCAGCGCGATCAGCACCGCCAGCCACAGCGGCTGTAACAAGACCCGGCGAATACCATCACCATCGCCGCTGCCGCAGGCCTGGGCGGCGAAGCCGGTGGTGCCCATGCGCAGGAAACCAGCTGCCCACAGCACAAAGGTGATCAAGGCAGTGCCAACCGCCACCCCACCCAGGTAATGGGCTCCGTCCAGGTGACCGATTACCGCCGTATCGACCAGTCCCACCAGCGGCACGCTGATATTGGACAGGATCATTGGCGTGGCCAGCCCCCAGACTTTGCGCTGGGTTTCACGATCGCGCCAGGCCTGGCGCCAGCTACGCAGACTCAAGGTCAAGCTCATCAGCCTCCGGCGCGCTTGACCTTGAAGCCTTCGGCAGTCAGCAACTCACAGACCAGCTCGGCCTTGTCACCCTGAATCTCGATTACGCCGTCCTTGACCGCCCCGCCGCAGCCGCAGCGGTTTTTCAAGCGTTTGGCCAGCGCCTTGAGCTCATCACCAGCCAACAAGACACCACTGACCGTGGTCACTGTCTTGCCACCACGGCCCTTGGTTTCGCGCCGCACCCGTACCACGCCATCCCCGGCGGGTATCTCGGCCTGAGCACAGCGGCACTGTTCAGCCGGTTGACGGCAGTCAGGACACATGCGTCCGGCATCCGTCGAGTACACCAAGCCACCGAGGGCCTCGAGTCCTTTGGCTTTTTTCATCTATTCATTCCAGCAACTGCCCGGCCCGCCAGCGCTCCAGGGCCAGCAACGAGTCCGGGGTATAACGTTCATCAGCCTGGCGCCAGTCGGTGTCCAGATCAATCCAGCGCACCGCTAATACTTCTTCCGGCTGCATTTCAATCGGGCCATCCCAGCGACAACTGAACACCGCACCCCACAACCGGCTTTCCGGGGCGTCGTAGAAAAACCGCCCATGGCTGTGCAAATCGACCCCGGCCACCCCAAGCTCCTCAGCCAGTTCGCGCCGGGCGCCTTCAAGATAACCTTCCCCGGCAGCCACCAGGCCGCCGGCGGCAACATCCCAGTAACCCGGATAGAGCCGCTTGTGCAGGGTGCGCTGATGCAGGCACAACTGCCCGGCGGCATTGAACACGAAGATGTAGGTACAGCGGGTAATCAGTCGTTCTGCCTGAACCTGAGCCCGACTGACCTGCGCCAGCGGCTGATCCTGCTCATCGACACTGAGCACCTGCTCAGCCGCCGAACGGACCAGATAGTCATGAATTTGCCGACTATCCACGCTCAGCCCTGCTCCAGCAGGCGACGCAGATCGATCAAGGCAGCATTGGCTCGCGACAGGTAGTTGGCCATGACCAGCGAATGATTGGCCAGCACCCCGAAGCCGCTACCGTTGAGCACCATAGGGCTCCATAGTGGCGCCTGGGTCGCCTCCAGATCGCGAATGATCTGCTGCAGACTGACCTGGGCATTTTTCTTGCCCAGCACCTCGGCATAGTCCTGCTCCACCGCCCGCAACAGGTGAACCAGCGCCCAGGCCGTGCCCCGCGCCTCGTAAAACACATCGTCGATCTGAGTCCAGGGTGTACGTTCACGCGCCCGCCCGCTATCGCTCAAGGGCTCGCGACCAACACTGGCCGACAGTCGCTGCGACAGCGAACCGAGCCGGGTGCTGACATCGCCCAGCCAACTGGCCAGACTGTCGGCTCGGGGATAAAACGCGGCATCACCCTGTTGCAGACGCTGCTGATAGCTGGCCAGTGCGCGCAGCCCGTCACGGTACTCACTCTCACTGGCGGGCATGGCCCAGCTCTTGTTGTCGAAATGAAAGCGTGGCTCGGCCCGTGCCAAATCACGGTCTTCAGCCGATTGTGACTGCGAGCGGGCCATATCACGGCGCAGCGCCCGGGTCATGTCGCGCACCTGCACCAGCACGCCAAACTCCCAGTTCGGCATGTTGTCCATCATCAATCCGGGCGGCATGATGTCGTTGCTGATGAAGCCGCCAGGCTTGTCCAACAGCGTCGTCATCACAGCCTGCAAGGTCTGTACGGTCAACTCACCGTCCACCCGCTGTTCTCGCGCAGTGACCAACGGCTCCAGATCCGGCTCACGACTCCAATACCAGCCCAGCAGCAGGCACAGCAGCACATAGGCCAGTACCGCCAACCCCAGCAGCTTGCTGATCACCGGCCCGCCCAGCCAGACCCGCGCAGACTCCAGACTGTCTCCAAGACGCTCATTGGCGTCCTGCATGGAACGCTTGGCAAATTTCATCACCACTCTCCCTTGTTGTTAGGGTCTGTTGACGTGTCATCGCAAGCCGCGTTGCTGCGTAAAATGTCGCCAGGCTAGGCGTGGGACGCAGGGAATGGTCGCTCCCTTGCCAAGTCCCACAACGACGCATGGCGACATTTTACGCGCAACCCGAAGGGCCGGGCCTGTTTTTGCGCGATGCCGCGTTACTCAATGCTTATTTGGCCCACCAAACCTCGCATCTCGCGCCTTGCCTCGCACAAAAACAGGCACCGGCGCGGTTGCGATGACACGTCAACAGACCCTAAGGCAACAGGATATCACCTCCCAGAACCTGCTGCCGTTCTCCACACATCTCACCCACTGCGTGGGGTCAGGAAACAGCCTGGGACAGATTGCCTCTCGGCACAGCCTGCGCAACTCGATATGATGGCATCAATTCAAAGTTCGGATACCCCATGCAGTTGCTACGCCTTCTACTGATTTGCTGGCTGACCTTCGCCGGTCTGGCCCAAGCCAACCCCTTCAGCCAGAGCAGCACGGGCGCGCTCGGGCTGCTTGATGGCAGCGGCGGTCAGGCCAACTTCCTGCCAGTCCATGAAGCTTTCCGCCCGGGTATTGTCGAAGCCGACGCCGAGCACATAGTACTCATCTTTGAAATCGCGCCCGAATACTATCTCTACCGTCACCGGCTGGATTTCCAGCTCCAGGGCGGCAACCAGTCGATCCAGCAGGTCCTGCTGCCCGACGGTCTGCACAAGACCGATGAGTTCTTTGGTGATGTCGAGGTCTACTACAACCAGCTGCAGGTCGAGCTGCGGCTGGGCGCCGGCACCCAACCGGGCCGGCAGCTGCGGGTTGACTTCCAGGGCTGCGCCGACGCCGGCCTGTGCTACCCACCGGAAACCGTACTGCTGGATCTGCCTGGAGCAGGAGCAGAACCCACTCTGCCGGCCGCCGGTTCCGGAGTTTTTCAGGGCCTGCTCGACAACCAGCAACTGGGCTGGGCACTGCTGCTGTTCTTCCTCGCCGGACTGGGGCTGACCTTCACCCCCTGTGTCTTGCCCATGCTGCCGATTCTGTCCAGCCTGGTGCTCGGCCGCCAGGATATAGACCGGTTTCGCGCCTGCGCCCTGGCGCTCAGTTATGTACTGGCCATGGCCATCAGCTTTGCCCTGATCGGCGCCCTGATCGGGCTGTTCGGCGCGGCGCTGAACATTCAGGCGCGATTGCAGTCGGCCTGGGTTCTGGGTACTTTCGCCGCGTTCTTCAGCCTGTTCGCGCTGGCCATGTTCGGGGTATTCGAGCTGCGCCTGCCAGCCATGGTACGTGAACCATTGGAGCGCCTGGGCAGCCGCACCCGCGGTGGCTCGCTGACTGGTGCAGCCCTGCTGGGCGTGCTGTCGACCCTGGTAGTGTCACCATGCATCTCCGCGCCCCTGGCCGGCGCCCTGGTCTACATCAGCGCGACCGGCGATGCCGTGGGCGGCGCCGCCAGCTTGTTCGCTTTGGCTCTGGGCATGGGCCTGCCGCTGCTGCTGGTGGCGATTTTCGGCAGCGCCCTGCTACCCCGCTCCGGCCCTTGGCTGGTCACGGTCAAGCATATCTTTGGCTTCGGCTTACTCGGTGTCGCCATCTGGCTACTGGAGCGAGTCATACCCGGCCCCCTGAGCCTGGCGTTGTGGGCTGCTCTGGCCGCTGGCTTGGCGGTGCGTCTGGGCCTGTTCGATCGCATGCCGCATGGCGCTGGTGGACGCATCGCCCAGACCCTGTCACTGCTGGCGGCGGTATACGCTGCGGCTGCGCTATTCGGTGCGCTGGCCGGCGGCAATGACCCACTACGCCCACTGGCACCACTGACTGGCAGCGCTGCCCCCGCCAGCAATAATAGCAGCGGCTTTTTTACCCTGGTCGATGATCAGGCCGGCATCGCTCGCGAACTGGCTCAGGCCAAAGCCCTGAACCGTCCAGCCGTCATCGAGCTGTACGCCGACTGGTGTATCAGTTGCAAGATCATCGAACGCCAGGTCCTTAATCAACCCCAGGTGCGCCAGCAACTGGAGGGGTTTGCCCGAATCAAGCTCGACCTGACCAGCAACAGCGCTGACCAGCGCCAGTGGCTCAGCCAGCAGCAGCTGTTCGGTCCGCCAGCGTTTCTGTTCTATGACCCTGCCGGGCAGGAACTGCGCGCTCTGCGCTTGCAGGGCGAGGTCGATCTCGAGACCTTCACCAGCCGCCTGAGCGCCATCCCGCAAGGATAATTTTCGGCGTACATGCGGGCATCATGCGGGCATCTGATGGCAATCGACTGATTCTGGACAGCGCGCCAGGATTCCGGCAAACTCCAGCCCATAACTGACCCACGGGTCACCTCTGTCGCCATTCATGGAACAACAACAATGGCTAGCATTCTGGTCCTGCACGGCCCCAACCTAAATTTGCTAGGCACCCGCGAACCGGGCGTCTACGGCGCAACCACACTGGAACAGATCAACCAGCGTCTGCGCGAACGCGCCACCACGCTTGGCCACCATTTGCTGAACCTGCAAAGCAACGCCGAACACGAACTGATCGAGCGCATTCATGCCGCGCGCGATGAAGCCATCGACTTCATCATCATCAATCCGGCTGCTTTTACACATACCAGCATGGCAATACGTGACGCATTGCTGGCTGTGAGCATCCCATTCATCGAAGTGCATTTATCCAACGTGTATAAACGCGAAGCGTTCCGCCATCACTCGTACTTCTCGGATGTTGCCGAGGGCGTGATTTGCGGGCTCGGCGCTCAAGGGTACGAACTGGCCCTGGAAGCGGCAATACACAACATTGAACAACGTAACTGAACAATCTACGCCACCCTACAGCTCTGGAGTGCAAGCACCAATGGATATCCGCAAAGTCAAGAAACTGATCGAACTTCTGGAAGAGTCCGGCATCGACGAACTGGAAATTCACGAGGGTGAAGAATCGGTCCGCATCAGCCGCCACAGCAAGCAGCTTGCCGCTCCCCAGCAGTTCTACGCTCCGCAGGCCCCGGTAGCCGCCGCGCCAGCAGCGCCAGCTGCCGCTGCTGCTCCGGCCGCAGAGGCCCCAGCTGTCGAGCCCAGCGGCCATCTGGTCCGCTCGCCGATGGTTGGCACTTTCTATCGCTCGCCCTCGCCATCGGCACCGTCCTTCGCCGAAGTTGGCCAGACCGTCAAGGCAGGCGATGTCCTGTGTATCGTTGAAGCCATGAAGATGATGAACCACATCGAGGCCGACAAGAGCGGCGTGATCCAGGCCATCCTGGTCGATAACGGTCAGCCGGTGGAATTCGATCAACCCCTGTTCAGCATCGCCTGAGCCCAAACCGGAGGCTGCGATGCAAAAAGTCCTGATTGCCAACCGCGGTGAAATTGCCCTGCGCGTCATTCGTGCCTGCAAGGAACTGGGGTTGAAAACTGTGGCCGTGCACTCCACGGCTGACCGTGAACTCATGCACCTGGCACTGGCCGACGAAACCGTCTGTATCGGCCCAGCCAATGCCACTGAGTCCTACCTGAACATCCCTGCGATCATCAGCGCCGCCGAAGTCACCGGTGCCGACGGCATTCACCCCGGCTATGGCTTCCTGGCCGAACGTGCCGACTTCGCCGAGCAGGTTGAGCGCTCCGGCTTCACCTTCATTGGCCCCAGCGCCGAAGTGATTCGCTTGATGGGCGACAAGGTCTCGGCGATCGAAGCCATGAAGAAGGCCGGTGTTCCAACGGTGCCGGGCTCTGACGGCCCTCTGCCGGAAGACGATGACCAGCGCTGTCTGGAAATCGGCCGCCAGGTCGGCTATCCGGTGATCATCAAGGCCGCCGGTGGTGGTGGCGGGCGCGGCATGCGCGTGGTGCACCAGGAAGAGGATTTGCTCAAGTCGATCCGACTGACCCGTACCGAAGCCGGTGCCGCTTTCGGCAACCCGATGGTGTATCTGGAGAAATTCCTGACCAACCCGCGCCACGTTGAAGTCCAGGTGCTCTCCGATGGCCAGGGCAACGCCGTTCACCTGGGAGATCGTGACTGCTCGCTGCAACGCCGACACCAGAAAATCATCGAAGAAGCTCCTGCTCCAGGCATCGACGAAAAGGCCCGGACCGAAGTCCAGGCCCGCTGCGTCAAGGCCTGTATCGATCTTGGCTACCGTGGCGCCGGCACCTTCGAGTTCCTCTATGAAGACGGTCGTTTCTACTTCATCGAGATGAACACCCGCGTCCAGGTAGAGCACCCGGTTTCGGAGATGGTTACTGGAATCGATATCGTCAAGGAGCAGATTCTGGTCGCCGCCGGCAACAAGCTGAGCATCACTCAGGACCAGGTAAAGGTCTTTGGACATGCCATCGAGTGCCGAATCAATGCCGAAGATCCGAAAACCTTCATGCCCAGCCCTGGTACCGTGACGTTCTTCCATGCCCCCGGCGGCAACGGCGTGCGAGTCGATTCACACCTGTACAGCGGCTACAAGGTACCGCCGAACTACGACTCGCTGGTCGGCAAGCTGATCACCTATGGCGCAACCCGCGACGAGGCTCTGGCCCGGATGCGCAACGCCATCGACGAGTTGGTGGTGGACGGCATCAAGACCAACACCGAGCTGCACCGTGAACTGGTCCGCGACCCTGGGTTCTGCAAGGGCGGCGTGAACATTCACTATCTGGAACACAAACTGGGTTTGAAATAAAATCCGTCCAACGCTGAAGACGGGAGCCTCAAACAGCTCCAGTCTTCGGCCACAAGCCTCAAAGCCCGGGCCTGCCCGGGCTTCTTTTATCTGGAATGCCCATGTCCTGGCTGCAACTACGTCTTGCTATCTCTCCCGATCAGGCCTCCGACCTGGAAGATCGCCTGCTTGAACTCGGCGCGGTATCCGTGACCTTCATGGATGCCGAAGATCAACCGATTTTCGAGCCGGATCTGGGCACCACGCCGCTGTGGTCCAACACCCATCTGCTGGCCCTGTTCGAAGCCGATACCGACCCTGACACGCTGATCAGCCATCTGACCCTGCTGTGTGGTGGCCAACTGCCCGATTACAGCCTGGAGCAGCTTGAAGACCAGGACTGGGAACGCAGCTGGATGGACAATTTCCAGCCCATGCGCTTCGGCCAACGGCTGTGGATCGTCCCAAGCTGGCACCAGGCGCCTGAACCTGAGGCTGTCAACCTGCTATTGGATCCGGGCCTGGCTTTCGGTACCGGCACCCATCCGACCACGGCCCTGTGTCTGGAATGGCTCGACAACGAACCGCTGACCGGCAAAACCCTGATCGACTTCGGTTGCGGCTCCGGCATTCTGGCCATCGCCGCCCTGTTACTGGGTGCCGACCAGGCTATCGGTACCGACATTGATCCCCAGGCGCTGGAAGCTTCGCGCGACAATGCCCAGCGCAATGGCATTGCCGACCAACGCTTTAGCCTCTATTTGCCCGAAGCTATGCCGCCCCAACCCGCCGAGGTGCTGGTCGCCAACATCCTGGCAGGGCCGCTGGTCAGCCTGGCCCCGCAACTCGCCAGCCTGGTTCTGCCCGGTGGACGCATTGCCCTGTCCGGCATCCTGGCCGAGCAGACCGATGAGATACTCGCCGCCTACCGTCCCTGGTTCAACCTCGACCCGGTCACGGAACGCGACGGCTGGATACGGGTCAGCGGAACCCGCCACTTGGCGGCTTGAGCTTCTTAAGGGCACAATAGCCACCAATCCTGTCCTATGAAGGCGCACCGTTCCCCATGAGTGAGTTGCTGGTCACACAATGCCCCTATTGTCAGACCCGCTTCCGGCTGTCTCAGGAGCAACTCAATGCCGCCGCCGGACACGTCCGCTGCGGCGCCTGCCTCAAGGTGTTCGATGCCCGCAAGGTACTGGCTGAACCGGCGACCGAACCCGAGCAACCGGCAGCCGCTCCGGCCCAGCCGACCAGAGTGCCGCAACAAAGCAGCCTGTTGATCCATGATGATCTGGAACTCGACGAACTGGACCTGGAAGCCCTGGGGCTCGACGAGTCGATCATCGAAGAGATCAACCCGTCGCACTCGGCACCGCCGGAACTGGCACCCGAGCCACCCATTCAGCCACTGACGCCGCCGGCGCCCGAACCGGAATACACTGCACCGAGTTCTGAGCCCAATCCATCCCCGGCCGCAAGCCAGCGTTTCCAACCACTGGTGGCTGAACGCGATGACCACGGCGTGTTCCGCCCCGAACACACACGAACAGCCCCTGCAGACAAGCCCTCTGTTTTAACCGGGGAAGATGACGAGCAGCGCAATGAACCTCGGTTTGGCGAGCACCTAGGACTCGACGATCTAGATGACGAGCCGCTACTGCTGGACGACCTGCCACGCCCGCGGCGGCGGCGCCGGCACAATGGCTTGTGGACCGCTCTCTGCGTCCTTGCTTTGCTCGGCCTGCTCGGCCAGTACGTCACCTACAACTTCGAGGCTCTGGCTCATGACGACCGCAGCCGTCCCTGGATCGAGCAGGCCTGCCTGTTGGCCGGCTGTGAGTTGCCTGCTCGGGTCGATATCAGTCTGATCCGCAGCAGCAACCTGCTGGTGCGGCCGCACCCTGAGTTTCCCCGAGCGGTCGCCATCGACGTTATCCTGTATAACCGCGCCAGCTTCGCCCAACCTTTCCCGGTACTGAGCATGAGCTTCAGTGACAGCCAAGGCCGGGAACTGGCCAACCGCCGGTTCCGTCCGGAGGAGTATTTGGCTGGTGAGCTGGCCGGCGTTACCCTGATGCCCTCGCAGACCCCGATTCATGTTGCCCTCGACATGCTTGACCCAGGTCCGCAAGCGGTCAACTACCAGCTCGACTTTCACAGCCCTTGATACAGCACCAGGCATTTGCCTCAGCCCCCAAGACTCGGTAGCCAGCAACCGGACAGGCCGCCCAAAGCCGCCGGTCAATCTGTTCAAATATCGACCAGCCCAGTCTTTATATGGTCACTCTTTACAGGTATGATTGACGGCCTTTTCACACACCAATCAACCTCTGAGCGCCCTGAAATCTTTCTGGCCGGCGTCCTCGGAGACGTGCCACCGCCGACTGGACAGTACAGGGATGGACCATGCAGTGATCAGTATCGGACCTTACCAACTAGCCAATCGCGTTATCCTGGCCCCCATGGCCGGGGTCACCGACCGCCCGTTCCGGCAACTGTGCCGGCGCCTGGGCGCGGGGTTGGTAGTGTCGGAAATGGTCACCAGCGATACCCGACTGTGGCATAGTCGAAAATCGCGCCAGCGCCTGGACCATAGTGGCGAAGCTGAGCCCCGTTCAGTTCAGATCGCCGGCGGCGACCCCGGCATGATGGCCGAAGCCGCGCGCATGAATCAGGACTTCGGCGCCCAGATCATCGATATCAACATGGGCTGCCCGGCCAAGAAGGTTTGCAACAAGGCCGCCGGTTCGGCACTACTGCGCGATGAAAGCCTGGTTGCCGACATTCTCGAGGCCGTAGTCGGTGCCGTGCAGATTCCGGTCACCCTGAAAATCCGCACCGGCTGGGACCGGGACAACCGCAACGGCCTGCGGATCGCCCGGATCGCCGAACAAAGCGGCATCCAGGCTCTGGCCGTACACGGCCGCACGCGTGCTGACCTGTATACCGGCGAGGCCGAGTACGACACCATCGCCGCCATCAAACAAGCCATTAGCATCCCAGTTTTCGCCAATGGCGATATCGATTCTCCAGAGAAAGCCCAACGGGTGCTGCAGCACACCGGAGCCGACGCAGTCATGATTGGCCGCGCAGCTCAGGGGCGCCCGTGGATTTTTGCCGAAATCGATCACTATCTGCGTCATGGATGTCACCGCCCGCCCCTGCCACTGCCTGACCAGCATGCCATCCTGCTTGAGCATCTCGATGCATTGCATGGCTTTTATGGTTTCGAGCAGGGCGTACGGATCGCCCGCAAGCACGTGGGTTGGTATTTGCAGACGTTACCCGGCGCAGGGGAGTTTCGCCGGGCATTCAACCGCATCGACGACCCAGCAGAGCAGCGCCAGGCGATCGAGCAGTTTTTCACCCGCTTGTTGGAAGGAGACCTGGCGGCATGACTCTACTCAACACTACAACGATCAACGGAACCCACCCCGTGAGCGACACCAGCGAACCCGGCCTGACTGACACCAGGCCCGACAGCAACGAACGCAGCCGCACCCTGCGCGACAATGTTGAACAAGCCCTGCGCAATTACTTCGACCACCTTGACGGCCAAGACGTAACCGACGTTTACGACATGGTCCTGTCCGAAGTCGAAGCGCCGCTGCTTGAGTGCGTTATGGATTATGTCAACGGCAACCAGACCCGCGCCTCAGAAGTGCTGGGCCTGAACCGTGGCACCCTGCGCAAGAAACTCAAGCAATACGGACTGCTGTAAACACCGGCGCCCTACCTGATACCCGAAAGCAACCCAGGACCCAAGATGACCGACCAAACCACCCGCCTGCCGGTACGTCGCGCGCTGATCAGCGTGTCTGACAAGACCGGGATCGTTGAATTCGCCCGTGAACTGGCCGCCCTGGGCGTGGAGATCCTGTCCACCGGCGGCACTTTCAAGCTGCTGCGCGAACAGGCTATCGACGCCGTTGAAGTGGCCGACTACACCGGCTTCCCGGAAATGATGGATGGCCGGGTCAAGACCCTGCACCCGAAAATCCACGGTGGCATCCTCGGTCGCCGTGATCTGGACGGCGAGGTCATGCAGCAGCACGGCATCAACCCGATTGATATGGTGGTGGTCAACCTGTATCCGTTCGCCGCGACCGTGGCCAAGCCCGGCTGCAGCCTGGCCGACGCCATCGAAAATATCGACATCGGCGGCCCGACCATGGTCCGCAGCGCCGCCAAAAACCACAAGGATGTCGCCATTGTAGTGAACGCCAGCGACTACGCCGGCATCCTCGACAACCTCAAGACCGGCGGTTTGACCTATGCCCAGCGTTTCGATCTGGCGCTCAAAGCCTTTGAACACACCGCCGCCTACGACGGCATGATCGCCAACTATCTGGGCAGCATCGATCAGAGCAGCGAAACCCTGAGCACCGAAGGGCGCATCGCCTTCCCGCGCACTTTCAACAGCCAGTTCATCAAGGCCCAGGACATGCGCTACGGCGAGAACCCGCACCAGAGTGCAGCCTTCTATGTCGAGCATGCCGCCGAAGCCTGCGTGGCCACAGCCGTGCAGCTACAGGGCAAAGAACTATCGTTCAACAACGTTGCTGATACCGATGCTGCACTGGAGTGTGTGAAGAGCTTCAGCAAACCGGCCTGCGTTATCGTCAAGCATGCCAACCCCTGCGGCGTAGCTGTGGTGCCGGAGGCCGATGGCGGCATCCGCAAAGCCTATGACCTGGCCTGGGACACCGACAACGAATCAGCCTTCGGCGGCATCATCGCCTTCAACCGCGAGCTGGACGGCGAGACCGCCCAGGCCATCGTCGAGCGCCAGTTCGTCGAAGTCATAATCGCCCCTAAAGTCTCCGCTGCTGCCCGCGAAGTAGTAGCTGCAAAAGCCAATGTGCGCCTGCTTGAATGCGGCGAATGGGGTCCTGCACGGGCCGCTGGCTGGGACTTCAAACGGGTTAATGGCGGCCTGCTGATCCAGAGTCGCGATATTGGCATGATCACCGAGACCGACCTCAAAGTGGTGACCCAGCGCGCCCCGACCGAACAGGAAATGCACGACCTGATCTTCGCCTGGAAAGTGGCCAAATTCGTCAAGTCCAACGCCATCGTCTACGCCAAGAACCGCCAGACCATCGGCGTTGGCGCCGGCCAGATGAGCCGGGTCAACTCGGCGCGCATCGCTGCAATCAAGGCCGAGCACGCCGGCCTGCAAGTCGCTGGCGCGGTCATGGCTTCGGACGCCTTCTTCCCGTTCCGTGACGGCATCGACAACGCCGCCGCTAACGGCATCAGCGCGGTGATCCAGCCAGGCGGTTCAATGCGTGATCAGGAGGTGATCGACGCCGCCAACGAAGCCGGCATGGCCATGGTGTTTACCGGGATGCGGCATTTCCGCCACTGAGTAAGGGTTATGGTCGCGTTGAAGCTGCATCTGCTGCGTTGCCGGTGACTTCGCCAATGCTCATTGCCTCCAGGCAACTGCGCTTGCTGAAGTCACCGGCACCTTGCATCTACTGGCTTGATCACGACCTTGTTTCGAGTTGCTAGCGGAAACCCCAAATGAATTTTGAGGTAACAGAATGAACGTATTGATTATCGGCAGTGGCGGGCGTGAACACGCACTGGCGTGGAAAGTGGCGCAGGATGAGCGCGTCGAGAAGGTGTTTGTCGCTCCGGGCAATGCCGGTACCGCCACCGAAGCCAAGTGTGAAAATGTCGCCATCGATGTGCTGGACCTTGAAGCGCTGGTCGCCTTTGCTCGTGACAACGTGACCCTGACCATCGTCGGCCCCGAGGCACCACTGGTCGCCGGCGTGGTCGACCGCTTCCGCAGCGCCGGACTGAAATGCTTTGGTCCAACCGCTGCCGCTGCCCAACTGGAGGGCTCCAAGGCCTTCACCAAAGACTTCCTGGCCCGCCACCAGATTCCCACTGCCGAATACTGCAACTTCACCGAGATCGAACCCGCGCTGGCCTATCTGCGCGAAAAAGGCGCGCCGATCGTGATCAAGGCTGACGGCCTGGCTGCCGGCAAGGGCGTGATCGTCGCCATGACTCTGGACGAAGCCGAAGCCGCCGTGCGCGATATGCTGGCCGGCAATGCCTTTGGCGAGGCCGGTTCGCGTGTCGTGATCGAGGAGTTCCTCGATGGCGAAGAAGCCAGCTTCATCGTCATGGTCGATGGCGAGCATGTGCTGGCCATGGCTACCAGCCAGGACCACAAGCGTGTCGGCGATGGCGACAGCGGCCCGAATACCGGCGGCATGGGCGCCTACTCACCAGCCCCAGTGGTCACCGACGCAGTACACCAACGGGTCATGGATGAGGTGATCTGGCCAACCGTGCGTGGCATGGCCGCCGAAGGTAACGTCTATACCGGCTTTCTCTACGCTGGCCTGATGATTGATACCAGCGGCGCGCCCAAAGTCATCGAGTTCAACTGCCGCTTTGGCGACCCTGAGACCCAGCCGGTCATGCTGCGCCTGCAGTCGAGTTTGGTGGAACTGGTCGAAGCCGCCCTCGACGCACGCCTGGATCAGATTCAGGCTCAGTGGGATCCGCGTCCGAGCCTGGGTGTGGTGCTGGCCGCCGGCGGCTATCCGGGCGACTATGCCAAGGGCGCTCCTATCAGCGGTTTGAGCGCCGGCAGTGCCGAAGCCAAGGTGTTCCATGCCGGAACCGCCCTGAAGGACGGCCAGATAGTCACCAGCGGTGGCCGTGTGCTATGCGCTACTGCTCTTGGAAGCAGCGTACGCGAGGCCCAGCAGCGCGCCTATCAGTTGGCCGCCGACATTAGCTGGGACGGCTGCTTCTACCGCAAGGACATCGGCTACCGTGCGATTGCCCGGGAAAGCTGAAGCTCGCAGTGGATTGGCCGGCAGGGACAGCTTCCCGGCCGGCCAATCCATACCGCTTGCCATGGCCATCAGCTATACTCCCGGCAATATACCGAGCCTAAATTGCCCGATGCCCATGGACAGGACCCAGTCAACGTGACCGCCTATCGGTTGTTAGTCTGCAGCCTTGTTGGCTTGTTTCTGCTCTTCAGCTCCCTGAGCCAGGCCAGCGGCCATCCACAAACCGGCTTACGTACTTTCGTCGACGCCAGTGGCGAGCTTGATCTGGCCGACATGCTTTCCAACCGCTATATCAACCGTTTCGTTCCCTCTCCACCCGGACCGCTGCAACTACCCGGTCAAGGCGCCGCCCTATGGCTGATGCTGCCACTGGCCGACAATCACCCCATGCGGTTGGAGCTGGATAACCGGGTTATCCCCAGCATCCACTTCTACCTGCTCGAAGACGGCATTCCACGCAGCCGCTTCCACACCGGTGCCTATCAGCCGCCCAGCCAGCGCCCACTACCCCATGCGGCATTCAGCTTTCCGGTCGAACCCCAGGCTGAAAGCCAGGCAGTCATCTACCTGCGTCTGCACAGCGACTACGCCATGACTACCGGCCTGCGCCTGCATGACACTCCAACAGCCATTGCCGAACACACTTTGGGGCAGGCCCTGAGCGGAATCCTGGTCGGCCTGATGTTGGCCATCATGCTCCATGGCCTGCTTCAGGGCCTGGTTGGTCGTGACCTGTTACACCTGCTGCTAGCCCTGAGCGGGCTGATTCTCAGCCTGTCCAGCCTGGGTACGATAGACTGGGCCGCCCGCCAGATTCCCCTGCTATACGGTCCGGCCAGCGATTTTCTCCACTTGCTGGCCATGCCGATCATTTTGCTATTGACTCTGGGCATGCTACCCGAGCGCGAACCCACTCCAGCCCGTCGCGCCGTACTGGCCGGGGCGCTGCTTTGTGCCGCCTGCGCTTTGCTTGCCGCGCTGCAACCGGGGCTGATGCCACACCTGTCCAGCCTGCTGCATCTGGGAGTGCCACTGTTCACCATGGCCCTGATCGGCCATCTGTGGCTACGCCAACAAGGTATCGACCGAACTTTCCTGTTTGGCGCACTACTGATGATCGCCAGCTGGCTGGTGGAGACAGAGCAATTACAGCTGGTTCACCACCAGAACCTGGCAGACTTCCTGCTCTGGCTGGCCCTCGTCAGTTTTGCCTGGAGCCTGCACAAGCGTCTGCAGCGCCAGCTTGCCAGTCAGCGGCGCAGCAACAACGCCGAGGCCACCCACCAAGCCGAGCGCCGGGCCAAAGCCGAGTTTCTGGCCCGCATCAGTCATGAAATCCGCACCCCTATGAACGGGGTGCTGGGCATGAGCGAGCTGCTGCTCGATACCGCGCTATCGGCCAAGCAACGCGATTACGTGCAGACCATTCACAGTTCAGGCAATGACCTGCTCAACCTGATCAACGAAATTCTCGACATGTCACGCCTGGAGTCAGGGCAACTGATTCTGGAAAACGTCCAATTTGACCTGCATGCGCTGGTCAATGACTGTTTGGATATTTTCCGCAGCCGGGTCGATGGTCGCAGCCTGGAATTGATCAGCTTCGTCCATCCAGAGGTACCCAGAACACTGCAGGGCGATCCGACCCGCTTGCGCCAGATTCTGCTCAACCTGCTTACCAACGCCCTGCGCCACACCAGCCAGGGCGAGATCATGTTGGCAGTAGCCCTTGAAAAGAAATCCCGCGATGAACAGGCACTGCGCTTCGCGGTTCAGGACAGTGGCACCAGCATGCCCAGTGAAGCCCGTGACTGCCTGTTGCGCGCCGACCCGGGCCGCAGTCAGGCCGGGCCATATGACGGCAGCGGGTATCTTGGCCTGGCCATCAGCCGTCAGCTCATCCATATGATGCACGGCCAACTCGGCATCAAGCAGGGCAACGAACAGGGCAATACGGTCTGGTTCACCCTCCCCGCTCAAGCAGTCACCAGCCAGACTGAACCCGACAGCGAGGGCCGCTGCCTGCAGGAACGCAGCGTACTGATCGTCGACGACAACGCAACCTGTCGTAAGGTTCTCCAGCAGCAGACCAGCGCCTGGGGCATGCAGCCGCAAGTTGCCGCCAGCGGCAAAGAAGCTCTGGCGCTCTTGCGTAGCCAGGCCAACCTGGGCACGCCTTTCGATATTCTGCTGGTCGATCAGTCGATGCCCGGCATGAGCGGCCTGGAACTGGCCAGCCGGCTCAAGGACGACCCCAGTATCCCCGACGACCTGCTGATCATCATGCTTACCGGCATCAATCAGCTTCCCAGCCGCGTGGTGGCTCGCAATGCTGGTATTCGTCGGGTACTGAACAAACCAGTGGCCGGCTATACCCTGCGTACCACCCTGATCGATGAGTGGCTCCAACACCACGAACAAGCCCATGCCGAAGCACTGGCCGTGGAGTCCGATACCAGCCTCGGCACTCCGTTCCGGGTACTGATCGCCGAAGACAACAGCATCTCGACCAAAGTCATACGCGGCATGCTGAGTAAACTAAAGATTGATGCAGAGGCCGTCGGCAATGGCCAACAAGCCCTGGAAGCGGCCAAGAGTGGACGTTTTGATCTGATTCTAATGGACTGCGAAATGCCTGAAATGGACGGTTTTACCGCCGCCGAACGCATTCGTCAGTGGGAGCAGCACAACGGCCGTCAGCCGTTGCCGATCATTGCCCTGACCGCACACATCTTACCGGAACACCGTGAACGGGCACGCAAAGCTGGGATGGACGGCCACATGGCCAAACCGGTCGAGCTGTCGCAGCTCAAAGAACAGATGAGCTACTGGATGGAGCGCAGGAGCCTGAAAGCCTGAGCAGCTCAGGCATCATCCAGAAGGCTCGGGCATCAGCTCAATCGCTGACCGATTCAGTCGCCACTCCACTTGAGGCGGCGGCATAGCAGGCGAAGACATTACTCATCAGTTTGACAATCGACATGGCAGATTCCTCCTGAAGCTGTTTGGTCAGCTTAGTTGGCCCATGTCGACAGCGCCATTAGAAAGCCTGTATGACCCTCATAGAAAAGCGTCAGCGCCCCGGACGCTGACGCCCCGGCTTACGCTTGGCCGGCTTACCGGCGCCAGTCTCGCGCGGCGGCAGGCCTGTATGCTGGGTCAGAATGCGTCCGGCCTTCTTGCTGCCAAGCGGTGTCGAGTTCTTGCGCCGGGCACTCTGATAGCCATCTACCGCCGGCTGGAAGGCCGGGATCAATTGATGCTTGCCATTGCCGATCAGATCGGTCCGGCCCATGGCCTTGAGCGTTTCACGCAACAACGGCCAATTGTTCGGATCGTGATAACGCAGGAATGCCTTGTGCAACCGGCGCTGACGTTCGCCCTTGACGATGGTCACTCCATCACTCTTGTAGGTCACCTTGCGCAGTGGGTTCTTGCCACTGTGATACATCGCGGTGGCGGTAGCCATCGGCGAGGGATAGAAAGCCTGCACCTGATCCGCGCGAAAACCATTGCGCTTGAGCCACAGCGCCAGATTCATCATGTCTTCGTCGGTGGTGCCCGGATGCGCTGCGATGAAGTACGGGATCAGATATTGCTCCTTGCCCGCCTCCTTGCTGTACTTCTCGAACATCTGCTTGAAGCGGTCGTAGGAGCCGATACCCGGCTTCATCATCTGGTTCAGCGGCCCCTCTTCGGTATGCTCCGGAGCGATCTTCAGGTAGCCGCCGACATGATGGGTGACCAGTTCCTTGACGTACTCCGGCGACTCCACTGCCAGGTCATAGCGTAGCCCCGAGGCAATCAGGATTTTCTTCACCCCCGGCAGCTCGCGGGCCTTGCGGTACAGTCCGATCAATGAAGAATGGTCGGTATTGAGGTTGTCGCAGATGCCTGGGAACACGCACGAGGGCTTGCGGCAGGCTGCTTCAATTTCCGGGCTTTTGCAGGCAATCCGGTACATGTTGGCGGTCGGCCCGCCCAGATCGGAAATCACCCCGGTGAAACCCGGTACCTTGTCGCGGATCTCTTCGATTTCGCGGATGATCGAGTCATGCGAGCGGTTCTGGATGATCCGCCCTTCGTGCTCGGTGATCGAGCAGAAGGTACAACCACCAAAGCAGCCGCGCATGATATTGACCGAGAAGCGGATCATCTCGTAGGCCGGAATTTTCTCGCCAGCATAAGCCGGATGCGGCACTCGGGCATAGGGCAGCCCGAACACGTAGTCCATTTCCTCGGTCGACAGCGGAATCGGCGGCGGATTGAACCAGACCTCCTGATCGCCATGGCGCTGCACCAGGGTCCGGGCATTGCCGGGATTGGTTTCCAGGTGCAATACCCGGTTGGCGTGGGCATACAGCACCGGGTCGCTCTTGACCTTTTCATAGGCCGGCAAACGGATCACCGTGCGGTCACGTTCCAGGCGCGGATGCGGCAGCAACTGCACCACATGCACCTCATCGGCACCCGGCTCAGGGCCTTTGGCCTGCTCGACCGCACAGGCGCTGGTGTCCTGAGTATTGATATAGGGGTTGATGATCTTGTCGATCTTGCCCGGCCGGTCGATCCGGCTCGAATCCAGCTCGAACCAGCCCGCGGGGCTGTCCTTGCGGATAAACGCAGTACCGCGAATATCCGTCAGTTGCTCAACCGTCTCGCCACGACTGAGGCGCTGGGCCACTTCAACCACCGCCCGCTCGGCATTGCCGAACAGCAGCAGGTCGGCCCGGGCATCGACCAGAATCGAGCGCCGCACCTTGTCCTGCCAGTAATCGTAATGGGCGATCCGGCGCAGCGAGGCCTCGATCCCACCGAGGATGATCGGCACATCCTTGTAAGCTTCGCGGCAGCGCTGACTATAGACCAGACTGGCCCGATCCGGCCGGCTACCACCCTTGCCACCAGCAGTATAGGCATCATCGGAGCGGATCTTGCGGTCGGCAGTATAGCGGTTGATCATCGAATCCATGTTGCCGGCGGCCACCCCGTAGAACAGGTTGGGCTTGCCCAGCTTCATGAAGTCGGTCTTGCTGTGCCAGTCCGGCTGACTGATGATGCCGACTCGGAAGCCCTGGGCTTCAAGCAGCCGCCCAATCACCGCCATGCCGAACGATGGGTGGTCGACATAGGCATCGCCGGTGACGATGATGATGTCGCAGCTATCCCAGCCAAGCAGATCCATCTCTTCCTGCGACATAGGCAGAAAGGGTGCCGGACCAAAGCATTCGGCCCAGTATTTCGGATAATCGAACAGCGGTCGTGCCGCCGGCATGCTGGGGGCCAACATCATTACTCCTCCCCGTAGCCCTGGTAGGCGCCGGGGGCAAGGTTCTCGAAACGGGTGTACTTACCCAGGAAGGCCAGCCGGCAGGTACCGATCGGGCCGTTACGCTGTTTGCCGATGATGATCTCGGCTATCCCCTTGTCTTGGGTGTCCGGATGATAGACCTCGTCACGATAGACGAACATGATCACGTCGGCGTCTTGCTCGATCGCTCCGGACTCACGCAAGTCGGAGTTGATCGGACGCTTGTTAGGGCGCTGCTCCAACGAACGGTTGAGCTGCGACAAGGCCACCACCGGAGTATTGAACTCCTTGGCCAACGCCTTGAGTGAGCGCGAGATTTCGGAAATTTCGTTAGTCCGGTTCTCCGAGCCACTACCACCGATGCGCATCAACTGCAGGTAGTCGATCATGATCAGGGCAATGTCGCCATGCTCACGGACAATCCGTCGAGCCCGGGCTCGCATCTCCATCGGCGACAGACCAGCGGTATCGTCAATAAACAGCTTGCGGTCGTTGAGCAGGTTCACCGCCGAGGTCAGACGCGGCCAGTCATCATCGTCAAGCCGACCCGAGCGCACCTTGGTCTGATCAATCCGACCCAGCGACGAGAGCATACGCATGATCAACGACTCACCCGGCATCTCCAGCGAGAACACAAGGACTACCTTGTCGCTGCGCAGCACCGCATTCTCGACCAGGTTCATGGAAAAAGTGGTCTTACCCATCGACGGACGACCGGCCACAATCACCAGATCCGCTGGCTGCAACCCGGATGTCATGTTGTCCAGGTCGGTGAAGCCGGTCGACAGGCCGGTAATCGAGCCTTCGCTGTTGAACAGCGTATCAATACGATCAATGGCCTTGGTCAACAGGGTATTGACCGACTCGGGACCACCGGTCTTGGGTCGACTCTCGGCGATCGCGAAGATCTTGCGCTCGGCCTCATCGAGCACCTCGGTCGCCTGCATCCCCTTGGGATTGAAGGCTGTGTCGGCAATATCAGAACTGATGCTGATCAACTGGCGTAAAGTGGCGCGTTCGCGAATGATCTGCGCATAGGTGCCGATATTGGCGGCCGAAGGAGTATTCTTGGCTAACTGACCCAGATAGGCCAGACCTCCGACCTGATCAATCAGGCCCTCACGGTCCAGTTCCTCGGCCAGGGTCACCACATCGAACGGCATGTTGCGCGCAGCCAGACTGACCAGCGCACGAAAAATAAGCCGATGATCATGGCGGTAGAAATCGTTGTCGCTGACCTGTTCGGCCACCCGATCCCAGGCGCTGTTTTCCAGCATCACCCCACCCAGCACAGCCTGCTCGGCTTCAATCGAGTGCGGGGGAATCTTTAGCGCACTGGTCTGTAAGTCCAGTTCCGCGGTGCTAGCAACCATCGAATCATTCATCGGGACAGACTCAAAACAGCGACATCAGAAAAAGCAACACGGCGCCTGTCTGCGACAAGCGCCGTGTCCAGTCTAGCGGCAAAGTCCAGGCAAATCATCCGCAACGCCTCAACGTTGGCGACAATTGCCCCAGGCCAGCCTCCAGAGCACTGCTTAGCCGGCGATGACGACCAGCTTGACAGTGGCGTCCACATCGGTGTGCAGCTGCAGAGCGATTTCGAACTCACCAATGGCGCGCAGAGCACCTTCGGGCAGACGAACTTCGCTCTTCTCGATTTCAACGCCGGCAGCGGTAACTGCGTCAGCGATGTCACGAGTACCGATCGAGCCAAACAGCTTGCCTTCTTCACCGGCATTGGCGGCGATAGTGACAACCAGGCCTTCCAGCTTGGCAGCACGAGCTTCGGCAGCAGCTTTCTTCTCGGCAGCAGCCTTCTCCAGCTCGGCGCGGCGAGCTTCGAAAGCAGCGATGTTATCGGCAGTTGCCTGAGTGGCCTTGCCGAACGGCAGCAGGAAATTGCGTGCGTAACCAGCTTTAACAGCGACCTTGTCGCCCAGGTTACCCAGATTCGCGATCTTTTCGAGCAGGATAACTTCCATTGCGATGACCTCTTGAAATTCAATCTCGGTCGTTCGAGTCGTCACCGTTGCGCGGCCCTTGTGCCGGCGCCATGCGGGAACGAAAATCGAACAGACTATCAACAAACGCCAACAACATAATCAGGGGGAAGGCAAACTGGGCAAAGACCAGCAGCAGCACATAGGTCACTACCAGCCAGGCGCTGCCCAATCCCTTGAGACCGACCACGCCATGCACCAGAGCCAGACCGGCCAATACCAGCGGTACGCTGGCCACTGGCGACAGCAGGGCCAACTGACCGAACTGCGGACCGAACACGGTCAGTGCCAGCAGAACAATAGCCGCCACGCTCGGCAGGCGTAGACGATGGAACTCCTGACGGAAACCACCGGGGTTATACAACCCAGCCTGCCAGGAACGACCAATCATCAAGGCTACCAGCGCCATCATGGCGTGTACTGCGCCCATCAGGCCCGCCAGCAGCGGCACCAGCAAGCGCTCCAGGCGCGCCAGTACCGCACTATCGAGTTCGCCCAGCATCTGCGGCAACAACTGCTGAATCTGTCCGGCCAGGGCCTGCAGCGGCTCAGCCAGAAACAGCATCAGCACCAGGGCATATACCAGCCCCAGCGGTACTGCCGCCAACACTACCGGCACCCAGTCACTGCGCTGACGCAGCAACACAGCCAGGCCTACACTACCAGCAAGCACCAGCAGCGGCGTCAGATCGCCTACAAAAGCCCAGGCCAGCGCTGGCAGCGCGCCCCAGACCATGACCGGCATGGCATCAGCCAGCCCCCGGCGCAGCACAATCAGTGCCAGCGCGGCAGCGCCCAGCCAGAACAGCAACGGAACGGCAGTCGAAACAGCCACCGCCAGGGTGGCCTGTTTGCGACCACGCATGATGTATTCCGCTAACGCGCGCATACCGGTTAAAACCCCTGATTACCTGTGACCGTGAACGATCAACGGCCGTGGCTATCGGTGTAAGGCAGCAGAGCCAGATAGCGGGCGCGCTTGATAGCAGCAGCCAGCTGACGCTGATACTTGGCCTTGGTACCGGTGATACGGCTGGGTACGATCTTGCCGGTTTCGGTGATGTAGGCCTTCAGGGTGTTGAGATCCTTGTAATCGATCTCTTTTACGCCTTCAGCGGTGAAACGGCAGAACTTTCTGCGACGGAAAAAACGTGCCATGGCAGCGTCTCCTTAAAATTGGAAAAAATGAACCGGAAAACTTACTCGTCGTCGCCGTCTTCGGCGTCGTTGCTGTCAGCATCGTTATCGCTGTCGTTATCGCTATCAGTGCGCTCACGACGCTCACGACGCTCACCACGACCACCATCTTCGGGCTTGAGCATGTCAGACTGTTCGGTGATGGCTTCGTCACGACGGATGACCAGGTTACGAATAACCGCATCGTTGTAACGGAAGTTCTCGGTCAGTTCTTCCAGGGCATTGGCGCTGCACTCTACATTCAGCATGATGTAGTGAGCTTTGTGGATCTTGTCGATCGGGTAAGCCAGTTGGCGACGACCCCAGTCTTCCAGGCGATGGATCTTGCCACCATCTTCCTCGATGAGCTTGGTGTAACGCTCAACCATGCCGTTAACCTGCTCACTCTGGTCCGGATGAACCAGGAATACGATTTCGTAATGACGCATAGGTGCTCCTTACGGGTTATAGCCAGCCGCCCAATACGGTCTGGCAAGGAGTGGAACATAGGATTGGGCCGGCCATTCTAGAGAACGACCGGGTTACTGGCAAGGGAAAACGCTGGCGCAACCAATCAAGGTTGCGAACGCTGGCGAACCGCTTCGAACAGACAGATACCAGTGGCAACCGAGACATTGAGGCTACTGACACTGCCAGCCATCGGCAGCTTGGCGAGAAAATCACAGTGCTCACGGGTCAAACGGCGCAAGCCGCTGCCTTCAGCACCCATGACGATCACCGTAGGCACACTCATATCGACCTGATAGATCAACTGCTCGGCCTCGCCGGCAGCGCCGACCACCCACAGTCCGCGCTGCTGCAACTGCTTAAGGGTGCGAGCCAGATTGGTCACTGCGACCAGAGGCACGGTTTCCGCCGCACCACAGGCCACCTTGCGCACCACCGGCGTCAACCCGGCGGAACGATCTTTGGGAATGATCACCGCCTGTGCCCCGGCGGCATCGGCGCTGCGCAGACAGGCTCCCAGATTATGCGGATCGGTGACACCGTCGAGCACCAGCAGCAGTGCCGGTGTATCTAGCTTGTCGAGCAGGTGTCCGAGCATTTCCTCAGACCAGAGCTGGCTCGGTGAAACCTCGGCTACCACGCCCTGGTGCACACCATCGGCCAACTGCTCCAACTCGTCAGCCCCCACCCGCTCAAGCTTCAGCCCCTGCGACTCGGCCAGATCCACCACAGCCTGCACCCGCACATCCAGGCGACCACGCAGCAACAGCAGACGCTTTACCCGCTTGGGATTGCGCTGCAACAAGGCCTGCACCGCATGCAGGCCGAATACATATTCCTTGTCACTCATTTACTATCTACCTGGCCTTGCGTTTACGCGGCGCCCGCCCACCCGGAACCCCCTTGTCGGCAGTCGGCTTGCCCTTGCCCGGCGCCGGAGTCCTGGCTGCCGCCGACTTGCCGGTCTTGGCTTTTTTGCCTGCGGCCTTTGCGCCTGACTTGCCCGAGCCCTTACGCTCCGACCTGCCTTTGCCTTCGGCCTGACGCACTTCGGCCATCAACCGTTCGCGCACTGCACGACTGGCATTTGGGTCAGGCTTAAGCGATCCGGCATCGACCACCAACTCGAAATCAATCTTGCGATCATCCAGATCAACCCGTGCCACCTTCACCCGCACCAGATCGCCCAAACGGAAACTGCGCCCGGCACGCTCGCCAGTCAGGCGATGGTGAATCTGATCGAAGTGGTAATAGTCGGCCGGCAAGGCGGTGATGTGCACCAACCCTTCGACATAGATATCACGCAACTCAACGAACAGACCGAAGTTGGTCACCGCAGTCACCAGACCGTCGAAGTCCTCGCCGACCCGATCCTGCATGAACTCACACTTGAGCCAATTGACCACATCACGGGAAGCCTCATCGGCACGCCGCTCGTTCTGCGAACACTGAACCCCCAATTGATCCAGCTGCGGCAATTCATAGGGGTATATCCGCGCCTTGGGAATCGCCCCACCACCAGCGCGCTGCACCCGGTCGGTCTTGCGCCGTGAGCGGATTACACTACGAATGGCGCGATGAGTCAGCAAGTCCGGATAGCGCCGGATCGGCGAGGTGAAATGGGTATAAGCCTCGTAATTAAGACCGAAGTGCCCAGCATTGTGCGGACTATATACCGCCTGACTCAGCGAGCGCAGCATCACCGTCTGGATCAACTGGGCATCAGGCCGACTCTGGATTTTCTGCAATACCGCACTGTAATCCTCGGGCGTGGGATCGCCCTTCTTGCGCGTCAGACTCAGACCCAGCGCCGACAAGAACTGACGCAGGCGCTCGAGCTTTTCCGCCTGAGGAGCATCGTGCACACGGTACAGCGCCGGAATTTCCAGCTCCTGCATGAAGCGCGCGGTGGCAACGTTGGCAGCCAGCATGCACTCCTCGATAATCTTGTGCGCGTCATTGCGCGTCGTCGGCAGAATCTCGGCGATCTTGCGATTCTCGCCAAACAAAATCCGCGTTTCTGTGGTTTCAAAATCAATCGCGCCACGCCCCTGACGAGCCTTGAACAGCGCTTTGTAGAGCTCGTAGAGATCCTTGAGGTGTGGCAGTACCGTAGCGAACTCCTGACTAAACAGCTTGCCTTCCTTGCTACGCGGGTGCTCAAGCATGGCCGAGACCTGGTTATAGGTCAGCCGTGCGTGTGAGTGAATAACAGCTTCGTAGAACTGGAAATCAGTCAGCTCACCATGCTTGGAAATAGTCATTTCGCAAACCATCGCCAGCCGATCAACATGCGGATTGAGCGAACACAGACCGTTGGACAAGGCCTCAGGCAACATCGGAATCACTTCACTGGGGAAGTACACCGAAGTACCACGCAGCTCGGCTTCGGCATCCAGCGCCGAACCAATAGTCACATAGTGAGACACATCGGCAATCGCCACATACAGCTTCCAGCCGCCGGAAAACAACTTCCAGCCGCTTGCCTTGTGCGGCTCGCAATACACTGCGTCATCGAAGTCGCGAGCGTCCTCACCGTCGATGGTGACCAGCGGCAGGTGACGCAAGTCGACCCGTTTGAGCTTGTCTTTTTCCTCGACATAATCCTTGAGCCGGGCAGCTTCATCCAGCACCGCCTGCGGCCAGACGCTGGGGATATCGTAGCTACGCAGAGCCACTTCAATCTCAACCCCGGGCGCCATGTAATCGCCCACTACCTCAAAGACTTCACCCTGCGCCGGCCGGTGCAGAGTCGGCCACTGGGTAATCCGCACTTCCACGTACTGACCATGCACGGCTTGGCCGGCACAGCCCGGCGGAATCAGCACTTCATGATTGATCTTGGCGTTATCGGCCACCACGAAGGCAATACCGTTTTCCTCATAGAAGCGCCCAACCAGGTATTCGTGGGCCCGCTCCAGCACCTCGACGATCGCACCCTCGCTGCGTCCGCGGCGATCAACTCCGGTGACCCGACCCAGCACCCGGTCGCCATCGAATACGAAGCGCATCTGGGTCGGACCAAGGAACAGGTCTTCACCACCTTCATCAGGCACCAGAAAACCGAACCCGTCACGATGACCAACCACCCGCCCCTTGATCAGGTCGAGCTTGTCAACGGGAGCATAAGCTCCACGCCGGGTATAGATGAGCTGGCCGTCACGCTCCATGGCTCGCAGGCGACGACGCAAGGCTTCGATCGCCTCGTCATCGTGCAAACCAAACTCGGCCTGCAGTTGAGCCCGGGTCGCCGGCGCACCGCGTTCGGCCAGCAGCCGCAGAATCAGTTCGCGACTGGGAATGGGATTATCATATTTCTCCGCTTCACGCTGGGCGGCCGGATCGAATTGAGTCCAGTCGAGTACCCCGGCGGAGTCGGGGAAACCAGCGTTGCTCGGCACGGAGGCCGAGGCTTTGGATTTGCTTTTCTTCGTCATAGACACCTATTGAACCGCGAAACGACGTTTCATGCACCTTTTATCAGTAGCCGTGAATTTTTTTTGCAAACAGGGGTTTACAAGCCCTTCGCAGCTTCGTATTATGCGCGCCGTCGACAGGGAAACAGTTGAACACGGCGAACCAAGACTGGTTAAGCTTAGTTCAAACCAACCAAACGACACGCCCAGGTGGTGAAATTGGTAGACACGCTAGCTTCAGGTGCTAGTGGCCTTACGGCCGTGGAAGTTCGAGTCTTCTCCTGGGCACCAATTCAAAAACCGAGTCCTTGTGACTCGGTTTTTTCGTTTCTGCTCCACAAACTTCCCCAGCAGAACACTCTTGCGCACTGCTTACCGTAGACAGCAAAAAGGCGCCCGCAGGCGCCCTCAGCTTTTACTCTGCGTTCAGAAAACCTGGCGCAGAATAATGGTCTCGTTCCGATCCGGGCCGGTCGAGATAATATCAATCGGCGCACCAACCAACTGCTCGATCCGTTCGATATAAGCCTGAGCATTGGCTGGCAACTGCTCCATGGTCTTGGCTCCGACAGTCGATTCGTGCCAGCCAGGCACATCCTCGTACACCGGCTCCAGACCGATATAACTGTCAGCATCGGTCGGCGCTTCGATCACAGCACCCTCAGCATTGCGATAACCCACACAGATGCGAATCACGTCCAGCCCATCGAGTACATCCAGCTTGGTCAGACACAGCCCACTGATACTGTTGATCTCGATTGCCCGACGCAGGATCACTGCATCGAACCAGCCGCAGCGACGCGCACGCCCGGTGGTCGAACCAAACTCATGACCACGCTCGGCCAGGCGTGCACCAACATCATCGAACAGCTCGGTCGGAAACGGACCAGAACCAACCCGCGTAGTGTAGGCCTTGGTAATTCCCAGCACATAATCCAGATACAACGGACCAAAACCCGAACCAGTAGCGGTACCACCAGCCGTGGTGTTGGAGCTAGTCACAAACGGATAGGTGCCGTGGTCGATATCCAGCAAGGAGCCCTGCGCACCCTCAAACATGATATTGGCGCCCTTGCGACGCAACTCATGCAGATGCGCAGTCACATCGGTCATCAGCGGCGCCAGCCACTCGGCATAGCCCATGGCCTCATCCAGAGTCTTCTGGAAGTCGATCGGATCGACCTTGTAGTAATGCTGCAGAGCAAAGTTGTGGTAATCCAGAACCTCACCCAGCTTGGCAGCAAAGCGCTCACGATGAAACAGATCAGCCACTCGCAGACCGCGACGCGAGACCTTGTCTTCATAGGCCGGACCAATACCACGCCCGGTAGTGCCAATCTTGGCCTCACCGCGAGCCTTTTCCCGAGCCTGATCCAACGCCACGTGATAGGGCAGGATCAGCGGACAGGCCGGACTGATACGCAGGCGCTCACGCACCGGCACACCGCGCTCTTCAAGCTGGGTCAGCTCCTTGAGCAACGCCTCGGGAGACAGCACCACACCGTTACCAATCAGGCACATGACATTGTCACGCAGGATGCCCGACGGAATCAGATGCAGCACAGTCTTCTGGCCATCAATCACCAGGGTGTGACCGGCATTGTGTCCGCCCTGATAACGCACCACGGCAGACACCTGATCGGTCAGCAGATCAACGATCTTGCCCTTACCCTCATCGCCCCACTGAGTGCCCAGAATGACAACATTCTTACCCATGTTCAGCTATTGCCTCGTTCGTAATGGACTGGCCCACGGCCATTGAATCAATTAACCAGCGCCACGACCTGCCAGCGGTCGTGACTGAAACGCAGAATTCGATCACACCCATGCTCACGGGCAGCGCCATCGAGCTGCCCCGGCAGCGCGACAATCACCCGTTCGCCCGCGGCCCGCAAAGCGGCCACCTCAGCCTGCAGCCCAGGCTCCTCGGCATGGGGCGCCCAAATACCCGCCGAGCGTCGACTACCTGCCCCCTGCCCCCGCTCGACCAGGAACCGCAAATCGGTGGAAAAGCCCGTTGCCGGACGCGCACGACCGAAGTCGCGACCGATATCATCATAGCGACCGCCCTGCGCGACACTCTGACCCACCCCAGGCACAAACGCCGCAAACACAACGCCCGTGTGGTAATGATAGCCACGCAGCTCACCCAGATCGAAGTACAACGGCACACCCGGATAACGCCTGGACAGTGTCTGAGCGATCTCGCTAAGGTCATCCAACGCGGCCATCACCGACTCCGGCGCACCATCGAGCAGGGCATGAGCCCGCTCCAGTACCTCAGTCCCACCAGACAGCTCGACCAGACTGCAGAGCATGGCCGCCAATGAAGCCTGGCCAATCTGGGCGGTCAGCACCCTGACCTCATCGACCGCTTTGCGTTGCAAAGCATCGAACAGCGCGCGCTCAGCCACCTCATCGAGACCGGCAGCCTGAACCAGACCACGATAGATGCCAACATGGCCGATATCCAGATGCACGCCCTTGACCTGACAGGCGGTCAGGGTTTCCAGCATCAACGACATAACCTCGATGTCACTGGCACTGGAGGCATCGCCATACAGCTCGGCACCCAACTGAATCAGGCTCCGGGCAGTGGACAGCGGTCTTGGCAGGGTATGCAGCACGCTACCGCAGTAGCACAGGCGACTGGGGCCTTCGGCACCCAGGGTGTGAGCATCAATCCGGGCGACCTGCGGAGTGATGTCGGCACGCAAACCGAGCATGCGCCCGGAAAGCTGATCGATCATCTTGAAGGTTTGCAGCTCCAGATCATGTCCGGCGCCGGTCAGCAGAGATTCCAGATACTCGATATGAGGGGTGATGACCAAGTCATAGCCCCAGCAGGCGAACAGGTCCAGCAGTTGGCGACGAGCGGCTTCGATACGGGCAGCCTCTTCGGGCAGCACTTCCTCGATGCCATCGGGCAACAGCCAGCGATCAACAATCGGCATTTTCACAACCTTTCATTCGCGATGGCGGGCGATGGTCAGCGTATCAGATACAGCAAGGCGGTGCCGGTCAGCATGCTGGCCAACCCGATCACTCGCAACTGGCGATCACTGACCTGGCTTACCGTGATCAGCATACGCTTCCAACGAGCCGGCGCCAGGAACGGCATCAACCCCTCGATCACCAGCACCAGGCACAATGCTGTCGCCAGACTCTGCCACATTGCCCCACCCTTCGATTTGCCGGGCACCCGGAAAGAGCACACCGGTCACAAAAAAGCCGGGATTTCCCGGCTGCGCGATTGTAACACGTTTTTTTCCAACCACACCCGCCGAAGCGACGGGTGTGGTTGCTCAGCAGGCTCAGCGTCGCTGTGCGCCCTGCAGATATTTAAAGAACTCGCTATCCGGATCCAGAATCAGGATATCCGACTTGCTGGCAAAGCTCTCACGATAGGCCTGCAGACTGCGGTAGAACGAGTAGAATTCGGGGTCTTTCTGGTAGGCCTCGGCATATATAGCCGCTGCCTGCGCATCACCATCACCACGAATCTGCTCAGCTTCACGGAAGGCCTCAGCCAGGATGACCCGCTGCTGACGATCAGCATCAGCGCGAATACCCTCGCCCAGCTCCCGACCCTTGGCGCGATGTTCACGCGCCTCGCGCTCACGCTCGGTGCTCATCCGCTCGAATACACTACGGTTAACCTCACGCGGCAAATCGATAGCCTTGACCCGCACATCCAGCACCTCAATCCCCAATTCACGCTGGGCGCTGGCATTGAGGGTTGCAGTGATGTCGGCCATCAACTGATCACGCTCACCGGACACCACTTCATGCAGGGTCCGGCGCGCCACTTCGTTACGCAGCCCCGACTCCAACTGACGCGACAGTCGCTCTTCAGCAATCGAGCGCAGACCCGAAGTCGCAGTATAGAAGCGCTGGACATTGGCGATTCGCCATTTGGCGTAGGAATCGACCATCAACGCTTTCTTTTCCAGAGTCAGATAACGCTGGGTCGCGGTATCCAGGGTCAGCAAGCGACCGTCAAACAGCCGCGCCTCCTGAACGAACGGCAGCTTGAAGTGCAGACCTGGGCTCACGTCGTCACGCACGACCTTACCAAATTGCAGGACAATGCCCCGCTCAGTCTGACTGACCACGAAGAAACTTTGCCAGCCAACCACCACCAAAACCAGGCCGACAATCAGCCCAAACATCGACTTGTTACTCATCAGCGGGTCTCCCTGGAACGCAGATCACGCTGCTGCAATTGAATGGGCAGGCGAGCAGTGCCACTGTCAGCACCACTTGCCGAGGCTGAACCACTTGGGCTGGCGGAAGCTCCACCACCTTGCTGAATCAGCCGATCAAGCGGCAGGTAGAGCAGATTGTTGTTGCCATCGCCACCGGAAACCAGCACCTTGCTGGTGTTCTGCATCACGTCCTGCACCGTTTCCAGGTACATGCGCTCACGCATGACGCCCGGCGCCAGACGGTACTGCTCGACCAACAGATTGAAGCGCTGGGCTTCACCATCGGCGCGAGCCACGACTTCATCACGATAGCCGTTAGCCTCTTCCAGCAGACGCTGGGCCCGACCACGCGCTTCAGGGATAACGCTATTGGCGTATGCCTCGGCCTGATTGCGCTCACGCACCTCGTCCTCACGGGCCCGGATCACGTCATCGAAGGCATCCTGGACTTCACCCGGGGCCTGGGCGCTTTCGATGTTGACCTGCACTACGGTAATACCGGTGTTGTACAGATCCAGATAGCGCTGCAGACGCTCGGTCACTTCAACCCCCATCTGCTCACGACCTTCGGTCAACACCTGGTGCATAGAAGTCGAACCGACCACATGACGCAGGGCACTCTCGGTAGCATGACGCAGACTGGTCTCAGGATCTTCGACCTTGAGTACGAAGTTCTCCAGATTGGAGATTCGATACTGAACCGCCAGCGGCACTTCAACGATATTTTCATCCTCGGTCAGCATCTGACCGGCTTGCCGATAGGAGCGTACCTGGGTCACGTTGCGCTGGAACTTGCGCTCGACCGGCGGAAAGTACAGATGCAGGCCTGACTCAACAGTGCGATTGTATTCACCGAAGCGCAGAATCACTGCCTGCTCCTGCTCGTCGACCATATAGACCGCATTGAACAGCCAGAAAACAAACAGAATCAGGCCGGCAATAGCCCACAGCCCCTTGGGAATCCCCTGACCGCCGCCTGTGCCGCGACCACCACCCTTGTTGTCATCACCGCGCTTGTTGCTGCCGAACAGATTGTTCAGGCTGTCCTGCAGCTTGCGCAGCGCTTCATCAAGATCCGGCGGACCTTGTTTGCCGCCACGGTTGCCACCGCGGTTACCGCCGCTTCCCCAGGGATCCTGGTTATTCGAATTGTTACCACCACCAGGCTCATTCCAGGCCATAGCGTTCTCCGTTGTCCAAACCACCATCGCGCCACGGGTTGCCGGAAAGCTCCCGTGGCCGTTTCGCCAATCGTACCGCAAATGCTCGGCGCTGCGCGAACCGCAGCGCCGCCCATTATTGCAAAGTATGTTGAGTCAGGAATGCCTCGGGCTGCCAACCCTCGCGCTTGAGCAATCTATTGAAGTCGCTGCGCGGCAGACGCAGATCAAGTTGCTGGCGGCCATCATCAGCAATCGACTCACGAACAACCGCACCGAGCGCATAGAACTGGGCGCGCAAGCGCGCCTCGGCATGCTCCAGCACAATACGCTGCTGCAGAACATCTTCACCCAGACGCTCAGCCATTGCCTGAGCCAGCAGATCAAGCCCCAGACCATCACGCGCAGACAGCCAGACCCGAATGGCCACCCCCTGCTCGTCACGCTGAATACGTGGCTCGAATTCGTCCAGCAGGTCGATCTTGTTGTAGACCTCCAGCACTGGCAGCTCGGCAGCGCCAATCTCATCCAGCACCAGATGGACCTGTTCGATATTCGACTGCCGCTCAGCATCCGCAGCATCAATCACATGCAACAGCAAGTCGGCCTGGCTCGATTCTTCCAGCGTAGCGCGGAAAGCTTCAACCAGCTTGTGCGGCAAATGACGGATAAAACCTACGGTATCAGCCATCACAACCGGACCAATCTCGCTGAGTTCGATGCGTCGCAGGGTCGGGTCCAGTGTCGCGAACAACTGGTCAGCAGCGTACACCGCCGAAGCGGTCACGGTATTGAACAGGGTCGATTTGCCGGCGTTGGTATAACCTACCAGCGACACTACCGGGATTTCCGCACGACGACGCCCGCGCCTGGCCTGCTCGCGCTGGCTGCGCACTTTTTCCAGCCGCTTGAGGATCTGCTTGATACGCCCGCGCAACAAACGCCGGTCAGTTTCCAGCTGGGTTTCACCTGGCCCGCGCAAACCGATCCCGCCCTTCTGCCGCTCAAGGTGGGTCCAGCCTCTGACCAGACGAGTACTCAGATGTTCGAGCTGAGCCAGCTCGACCTGCAGCTTACCCTCATGGGTACGGGCTCTCTGGGCGAAAATATCGAGAATCAGACCGGTACGATCGATCACCCGACACTCCAGCTCACGCTCCAGATTGCGCTCCTGGCTGGGAGTCAGGGTATGGTTGAAAATAACCAGATCAGCCTCATGCCCCTTAACCAGGGCACGCAGCTCCTCAACCTTGCCGCTACCAATAAGGAAGCGCGGGCTGGGCTGCTGTCGGTTGATCGTCAGAAAGGCAGCGATCTCGGCACCCGCAGAGCGGGCGAGTTCGAGAAATTCCTGGGGATCTTCGCGGGTCAGGTCATCCAGGCCTTCGAGGTGAACGAGTACCGCACGTTCACCTCCTTCATGGCGCTCAAAAAACAATCAGGCCTCCTGAACTACCATCAGGCGTTACCGCCCTCGGCTTCATCAACACCGCCCTGAGCTGGCAGACGTACGGGACGGCCAGGTACGACGGTAGAAATAGCGTGCTTATAGACCATCTGGCTGACAGTGTTCTTCAGCAGAATGACAAACTGGTCGAAAGACTCGATCTGGCCCTGCAGCTTGATGCCGTTGACCAGGTAAATGGATACCGGAACACGTTCCTTGCGCAGAACGTTCAGGTAAGGGTCTTGTAGAGAATGCCCTTTTGACATCGCTCACTCCTTATGGAAACCGTTTTTTTGAGCATTAAAAATGCGTTTTATCCAACCTGTCCATTATCCTTAAGACGGGTTGGCCTGATTAAATGACTGCAAAAACAAGATTAGCAGAACACGCCGATCCTATATGGCGATAGTTTGCAAGGCTTTCAAGGCCTGCTCGAATCTTTTCGGATCCAGGCTATCAAGCCAGTCGATAGGATCGGACCAGCCCCGCAGCCAGGTGAACTGCCGCTTCGCCAATTGACGCGTGGCGATAACCCCCCGTTCGACCATGCCATCATAGGAGAGTTTCCCCTCCAGATAATCCCAGGCCTGACGATAGCCAACCGCGCGCACTGACGGCATCGAGCTGTCCAGATCACCGCGGGCATACAAGGACTGCACCTCGGCAATAAAGCCTTGCTGCAACATCAGAGAGAATCGCTGAGCGATACGCTCATGCAGGATATGCCGCTCCTTTGGAGCAACAGCCAGATAACGCATAGTATAAGGCATATTTTGCCCAACGGGCGGCTCTGAACGGGCTTTTTCCGCCGACTGGCGGGCGTGCCAGCCACTCAAGGGCACACCACTGAGCAAAAAGACCTCATAGGCCCGCTGAATTCGCTGCGGATCGTTGGGATGAATCCGTGCAGCCGACACCGGATCGACCTTGGCAAGCTCGGCATGCACCCCAGGCCAGCCAATCTCGGCGGCCTGCGCCTCAATCCGCTGACGCACCGCCGGATCGGCAGCCGGCATTGGCGCCAGCCCTTCGGCCAACGCCTTGTAGTAGAGCATGGTGCCACCAACCAGCAGCGGCAAACGCCCGCGCCCATGAATGTCATGGATCAGTGCCCGGGCATCCTCGGCGAAGCGAGCGGCCGAATAGGCCTCGGCCGGGTCAAGGATATCCACCAAGTGATGCGGGTAGGCCAGCAAGGTGGCCGCATCAGGCTTGGCCGTACCGATATCCATACCCCGATAGACCAGTGCCGAGTCGACACTGACCAGCTCACAAGGTAAATGATCGGCCAGATACAGCGCCAGATCGGTCTTGCCTGCTGCGGTCGGCCCCATCAGGCAGATGACCGGAAGAGCCGGCGCACTCATGCAACACTCCGACACAGACTCATATCTCAACGCCCACGCAGGAACAGCTTGTCCAGCTCTGCCAGGCTCATCTGGGTCCAGGTCGGGCGCCCATGATTGCACTGACCACTGCGCTCGGTCTGCTCCATATCACGCAACAACGCATTCATTTCCGCCAGTGTCAGGCGCCGGTTGGCCCGAATCGCGCCATGGCAAGCCATGGTCGCCAGCAGTTCATTGCGGTGCGCCTGAATCCGATCACTGCTGCCGTACTCCAGCAGGTCGGCCAGCACATCACGCACCAGTTGCGCCGCATCGGCCTGCCGCAGCAGCGCCGGAATCTCGCGAATCGCCAGGGTTTCAGGGCCCATGCGCTGCAGACCGAAACCCAACTGGGCAAACCAGTCGGCATGTTCCTCAGCGCAATCAGCCTCACGCTGACTGACCGCAATCGATTCCGGCACCAGCAACGGCTGGCTGCGCAGCCCCTCACTGTCCATGGCCTGCTTCAAGCGCTCATAGGTAATCCGCTCGTGGGCCGCGTGCATGTCCACCACTACCAGCCCCTGGGCGTTCTCAGCGAGAATATAGATACCTTGCAACTGCGCCAGGGCATAGCCGAGCGGCGGTGCTTCTCCGGCTTCAGCGGCTGGCAGCTCAGGGCGCTGCAGCACTTCGCCAGCCCCGGCATACAGCCCGGCATAACCCTTGAGCACACCCGCTACCGCCTCGCTGGATGGCCTCTCCGGCACCCTGGGCGCTGGACTCCAGGCCGCCGCAGGCTCATTCAGCGGCATGCGCTCCTGGCCGGAAAATACCCCTGCCGCCAGGCCGCTGACGGCCGGCTGAGCTACCGCTGGCTGCAGTCCTGGCTCATCACTAGCGGCCCCAGCATCACCAGGGCGCTGATCGGCCAGCGTCCGGTACAGGGTACTGAACAGAAAATCATGCACCATCCGCCCATCACGGAACCGCACCTCATGCTTGGTCGGGTGCACATTGACATCCACCACCGCCGGATCCAGCTCCATGAACAGCACGAACGTCGGATGCCGACCATTGAACAGCACATCCCGATAAGCCTGGCGTACCGCATGGGCGACAAGTTTGTCCTTGATCATCCGGCCATTGACGAAGAAGTACTGCAAATCGGCCTGGCTGCGCGAGAAGGTTGGCAATCCGACCCAACCCCACAGGCGCAGCCCGGAGCGCTCGGAATCAACCTGCAACGATTGCTCGACAAAGGCCGGACCACAGACCGTGGCCACCCGCCGCCGGGCCTCCTGTTCGGTATTGGCTGGACGCAATGAGAAAATGGTCTTGCCATTGTGACGCAGACTGAATGCCACATCGAAACGCGACAACGCCAGGCGTTTGACCACTTCTTCAAGGTGCGCGAACTCGGTTTTCTCGGTACGCAGGAACTTGCGCCGAGCCGGGGTATTGAAAAACAGATCGCGCACCTCAACCGTCGTACCCTGGGGATGAGCCGCCGGCTGTACTCGCGGAGCCATATCGCGCCCCTCAGTCTCGACCTGCCAGGCCTGATCGGCGCTGGCGGCCCGCGAGGTCAGGGTCAGGCGCGAAACCGAGCTGACCGAAGCCAGCGCCTCACCACGAAAGCCCAGCGTCGCAACCCGCTCCAGATCGTCAAGATCACGAATTTTGCTGGTGGCATGCCGCGACAGCGCCAAGGGCAGATCGTCTTCGACAATCCCCCCACCATCATCACGCACCCTGAGGAGCTTGACCCCGCCCTGCTCAACATCGATATCGATACGTGTGGCGCCGGCGTCCAGGCTATTTTCCAGCAACTCCTTGATAACAGAGGCGGGCCGTTCAACGACCTCCCCTGCCGCGATCTGGTTGGCCAGTCGCGGACTAAGCAGATGAATACGGGACATAGTCAGTTCTGAACCAGCATACTACCGGCCGGCACCTTGAGTACCTGGCCGACACGAATCTGGTCGTTGGTCAGATTGTTGGCCTGGCGCAAACTGGCCAGGGAGACACTGTAGCGGGTAGCAATCATAGACAGGGTATCGCCGCGCACCACGGTATGCTCGCGCGGCCCCTGGGCCTGCAGCCTGCCTTCGGCACGCAGTGCTGCCAGCCGGGTACCAGGCGGCGGGTTACGGTGAAAATAGTCACGAATCCCATTATGCATGGCTCTGGCCAGGGTCTGCTGATGGCTGCGGGTTACCAGTTTCTGTGCCTCGCCCGGATTGGAGATAAACCCGGTCTCGACCAGAATCGACGGAATGTCCGGCGACTTGAGCACCATAAAGCCCGCCTGCTCAACCCGCCGCTTGTGCAGCGGCGTAACTCGGCCAATCGAGTTAAGCACCTGCTGCCCTACATCCAGGCTGGCCGACAAGGTGGCTGTCATGGACAGGTCCAGCAGCACGCTGGCCAGCACCTTGTCCTTGTCGTCCAGGGTCACGCCACCGACCCCACCGATAAGGTCCGAACGGTTCTCCCGGTCAGCCAGCAGTCGCGCGGTCTCGGAGGTGGCGCCGCGATCAGACAGCGCGAAAACCGAGGCACCAAAGGCGCTGGCACGGGTGAAGGCGTCGGCATGAATCGAAACGAACAGGTCAGCATTATGCTGACGGGCGATCTCGGTACGCCGACGCAACGGAATGAAATAGTCCCCGGTCCGCACCAGTACCGCCTTGAACCCAGGTTCAGCATCGAGCATCGCTTTGAGGTCACGGGAAATCGCCAGCACCACGTCCTTCTCACGAGCACCGCGATAGCCAACAGCGCCCGGATCTTCGCCACCATGGCCGGCATCCAGCGCAACAATGACGTCGCGATTGCCCGACTCGGCAGTACGCGCCGGCTGCTGCGGTAGCGGGGAGGCGCTGGGCTGGGCTGGAGCAGGCAGATCGCTGCGTGGCGGCTCCTGATCAAACAGATCAATCACCAGACGGTGACCATACTGTTGATTTGGAGGCAGACTAAAGCTTTTCGGGTTGACCTGACGCGACAGGTCGAGCACCACCCGCAGATCGCTGTCATTGCGCGGTGCCGAACGCATTCCGGTAAGCGGAGTACCGTCCAGCGGCAGATTGGCGGTATTGGCCGACAAGCGGGCACCGTTGATATCGATCACGATACGCTCGGGGCTCGACAGGGTGAACAAGGTATGCTCGGCGGGGCCCGACAGGTCAAACACCAGGCGAGTGTTGTCCGGAGCGCGCCAGAGGCGCACATTGTTGATTTCAGCGGCTTGCACCAGCCCACTGAAGGCGCTGACAAACCCTGCCCCCAAGCAGAGCAGCGCCAATTTCAACATTCCCCCGATTGCCTTTGTCACGATTGTGCTTCACCCCTTATGTCACGCAGCCGCTGGCATGCCATCACTCCCTGGGCGCTGTGATGCTCAAGCGTCAGGAGGCGTCCGCCACCCTCTGCGACTATGGTAATCGTCAGGTCTGGACTTGGCAAAACACCTGTGCCTTTTTCTGGCCACTCGACCAGACACAGGCTGTCATCGCGAAAATAGTCGCGAATCCCAAGAAACTCCAGCTCTTCCGGATCGACCAACCGGTACAGGTCAAAATGGTAGATATTCAGGCCATTCAGCTCATAGGGTTCGACCAGTGTAAAGGTCGGACTTTTTACCGCCCCAACATGTCCCAGGCCGCGGATCAGGCCACGACTGAGGGTGGTCTTGCCCGCGCCCAGGTCGCCGTGCAGATACACTACCCCACGCCCCTCAAGGGCCCGACCCAACTCAGCCCCAAACGCCTCCATCGCCTGCTCACCCAGCAATTCCACGCGATACATCATGCTCGACCCCAAAAAATCAGGGAAACACTGATTAAATAAGTCCAGTGTTGGCCCAATTGTCGCTGACCTGTTCTGGACACGCCGTGAACCCCCTCCGGGTCCGGCCAACCGATCACAGATCGGTCGCCGTTCGGCGGCGCACGAAGCATGCTTCGTAAACGCTTGCCTCACCCCTGGGGGCTTGACGATGCCCGTCCTGGGCATCGACAGTCCAAAACAGGTCAGCGCCAACCGGGCTGCTGGGCTTGCGTGCAATTAATCAGTGCTTCCTTAGTTGAGTAACTGCCTAATAGGCTCAATCAAATCACTGGCCAGCACACCACGCTGGCCAGCCTGGGCCGCCTGATCGCCGGCCAGGGCATGCACCAGCACCGCATAACGGCCGGCATCGCCAACATCCAGGCTCTGAGCCAGCAAAGCTCCGGCCAATCCCGAGAGCACATCGCCCATTCCGGCGACGGCCATACCCGGGTTGCCGTCGGAGCATAGCGCCAATGGCCGCTCGCCACCCGGCGGCCCGGCAATCAGACTGCCTACCCCTTTTAGTACCACTGCGCTGGTGTAACGTTCAGCCAGACGCAGCACCGCCGTCAGCCGGTCAGCCTGGACGGCAGCAGTGTCCAACCCCAATAAGCGGGCGGCTTCGGCCGGATGCGGTGTCAGCAGACAGGGGCCGACCAGGGCCGGAGCCTCCGCCTCGGCCAACAGATTCAAGGCATCGGCATCGAGCACTTTGGGCAGTTCACTCGCCAGTATCTGACGCCAGAGTGAGCATGCCCAGTCACTGCGCCCCAACCCAGGGCCTATCACCAGGCAGTTGGCCTGCTCCAGCAGTGGAGCCATGGCCAACGGGTCATCCAGTCCATGCACCATCACCTCCGGGCAACGACTGAGCAGCGCCGCCACATGCTCGGGCCGGGTCACCACGCTGACCCGGCCAGCACCACTGCGCAATGCGGTCTGAGCGGCCAGAATAATGGCTCCGCCCATGCCCCGCTCACCGCCGACCAGCAACACATGACCAAACAGCCCCTTGTGCGCCGCCCGCGGCCGGGCTGGCAGACGATCCCGCCAGTCGCCCAGGCGCAGGCGCACGCCTAATGCCTGCGGTACGTCCTCAGGCAGCCGCGCCAACGCGGCAAATACCAGGCGCCCAACATGGTCTGGCCCTTGGGCAGTCAGCAAACCAGGCTTGAGGGCAATAAAGGTAACCGTCAACTCGGCACGCACCGCCACCCCCTGCGGCACCCCGGTATCGGCATCCAGTCCGCTGGGAATATCCACCGCCACTACAGGCAGCGCACTGCGGTTCAGCTGCTCGATCAGTTCAGCATACTGCGGCCTGACAGGCCCGCTGAGCCCAGTTCCAAGCAAGGCGTCGACTACCACGCCGGCCAACTCAGCCTCGCCGTTCCAGGGCGCAATTGCCAGCCCCTCATTCCGGGCCGCCTGCCAGGCCAGAGCGGCATCACCACGCAACTGCTCCGGCGCGCCCAACCAGTAAACCGTCACCTGCCACCCTGCCCGCTGCGCCAACACACCAACAAGATAACCGTCACCCGCATTATTGCCTGTGCCACACAACACCGTCAGCCGCCCAACGCCCGGCCAGCGCTGTAACACAGCCTCCCACACCGCTGCTGCAGCCCGCTGCATCAGCTCGAACCCGGGTATGCCGCTGGCAATCAGCCGGGCATCCAGTTCACGGGTTTGCGCCGCAGAATAAAAAACCGCAGGAAGACGAGAAGACATAGGCATGCCAATTTGTGAGATTCCTTCGTACAATTATATGAGTTCCTAGCGCATCAGCCCACCGAGCCAGCATGTCCGACACTCCCACCCCCGAGCAACTGGTCAGCCAGATCCGCAGCCTGGCCACAGACCTCGGTTTCCAGCAACTGGGTATCAGCCAGCCTGATATCGGCCAGCACGAACGCTGGCTGCAGACCTGGCTGGCAGCCGGCTACCATGGCGATATGGAGTGGATGGCCAGCCACGGTAGCAAGCGTACCCGCCCTGCCGAACTGGTGCCGGGCACCCAGCGGGTCATCTCGGTGCGCATGGATTACCTGCCGGCCGAGCCAGCCATGGCCAAACGCCTAGGCCAGCCCGAACGTGCCTACATTTCCCGTTACGCCCTGGGTCGTGATTACCACAAACTGATGCGCCGCCGGCTGCAACAACTGGCCGAACGCATCCAGGCCCTGGTCGGGCCGTTCGGCTACCGCGCCTTCGTCGACAGCGCACCCGTTATGGAGCGGGCACTGGCCACCCGCGCCGGGCTCGGCTGGATCGGCAAGAACACCATGCTGATCAATCGCCAGGCCGGCAGCTACTTCTTTCTCGGTGAACTCTATACCGATCTGCCGCTGCCGCTGGACTCCAGCTACGAACAGGAGCACTGTGGCCGTTGCCGGGCCTGTCTGGACAAGTGCCCGACCCAGGCCTTCGTCGGACCCCATGTACTGGATGCGCGGCGCTGCATTTCCTACCTGACCATCGAACTCAAGGGCAGTATTCCACTGGAACTACGGCCGATGATGGGCAACCGGGTGTTCGGCTGCGATGATTGCCAACTGGTCTGCCCTTGGAACCGCTTCGCCAAACCCAGCGCTGAAGACGACTTCAAACCCCGCCACCAACTTGACCAGGCCGAGCTGGTCAGTCTGTTTCGCTGGGATGAAGAAACCTTTCTGCGCAACACCGAGGGCTCGCCAATTCGCCGGATCGGCCATGAACGCTGGCTACGCAACCTGGCGGTCGGACTAGGCAATGCCACCAGCAGCATCCCGGTGATTGAAGCCTTGAAAAGCCGCGCCGACCACCCTTCGGAGTTGGTACGCGAGCATGTACACTGGGCCTTGGCGCGACATGGGGAGCAGTGAAAGGTCAAAATCCGTGCCTGCCTGTTGTCAGCAACCGGCAACAAAGCCTTTCGGCCTCTTAGGGAAACACTGATTAAATCTGTTTCGGTGCCGGCCCAATTGTCGCTGACCGGGCTACTGGGCTTACGTGCAATTAATCAGTGTTTCCTTAACAGCTACTGAATATTTCTTCAGACCTTGATGAAATGCTCGCGATAATGGCGCAGCTCGGCAATCGAGTCGCGGATATCATCCAGCGCCAGATGACTGCTCTGTTTCTTGAACCCGTCCTTGACCTCTGGAGCCCAACGCGCGGCCAGCTCTTTCAGCGTTGAAACATCAAGATTGCGGTAATGGAAATATTTCTCCAGCGCTGGCATGCCACGATAGAGAAAGCGCCGGTCCTGGCAAATGCTGTTGCCACACATCGGTGAGCGACCCGCCGGCACCCACTGCTGGAGAAACGCCAGAGTCTGTCGTTCGGCCTCGGCCGCATCAATGCGGCTGTCCTTGACCCGCTGGGTCAGGCCGGACTGGCCGTGCTGGCGAGTATTCCACTCATCCATGCCATCAAGCAGTTCATCCGGCTGATGCACAGCAAACACTGGCCCCTCAGCCAGCACATTAAGCTGAGGATCAGTCACCACAGTAGCAATTTCAATGATCACATCCTTGTCCGGATCCAGGCCGGTCATTTCCAGGTCGATCCAGATCAGATTGTCGGGGTTTTGCATAAGGACTCCAGGCAAGGTTTAGGCTACACTGCCGCCATCTTAACCGACCTGAACCCATGGCCAAACGAAACCTTACCCGACGCCAGAGCTGGCGCATCCAGAAAATCCAGGAAGAGCGGACCGAGCGAGCCCGCCGCCGTGCCGAGCGTGCGGAAGAAACCCTTATGGGCGGCGACCTGGGGCCAGAGCAGCAGGGCCGGGTTATTGCCCACTTTGGCATACAGGTCGATGTGGAGGGCGACGACGGACTGGTTCGCCGTTGCCACATGCGTGCCAACCTGCCGGCACTGGTTACCGGCGATCAGGTCATTTGGCGTGCGGACAATCAGCAAGGTGGCGTGATCGTAGCCCAGTTGCCGCGCAGCTCCGAGCTGTGCCGTCCGGATCAGCGTGGCCAGTTGAAACCGGTCGCCGCCAATGTCGATCAACTGATCATCGTTTTTGCCCCGCTGCCCACCCCTTACAGCAATCTGATCGACCGCTATCTGGTAGCAGCCGAACAGGCCGGTCTGACGCCGCTGCTGGTACTCAACAAGGCCGATTTGATGCAGCAAGGTGAATACTCGGAGTTGCGCGACTGGCTGGCCGACTACGCCAGGCTTGGGTATCGGGTGATGCACCTGTCGGCTGGTTCCGGTGAAGGTCTGGAACAACTGCGCAGTGCCCTGCAGGATCACATAAGCGTATTTGTTGGCCAATCGGGGGTAGGCAAGTCGTCACTGATCAACACCCTGTTGCCCGGTGTCGATCTGAGGGTTGGCGAGCTGTCGGAAGCGACCGGCAAAGGCACGCACACTACCACTACAGCTCGGCTGTTCCACTTTCCGGCCGGCGGCGAGCTGATCGACTCGCCAGGTATCCGCGAGTTCGGCCTGACCCATATCAGTCATGACGACCTGCTGGAAGGCTTTATCGAATTTCGCCCCTTCCTTGGGCTATGCCGTTTTCGTGACTGCCAGCACCTGCACGAGCCAGGTTGCGCCCTGCTGCAGGCGCTGAACGAAGGCAAAATATCAGCCACCCGGATGAACAGCTATCGGCATATTCTATCCAGCCTGAGTAGTTGATTACTGACCGCGCAACTGCTCCAGCGAACCACCTTCCTCAAACAGATTAAGCGAGCGCCCACCAGGAATCCGCTCACCACTGACCGGCACATCCAACGGCACCTGAGCGTCCTGTTCCTGATAAGCAGACTCGCTGACACCATCAAGCATCTGTTCTTCGGCCCGCTTGTTCAGCACCACGATATCAATGCGCCGGTTAACCGGATTGAGCGGATTGTTCCGATCGAACAGGGCCGAATCGGCAAACCCCACCACCCGGGCCAACTGTTGTTCGGGGTAACCGGCGGCCAGCAGGGTTCGTCGCGCGGCATTGGCCCGGTCCGCCGACAGCTCCCAGTTACCATAATCGCGCCGGGCAACAAACGGCTGAGCATCGGTATGCCCGCTGATACTGATCTTCTTCGGCACCCGGGCAATGGTATCGCTCAGGGCCAGCAGAATTTCCTCGAAATAGGGTTGCAAACGGGCACTGCCACTGGCGAACATCGGCCGGTTCTCAGCGTCAACGATCTGGATACGCAAACCGTCCTGGGTAATTTCCAGCAGGATCTGATCCTTAAACCGTTGCAGCACTGGGTCGATATCGATCTGGTTCTGCAGCTCCTGCAACAACAGATCAAGCTGTTGCTGCTCCAGTTCGTCAGCCAGCTCCTGAATCGACTCGGGATCCAGCGGCACCGGATCGCTGACTGCACTTTCCTGCAGGGTGCGCTGTGGCGCAAGCTCCGGCGAGCCACCCAGATCGATGACATAGGGACTGCCACCCTGGGAAAAACCGATAGGGTCCTGGAAATACCCTGAAACCATTTTCAACTGTTCCGGGGTCGCTGTAGCCAACAGCCACATGACCAGGAAGAACGCCATCATGGCAACGGCGAAATCGGCGAAGGCGATCTTCCAGGAACCGCCGTGATGCCCGTCCGCCTTGCGGCTGACGCGCTTGACGATGATCGGCTGATTGTTATCCATCCGCTCAGCGACCCTTCACCGACGATTCGAGTTCAGTAAAGCTTGGGCGGTGTTCCGGCAACAGCGCCTTGCGCCCGAACTCCACCGCCAGAGCCGGAGGCAAGCCCTGGGCACTGGCGACCAGACACATCTTGATCGCCTCGTAGACATTGGCCTCCTCATGGGCCTCGTGCCCCATGGCGGCGGCAAACGGGCCAACAAAGCCATAGGCCGCCCAGATCCCCAGGAAGGTCCCCACCAGTGCGGTGGCGACCTTTTCACCGATCTCGGTGTTGTCGGCATCACCGAGAATGCCCATGGTAATCACGATCCCCAGCACCGCGGCGACAATCCCGAACCCAGGCAGCGCGTCGGCCACTCGGGTCACCGCATGCGCCGGCCCGTGCAATTCTTCGGTAAGGCTGGAAATCTCAACATCGAACAGCGCCTCAAGCTCATGCGGCGCCATGTTGCCGGTCGACATGATCCGCAGGTAATCGCAGATGAAGGCGGTCATGTGTTTGTCTTTGAGAATCGCCGGGTACTTGCTGAAAATCGGGCTCTGCTCCGGCTCTTCGATATCCGCCTCAATTGACATCATGCCCTCGCGCCGACTCTTGTTAAGCACCTCGTAGAGCACACCCAGCACATCAAGGTAGAACGGCTTGCTGAATTTGTGGCCGAACAGGATAGCCGGCACCTTGCCAAACACCTTTTTCACCGTGGCAAAGTTGTTGGCCACCAGAAACGCCCCCAGCGCCGCCCCACCGATAATAAGAATCTCAAAGGGATGCCAGAGCGCTGCCAGGTGGCCGCCCGACAGCATGAAGCCGCCGAGCACACAGATGAACACGACAATGAAACCGGCAATTTTCAGCATAAACCCGTCATTTCCTCATAATCCTTCAGGCTACCGACCTGCAATCCTCCGTGACGGAGGTAAAACTCCCGCGCTATAGTCTGCGACAAAACCTGGAGTGTAAAGTCGCCCTAGCCATGAGCCTAGACCAGCACGGTACGATCGACCCACAAGACGCTATCGGCAGCCTGAGCGAAAGCCTGAGTGCAATAGTGTTGCCCATTGAACGTCATCAGCGCGACCTGCTGCTGCGGCACCTGAACAATGAATTGCTGAGCCTGAGCGATCTGAGCCAGGCAATTCTGCGCTCGCCAGTTGCAACTTTGCATGTCTGTCGCCAGGCAGGGCTGGCCGCGCGCCAGCGTGATATCGACATCATGACCCTGGAGCAGGCCTGCGGCCTGCTTGGCGTGGAACGCCTGCGCAGCCTGTTGCGAGAACTGCCGGTCATCGACCGTGGGCAAGCGCCGCAGCAATACCGGCAACTGCTTAGCCTTAGCGAGCACGCCCTGGCCCAGGCCCAGGGACTGTTCGCCCAGCGCATGGCCAGACTTTGGCATGAGTTGTCACTGGCCAGCCTGCTGTTTTTGGCGCCCTTCTGGATAATGGTTTACCAGCGCCCCGACTTGTTCGACGGCTGGGACCGGCGCCATCTCGGGCTGGCCGCCAGCCCCAATGCAACACCCATCCCCAGTGACGCCGAACTACTGGAGCTGGCCATTGAGCTGGCCCAAAACTGGTGGTTACCACCCTGGATCATTCAGGGCTACCGCGCTCTCAGCGGTCGCCGCACCATGGTCAAGGCTCTGCATATCGCCCGCAACAGCGAACATCCGCGCGCCCAGCAGGCGGCTCTGGACGATGATCGCCCGCTGCTGCGCTGGTTGACCCAACCAGCCAATAGCCTGTTGATGGCCAACGGTCTGGCCCTGGGTGCACACCATGACTGGGATGCCCGTCACACCCGGCGCTGGCAGCAACTTACAGCGCTGTACCTTGGCTGCGCCCTGGACGAGATGCAAAGTGCCAGCCACCACAACGCGGTCAATCACGCCCAGCACAACCCCGAGCTGCGTAGCGTCGGACTCTGGCACCCCGCCGAGGCCCTGCTCTGGCCCCAAGGCACCCGTCGTCAGCCCCGCACTGCACTGCACTCCCCCATTGCCGCTCGCGGTAACCCCGAACTCTGGCGTCAACGCTGCCTGACCCTGCGCCAGCGTCCCAGTCCGTTTGCCAACCTGCTGAGCGCCCTCGACTGCGCGCTGGATGCACTGGAACAGGGACTCGATATCAGCCGAAGCTGGATTGCCCTGTATAATGGCCGCAAAGATCAACTGATGATCAGTGCCAACCGCGGCTTTGACGCTGCCAGTTTGGCCGGCGCTACGCTGGGCTCTTGCCGCGAAGGCCAGTGGGGACGCTGGCTGATCAGCAGTGACTGTCATGACCTGAGCCCGGAGCGCCTGCGTCAGCTCGCCCAGTTGATGCCAGCCAGTTGCAAGGCGCTACTGGCTGAACATGGACACCTGTTGCCCCTGCTCCATCGAGAGCGGGTAATAGGCCTGATCCATGTTGCGCCAGCCAACGGCCAGCTCGACCAACGCCGCAGGGCCGCTCTGATCAAGACCGCGCAAAGTCTTTACCAGGCCCTGATAACTTTCAAGCAGCCGAACTGAACCGGCTCGCCTGACCCATACAACAGGAGCACAACCGATGAACGAGCTAGCACTATTGCTCGAGCCCACCGATTTGCCTGATATCGGTACCAACCCGGACCTGCGTCTGGTTGATTTAAGCAAGACCGAGCAATACCACAGCGGTCATATCCCCGGCGCCGTGCACCTGGCCCCGAGCCGGATCGTGCATCCCGCGCCCACCCCTGGCTATCTGCCGGACCTGGCCAGCCTGGGCGCACTGCTGGGCGAGCTGGGCCATCACGAGCGGCTGCACTACATCGTTTACGATGATGAGGGCGGCGGCTGGGCCGGGCGCTTTATCTGGCTGCTCGACTGCATCGGTCACACGCACTACAGCTATCTCAACGGCGGCCTCAAGGCCTGGCAGCTAGCTGGTCTGGCGCTGGAGCAGCACGCAAACCAAGCCCCTCCGACACAGCCACAACTGCAGTTGAATGACGCCCCGACCATCCACCTGGAGCAACTGCTGGCCGACCTGGACAACCCGCAGCGGGTAATCTGGGATGCCCGCTCACCAGCAGAGTACCGTGGCGACAAGGTACTGGCGGCCAAGGGCGGACACATTCCCGGCGCGATCAATTTCGAGTGGACTGCTGGCATGGACCCAGAACGCGGTCTGCGCCTGCGTAGCGACCTGGCCGAGCAGTTGCAGGCCCTGGGCATCACTCCGGACAAGGAAATCGTCACCCACTGCCAGACCCATCACCGCTCCGGGTTTACCTATCTGGCCGCGAAAATTCTCGGTTACCCCCGGGTCAGAGCCTATGCCGGTTCCTGGTCCGAGTGGGGCAACCACCCCGACACCCCTGTTGAAACCTGAGGACCCCGCATGCGCGAGCGCCTGTTCATCATTTCCCAATACCTACTGCCCCAGCATCTGCTGTCACGCCTGGCCGGCGGCCTGGCCAACTGCACCTGGAGCTGGGTCAAGAACCCTTTCATCACCTGGTTTGTGAAGCGCTATCAGGTCGACATGAGCGAGGCGGCCGAAGAAAATCCGACCGCCTACGCCTGTTTCAATGACTTCTTTACCCGCGCACTTAAAGATGGCGCCAGGCCATTGGCCGACGGCGATGGAGTACTGTGCCCAGCCGATGGCGCCATCAGCCAATTGGGCCGCATCGAACACGGCCGCATCTTCCAGGCCAAAGGCCAGAGCTTCAGCGTGCTGGAACTGCTCGGCGGCAACCCGGAACACGCCGCACTGTTCCAGGGCGGCGAGTTTGCCACTGTATATCTGTCACCACGCGACTATCACCGGGTACACATGCCACTGGGCGGCACCCTGACTGACATGATCTACGTGCCCGGCAAGCTGTTCTCGGTCAATCAGACCACGGCGGAGAACGTACCCGAGCTGTTTGCCCGCAACGAACGGGTAGTCTGTCTGTTTGATACCCCGGCCGGGCCGATGGCCGTAGTGCTGGTCGGCGCCATGATCGTCGCTTCGGTGGAAACCGTCTGGGCCGGTCTGGTCGCACCGCCCAGTCGGCAATTGAGCAGCCAGCGCTACGGCCAGGCTGCGCCGGAACTGGCACGCGGGGCGGAAATGGGTCGCTTCAAGCTGGGCTCGACCGCCATCGTCCTGTTCGGCCCGGACAAGGTTGAGTGGGCCAAAGAACTGGCCGCCGGCAGTGCCGTGCGTATGGGCCAGGCGATGGGCACTGTGCGCCAGGGAAACACTGATTAAATCAGTTTCGGTGCCGGCCCAGGGTCTGTTACCGCAAGCAGCTGCTTTTCCTCGGAGCCTGGAGCATCCGCTCCAGGCTGGAGCTGCGGTGAATTGACTAGAGAGCAGCTACCTCCCTGCCAGACGAGGGTCAAGCACGCTCCAGGGTAAAAGCCACCACCTCATCGATCCGGCTGGCGCCCAGCGCCAGCATCACCAGACGGTCCACGCCCAAGGCCACACCGGCACAGTCCGGCAGACCCGAACGCAGCGCATCGACCAGATGCAGGTCGATCGGCAGCACCGACCTCCCAAGCGACTGGCGCTGCAACTGATCAGCCTCAAAACGCCGCAACTGCTCGTCGGCGTCACTGAGTTCATAATAGCCGTTGGCCAACTCCATACCGTCGATGAACAGCTCAAAGCGCGCGGCACTGGGCACTTGGTCATCGCCCTCAACTACCCGGGCCAACGCCGCCTGGGACGCCGGAAAGGCGTAGACCAGGGTCGGCTCGATCAGAGTCGGCTCAATGCAGTGGGAAAACAGCAAATTGAGCCAGCCATCGCGGTCCAGTTCACCGTCGAAGCTACAACGGGAGCGGCCAAGCGCGACTAGCTCCTCCTGTTGACAGGTATGGATATCGACGCCCAGTTGCTGGACGAACAGCGCCGCATAGGTCACACGCCGGGCCGGCACCGAGCCGAGGATTTGCCTGACCAGCTCATCGACTTCATCCATCAACTGGTGATGATCAAAGCCCGGTCGATACCATTCAAGCATGCTGAACTCGGGATTGTGCCGCCGGCCACTTTCGCCATTGCGAAAAACCCTGGCCAACTGCCAGATCGGCCCACTGCCGGCAGCCAGCAGACGCTTCATCGGATATTCCGGCGAGGTATGCAGGTACAGTGGCTGCGCCGACCCACCGCCTTCAGGCACGTAGTCGCAGACAAATGGAAACAGGTGCGGATCACTGACTGCCGCTGCCGACAGGCTCGGCGTTTCCACCTCCAGCACCTCGCGCTGACGAAAGAACGCACGAATCTGGTCAATGATCACCGCGCGCTGGCGCAGTGCATCCAGCGTAGCGCTGGGCTGCCAGTTACTCATGGGGACTCCACATTTGAGCCTTACAACGCAAAACCGGGGCCCTTGGCCCCGGTTGATGACGAACGCCAATAGCGCTAATCAGGCACGACCAACGTAATCACTGGTCCGGGTGTCGACCTTGAGCACATCGCCGACGTTGATGAACAACGGTACCTTGACTACCGCGCCAGTCACCAGCTTGGCCGGCTTGTTGCCGCCGCCGGAGGTATCACCACGCACACCCGGATCGGTCTCGACCACTTCCAGCTCGACGAAGTTCGGCGGAGTGACGGCAATCGGCGAACCATTGAACAGGGTCACGGTGTAGATCACCTGCTCCTTGATCCAGTTGATGCAGTCGCCTACAGCCTTCTCGTCAGCACCGAACTGCTCGAAGGAGCCATCGGTGGCCATGAAGTGCCAGAACTCGCCATCGGCGTACAGGAACTCCATCTCACGATCCATCACGTCGGCGCCTTCCAGGCTGTCACCGGACTTGAAGGTGCGCTCGTTGACCCGACCGGTCTTCAGGTTGCGCACCTTGACCCGGTTGAAAGCCTGACCCTTGCCCGGCTTGACGTACTCGTTCTCGAGGATCGAGCAGGGGTCACCATCGAGCATCACTTTGAGACCCGGCTTGAATTCGTTGGTAGAATAATTGGCCATAACTTTCCCACTTCAATTTGAACGGTAGATCCGGAATCGCGCCCGGATGCTCTGTCACCCTTGCGCGGAAAAACGCCAATGATACATGGAACTTCAGCGCCTGTTGAGTCTGTCGACTGGCAAACGCTGCTGGCCACCAGCATTACCGATGTACGGGCCCTGCTCCAGCGGCTCGAACTCGATACCGCCCTGCTCGAGCCGGGGCTGGCGGCCTGCGCCGAATTCCCGTTGCGGGTGCCCGAACCCTACCTGGCAAGAATACAGCCCGGCAACCTCAACGACCCGCTTTTGCGCCAGGTTCTGCCTGTCGGCGAGGAGCTGCAGGAGCAACCCGGCTTTGTCCTCGACCCGCTGGGCGAACAGCACAGCAATGCCCGCCCGGGGATCATTCACAAGTATCATGGCCGACTGTTGCTGATCGTCAGCGGCGGCTGCGCGATCAACTGTCGTTACTGCTTTCGCCGGCATTTCCCCTATGCCGACAACAATCTGAGCAGTCAGGAATGGGAGCAGGCACTGGACTACATCCGGGCCGATAATTCGATCAGCGAAGTGATCTACAGCGGTGGCGACCCCTTGGCAGCCAACGACAAGCGCCTGCACTGGCTGACCCGGCGTATTGCCGAGATCCCGCATGTTCGCCGCCTGCGAGTCCATACCCGGCTGCCGGTGGTCATACCCCAACGGGTCACCGACAGCCTGCTCGAAGCGCTGTGTGACACCCGACTACCAGTGACCATGGTACTGCACTGCAACCATGCCAATGAGCTGGATCAGGCTTTGGCCGGCGCCACGTCCCAACTGCGTGGTGCCGGCATGCTGCTACTCAATCAGGCGGTGCTGCTCAAGGGCGTGAATGACCAGTTGGAAGACCAGATCGCTCTCAGCGAACACCTAGCCGATAATGGCATTTTGCCCTACTATCTCCATGTTCTGGATCATGTGCGTGGTGCCGGGCATTTCCACATCGATGACCAACAGGCCAAAGAGCTGGTAGGTCGGATGCTGGCTCGCCTGCCGGGCTTTCTGGTACCCAAGCTGGTACGTGAAGTGGCCGGCCGGGCAAGCAAGGTACCCCTGCCCATCGAACTGCTGGAAGACTGAGCCGGGACTCGAAAGCGTCACAGCCATCCGCTGAACTCGACCGACCAGCGGCTGGCTTAGCATCGCCAGGGCATAACTGCTACAGTGTGAGCAGTTTCTCCATTTATGCCCGGAGCTCGGTTTTGTAGTCCGTCAGGTTGGAGCCGGAACCTCCAGTACTGGATAATGACCACCATGGACAGCACACCACACAAACTGCTGCTGCGCATTCCTAAGCAGACCCGTGACAACCTGAGTTTCGCCGAACCCAGTGAGAAAGGCATTGCCCGCTGGATCGCCAATCTGCCCAAGGCCAATATCGGTGAGACTGCCAGGCAGTTGTACCAGGGCCTGATCGAACTTAACCAGTACGATATGCCCGCCGAGCTCAGACTGGCGATACTTGAGCGCATTCGCCCCGAGGTACACTACGTCTGCACATCCCTATCCAAGTATTACCTGGGCCAGGCCATCGTTCTTGAAGAGCGACCACGCAAGGTCGCCAACCTATCACAATCACTGCAGAACCATCTGGCCAATGGCTACAAGATCGTGGTGGCCCAGGAACGCACTCTCAAAGCCCGGGAACATGGCGAGTTGTTTACCCTGGCGATCCAGCGCGCCATGCGCTCACTATGCGGTCCGTTGCTGCGGGCTTATCAGCTCTATTGCCCAGTCGCCGAAGGCATCTGGCTGGAGTTGCATCAACTGTACCAGCTTGCCCGTCATCGCAAGATCCATGACCTCCCGGTAGCAGACCCACTCAGCCGCAACCAGGCGCCGCTGAGTATTGAGCATTGCTATCTGAGCGCCCTGCTGATGGGTGCCGCCCAGCCGAACCAGATGCGCCAAAGCGCCATGGCCCGTCTCTTTACCACACTGGAAGACTGGTGCCAGTTGGCAAGCCTGGTTCCGGCCAGTGACAGTTCCTCACTGCTGATTGTCAATCCGACAGTAGACAGCGCTCCGCGCTACCGCTCACTACTGCAGAACGAAGATCTGAGCCACAGCCTCGGACTCGACACTCACCACCTGGTCGAAGGCATCAAGCAACACATGCTCAATGGCGGCGAGGCAAGCCTGGTCGTGCCCGAGTCGCTTGGTGTGGAATTGCTGCAGCACCTTAGTCAAAGCTGGGGCGATCTGGCCGAGCGCACCTTCAACCGGGTCCCCGGGCGCGGCACGCTGAAGGTCAGTATCGGCATGAGCGCTACCCACTTCCGGATTGCCAAGCGTGCCTTCGCCCGTTTCATCAATGCCGACGAACAACAGCTCAACCCGTTCTCCGATGTGGCGCAACGCGCTCGACATGGCGCGGGCTGGGGCTCGGCCTTCGATGGCGACCGGTCAGTGGAGTGGGTGAGCTCTGACTACCAGGCCATTGACTACACTCCAGGCGCCAGCGTACTCCAACGCGAGAACAGCGAAGCCGAAGAGAATGAAGCCAGTTATCCGATCCACGAGCTACCGATCGTCAATCACAGCCCGGGTGGATTTTGCCTGACCTGGCCCAAGGAGGTACCCAAGCAGCTCCAGGCCGGAGAACTGCTGAGTGTCCAGGAAGCTCGCGAGCAGGATTGGAGTCTGGCGGTGGTTCGCTGGATTCGCCAGGTCCGTGGCGGCGGCACGCAAATGGGCGTCGAACTTATCGCCCCCCATTGCACCCCGTGCGCAGTTAAGCTGGTGCGCAAGACCGGCGAGCCAAGTCATTTCCTGCGCGCCTTGATGCTCCCGGCAGTCAGCGCCATCGACCGTCCAGCAACACTGATCACTCCACGCCTGCCATTTCAGGTCAACAGCAAGGTGATAATTCACCTGGGCAGCCATGAGCTACGTGGCCACCTGACTGACCGGGTAGCCGCCACCGGCAGTTTCAACCAGTTTGAATACCGTGTTCTTGAACAGCCCAAGAGCGGAAAATCCCATTCCGAGACCCACAGCACATCTTTGGGGACCGGTAGCGAGGATGACTTTGACTCACTCTGGAAGTCCTTGTAAATTCAAAAGCCTATATGACCAAAAGAGCAGGTCCTGCCTGCTCCGACGCGGAAGACCATGGGCACCGACACCAACGCCATCAGGCTACTGATTCTCGAAGACTCGCAAAACAACGCCGAGCATCTGGTAAGCATCCTGCGCAATGCCGGCCATGCCACCCGCGCCCACCGCATCAGTTCCCTGGAGGATTTGCAGGAGTCGCTGCAACAAACCTGGGACCTTTGCCTGGCGATTCCCGAAACCAGCTTCATGAGCGCCACTCAGGCCTGCACACTGATTGGTCAGGCCCGCGACCTGCCGTTTATTCTGCTACTGGAAGAAGAATCTACCGAAGCTCGCCGCGAAGCCCTGAGCCAGGGCATGCAGGATGCCGTTCCGGTCAGTGCCGAGTCCCTACTGACTCTGGCGGTAAAACGCGAATTGACCAATCTCACCGCCAGACGGCAACAGCGCATCGCCGAGCAAGCCTTGCGTGAAGCAGAAAAGCGCTGTCAGTTGCTGCTCGACAGCTCGGTCGATGCCATCGCCTACGTCCATGACGGCATGCACATCTATGCCAATCAGGCCTACCTGGGGCTGTTCGGCTACGACGACCCGGACGACCTGGCCGCCGAACCCATGGTTGGTCTGATTGCCGCCAAGGATCAGTCGGCATTCAAGGATTTCCTGCGTCACTATATGGATCGAGGCGAGTGCAACGAAATGCGCTGCAGCGGAGTGGACATCGAAGGCCGCGAGCTGCCGCTGCTGCTGACCTTTTCTCCTGCGACCTACGACGGCGAACCCTGCACCCAGGTGGTGATCCGGGTTGAAACCGCCAGCGCCGAGTTTGAAGAGAAGCTCAAGGTCATGACCAGCCAGGATCTGGTCACCGGCCTATACAACCGCAACTACTTTCAGGAACAACTGGAAAGTATCAGCGAGCAGGCCGTACGCCAGGGCCGCCCCAGTACGCTGGTCTATCTGAGCATTGACGGCTTTAACAGCCTGCAGGCTGACATCGGTATTGGCGGAGCCGATCTGGTCCTGACCGATCTGGCCCAGATTCTCAAGAACAGTTTCCCGGCCGAGACCCTGATGGCCCGCTTTGGCGACGACGCCTGCAGTGTTCTTATTGAAGGTCATGAGCCGGAAAGCCAGGCAGAACAACTTGAGCAACTGCGCCAACGGATAGAATCCAATCTATTCGAGGCCAACGGCCGTACGGTCCAAATCACCGTCAGCATGGGCGTAGCTGCTATCAGCGAAACCAGCCCCAAGCCGGCCCAAGCCATTGACCGGGCCCATCGCCTGGCCGATCAGCTCAGCCAGGCTGGCGGCAACGCCATCAAACTGTTCAACCCGCTGGATGAACTGGCACACCAGGCCAACCGCGGAGATCTGATCGCCCTGATCCAGCACACTCTGGAAACCAACGCCTTCCGCCTGCTGTTCCAGCCGATTATCAGTCTGCGTGGTGATAATGCCGAGCAGTATGAAGTATTCCTGCGCCTGCTCAATCGCGAGGGAGAAGAAGTCCCAGCCGGTGATTTCCTCCCGGCCGCCCAGGAAGCCGGTCTGGCCGGAGCCATCGACCGCTGGATGATTGAGCGCGCCATCAAGCTACTGGCCAACCATCGCAGTAAAGGTGCCGACACCCGCCTGCTGCTCAATCTGACCGGGGCCAGCCTACAGGACCCAGAGTTGGTGCCCTGGATTTCCGGGCTGCTCAAGGCCACCCGATTACCCGCTGACGCCATCGGCTTCCAGTTCAATGACGCCGATGCCAACACTTATATGAAACAGGCCAAAATTCTGACCGAAGCTATGGCCGCCCTGCACTGCAAAGTCTCACTTCGACACTTCGGCTGCGCTCTGAACCCCTATGCCGCCTTGAAACACCTGCATGTGGATGCCGTCAAGATTGACGGTTCCTTCAGCCGCGACCTGTCGAGCCCCGACGCAGTAGAAACCCTGAAAGACATGATCAGCGCACTGCACAGCCAGGGCAAACTGACTATTGTGCCGTTCGTCGACAGTGCAGCAATGATTCCGACCCTCTGGCAGGCCGGTGCCAACTACATCCAGGGGCACTATCTGCAAGCCCCCAGCGACAGTATGAATTACGATTTCTCTGCCGAGTGAAACGGGGGGCTATCAGCCCCCTTCGCGATCCCGGAAGCCCAGCAAATACAAAATGCCATCCAGTCCCAGGGTAGAGATAGCTTGCTTGGCAGACTGCTTGACCAGCGGTTTGGCCCGGAACGCGACCCCCAACCCGGCGATCGACAACATGGGCAGGTCATTGGCGCCATCACCCACCGCAATGGTCTGCTCCAGACTGATCCCTTCGCGCAGGGCCAGCTCCCGCAACAGATCAGCCTTGCGCTGGCCGTCGACAATCGGCTCCAGCGCCTCACCCGTGACCTTGCCATCCTTGACCGGCAGGGCGTTGGCATAGACGTAGTCTATCCCCAAGCGCTGCTGCAGACGCTCAGCAAAATAATTGAAGCCACCCGACAGAATCGCAGTCTTGTAGCCTAGCCGGCGCAACTGGCTGATCAGCGTTTCCGCACCCTCAGTCAGACGCAGAGACTCTGCAATCCCCTCCAGCACCGACTCCGGCAATCCCTTGAGCAACGCCATGCGCTCACGGAAGCTAGCCTTGAAGTCCAGCTCGCCACGCATCGCCCGCTCGGTGATTTCCGCCACCTGATCACCAACCCCAGCCGCCTTGGCCAGCTCATCGATCACTTCGGCGTCAATCAGGGTCGAGTCCATGTCGAACACCACAAGACGTCGGTTGCGGCGGAAAATGCTGTCCTGCTGGAAAGCAATATCGACATTCAGTTCCTGGGCAATGGCTAGAAACTCAGCGCGTAGCGCCGCCGGGTCGGCTGGCTCACCGCGTACGGAAAACTCGATACAACCTTTACCCTGATCGGCAGGCAAACCTTCGGGAATGCGTCCGGAGAGTCGATCGATATGGTCGATGTTGAGCTCGTAGCGAGCAGTGATTTCACTGACCCGGGCAATATGCTCAGCAGTCACCCGCCGCGCCAGCAACGTCACGATATGCCGCGGCTTGCCCTGCCCGGTAACCCAGCGCGCATATTCATCAGCGCTGACCGGCGTGAAACGCACCTGCTGATCCAACTCGTAGCCGCGAAACAGGATATCCTTGAACACATCGGATTTACCTTCCACACCGCTCATTTCGACCAGAATGCCGAAAGACAACGTGTCATGGATAACGGCCTGACCGATATCGAGGATATTCACATCGGCGCGGGCCAGCACACCGGTAATGGCGGCGGTCAGCCCGGGACGATCAGGGCCGGTGATGTTGATCAGGACGATTTCCTTCAACGGGGTTTCTCCAGTCGCAGCGGCAAAGCCGTTATTCTACCTGTATTTGCCCCGCGTCTTACAGATGCGCCCTTTTGCCGTTGCAGTTGAATGGCTATACTCGAAACGCCTTTAATACACGGATAATGAGCATTTTCCGGCCGTCCTGGGTCCGCCCTTAGCTATCGAATCGAGTTTCACTTTGAATCGTTCATCGTCTCCGACCGACAATCTGTTCCTGCGCTGGTATGCGGCGCTTCGCAACCAACGCCTGACCCTGGCGACCCGACTGCAGATTCTGGTGTTGCTGCCATTACTGCTTAGCTTGCTGGCCACCCTGTGGTTCGGCCAACTACAGTGGCAACGCGATACCGCACGCCAGGCCGATGCCGTAGGTAGCGAACTGGCCCGTCAGATCGCGGCCTCGGTAGCCGACCCGCTGGCTGCCAACGATCAACTCAGCCTCAATATCCTCCTGGCTCAATGGAATCAGAACCCATTAATTGCCCACACCAGCCTGTACAGCGTGGACAATCGCATCATCGCCGAAGCCGGACAACGGCTGGGGCGTGAAGCCCTGGCCCCGGGTCAGGGACGGTTCGTTGCGGCGGTACATTTCCAGGATATTCTGTCCGGCCAACTGCAACTGAGCCTGGCCCGCGAGCCATTCACCAGCGCCCACCAGGCTTTGCTCAAGCACCTGATCTGGACGCTGTTGATCCTGATGTTGGGCTTCGCCCTGCTGTGCTGGCGCCAGGTCGGCAGCATGCGACGCACATTGTACGAACTGGGCAACTGGTACGCTGAGAGTGGCCAACCGGCACCCGGGCAACAGCGCAGTGATGAAATTGGCGATCTGGCCCGCCGACTGGCAGCACGCCGGATTACCGATCTGCCGCCCGAACCGGAGCCTGAACCCGAATCTGAACCTGAACTGGTTGACGACACCGAGCAGCAGCCGGTGTCGACGGACAACCCAACCGAGCTGCCAGAATCCGAACCGTCGCACAAGGTGATCGATCTGACTGCCGGAATCCCCGACGGTGACGATGAGCCAACTGAGCCGCAAGAATCCCCGCAAGCCGACGATATGGCTAGCGCTTCGATACCGCAGCAAGACTATAGCGAAACAATCGAAGCCAGCGACCCCATTGTAGCGGCACAACCCAGTACCGCCCTGATTGCCATCCGCCTGGGCAACCAGGAGGCCCTGAGCAAGCTGCCCCGCGAGCGCCTGCTGGCTCTGCTCGAACGTTACCGCACCCACGTCCAGCAAGCCTGCCAACTGTACGCCGGGCGCCAGCACACTCTGCTCGACGGCACCTCACTGCTGCTGTTCCACGCGACTGACTGCAACCAGGATGAACTGACCCATGCGCTATGCTGCGGCGAGTTGCTACGGATTCTTGGCCATGACCTGCAGATCGAAATTGCCGATACCGGCATCGCCCTGCAACTGCAGCTAGGCCTGAGCCATAGTCCCTGCCTGAAGGATTTCAGCCTCGAAGAACTGGCCAGTAATGCGCATTGCCAACAGAGCCTGGAACAGGTTCAGTACAGCCGCAACCTGCTGCTGCTGGATGCCGAACTGGCCTCTGGCTCGCTGGTGCGCAGCCGTGCAGTAATCCGGCGCCTGGCCAGCCAGCAGGGCCTGTATTGTGTCGAGCGTCTGCAAGAGCCCTATCAGTCCCTGCTTGAGCAGCAACTAAACCAACTCTACAGCCAGCGGCACTGAGTTACCGGCTACGCGCCCCAAGGGCGCGTAGCCGCAAACCCGCCATCACAGCGCGGGCGTCTCCACCTGCATCAGATCGACTTTCTGGAATCCGCGTGGCAGCTTGTTGCCACGTCGGCCACGCTCACCCCGATAATGTTCCAGATCCGCTGGTTTGAGCGTCAGCGTGCGCTTGCCGGCAGTCAATATCAGACTGGCACCTTCCGGTACAACCGTCAGTGCCGAGACGAACTCTTCCCGCGCCTTGACCCGAGCCGACGGTACCGACAGGATCTTGTTGCCTTTGCCCTTGGCCAACTGCGGCAGATCTGCCACCGGGAACACCAGCAACCGCCCTTCGTTGGACAGCGCCGCCAGCAGTTCGCCCTTGGCATTGGTCACAGCCTGGGGCGGCATTACCCGGCTACCATCAGGTAGCGACAAGAGCGCCTTACCATTCTTGTTCTTGGCCAGCAGATCGCCGCCCTGGGCAATGAAGCCATAGCCAGCATCGGAGGCCAGCAGATAGAGTTTCGTCTCTTCGGGCATCAGTACATGCTCGAAGCTGGCACCCGAAGGCGGACTCAAACGCCCGGTCAGCGGTTCGCCCTGCCCCCTGGCCGAAGGCAGGGTATGTGCCGCCAGCGAATAACTGCGCCCGGTCGAGTCCAGGAACACCGCCTGCTGGTTGGAGCGCCCGCTGGCCTGAACCTGAAAGCGATCACCGGCCTTGTATGACAACCCCAGCCCATCGACGTCATTGCCCTTGGCACAACGCACCCAGCCTTTTTCCGACAGCACCACGGTAACCGGCTCGGTCGGCACCAGATCGGTTTCCGACAGCGCTTTGGCTTCAGCCCGCTCGACCAACGGTGAACGACGCTCATCACCGTAGGTTTCGGCGTCGGCCAGCAACTCGTCGCGCACCTTGCTACGCAGCAAGCGCTCATCGCCCAGGATCCGTTGCAACTGATCACGCTCTTCCGCCAGGGCATCCTGCTCACCACGAATCTTCATCTCTTCCAGACGCGCCAGTTGCCGCAGGCGGGTGTCGAGAATGTAGTCGGCTTGCATATCGGTCAGCCCAAAACGAGCCATCAACTCGGCCTTGGGATGTTCCTCGGTACGGATGATATGGATCACCTCGTCGAGGTTGAGGAAGGCGATCAGCAAGCCTTCCAACAGGTGCAGGCGGGCCAACACCTTGTCCAGCCGGAACTGCAACCGGCGACGCACGGTGGCGATACGGAAGCCCAACCACTCGCACAGCAGGCCGTAGAGGTCCTTGACCGCCGGTTTGCCGTCGGTGCCGATCACGTTCATGTTGACCCGGTAGCTGTTCTCCAGATCGGTGGTGGCGAACAGATGCTGCATCAGCTCATCCAGATCGACCCGATTGGAGCGCGGTACGATCACGATGCGGGTAGGGTTCTCATGATCGGACTCGTCACGCAGATCGGCCACCAGCGGCAGCTTCTTGGCCTGCATCTGGGCCGCGATCTGCTCCAGCACCTTGGCCCCGGAGACCTGATGCGGCAAGGCAGTAATGACGATTTCACCGTCCTCCTTGCTCCAGACCGCCCGGCAGCGAATCGAACCACGGCCGCTGGCATAGATCTTCAGCAGTTCATGGCGCGGGGTGATGATCTCGGCTTCGGTGGGAAAGTCCGGCCCCTGAATGTGCTCGCACAACTCATCCAGCCCGGCACCCGGGTCATCCAGCAGGCGCACGCAAGCAGCCGCCACCTCCCGCAGGTTGTGCGGCGGAATATCGGTCGCCATACCCACGGCGATGCCCGTAGTACCATTGAGCAGCAGGTTGGGCAGGCGCGCCGGCATTACCTTTGGCTCGTCCATGGTGCCGTCAAAATTCGGCTGCCAGTCGACCGTCCCCTGCCCCAGCTCGCTGAGCAGCACTTCACTGTAACGAGCCAGTCGCGCTTCGGTGTAGCGCATGGCGGCAAAGGACTTGGGATCATCCGGAGCCCCCCAGTTACCCTGTCCGTCAACCAGCGGATAACGGTAGGAGAACGGCTGGGCCATCAACACCATGGCCTCATAGCAAGCCGAATCGCCGTGCGGGTGATATTTACCCAGCACGTCACCGACGGTACGAGCCGATTTCTTGTGCTTGGAACTGGCGCTCAAGCCCAGCTCGCTCATGGCGTAAATGATGCGTCGCTGCACCGGCTTGAGGCCATCGCCGATGTGTGGCAAGGCCCGATCCATGATCACGTACATCGAGTAATTGAGATAGGCCTCCTCGGTAAAGGAAGCCAGTGAACGGCGCTCAATGCCGTCCATACTCAAATCCAGGCTGTCACTCATGCGTGTCCTCTCGTTCAGCGCGGTTGGCGCAATATCAATTCTCGACCCTGCTGGGCAAACTCCAGCTGTTTCAGGGCACTCATCCCCAACAACACCTCATCGCCACCCATACCGGGAACGATCCCGGCACTAACATCCCGAAGCAGGATGTCACCCAGGCGCAGGCTGTCGATGCGGGTACTGTAACTTTCCGTCATCCCATTGGCGGTATTGACCATGAAAGGTCGCCCGCGCTGTAACCCCAACTCTCCGGCAAGACCGGCAGGGACAGCGACGAAGGTCGCTCCGGTGTCGAGCAAGAAGGTTACACGTTGTTCGTTAATCCGCCCTGAGGCCATGTAATGGCCCTGAGCGTTGCGCTCCAGGCGCACTTCAATATAGCCATCAACGGCCAGCGAGACGGGCTGGGTGTTGGGGTTGCGACGACGCTCCTCAACCCCGGAGAACCACTGCACCGCCAGGGCCATGCCAGCCAACCAGGCCAACACCAGCATGACAGTGCCGATCCGCCGGCTTGATGGCGGTTGACTCACCGGCCATCCCCTTGCTGCCAGTCATCCGGCAGACTGAAATGGAACAGCCAAGGCCGGGTATCTCCATCGGCCCGCGCCAGCGCATTGTTGTCCAGACCAATCAGAATGCCCTGCTCGTCCACATGAATGGCTTCAGCCAGACCAAAGGACGCTTTCGGGTACACATAAGGAGCGCTGAGCAGGGTTGCGGCAAAGGACCAGCAACGCTCGCGCTGGCCAGATAGCGGGTGGCGTCGGCAGACCTGGTGCTCATTGCGCTCCAGAGTCCACAGCCGCCCCTGCCAGAGACTCAACCCGGCAAAATCCAACGTCATGACTTCGCGATTGAGCACGCCAGGACCGAAGGGTTCCGGCGGCAGATAACGACGCTCGGCCAGTAGCACACAACCAGCCAGCGGGCATTGCCAGCGGCCATCCTGCAATTCCAGCCTGACCAGTCCACGCGACTGCCGCTCAGCGGCCAGCCACAGGGTCTTGCCATCGCCGGCTACCGCGATGCCTTCAGCCAAGGCATTGATTTGCTGCCAGAGGCCACGACTTTCACCTTCGCTGTAGAGCCCTTCGTCCAGCTCCAGCCAGACCCCGGCAACCGGTCCATCCTCACTGGGGGGCGGCAGTTTGAGCACCCCCAGCAGACTTTCGCTGAGTAGATAACGGTTACCTTCGGCATCACAACTGATGCCCTCGAAATCCAGCGCCTGCCCGCGCAAACCACGCAGCCAGGCACCCGCCAACAGCGGCACGGGCAACATCGAGGGGTTCTGCTCAGGCCGGGTAAAGTTCTCAGGCTCAGCCTGCCAGACCCGATCACCGGGCTCCAGTTGATACAGCCGGCTGTCTTCACGGTCCGATACTGCCAGCAACCGATCCCCGCAACGGGCCAGCCCGGACAGATTGCCCCGAGCCATGCCATCCACTGCCAACGCGTGCTCCAGAGTCAGCTCAGGAGCCCGTTCAAAGGCCCCAAGCACACCGGCATAGACAACTGCAGACGCCGCCAACAAAACCGCCAGGGGTCTACCGGTCACAACAAGGCCTCGGCCAGATTGCCTTTCTGCTCAAGCCAGACCTTGCGGTCGCCAGAGCGTTTCTTGGCCAGCAGCATGTCCATCAACGCCTCGGTTCCAGCCAGATCCTCGACGGTCAATTGCACTAGTCTTCGGGTATCCGGAGCCATGGTGGTTTCCCGCAGCTGCATGGGATTCATCTCGCCCAGCCCCTTGAAACGCGTGACCTGGATCTTGCCACGCTTGCCTTCGGCTTCGATGCGATCAAGCACGCCCTGCTTTTCAGCATCGTCCAGGGCATAGTAAACATCCTTGCCTATGTCGATACGGTAAAGCGGCGGCATGGCGACAAACACGTGTCCAGCCTCGACCAATGCCTGGAAGTGACGCACGAACAGCGCACACAGCAAGGTGGCGATATGCAGGCCGTCAGAGTCGGCGTCAGCCAGAATGCAAATCTTGCCGTAGCGCAGTTGCTCAAGATTGCTGGAGCCGGGGTCAACGCCAATCGCCACGGCAATGTCGTGTACTTCCTGGGAGCCCAGTACCTGTCCGGAATCTACTTCCCAGGTGTTGAGAATCTTGCCGCGCAGCGGCATCACCGCCTGAAACTCCTTATCGCGCGCCTGCTTGGCGCTGCCACCGGCCGAGTCGCCCTCAACCAGAAACAGTTCGGAACGGCGGCTGTCCTGCCCAACGCAGTCGGCCAGTTTGCCCGGCAGGGCCGGCCCCTGGGTGATCCGTTTGCGCTCAATCTTCTTGCCGGCCTTGAGCCGGCGGCTGGCGTGACTAATGGCCATTTCCGCCAGTTGCTGACCGATGTCGGCGTGCTGATTTAGCCACAGGCTAAAGGCATCCTTGACCACCCCGGAAACGAACGCCGCCGACTCACGCGACGACAGCCGTTCCTTGGTCTGGCCGGAGAACTGGGCCTCGGCCATTTTCAGCGACAACACATAGCTGACTCGCTCCCAGATATCCTCAGGAGCAAGCTTGACCCCGCGCGGCAGCAGATTGCGAAACTCGCAGAATTCGCGGATAGCCTCCAGCAAACCGGCCCGTAAGCCGTTGACATGGGTGCCGCCCTGAGCGGTGGGAATCAGGTTGACATAACTTTCCTGGATCAGCTCGCCGCCTTCGGGCAGCCACAGCACTGCCCAGTCGACCGCTTCCTGACGGGCCGCGAAAACGCCGGTGAACGGCTCTTCCGGCAGTTTGGGCCACTCACTGCAAGCATCCACCAGGTAGTCGCGCAGTCCATCCTCGTAATACCAGCTGACCTGTTCGCCGTTCTGGCGATCATGGAAATCGACTTTCAGGCCCGGACACAACACTGCCTTGGCCTTGAGCAGGTGCTTGAGCCGGCTGATGCTGAACTTGGCCGAGTCGAAATACCGGGCATCTGGCCAGAATTTGACGGTGGTACCGGTATTGCGCTTACCGACACTGCCCACCACCTGCAACTCGCTGACCTTTTCACCATGCTCGAAACTCATGGCGTATTCACTGCTATCACGCCGCACCCGGACCTCGACCCGCAGCGACAGGGCATTGACCACCGAAATCCCCACCCCGTGCAGACCACCGGAAAACTGGTAGTTCTTGTTCGAGAACTTGCCGCCGGCATGCAGTCGGGTCAGGATCAGCTCGACCCCGGAAACCCCTTCCTCAGGGTGGATATCGACCGGCATGCCGCGCCCGTCATCACTTACCTCCAGGGCGTTGTCCTCATGCAGAACCACGCTGATGCTGCGAGCATGCCCGGCCAGTGCTTCGTCGACACTGTTATCGATAACTTCCTGGGCCAAATGATTGGGCCGGGTGGTGTCGGTGTACATACCCGGGCGCCGACGCACCGGGTCCAGGCCGCTGAGCACTTCCAGGGCATCGGCATTGTAGGTCGATTGAGACATAACTTGTCTGGTTATCCTTGATTCTTACTGGCAAGCAGCGTGATTCTGACTGGCAAGCAGCTTACCGCTTGAAGGGCTCCGCTTGAAGCCTCAGAGGGTGTTTACAGGCGAGTAAGCGACGAGTACCTGCCGCTCCCCTGTTTTTTCAATTCAATCAATACCCGGTCGCACCCGGGTCAGGCAGGAAACGCCCTGGCGCGAGCCGCTCTACAGCGGTTTCGATTCGCCCATCGGGATACAGACGCAACCAGCGATAGCCAGGCGCCAGGGTATCGGTGGCAAAATCCTGGCTGGCGACGGCGAACTGCACGCAGGTCGAAGGTGTGGCCAACAGCCGTACGCCCCCCCGTTGCTGGTCAAATGACTGGTGCACATGCCCCCAAAGCACTGCTCGCACCTGCGCACAGGCATCCACAAGCTGCCAGAAAGGCTCGGGATTGAGCAGGCCGATGGGTTCCATCCAGTCACACCCGATCGGCACCGGGTGATGATGCAGACAGACCATGACATGGCGCTCACCAGCCTCGCTCAGGGCCTGCTCGAGCAGGGCAAGCTGGGTATCAGCCAGATGTCCCGGCACAGCGCCAGGAATACTCGAGTCCAGCATCACGATCCGCCAATTGCCGAGGTCCAGACAGGTCTGATTGAGCCCATGGGTACGCCCCAGTTCCGCCATCAGTTCAGCGTCGTCGTGATTGCCGGCAATCCAGCTACACGGCACCGGCAGGCGTCTAAATGCCTCGATGAAACGTTCGTATGCGCCCAGCGAACCATCCTGGGTGATATCCCCGGTCGCCAGTACATGATCGATCCTGGGTTGCTCGACCAATACCTGATCGATGACCGCCTGCAGGCTGGCATAGGTATCCATGCCCAACAATGCCTGATCCGCTCCGGCATAGAGGTGGCTGTCCGTAAGCTGGACCAAGCAGATAGGGTCGGTATCGGTTACCGAAGTCGACATCGCAGGCCTGTTCCTTATCCTTGTGTAGCCATTATGATGGCAAGAGCCAGCGGACTAATCCAGCGATTGGTTCACAGCTCATTTTATCGGCTCAATTCTACCGGCACCGCACTTTGGCCATGGCGCTGGCAATGCCCAAGCCACTCGCCCAGAAACAGATTAAGCTGATATTTTTCATCCGGCTGCAGCATTTGCTCGTTGGGATAGGGATAAACCCCGCGGAAACGCCGACGATTGTAGGCCGCAACCACTTCGGCCATACCAGCGTCGTGGTAAAGCCGTACTTCCATACTGGGCGGCACCAGCCACTCATGCACCCGCTCATGCAACAACTGCAGCGTCGAGGTGTAGCGGCAACGCTCAAGCACCCGCATAACCAGCGCCTGGGACTGGCCATCACCGGTATCCACCGCGATGCGACGCTCATCCTGATCTGCCATGGCAGGCATCAGCCGCAGCAAGCGCCAGTAGTTAGCCTCACACACGGCCTGCAGATCACTCAGATCGACCCGATATCGGGATTTGAAGAAGCTCATGGCGGCGCTCCCGCACCAGCGCGCAGGCGCTCGCCATGCAGGCCCAGCCATTGCAGGGCGATGATGCTGGCAGCGTTGTCGATGCGGCCCTGCTCAACCGCCAGTAGCGCCTGCTCCCGGGGCCAGACGCTGACACGAATATCCTCACCTTCGTGTTCCAGACCATGGAGGCCGCCAGCCCCCCGACTGTCGACCAGTGCGCAGTACAGGTGCACACGTTCATCACTGCCACCTGGCGAAGGGAAATAGCGGGTAATGGGAATCAGCTCGAGCAGAGTCAGTCCGGCTTCCTCATCAGCCTCGCGGTGAGCCACCTGCTCGGGTGACTCGCCCGGCTCGATCAGGCCGGCTACCACCTCGATCATCCAGGGATTGTTGCTCTTGTCGACGGCTCCCACGCGCATCTGCTCCTGCAGTACTACCGTGTCCTGCCAGGGGTCATAGGGCAGAACACAGACTGCATCCGGCCGCACAAAGAGTTCGCGACGCAGCTCCGGCCCCCAGCCGCCGGCAAACAGCCGGTGGCGCAGGGTGAGGATATCCAGCCGGTAAAAGCCACTGAAACCGGGCTCACGGCGGATGATGTCTACGTCGGCACGCGTAAAGGACAAGTTCGTACCCCCCAAGGATCAAGCAGAACGCTTCTACCCAAAACTCGCACACCCTGGGGGGCTACCGCAAGCCCTAGGAAAACACTGATTAAATTAGTCCAGTGCTGGCCCAGTTGTCGCTGACCTGTTCTGGACACGCCGTGAACCCATCCCTGGGGGCTTGACGATGCCCGTCCAGGGCATCGACAGTCCAGAACAGGTCAGCGCCAACCGGGCTACAGGGCTTGCGTGCAATTAATCAGTGTTTCCCTCAGACCTTCTGATACAACTGCGAGCCGGTTTGACGGAACTCTTCGGACTTGGCCTTCATGCCCTCTTCCACCGCCAGATCGACCGCGTCAATCCGCTGTTCGGCAGCGTATTCACGAACTTCCTGGGTGATCTTCATCGAGCAGAACTTGGGCCCGCACATGGAGCAGAAGTGCGCGACCTTGGCCGATTCCTTGGGCAGGGTCTCGTCGTGGAAAGCGCGGGCGGTGTCCGGGTCCAGCCCCAGGTTGAACTGGTCTTCCCAGCGGAACTCGAAGCGTGCCTTGGACAGCGCATTGTCGCGGATCTGCGCACCCGGATGCCCCTTGGCCAGATCCGCCGCGTGGGCAGCGATCTTGTAGGTGATGATGCCGGTCTTCACGTCATCGCGGTTAGGCAGGCCGAGGTGTTCCTTGGGCGTGACATAGCAGAGCATGGCGCAGCCGAACCAGCCGATCATCGCCGCGCCGATGCCGCTGGTGATGTGGTCATAGCCCGGGGCGATGTCGGTGGTCAGCGGGCCCAGGGTATAGAACGGCGCCTCGTCGCAGCATTCGAGCTGCTTGTCCATGTTCTCCTTGATCAACTGCATCGGCACATGGCCGGGGCCTTCGATCATCACCTGCACGTCGTGCTTCCAGGCAATCTTGGTCAGTTCGCCAAGGGTTTCCAGCTCACCGAACTGGGCTTCGTCGTTGGCATCAGCAATCGAGCCGGGGCGCAGGCCGTCACCCAGCGAGAAGGACACGTCGTAGACCTTCATGATTTCGCAGATTTCCTCGAAATGCGTATAGAGGAAATTTTCCTGGTGATGCGCCAGGCACCACTTGGCCATGATCGAGCCGCCGCGCGAAACGATGCCGGTCACCCGCTTGGCGGTCATCGGCACATAGCGCAGCAGAACGCCTGCATGGATGGTGAAGTAATCCACGCCCTGCTCGGCCTGCTCGATCAGGGTGTCGCGGAAGATCTCCCAGGTCAGGTTTTCGGCAATGCCGTCGACCTTCTCCAGCGCCTGATAGATCGGTACGGTGCCGATCGGCACCGGCGAGTTGCGGATGATCCACTCGCGGGTTTCGTGGATGTTCTTGCCGGTGGACAGATCCATCACGGTGTCCGAGCCCCAGCGGATGCCCCAGGTCATCTTCTCGACTTCTTCTTCAATCGAGGAGCCGAGCGCCGAGTTGCCGATATTGCCGTTGATCTTCACCAGGAAGTTGCGGCCGATGATCATCGGCTCGAGTTCGGTGTGGTTGATGTTGGCCGGGATAATCGCCCGGCCGCGGGCGATTTCCTCACGGACGAACTCGGGAGTGATTTCCTTGGGGATGCTGGCACCGAAGCTGTGACCCGCATGCTGCTCGGCCAGCAGACCCGCGTCACGGGCCTCCTGCAGCTTCATATTCTCGCGGATCGCGACGTATTCCATCTCGGGGGTGATGATGCCCTGGCGCGCATAGTGCATCTGGGTGACGTTGCGCCCGGCTTTGGCGCGGCGCGGAGTACGCACATGGGCAAACCGCAGCGGGTCCAATGCTGGATTGGCCAGACGGGCACTGCCGAATTCCGAGGTCAGCCCCGGCAAAATCTCGGTATCGCCGCGCTCGTCGATCCAGGCACTGCGTACATCGGCCAGGCCCGCACGCAAGTCGATCTGCACCGTCGGATCGGTATAAGGTCCGGAGGTGTCATACACCAGTACCGGCGGATTCTTTTCGCCGCCAAAATCGGTCGGGGTATCGGCCAGGCTGATTTCGCGCATCGGTACGCGAATGTCCGGGCGCGAGCCAGTGACGTAAATCTTGCGCGAATTGGGAAAAGGTTGGGTCGCGGCGCTGTCGGCCCCCGAAGTGGCGATGGCGGTATCAGGCAACTTGCTGTTCATTATTTTGCTCCACTGCATGTATTGAACGCAGGGAACCGAAAAGGCGGGTGTCCTGCGCGCAACGGCCATGCAGTGGACACGCATCTCGATTCCTCCGCCGGTACTAACCGGTTCAGGTTCAACGGGTGTGATCTCAGCCGGCTTTCACGGCACCCCGTCAAGATGAGTGCAAAGCCTAGCTCAATCAGGCTCGCTACGCCACCGCCGCCGATCGCCGGCACCCAGAAAACAAGGGCTGAGTTCATTTTCCGGAACTTCCTGGAAACACTTTGTTCCCTGTACGCCCTCACCGCTGCTTGACCGCCAAGTGCCAGCTCTTTAGCCTTGACAGATTATCCATCCATGCGAAGGAATTCTGCATGTTGCGACCGCTCACTCTGGCACTGATGCTCGCCGGCCTGCCTTGCGCTGCACTGGCCAATACCAACCTGCTGACCGTTTATCAGGAAGCACTGGAAAACAGTGCCGATCTGGCTGCCGCTCAGGCAGATGCCCTGGCCCGCCAGGAAGCCCTGCCCCAGGCGCGCTCAGTGCTATTGCCCAGCATTGGTTTGGGTGGCGGCGCAGCCCGTGAGCGAGTTGATATCGATGGCATGGGAACCGACAGCTACTCCACCCATTACTATCAGGCCAGCCTGACCCAGCCGCTGTTCCGCGCTGACCGCTGGTTCGATTACCAGGCCGCCAAATTCCTCAGCCAACAGGCCGAGGTCGAGTTTTCCGCAACACAGCAGGCTCTGATCCTGGAAGTGGCGCAGGCCTACTTCAGCGTTCTGCAGGCCAGCGACAACCTGGCCACTGCTCGCGCCGAGGAACAGGCCTTCGAACGGCAGATGGAGCAGGCTCGCGAACGTTTTGAAGTCGGCCTCTCGGCCCGTACCGACGTGCTTGAGGCCCAAGCTGGCTATGACAGCGCTCGCGCCGCCCGACTGACCGCGCAGACCAACCTGGATGTCAGCTATCAGGCACTGACCCGGCTGACCAACCGGGACTATGAGAAACTGTATGGCATCAGCCACGACTTGCCGGTCCTGCCGCCGACACCAGACAATCTGCAGCAGTGGGTTGATATCGCCGCGCAACAGAACCTGGGTCTGCAGGCCGTGCGCCTGTCGGTCGATACAGCATCAGAATCGCTGCGCAGCAGCAAGGCCGGCCATGCCCCATCGGTGGATGCCTTTGTGCGCTACAACAACACTCATGGCGGCACCAATCTGGGCACCGGCAGCCGCGACACCGAACTGACTACCTTCGGCGTTGAGCTGACCCTGCCGCTGTACACCGGTGGCGGCACCAGTTCCCGGGTACGTGAGTCAACCTACCGCCTGACCCAGGCCGAACAGCTCAGCGAAGCCCAGCTGCGCCGCGTGGTGGAAAGTACCCGTAACCTGTACCGCACCGTGACCTCCAGCGTCGAGGAAGTCGATGCTCGACGTCAGGCCATCATCTCCGCCCGCGCCGCGCTGGACGCCACCCAGACCGGTTACGAAGTCGGCACCCGCAACGTGGTTGATGTACTGGAAGCACAACGCAACCTGTACCGCGCGGTCCGCGATTACAACACGGTGCGTTACGGCTACATCATCGACAACCTGAGCCTCAAGCAGGCGGCTGGCACTCTGAGCCCGCAGGATCTGCAGGATCTGTCGCAGTGGCTGAACCCGGATTACGACCCGGATCGCGACTTCATTCCTCCGTTCACCGAAGAGGAAGCCCAACGCATGTCGATCGGCCGCCAGCCGCCGGCCAGCGAAGAAGAACGGCGGATGCGTACTTCTTTCTGATTAGCATTGCTGTTGCGCGGCCGCAGGCCGCGCAACAGGTTCAAGCGCCCTCAGCCCCTCGGCGCCCCGCCAATAAACCGCCCCACCCCTTCCAGCAACCGCTGCAGCGCCCCCTGATTGGCCCGCACCACAGCCTGACCAGCAGCACCCGCGTTGCGAGCCCGATCCGATTGCTCGAGCCACAGTACTACCTGCCCAGCCAGAGCATCGGCCCCATCGACCTCAATCAGCGCACCAGCACCTTCGAGCAGCTCGCTGATTTCGGTGAAGTTGAACCGATGCGGCCCAGACAGAATTGGCAGCCCCAGAGCCGCAGGCTCCAGATAATTGTGCCCGCCGGTGGCCACTAACGACCCACCCACAAAAGCGATGTCGGCACAGCCGTAGAACATCATCAACTCGCCCATGCTGTCACCGAGAAACACCTGATCGGTAGTGCCCGGCAAACGCTGCTCACTGCGCCGCACCACACTGAAACCGGCGTCCAGGGCCAGCCTGGCGACATTGTCGAAACGCTCGGGATGCCTGGGCACCAGCACCAGCAGGGTTTCAGGCTGAGTCAGCAGTACCTGACGATGGGCCGCCAGTACCAGTTCATCTTCACCGGCGTGGGTACTGGCGGCTATCCAGACCGGGCGCAAGCCCCATTGCCCCCGCAACTCGGCTGCCTGCGCCAGCGTTTCAGGCGTCGGCTGCAGGTCGAATTTGATACTGCCGGTCACCGTCATAGCGACCTCCGGCACCCCCAGTTCACGAAAGCGCGCCGCCTCGGCATGAGTTTGCACGGCAACCCAGTCCAACGCGGCGAACATCGGTCGTACCAAGGCTCTCACCCGGTTATAGCCACGGGCCGAGCGTTCGGACAAGCGCGCATTGGCCAGCACCACCGGCACCCTCGCACGCTTGCATTCGGCAACCAGATTGGGCCACAACTCGGTTTCCATGATGATCGCCACCTGCGGCTGCAGCCGGCGGATCAGCCGGCGCTGCAACCAGGGCAAGTCGTAGGGCAGATAGGCATGTCCGACCCGGCCACCAAACAGTTTGCGAATCTGCTCCGAGCCGGTCGGCGTCATGCAGGTCACGGTGATCGGCAACTGTGGATAGCGTTCCAGCAGCGCACGGACCATGGGCGCGGCGGCAATCGCCTCGCCCACCGATACGGCATGCACCCAGATACCACCTGCACGCACATCGCCACCCAGGGCAAAACGCTCCGACCAGCGCCGGGCATAGGCCGGAGCCCGCCAGGCCCGGTACAGCAGGCGCACCACCACCAGCGGCAGACACAGGGTAAAAATCAGGCTGTAGAGCAAACGCGGCATAAATGGACTCCCGAAAACTGCGGCATAGAGTAGCAGATGTGACCTCAACAGCTGTCCCTGTCTATACTAGGCTCCCTCTTTTGCTGTTAAAGAACCTGGAGCCCATGAGCACCACGCTGGAAACCGACATCTGCATCCTCGGCGGTGGCATCGCCGGCCTCTGGCTGAACGCTCGCCTGCGCCAGCAGGGCTTTCAGACCCTGCTGATCGAACACGGCGCACTGGGTGGCGGCCAGAGTGTCAAGTCCCAGGGCATCATCCACGGCGGCACCAAATATGCCCTGCACGGTAGCCTGACCACCGCAGCCGAAGCCATTTCCGGCATGCCCGCGCGCTGGCGTGCCTGCCTGCAGGGGCAGGGCGAACTGGATCTGCGTGGTGCCCGCCTGCTGTCACAGCATCATTACCTATGGTCACCGGGCAGCCTGATCAGCAATCTGGCCGGATTTTTCGCCAGCAAGGCCCTGCGTGGCCGGGTCGAAGCCGTCAAGGGCGAGCAGTTGCCGGCGGCATTCGCCAACCGGGCGTTCAAGGGCAAGGTCTACCGCCTGGATGAACTGGTTCTGGATGTGCCCAGCGTCCTCCAGCAACTGGCCAAACTGGGTGCCGGCAGCCTGATCGCCGACAGCCAAGCGCAGATCGAGCGCGGCGCCAACGGCGAAATCAGTGGCGTGCAGGTGCAGGGTGGCAAAATCCGGGCCCAGCGTTATGTATTGACTGCCGGCGAGGGCAATGAGGCGCTGCTGAGCGACTGGGGGGTAGCCGAGCCGCGCATGCAACGCCGTCCCTTGCAGATGGTGCTGGTCAAGGGCCCGGCCCTGCCGGCGCTCTATGCCCACTGCCTGGGCAACAGCCCCAAACCACGCCTGACCATTACCACCCACCCCTGTAGCGACGGACAATGGTGCTGGTATCTGGGCGGCGAACTGGCCGAACAAGGGGTTGGTCTGAGCGCCGACAACCTGATCGCCAAAGCCAGAAGCGAACTCACGGAACTGTTACCCTGGGTCGATCTCAGTGCCTGCCAATGGGCCACCCTGGAGGTCAATCGCGCCGAGCCCGCCCAGAGTGGCCTGGTGCGCCCGGACAGCGCCTACGTGCAAGCCATCGGCAACGCGCTGATCGGCTGGCCAACCAAGCTGGCCCTGGCACCCAACCTCAGCGATCTGGTCATGGAACAGTTGACTCGTCAGGCGATTACCCCGCAGGCCAGCGCCAGCCAGCATGAATTGACGACCCCCAGCGTCGCCACACCTGCCTGGGAGAGTTGCTTTCGATGAACAGCCTGAGCGCATTCCACCGGCCACTGGGCAGCACCGGGCTGCAGGTCTCCCCGCTTGGGCTCGGCACCGTCAAGCTGGGCCGCAACCAGGGCGTCAAGTACCCCAACGGCTTTGAGCTGCCGGATGACCGGCAAGCCAGCGCCCTGCTGGATCTGGCTCGCGATCTGGGCATCAACCTGATCGATACCGCCCCAGCCTACGGCATCAGCGAGCAACGTCTGGGGCCTCTCTTGCGCGGCCAGCGCCAACACTGGGTGATTTGCACCAAGGTTGGCGAAGAGTTCGAGAACGGCCACTCGGCCTTCGACTTTTCCGCCCGGCACACCCGCTTCTCAGTCGAGCGCTCGCTGCAACGCCTTGAAACCGATTATCTGGACCTGGTACTGGTGCATTCCAACGGAGATGATCAGACTGTACTGGATGATCAGGTCTATCCGACGTTGGCCCAGCTCAAGCGCGAGGGTTTGATCCGCGCCTATGGCTTCTCTGGAAAAACCGTTGAGGGTGGCATCCGCGCCTTGGAACAAGGCGACTGCGCCATGGTTACCTACAACCTCAACGAACAAGCCGAGCGCCCGGTACTCGACTTCGCCCTGTCACACAACAAGGGCATCCTGATCAAGAAGGCTTTGGCCAGCGGCCATCTTTGCCTGCACGGTGAAGACCCGGTCGCCAAGGGCCTGGAACTGGTGTTCGCCCACCCGGCAGTCGGTAGCGCCATCATCGGCACCATCAATCCGCACCATCTAGAACAGAACGTGGCCACGGCTATTGAGGTGCTTGGGCGCTAGGGAATCTCTGAAAAACGTAGGCGAGGCAGGCAAGACAAGGCAAAAACAGCCGAAAAAGCGCAGTTTACGTGGTGTAAATGAGCATTTTGAGGCTGTTTTTAACGCAGTATTGCCAACGCAGGTAGTTTTTCAGTGGTTCCCTAGAACCGCAACAATACAAACAACAAAGGGGGATGCTGATGTCGCGCATCATTGCACGCAAGAATCCGGTGGTTTTCAAAACCCAGGCCATCCACGTCAAGGCCACGCCCGAAGTGCTCTGCTACACCCCGGTCGGCAACCCCCTGAGTTTTTCCGAAATGCAGGCCCTGCGCCAACCTGTTCAGATTGATGACCCCGACAACTTCGACCTGACCGTGGCCAACCTCGGCGTCTCGGTCGATCTGACTTTGCACTGGCAAGGCCGCAGCTTTCATGTACTGGTCCGTCAGGAGCGCCCGGATCATGGCGACAACGTACTCAAGCTGATTTCCGGTTACGTGCCAGCCCACGAGTTGCGCATTCCGATGCTCACAGTGATGACCGAGATCGCCGAGGAACTGCTGCTGGAAACCGAGCGCGGATGGTTGCAGGGCTGCTATCAGGGCACCTGGTTACCCACTCCCTATGCCGAGACCCTGCCATTGTATGAAAAGCTCAACTTTGAACTGACCCCGCACAGTGGTGCAACCCGCCCGGTACTGTGCCGCGAACTGCATCTGATCGAGCGCCCACGAGCCTATGTCCACCTGCCAACCAATTCGCTGCAACTGGTCTATCAGATGCGTATCGATCTGCCCGATCGCTGCCGCAAACTGACGGCCCTGCATGCCGACGAGTACCTCGACAACCACGGCCAACTGATCGCCAGCATCGACTACCGACGCCCAGAACTGTTCCTGGCCGAAATCGAGAATGGCCGGCCAAATGGCCAGTTGTTCAGCCTGGAGCAGGGTGAACTGGTCAACCGCCGCCCCAAGCACCTGTGGCTCAGCGAAGCGCTGGCACAGCAGCGTGGCTGGGTCATCGACCAACCGCGCTGCCCCTGGCCTGACGGCCTGGAACGCTTGTAATCACGATTACCGAGCGCTGTTCAGCCGAGGTTCAGGAAGAGTTCAGGCCCGGTTCAGCAAGACTTGGGCAAGATGTCTCCCGTAGCAAGCATATGACCCCAACGGAGAGGCAATCATGAAAACAACCCTGAAGACCCTTGCTGTAGGTACCACCCTGGCCTTCGCCAGCGTTGCCGCCCATGCCAATGACACCTTCGTCGGCCTGACCTGGGGCGAAACCAGCAACAACATCCAGCGTTCCGACAGTCTCAAGCAGAACCTGGGCAATACCAACCTGGACAAGGTTATCGACAACACCGGGACCTGGGGCCTGCGCGCCGGCCAGATCAATGAGCGCGGCCGTTTCTACGCCACCTACGAAAACCTGTCCGACAGCTACGCCAGCCAGTACAAGCTGCGTCAGCAGAACCTGCTCGGTAGCTACGACCTGTTCCTGCCGATTACCGACAGCACCCGTCTGTTCGGTGGCGCCACGCTGGGTGCGGTAAAACTCGAACAGGAGTCCAAAGGCTTCAAGCGTGACAGCGATATCGGCTATGCTGCAGGTCTGCAGGCCGGCATACTTCAGCAGTTGACCCCTAATGTATCGCTGGAGGGTGGCTACCGCTACCTGCGCAGCAACGCCAGCACCGAACTGAGCTCCCGGACTGCGGGCAAACAGGGCTCGGCCAAGCTGCACAGCAGTGAACTGGCTTACCTGGGTGTGAACTACCAGTTCTAACCCACGGTACGCAAGCAAGTCAGCAGGCCTGCCCGATCCCACGGGCAGGCCTTGCCGTTTGAAACAGAGGCTGAAACGGGAGGCGACATGAAACTGCTGCTGGTGGAAGATGAAGCCCTGCTGCGCCACCACCTATCCACCCGTTTTACCGAAACCAGCCACGTCGTCGATGCCGTGGCCAATGCTGAAGAAGCACTCTACCAAGCCAGTGAATTCAATCACGACCTGGCCATCGTCGACCTCGGCCTGCCGGGCATGAGCGGCCTGGACCTGATCCGCCAACTGCGCAGCCTGGGCAAGACCCTGCCGATTCTGATTCTGACCGCTCGCGGCAACTGGCAAGACAAGGTCGAAGGGCTGTCCGCCGGCGCCGACGACTACGTGGTCAAACCTTTCCAGTTCGAAGAGCTGGAAGCCCGTCTGCACGCGCTGCTGCGCCGCTCGGCCGGCTTCGTTCAGGCCTGCATCCAGGCCGGCCCGCTAACTCTGGACCTGAACCGCAAGCAGGCCAGCGTCGACCAGGAGCCACTGGCCCTGACCGCTTATGAATACCGGATTCTTGAATACCTGATGCGTCATCACCAACAGGTGGTGGCCAAGGAGCGGCTGATGGAGCAGCTCTACAGCGATGACGAGGAACGCGACCCCAATGTCATCGAAGTCCTGGTCGGACGCTTGCGTCGCAAGCTGGAAGCCGCCTGTTCGCTCAAACCTATTGAGACCATCCGCGGCCAGGGCTATCTGTTTACCGAGCGCTGCCGATGATTCGCTCCCTGCGATCCCGGCTGATGGCTGGCGCCGCCCTGCTAGCTGTACTATTCATGCTGGCGCTGTTCCCGGTACTGCAAAGCGCCTTCAACCAGACTCTGGAGCAGGTCATTGTCCAACGCCTGGCAGCCGACGCCAACAGCCTGATCAGTGCCGCGCAGATCGAAGACGGGCAACTGCACATGCCCGATAAGCTGCCAGACGAGGAGTTCAACCTGCCCGAGGCCAAGCTGCTCGGCTTCATTTTCGATATAGACGGCAACCTTATCTGGCAATCACGTTCGGCCATCGGTCAGCAGATCGACTACATCCCGCGTTACGATGGTGGAGTCACCGACTTTCTGCGCATCAGCAATCGCGATGGCCGGGAATATTACGTCTACGACGTCGAACTGCACCTCAACGACAACTATGAGCTGCCGTTCAGTTTCATCACCATGTTGCCGACCAGCGAGTTTCGCTCGCTGTTTCGCGATTTCCAGAAACAGCTCTACCGCTGGCTCGGCGCCAGCCTGCTGGTACTGCTGTTGTTGCTGTGGCTGGGGCTGACCTGGGCGCTGCGCTCATTGAAAAACCTGCGTGCTGAGCTCGACCAGATCGAGAGCGGTGGCCGTGAGCGGCTCAGTGACAGACACCCACATGAAGTGCTGCGCTTGACCCGCTCTCTCAACCGCCTGCTTGACAGCGAACGCCGTCAGCGTGAGCGCTATCGCGACACACTTGGTGACCTGGCCCACAGCCTAAAGACCCCTCTGGCGGTACTGCAGGGCGTTTCCGAAACCCTGAGCAGCCAGCCGCAGCAGCGCGAACAGGCCAAGGTTCTGAACGGCCAGATTGAGCGTATGAGCCAACAGATCGGTTACCAACTACAACGCGCAAGCCTGCGCAAAAGCGGCCTGATACAACACCGGGTCATGCTCGCCCCCCTGCTTGAGCTGCTGAGTGGAACCCTGAACAAGGTCTATCACGGCAAACGCGTTATGCTGCATCAGCAATTCAGTGAACGCTGCTGGGTGCCGATGGAAAAAGGTGCCTTGATGGAGCTGCTGGGCAATCTGCTGGAAAACAGTTACCGGCTCTGCCTGCACCAGATCCGGGTCAGCGCCCGCTATACCGATACCACCTGTGAGCTGCGTATTGAAGATGATGGCCCGGGCGTACCCGAACATCAGCGTGAACGCATTCTGCGCCGGGGCGAGCGCCTGGACACCCAACATCCCGGCCAGGGGATAGGTCTGTCCGTGGTCAAGGACATCATTGAAAGCTATGACGGTGAACTGAGCCTGGGCGACTCCGAACTGGGAGGCGCAGCCTTTCTGATTCGGCTGCCGATCGAAGGCGCGCTGTTTGCCGAGCTCGGCGGCGCACCCTGGTACCAACTGGGGCGTCCCAGCCGGCGCCAGCCACGCCCCCGGTAGATCAGTATAGATATGCTCAGCTTTTCTCGGTCTTGCGGATCTGCTCGACAATCGCCGTGGTGGAGCAACTTTCGACGAAATTAAGCACCTTGACCTCGCCACCGTAGGCTTTGACGATCGGTGCTCCGACAACCTGGTCAACGCTGTAGTCACCGCCTTTGACCAATACATCCGGGCGTATCTGCTCAAGCAGTTGCTCGGGTGTGTCTTCGGCAAAGCTCACCACCCAGTCCACCGCCCCCAGCCCGGCCAGCACGGTCATCCGCCGATCGACACTGTTGATCGGCCGCCCAGGGCCCTTGAGCCGGGTTACCGACGCATCATCATTGATCGCCACGACCAGCCGGTCACCCTGACTGCGGGCCTCTTCCAGATAACCGACATGACCGGCGTGGATAATGTCGAAGCAGCCATTGGTGAAGACGATCCGCTCGCCATGGGCGCGGGCGTCTTCAATCGCTACCAGCAGTTGCTCGACACTCAGCACACCGCGTTCACTGCCCTGCTCACGCTGCACAGCGCGGCGCAGCTCCGGAGCACTGACGGTTGCCGTTCCCAACTTTCCGACCACGATACCTGCCGCCAGGTTGGCCAGAGCCACGGCCTGAGGATAATCCTCTCCCGCCGCCAGCGCTGTTGCCAGGGTCGAGATCACGGTATCGCCGGCACCGGTAACGTCGAATACCTCGCGCGCCCGGGCAGGCAAATGCAGCGGCGCCTCACCTTTGCGCAACAAGGTCATGCCCTGCTCACTGCGAGTCACCAGCAAGGCCTCAAGCTGTAGTTCATCGATCAGCGCCAGTCCCTTCTCGACCAGTTGCTGCTCACTGTTGCAATGCCCAACCACCGCCTCGAACTCGGACAGGTTGGGCGTAATCAGACTGGCTCCGCGGTAGATGGAGAAATCCTGGCCCTTGGGGTCAGCCAGCACCGGTATACCGCGCTCACGAGCAACAGCAATCAACGCCTGATGATTGACCAGCGCCCCTTTGCCGTAGTCAGACAGGATCATCACCTTGACCCCGTCCAGCAACCGACTCACCTCCGCCAGCAGCGCCGGAGCATCGGTATTGAAGCCTTCCTCAAAGTCCACCCGGATCAATTGCTGATGCCGGCTCATGACCCGCAACTTGGTGATGGTCGGCTGCTCAGGATGCTTCTGAAACGCGCAATAGACACCGGCGGCCTCCAAACGCTGACTCAGTTTGGCAGCCGCCTCATCGTCCCCGGTCACACCAACCAGCCAGGCTGGCGCGCCCAGGGCTGCAATATTCAGCGCTACGTTACCAGCGCCACCAGGGCGATCCTCGATCTGATCAACCTTGACCACCGGTACCGGAGCCTCCGGAGAAATCCGCCGAGTCGGCCCGTGCCAGTAACGGTCCAGCATGACATCCCCCACCACCAGAACCGGGGCCGAGTCAAAACGGGGCATGGATACTTTCATCGGCATTCTCTCTTGCTTGCTCTTGGTCTATCAAACATCGGACAGGCTCAGGCAGACGTAGTCTCATCCTGAAACTGCATACTGTGCAGGCGGGCATAGTAACCATTGCGCGCCAGCAGTTCAGCATGGCTACCCTGCTCAACAATCCGGCCCTGATCCATCACCATGATCACATCGGCCTTCTCAATGGTCGACAGCCTGTGCGCAATTACCAGCGTAGTGCGCCCCTGCATCACCCGATCCAGCGCTGCCTGAATATGCCGCTCAGACTCGGTATCCAGCGCCGAGGTCGCCTCATCCAGAATCAGAATAGGAGCATCTTTGAGCAGTGCCCGGGCAATTGCCAGACGCTGACGCTGCCCACCTGACAACAACACGCCATTTTCACCGACCAGGGTATCCAGCCCCTTGGGTAGCTTGCCAATGAACTCACTGGCATAAGCGGCCTCGGCTGCAGCCTCAATGGCTTCGCGCGGCGCATCGGCCAGATCACCGTAGGCAATATTTCGGGCAATGCTGTCATTGAACAGGGTCACATGCTGGGTTACCAGGGCAATATGTTTACGCAGGTTACGCAGCCGGTAATCCTCGACATCCACCCCGTCGATCAGAATCTTCCCGGCGGCATGATGGTAAAAACGTGGGATCAGACTGGCCAGGGTCGACTTGCCACTGCCTGAACGGCCCACCAGAGCGACCATCTGACCGGGTTCGACGGTGAAATTGATATCTTCCAGTACCTGCTTGTCGGTTCCCGGATAACTGAAGCTCAGGTTACGGACTTCGACCCGCCCTTCAACCCGCTCGCGCTCCACCGTACCGTGATCGACTTCCGGCTCTTCATCAAGCTGCTCAAAAATGTTCTCCGCCGCAGCGATCCCCTTTTGGATATTGGCGCTGACCTCGGACAACTGACGAATCGGCTTGGGTAACAACCCCGCAGCAGTGATGTAGGACACCAGATCACCTGCGGTCGCATCCCCGCGCAGGAACAGCACCAGAAACATCACCACGGCCATGGCACTGTAGGTCACCAGTTGCAGACTCGGGGTAAATACCGCACCGGTACGGGTCATTTTCAGGCCACGGTCACGGTTCGCTTCGCTCGCGGTATTGAAACGCTCGCGCTCATACTCCTCACCACCAAAACTGCGCACCACCCGATACCCGGTGATGGTTTCCGAAGATACATGGGTGACATCGCCCATCGCTGTCTGGATCTTCTTGCTCTGCTTGCGAAATTTCTTGCTGGCACTGGTGACCATCAGACCGATGACCGGCAGGATCGCCATCAGCACCAGTGTCAGCTTCCAGTTCATCCACAACAGATAACCGAACAGGAAAATAACCGTCATGCCTTCACGGAACACCACCTTGATCGCATCGGTGGCAGCGCCAGTGACCATGGTGGTGTTGAAGGTAATCCGCGAGACCAGATGACCGGAGTTGTGATTGTCCAGATAGCGGTTGGGCAGCGTCAGCAGGTTGTTGAACAGGTTAGTGCGCAGATCATGGACTACGCTCAGAGATACCTTGGCCAGGAAGTAATTACCCAGGTAGGAGCCAACACCCTGGTAGAACGCCACAGCGATAATGAACAGGGGGAAACCCCACAGAAGGGGGACACCAAGGAACTGAGCACTATCACCCTCGGTCAGACCATCGACAAAATACTTGAGCATCCAGGCCATGGCTGGCTGGCTCGAAGCGAAAATAGTAAAGCCCAGGATACTGATGGCGAACGCCACCCAATAGGTTTTCACATAACCCAGCAGGCGTAGATAAATGCGTGCACTGGAGCGGATAAAGCTTTCGGGCTGCTGTTCAGACATGAGCACATCACGTTACGAGAAGGTTTGAGAGTTTATCATAGGCCATGTAGATTCCATGCTTTTTACAGGAAACGGTCGGGATGTTCGAGCTTGAATCCATAGTGCGCATCGCCCAGGAAGCGGGCGAACAGATCATGCAGGTCTATCAACGCAGCTTCGATGTTGCTCACAAGGACGACAGCAGTCCGGTGACCGAGGCGGACCTGGCGGCGCACCAGCACATCCTTGCCTGCCTGAACCAACTAACACCCGACATTCCGGTACTCTCAGAAGAATCGACAGCCGAGGAAATCGCTCAACGCCACAGCTGGCCGAAACTGTGGCTGGTCGACCCATTGGATGGCACCAAGGAATTCATCAAGCGTAACGGTGAGTTCACCGTCAACATCGCCCTGATTGAACACGGCATCCCGGTAGCTGGAGTGGTCCATGCGCCGGCTCTGGGGGTAACCTATGCCGGCCAATCAGGGGCCGGGGCTTATAAACTCCTGGCCGATGGCAACCAGGTAGCAATTCGGGTCGCCACGACACCAAGCGCCGGCGCCATGTGGCGAGTAGTAGGCAGCCGCTCGCACGCCAGCGAAGCGGTTCACAAGTTTCTGCAAAGACTGCCGAACGCCGAACTGGTGAGCATGGGCAGCTCCCTGAAACTGTGCTTGGTTGCCGAAGGCCAAGCCGATCTGTACCCACGCCTGGGGCCAACCAGCGAATGGGATACCGCCGCCGCCCAGGCCGTGGTTGAAGCGGCCGGAGGCCAGGTACTGAGCTGGCCCGAACTGCAGCCGCTGCGCTACAACCAGCGCCATGACACGCTGCTCAATCCCTATTTCATCGTGTGCGCTGGATTGCATCCGGATTGGCTGAACGCGGACCAGACCCACGTTTTGCGTTAAACTAGGCCTTTTGCCAACGGCCACAATGATGAAACCGCTTAGCCGCGAACAGTACGAAACCTGGCTCAACACTGCAGAAGTCCTCGAACAGGACGGCCATGGAGTGAAAGTCCTGCGTTTGGCAGACGGCACCTTTTTGAAGCTGTTTCGGCGCAAGAGCTGGTTTTCGAAGACGGTGCTTTTCCCACCGGCCAAGCGTTTCGCTACCAATGCTGCAAGACTGGAAAAACTGGGAATACCCTGCCCAAAGGTGATACAGCTTTATAAACTAAGCAAACCTTATCGTTCGGTGGTGCACTACTCTCCCTTGGATGGCACAACCTTGCGCCAGTTAGTACAGGAGCATCCACGACCTGAAGTCTTGGCTCAACTGGCGGCCTTTATCGTTCAACTGCACGAGCAGGGTGTCTATTTTCGCTCTCTACACCTCGGAAACATTGTCCTGACCCCCGACGCCAGTTTCGGCCTTATTGATATCTCAGATATGCGCTGCCTGGGGCGTCCTCTGCCTACCTACCTGAGAAAGCGTAACTACCAGCACCTGCTTAGATACAAGGCAGACTGGAAAGATATTGATGCCTCAACTCTTGCGCTTTTTACTCCCTCAAGCGAGAAGATATCAACCTGCTGAGGAAACAAACATCTCATTGGGCTCTGACCTGTGTTTTCAAACCCAACGCAATCCCCAAAGGTAACCACGTCAGAAACCATTCAGGCCTAGGCGTCCCCCACAGGCTGGATGCGTCAAACAGGCAGGCCATGGTAGAGAACACTACAGAAGCACACAAAAGGCCACCCAAGGGGGTCTTGTGGTGTTGCCAGGCTTTCCACGCTACTAGCCCCCAGATCACCATCCACAACAAGGCTGCCGGCACGCCTGAGGTTACGGCAACATCCAGCAGCAGATTATGCGCATGCGGGAATACCTTCCCACTCTCACCAACTATGTGATACTCACCAGCAAAACCAACCCCCCAAACAGGCGAAAGGCCAATCAGCTCCAGACTTTTCAGCCAGATTTCTGGTCGATAAGAAAATCCACGCAGCAGAATCACATCTATAAATACGAATGCCAGCGGGGCACAAATAAGCATTAGTAACAGAAGCGGTACCCATCCTCGCCGGGAAGACCGCCAAACGGGCATAAGCACACATACCGCTAAGAAGGCAAGCCAAACGCCGCGACTCTGAGTCAATAGCATAAAGACCAACAGCATTATCACTGATACCAGCCTGAACCAACGGTTAACTGAACTACACAGCAGCCACGCAGCCATCAAACCAATGACATAGCCCCCCAGAATCGGGTGAAAAAGCTGACCAATACCTTGCAAGCGTCTACGTAACGGATGCCCTTGAAGACCATAAAAGTCCACCATAGACATCAGCGCAGCTATAGCCATCAACAAAGCTGCCACAATAAATACACGGTACGCGAGTTGTCGATCATAGGTGACCAACATCCCAACACCTAGAAGAAAAAGCCCAACGTAAAGCTGTCGTTTCAACTCTCTGGCGAACAGGTCAGGTTCATTCTGCAGCAAGCCTGCAGCAGACCAAATGAACAATCCCGTAAAAGCCAAGAATAAAGGGAGATTAGAGCGTACCAGTACCCAACAATGTGCCGGCCTAATGAAAAGCGTTAACAGGGCTGGTAGCCACAGAAACGCGACCAAGCCCTGTTGATACAGTTTGTTGGTCGGCATCCAGGCAATCGCCGCCAGGAACCACAACACCCCAACCAGCAACCACATCGCAAGCCAGCGCGGAAGCACCTGCTTTTGAGCAGAAAAATCCATTATGGAGTTACAACCAGATCAATCATTCGACACCCAACAACTTATTCCACTCACCGCAGAATTCATGCCATGCATTATCCAGTACTAGGTGTGAGCGCTGCTCCGCCGCTAACTCTCCATATTCCCCATTGCTAATCAGCATCTCTATACGATCCGCCCATGCCTGAGCATCGTCCACGGGAAGATATGGACCAACCTTACCTAACTGCTCTCTGAAAACAGGTAAATCACTGGCTAAAACAGGAACACCAGCAATCACTGCTTCTTGTAACACCAAACCCAGTCCTTCTTTGTGTGACGGGATCAATACCATGTCAAAAGCTCGATACAGGTGAGCAGCATTCGATATATGTCCGGGTAGCAAAATATCATCAGCAAGCCCCAAATCGCTGATAAGCTCCTCCAGATCACCTCGTCTCTCACCATCTCCTAATATCAGCAATTTAAATTTTTCACCACGCTTCTTTATCAAGCTAAGTGCTCGTACGACGGTATCAAAGCCCTTGCTCTCGACAAGCCGCCCAACCGCCCCAAGCACAGGCACATTTTCCGCCTCAATCCCAAGCCTGAGACGTGCTTCATAACGGTTCAACAGCTGCTCACTGCTTTTGACGGGATCAAACGCTGAAACAACTGTGATGACAGGCACCCCCAGATCACGCTCCAATTCATCAGCCAAGTCCTGCGACACTGCAACGACTTTTACCTGCCCTGCACACCGGTGGAATAAGCGCCTGTCCCCAGCACGAATTCGAGTCTTGCCATGAAAAAGCACGCACGCCTGTAGCTCTGGCCGGGATCTCAATAGCGGAAGTATCAGCCTGGCAGTACCCAGTCCGTCAATCAGAAGCAGTTGAGCCTCTGACGCATTAAGACGTTTAGATAAATCTCTTCTTGTGAAAAATTGAACCAGCAGCCCTAATCTCTTTGGCTTTAACCTACGTTTCGACCACTTCCATTGATATGTCGGGATCTCAAGATCCTTATCTGCCTCCCCCTGAAGCACCCAGTTTTCTATCAACGAGCCAGGCGGTAACAATTCCAGAATTTGAGTATGCACTTTATGCACGGAGGCATAAGCAGAGCCAAACGACCACATGATATTGATGACACGCATATAAATAAGCTAGCCTCAGCGCCCAGCCAGGAAACCTGGCAGATAGCTACGCCAGCCTCGCACCTGGGCTCTGGGAGTCAACGGTTTTTCCAGGAGCCCGAACAGCCTCTGGCCCATACGGTCATAAGCAAAAGCCTCGCGGGCATAGATTGCTCCTGCCTCAGCAATCTTCTCCAGCAAGCCAGGCTCATCACGCAGCAACTGAAGCCGCTCATCAAACTCCTGTTGATTCCTGAACAGCACTACATTCTTCATATCTTCAAAACCGACAGCGCGATTTTCTAACTCTCCCTGGCTGTAGGTTAGCAACAGGCATCCTGCCGCCATGGCTTCAAAATTTTTTGCCATGTATTCACCTAGACCAACGTCAGCAGAAACAAAAATCTGTATCCGGGACAACATTTGCGCATAAGCCTGGCCAGGCGCAGTTTGCAGAACCTGCAGACCATGCCGCTTAGCCTGTTCCTCAATGAAATCTTTGCGCGATTTGTACATGTCGGCCTTTAATCGACCAACAAATGCCAGCGGAATATCCCTGACTTCGCAACTGTTTTGAATGACACGGGGATCATAGCCCTTGGGCATGAAGTGGGCTTCAAACCCTTCGTTCTTCAGCCGGTCTGCCACTTGTGCCCCAGAGACAATCAAACGGGGGCCACCCAAACGACGGTAATGACGAGAAAATTTTCCTTCATACTTGCCCCCAGGCATGTAGTTCTGACAGGCATCGTATTCAAAGATGACTAGATTGGGGATGACCCGAAAAGCACGCCACTGACGCATTTCCTTTTTGGTCCGCAGAATCGTCATCACCCGATCATAAGCGGGAAAGTCAAAGCGCTTGAGCGTCACGCCAAGACGATCCTGGTCCTCAGCTGTCAAACGAACCAGCTCAACCTCCGCGTAATGCGCCAGCGCATCAGCCAGCACCTCGAACGCATGGACCTCATAACTCTGGATCAGCCATAGAATTTTCATTGGCAAGCTCCGCATTGCGTGCAACGCATCTTAAACATCACGCGAGTGAAAGCCTTCGCTATCGACACTCCAACACTCATCACTAGCCAAACGGGCAATGTGCGCAGCGTCTCCAGTCTTGCCATGTTTCCAGAGACTCTTCCAGACAACAAAGTGGAAATAAGGAAATTCCCTTGTCTGACTCGTGTCATTGGTCAGATGCCCTGCACTCCAATACCACCTCTGCGGAAAATCATACCCGCCATCAATCCATGCCACTTTTGCGTATGGAGTACTGAACGCCTCACGAAACTCCGCAACTCGCCGCAGAGGGTTGAACAGACCAACAAATTTGAACAAAGGCTTAGGGAAGTTTTTGCGCCACAGGAACAGCCGGGTGAAACCACCTTCATCCAGAGCATGATGCTGATGATCCTCGATTCGCTTGCGGAAATCAGGAATGCGCCAGAACAAGGTTCTGAAATGCTCGTTATTGCGCATCACACACAAATGCCCTGAGACTCGCCGCTCATGGGTCGAAAAAAAGTCGTATCGTTTCAGCTTCTCTGCCGTGAAATAGGCTCTCAAATCGCCGTAAATCAGATCCAGATCCCCAAACCCCCAGAAGTCATACCCTTGGATATCCTCTTGGTGGATAAAACCATAGGCCGGTTTGAGGTCACAAAGCTTGTAGGGATTAGTCGGGTGGAAGCTCAATCCAAGCCGCTCAGACACTAGGTCACAATAATCGGCAAAGGAAGAATAGCGGTAGCGGACATTGGCCGGCAGCCCTTCAGGCTCGCCACAATCCCCTATCAACAACCAGTTGATATCCGGATTGTGCTCGCAACTTTTCAGAAACAGCGGCATCCAAAACGGCCACTGGCCAAAATAGGGAATCAGGAACAGGATACTTGGTGCAGTAGCTTGCATAGCCCACTCTCCTGCAACAGATCAAAAAACAGCGGACGAACCGCGTCGTCGGTGTAGTGGGTATTGAGGCTTGCCAGCATCGCCTGGCGCTTGCTTTCCAGGTCCTGGGGTGACAGACCTGCCACCGCTTGAAGACACCCTGCCAACGCCTGGGCATCGCCCAGCGGGAACAGCGGCCCCAGGCCGGCAACAATTTCACGGGCCCCGCCACAGTCGCTGCTGATCAGCGGTATTCCAGCAGCCATGGCTTCCAGCAGTACCATGCCGAAGGGCTCGTGATCGGAGCTCAGGGCAAATACATCGAAAGCCTTGAAGTAGCGCCGGCCGTGCTTGACCTGACCGAGAAACAGCACCTTGCCCTCAAGCCCCAGCTCACTGACCAACGCCTTGAGCCGGCTTTCAAGCCGACCACTGCCCATGATCGCGAGCAGGCTATTGGCCGGCAGGGTCGGCAGGGCCGCGGCAAAACCGCGAATCAGGGTGTCCTGGTCCTTGTCCGGATGCAGGCGACCAACATTGCCTACCACCCAGGCATCCTGCGGCAGCCCCAAGTGGTCCCGGGCCTGCTCGCGTTCGACCTGATCATCTTGCACCGCAGCCAGATCAATCCGGTTATACAGGCGCTGCACCCGCTGCTCTGGCCAGTCACGCAGATCAGTGCGAACCTCGTCTCGAATCGCGTCGGACACCCCAAGTAACAGCAGGCGCTTGCGGAAACGGTTGATGACAAAGCGCCGGTTCCAGCGATTGTAAACACCAAAGGAGTGGTGGATGCCCACCACCGGCAAACGGGTAGCCAGCAAAGCGATGTAGATTGGCTTGAAACGATGGGCAATGCAGAAGGCATATTCGCGCAGACGGGTCAGACGACGCAGATCACGCATCGCTCGCAGCTTCAGGCCCTTGATATCCTTTGGTTCATAACCAAGGAAGATCACCTCATCCGAGGCCGAGCCCTGCTCAACCTCGGCATTTGGTTGCCCGGACAGGTACACCGTTGCTACCTTGTATCCGCTGTTTTTGAACAGCACGGCATATTGACGGGCGCAATCAGTAAAAGGGCCGTAATAGGAATGGCAAAACTGCAGCACCCACTGTTCCCGATTGCTCAAGCGAATCTCCTCAGGCTACCTTGCAAACCAGAATATCTTCCATGATCAGATACTGCAGATCCGAGCCGTAGAACATGTTCAACGCGTCAGTCGGTGAGCAGACCATCGGCTCGCCACGGCGATTCAGCGAAGTATTGAGCACTACCCCGTTGCCGGTCAGACGCTCCAGCTCCTTCATCAGATCGTAGTAACGCGGATTGTATTCACGCTTGAGCACCTGGGCACGCGCGGTGCCATCCTCGTGCACCACTTCCGGCACACGGGTTTTCCACTCCTCGTTGACCTCGAAGGTAAAGGTCATGAACGGCGACGGATGATCCACGCTGAGCATCTGCGGCGCTACCGTGTCGATCATCGACGGGCAGAATGGGCGCCAGCGCTCGCGGAACTTGATCTGCTCATTGATACGGTCGGCCACACCCTTGAAGCTCGGGCAACCGATGATCGAGCGGCCACCCAGGGCGCGCGGACCGAATTCCATACGGCCCTGGAACCAGGCCACCGGATTGCCCTCGGCCAGCACTTCGGCAATGTACTCAGGTACGTTGTCGAGTTTTTTCCACTCGGGCTTGTTCGGATGACGGGCGCAAGCAGCAATGACATCCTCATTGCTATAACTGGGGCCGAGATAGACGTGCTCCATCTTCTCGACCGGCACACCATTCTTGACCGAGACATAGGCTGCGGCGCCTACAGCAGTACCAGCATCCCCAGCCGCCGGTTGAACAAACAACTCCTTGACCTCGGGGCGCGCGATGATGCGCTGGTTGAGCTTGACGTTCAGCGCGCAACCACCAGCAAAGGCAATACGGCCGGTTTCACGCAGAATGTCGCCCAGATAGTACTCCATCATCTCCAGCGCCAGCTTCTCGAACAGGGCCTGCATGCTGGCGGCGTAATGGATGTAGGGGTCGTCGGCGATGTCGCCTTCGCGCTTGGGCCCCAACCATTCGATCAACTTGGGTGAAAAGTAGTAGCCCTTGCCCTTTTCCTTGTAACGGCGGAAGCCAATCACGTTGGCATAATCGGTATTGATGATCAGCTCGCCATTCTCGAACTTGGCCAGCCGCGAGAAGTCGTATTTGGCGGCATCACCATAGGGCGCCATGCCCATGACCTTGAACTCGCCATCGAGCATCTCAAAGCCCAGGTACTCGGTCAGCGCACCATACAGGCCGCCCAGCGAATCCGGATCAAAGAACTCCTTGATCTTGTGGATCTTGCCGTTTTCACCATAACCAAAGAAGGTGGTGGCGTACTCGCCCTTGCCGTCAATCCCGAGAATTGCGGTCTTTTCCTGAAATCCCGAGCAGTGATAGGCACTGGAGGCATGCGCCAGGTGATGCTCAACCGGCTCAAGTTTGACCTTTTTCAGGTCAAAGCCCAGTTGCTGCAGACACCACTCGATGCGCTTTTTGTAACGCTTGAAGCGCCGATTGCCCATCAGGATGGCATCCAGCGCACGATCCGGGGCATACCAGTACCGCTTGGCATATTTCCAGCGAGCCGGACCAAAAATACTGATCGGCGCAAAGGGAATGGTGACGATATCTACGTCTTCAGGCTTGATACCCGCCTGCTCCAGACAGAACTTCGCCGATTCGTAGGGCATGCGATTCTTCGCGTGCTTGTCTCGTACGAAACGCTCCTCCTCCACTGCCGCGATCAGTTTGCCGTCGATATACAGTGCGGCGGACGGGTCATGGCTCAAAGCGCCGGAAAGTCCGAGGATGGTCAGTGCCACAGGAGTCCCTCTTCAGTGCGAACTGTCAGTAAAAAGCGGATTTTACACGGATATGCCGAGGTGTGCCGCATTCAGCGCGGCAACTGTTCATCCAGCCAGAGCGCCAGTGAACTACCCGCAGGCCAGTTGCGAATCAACCGGGCCCGATCCTCGGCCCAGGCCCGCCGCCAAGCGGCTTCGCTGGAGTGGGCCTGCATGGCATCCAAATCGATCAGCCAGACCCGGCCCTGGTGCCACAGCAGATTGGTGGCCTTGCAGTCGCCGTGACTGATACGCTGGCGGGCCAGTTCGGAAAAGACTTTGAGCAACGCCTGGCACTGCTCTGGTGCAGGCAATTCTTGCCCCGTTGGATCGAACAGGCTTAGCAAGTCCTGCCCGGGACAGAACTCAGTCACCAACCAGGCGCGCCGACGCAGTGGACCAAAGCGACTCTCACACATGGCAAGCGGCGCTGGCGTAGCGATGTCGAGAAATTGCAAGCGGTGGGCAGCCAACCAGGAATGCCAGGCCCGGCTCGGCCGCCAGAAGCGCCGCAACCAGTGCCCCAGGCTTTTGATGTTGTAGCGCTTGACCACCAGCGTCCGCTCGCCCCGCGTAAAACGTGTCACGGTACTGCTACCCCCATCCTTGAGCAGCGGCTCACTGTCAAACAAACTGTCAGGCTCATTCATGACCGGCAGCAGCTCGGCACTTTCGCTACGCTTGATCGAGAGAAATCGCCACCAGTTGCGTCGGACGCTGAACAGGCTGCAATCACGCAAGGCCTTGCCGAGATAGTCTTGTAAACGCCATTGGCGCCCGCGCTCAAGCGCCTGAAGCACGCGCTGAGGATCTATTGCACGCGCGCTGTTCACCCCAAGATAGCCGACCAGCAGCAGTTCCAGTTGCTCTTCCCAGGCCACCGGCAGTTGGGCGAAAAAGGCCCCCAGGTTATCCGCCGCATCCCGGGCGTTCAGCGCCTCGCTGGAAGACTGTACGCTGACAGCATCGCCATCGATTACATACAACTGCCCCTGGTGCCAGAGAAAGTTGCCCATGTGCAGATCACTTTGGGTCAGTCCCTGCGCATGCATGCGCGCCAACATGGCTACCACCTCGGCAACCAGACCCTGTGCTTCGGCACTGGCTGGCTCGGTGGAACTCAGTGCCTCCCAGCGTTGTTGCTGGGTTTGAGCACCGGATAGAAAGCGGGTCAGCAAGTAATGACCGCCGCCCGGAATCCGCCCACTGGCAACCAGCCCCGGGGTTGGTATTGCCTTGAGCTGCAAGGCCTCAACGCCCTGTTTCTCGCGTGACCAGTGACGCTCAGCGCCATGGGCAATGAACAGTTTGGCAAGCACCAGCTCGCCGTCCAGCAGCGCTTGGCCTACCAGCCGCTTGCCGGGCAAAATCCGCAGCCACTGCAAAATCTGCAGTGAGCGCCCATCATCCAGGGTCAGGCTCAGAGGTTGCGGCGGACGACGCCCATAAGCTCTGAGCTGCCGGGTATCAATCACCGCCGCCGCTCCTTGCGCTGATGCTTGCGTGCGATGTCAGCGATCAACTGACGAACCTCGGCATCGACCCTGGTCTTGCCGGTATAGGCCAGCATGAAACGCAACCGTTGAGTCCGCGGCAGTGGCGCACTGCGCCGCAACAGGGTTTCCAGATCGGCAACGAAGTCTCGCTGACCACGCCAGGCCCGGCGGGTCTTTTCCAGATCAATCAACCGCGCACCAGCGCCATCGCCATCAACCTTCAGGAAAATATGCTTGAAATACAAGCAGTTGTGCACCATTCCGGCATTATGCAGCGCCCGCACCAAAGCCCCGGTCGCCACCACCAGATCGTGCCTGGCCGCCCAGCCCAAGGTTGGCCAGCGCTGATACCAGTCGTCGGCATCCTGATAATCATCCAGCGCCCGGGTCAGCAGAATGGCCTGGCGATGTCCCGGCTCACGTCGCTCGGCATAAAACGCTGCTTCGAGCGCCGGCACACCATGCCGGGCGTAGGCCTGAATGTAACGAAACTCACGGGCGAAGGTAGGCTCACCCCATGGGGCCTGGAGGCTACGGGTCAGATGATTGTCCTGACGCTTGAGATAAAAGCTCTGCAGTTGGCCATCAGCGTCCTCCAGCTCCAGGCGGTAAACACTGCTCCAGCCACCGCGATTGACATTGGGCTCATCGATCGCATCCAGCTTCAGCTCCCACAATGCCTGAAACGTATCCAGACCATGACGGGCCAAAATATCCCGGGCATTTACCGCAATAAAAGGTAAAGCGCTCATTCGCGTCCCTCAAAGAATTTCAGCACCCGACGAATAAAACGCTTGTCGGCGGCGTCCAGCCGTTGTTTGCCGCTGTAATCACGATAAAAGCGCAAACGCTGGCTACGCGTAAAATGCAGCTTGCCCAGCTTGTCCAGGCAAGCCAGGTCCTTGATGATTCGGTAACGCAGCATCGGGCCCCACCAGAAAGCACCGGCAGGGCAATCAATCAGGTACACCCGCGCCTTGGGGTCGACCAGAATATTGCGCCACTTGAAGTCGTTATGCACAAAGCGCTGGTCATGCATCATCCGCGCAGCATGGGCAACCTGATGACAGACGCTGCGCACCCAAACCGGGTCCTTGAAACAGTCAGCCTGCTGTTCGGCCAGTCGAGCCAGGTCCGTGGTATTGTCCAGCGCCTCGGTGATCATGGCGCCACGCACGAACAGCCCCGCTCGCCGCTCCATGCCAAAGCCCACAACGGTCGCCGCCGGAATCCCCCAGGCCTTGAAGCTGAGCAGATTTTCCCACTCGGCAACCACCCGAGGCCGACCCAGGTAACGGCGCAGATGCTTGCCTGCGGCATGATAACGCTTGAGGTAGTAATGCCGGTCACCAACCCATACCCGGTGTACCGTGCTCAGCGGGTCGCGGGTAATAAACTCGCCTTCCAGCGCAAACACGCTATCCAGGTCGGCAAACGCCTGGCCACTGTGTCCGGTTGCATATTCCGGGTTGAGCGTCCACTTGATCATTGCCCGACACCTGGAGCAAAACGTCGGTACCAGCGATCCAGCAGCTTGTCGGCACGCTTTTCCAGCCAGCGCAACAGCGCAGCTTCGGAGCTCAGAACCTCACGCAAGGGGCGCTGAAAGTACAAGCGCAGAAAGCGCAGCTTGTCGCGCCGGGTCAAACCAATTTGCAGAGCGGAGAAATACAGCGCCGCCAGATCCTTGTTGCGCCAGCGCTCGGGTACCCGATCGCGAATTTGCGCACGGTGCAGGTCGATCAGCGAAACCCGCAGGCAGTCCGGCGTCGGCGCCGGCTCGGTATGCAAAAGAAAATGCACCAGATAACAATCTCTATGGTTGATTCCAGCCCTGTGCATGCGTCCCACCATATCCGCCACCCGGGCGATCAGCGCACGCTTGAGCGCTGGCGACGGCGGGTTAGCGGGCCAGTCCCGGCAAAAATCCTCCAGGCTGACGGTAGGGGCCAGGGCCTGAGTAATGATGAACGAGTGCTGGCGCGCCGGGTTGGCGCCGCGTTCACCAAAGGCCACTGCGGTCATGGTCGCAACCCCGGCCCGGGTCAGCGCCTCAATCGCCCGCCACTCCTGCGCCGCACCCAGTACCGGTTTTTTCAGCAGCAACAGGTTTTTGGCGATTTCGGCCCAACCAATGCCGCGATGAATCTTGACGAAATAGTCGTCACCTTCGACCCGGGTACACAGGGTACGCCGGCCTTCCAGGGCACGAAAAATCTCGCCATCCAGAGCTTCGACTTCGACAAAGGGGTCCTTGTCGGCCCAGAGCCGCGCGAACGGTTCGTGCAGAACCAGCGTGCCGGGCTTCAGCGGCCTGGGCATCAGACGGCAGCCCCAACGATGACGTCAGCTGCCTTCTGCGGCATGCTGTAAAGATCCTGCTCCCCGGCATAGCGCAGTGCATTGGCCTGCCAGCGTGCCCTGGCAGCATCATCGCCCAGCATCATCGCCAGTTGGCTATTGAAACCGGCCTGATCGAAGGGTTCAGGCGCCACCAGGCCACAGTCGGCATCCAGAACATGGTGGGCATAGCCACAGACTTCGGTCACCAGCAGCGGTAATCCGGCAACCAGCGCTTCCAGCAGCACGGTACCGGTATTCTCATGACGAGCCGGATGCAGCAGCAGATCGGATGCCAGCAGAAAGTCCGGCACATCTTTACGACCACCGGGCATGAATACCTGTTTGCCAACGCCATGCTGGTCGGCCAGCGCCTGCATTTTGGCTGGATCATCGGCCCCCAGCGCCACCAGGCGAGTACGCACCCGCAGCGCTTCAGGCAAGGCCGCCAAGGCCTGGATACTGCGATCCAGACCCTTGCGATAAAAATCCGAACCGATTTGTACCAGCAACAGGCCATCGGCCGGCAGGTCGAACTCCTGCCCCAGGCGCTCACGCGCCAGTCGGCGCAAGTGTTCCGCATTGGCAGGCGCGCGGCGATCGGGCGAGATCCCCGGAGGCAGTAAATGAAAACGCTGAGCGGGGGTTGCATAGTAGTGCTTGAACAACTCCTGCTGAGTGGCCGATATCATCAAGAGCTCGGTCTTGCCCTGCGGATCGAATACCGCCCGTTCGTAGGCAGAGAAATGCCGGTAACGCGGACTGTAGCGATACATCGCTTTACGCAGATGGCGCGACTTGTCCTCATAGCAAGGGTCGGCCGCGTAATACACATCCAGTCCCGGCATCTTGTTGAAACCAACCACCCGATCTACCGGCCGTCGGCGCATATCCGCCTGGACCCAACGGGTAAACTTGGCATAACGGCGATGATTGAGCAGCGACCGGACCGGCACCTTGACCAGCTCAAAGCCTTCGGGCACCTCACCTTCCCAGCTCAGGGTATAGACACGAATACTGTGCCCACGCTGCTGGCATTCCTGGGCGATCCGGACAAAGTCACGCTGCAAACCGCCAAAGGGAAAGTACTTGTACAGCAGAAAAGCCAGTTGCATCAGAGAGATTCCTTGTTCGCCAACAGTTCGAGCAGACGGCGCATAACGGTTTCCGGCGCGAGCCGGGTAAAGCAGAGCGGCTGTTCCCGCGTCAGGTCGAACCGGGTCTTGTCGTCGGTGGTTGGCTGGTAGCTGCAGGTTTTCTTCAAGCAGGGCGCACAGGCAAAGTCGCTGGCCAGGTGTTGCTGGCTGGCACCGTAAGCACCAGTAAAGCCCGGATTGGTCGGACCGAACAAGGACAGGGTCGGCACATCAAGCGCGGCGGCCAGGTGCCCCAGCCCGGTATCCACGGCTACACAGGCGCTGGCGCCAGCCAATACCCGGGCAACCCCCGCAAGGTTCAGCCGGGGCAGCACCAACACGCCTGGCAAACCAGCGGCGATGCGTTCGGCCCGAGCCTTTTCCTGGTCATTGCCCCAGGGCAGGCGTATCTGCCAGCCGGCCGCGACGGCCTGCTCGGCCAACTGCCGCCAATACAGCTCAGGCCAATGTTTGGTAACCCAGGTCGTGCCGTGCAGGAACAACAGATAAGGCTCACCCTGCGGCTCACCAGCCAATCGGGCCCGATTCAGGCCGTAATCACCAACGCCGTCCGGCAACGGATAGCCCAGCGCCTGGGCAAATAGTTGGCGCACCCGCTCGACCGCATGCTGCCCCCAGGCTACTGATTTTTTGTCCTGGTAAAACCGGCTGGCCCAAGGCTCACGCGCCGACTGGCGATCCAGCCCCACCACCGGGGCTTGGGCGTAGCGGGTCAGCCAGGCGCTTTTCAGCAGGCCCTGGGCATCGATCACCAGATCATAGCGCTGGCCGGCCAGACGCTGTTTAAAGCGTGCCCACTCGCCACTGCGCCAGGTTTTCAGCGGGCTCTTGCGCCAGCGGCGAATCGCGACCGGTATGACCTCGACCACCGCCGGGTGCCAGGCGGGGATTTCGGCAAAGCCCTCCTCGACCACCCAGTCAAAGGCAATACCGGGAATCGCTCGCTGAGCGTCGGTCAACGCCGGCAAGGTATGGATGACATCCCCCATCGAGGAGGTCTTGATCAGCAGAACGCGCATGAATCAGGGATCCAGCGGATCGGCCAGCGGGTCACCCACCAACCGGTCCAGCGCATCGACAACCTGTTGCGGCGGCAGCTCGCGCAGGCAATTGTAGTGGCCAAAACGGCAGGTCCGATCAAAGCAGGGGCTACACTCCAGCCCCAGGCGCACGATTTCCACTTGTTCTGCCAGCGGCGGGGTGAATTGTGGCGAAGTTGAGCCATAGACCGATACCAACGGGCGCTCCAGCGCAGCGGCCACATGCATCAGCCCGGAATCGTTGCTGACCACAGCACCAGCACAGGACATCAGATCGATGGCCTCGGCCAGACTGGTCTCACCACAGAGGTTGACCGACTCCTCACGCAGCCCGGGAATCAGCCGGCTGCGAATATCTTCGGCCACGGCATGATCGTTTTTCGAACCGAACAGCCAGACCTGCCAGCCCATACGGATCTTGGCGTCCGCAACCTCGGCATAGTGCTCGCTCGGCCAGCGCTTGGCCTCACCAAACTCAGCGCCTGGGCACAGCGCCAGCACCGGGCGATCCAGCTCCAGGCCGAACCGGGCCAATACCGCCGCGCGACTGGCTGGCTCAATCCGCAGTTGCGGGCGTGGATAAGGTTTGGGCAGAGCAGCGCCCGGCTCAAAGGCCAGCGCCATGAAGCGCTCGATCATCAGCGGATACTGCTGCTTGTCGAGCTTGCGGATATCGTTGAGCAACCGGTAACGCATCTCGCCGCGCCAGCCGGTACGCTTGGGAATGTTGGCAAAATACGGCACCAGGGCCGACTTCAGCGAGTTGGGCAGCAGAATCGCCTGATCATATTGACCAGCCAGGGACTTGCCGATCTTCTTGCGGGTCGCCAGCTCCAGTACCCCGTGGCCGAGCGGAAAGCTCAGCGCCTGGTTGACCTCGGGCATCCGCTCGAGAATCGGCCGACTCCACTCCGGTGCCAGTACATCGATCAGGCACTGCTCGCCATGGCGCTGCTTGAGGCAGACAAACAGCGTCTGCGCCATCACCATGTCGCCTACCCAACTGGGACCAATAATCAGGATCTTCATATAAAGCCGCTTAGAGGCTGGAAGCTGAAGCTGGAAGCACAGCCCCCAGCGTTCAGCTTGTGACCTTCAGCTAGTTTCAGCCGACCAGGGTGCGCCACTCAGAGTGGGCCCCGCTCTTGCCGGTGACCAGATCGAAGTAGGCTTTCTGCAACTTCTCAGTTACCGGACCACGGCGGCCAGCACCAATCTGGCGGCCATCCAGCTCGCGAATCGGCGTAACTTCGGCAGCGGTACCAGTGAAGAAGGCTTCATCAGCGATATACACTTCATCACGGGTGATGCGCTTCTCGACGACCGGAATGCCGAACTCGTTGGCCAGGCTCAGTACGGTGCCACGGGTGATGCCGTTCAGGCAGGCAGTCACTTCCGGGGTATAGATCACACCACCTTTGACGATGAACACGTTCTCACCCGAACCCTCGGCTACGTAGCCTTCCGGATCCAGCAACAGCGCTTCGTCGGCTCCGGCGGAAACCGCTTCCTGCAACGCCAGCATCGAGTTCATGTAGGCACCGCTGGCCTTGGCCCGGGTCATGGTGATGTTGACGTGGTGGCGAGTGAAGGAACTGGTGCGGATCTTGATGCCGGTCTCCAGCGCTTCTTCGCCCATGTAGGCGCCCCAGTGCCAGGCTGCGATAGCCACGTGTACCTTGAGGTTGTCGGCGCGAATGCCCATGCCTTCCGATCCGTAGAATACCAGCGGACGGATGTAGGCGGTTTCCAACTTGTTCTCGCGCACCACGGCACGCTGGGCTTCATTGAGCTGTTCCTTGGTGAACGGAATCTTCATGCCCATGATGTGGGCCGAGTCGAACAGCCGGTCAGTATGAGCCTGCAAGCGGAAGATCGCTGTGCCATCCGGAGTGCTGTAGGCGCGTACACCTTCAAACACGCCCATGCCGTAGTGCAGCGAGTGGGTCAGTACATGCACGTTGGCCTCGCGCCACGGCACCATTTCACCATCAAACCAGATAACACCATCACGATCGGCCATCGACATAGCAGCCAGCTCCATTCACTAATCTTTACGTGCGTTCAAATTTCAGTTGTCTGCCTGAGCGCGCCAGTTCAGGCAGAGTGGTTATCCGCCTGCTGGTCGGGCAGCAGTTGCTGCCAGAGCTTGATGACTCCATGCCGGAAATCATGAAACTGGTCGCCGCTGACTGTGCCTGGCTGGTTTTGCAAAGCCAGGCGATGGGCTGCCGCGCGGTAGGCCTTGTAAGCCTCCTGCAGTCGCTGAACGTCCTCACCGGGGATCAATCCGGCGTCACGCAACCCATCGAGAATCCTGATGTTATCGGTATAGCGCAGTAACTCGGGGTACCGGCACGACCAGGCTAGAACCGCATATTGCACCATAAATTCGATATCGACGATACCTCCGGCATCATGCTTGAGACTAAAGGTCGCATCCGCCGTGAACGCCGACACATCAAAGCCGCCCCGAGTAGCGGCGGTTGCCAGGTTATCCCGCATTTTCTGGCGCATCTGCCCGACTTCGGCCCGCAGGCCAGGTTCATCACGCTGGCGTCCCAGTACTTCGGCCCGCAACTCGTCAAACCGATGGCCCAGACGCTTGCAACCGGTCAGCACCCGGGCCCGGACCAGCGCCTGATGCTCCCAGGTCCAGGCCTCCTCGCGCTGGTAACGGGCAAAGGCCGCAAGCGAAGTCACCAGCAAACCGGAGTTGCCCGATGGGCGCAGGCGCATATCGACTTCATACAAGGCTCCAGAAGTGGTTTGCGCGGTCAGGATATGAATGATGCGCTGACCCAGCCGGGTGTAGAACTTGCTGCCATCGATTGGCCGCTCGCCATTGGTCTCCGACTGCGGATCACCGTCATGGATGAACACCAGATCCAGGTCGGAACCATGCCCAAGCTCAATCCCCCCAACCTTGCCATAGCCAACAATGATGAAATCCAGCTCGCACAGCGAGCCATCGGCGCGCCGTGGCACCCCATGGCGCAAGGTCATTTCGCGCCAGGCCAGTTGCAGCACCTGCTGCAAAATCGCCTCGGCAATCCAGGTCAGGTAATCACTGACCTTCATCAGCGGCAGACTACCGGCGATTTCCGACGCCGCTACCCGCAACACATGGGCCCGTTTGAAATAGCGCAGGGTTTCCATCTGCTGCTCAAGGTCATCCTCGGGAATGCGCAGCAGTTGCTGGCGCAGCTCATCGACCAGCTCATCCGGCTCCGGCGGCCGATACAGCCGCCCGGCGTTGAGCAGTTCATCGAGCACCACCGGATAGCGGGTAATCTGCTCGGCGATCCACGGACTGGCGCTGCACAGCACCAGCAACTCACGTAATGCTCCAGGATTCTCGGTCAGCAGCAACAAATAGGCTGAGCGCCGGGCCACCGCCTCGACCAAGGGCAGCACCCGCTCCAGAGCCAGATCGGGGTCATCCTGCTCACTGGCCATAGCCAGCAGGCGCGGCATAAATACATCCAGCCGATCGCGCCCAAGCTTTTGCATGGCCCGCACCCGCCCCGACTGCAACAAGCCCTGCAACCGTTGCCAGGCTGATTCCGGCTGTTTAAAGCCTGCTCCCGCCAACAACTCATGAGCCTGCTCCGGTTCCAGCAATCCCTCCCAAAGCGGCGCCAGATTGTCACAGGACGGACAGCTATCATCTTCATCCTCATCCGGATCTGCGATCACATTGGCAAAATGCCGGGCCACCCGCTCGCGCTGGCTCTCCAGGGCCTGGCGAAACTCACCCCAACCCTCATAGCCCATAGCCCAGGCCACCCGCTCCTGCCCTTGCGGATCGGTCGGCAGCATCTGGGTCTGACGATCATCTATAGCTTGCAGCACATGTTCGGTATCGCGCAGAAACAGATAGGCCCCCTTGAGCTCATCCACCGCGCTATCAGGCAGGTAGCTGTTGGTTGCCAGCATGTCCAGCACCGGCAGGATCGGCCGCTGCTGCAAGGCCCGATCACGGCCGCCATGGATCAACTGGAACGCCTGGCCGATGAACTCGATCTCGCGAATCCCCCCGCTACCCAGCTTGACGTTGTCCTGCATGCCCTTGCGCTGCACTTCACGCTGAATCATCTGCTTGAGGCTGCGCAGCGCTTCGATTGCGGTGAAGTCCAGATAGCGGCGATAGACAAACGGCTTGAGCATGGCCAGCAGTTCCGCCCCGGCCACCTGATCACCGCCGACCACCCGCGCCTTGATCATCGCGTAGCGTTCCCAGTCACGCCCCTGACTCTGGTAGTACTGCTCCAGCGCATCGAAGCTGAATACCAGTGCACCACTGTCACCATAGGGGCGCAGACGCATGTCGACCCGGAACACGAAACCATCCACGGTCGGCGCATCCAGCGCCTTGATCAGCCGCTGCCCGACCCGGATGAAAAACTCTTGATTGGACAGGCTGCGACGCCCGCCCTGGGTTTCCCCGGCCTCGGGATAGGCAAAGATCAGGTCGATATCGGAAGACAGGTTGAGTTCCTGAGCGCCCAGCTTGCCCATGCCCAGAATCACCATATGCTGGGGCTCGCCACTGTGCCCGAGCGGCGTCCCAAAACTGCTGCAGGCCTGTTGATAACACCACTGGTAGGCCTGATCGATGCAAGCATCGGCCATATCCGACAGATCGCGACAGGTTTCCTGGGTACTGGCCTGGCGGGTCAGGTCACGCCAGATGATTCGCACCTGCTGAGTCTGACGAAAGCGCCTCAAGGCTTTCAGCAGTTCATCTTCGGACTCAACTCCGGCCAGCGCTACAGCCAACAGCTCGGCCATCTCACCCGAGCGCAGGCTGCGCCACAGCAGCCGCTCCTCTTGCAGCCGCCAGGCCATGGCGGGATCGCGGCGCAACTGCTCGGCCACAAAGTCGCTCACGGCCAGCACCTGCGGCAGCGTATTCATGAACTCATCATCCAGTTCCGGCAGGCTGGACTCCAGCTCGTTCAACTGCAGGGCGCTGCGCCACTGATCCAGATGATGTTCAGTCAACGCCTGCAATGTCGCAGGTACCGGCAGAGGAGAAGAAAACGCCATGGTCTATCCTTATTGTGCTCTTAACTCAGCTTGCCACGGGCACGGCGTTCGGAAAAGCCCGAAGACACAGAACTGATCGGTCACAATGTAGCTTTACTACAAAAACATTACCAATACACTGGAATGCGGCCCATTTTTGTAGTAAAACTACATTCACCGCATATACCCATGCCGACGGCCGCACGATCACGTAACGACCGCCGGTGAGGCCCACAAGGTCTGGAGAACACAATGAAGCACAACGATATCGATCCGCTCGAAACCCAGGAATGGCTCGATTCCCTGGAGTCGGTTCTCGCCAAAGAAGGCGAAGACCGCGCCCACTACCTGCTGACCCGCATGGGTGAACTGGCCAGCCGCAGCGGCACCCAGTTGCCCTACGCCATCACCACCCCGTACCGCAACACCATTCCGGTCACCCACGAGGCGCGCATGCCCGGCGACCTGTTCATGGAGCGGCGGATTCGCTCCATGGTGCGCTGGAATGCCCTGGCCATGGTGATGCGTACCAACCAGCAGGACCCCGACCTGGGCGGTCATATCTCCACCTTCGCCTCCAGCGCCACGCTGTACGACATCGGCTTCAACTACTTCTTCAAGGCCCCGACCGACGAACACGGTGGCGACCTGGTGTTCTTCCAGGGCCACGCCTCGCCCGGCATCTATGCCCGCGCATTCCTTGAAGGCCGGATCACTGAAGATCAGCTCAACAACTTCCGTCAGGAGGTAGACGGCCAGGGCCTGTCGTCCTACCCACACCCCTGGCTGATGCCGGACTTCTGGCAATTCCCTACCGTGTCCATGGGCCTGGGTCCGATCCAGGCGATCTATCAGGCGCGGTTCATGAAATACCTCGAGCACCGCGGCTTCATCGAGCCGGGCAAGCAGAAGGTCTGGTGTTTCGTCGGCGACGGTGAAACCGACGAGCCGGAAACCCTCGGCGCCATCTCGCTGGCTGGCCGCGAGAAACTCGACAACCTGATCTTCGTCATCAACTGCAACCTGCAGCGCCTGGACGGCCCGGTGCGCGGCAACGGCAAGATCATCCAGGAACTCGAAGGCGTATTCCGCGGCGCTGACTGGAACGTGATCAAGGTCATCTGGGGACGCTTCTGGGACCCGCTGCTTGCCAAGGACCATGATGGTCTGCTGCAACAGCGTATGGAAGAAGCCGTGGACGGCGACTACCAGAACTACAAGGCCAAGGACGGAGCCTTCGTGCGCGAGCACTTCTTCGGCACCCGCCCCGAGCTGCAGGAGATGGTCAAAGACCTGTCCGACGAGGAAATCTGGAAGCTCAACCGCGGTGGCCATGACCCCTACAAGGTCTATGCCGCCTACCACAACGCGGTCAACCATGAAGGCCAGCCCAGCGTCATCCTGGCCAAGACCATCAAGGGATACGGCACCGGCGCTGGTCAGGGCCAGAACACCGCGCACAACACCAAGAAAGTCGATATCGAGAGCCTGAAAAAATTCCGCGATCGCTTCGACATCCCGGTCAATGACGACCAACTGGAAAAGCTGCCGTTCTACCGCCCGGAAGAAGGCAGCGCCGAATACAAGTACCTGCACGAACGCCGTCAGGCACTGGGTGGCTATATGCCGCAGCGCCGTGCGGAAAGCTTCAAGGTGCCGGTACCACCGCTCGATACCCTCAAGAGCATTCTCGATGGCACCGGCGAACGGGAAATCTCCACCACCATGGCCTTCGTGCGGATTCTCTCGCAACTGGTCAAGGACAAGGAACTCGGCCCGCGCATCGTACCCATCGTCCCCGACGAAGCCCGCACCTTCGGTATGGAAGGCATGTTCCGTCAGCTCGGCATCTACTCCTCGGTCGGCCAGCTGTACGAGCCGGTCGACAAGGACCAGGTGATGTTCTACCGCGAGGACAAGAAAGGTCAGATCCTTGAGGAAGGCATCAACGAAGCCGGCGCCATGTCCAGCTGGATCGCTGCCGGCACCGCCTACAGCACCCATAACCAGCCGATGCTGCCGTTCTACATCTTCTATTCGATGTTCGGCTTCCAGCGCATTGGCGATTTGGCCTGGGCCGCCGGCGACAGCCGCGCCAAGGGCTTTTTGCTCGGTGGCACCGCTGGGCGCACCACCCTCAACGGCGAAGGCTTGCAGCACGAGGACGGCCACAGCCACATCCTCGCCGCCACCATCCCCAACTGCCGCAGCTATGACCCGACCTACGCCTACGAACTGGCAGTAATCATTCGCGAGGGCGCACGGCGGATGATGGAAGAGCAGGAAAACGTCTTCTATTACCTGACCGTGATGAACGAGGCTTACCAGCAACCGCCAATGCCGACCACCAAAGGTGTGGAAGACGGCATCATCCGCGGCATGTACCTGCTCGAAGAAGCCAGCAAACCGGCCAAACTGCACGTGCAACTGATGGGCAGCGGCACCATCCTGCGCGAAGTACGTGAAGCCGCCAAGATTCTGGCCGACGACTTTGGCGTAACCAGTGACATCTGGAGCGTCACCAGCTTCAACGAACTGCGCCGCGACGGCCTGGCGGTCGAGCGTCAAAACCGTCTGCACCCGGGCAAGAAAGCCCAGACCAGTTACGTCGAGCAGAACCTGGCTGGGCGCAACGGCCCGGTAATCGCCGCTACCGACTACATGAAGCTGTACGCCGAACAGATTCGCCAATGGGTGCCGGGAACTTACAAGGTTCTGGGGACTGACGGCTTCGGTCGCAGCGACACCCGCCGCAAACTGCGTCACTTCTTCGAAGTGGACCGCTATTGGGTGGCCTATACCGCTCTCAGCGCCCTGGCCGAGTCCGGTGCGATCAAGCCCAAGGTACTGACCGATGCCCTCAAGGCCTTCGGTATCGACCCTGACAAGACCAACCCGCTGGATTGCTGAGGAGCGACATTATGAGTGAAGTAATCAAGTTGCCCGATATCGGCGGCGAAGGCGAAGTCATTGAAATTCTGGTCAAGGAAGGCGACCGGGTTGAGGCAGAACAATCTCTGCTGGTACTGGAGTCCGACAAGGCCAGCATGGAAGTCCCCAGCCCCAAGGCCGGGGTTATCAAGAGTCTCAAGTTCAAACTGGGCGACACACTGAAAGAAGGTGATGCTCTGCTGGAGCTGGAAGTGGAAGGCGCTACCGACCAGGCAGCGGCACCCGCCAAGCAAGAGCAAAAGCCAGCTGCCGAAGCGCCCAAAGCCCAACCTGCTGCCGAGCAGCCAAAGCAGGCACAGCCTGCCGCCAGCAGCATCGAGGCAATCCGGATTCCGGATATCGGCAGCACCGAAGCCAAGATCATCGAGATTCTGGTCAGCAGCGGCGACAGCGTCGAAGTCGATCAATCGCTGCTGGTACTGGAGTCGGACAAGGCCAGCATGGAGATCCCCTCGCCCGTGGCCGGGGTAATCGAATCAATCGAGGCAAAGCTCGAGCAGGACGTCAAAACCGGCGACCTGATCATGCATATCAAGACCGAAGGCGCAGCCAGCAGCCCGGCACCGGCTGCCGAGTCCGCCGGCCCCGCAGCCACGGTCGAAACTGAAGCTGCCGCACAGCCCAAGGCCAGCACACCCAGCGAGCCACAGAGCCCGCCACCGGTTGGCGGCCCCAGCCGCGACGGCCAGAAAGTCCATGCCGGCCCGGCAGTACGCAAGCTGGCCCGCGAACTCGGCGTTGAACTGACTGAGGTCAAGCCCAGTGGCCCGCGTGAACGCATCCTCAAGGAAGATGTCGACGCCTTCGTCAAACAGGTCATGCAACAGCGCAAAGCCGCGCCAGCCGGTGCCGCTGGCGGGATGGGTATCCCGCCGGTCCCGGAAGTCGATTTCAGCCGCTTTGGCGAGGTCGAGATCAAGGACATGACCCGTCTGCAACAAGTCGGCGCCATGAACCTGCACCGCAGCTGGCTCAACGTACCGCACGTGACCCAGTTCGATCAGGCCGACATCAGCGAACTGGAAGACTTCCGCAAGGCGCAAAAAACCGTAGCGGAGAAAGCCGGCGTCAAGCTCACGGTCCTGCCGTTCCTGCTCAAGGCCTGCGCCCATCTGCTACGCGAACAGCCGAACGTCAACGTCTCGCTGGCCGGCAATGGCAAGCAACTGGTACACAAGCAGTACGTGCATATCGGCTTTGCCGTCGACACCCCGGATGGTCTGCTGGTGCCGGTGATTCGTGACGTCGACCAAAAGAGCCTGTTGCAACTGGCTGCCGAGGCAGCTGAACTGGCCGACAAGGCGCGCAACAAGAAGCTCGGTGCCGACGCAATGCAAGGTGCCTGCTTCACCATCTCCAGCCTGGGCCACATCGGCGGCACCTACTTCACGCCGATCGTCAACAGCCCGGAGGTGGCCATCCTTGGCGTATCCAAGGCCACCATGCAACCGGTCTGGGACGGCAAAGCTTTCCAGCCTCGGCTGATGCTGCCGCTGTCGCTGTCCTACGACCACCGAGCCATCAACGGCGCCGCCGCCGCCCAGTTCACCAAACGCCTCGGTGAACTGCTGGCGGATATCCGGTCGATGTTGTTGTAGTTGCACGCTTCCCGGGGTTCTCCTGGGAGCCTGGAGCATCTGCTCCAGGTAGGTGTTGCACGGCAGTCCGCCGCGGGAGCAGATGCTCCCGCCTCCCAGGAAGAGCCGCAGAGTGCTTCGCGGGCGGCTTGAGATACTCCCGCCTCCCGGGCTTACCTCCTACTGGCACTAGACCACGGCCAATGCTCAGGCGCTGCACATAACCCGGCTTTGGCCGGGTTGCTGTGAATGTAATCCACCACAGCAAGATGATGCCGCTCATCACGAATGAAACGATCCCAGTACCCGGGCATCCACAACCTGCCCAAGGGCAACCTCAACCCCAGCGTTTTGCTGTTCAACATGACCCAGCGACCGGTAAAGCCTTTCCAGCTCTGAACGATCCGCGACAGGGAGTAATGCGGCTCGATCAGCACATGAACGTGATTGGGCATGATGCACCAGGCCAGCAACCTGTAGCGGCTGTTCTGCCAACGCATCAACCCATCCGCCATAACCTGGGCCACCTGTGCGTGTTGCAGAGCACAACAGCCCAAGCCCTGATCCAGCCAGAACTCAATGCGCTGTCGGCGTTTCTGTTCCCGCGTATTTTCAGGCAAGAGCCTGAGTTCCTGCTCCAGACTGCGCTGTGTTTTGACAGGCAAAGCATCTGCCAGGCGGAAGGTGATGAACTGGGCTACAGCGGGATTATCGCAATGGGGCAAGCGCCCAACGTGATACCAGCCCTTGTGATCCGGGGTAAGTACCATGACATACGTCCTTGTTATGTCGTTGAGCGCGAAATGTAGCAGGCTATCCGATGGAATGATGTGCGAAAACGCACAAAGCTACACATGGATTCTTGGTAGGCGGGTGCACCTCGGACCGCCGGCGAACCACTCTGCGGCCCTTCCTGGGAGGCGGGAGCATCCGCTCCCGCCGCGGACTGCCGTGCAACGCCTACCTTGAGCAGATGCTCAAGGCTCCCAGGAAAACCCAAAACCCCGGGGAAGCCCAGAGTTCCATCACCCCTCAACCAAAATCCTGCTTCTCCATCCACGGAATGATCCGTTCGAAGGCCTGTTCGATCTTGTCCAGCGAGGTCGAGTAGCTGAGGCGCAGGGCGTTGCTGCAGTGATTGCCGAAGGTTTCCCCGGGGATGGTGCACACGCCGGTTTCCTTGAGCAGCCGCAGCGCCACGTTGGTGCCGTTGACTCCATCCGGCAACGAGGGGAACAGGTAAAAAGCACCTTCAGGCTTGTAGCCGGTCAGCCATGGCGTCTGCTCAACCAGCTCGACAATACGGTCACGCCGGCGGGTGTATTCGGCCAGCATGCCGTCGATAAACTCCCGACCGTGATGCAACGCCGCCACCCCGGCCCACTGGCACGGGGTATTGGCCACGGTAGTGGTGAACATGTGATAGCGCCGCAGCTTCTTGATAGCCGCCTGACTGGCGATCAGCCAGCCAACGCGCAGCCCGGCCATGCTGTAGGTCTTGGAAAAGCTGCTGATAACCATAACGTTGTCCAGGTCGCTGCAACTGGCCAAAACCGAAGGATAGGTCTTGCCGTCGTAGATCAGGTGATCGTAAACCTCGTCGCTGATCACATGGATATCGCGGTAGGCCGCCTCCTGCAGGATCGCCTCCAGAGTTTCCTTCGGGTACAGGGTACCGGTCGGGTTGCTTGGTGAGTTGAGCACGATCGCATAGGTGTTGGGCTGGATGGCATCGAGCACTTCCTGCGGATCGAGCTGGTGGTTGTGCTCGGCGCGGGTCGGGACTTCGGTCACCTCGCCACCGTTCATGCGGATCAACGGTGCATAGAGCATAAATGCCGGGTCCGGCACAATGAAGTGCCGCCCCGGCGCCGACACCGAAGTCAACGCCAGGTACACCGCTTCTGTGGCGCCGGTGGTGACCAGGATATTGTCCGCCGTCAGCGGCCGCTGGTAGCGCTCGCCGTAGTACAGCGCCAGTGATTCGAGCAGCTCCGGCAGGCCGGCATCCATGGTGTAGCCAGTCTGTCCGGCCTGGAACGCCTCGACGGCGGCATTGATCACCGTATCCGGCGCTGGCAAATCCGGCTGACCAATCGACAGGTGAATCACATCCGGCAGGCTGGCAGCCAGATTGACCATCTTGCGGATCCCAGGAATCGGCATGGTGCGCAGCGCCGGATTCCAGATCGGGTCCTCGGATTCGTACATCTCGATATCCATGTTGCTCAGCGGCATGGGCACCTCCGGGTCAGGCGTGGAATAGCGGCGGCCGCCGCGCGGTCAGCGGCGCGGTCTGCTGGTAGGCATGCCCGGCGCGCAGCACCAGGGCATCGTTGAAGCGTGCACCGACCAGTTGCAGGCCAATCGGCAAGCCCTGGTTGTCGAACCCGCAGGGCACCGACAAGCCCGGCTGGCCGGTCATGTTGAATGGGTAGGTGAACGGGGTCCAGGTCGGCCAGCGGGTATGCGGCCAGTCCTCGGGTACTTCGCGCCCGGTCTTGAAGGCGGTGATCGGCAGCGCCGGGGTCAGCAGCAGATCGTACTTCTGATGGAAGTTGGCCATGCGTTCGCGCAGCGCCATCGACTCGTTCACCGCCCCCATGTAGTCAAGCATGCTGAGCTTGGCGGCGCGCTCAGCCACGCTGACCAGCGCCGGGTCCATCAGCTCACGCTTCTTCGGCCCCAGATCACGCATGGCATTGGCCGCGCCGCCATAGAACAGATGCCCGAAAGCGGCCAACGGATCACTGAAACCGGGATCGACGCGCACCACCTCAGCACCCAGTTGCTCGAATACCCTGACCGCCTCAGCCACAGCAGCCTCCACCTCGGGATCGACATCGACATAGCCAAGGTTCGGGCTGTAGGCGATTTTCAGCCCGCGCACCCCGCCCTTGAGTTCCGCCAGATAATCGATGCCACGCCGGGGAATCGCGTTGGTATCGCGGTGGTCGGCCTCGGTCAGCACATTCATCATCAGCGCGCAGTCCTCGACCGTCCAGGTCATCGGCCCGGCATGCGCCAGCGTGCCAAAGGGGCTGGCCGGCCAGTGCGGCACTTCACCGAACGACGGCTTGAGCCCGACAATCCCGCAAAACGCGGCCGGAATGCGGATTGACCCGCCGGCATCGGTGCCCAGCGCCAGCGGCGCCATCCCCAGCGCCACCGCCACCGCACTGCCGCCACTGGAACCACCAGCGGTGCGCTCCGGGTTCCAGGGGTTGTTGGTGACACCGTCGATGGTGTTGTCGGTTACCCCTTTCCAGCCCAGCTCCGGCGTGGTGGTCTTGCCAATCGGTACATAGCCATGGCGCGCCAGCGCGGCCGTGGTGGGTGCCGACTTGTTCAGCGTCGCGGCCGGATCGACCGTGCGCGAGCCTCGCAGCGTCGGCCACATGGGAGTGAGAAACACATCTTTGACCGCCACCGGCACGCCGTCGAGCAGCCCCTGTGCCTCACCGCGCAGGTAACGCTGCTCGGCCTCGCGCGCCAGCCCCAGGCTGGTATCACGATCGACCAGACAGAAGCCGTTGGTATCGTCGTCCACACGCTCGATCTGATCGAGCATGGCCGTCGCCACCTCAACCGGCGACAAGCGTTTGTCACGGTAGTGCTGCAACAGCTCGACAGCGGTTAGGGCGAGAATCTCGTGGGACATGGGCTTCTCCTGTGTTGGTTCAAGAGGTCATAACGACAAAACACTGCTGGGAGGCGGGAGCATCTGCTCCCGCAGCGCCCCCCGTGCATCCCCTATCTCGAGCAAATGCTCAAGGCCCCCAGGAACACCCCAAGGCTCACCCCCGCTCCACCCGGTTATGCAGTGCCTCCCCGGCCTGCCAGCGCAGGAAGTTGGCGACGAACTGCTCGCCCAAAGCCCGGCGCCAGCCGAGAAAGTCGCCGGCCATATGGGCAGAGATCATCACGTTGGGTTGCTGCCACAGCGGGTGATCCTCGGGCAGCGGTTCCTGCTCGAAGACATCCAGCGCGGCGCCGCTTAGCTGCCCCCGCTCCAGCGCACGCAACAGCGCGGCGGTATCGACAATCGGCCCACGGCCAACATTGATCAGCCGCGCGCCGGGCTTCATCGCGGCAAACGCCTGGTCGTTGAACAGGCCACGGGTGTCGTCGGTCAGCGGCGCGGTGATGACCACGAAATCGGCCAGCGCCAACTGCTCAGGCAACGCCGCACTGGCGTGCACCGCATCAAAGCGCGCATCGGCGCGCGCCGTGCGCGCCAGGCCGACCACCTGCATGCCCACCGCGCGCAGCAGCGTGGCCACCTCGCCGCCAATCGAACCGGCGCCGACCACCAGCACCCGGCGCTGCTCGATCAATTCGGTATCGCGGTGTTGCCACTGGCGATGCCGCTGCAACCGCAGATTGCCGAGAGTGTCCTTGGCGAACATCAGCACCGCGCCGAGTACATACTCGGCAATGCCCCGGTCAAACAGCCCGCGCGCATTGGTGATGGTCACAGGACTATCCCAAAGCGCCGGAAACATCAGTGCATCGACCCCGGCACTGGTGGCATGCACCCAGCGCAGGCGATTTTGGGCTGGCCAGCAACGTTCAAGCAGGCCAGAACGAAAATCCGTCACCACCAGCACCTCGGCCTCGGGCAAGGCCTGGCGCAGGGCGTCCTCATCCTGCACGCAGCGCAGCCGCACGCTTGCCGGCAAACCATCCAGACCAGGCAACTCGGTGTCTTCAGGGGCCATTAACAGCAGTACATCGGTCATGCCGCGACCTCCTGCAAGGCGCGTTCAAAGCGCGTCACACCCTCATTGATGTCGGCCTCGCTGACCACCAGCGGCGGCAACCAGCGCACAATCTGGCCGTCGATGCCACAGCGCAGCAGCAACAGCCCCTGCTGCTCGCAGGCGGCGGCGAGCCGGGAGGCAATATCGGCACGCGGCTGAAGGTGGCTTTCAGCTATCTCCATCCCCAGCATCAGGCCCTTGCCACGGATGGTGGCGATCAGCGGATGCTGGCGCTGTAGCGCCTGCAACTGTTCCAGCAACTGCTGCCCGCGCTGCGCGGCGTTATCGACCAACTGCTCGTGTTCGATCACCTCCAGCGTTGCCAGCGCCGCCGCACAGGCCACCGCATTGGCGCCGTAAGTGCCGCCCTGCGAGCCAGGTGCGCCACGGCGCATCAGCGCTTCGGACGCAGCGATGGCCGACAGCGGAAACCCGCTGGCCAGCCCCTTGGCGGTAATCACGATATCCGGCTGCACGGCGAAGTGCTGGTGGCTCCAGAATTTGCCGGTGCGCCCATAGCCGGCCTGAATTTCATCGCAGATCAGCAAGATCCCGTGCTGACGACAGCGCTCAGCAAGCCCCTGCATGAAGGCCGTGTTGGCCGGGTAGTAGCCGTACTCGCCCTGCACCGGCTCGATCAGCATGGCCGCGGTGTCATCAGGCGCCGACTGGGTCTTGAAGATATGATCCAGCTCGCGCAGGCAGAACTCGGTGGCTTCCTGCTCGCTCCAGCCATAGCGCCAGGCATGCGGAAACGGCGCCACCACCACCCCGGCCATCATTGGGTGAAAGCCGCTGCGCACCTTGGTGCCCGAAGTGGTCAACGAGGCAGCAGCCATGGTGCGACCATGAAAGCCGCCGTTGAAGACAATCACGTTGGCCCGGCCAGTGGCCTGACGCGCCAGACGCAGGGCCATTTCCACCGCCTCGGAGCCGGAATTGCTGAACGCCACCGCGTCGATCTCAGCGGGCATTTTCTCCACCAGGCGATCGGTCAGCTCAAGCATCGGCGGGTGAGTGACCGTGGTGTACTGAGCATGGATGACCTTGCCGACCTGGGCGCGGGCGGCCTCAACCACGGTCGGGTGACAATGGCCGGTCGAGGTCACACCAATGCCCGAGGTAAAGTCCAGATAGGCTTTGCCGTTGACGTCATACAGCCAGCTTCCCTGACCGCGCTCGGCGCAGACCTGGGTGGCTTGTTTCAGCAGCGGCGACAGATGACTCATGACTGACTCCTGTTGCGGTGTGGCGGCCAGCGGCCGCGTATTCAATGTGCAGTACTGCTGTTCGCGCTCGCAGAGCGCTCCTACAGGTGGGCGATCACCCCAGCGGTAACGGCCGCGCAGTTGCGTGACTGCCCTGCCGCACTGAGCAGGTCACGCGCAACGGCCACGCGTAGGCGCTCGGCGGCGGCCACAAAACCCAACCACTCGAGCAGCATCGCCGTGGTCAACAGCATCGCCGCCGGATTAGCCAGACCCTGACCAGCAATGTCCGGAGCGCTGCCGTGGGTCGGTTCAAACAAAGCCGGGGTATCGCGGCGGGTCGGATTGATATTGCACGAGGGCGCCAACCCCAGGCCGCCAGACAGCACCGCCGCCAGATCGGTGAGGATGTCGCCGTGCAGGTTGCTGGCGACCACCACATCAAACTGCCACGGGCATTGCACGAATTTCATACAGGCGGCATCGACCAGTTCGTGATGGATACCAATCTCGGGAAACTCCAGCGCCACCTCGGCGAACACTTCGCTGTACAGCTCACCCCAGGCCGGCTGGGCATTGCGCTTGGTGATCAGGCAAACCTGCGCGTGGGCCTCGCCCTTATCGGCACAACTGAACCGCCGCCCTTCGCCACGCTGGGCCAGACGCTGGCGGGCGCGTGTGAAGGCATGCCGGATCAGCCGTTCGGTCGCGGCGCGGGTAAAGACCTCAAGCTGCGTGGCCACCTCATGCGGCGTGCCCGGATGCAGTCGCCCACCCTGACCGACATACTCACCTTCGCTGTTTTCACGGATCACCAGCATATCGACCTCGGACGCACGCGGGTCGGCCAGGTAACGTGGCGCCCCAGGCAGCAGCCGGGCCGGACGCTCGCAGGCCCACAGGTCCAGGCCTTTGCGAAAACGCAGCAGCGGCGCCAATGACACCCCGTCCGGAAGCCGGTAACGCTCCGTCTCACTGAGCGGGCCGGGGTCGCCCAGCGCGCCGAGCAGCAGCGCGTCGAAGGCGCGCACCTGATCCAGCGCATCGTCCGGCATCATACGTTCGTGCATTTGATGCCAGGCGGTACTTGGCCAGTCCAGACGCTGCCAGTCGAGCGCCAGACCCTCACGCTCCCGCAGGACAGTAAGCACCTGCTCGGCGGCCTGCATGACCTCGACACCGATGCCGTCTCCCGGCATCAGCGCAATGCGCTTGCGCGGCAGCTCGGCCATCAGCCCGCCCCCATGCACAGGTACTTGAGTTCGGTGTATTCCTCCAGCCCGTGACGCGAACCCTCACGCCCCAGGCCCGAAGCCTTGACGCCGCCAAAGGGCGCCGCCGGATTGGAGATCGCACCTTCATTGACGCCAACAATGCCGGCCTCAAGCGCCTCGGCCACGCGCCAGCAGCGGTGAACATCACGGCTGTAGAAATAGGCCGCCAGCCCGTAGGGCGTGGCATTGGCCAGTTCGATGGCCTGCTGCTCGGTGTCAAACGGCATCACTGCCGCCAGCGGGCCAAAGGTTTCTTCGTGGCACAACTGCATGCTCGGGTTCACCTCGGTGATCAGCACCGGCTCGACGAAGTTGCCCTGCGCGCCATCCGGTACCGCGCCACTGACGTGCCGCGCGCCCTTGTCCAGCGCATCACGGTAATGCTGCTGCACCTTGCGCACCGCCGCCTGGTTGATCAGCGGCGCCTGGGTTACACCCGGCTCAAAGCCGTTACCCAGCCGCAGCTTGGCCATGGCCGCCGCCAGCTTGTCGACAAACGCCTCGTGCACGCTGCGCTGCACCAGGAAGCGATTGGCGCAGACGCAGGTCTGGCCGGTATTGCGGAACTTGCTGGCCATAGCGCCTTCAACGGCGCGATCCAGGTCGGCATCGTCGAACACGATGAACGGCGCATTGCCGCCCAGCTCCAGCGAGACCTTCTGGATATGCTCAGAACACTGCGCCATCAACTGCCGGCCAACCGCTGTCGAGCCAGTGAAACTGAGCTTGCGCACCACCGGGCTGGCGGTCAGTACCTGGCCGATCAGTCTGGCCTCGCCAGTGATGACATTGAACACCCCAGGCGGCAACCCGGCCTCCTCGGCCAGTACCGCCAGCGCCAGCGCCGTATAGGGGGTAGCCTCGGCCGGCTTGACGATCATGCTGCAACCCGCCGCCAGGGCAGCGCCGGCCTTGCGGGTAATCATCGCGGCCGGGAAATTCCACGGCGTAATGGCCGCCGTGACCCCGACCGGCTGGCGCAGCACGACGATCTGCTGGCCCGGCTTGGCGCCGGGAATGGTCTCGCCATAGACCCGCCGTGCTTCCTCGGCAAACCAGCGCAGGAAAGACGCGGCATAATCCACCTCGCCCTGCGCCTCGACCAATGGCTTGCCCTGCTCCAGGGTCATCAGAATGGCGATGTCCTCACGGTTTGCCAGCACCAGATCGTGCCAGCGCAGCAACAGATCGGCACGCTGCTGCGCGGTACGGGCACGCCAGTCGATAAAAGCGGATTGCGCGGTATCGATCGCGGCCTCGACCTGCGCCGCCGTGAGGGAAGGAATGCGGCCGAACACCTCGCCGCTGGCGGGATTATCAACCGCGATGGTGCTGCCGTCTTCTGCGTCTACCCAAGTACCGCCGACATGGCACTGCTGGCGAAACAAACGTAGCGAACTCAACCGGGAGAGTGACATAAGCCTCCTCGTGTGTTTGCCCGTTGTCGATCAAACTGACAGGGTCAGGGTAGGACCCAGGGGCGCGGTACGCAAACCGCGGTCGGCTTTCGTGGTACCGGCACAATAGTGCTGTGGCCCAGGGCCATGAGTGCTGAAAAAGGCAGAGCACGAGGGTTTGGGCGCAACGAGACGATGGACATATGGGGTAATAATTTGCTGCCCGAGAGTTTCCTGGGCTTTGGGTTTTCCCGGGAGCCTGGAGCATCTGCTCCAGGTAGGTGCTGCACGACAGTTCGCCGCGGGAGCGGATGCTCCCGCCTCCCGGGAATCACCCAACCCACCGCTACCGCCCCAACAACCCCGACTCGATGGCCTGCTCTACCAGCCAGCCACGCAGCAGACGCAACCCCGGCTCATTGCGGCGGCTGGTTTTCCAGGCGAAATAGAACTGGTCGCCGGTAGTCAGGGCATGGCAGGGCAAACGCACGAAGTCAGCCGAATCGGGCCGATTGCTAAGCATGTAGTCATTGGTCAGGGCGATGCCCTGGTGAAAGCGCGCCGCCTCCAACGCCAGCAGCATATGGCTGAAGTGCTGCAGCCTTGCGCCAGATGGCAAGCTCTGGCCGGCAGCGGCGTACCAGTGGATCCAGTCACCACCGGCACGGTTGTAGATGCTGTGGGTCGACAACAGTGGATAGGCCGCCAGGCGCTGCGGCGCCAGTTCCGGCTGGTGCACACCCAGCGCCGGGTCCAGTCCCAGCTCTCGGCACAGCGTCTGCCAATATTGCTGGCTACAGACCGGGAACAGTTGTTCGGTGTAGATCAACTCGTAACTGTAGGCCGGCACATCGGTACGCACAGTGATGAAGCAGTCAGCTACCCGGTCAGACAGGCGCGGATGCCCGCCGCTCATGTCCAGCGCCAATTCCAATTGTGGCAACTCCCGGTGCAGAGCCGGCAAGCGTGGCACCAGCCAGCGCACGGCGAAGGAACTGAACACCGACAGCCGCAACGCCATGGTCTCCTGCCCCAGCAACTGTTCGCTGGCCTGCTCGATCTGCCGCAAGGCACCACTGACCGCCTCATAGTACTGGCGCCCCTCCTCGGTCAGACTGAGGTAACGTCCGGTGCGCAGAAACAACTGCTCGCCGAGGTAGTGCTCAAGCTGCTTGATCTGGTGACTTACCGCACTCTGGCTGACCGCCAGCTCCTCGGCAGCCTGGGAAAAACTGTTGAGCCGGGCAACAGCCTCGAAGACCGGCAGGGCTTTTAGGGGCGGAAGTTTCATTATCCAATTTTCTAATAGATGAGCAACAAAGATCATTTTATCGGATAAATGCGGATCGCTAAACTGGCGGCGATAAATAGCTAGCCTGCGACCCCTGCCTGGGAGGCGGGAGCATCTCGGGCCGCGATCGGACTCCCGCAGCGAACTACCATGCAGCACCTACCTGGAGCAGATGCTCCAGGCTCCCAGGAAGCCCACCCCCCAAACCCAGGAGCCCCCATGTCCGGCAAGACCGTCAACAGCGCCATTCTCTTGCTGATCATCGGCAATGCCCTGGCGTTGATTTCGGATGTATTCATCAAGCTGCTTGAAGGTGATTCGGCGGTGTTTCAGTACGCGTTCATGCGCTGCTTGATCACCCTGGCCCTGCTGCTGCCATTCTGGCGTCAGATCGATACCGGGCACTTCTTCGAGGGCGGACTGCTGCACGCCATTCGCGGCCATGTCCATCTGGTCGGCATTGTCTGCATGGTAGTGGCGTTGGTCAGCCTGCCGCTGGCCACGGCCAACGCGGTGTTCTACGTCGCGCCTATTCTGGTGATGATCCTCTCGGCGGTATTTTTTGGCGAGCGCCTGACCCGCTGGAGTCTGCTGGCGGTGTTCGGCGGGTTTGCCGGCATTCTGGTAATCCTGCGCCCGGTCGACATCAGTTGGGCGGCACTGGCGGCGCTGGGCTCAGCCGCCGCTCTGGCGATCAATGCCGTATTGGTACGCAAGCTGCCGGCCCGGCAGTCCACCGTACACAAACTGTTTCTCAACTACCTGATGATCACCCCACTGTGTCTGCTGCTGATGCTCTGGGAAGGTGCGCCCTGGAGCAACGCTGTGCTGCTCAGCGCAGTCGGCTCATCGGTATTCATCCTCGGCTACAACGTCTGCGTACTGTTGGCTTATCGGCAGGTGGATGCCAACCAGATTACCAGCGCCGAATACACCGGACTGATCTGGGCCGTGCTGATCGGCTGGTGGTGGTTTGCCGAAGTGCCGGATCTGTGGTTCTTCACCGGCAGTCTGATGATCGTCGTGCCACTGTTGCTGATCGGCTGGCAGCAACGCCGCCAGCCCAAAACCAGCAGCCACGAGGTTGCCGACACCTATTATCACGGCGCCAAGGCAGAGTAGTCTGCACGCGGCAGGCACTGCACCTCAGCGCCGGTAAGATACGGCATCAGAAACGGCGCCATGCCCCGCAACACCTGAACCGGCAAGGCCGAGGTAAAGCGAAAGCCCTCGGCAGCCTGGCCCGGTACAAAAGCGGTCAGCGTGCCGAAATGCTCATCCCCCAGGAAAAACACAAAGGTGGCGGTGCGATTCATTACCTGACTGCCTATTGAGCGACCATCAGCAGCCATGCTGTGAATCCGGTTGTCTCCGGTGCCGGTCTTGCCACCAGTCAACACCACTTGCCCTTCCTGAACAAAAGCTCCTTGCAGGCGCCGCGCCGTACCACCCTCGACCACATCGGCCAGCACATTGCGCAATACCCGCGCCACCGTGCGCGGGATGACCTGCTGACCGGGTTCAACCACCCGTTCAAAACGGGTTTCATAGGGGGTGTCGCCAGCAAAGTGCAGAGTGTTGATCCGCCCTGTCCGGTAGCGTAATCCTTCGTTATTGATGATCCCCATCAGCTCAGCCAGAGCTGCCGGGCGGTCACCGGCGCTGCCCAGCGCGCTGCCCAGCGACGGCACCATGTGCTCGAACGGGTAACCCAAACGCTGCCAACGCCGATGGATATCCAGAAACGCCTCGACTTCGAGCATGGTTCTGATCCGCACATCCCGGGCGCCCCGGTGCCGGGTGCGAAACAGCCAGCCATACACCTCCTGGCGCTCGGCACGGCTGGCCTCAACCGCATTGAGAAACTGGGCCTCAGGGTTTTCGCGCAAATATCCCACCAGCCACAACTCCAGCGGATGGACTCGAGCAATGTAGCCCTGATCCGGCAGGTTGTAGCGGCCCGGGCCGTAATCGCGATGCAGGGTATTGATCCGTGACTCGCTCAGTTGTTCGCCCGTACGTCGCGCCAGAAACTCCGCCAGTTCCTCCGGCGTGGACTCGGGGTACAGATAGCGATATACCGCAGCCAAACGGGTAACGGTCGGGCGCAAGCCATCGAGGAAGGTTTCCATGCGCTCAGCCTCGGTTTTACCGCTGTACTTGCGCCAGAAACGCAACAGGAAAGTACGCCCCTCCCGGTCGGCAAACTGCTCCAGATACTGAGCCCGACGCGGGTCGCGATCATCACGCAACAACTGAATACTGCTACCCGGGGTCTGGTGAATGGTGTAACGCACAATATCGCGCAGCAAGCGAACGAACGGCAGGTTGATCGACTCGCGGATAGCCTCACGCACGGTCGGATTGCGGCCATTGTCTTCATTGCGGAAGTTGCTGAAACGCTGCACCCCGCCCCCGGTAAAGAACTGCTCATGTGGGCTGGCCGAGTAGCGCCGCTCCAGCGCGGCTTCGAGCATCTGTTCCAGGGTTGCCTCAGGGTTGGCCCGCAACCAGGTCGCAGCCCAGACACTGATACGGTCATCCGGCTCGGAGAGCGCTTCCTGAATAGCCTCGGTTGCCCCCTCGGACAACTGGTCGTACAGCTCGGCAATGATTTCCAGATAAGTGACCAGAACCCGCAGCTTGGCAGTAGACCCCAGCTCCAGCTTGCTGCCCTCGTTCAGATCAAAGGGCAGACCGGTATTGTCGGTCTGCACCCGGACCTGATTGCCTTCGGGCGTGCGCTGCATCAGGGTAAAGCTGTAACGCACCTCGCCAACCTTCTCTGGCGACAGCAGACGCTCACCAAACAGGCCGATGCGCCCGGCCACCTCGGGATCTGCCAGGCTTTCCAGATACTCGCTGGCAGCCCGTTGCAGCTCCAGATGCAGGCTGCTGTCGACCTGCAAATCCATACGATCGATGCCGTACAGAGTCTGGCCAAGCAACCCAGCGATTCGGCTGCGGGTCACGGTCACGGCCTTGTCGGCGGCAACCCGCGGACGTACCGGTTGCCGGCTCCAGTCACGAAAGCGCACATGTGTCTCCAGCGCAGCCTGACGCAACTGCGGATCAACAACCCCTTCCCGGGCGAGCAGGCGAATATGGCTATCGACCAGTTCATGCATGTCTTCGCGGCCCTGCAACAGGTAGTAAGACGGTCGCCGCTGGGCTATCAACATGGATAGAGCCTGACGCAGGGCCAACGCCTGGGCCTGCAAGCCATGATCACCGCGCAGGTTCTGGTTGAAACGATGGAAATCCTCGACATACCAGACCCACAGGGCATCACCCAGACCAATTACCTCGCCATGCCCCGGCGCGGCTGCCAGCGGCACGGTATTGAGGTAATCCAGCACCAGGCGCTGACGCGCCGCCTCGGTATTTGGCCCATCCAGATAGGCCCGAAAACTGGCCGAGCCCATTTGCAGCAGCTTGTCCTTCGGACCATGAGTCCGTCCCTCGGGCGAGTGCCGGTACTTTTCAATTTGCGTTGCCAAGGTGCTGGCCCCTGGGGATGAACCACCATTTTCATCCCAGCGGTTGCTGACCAGTGATAGTGACGCCTTTAGAAAGCGCGGCCAGTCCACCGCCGGGTTGGCCCGCGGCGCCTCGGGGCTAAGCAAATGACGGTTTTCGATAAACAACAAGCTGCCGACCAAAAGCGGTGGAATATGATCGAAGGAGGCATACTGGCGCAGCGGATAGCGGAACTGATAGATCGGGTCAGCCTTGCAGTCGCGCACCTGCAGGCCGGAACGGGTTTTCTCCCGATAGGGTGGGTACAAACCCTTGTCGGCATACGCCAACAGCTCATCACTGAAGCGCACCTGATGGGTCACGGCAAAACCCTGATCCTGCAACCGCTCGATAAAGTCCGGCAGCAGGCTGTACCCCAGACGCTGATTGAACGGGCCGAACTCGGGGTAACGCAGGCGCTCGCTGACACCCTCCTCCAGACTGTAGGTCAGGGTAGAAGCATGACGGCTAAACCACTGCGACTGATAAAAGGAACTGCGCATTTCATCCCTGATCAACCACCCCAATGCCAGCACCGCTACAGCCAAAAGAATCCACAGTCTCAGCCGCATATGTCCCCCTTAACCGCCACAGCCTCAGTGTAGACAAGGGGTTGCAGACCCTCCAGATGATGGCCGGCTCAGGCCAGGGCCAGACGCCTGATCACGCCGTCGTTGTAGTCCACCTTACCCTGATCGACACTGACTGCCCCCTCGCGCTGCAAGGCCTCATACACCCGCCCTACCAGTAAAGGGTCACTTTTGAACTTGTTATGAATACTGTTGCGCAATGTGTCCTGGCGCGCCGGGCGATTCTTGCTGTAGGTCAGCAGGTGGTTGCAGTACAACTGAATGGCCTCGTCATCGTCACCGTTAAGGCCGTTCTCGATCTTCTGCGACCCCACTCGCTCGGCCGAGCGGCCATGGCTACGCAGCAGACTGACCGTGTGATCCAGATCAGTATCATTGGAGACAATCACGAAGTGGGTATTGTCCGGCAACTCATGCAGCAAAAGCCCGGCGAAGAAGCAAATGCCGAAATCTGCGGCGTTCTTGCCTGTCTGCTCCATTTTGTGAATGGTCAGGCGTTCGTGCTGAATCGCCTTGGCCAGCGGCATCAGCCAATCCAGCGGCACCTTGGGCCCGCGCTGGGCGTAGCAAATGATCACCCGGTCAAACTGTTCCAGGTTTTGCGGCAAATGATTAAGGTGGTGCGGGCAGTTCTCCAGGTCCAGCAACAGCACACTGGGTACTGCCGGATTATCCGGCTCTTGCATCATGACAAGCCATCCCGATCCCGTTTCCTTGAGCATAGCTCAAGGGGGGCTGACCGAAGTCGCTGAAAACCATCGAATTATGCCTCCAGGAGCACTCATCCAACTAGCCAGACAGAAGCAAAAAGAGACACTATTCATACCTGTACCAGTAATCTCCCCCAAACACTAATAAAACCTTTTTGTGACAAAGATCACATTCCAAACCTCACAACAACAGCAGTGCTCAGCTAACATTGCACTTTGCCAGCAAACAAAAGGCAGCATAAACTCTGGGCCTTGGCCACCATTTATCGGCCAAGTGCTACCACTCGCGAAATAACAGCAGAAAACAACACCGGTTCGCACAGCAGCGCCATACAGCGCCGCCTATACTGGGTACGGCATCCGAGGAGTATCCGCCCCATGCGTAGTATCAAGGGCTTCACCCTGATTGAAGTGATGATCGTGGTGGTCATTGTTGCCATCCTGGCGACTATCGCCTATCCCAGCTATCAGCAATACGTCATCCGCTCCAACCGCGCTGCCGCCCAGGCGGTGATGATGGATCTGGCCAATCGTCAGCAGCAGTTCCTGATGGCCAATCGGGCCTATGCCAGCAAAACCCAATTGGAAAACAGCGGTTTCAGCCTGCCCAGCGAACTGACTGGCCGTTATACCTGGGACGTTACCGTCGGCACCGGCTCCGTACCGAGCTTCACTGTCACCTTCAGCCCAACCGGCCCACAGAGCAGCGACGTCACCCTGAGCCTCAACCATCAGGGCGTCAAAACCCCTGCGGACAAATGGTGACGCCCATGCCAAGACATGCATTACCTGGCAAGCAACGGGGCCTGACCATGATCGAACTGATGGTCACCGTGGTTATTCTGCTGGTAGGCCTGATGGGTCTGGCGGGACTGCAATCACGTCTGCAGCAATCCGAGATGGAGTCCTATCAACGCGCCTAGGCGCTGATCCTGCTCAATGACATGGCCAGCCGGATCATGGCCAACCGCCTCAATGCCGATGACTACCCAACCGCCAGCCCGCTGGGCAGCGGCGGCACTTGCCCAGCTGCCGGTAGCACCCGCCAGAGCGTCGACTACAACGAATGGTGTCTGGCACTGCAAGGTGCCGCAGAAGCAATCGGCGGCAGTTCGGTCGGCACCTTGATCGGCGGTCGCGGCTGCGTGGAAGATCTGGGCGCCAACACCTATATGGTCACTGTCGCCTGGCAGGGTTTGATCCCGCTTGAGCCACCGCCAGCCAGCGTATCCTGCGGCATTAACGCCTTCAACGACGCCGGCTCCTGTGCCCAGGACCGTTGCCGACGCGCCGTCACCACCATCGTCCGGATCGCCGAACTATGAGCAGCCCAATCATGACGCCCGGCAACCGGCAACGGGGTTTCAGCCTGATCGAACTGATGGTCGCCATCACCATCAGTCTGCTGATTCTGGCCGCAGTACTACGCCTGTTTCTCGACATCAGCCGCACCAACGATGAACTGGCCAAAACCAATGCCCAGATCGAAAATGGCCGCTTTGCCATTCAGTTGCTGCAACGCGACCTGATGCACGCTGGCTTCTGGGATGGCTATATCCATCCATTCGACGACCCGATCAGCAGCTCATCCGCACCACCGCCAGATACCGTCCCTGCCCCCTGCCAGGCCTTCAGCACCTGGGATCAGGCCTACCGCGACAGCCTGATCGGCATACCCGCCCAGGTTTATTCCGGGGTTCCAGCCGGTTGCGCCGGCGTAGTAACCAGCAAACGCGCCAATACCGATGTACTGGTTACCCGCCATGCCGAAACCTGCGTCGCCGGCACCCCTGGCTGTAGCGCCGATGTCACCAACGCGCTGTATGTGCAGGTTTCACGCTGCATTGACGACCTGACCCGCTACATTGTTGGCCAGACCGGCACTGCCAGCTTCAACCTGCGTCAACGTGACTGCGCAGCCAACCCGATTGCCAACAAGCGCAAATTCATTTCGCATATCTACTACGTCCAAGATGGCGACATCCCCACTCTGGTCCGCTCCAGTCTTGATCTAAACAGCAGCACCGTACAGTTCAACGCCCCGCAAGCATTGATCGAAGGCGTGGAAGCTCTGCGTATCGAACTGGGTATCGACAACTTCAACGCCACCGAAGGCGCGGCGGTGGATTACGCAGCCGGCATCCGCGGCGATGGCGCTCCTAATACCTACATCCATTGCGGTGCAGGCTGTTCAGCCGACGATCTGGTCAACGCCGTCAGCGCCCAGATCTACGTATTGGTGCGCAGTACCCGCCCCACCCCCGGCTATAGCGACGCAAAAACCTATCAGCTCGGGGGCCAGACGCTCGGCCCTTTCAACGACAACTTCAAGCGTCACGTCTTCAGCACCAACGTCCGCTTCAACAACGTATCGGGACGCCGCGAAGTACCTGCCGGCATGCCTCCGGGCACACCGCCCAGCGACGATGACGACGGGGATGACGACGATGACACTCCTTAAAAAGGGAGCCGAACAATGAACACAGGTTCCATGCCAGCCAAGCAGCGCGGCGCCACACTGGTTGTCGGCCTGATCATGTTGCTGTTGCTGACCCTGATGGTCGGCAGCGCCTTTACCCTGAGCACCACCAACCTCAAAGCGGTTGGCAATATGCAGGTGCGCGAAGAAGCGATTGCCGCGGCCAACGCAGCGATTGAGCAAATCATCAGCGGCGCCTTTGCCACCAACCCGGTAGCCCAGCAGATCCTGATCGACATCAACAATAACGGCACGACCGATTACACCGTTGAAGTCGCCCAGCCTCAGTGCGTTGGCTTCACCCTGGCCGCCTCGGCGGCCGCCAGCAGCGTGACTCTGGGCACCATGTCAGACAGCACCTGGGACACACTCTGGGAAATAACAGCTACGGTCAATGACGTGGCCAGCGGAGCCAGCGCCACCGTTCGCCAGGGAATCCGCGTGCGCCTGGGCAATGCTCAGAAAACCAATCTCTGCTCCTAACCAAGGCGATTCAGGAGAACACCATGAACTTTCGCACTTTCAAAGCCCTGATCGCCGCCGCGCTCTTGAGTCTGACCTTGCCCATTCAGGCCGAGGATATTGACCTGTTCGTTGGCGTGCCGCCTGCGGCTGATGGCGACCTGCCCAACGTGCTGTTCGTGGTAGACAACACCGCCAACTGGGGCAGCGGCAACAACCCTCAGCCGTTCACCAACCTGAAAGCCGCCCTGGCCAGCACCTTTGCCGGGCTGCCGGAGAACCGCTTTCGGGTAGGCATCATGTTCTATAACGAGACCGGCAACCCCAACAACAACGTAACCGGCGGTTATGTTCGGGCTGCGATCCGCGCCATGAACAGCACGACCAAGCCGCTGTATACCAACCTGATCAACGACCTGCACCCTATTAATGATCGAGGCAACGGCGCCATCGGCAGTCTGGTCATGGCCGAAGCCTGGTACTACTACGCCGGCAAGAATGCCTATGCCGGCAACAGCAAAGCCAAAACCGACTACAGCGGCAATACCAGCGGTCCAGCTTCCAATAACGCCGTCTGGGCCTTGTCTGGCAATGCCTTGAATAGCTTCACCGGCACCACCTACAACAGCCCGGTATCGGATGAGTCCTGCGCCAGAAACTTCATCATCTATCTGAGCAACGGCCCCTCAACCGACAACAACTCGGTGCGCACCGAATCGCGTAACCGACTGGCAGCCGAAGGCGGCAACACTACTACCATCCCGCTGTCGCCAAGCGGCCTGCAGGACAACCCGATCGATGAATGGTCACGCTTCATGAAGCAGAGTGACCTGGGCATCACCACTTACACCATTGAAATCAACCCCGGCACCACCGGTCAGGGCCCGAACTGGACCGCCGTACTACAGAGCATGGCCAATATCAGTGGCGGCAAATACTTCCCGGTCAGCTCCAGCAGTGGCAACAACCCAGCCGCCCAGGATATCGCTGACGCTATCAATACCGCCCTGTCGGAAATCCAGGCAGTCAACAGCGTATATGCGTCGGTCAGCCTTCCGGTCAGCGTCAATACCCAGGGCACCTACCTCAATCAGGTATTCGTCGGCATGTTCCGCCCGGCCCAGAGCGCACTGCCGCGCTGGGACGGCAACCTGAAGCAATACAAACTGGGGTTCTATCCGTCAGGCACTACCAACCTGCAGACCCTTGACGCCACAGACCAGCCCGCAATCAACAGCGCTACGGGGTTTATCGCTGAATGTGCCCGCAGTTTCTGGACTCCTGCTGGAGCCGACAGCTACTGGGCCAACATTGATGAACAGCAGTGCCTGGCCACCAATGCCCCAGGCTCATCCAACAGTCCGGACGGCAACATGGTCGAAAAGGGCGGCCAGGGCTTTGTACTGCGTGGCACTACGCCAGCCAGCCGCACCGTGTACTTTGATAACGGCGGTCAATTGAGTTCTCTGACTTCCAGCTCGCTGAACAACCAGCTAGTCGGAGCAGCGAACGATACCGAACGTGGCCTGCTGCTTAACTGGATACGCGGCCACAACAACAGAACCACTGACGCCCAGGACAACTTTATCGCCAGCACCGCCATGCGCCCGTCGGTCCATGGCGACGTAGTGCACTCTCGCCCAGTCGCCATCAACTTCGGCACCGACAGCTCGCCAGATGTACGGGTGTTCTACGGCGCCAACGACGGCATGCTGCGCGCCATCAACGGTAACCGTAACGGCGGCAATGAACTCTGGTCATTCCTACCCCGAGAGTTCTACAGCAAGATCAAGCGCCTGCGCGACAACGACCCGCCTGTGTTCTTCCCCGGTCTGGATCTGGATAGCGCCACCCGTAAGGACTACGGCTTTGATGGCCCCATCGTCGCCTACCAGGCCAAAACCAACAGTACCGACCCGAGCATCAGCACTGCCTGGCTGTATGCAACCATGCGTCGTGGCGGCCAAGCCCTCTATGCTCTCAACGTGTCCAACCCGGCAAGCCCCAGCCTGATGTGGCGCCAGGGCTGTTTCGGCGGCAGTTGCACCACCGGCTTTGAAGCACTGGGACAAACCTGGGCTGCTCCTGCCATCGTCAAGGCCGCTGGTTACCAGTCAGGCGGCAAACCCCTACTGCTCATGAGTGGTGGTTACGATACTTGCGAAGACGCCCACCCCAATACTTGCACCAGCAGCTCCAAGGGTAACCGGCTGTATGTCATCGACGGCGAGCTTGGCACCGTGGTACGCCAGTTCGTTACCGAGCGCGGTATCGTCGCGGATGTCACCCCGGTCAAAGACGAAATGGGTCGACTGATGTACGGTTATACCGCCGACATGGGCGGCAACGTCTATCGTCTGTCTGGCCCCAACGGCTCCCCCATCGCCAGCTACGCCCCGGCCGACTGGGCCCTGACTCGCATCGCTTCACTGGGCTGTGACACCGCACAGGCAAGCTGCAACAATCGCAAGTTCCTCTATGCCCCGGACGTAGTCTTTGAAGGCAACACCTACTTCCTGCTGCTCGGCTCTGGCGACCGGGAAAAGCCCCTGGGCCAGTCCGGCGACGTGCAGAACTACTTCTTCATGCTCAAGGACCGCCCCGAAGTCGATACCTGGCTGAGCGCTGAGTCGGCAACCTGTGGCGTCAACATGATATGCCTCAACTCACTGCTGGAGATCGATACCGACGCCACACCCAGTGACAGCGACCTTAGCACCAAGAAAGGCTGGTATCTGGAGCTGAACCCCAAGGAACAGGTCGTCACCTCCGCCATTACCGTCTTTGGCACCGTCACCTTCAGTACCCACGAACCGACTCCGCCGCAAGCCGGCCAGTGCAGCAACAACCTCGGCATCGCCAGGGTCTACAATATCAACTATCTCAATGCTGCCCCGGCCAACGGCACCAACCAGCGCAGCGAAATGATCCCCGGCGGCGGTCTGCCGCCCTCCCCGGTCGCCGGTATGGTCCAGCTTGATGACGGCACCACAGTACCCTTCATCATCGGCTCCGACCCGTCCTCACCGCTGGCTGGCCGCCAACCGGAAGCTCCCGAACTGGCTGGCGCGCCCAAAGGCCGTGTTTACTGGAATCTGGAAGAATGAACAGTCAGCATCCGACAACCACCGGCAAACGCCTGAGCGCCAACAAGCGCTCAGGCTTCACCCTGATCGAGCTGATGATCACCATCGCCGTGGCGGCCATCCTGCTGACCATTGCCGTGCCCTCGTTTCTTGAAGCCACACTCAGCAGCAAACTACGCGCCACCGCCAACAACCTGGCTTCCAGCGCCTTCCTGGCCCGCTCCGAAGCGATCAAGCGCAACACTCCCGCCACGCTGTGCGCCTCAAGCAATGGCACCAGTTGCACCGGAAGCTGGGATCAGGGCTGGATAGTAACCCTGGCCGACGGCACCATCATTCACCAACAGGGTAAAGTGCCCAACGGCTTCAGAGTAATCGGCGCCGTCACCACCCTGAACTTTCAGCCCAGCGGCGTAGGCGCCACCACAGCAGACTTCACCGTCTGCCGGGAAAGCCCCAGCGTTGGCAGCCAGGAACGGGCCGTGAATATCAGCGCGACCGGGCGGCCGAGCGTAGAGAAAACAACCAACGGAGCCTGCGGCTAACCCCCCCTCCCTGGGAGGCGGGAGCATCTGCTCCCGCGCTGACTACCCTACAACGCCAACCCCGAGCAGGTGCGCAGAGCGCTTCGGCGGGGCGTTCCCGCGCAGAGCGTGGAAACGATCTATTGTGACCTCAACTCCCAGGTAGACATCGCAGCCCGTCGCAACTAAAATTAGTTGCACTCAAGGACGAGAGATGAACTGATGTCGAAGCAAGAGAAACTGCTATCCAAGCTACTGAATAGGCAAGCAAGCTTCACATGGCAGGAATTGATAGTGCTTCTGCACGGTCTGGGATATCGAAAAATCGAGGGGCAAGGCAGTCGCGCCAAATTTGATAATGGCAACCCTAAGGCAATGATCAACTTGCACCGCCCCCATCCTGGCAACGAACTGAAAGCCTACATAAAGCGACAAGTGATCGAGAACCTTAAAGCAGGAGGGCTGATCTGATGCACAATATGCTGAAATACCGGGGCTATTACGGCTCAATAGAAGCCAGCCCCGAGGACAACTGCCTGTTTGGAAAACTGCAGTTCATCCGCGCACTGGTCAGCTACGAAGGTATAACCGTTGCCGAGTTGGAGCAGGCCTTCAAAGATGCCGTAGACGACTACCTGGAAACCTGCGCCGCCCTCAAGCAAGAGCCCGAAACGCCCTGCAAGGGATCATTCAACGTTCGCGTTGGCCATGACCTGCACCTTGCGGCCAGCCTTGCCGCGACCCGGCAAAAAATCACCCTGAATGACCTAACCCGCCGAGCGCTCAATGAATATTTGGAGCATCATTCCTTTTAGGGGCTTCCGGGATACTGGAACATCCCAACCTTGAGCAGATACTCAAGCCCCCGGAGCGCGCGTAGAGAAAACAACCAACGGGGCCTGTGGCTAACCCCCCCTGGGAGGCGGGAGAATCTCGGGCCGCGTTCGGACCGGGCCGCGGTCGGCTCCCGCGCTGACTAGCCTACAACGCCAACCCCGAGCAGATGCGCAGAGCGCTTCGGCGGGGCGTTCCCACGCAGAACGAGGGAACGATCCAAAGACCTGATCCCGATTCCAAGATTGCATATATAGCACCAAGTGATACAATTGCGCTAACAACAAGGACGTCTATGCGGACATTTAAAAACAAGGCGTTCAGCAAATGGGCCGCCAGGGAAGGATTGAGCGACGACGCCCTGCTAGTTGCCGTCAGGGAAATTGACCAGGGCCTGGTGGATGCCTACCTGGGTGGGTGGCCAGGTGTTCAAAAAGCGGGTCGCCGTGGGTGGCCGAGGCAAGAGAGGGGGCGTTCGAACCCTATTAGCCTATCGGGCCGGAGACAAGGCCTTCTTCGTCTATGGTTTCGCAAAAAATGCGCGAGCCAATATCAGCGATAAGGAACTGAAGGCCCTGAAATTGTATGCGGATATTCTGCTGAGCTACAGCAAGGCCGAACTGAACAAAACAGTCAACAGCGGTGCCTTGATCGAGGTTGTCAATAATGGATAAATCAATTCTGGATACCATTCATGAAAGTGCCCAAGAGCTGCACGATGCCGGAGTGATGAAAGATGTCACCCTGCGCGAGTTTGATGCCTTGTGCCTGCCGCAGTTGGAAACCTACACCCCGGCCCAAATCAAACGCATCCGGCAGAAAAACCGAGCCAGCCAAGCTGTATTCGCCGCCTATCTCAACATCAGCCCCTCCACTGTGCAGAAGTGGGAGATTGGCGGCAAAAAGCCCAACGGCCCTTCGCTGAAACTGCTGAATCTGGTAGATAAAAAAGGGCTGGAAGCTCTGGTTTAACGCCCCCCTGGGAGGCGGGAGAATCCCGGGCCGCGTTCGGACCGGGCCGCGGTCGGCTCCCGCGCTGACTAGCCTACAACGCCAACCCCGAGCAAATGCGCGAAGCGCTTCGGCGGGGCGCTCCCACGCAGAGCGTGGGAACGATCTATTTTGAGTGGCTTCAAGCAGCACCAGACAGCAAACACTCATAAGGAATGCGCAGCCCGTCATGCAGGCGCTTGATCATCGCAAGGCTCAAACCCCGCTTGCGGTTAAGCACCTCGGATACACGCCCACTGGAGCCGATAAGAGGCTCAAGATCCTTTTGAGTCAGCCCCTGTTGCTCCATCCGAAACTTGATCGCCTCAATCGGGTCGGAAGGTGGCAAGGAATAATGTTCATCCTCGTACTTCTCAACCAGCAACGCCAACACTTCCAGCTCATCTCCTTCCGGCGTTCCTGCTTGCACCCCCCACAACTCATCCAGCCGAGCCAGTGCTGCGGCAAGATCATCGTCTGTGCGAATCAGTTTGATGTTCATTACACGGTCTCCGCATTGATCTGGTCGTATTGGGCATGTGTACCGACGAATCGTATATAACCAAGCTGCCTGTCATAGTCTATTGCCACAACAACCCGATACTTATTGCCCGCGATATTGAATACCACTCGCCCACCCTTGAGGATACTGGCCGCCCTTAACTCCGCGGCGTTGTAATGACCCAGTGAAAACCTGCACATGCTAAAGTCGCTTCAGTAAATGGAGTGAAGCATGACGCAAGAACCTGACATCAAGCGCTGGACAGCCAAACGCAAAGCGGAGCTGATCAAGCAAATCTACCGGGGGCAAACCACCGCTCCCGAGGCTGCCCGTCACTACGATCTTGTAATGACCTATATAGACTTACTGGGCAGACGCCTTAAAGCATATAGCAAAAAAGTGCCATTTTTTTGGCAAGATCCACCTCAAAATCGGCAAGCTCCGATAAATATCAACACCGACCTCACACACCTTAACTTCCGCACCAGCACTATTACAAAGCGCTATAAAAGCTTCACCATCAAAATATCGCTCTGGAATACTCACTCCATAGCCATAATTCCCAAGGAAGTCCATTCCACGCAAAATTTGTCTGGAAAACCACCCATATTCAAAATGGTCTTTTATAATCACAAACTTACACTTATTTAGAACATTACACAAAAGCTCACAAACTCTATCAGGGTCAACATGATGTAAAACATCAGAAAGAATTCCCACATCAAAAGTACAATCATCAAAAGGCAAATTATATCCATCAAACTGGACATACCGCTTCCACTTTACTTCATCAAAACCCTTATCACTTGGCAGCGGATAAATGTCAACACAAGTCCAAACTGAGCCCGCAACCTTTCTCGAAACAAGCTCACTAAGAGTCAAATCCCCACAACCTATATCCAAAATCTTTGGCTCTTTTGGTATACACTTTTGCTCAATCAGAGCGTTAACCTTCTCAGCAAATTTCTCAGACAACACACCAACCCTTACAGAGTGACTAACCGCATGATGCATACCAACTAAAAACTTGTCAGAAACACTCTTATTCTTCTTCGCAAGCGGCGAACTCATACTCCCTCCAGGCTGATCTCAGCTCACACTAACAGCAATACCCAAACAAATTAGCGCAGAACCACACCAAATTTTCCAGCTAACTGCATCACCAAGCATCCAGTGGGCTAAAACAGGAACCAGGAAAAATGATAAGCCGAAAAACGAAAAGGCTCTCGGCAAAGGCACTCGAGAGAGAACATATATCCATAAAACCATAGCCAACCCATAAACAAGCAAAGCTAAAGTTAACCGCCCATGAATAGCCACCTCCCAACCAAACCACTGAGAAGAAGTTTCGACCCTCGAGGCCGCATGCCTGATCATGACCTGCCCCAAAGAGACCATAAAAACGACACACAAACAGAATAGCACATCAATTATACGCATCTGGCTCCAACGTACTTATATCCCTGCGCCCCTCAAAAGGAAGACGGCATGCAAACATTTCAACATCACCTGCCCATGTCGCTATATTACCAATAACTGAGTCAACAGCCTGTCGCTCAAGAAAATAATAAATATCCCCAGATCTCATATTAATACCCAAGGTCATATCATACTTCCCGTACAGCCTAACCCATAGATCGGAACCACCTTCAACTGGCGGAGATCGTGGAGAAAAAATATCGGGGCATTTTTCCTCATAAGCATCCATAATCACTCGTGCAAGCTCTCTTCTCTCCGCCAACGCAGATGAAGATTCAACACCAACCGCCTTACAGTAGCCCAAATTCCGGACATAAGGCTTTCTCAACCATTTATTAAAAAACAAATCACTAGGAGGCATATCATTAAAATGCATAACCCCACAGTCACCAGACAATAATCTTAGCCCTAATCTATCTACCAAAAAATCATACCTATCAACAAGAGCCAAAGGCACACTCTCTATCTTTTCGCTCGAGTCATGCATTTTAAATATAACGTAAATTTTGTCAGAAAACCTTTCCTTTAAGCTCAAAAATCTATCCCAACCAGCCCCATCATTTTTAATCGACAGCAGACCAATAGGGTTCGTAAAAGATGATTCCGGATGAAGGTGCCTTACGACATAAGATTCCGACGAAGGTCCAACTGACACCATTAAAACGGGATCAGAACTCAGCTCTTTTGAAACATCCGCTGACAGCCATGTGCCTGACCACTGCATGGAGTTCCACCGAGGGTTTCCCGCACTAATCACTGCCATAACCTGAAGAACACAGAGAGTAACAACAGATAAACTCACATAACGAGTAGGTAAGACCCTCCGCGCCAACATATAAAAAGCCAAACCAAGAAGCAAGAAAACAGGTGTAGCGTAACGTCCATTACCCGAGGTTGCCTGCCAGAGAATCAATGAAACTAAAAAGAACAGCCAGAAACGGAACTCGCTACCAGCCATACTTTCTCGCGTAACAGGCCATTTATTAAATCTCAAAAAAACAGCAAGAAAACACCTCCAAGCAAGCAAAATCAGAAACAAAACAAACAACAAAAAAACCATTAAAGGCCGAAAGTCTGGCGCAATAATTTCAGCATAAACCCAGCTTTCAAACTTCACCACATCAAAAGGAAAAAACAAAAAATCCAAAAAACTCTGAGGAACAAACCGATGATACTCTATGGCTTGATGAGAAAAAAAATCAGACTTAAAAATATTGTTAAATACTGGAAAAACAGGGCTTCCAAACTCACTCCACAACGCCCAACCCCAAAAAAAATAAAGCATTAAAAAGCCTGCAACACCACAAACCCCACAACAGAAAGCATATTTAATCACACTCCGCGCCGAGAGCTCTTGACTAGCAAAAATAGCTGACAAAAACAAACCCACAGCAAATACTGCGTTTGTCAGTTTGAGCGCCGTTGCAGCCCCCGCCAAAAAACATGCAAAGCCCACAGCCTTTAAATTAGTTCTTGATACCACCAGCCATAAAGCAGCCATAACCAAGGGCGTAGTTAATGGATCAACAAAAGTACTACCGAGCTGCCCTATAAACACCGAAGACATTGACCCTAAAACAACAAGAATCAGAGCCATAACCGCACCAATTTTCTTCCTCTCTCCTGAAACCTCTTTACACACAAGATACAAGAAGAACAAATTTAGCGACTGAACCAGCGATATCACAGAGGCAATTAACACACTATGAGCATCTAACGACAGCATCAAGCCAAGTAAATAAAATGGCAGAGGATTCAAATACCCTTGGTAGCCCGCAGCAAAAAAATCTCGCTCCAAACGATCTTGCAAATAAAACAAACTTGCATAATCATGATAATTAAAATAATCCCAATTAAGGTCACGACCTATCAACAACGCAACAACTATACAGCCTAACCCAACCACACCCCCAACAAGCAGAAGTTCAAAACCTCCAAAACCACTACGCGGACGCATCTTCATAGCACTCCACGTCATAGCCAGAAGAATACAAAATTCTCTCGGCAGGCCGCCCTAAACTTAATAGTCCGTAAAAAAAAGAAGCGAACAACAACTGCCCCCCAGAAACCATCAAACATACTGCAGGAATAACTACCCGCATACCGTGCTTTGGATCAAAATTTCCATATCCTGTCGCGTCCCACGCATAAACAGCACCTAGAGACAGCAGCAACCCAGCAAAGAAACACAAAGAACCTATAATGACGCCTTTTTCGAGTGAAACCCACTTATTAACGCAGTCAAACTTCTGACTAGACGGCAACAACCCCCTATCTACAGAAAACACCTTGGCCAAAATAGCGAACAGCGTAAGCTGAAGACCTATTATGGAGGCAGAAGCCCCATAAAGCATGGTATGAATGTCGAATACAACACTACCAAATCTTATATCACTTTTAACCAACATAAGTTGAGTAATAAAACCCAAAAATAGTAAACCAACACCAGGATAAAAAAACAACCAACGCGGACTAAGGAGCAACAAGAATCTCAGATGTCTCCATCCGTCACGCCATGTCCTAAGGTGCGGTGAACGATCACGACCATCAGGTGAAAGGGTTGTCGGAACCTCAGTGATTTTCAACGAATTCAGCGAGGCCTTGACTACCATTTCGCTAGCAAACTCCATCCCCCGGCAATTTAACTCTAATGAACGGATTGCATCTCTATCGAATCCTCTAAGCCCACAATGAAAGTCTCGAACAGGTGCCTTAAAGAGAAAACGACCAATAAAACTAAGAACAGGATTCCCGAGATACTTGTGCAAAAACGGCATTGCACCGGGCTCAATACCGCCATCGAAACGGTTGCCCATAACTAGTTGATACCCTCTCCTTAAAGCATCAACAAAAAACTCTAGCTCAGAGAAGTCATAGCTATCATCCGAGTCACCCATAATAACGTACCGGCCGCGAGCACTATTTATCCCTCCAAGCAGAGCAGCTCCGTAGCCTCTTTCTGCTACCTGAATAACCCTGGCGCCCATTTTTCCAGCCAGATTTTGAGATCCATCTGTTGAACCATTATCGGCGACTAATACTTCGCCATCTATTCCTGTTCGCTCAAGAAAATCACGGGCCTTACGAATACAAGATTCAAGAGTCATTGCCTCATTCAAGCAAGGCATCAAAATGGTCAGCTCCATGATAACAAAACCCTTTTACTTTTCTCATAAGAAAAGAGCGGCAATAGCCGCTCTTTTCTAAAACTCTGTAGATTAACCGCGGCACGATCCTGGGCGATATTGTGCAGGAATAGAGCCATCACATACCCAACGCGCAACTGTGCCACCAGGGGTCACAGCAGTAGTCCCGGTGTCAGCATAAGGAGTCAGTGTAATATTTTGACCATCAATCCCTGTAGCAATGTTCTGAGCGGTAACAGTAATTTGACCCGAGCCATCAGTGGCCACACTGGCAACATACTGAGAAGGCGAGGTTGAGGATTCACATCCCCACGCATTTGCACCAGGCAACGTACTACCAGTTGAACTTTGGACAACTTCAGTGATTGTGGTCCGGCATGCCGAAGCAGCCAGAATCACCTCAGAAACCTTTGCGCGTCGTGTATAGTCCTGATAAGCCGGCAGCGCGATAGCAGCCAGAATACCGATGATCGCAACCACGATCATCAGTTCGATCAAAGTAAAGCCTTTTTGAGCCTTCATTATCATCAACTCCTTAACATTATAAGAACAGCCTGTTGGCTACACGGATAAAAGCACAGTCCGTGCCAGGCTCATTATTCCACTCGCAACCTGCTGTTGTTAGCCAGTATTTTGTGACTTACATCAAGGTTCCAGGCTTTATCCCGCCCTATATACCGCACTACCATCACCACAAACCTGTCAAGCAACGCCAAAAAGTGACAAATTTTGTCAGCTAGTGACGTAACACTCATCCGGGAGGCGGGAGCATCCGCTCCCGCAGCAACCCCGCTGCATCCCCGACCTGGAGCAGATGCTCCAGGCTCCCAGGAAAGCGTTGACTGCTGATAATTCGGTGTGGATCGCTCCCACGCTTTATATGGGAACGGTCTAATTCAAACTTTCCCTAAATCGTCTGTGCAACTGCGGGAACAAGTGCTCTGCATACCAAAGTGGGACACCAGCATAAATGGTCCGAGATTTAGGCGTCGGCGCCTCCACTACACCGCAACTGATTAGTGCCGACAACTGCTGGGTAGCCAACCGGTCACCCATTCCAGTAAAGCGCTTGAAAACCGCCCTCTCCATTTCGCCCCGCTCAAAGAGCACCTGTAGAGGTTGCGCACATTCAGCCTTCACTCCGGCCTTGCGGAACTGATCAGCATAAGCAATGGCCCGTTCAATTGATTCCCCCAGGGTTTCCATGGCCAATGCCGATTCAACGTAACTCATCTGATCCAGGCTAACGTCAATCATGAACTCAATGAACTCGCACAGGGCAGACTCTGATAGTTGACCTCGACCATCAAGATCCCCCTTGCGCGGAGCATCCGCCGCCGCGAGCAGGCGCAGGTAATCGCTCTGACGTTTCGCCAGGCCACGGGAGAGAGACCAGAGTGGTGAGGCAAGATCCAGGTACTGCAAATGCAAGTGAGTACACAGGCGTGCCACCCGTCCATTGCCATCAGGGAATGGGTGAATAAACGCCAGCCGATGGTGGCAAGCCATCGCGGCTATCAGTCGGTGTGTGGTATCGGGATACCGTCCGTACGCCTCGGCAAGACGCGCCAGCATTGATTCTATGGTATCGGATGCCGGTGCCCGGTGCCGACCAACTACAACCTCGCGACCACTTACGCTGCGCAAGTCACCCGGCACCATGACAAAACCGTCAGCAAGCGTCAGGTCATTATCAGCGGCTTGGGCAAACAGCTCTCTATGCAGGGCAACAATCAAAGGTTGCGAGAACATTTCGGCCCATACCGGCCTCTGCTCAGCCAAGCGCTGTTCAAACTCACCTTGAACAACCATGTGCTCAACCCCAAGCTCCCATAACCGCTCGTTGTTTCTGGCTGACCGGCGTTCGGCCAGGTCCGCAGGCTCTGTGTGCTGCCCCTCGATCAGGTTCGTGTAATAGCTGTTGGTGATTTGCAACAAGCGGCCAAGCTCAGCGCGGGTATGCGACCCTACCAGCACAGATAGGCGCTCAGACGCCCTGATCATGCGCTCCACGCCAAGCTTCATCGGTTCGGTCCAGCCCTCCTCTCTCGGCATGCAGGGCTCAATCCAGTGCTTTCCACGCATCAAACCGTCATCAGGCATAGCAACACACGCTCCAAGCGCTATATTTATGCGGATTTTTTTGCGGACATCCTGAAACCGCCAACAATTAAAACAGCCTTGATATATATAGTGTTTTATTAATAAAAAGCAAACGTCATACAATTAAAAGCTAATAATTATGCGGATTTTTTTGCGCATTCCAGCACCAGGCAGAACTGCGTGATTACTTAATAGCCGCAACCATTGGGTAGGAGCGGCCTGCGGCCGCGAAGGGGTGCCGGTGATTGCACAGCCCATTCGCGCTCGCAGAGCGCTCCTACCGGTGGTGTGCCGGTGCTGCGGTGTGCCGGTGGGCTGACTTGGGAGGCGGGAGAATCCAGGCGACGCTCCCCAGGCCAGGCACAAAACTCCGAGCAACTGGCTGAACCCGGAGCGCTTCGGCAGGTGTTCCCATGCTTTCCAAGTACTAACCTGGTATATACTCAGTACATAACTGATATACGGAGACAGCGCATGAGCACAAAAGCCGTTTTCACGCTGAAGCTGGAACCCGAGCTGCGTGACGCCTTCATGGCCGCAACCATGGAGGAAGACCGGCCTGCATCTCAGGTCGTACGCGAGTTAATGCGCGAATACCTTGAACAGCGCCGCAAAGCCCGAGAATACGACGAATACCTGCGCCAGAAGGTGGAGACTGCGCGCACCTCAATGCGAGCAGGACGGGGTCGATCAAATGATGAGGTTGAAGCCACCTTTGCAGCCAAACGTCGCCAGGCCATAGCGGAGCAGGCGTGAGAGTCATCTGGACTCCTGAAGCAGAACAGGATCGCGCCGACATCTGGGATTACATCGCCTCCGACAACCCTGTTGCCGCTGTTGGCATGGATGACTTATTCAGCGCTGCTGCAGCCCGCCTGGCCACAAGTCCAATGATAGGTAAAGCAGGCTTGATTCCAGGGACGCGCGAACCGATACCGCATGAAAGCTATCGATTAGTGTATGAGACTGACGACGATACGGTCTGGATACTCAGCTTGGTTAGCACCGCAAAACAATGGCCTCCGGTATAGAAAGCCGTCTTGCACAAAACTCCGGGCAGTTGGCTGAACCCTCAAGTTGAATGACTACTTTTTTGGGTAGGAGCGGCCTGCGGCCGCGAAGGGGTGCCGGTGATTGCACAGCCCATTCGCGCTCGCAGAGCGCTCCTACCGGCGGTGTGCCGGTGGGAACGATCTAAAGCACCCGGCTCCCGCACGGACTAACGGGCTGGCAAGCCTACTGGTTCGCTTTTTTGGCCTATTGCTGTGTGCAGCGCTCTTGCGCTGTACTATAGTCCGCACATAACCCTACAAACTGTACCGAGACACGTCGTACCTTATGGAAACCCCTGTGCTCTCCGGGCTGGCCCGGCGTATTGTTCAAGTCGAGCTGCTTGACCCCCAGGTCGCCAGCAAAGCCAGTAAACAGGCCCACCAGGACAAGATCCCGCTGATCACCTATCTGGTGCAGAACAAGCTGGCCAACCCCCGTGACCTGGCTATGGTCTGCGCCGAGGAATTCGGCTACCCCTATTTCGACCTTGTCTCGCTAGACAAGGAAAGCCAGCCACCCCAGGATCTGGTCAGCGAAAAGCTGGTGCGCCAGCACAATGTACTGCCGCTGTTCAAGCGCGGCTCACGGCTTTACCTGGCACTGAGCGACCCAACCAACCAGCAGGCGCTGAGCGACATCCAGTTTCATACCGGGCTGATGACTGATGCTGTCATTGTTGAAGACGACAAACTGCACAGCGCCATCGACAAGTATCTGGACAGCCCTACCGGCGGGCTCGGCGACATGTCCGATGCCGATCTGGACAATCTGGACGTACAAGTTGGCAAGGATGAAGATAAAGGTGAGGCAACAGACGGTGCCGACGATGCGCCGATCGTGCGCTTCGTCAACAAGATGCTGCTGGATGCCATTCGCATGGGCTCATCGGATTTGCACTTTGAACCCTATGAAAAGCTCTATCGGGTGCGCTTTCGTACCGATGGCGTACTGCACGAGATGGCCAAGCCACCGGTACAGCTGGGAGTGCGTATTGCTGCCCGCCTGAAGGTCATGTCAGCCATGGACATGGCCGAGCGGCGCAAACCCCAGGACGGCCGGATCAAGATGAAGATTTCCAAGACCAAGGCTATCGATTTCCGGGTCAACACCCTGCCCACGCTGTGGGGCGAGAAGGTGGTGTTGCGTATTCTCGACTCGGACAGCGCCAAAATGGGTATCGACTCGCTGGGTTATGAGGAAGACCAGAAACAGATGTATCTGGATGCCCTGGCCAAGCCCCAGGGCATGATCCTGGTTACCGGCCCGACCGGCTCGGGCAAGACCGTTTCCCTTTATACCGGCCTGAATATTCTCAATACCATGGAGCGCAATATTTCCACTGCCGAAGACCCAGTGGAAATCAACCTTGAAGGCATCAACCAGGTCAACGTCAATCCCAAGCAGGGCCTGGACTTTGCCCAGGCCCTGCGCGCCTTTCTGCGTCAGGACCCGGATATCATCATGGTCGGCGAGATCCGCGACCTGGAAACGGCGGAAATCGCCATCAAGGCAGCCCAGACCGGGCACATGGTAATGTCTACCCTGCACACCAACAGCGCGGCAGAAACCCTGACCCGCCTGCGCAACATGGGTGTGCCTTCTTTCAACATTGCTACCTCGGTCAACCTGATCATCGCCCAGCGCCTGGCACGGCGACTGTGCAAAAGTTGCAAGAAACCGATGGAGGTGCCACGTGACACATTGCTGGCCGAAGGCTTTACTGAACAACAGATAGATGCCGGGTTGACCATTTATGGTCCGGTAGGCTGTGAAAATTGCAAGGATGGATACAAGGGCCGTGTCGGGATTTATGAAGTAGTTAAAATAACGCAGGCCATGCAACGTATTATCATGGAAGAAGGTAATTCCATTCAGATTTCGGATGTCGCCCAAAGCGAAGGCTTCCGCGACCTGCGCCAGTCAGCCCTGCAGAAAGTACAGCAGGGCGTGACCAGCCTGGCGGAAGTCAACCGAGTGACCAAGGACTAAGTCATGGCGCAACAAGCAGCAGTCAAAAAGCCTGTCACAGCCAAAAAGGCCAAAGAAGAAAAAGTCTACGCCTACAAGTGGGAAGGCAAGGACCGCAAGGGCACCAAGGTGACCGGCGAGATGCAGGGCGCCAACGCCGCGCTGATCAAGGCGCAACTGCGCAAGCAGGGTGTACTGGTCACCAAGGTGAACAAGAAGTCTGGCCTGTTCAGCAAGCGCGCCAAGCCGATCAAGCCGCTGGATATCGCCTTTTTTACTCGCCAGTTGGCCACCATGATGGAAGCCGGAGTGCCAATTATCCAGGCTTTCGAGATCATTGCCGAGGGCGCGGAAAACCCCAACCTGGCCAAGCTGGTCAACGATATCAAGGTTGATGTAGCCGCCGGCAACACCCTGGCCGACTCGCTACGCAAATACCCTAAGTATTTCGACGACCTGTTCTGTAACCTGGTGCAGTCTGGTGAGCAGTCGGGCCGGCTGGAATCGCTGCTTGACCGCATCGCCACCTACAAGGAAAAGACCGAAGCGCTCAAGGCCAAAATCAAAAAGGCCATGACCTATCCGATTGCAGTTATCGTCGTGGCGGTTATCGTTACCGCGATTCTGTTGCTCAAGGTGGTGCCACAGTTCAAGGAGGTATTCTCCAACTTTGGCGCCGAGTTGCCAGCCTTTACCCTGTTTGTCATCGGGCTATCGGAGTGGCTGCAATCCTGGTGGTTCATTCTGCTGGTTGGCTTTATCGCGATCGGTTTCGCCTATAAGCAGATCCACTTTCGCTCCAAGCCGTTCCGTGATGCTCAGGACCGCGCCCTGCTTAAAGCTCCAGTCGTTGGCGATATCATTTATCAGGCTGCCGTAGCACGCTATGCCCGCACCCTATCGACCACCTTCGCCGCTGGTGTACCGCTGGTCGATGCCCTGGATTCGGTCGCCGGCGCCGCCGGCAACGTGGTGTTCTATAACGCAGTCATGAAGATCAAGGATGACGTATCCGCCGGCACCCAGCTCAACTTCGCCATGCGCACCACCAATGTATTCCCCTCATTGGCGGTACAGATGGCCGGCATTGGTGAAGAGTCCGGCTCGCTGGATGAAATGCTGGAAAAGGTCGCCGACTACTACGAGGCCGAGGTGGACAACAAGGTCGATAACCTCACCACTCTGCTCGAACCGCTGATCATGTCTGTTCTGGGCATTCTGGTGGGCGGCCTGATCATCGCCATGTACCTGCCGATCTTCCAGCTGGGCGCCGTCGTCTAATATGCCGCTTCTCGATTATCTGGCCAGCCATGTGCTGGCCTTTGTTTTGCTCTGCGGGCTGTTCGGGCTGATTGTTGGCAGCTTCCTTAATGTGGTGATTCATCGCCTGCCCGTCATGCTTGAGCGCGATTGGCGCCGGCAATGCCAGGAAATGCTCGAACCCGAGGTTGAACAGCCACCACTGCCAACCTACAACCTGATTCTGCCGCATTCACACTGCCCGCACTGCCAGAGCGAAATCAAACCCTGGCAGAATCTGCCGGTAATCAGCTACCTGATTCTGCGCGGCCGCTGCGGCCACTGTAAGGAGCGCATCAGCCCTCGCTATCCGCTGGTGGAGCTGCTGACCGGCGGGTTATCGATGCTGATAGCCTGGCAGCTCGGCTTCGGCTGGGCCGCCGCCGCCATGCTGCTGCTGACCTGGGCACTGATCAGCCTCAGCCTTATCGATGCCGACACCCAGTTGCTGCCCGATGTAATAGTGCTGCCAATGCTGTGGCTGGGCCTGATCGTCAACAGCTTTGGCCTGTTCACCGATCTGGGCACTGCCCTGTGGGGTGCGGTACTTGGCTACCTGAGCCTGTGGTCGGTGTACTGGCTGTTCAAGCTGGTGACCGGCAAGGAAGGCATGGGCTATGGCGACTTCAAGCTGCTGGCCATGCTCGGCGCCTGGGGCGGCTGGCAAGTGCTGCCCCTGACCATTCTGCTGTCTTCGCTGGTAGGCGCCATTCTCGGCATCATCATCCTCAAGACCCGCGGCCAATCCAACACCACCCCCCTCCCCTTCGGCCCCTACCTGGCCATTGCCGGCTGGATTGCGTTGATCTGGGGTGACACAATAACCAGTGGATATCTCAAGTTCGCTGGATTTTAATTGCATGATTATTGGCCTGACCGGCGGCATTGGCAGCGGCAAGAGTGCCGCCGCCGATCGCTTTGCCCAAGCTCACGGCATCCATGTGGTGGATGCCGATCTCAAATCCCGCGTAGTGGTCGAGCCCGGGCGGCCGGCGCTGGGGCAGATTGTCGACCGCTTTGGCGACGCGATTCTGCTCGATAGCGGCGAACTGAACCGTGCGGCGCTGCGGGAGAAAGTGTTTGCCGAACCGGCCGAGCGGCGCTGGCTGGAGGCTTTGCTGCACCCGCTGATCCGCGAAGAGATCACCTCTGATCTTAGCCGGGCAGAATCACCCTACGCTCTACTGGTTTCCCCTTTGCTGGTGGAGTCCGGCCAACACCAGATGGCTCAGCGCATTCTGGTCGTCGATGTGCCGGAAGCCCTGCAAATCGCCCGGACAACCCAGCGTGATCAGGTGCCTGAGACCCAGGTTCGCGCCATCATGCAGGCTCAGGCTCAGCGTGAGGAACGCCTGCGCCACGCCCACGATGTGATCAGCAACGACCGCGATCTGGCGGCGCTGCATGCTCAGGTCGATGCCCTGCACCAACGTTATCTGGCACTGACCCAAGGAGCCCATGCATGACCCTGACCGTCGAGTGCCCAACTTGCAAGGCGCCCGTTACCTGGGACGACAATTTCCCTGACCGGCCGTTCTGTTCGGCCCGCTGCCGCCTGATCGATCTCGGCGCCTGGGCTGCGGAGGAACATGTCATCACCGGCAAGGACGACGATGAGCATGATGTGTTTTCCGAAGACTTGCCCGAGCGTTAGGGAGCATCCTGGCAGTACACCCTTATTCAACGTCATTGCGAGGCGCAAAGCACCGTGGCAATCCACCACCCCTGGATTGCCACGGGCCTGCGGCCCTCGCAATGACGGGGAGGTACTGTGGTCGGGACGTACACCAGACACCACTCTCCCCCGCTCCGTCATTGCGAGGAGCGCAGCGACGCGGCAATCCACCACACCGGGATTGCCACGGGCCTACGGCCCTCGCAATGACGGGGAGGTACTGTGGTCGGGACGTACACCAGACACCACTCTCCCCCGCTCCGTCATTGCGAGGAGCGCAGCGACGCGGCAATCCACCACATTGGGATTGCCACGGGCCTAAGGCCCTCGCAATGACAGTGTTGTTATTCTTCAGAGGCTCCCTCAGTGAAACGCATACATGTCATGGCCGCCGTAATCCGCAATGCGGCGGGGCAGATCCTTATCGCCAAACGCCCGGACGATGCCCATCAGGGTGGTTTATGGGAGTTTCCTGGCGGCAAGCTGGAGACTGGCGAAGATCGCGCTACCGGGTTGCGCCGGGAGCTGCTGGAAGAGCTTGGTATCAGTGTGACTCAGGCCCGTCCGCTGATCGATATTCGTCACGACTACCCTGACAAGTCGATACGCCTGGATGTGTGGCTGGTGACCGGGTTCAACGGTGAAGCCCATGGCGCCGAGGGCCAGCCGGTGTGCTGGGTTGCGCCTTCGGAGCTGGGCAACTACAGCTTTCCAGCCGCCAATGCTCCTATCGTGCAGGCTGCCCAGTTGCCCGAGCGTTATCTGATTACCCCTGACATGGCTGACGAAGGCGCGCTGTTCGCTGGATTGGAACAGGCTGTTGAGAACGGGATCAAGCTGGTGCAACTGCGCCAGACCCAGCTTGCTGAGCGAGAGTATCAGGCCCTGGCCGAGCGGGTGCTGGTTCGGTTTGGCGAACGGTTCGACTGGCTGTTAAAGGGTAACGAGCCCCCAGAGTATCCCGGCGTTGGCTGGCATCTGACCGCACGGCAGTTGCGTGAGTTGAACGGCAATGGCGCATTCGCGGCCGCGGGCCGCTCCTACCCCCCTTCAAGTAGGAGCGCCTTGCAGGCGCGAAACAAAGGTGGCTGGCTGGCTGCGTCCTGTCACACTGCCGAGGAATTGTTGCTGGCGGAAACACTGGGGGTGGACTTTGTCACGCTGTCGCCGGTACTGCCAACGCTCAGTCATCCGGACGCTGCTGGACTGGGCTGGGAGGCTGCTCAGGCGCTGATCGGCCGTATCAATAAGCCGGTCTATCTGTTGGGCGGGATGAGCCCAGAGCGGCTACCTGAGGCTTTTGATGCCGGCGCACAAGGGATCGCTGGGATTCGGGGGTTGTTTTAACCCGGGAGGCGGGAGCATCCGCTCCCGCAGCGGACCACTCTGTAACACTTGCCTGGAGCAGATGCTCCAGGCTCCCAGGAAATCCCCCCAGGAAACCAGCATCCGCATCACCCCACCTGCACGACCCGCAATTCCTTGGGCATGCTGAATACGATGTTTTCTTCCCGCCCGGCCAGCTCTTCGGCACCGCTGGCTCCCCATTCATGCAAACGGGCGATGACTTCACGCACCAGCACATCAGGCGCGGAAGCCCCGGCAGTGACACCGACGTTGTTGACGCCCTCAAGCCAGTCACGCTGGATTTCATCGGCGCCATCGATCAGATAGGCCGGCGTACCCATACGCTCGGACAGCTCGCGCAGGCGGTTGGAGTTGGAGCTGTTGGGGCTGCCGACCACCAGAACCAGTTCGCATTCCGCCGCCAGTTGCTTGACCGCATCCTGACGATTCTGGGTGGCGTAGCAAATATCGTCCTTGCGCGGCCCATCAATGGCCGGGAAGCGCGCGCGCAGGGCATCGATCACCCGGGCGGTATCATCCATCGACAGGGTGGTCTGGGTCACAAAGGCCAAACGCTGCGGGTCACGCACCTGCAGGCTGGCAACGTCTTCTTCGTCCTCGACCAGATAGATCGCGCCGCCGTTGCTGGCGTCGTACTGACCCATGGTGCCCTCGACTTCAGGGTGCCCGGCATGGCCGATGAGAATGCATTCACGGCCATCACGGCTGTAGCGGGCAACCTCCATATGCACCTTGGTCACCAGCGGGCAGGTGGCATCAAACACCTTGAGGCCGCGGTCAGCCGCCTGCTTGCGCACAGCCTGGGACACGCCGTGGGCGCTGAAGATGACGATCACATCATCCGGCACCTGATCGACTTCCTCGACGAACACCGCACCGCGGCTGCGCAGATCCTCGACCACGAACTTGTTGTGCACCACTTCATGGCGCACATAGATCGGTGGGCCGAAGACTTCCAGGGCGCGGTTGACGATCTCGATGGCGCGGTCGACACCGGCACAAAAACCACGGGGATTGGCCAGTTTGATCTGCATGGGGGCCTCAGGGCTGAAACGGAGAAAGGTCTGAGGATTATATCAGGGTTGGGGCGTGGGTTTTCCAGCACAAGCTGCCGCGTAACGCTTGCTGGGAGGCGGGAGCATCCGCTCCCGCTGCGAAGCCCGCTGCATCCCCGACCTGGAGCAGATGCTCCAGGCTCCCAGGGAAAGCATCTGTGCTACCTGCGGGCCTCACTGCGGGCCGATCCTGGGAGGCGGGAGCATCCGCTCCCGCTACAAAGCTCGCTGCATCCCCGACCTGGAGCAGATGCTCCAGGCTCCCAGGAAACCCAAGCGCTGTGATCCGGGGCCACACCCTCAAGCGACGTCGAGGATCTCTACTTCGAAGGTCACTACCTTGCCGGCCAGCGGGTGGTTGAAGTCGATTTCAACCACAGTGTCGCTGACGCTCTTGACCACGCCGGGCATTTCACCGCCGGCAGCGTCCTGGAAGATGATCATCAGGCCCGGCTCAGGTTCCATGTCCTTGAAACCATCCCGTGGCATGGTCTGGATATTCTGCGGATTGCCCTGACCAAAGCCGCGCTCGGGCTCGATCTCGAAGCTGCGCTGATCGCCGGCCTTGAGTCCGAACAGGCTCTGCTCAAAGCCTGGCAGCAGGCTGCCGTCACCGACCTTGAAGGTTGCGGGTTTCTTGCCAACGGTAGTATCAACCACCTCTCCGCCGGGCAGTTTCAGGGTGAAATGCAGAGTAACCTGGCTGTCGTGAGTGATGCGGATGTCGGTCATGTACGGAACTCAAAATGTATTCGTTTGCTGACACCCCGGTAGGAGCGCCTTGCAGGCGCGAAGCGGAGCGGCGGGCGGTGATGACGCTTTCGCGGCCGCAGGCCGCTCCTACCAGGTTTAAGATGTTTTCTTGCGTGGCCAGAACATGTCGGCGATCAACAGCACCGCGCCGACGGTAATCGCGCTGTCGGCAATGTTGAAGGCCGGGAAGAACCAGCTCTGCTGCCAGTGCACCAGAATAAAGTCCACCACATGCCCATGCACTACGCGGTCATACAGGTTGCCCAGCGCGCCGCCCAGGATCAACGCCAGCGCCATGGCCTCCAGCCATTTTTCCCGGGCCAGCCGGGCCAGCCAGATCACCAGCAGCACGCTGACCCCCACCGCCACGGCGATGAAGAACCAGCGCTGCCAACCGCCGGAGTCGGCCAGGAAGCTGAACGCGGCGCCCGGGTTGTAGGCCAGAGTAAAACTGAACAACCCCGGAATCACCGGCACCTGCTGGTACATCTGCAACGTGCTGTCAGCCAGCCATTTGGTCGACAGGTCGAGGACGATCACCAGCGCCGACAACCACAGCCACAGCAAGCTGCCACGCTGGGTATCAGGCATGCTGACGCACCTCGCCAGCGCCGTCGATATTCTCGACACAGCGACCACAAATTTCCTCATGACCGGCATGCTGGCCGACATCCTCGCGGAAGTGCCAGCAGCGCACACACTTGCCGTGCCCGCTCTTGACCACCTTGAGCTTGAGCCCGGCCAGCTCGGTCTCAACCGCGTCACTGCCGGCCTCGGCCAGATCAGCCACGCCGGCGTAGGAGGTAATCAACACAAACCGCAGCTCATCGCCCAGTTTGGCCAGGGTCGCGGCCAGTGCGGGCTCGGCGTACAGGGTCACTTCGGCCTGCAGGTTACCGCCGATAACCTTGGCGTTGCGCTGATTTTCCAGCTCTTTGTTGACCGCCGCCTTGACTTCGATCACTTGGTCCCAAAACGTCCGACCCAGTTCGGCATCAGCCGGCAAGGCAGTCAGCCCCTGATACCAGGTGTTGAGCATCACCGACTCATTGCGCTCGCCCGGCAGGTATTGCCAGATTTCTTCGGCAGTGAACGCCAAAATCGGGGCAATCCAGCGCACCAGAGCTTCGGCGATGTGGTACATGGCGCTCTGGCAGGAGCGACGCGCCACGCTGTCGGTCTGGGTGGTGTACTGACGATCCTTGATGATGTCGAGGTAGAAACCGCCCAGCTCCTGCACGCAGAAGTTGTGCACTTTCTGATAGACGTTCCAGAACTTGTAGCTGTCGTAGGCTTCAACGATCTCCTGCTGCAGGCGCAGGCTGTAATCGACTGCCCAGCGATCCAGATCGAGCATCTGCTCAGGCGCCAGCAGGTCGCGGGCCGGATCGAAGCCATTGAGGTTCGACAACAGGAACCGCGCCGTATTGCGGATCCGCCGATAGGCATCGGCACTGCGCTGGAGGATCTGCTCGGACACCGCCATTTCAGCCGAATAGTCGGTGGATGAAACCCATAGCCGCAGAATATCGGCGCCCAGGGTATCGTTGACCTTCTGCGGGGCAATGGTGTTGCCCAGCGACTTGGACATCTTGCGGCCGTTTTCGTCGACGGTGAAACCGTGGGTCAGCAGTGCACGATAGGGCGCATGGCTGTCGATCGCACAGCCAGTCAGCAAGGAGGAATGGAACCAGCCGCGATGCTGGTCCGAGCCTTCCAGATAAAGGTCGGCGCGCGGGCCCTGCTCATGCCCCATCGGGTGCGAGCCGCGCATCACGTGCCAGTGTGTGGTGCCGGAGTCGAACCAGACATCCAGGGTGTCGCTGATCTTGTCGTACTGGGCCGCTTCGTCACCCAGCAGTTCGACTGCATCCAGGTTGAACCAGGCATCGATACCGCCCTGCTCGACCCGCTGCGCCACCTGCTCGATCAGCTCGACAGTGCGCGGGTGCAGCTCACCGGTTTCCTTATGCAGGAAGAATGGGATCGGTACGCCCCAGTTGCGCTGACGCGAGATACACCAGTCAGGGCGCCCGGCAATCATATTGTGCAGGCGCTGCTTGCCCCACTCGGGCACGAACTTGGTTTGCTCAATAGCCTTGAGCGCGCGCTGGCGCAGGGTTTCACCATTGCCGACCTCGACATCCATGCCGACAAACCACTGGGCAGTGGCCCGGTAGATCAGCGGAGTTTTATGCCGCCAGCAGTGCATGTAGCTGTGGGTGATGGTCTCATGCTTGAGCAACGCACCGAGTTCTTCCAGCTTGGCAACGATACTGGGGTTGGCCTTCCAGATGAACTGGCCGCCAAAGAACGGCAGGTCACTGGCGTAGACGCCGTTGCTCTGCACCGGCGTGAGAATGTCGTCATTGCTCATGCCGTGCTGCTTGCAGGTGCGGAAGTCGTCTTCACCGTAGGCCGGGGCCGAGTGCACCACGCCAGTACCGGCGCCCAGTTCGACATAGTCGGCCAGATAGACCGGTGACAAACGCTCGTAGAGCGGATGACGGAAGCGGATCAGGTCCAGCGCCGCACCGGCGCAGGTGCCAAGCACCTGACCTTGCAGGCCGTAGCGCTCCAGACAGGCCTCGACCAGCTCCTCAGCCAGTACCAGCAAGCGCTCGCCGGTATCGACCAACGCATAGTTGAATTCAGGATGAACGTTCAGCGCCTGGTTGGCCGGAATGGTCCAGGGCGTGGTGGTCCAGATCACGATCGCCGCTGGCTTGGGCAGGGCATCCAGACCAAAGGCCGCAGCCAGCTTGTCGGCATCTTCGATGGCGAAGGCCACGTCGATAGCGTCGGACTTTTTGTCCTGGTATTCGACCTCAGCCTCGGCCAGCGCCGAGCCACAGTCAAAGCACCAGTTAACCGGCTTCAGCCCCTTGAACACAAAGCCCTGCTCGACCATCTTGCCCAGTGCTCGGATCTCACCGGCTTCGTTGGCGTAATTCATGGTCAGATAGGGACTGTCCCAGTCACCCAGCACACCCAGGCGAATGAAATCGGCTTTCTGCCCCTCGACCTGCTCGGCGGCATAGGCGCGGCTCAGCTCACGGGTCTTGCCGGGCTCCAGATGTTTGCCATGCAGGGTTTCGATCTTGTGTTCGATCGGCAGACCGTGACAGTCCCAGCCCGGCACGTAGGGGGCATCGAACCCGGACAGGGTCTTGGAGCGGACAATCATGTCCTTGAGGATCTTGTTGACCGCGTGACCGATATGAATACTGCCGTTGGCGTAGGGCGGGCCATCATGCAGGATGAACTGCGGACGGCCCTGGCTAACCTCGCGAATACGCTGGTACAGGCCATCGAGACGCTTGAGGGCTTCCGGCTCGCGGGTCGGCAGGCCGGCCTTCATCGGAAAATCCGTGGCGGGCAGATTCAGTGTCGCTTTGTAGTCGGTCATCTCGGTCCAGGCTCTTTATCGGTTACAAGCCCCATCGGGCCCTGGCTGCGGCAAAATCAGCCTTGATCGCCGCCTGCAATGCGTCCAACGAGTCAAACCGTTGTTCGTCGCGCAGTTTTTCATGAAACATCACGGTCAGGGTGCGACCGTACAGGTCGCCGGCGAAGTCGAACAGATGGACTTCCAGGTGCGGGCGGCCATCACCCTCGACCGTAGGGCGGGTGCCAATATTGGCCACCCCTTTGAGCAACACCCCATCCAGCACGGTGCTGACCCGGTACACCCCGTTGAGAGGCGCACGCAGACGCTTGAGCTGAATGTTGGCGGTCGGCGCGCCAAGCTGGCGGCCAAGCTTTTGACCATGCAGAACACGGCCAGTGATGCTGAATGGACGACCCAGCAGACGCTCGGCCTGGGAAAAGTCGCCGCTGTCGAGCACTTCGCGGATACGGGTACTGCTGATCCGCTCGCCGCCCTCGATAATGGTATTGGCCGCTTCCACGCTAAAACCGTGGCGCTGGCCGCTTTGCTCCAGATAGGCGAAATCGCCAGTGCGATCACAGCCAAAACGGAAGTCGTCACCAACCTCCAGGTGCCGGACCCCAAGCCCGTCGACCAGCACCTGCTGAACGAACTGTTCGGCACTGAGCTCACGCAGCCGCCGGTTGAACGCCAGGCACAACACCCGATCAACCCCCTGGGCTTCGAGCAGCTCCAGTTTGTCGCGCAGCCGGCTGATACGTGCCGGTGCCGCCTTGGGAGCAAAGAATTCGCGTGGTTGCGGTTCGAAAATCACCACGCAGCCCGGCAGCCCCAGGCGCTGGGAGTGCGCACGCAGGCGCTCAAGAATAGTCTGATGCCCGGCATGCACACCGTCGAAATTGCCGATGGTTGCCACACAGCCCCGATGCCGGGGCCGCAGGTTATGTAGGCCGCGGACCAGTTCCATAATGCTCGTTGCGTGGAGGGTGAATGAAACCCGGGAGTATACAGGGTTACGGGTTACAACCGCTACCGACGCGGCAGGTACGCATGGATCGCCACGGGCCTGTGGCCCTCGCGATGACGGGACACAGCAGCGCAGAGAGTATCAGCGGCGAATATGCCGCAGCCGCAACCCAGCCGCCAACAGCGCAGCAATATAGACCCCGCCTCCTGCGCAAACCAGCACGCTCATGTGCCAGACTTTCTGCTGCCAGCCCCAGGCCAGCCATTGCTCGACTGCCGGCGTCAGCCACAGCACTAGCGCCCCCATGGCGAAACAGGCCAGCAGCAGACGCACAGCGAACACCGGCCAGCCCGGCTGGGCCTGGAATACCCCAATCTTGCGCAGCCCCCACCACAGCAAGCCGGCATTGAGCAGCGCCGACAGCGAGGTAGCCAGCGCCAGGCCGACGTGCTTGAGCGGCCAGATCAGGATCAGGTTCAGCACCATGTTGGCGACCATGCAGACGATCGCGATCTTGACCGGGGTCTTGGTGTCCTGACGGGCAAAGTAGCCCGGCGCCAGCACCTTGATCAGCATAAAGGTCATCACCCCCACCGCATAGGCGCGCAACGCCGCCGCCGACTGCAGCACATCACGCTCGGTCATGGCGCCATAATGGAACAGCGTGGCAATCAACGGCTCAGCCAACAGCAGCAGCGCCAGTGCCGCCGGCACCCCGACCAGCAGCACCATGCGCACCGCCCAGTCCAGGGTTGCAGCAAAGGCCTTGGGGTCATCACCGGCATGCTGACGCGACAGCGCCGGCAAAATCACCGTGCCCACGGCAATGCCGAAGGCCCCCAGCGGCAGCTCGGACAGCCGGTCGGCGTAGTACAACCAGGAAATGCTGCCAGTCTGCAGAAAGGACGCCAGCACGGTATCCAGCATCAGGTTGATCTGGCTGACCGAGACCCCGAACAGCGCCGGAATCATCAGCGTCATGATCCGTTTGACGCCCTCATGCTTGCGGTCCGGGCGCGGCACCGGCAGCAGCCTGATCTGCGCCAGAAATGGCAACTGGAACAACAACTGCAGCACCCCGGCGATGAACACACCCCAGGCCAACGCCATGATCGGCTGATCGAAGTACGGCGTCAGGCACAGCGTGGCGCCAATCATGCTGAGGTTCAGCAGCACCGGGGTGAATGCCGGCACCGCGAAACGGTTGTAACTGTTGAGAATAGAGCCGCACAGCGCGGTCAGCGAGATCAGCAGCAGATAGGGGAAGGTAATCCGCAGCATGTCGGTCGCCAGCCCGAGTTTTTCGCTGTCGCCATGAAACCCTGGAGCAAACAGGGTGATCAGCACTGGCGCCCCGGCCACCCCCAGCGCGGTAATCCCCACCAGCGTCAGCCCCAGGGTGCCGGCGACCTTATCGACCAGCAGCTTGACCTCAGCCAGGCTGCGTTTGGTGCGGTACTCCGACAGCACCGGCACAAACGCCTGGGCAAAAGCGCCCTCAGCGAACAGCCGGCGCAAGAAGTTGGGGATTTTGAAAGCAATGAAGAAGGCGTCGGCTTCGGACTTGGAGCCGAAATAGTTGGCCACCACCACATCCCGGACCAGTCCCAGCACCCGCGACAACATGGTCATAAAGCTGACCACCAACCCAGAGCGCAGCAAGCCGGGAGCTTTGGCGTCGGGGGCAGGGTTGGGTGTGGTATCGGTCATCGGTGACTCATCCGGCAAAACCGCGATGATAGCCTGTGTGAAGGTATCCAGGGAGTATCTTTTGCCGGGAAGCGGCACCCCGGGAGGCGGGAGCATCCGCTCCCGCAGCAAGCTCGCTGCATCCCTGTCCTGGAGCAGATGCTCCAGGCTCCCAGGCAAACCCAAGTTCAGTACGCACAAAAAAGCCGGCTCAAGGCCGGCTTTTTCTACAACAAGCGAACGCGATCAGGCGGCTTCAGCCATGGCCTTGATGTGAGCGTTCAGGCGGCTCTTGTGGCGAGCGGCCTTGTTCTTGTTGATGATGCCCTTATCAGCCATACGGTCGATGACCGGCACAGCAGCGGTGTAGGCTGCCTTGGCTTTATCGAGGTCTTTGGCGTCGATGGCCTTGACCACGTTCTTGATATAGGTGCGGACCATGGAGCGCAGGCTGGCATTGTGGCTGCGGCGCTTCTCGGCCTGCTTGGCGCGTTTCTTGGCTTGAGGTGAGTTGGCCACCGTCGTGCTCCTCAGAAAAACAGATGAATTAGGTACAAATAAGGTCGCGTACTATGCCGTCAGGGTTGGCTAATGTCAAGCCCGAAACACAGCCTTAAACCAACACCAGGTTATCCCGATGCACCAATTCCGGCTCATCCAGATAACCCAGAATCCGGGAGATCGCCTCGGTCGGCTGACCGATGATTCTGGCGGCATCCTGGGCACTGTAGTTGACCAGCCCGCGCGCCACCTCGCGCCCGTCCGGACCGACACAGACGACCATTTCGCCGCGGCGGAAATTACCCTCTACAGCCTTGACCCCAACCGGCAGCAAGCTGCGACGCCCGGCAGTCAATGCCTTGACCGCACCTTCGTCGATCAGCAACCGGCCACGGGTCTGCAAGTGCCCGGCCAGCCACTGCTTGCGCGCAGCCAGCATACCCTTCTCCGGCAGCAGCAAGGTGCCCAGCACCTCACCGGCCTGCAGGCGCTCGATCACCCGCTCGATCCTGCCACCGACAATCACCGTGCCAGCCCCGGAACGTGCCGCCAGCCGCGCTGCACGCAGCTTGGTCAGCATGCCACCACGCCCCAGCGCCCCGGCGCTGCCACCGGCCATAGCGTCAAGCTTGGAATCATCGGCCATGGCCTGGGTAACCAGCTCGGCATCCGGATTGTTGCGCGGGTCGGCAGTAAACAACCCATCCCGGTCGGTCAGAATCACCAACAGATCGCCTTCGACCAGATTGGTGACCAGCGCCCCCAGGGTATCGTTGTCACCGAAGCGGATTTCATCGGTCACCACGGTATCGTTCTCATTGATCACCGGGATAACACCGAGATCCAGCAACGCCCGCAAAGTGCTGCGCGCATTCAGATAACGCTTGCGGTCCGACAAGTCATCATGGGTCAGCAGTACCTGCGCGGTCGACAGACCATGCGCCTGAAAGCTGGACTCCCAGGCCTGGACCAGCCCCATCTGACCAATAGCGGCGGCGGCCTGCATTTCATGAATGGTTTTGGGCCTTTCGCTCCAGCCCAGACGACTCATACCTGCTGCCACGGCGCCCGATGACACCAGCACCAGCTCGGCACCCGCCTTGCGCAGCGCCACCAACTGCTCAACCCATACCGCCATGGCCGCACGATCCAGCCCGCGACCATCACTGGTCAGCAAGGCACTACCGATCTTGACCACCCAACGCCGGGCGTTGGTTACCTTTTCACGCATGCTGATTCCATCAACCGAGGACAATGGGAAAACCGGCGCTCATTGTATTGCATGACGCAAGAGGGAGGCTATCGCCTCCCTCCGCTCAACGTACGTAGATGATTTCCGGACCGTCTTCGCCATCATCATCGTCATCGAAGTCGTCGTCATCTTCATCCTTGAGCAGCCCTTGCTTGCGCAGGGCACGACGATCATCCAGAGCCTGGATATGAGCACGCGCCTCATCTTCGATGGCCTGATCCAGCTCAGCCATGGCGGCGGCGTATTCTTCATCCTCAGCCATCAGACGCTCACGCTCTTCCAGCCAGTTCATCGCCGCCTGCGCCAGCTCCTCGGTACCCTGACGATCAGCCGCCGAGATCACGAACACCGGACCTTCCCACTCCAGACGCTCGACCACATCATCGAGAATCGCCTGCTGCTCATCTTCCAGCAACTGGTCGCACTTGTTCAGCACCAGCCAGCGCTCACGCAACAGCAGCGACGGACTGAACTTGCCCAGCTCATGCAGAATGGTCTCTACCGCCTCAACCGGATCACTTTGATCCAGGGGCGCCATATCGACCAGATGCAACAACAACCGGGTACGCGACAGATGTTTGAGGAATCGGGTTCCCAGCCCCGCACCCTCAGCCGCACCCTCGATCACCCCAGGAATATCGGCAATCACAAAGCTGCGCAGCCGCCCAACATCTACTACACCCAGGTTCGGCACCATAGTAGTGAACGGGTAGTCGGCGACTTTCGGCTTGGCGGCAGACACCGCCCGAATCAGCGTGCTCTTGCCCGCATTGGGCAAACCCAGCAACCCAACGTCAGCCAGTACCTTCAGCTCCAGCTTGAGGTCACGCAATTCGCCCAGGCTACCTTGAGTAGTCTGACGCGGGGCACGGTTGACGCTCGACTTGAAGCGGGTGTTGCCCAGCCCATGCCAGCCGCCCTGAGCCACCAGCAGACGCTGACCAGCCTCGGTCAGATCACCGATGATCTCCTGGGTGCCAGCATCAATCACCGTGGTCCCAACCGGCACTGGCAGCACCATTTCTTCGCCCTTGGCGCCGGTGCAGTCCTTGCCGCGACCGTTCTCACCACGCTGCGCGTTGAAGCGGCGGGTATAACGGTAATCGACCAAGGTGTTCAGATTGGGATCGGCCACCAGGTAGATGGAGCCACCATCACCACCATCGCCACCATCCGGACCACCCTTGGGAATGAATTTTTCGCGACGGAAGCTCATGCATCCGTTGCCGCCATCACCAGCCTTGACCGTGATGGATACCTCATCGACAAATTTCATCGCTCTCCCCTCCCGAGTGGGATGGGTTTATAAACACATGGAAAGAATAAGCCACAAACAACACGAACAAAACAAACAAAAAAGCCCCGTCTCACGACAGGGCTTTTTCAGTTCAGAGCCGATCAGGCAGTTACGACATTAACGTAACGACGACCGAACTTGCCCTTCACTTCGAACTTGATCACGCCGTCAGCCTTGGCGAACAGAGTGTGATCCTTGCCCATGCCAACGTTCTTGCCGGGGTGGAACTCGGTGCCACGCTGACGAACAATGATGTTGCCGGCAGTAGCAGCCTGGCCGCCGTACAGCTTGACGCCAAGTCGTTTGGATTCTGAATCGCGGCCGTTACGCGTGGAACCGCCTGCTTTTTTGTGTGCCATGAGTATTAACTCCTCAATCGCTTAGGCAGAGATGCCAGTAATCTTGATCTCGGTGTACCACTGACGGTGGCCCTGACGCTTCATGTGGTGCTTACGACGACGGAACTTGATGATCCGCACCTTGTCGCCACGACCATGCTCGGTCACTTCAGCAGTCACTTTGGCGCCTTCAACAACCGGGGCACCGATCTTGACGTCGTCACCATTGCCAACCAGCAGAACGCGGTCGAACTCGATGCTGGCGCCGGTTTCGGCTTCCAGCTTCTCGACCTTCAGGTATTCGCCTTCGGCGACTTTGTACTGCTTGCCACCGGTAACAATCACTGCGTACATGTTGCTTTCTCCGTAATCCTGCTCACCCGGCGCTTGGGAATAATGGTTAGTGGCCGGCATGGCTGCAAGTGAACCCGCCTATCGGGCCCGAGCTTGCCATTGTCAAAACAGGGATGCTGTGAATCGGGTTTTCGAGGGCGTGGATTCTACGCAAAGAGCAACGCCCGCGCAAGCCCAAACAGCACCCAGCCCGTCAGGCCGCATCCCTCAGTGGTGGTGGGTTTCCTTGACACCAACAGCCCCGCCACCTAGCATGCCGCCAATCTTCAGGAAAGTGTACGGTCAATGACTACCCTGCCTTTTTATTCTGCCGTGAAGGATGACTTCGAGGCGGTAAACCAGCTCATCATGCGCCAGCTCCACTCCCGGGTTCCGCTGGTCGAAAAAATTGGTCACTACATTATCGGTGCCGGCGGCAAGCGACTGCGCCCACTGGTAGTCCTGCTCGGCGCTCGGGCTTGCGGCCTTAGCGACTCGCGCCAACACAGCCTAGCGGCGATTATCGAGTTCCTGCATACCGCCACTCTGTTGCATGACGACGTGGTCGACACTTCGGATCTGCGCCGCGGTCGCTCGACCGCCAACGCCCTTTGGGGCAACGCGCCGAGTGTACTGGTAGGCGACTTCCTTTATTCCCGCGCCTTCGAAATGATGGTCGAACTGGGCGACATGGCCATCATGCGTACTTTGGCCAATGCCACCAACGTGATCGCCGAGGGCGAAGTGCTGCAACTGTCCAAGGTCCGCGACGCCAGTACTGACGAAGCGACCTATATGGAAGTGATCCGCAGCAAGACCGCCATGCTGTTCGAGGCCTCGACCCATTGTGCCGGATTGCTGGCCGGTGCCAGCCAGACGCAGACCGAAGCCTTGCGCCAGTACGGCAATGCTCTGGGGATTGCTTTCCAGCTGGTCGATGACGTGCTCGACTATACCGGCGACGCCGAGTCCATGGGCAAGAATGTCGGAGACGATCTGGCCGAAGGCAAGCCAACACTGCCTTTGATCTACACCATGCGCGAAGGCACTGCCGAGCAGGCTCAACTGGTGCGCCAGGCCATCCAGAAAGGCGGCCTGGAAGACATCACGCCGATCCAGCAGGCGGTCAGGGATTGCGGAGCGCTGGACTACACTCTGAATCTGGCGCGCAGCCAGGTTGATGAGGCGATTGAATTGCTGCAGACTCTGCCGACCTCAACCTATCGCGATTCACTGGAACAACTGGCACGCTTCTCGATTGATCGCAGCTTTTAATAGCTCAGAGGGCAGATAGCCTGCTGGACCTCAACTCCCAATACCCCCCCTGGGAGGCGGGAGCATCCGCTCCCGCAGCGCAAGCCGGCTGCATCCCCGTCCTGGAGCAGATGCTCCAGGCTCCCAGGAAACCCGGGGAAAGCGCATGGGTCGCTCCAGCCTCAGCTTAGAGCACCTTCAACAGCTCAATATCAAACACCAGGGTGCTGTGCGGCGGGATGCTGCCGGCGGCGCGGGCGCCGTAGGCCAGCTCCGAAGGAATATACAGCCGCCACTTGGCGCCTTCCTTCATCAGTTGCAGCGCCTCGGTCCAGCCGGCAATCACGCCACCTACCGGGAATTCGGCGGGCTGACCACGCTTGTAGGAGCTGTCGAACACCTCGCCGCTGATCAGAGTGCCTTCGTAGTGGGTCTGCACAGTCGAGCTGGCAGTCGGGGTGGCGCCGCTGCCCTCGCTGATCACTTCATACTGCAGGCCTGACGGCAGGGTTACCACACCGTCACGCTTGGCGTTGTCCGCCAGATAGTCCACGCCCGCCTGACGCGCAGCCTGCGCAGCCTGCTCGGCTACTGCCTGCATCTTTTCCTGCAATGCCTGGAAGGCAGCCTGCAGCGCAGCTTCCTCAACCTGGCTCGGCTGACCCGCAAAGGCATCGCGCAGACCGGCAACCACGGCATCAATGCTCAGATCAGGGATATTGCTGCCTGCCAGCTGATCGCCCATCTGGCGACCGATACCGTAGCTGACGCGCTGGGCGTCGTTGTCAAAACTCAGAGTCATGGCGGTTCTCCGCAAGAAAATGGCCGTAAAGCCTGACACAACGACAGGAGAAATTCACTAAAAGTGTCTTGATTAAGGTAGAATTGGGCGCTTTTTCAGCCCTCACACCTTGGGATACCTCCATGCTGGAAAAGCTCTTCCAACTCAAAGCCCACGGCACGACCGTTCGCACTGAAGTCGTTGCCGGCCTGACCACCTTCCTGACCATGGCCTACATCATCTTCGTCAACCCGGCGATGATGAGCGACGCCGGTATCGACCCTGGTGCGGCCTTTGTCGCCACCTGCCTGGCTGCCGCCATTGGCACATTGATCATGGGCCTGTGGGCCAACTACCCGATTGCCCTGGCTCCGGGTATGGGACTGAACGCGATGTTCAGCTATACCGTGGTCGGCTCGATGGGCTATAGCTGGGAAGTCGCCCTGGGGGCGGTCTTCATTTCCGGCTTTCTGTTTTTCCTGCTGAGTATCTTCAAGGTTCGTGAGTGGATCATCAACAGCATTCCGCTGGCGCTGCGCTCGGCGATTGCCGCCGGGATCGGACTGTTCCTGGCGCTGATCGCCCTGAAGAACGCCGGACTGGTGGTCGATCACCCGGTTACGCTGGTAACCCTGGGCGACATGCGCCAACCGGCACCGGTTCTGGCCGCACTGGGCTTTGCCCTGATCGTCGCCCTGGCCTATCGCAAGGTTACTGGCGCGGTCATGATCGGCATTCTGGTGGTGACCGGCATCAGCCTGCTGGCTGGCCTGACCTCGTTCACTGGCGTGGTCGCGCCGCCGCCGAGCCTGAAACCGACCTTCATGGAACTGGATATCCGTGGTGCGCTGGAAGTCGGGATGATCAGTGTGATCTTCGCCTTCCTGTTCGTTGACCTGTTCGACACCTCCGGCACCCTGATCGGGGTCGCGCAACGGGCCAATCTGGTTGACAAGGACGGCAAGCTGCCGCGTCTGGGCCGTGCCCTGATGGCCGACAGTACCGCGACCATGGCCGGCGCCGCCCTGGGTACTTCGACCACCACCAGCTATGTTGAATCAGCGGCTGGCACCAGCGCCGGTGGCCGTACCGGTCTGACCGCCTGCGTGGTCGCCCTGCTGTTTCTGCTGTGCCTGTTCTTCTCGCCGCTGGCCGGCACTGTGCCTGACTACGCAACTGCGCCGGCCCTGCTGTTCGTTGCAGTACTGATGACCGGCGGCCTGGTACAGATCGACTGGGAGGATCTGACCGTCGCCGCGCCGGTGGTGATTACCGCCATCTCCATGCCACTGACCTTCTCGATCGCGCATGGCATCGCCCTGGGCTTCATCAGTTGGACGGCAATCAAGCTGCTGGCCGGGCGCTGGCGTGACCTCAACCCCAGCCTGTATATTCTGGCCGGATTGTTCATCATCAAACTGGCGATCTTCCACTGATGGGTCTGGAATTCAATCCGCACAACTACGACCAGCAACTGGCGGACAAGCGCCAGCGGCTGGTCGACTTGCTCGCCCCCTTCGGCGCCCCGGAACCGGAGCTGTTCGCCTCACCGCCCGAACACTTCCGCCTGCGCGCCGAGTTCCGTCTGTGGTATGAGCAGGGCGTGCCGCACTATGCGATGTTCGAGCAGGGCGACAAGCGCGCGCCGATTCTGCTGGAACAGTTGCCGATTGCCAGCCGACGCATCAATGCGCTGATGGGTCCCTTGCTGGATGCCTGCAAGGCCAATCCAGAGTTGGGCCGCAAGTTGTTCCAGGTCGAGTTCCTCACTACGCTATCAGGCCAGGCACTGGTCACCCTGTGCTACCACCGGCCGATCGACGAGAGCTGGGATCAGGCGGCCCGAGGACTGGCCGAGGCACTCGACATTCAGTTGATCGGCCGCAGCCGAGGCCGCAAGCGGGTCCTGGCCCAGGACTACATCACCGAAACCCTGACAGTCGACGAGCGCTCCTGGCATTACCAGCAGGTCGAAGGCGGTTTCACCCAGCCCAATGGCGAGGTTAACCAGAAGATGCTGAGCTGGGCGCTGAGTGCGGCCGGACACAGCGAGCGCGACCTGTTGGAACTGTATTGCGGCAACGGCAATTTCACCCTGCCGCTGTCGACCCGCTTCCGCCGGGTACTGGCCACAGAACTGGCCAAGCGCTCGGTGCATGCCGCTCAGGAAAATCTGCGCATGAACGGGGTCGACAATGTCACCCTGGTGCGTCTGGCCAGCGAGGAAGTCACTCAGGCTTTGACCGGCGTACGCGAATTCCGCAGGCTGCAGGGTATTGATCTGGCCGGTTTCGAGTTCGACACCGTATTCGTCGACCCGCCACGCGCCGGCCTGGACCCTGCGACCTTGGAGCTGGTCCGTGGCTATCCACGCATCCTCTACATCTCCTGCAACCCGGAAACCCTGGCCGCCAACCTGACGCAGTTGAACAGCACGCACCAGATCACCCGCTGCGCCCTGTTCGACCAGTTCCCCTATACCCATCACATGGAAGCCGGGGTATTGCTGGAAAGGCGCTGACCGGCTGGTAACCCATGCCACGAGGCTGGCCAGACCAGCCTCATCCCCCCCAATCCGTCATTGCGAGGGCCAAAGGCCCGCAGCAATACCCCACTCCGCCACTCCCCCCACCTCGTCATTGCGAGGGCCGAAGGCCCGTGGCAATCCAGGGGCCTACGCCAAAGCCACGTCGGCGACTGGCCGCTCCCTGCTGCTCGCAATGACGCCTAACATGGCGCCTGTATGGCGCCTTGCCTATAGTCGTTATAGGGTCAGGAAAGGGAGGGCGTTCGATGATGTCACGCCACGGGTTTGCTGTAGCACTCGGCATCCTGGGATTGAGCCTGGTATCCCAGTCATGGGCCGACACTCCCACGAACGCCAGCCAGATCAGCCTGAGCGTCCTGTCCAGCGCCCCCGATCAGATCAGCGGCAGCGATGTTCTGCTGGGTCTGGAGGGCGACCCCGAACTGTTACAGCGAGCCCTTGGCAACCTTGAGTTTCGCGTCAACCAGCACCCTGTCCAGCCTCTGCGCCTGACCCAACGCGATGGCCGACTGGAAGTGCTGATCGACGGCCTGAACATCGGTCGCAATCAACTGGAGCTGCACCATCAGCGGCTGGGACAACTGCACGAACTGACCTTGACCAGCTATCCGTTGAGCGGCCCTATTTTCTCCGGCCCCCAGCAGTTTCCTTTCGTCTGCACCGTAACCAGCGAGCTGGAGCGCCAGCCTCTGGTCGATAGCGACCAGCCGCCGGGTTTTCCTGTGCACGACGACACTGGGGCACTGATCGGCTATAGCAACGATTGCATGATTGAGGCCTATGTCGACTGGCTCTATCGCACTACCGAAGGCCGCTATCAACCCCTGCCCGAGGATGGCAGCTACCCAGAGGATGTTGCCACCACGGTTCTGACCGATGGCCGCGAAGTGGACTTCATCGTGCGCCGGGAGATCGGCACCATCAACCGTTTCATCTACAGTTTTGCCACTCTGGCGCACTTCGAGGATGCGCCATCCGGGCTTTCAACCGATCTATGGAACGGCCGTCTGCTGTTTCACTTCGAAGGTGGCGTGGGGGTCGGCCATAGCCAGGGACGGGTAACCCGCCGCTCGCTCGAGCCGGAGGCGCTGGGCCTGGGTTATGCGGTGATTTACTCCAGCGGCACCCGTACCAGCACACACTACAACCTGCAACTGGGCGGCGAAACCGCGCTAATGACCAAGGAGCACTTTATCAAGCGCTTTGGGGTTCCTGACTACACCGTAGCCATTGGCGGCTCCGGTGGCGGCATCCAGCAATACATCTACGCTCAGAACCATCCCGGCCTGATCGATGCCGGCGTACCGCAGTACGCCTACCCGGACATGGTCACCCAGATGATTCACGGCCTGGATTGTGAATTACTGGAACACTTCATGGACGTAACTGACAAGAACAATCGGCGCTGGCGCACCACCGCCAACCGCAGCCTGCTGGTCGGGCTCAATGCCGTTGCGCACTTCCTCGATCCTTTCGCTCTCGGCAAGCTATTGCTGGGCTACTCCAGCGCACCCGGCATGAGCGAATGCGTCCCCGGCTGGCGCGGCCTCACCCCTCTGGTCCTTAACCCACACTATGGGCGGGCCCGCAATCAGGAGCTGATGCAGCCAGAAAAACTGATGTCAACGGTACGCTGGACCCACTATCAGGACCTGCGCAACATCTACGGCGTGGATGAACAAGGCGAACCCCGTACCCTGTATGACAATGTTGGTGTGCAATACGGCCTGCGCGCCCTGACCGACGGCAAGATCACACCGGAAGAGTTTCTCCGTCTCAACGCTTTGGTCGGCGGCTGGAAGCGGCCAGCGGATATGGTTCAGGAGGGTTACCCGTTTATCGGCTCACTACCCCATGTGCTGGCATCACCCAGCCGCCGCTTCGATGCCTGGAGCCGGCGCAATATGACCCTGAGCCCGGACCACATCACCCCGGCGCCCCGCACTGTGGGCGATCCCGAAGCCATTCGAGCAGCTTACCGATCCGGCCTGGTATTCGAAGGCCAGCTGGATATCCCGCTGATCGACTGGCGGCATTACCTTGAAGATGTGCTGGACATGCACAACAGCCATCAATCGTTCTCTGCACGGCAACGGATCATCAACCGAATGGGGCACGCCGATCACCAGTTGATCTGGTTCACCGATACCCGGCCCACCGACATCAGCAATCCACTGCGACCGCGCGCCAACAAGGAAGCCAATCACACCTGGCTGGCCCTGGAAGTGCTGCATGAGTGGCTGATGAACATCCGCGCCAACCCGCACCTGAGTATCGCCGAGAACCGCCCGGCCAATGCGCTCGACAGTTGCTTTGACGCCGGCGGCGCTCTGATCGCCGCCGGCGATGACGTCTGGGCCGGCAAGCTCGACGACCAGCCTCCCGGAGCCTGCAGCCAGGTATTCCCGACCTACACCACCTCACGCATGGTCGCTGGCGGGCCAATTGAAGGCGGGATTTTCAAATGCGCACTGAAATCGGTGGACACCGCCTTGAACGATGGTACCTATGGCCACTGGCGACCGGACGCCTACCAGGCCGCCAGACTCAAGGAAGTCTTCCCTGACGGGGTATGCGATTACACCCAACCAGACCAGGGAAGACCGCACGACTAACCCAAAGTGCCCAATTTTGGCGCACAGCACTCTCCCCGCCTATACTCTTGGGTCTGAGGCCACTAACAACAATCTGGCCCACGTCCGCAGGAAGCCGAGACGATACACCCATGGCCCACGAACTCTTTCTGTACGAGAGCATCAGTCAACGCTTGCGCAAACATATCCTCGGCGGCAGCTATTGCGCTGGCGAGCGCTTGCCCTCGATACGCCATCTGAGCCAGCTGTTCGGCGTCAGCATCAACACCATCATGCAGTGCTTTCGTCAGCTTGAGCTGGATGGCTTCATTGAAGTGCGTCCGCGTTCCGGGGTCTATGTCAGCCAGGATCCGCCACGCCAACCGAACAACGAGCACCCCGCACACTTCCCCTTGCTGCCGGTAGAGGTTTCGCTCAGCGAAGACATCCTTCACTACATGGAACCCCACGCCGAACAGGATCTGATCCGCCTGGGTATCGCACTACCCAGCCCGAGCAGCATGCCTGTTGAAAGGGTACTGCGGACCCTGCGCGAGGTCACCCGGACTCATCCGCTGGAGGCCTGGGACTATATGCATCCACACGGCCATCCGCGGTTTACCCATCAACTGGCTAGGCGCAGTCTGAAGTACGACGTCCCCATCACCGAACAGGACCTGATCGTCACCAATGGTTGCATGGAAGCCATTGAGCTGGCTTTGCGCGCGGTCACCCGACGCGGCGATAGCGTGGCCGTGGAAACCCCAACCTACTACGGCACGCTGGTGGCCCTGGATGTACTGCAACGGCGGGTGGTGGAAATCCCTACCCACTATCGCGACGGCATCTGCCTGTACTCTCTGGAGCAGGCCTTCAAACGCGGCCAGGTCAGCGCCTGCCTGGTTTCGCCCAATGCCCAGAATCCGCTGGGTTTCAGCATGCCGGCCGAGCGCAAGCGCAAACTGGTAGCCCTGGCCAACCGTTATCAGATTCCTCTGATCGAGAACGATATCTGGGGCGACACCGTTTACGCTGACAAGGCACTGCCGGCCAAGGCCTATGACAAGCATGGGATGGTGATCTACTGCAACTCCTTCTCAAAAACCCTGATGCCCGGGCTGCGGCTCGGCTGGGTTGCTCCTGGGCGCTTTCACCACCGGCTGCGCGAACTCAAGCAGATCAGCAGCATTACCACCGCCTCGGCCCCACAGTTGCTGCTCGGACGCCTGATGGAAAGCGGCTTCTATGCCCAGCACCTGCAACGTTTGCGCTGGCAGTTGCAGCAGCAAAGCCGTGATACCGCAGCCTTGATACGGGCCACCTTCCCTGCTGGTACACGGGTAGAGGAGCCCGCCGGCGGCTGCGTGTTATGGGTAAAGCTGCCGGGTCAGTCAGACTCCAGACAGTTGTTCGATCAGGCGCTGGCCGCCGGCATTCATATCTTCCCCGGCAATGTGTTTTCCGCCGGCGCACGGCACTACAACTATCTGCGTATCAACGCCGGCCACCCGGTCACACCCGCGATCCGGCAAGCCATTACCAAACTCGGTGAGATGGCCAGCCAGCTTTAAACCGCATCTGTTCCAGTCAAATCGCCGAATCTGTACCTGTTTTGTCAGCACATCGCCCCCTAGCATTGGTCAGGCCATAACCACAACAAGATACAGGCCACACGAGGGACGCACCCATGTCACTGACTAGACGCTATCTTTTACCCGGCACCATCAGCCTGCTGACTCTGGCGTTGAGCGGCTGCCTGAACAGCTCCAGCTCAAGCTCCAATCGCCAGTCACCAACCGCTCCTGACTTCAACCTCGAAACCCTGTCCAGCGCGGCCGATCAGGTGAGCGGTCAAGATGTGCTGGTAAGCATTCTCGGCGATCCTGATCTGGTCGAGCAGGAACTGGAGCGACTGGAGTTCTGGCTCAACGACCAGCAGATCGAGCCCAGCCGGACCATCAGCCGCCTGGGGCGTATGGAGGTTCTGATCGAAGGGCTGGAGCCGGGCGATAACCAGCTTGAGCTGCACCATACCCAGCACGGCCCACTGGACAGCCTGAGCCTGACCAGCCACCCGCTCAGCGGCCCGATCTTCTCCGGCCCGCAGCAATACCCCTTTGTCTGCACCGTCACCACTGAACTGGGCCGCCAGCCTCTGGTCGATACCGATGACAATGCCGGCTTCCCGGTGTTTGAGGGCGGTACGCTGATCGGCTACAGCAAGGACTGCATGATCGAACCCTATGTCGAGTTTCTCTATCGGGCGACCGACAATAGCTACAAACCACTACCCGGTGACGGCAGCCGCCCAGCCGACATGGCAACCACCACACTAACCGATGGCCGCGAAGTGGACTTTGTCGTGCGCCGCGAGGTCGGCACGCTCAACCGCTTTATCTACAGCTTCGCGACCCTGGCCAGTCTCGGCGACAGCGCCGACAGTTCTTCTACAGAACTGTGGAACGACCGGTTGCTGTTTCACTTCGAAGGCGGGGTCGCCATTGGTCACACCCAAGGCCGTCTGAGCGGTCGCGCGCTGTCTCCCCAGGCGCTAGGCCAGGGGTACGCGGTGATCTATTCCACCGGCACCCGCACCAACACCCACTACAATCTGCAGGTCGGCGGTGAAGCAGCGCTGATGACCAAGGAGCACTTCGTCAAGCGCTTCGGCATGCCGGACTACACCGTCGCCATTGGCGGTTCCGGCGGCGGCATTCAGCAATATGTCTACGCCCAGAATCATCCCGGCCTGATTGACGCCGGTGTGCCCCAGTACGCCTACCCGGACATGGTGACCCAGACCATTCATATCGGTGACTGCGAACTGCTTGAGCATTATATGGACGCCACCGACCGGACCAACCCGCTATGGCAGACCACCGCCAACCGCAGTCTGCTGGTCGGCCTCAACTCGACCGATGACTACCCCGATCCGCTGGCTGGCGCCAAGACCATGCTGGGCTATGCCACCGCTCCCGGCATGACCGAGTGCATCCCGGCCTGGCGTGGCCTGACTCCGCTGGTCATGAACCCGCTGTTCGGTCAGGTCACCAATCAGCAATTGATGGAACCCGCCGGCATCATGAACAGCGTCAAGTGGACCCACTACGACGACCTGCGCAACATCTACGGTGTCGATGATCAGGGCGAGCCGCGCACGCTGTACGATAACGTCGGAGTTCAATACGGCCTTCAGGCCCTGGTCGATGGCGCCATCACCCCGGCAGAGTTCCTGCACCTGAACGCCTTTATCGGTGGATGGAAACAGCCAAATGAAATGGTCCAGGAGGGATTCCCGTTCCTCGGCAGCATCAATGACGTAATGGCAGCCCCCAGCCTCTTCGACCCCTGGAGCATGCGCAATATGAACCTGAGCCCAGACGGCATAGCACCCGCGCCCCGGACTGCCGGTGACCTGCAGGCTATCCAGGCGGCCTATAGTTCAGGGATGGTGTTCGACGGGCAACTGGATATTCCAGTGATCGACTGGCGCAACTACCTGGAAGAAGTACTGGACATGCACAACAGCCATCAGTCGTTCTCGGCCCGGCAGCGAATCATCAACCGGATGGGCCATGCCGACAACCAGGTGATCTGGTTTACCGATACCCGTCCCACTAATACCAGCGATCCGAACCGTCCGCGCCCAGGCCAGGAGTTCGACCAGACATGGATGGCTCTGGAGGTGCTGCATGACTGGCTGATGAACATCCGCGCCAACCCGGATCAGAGCATTGGTGAAAACCGTCCGGCTCAGGCGGTGGATAGCTGCTTCGACAGCGACGGTGAGTTGATGGCCGCAGGCGACGATGTATGGAACGGCATTCTCGAAACTCAGAGCGCCGGCACCTGTACCCAGGCCTTCCCGACCTACACCACTTCGCGAATGGTCGCTGGCGGACCAATCGAAGGCAGCGTCTTCAAATGCAGCCTCAAGCCGGTCGCCACGGCCATAACCGATGGAACCTACGGGAGCTGGACCCCAGATGCCGGCCAAGTCGCACGACTAAACGAAATCTTCCCTGACGGGGTATGCGATTACAGCCAGCCCGACCAGGGGCGACCCAACCCGTAACCCCAGGGTAAGAGCGGCCTTCGGCCGCTCTTACCAAGCCTGTTACCGTATTCAAAAACCACTTATCCCTTCTCTTCAACCACCCATCACCCAACCCGTGCCCTTGGCTAATCAACTCTGTACCTTTGCCGCTGAAAAGGTCTATGGAGCTGATCATGACACCTGGAAGTTCGAAGGGATTTACACTGGTAGAGCTGATGATAGTGATTGCACTACTCGTCATTCTGTCAGTGATAGCCGTTCCCGGCTTCAACACGCTGGTTCGCGATAATCGCATTCAGTCCCAGGCGGAAGAGTTCAACGCACTGCTGCAATACGCCCGCAGCGAGGCAGTCATCCGCAAGGTTCCCGTACAGGTCGCCATCGATGCTACCGCCGGCAGCATTGAGGTCAGCGCGCGCGGAGAACCGCTTCGCACCACCACCCTGACCCTGGGCGGTGTCGACTTCCGCGCCAGCGCCAGCCAATTGGGCTATCGCCCCAACGGCACCGCCACCGTCCCCGATTTTCGCTCAACCTTCTGCCGCGACGATGACGCCGGTACAGGGTTGCTACTGACTGTCTCTGGCAGTGGCTCCACCACCCTTCACCACAAAGGCCAGAATGCCGCAGGCGGTAGCCTGGGGAGTTGCACACCATGAATCGTAGAGATACGCAGGGCTTCAGCCTGCTGGAAGTTCTGATCACCATACTGCTGACCGCCATCGGCATCCTCGGCATGGTGGCGATGCAGGGGCGGGCCATTCAGTACACCCAGGATTCGGTTCAACGTACACAGGCCGTCATTCTGGCCAGTGAGCTGCTGGAAATCGTGCGCACCAACCCAGGCTCTCTGGAAGCTGACAGTGATGACTCACCACTGTTCGCCAGCTTGCCAACCAGCGCCAATGGCGACTGCCTGGAAGCCGGCAACCCTACCACTCTGGTTGGTGACCAACTGGCCTGCTGGGCCCGCAAGGTACGCCTGCTGTTACCAGGGGCCGACGAGTTCGGCAATCAGATCTATAGCTGCCTGTCTTCGGCCCCCGGCACCTGCAATGACAATGCAGCGGCCATTGAGATTCAACTGGCCTGGCGGGCGGTAGGCAACGAATGCCCGCAAGCCGGTGACTCGACCCCCGAGTTCTGCACTTATCGCTTCCGGACCCAGATATGAACAACTACTTCAACCACGCTGAACGCGGACTGTCGATGATCGAACTGCTGATCGCCCTTGCCATCAGCAGCCTGCTGATTCTGGGCATCACCCAGATCTACGTCGACAACAAGGGCAACTACCTGTTCCAGCAGGGTCAATCCGACAATGTCGAGAATGCCCGCTACACCCTGTTGATTCTGGAGGAAGAACTGCAGCGGGTCGGCTATCGCAACCGGCCCGACGACTCCTTCGAAAATACCTTCCGGGCCGCTACCGCCGGAACCTGCACATTCGCAGCCGGGGAAGTGATCAATTTCCATGCTGCCAGCCAACGCCTGTGCATCCGCTATCAACCCAACGTGCCAGGTGTCGCCTCCTGTGACGGAACAGAGCTGGATGCCGCCGATGAGCCCTACACCAACCCGGCAGAGCCGGCCATTGTGCGTCTGCAGGTAGTTGATGGCGCCCTGCTCTGCAACGGCGTGGCTATTGTCGACAATTTGGTCGACTTCAAGCTCGAGTTTGGTGTCAGTGGCGGAGAAAGCCGCGAGGCCGCCAGGTACACCCTGGCGCCTGCCGCCGGTGAAACCATTCGTTCAGTGCGCTACTCCGCCCTGCTGAAAAGCCGTGCGCAGAACCTGGCCGATAGCAACGCCAGCCCGGCCTACCAGCGCTGGCAAGCCACCTGGTATGACAACGGCCAAGCCACCGCTCCGGATCGGGCGCTGTATCTGATCGCAGAAAGTACGGTCAACCTCAGGAATCTGACACGATGAAAACACCACACCATTACCAGCAGCGCGGTGCTGCCCTGGTCATCGCCCTGGTCTTTCTGCTGATCCTTACGACCTTGGCTATCACCAATATGCGCGAGGTCACTCTTGAAGCGCGGATTACCGGCAACCTGGTTGATCAGAAACAACTGTTCAATGCTGCCGAGGCCGGCCTGCGTGACGGCGAGTACCGGACCATCGGCACCCGCCGGCAAATCCCTGGCTCCTACGATCTGGCCACCGCACTGCGACCGCTCAATGCCGTGAATCAGTGCCCTCGAGACCTGCCGCCAGAAGCGCCCTGCCTGATCAACAGAGACCCGGACTACCAGCAGTTCTTTGACTCCATCAAAACCCAGGTTTATTCACCGGACGACGTAACCAGCTTCGCAGAAACAATCAACTGGTATGCCATTCCCGCCCCGGGCGGAGCCGACACCGGGGAAAACGAGAACCCCGAATACGGCAACATGCTGATGGGCATTGGCCTGTTCCGCTATGAAATCAACAGCCGGGCCGCCAGCGACAACAGCGAGCTTCACATGCGCTCAACCACCGCCCGCGTATACAACTGACAAAAGGCTGATCGACCCATGAAAACTCTTGGCGCCGCGCGCAAAACGGCTCTCAGCACTCTGGCCTTTTCCTTGTACCTGCATGCTGCTTCAAGCTATGCCGCCGCACTGGATGTCAGCCAGCAGCCACTGATGTTGGTGGACTCGGTTGCACCGAACCTGATTTTTACCCTGGATGATTCACGCAGTATGTGGCGGGCATCGGTACCTGACGACAACGGTCCACGCAATACTGTCAGAGCAAAATCATCAGCCTTTAACCCGCTGTACTACAACCCCAACGTCACCTATGAAATTCCGCGTGGGGTCAATAGCTCGGGCACCCCGGTCACCTACAGCACCAGCTTCACCAGTGCTTACCACAACGGCTTCGATACCAGCAAAGGCTCGGTAGACCTGAGCAAAGACTACCGGGTCGATTGGTACTGCAACCATAACAACATGTCTGGCTGCACCAGTTACACGGGGACCACCATTGGTAATATGCTGGCGGAAAACCCGAGTAATGACTATGACATATCGGTCTCACTCACAAACGGCTCCAGTACTACGATAACCACCCCAGGCGGTGCGCGGTACACTATAAGACGAACCGCAAGCGGCAGTTGTGAGGTCACTGGTGCGGGCTACACAAGTAGCTCTCAACGCTGCACGCAAACCAGTGGCTCCGGTGCTCGCACCGCAAGGGCCAACCTGACACGCCAACCAGTACAAGCCTATTATTACCTTTTCGATTCAACGCTGCCCGGATGCAGTGCAACCTCGATTGCCAACGATGATTGCTACCGTATCGTTCAGGTCAGTGATACCTCTGGCCCGAATGGCACAGACGAACGCCAGAACTTTGCCATCTGGTACTCTTTCTATCGGGATCGCGGATTGGCCACCATTTCAGCCAGCCACCAGGCTTTCTACGATATGTCGGCCGCCGTGCGCATCACCTGGCAGGGCCTGACTGACTGCACCACCCTGAACTCGAACAACAACACGGCCAAATGCCAGGACAACCGTTTCCGGGCGTTCGGCAATCAGCACAAGGGCAATTTTTACAGCTGGCTACGCGGCTTCCAGTTTGTTGGCGGGACGCCTCTACGCGGTTCACTGACTCGGGCCGGAGAGTTTCTGCGTACCGACTCCGACGCCTGGGCTTACAATCCCAACCCCATTACCGGATCGACTCAGGTCGAACCGCGCTACACCTGCCGCCCCAGCTTTCATATCCTGATGACCGACGGCATGTGGAACCAGGACAGCGGCTTTACTCATCCAACCAGAGCCGATGACAACAGTTTTACCCTGCCTGATGGAACTGAATATTCCGGCAGCTTGGCACCTTTTGCTGACAGCACCGAAAGTACCCTGGCCGACGTTGCCATGCATTATTGGGCTACCGACCTGAACCCTAATCTGGATAATGAGCTCAAACCCTACATCCGCCACAGTAATGCCAACGCCAGCACCCAATACTGGGACCCTCGCAATAATCCGGCAACCTGGCAGCATATGAGCAACTTCATGGTTGGTCTTGGCCTGAGTAGCGCTCTAAATAACGCCAATATTCCCTGGACCGGCGACACTTTTAAGGGTGCTGGTTATCAAGCCTTGGCTGGCGGCACGGTCAACTGGCCTGCGGCTTCTTCCGACAACAGCAACAACGTATATGACCTATGGCATGCGGCAATCAACTCGCGCGGCGAGTTTTTCAGCGCCGATAGCCCCGAGGATCTGGTCAAGGCCTTCGAAAGTGTTCTCAACCGTATCGCCGAGCGCACCGCCACAGCCGCCAAACCCGGGGTCTCCACTTCTATTGGCGATCAGGATATCGACAGCTTCACCGTAACCAACCGGCTGTTCTACTCATCTTATGACAGTGCCGACTGGAGTGGCGATCTGGTGCGTTACAACAGCAAGCGCTTCTCCAACGGAGCAGTCACCCAGGAACAGGCATGGTCAGCCCGCGAGCAACTACCGGCGGCTGGCAGCCGCACGATCATGATGGCTGGCGGCGGTGGCGCCAGCGGCCTTCAAGCATTCAGTTACAACAACCTTAGCAGTGACTTGAGGACTATCTTCAACACTAACCCGGACAGCCTGAGCGGCGCCCTCGATGATCGCGGTGGCGAGCGAGCCAGTTATATCCGCGGCGACCGCAGTAAGGAAGGTGATTCCGATGGCAGTTTCCGCCGCCGCTCCAGCCCCCTGGGCGATATCATCAACTCCAGTCCAGTGGTGGTCGGTACCCCGAGTTACCTGCCTTACCTGGCTGACAGAATTGATGGCCGCCCAGGTGATTACCTGACTTTCCAGCAAGCTAACCGGGCTCCATCGGAAGACGCTGAGGAAAGCACCGGTGGGCGCAAGGAGCTGGTCTATGTCGGCGCCAACGACGGCATGCTTCATGCCTTTAACGCCAAGACCGGGGCTGAGGAGTTCGCCTTTATCCCCAGTGCAGTGCTGCCCAACCTGCCAAGATTGACGGCTCAAAGCTACCAGGGCGGTGCCCACCGCTATTTTGTCGATGGCACTCCGGTAGTTCGCGATGTGTACATCAACAGTCAGTGGCGTACCGTGCTGGTCGGCACCCTGCGCGCTGGCGGCAAGGGCCTGTTCGCCCTGGATATTACCGATCCGGGTAACGTCCAGCTCCTCTGGGAGATCAGCAATCAAACCCAAGGCTACGGAAATCTGGGTTATACCTTTGCCGAGCCTGAGATCGTCCGCCTGCACAGTGGTCAATGGGGGATTCTGCTGGGCAACGGCTATGACAGCGAGAATGATGCGGCCTCGCTGTTCGTCATTGATATTCAGAACGGTAATCTGCTCAAAGAGCTGGTCGTCGATGACGGCAGCAGTGGTGCCAATGGCCTTTCCAGCGTACGCGGTGCCGACAATAACGGCGACGGTGTGGTGGACTACGCCTATGCCGGCGACCTGCGGGGTAACCTCTGGCGCTTCGACCTGATCAACACCACTACGACCAATCAGGAGGTTCCCGATCCCTTTGCCCGTTCAGTCCAGGGTAACGTTCAGGCATCCAGTTTTGCCGTATCCTATGGTGGCCAGCCGCTGTATACCGCTCGCGCGGTGACGGATGACGCCGGCAACCAGATCCAGCCAATTACCGCCATTCCGTCACTGGTGCGCCACCCAACCCGCCGGGGCTACATCGTAATCTTTGGCACCGGCAAGTACTTCGAGACCCAGGATGCAGCCCCTGACACCAGCAGAGCGATGACCGTATACGGCATCTGGGATCGCAAGACCCGTGCACAGTCAACCAGCACCTCGGACCGGCCCAGCATCAGCCGCAGCAATCTGCATGAGCAAAGCATCAGTGCCGAGCAGGTGCATGGCTTCGACGGCACAACACATAGTGTGCGAGTAGTCAGCCAGACCCCACCACAGTGGTACCAGGACAACACCACTCCGGCCCAGGAAGAGTATGACAACCGGGTGCAGGACTGGGGCTGGTTTATCGACCTGCGGGTACAGGGCCAGGCTCTGGAAGGCGAGATGATGGTCAACCGCATGGAGGTACGTGGTGACACCGTGCTGTTCAGCTCACTGATTCCCAACGAGGACCCCTGTGCCGACGGCACCTCCGGTTGGATCTATGCGCTCAACGCCCAAACCGGAGCACGCACCTTCCACCCAGCGCTGGATTTCAATGCCGATGGCCGCTTTGATGCCAACGATACCATTGATGGCCTGATCGCCTCGGGTTACAAGCAGAACTCCCCTGGCGGCATTGCGCTCTCGGGTGATGGTTCCATCTTTGGCGCCGACCCGACGCCGGTTGGCTTCAGCCCCTCTCCCGAACTTGAAGGCCGCCAGAGCTGGCAGGTCATCCCCCTGGAGGACAATTGATGTCTTTGGTCACTATCAAATCCAACCGTGGTTTCAGCTTGCTGGAGGTCATGATCGTAGTGGTCATCGTCGGAATTCTGGCCAGTATCGCCTACCCGTCCTACCGCGAGCATGTACTGCGCGGCAACCGGGTTGAAGGCCAGGCGCTGCTGATGGAAGCTGCAGCACGGCAGGAACGCTTTTACGCTCAGAACAACAGCTACGTCACCAGCGATACCAACCGCAGCCAACTGAACGTGGGTGAAAGCAAGTACGCCAAGTACTACACCCTCAGCGTCGGCCAGGCTGCCAATGACGGAGGCTATACGCTGACCGCCACCCAGCAGTTCGGTGACAGCGCCTGTGGCAACCTGACCCTGAACGCCAGAGGTGAGAAGGGGCGCACAGGTTCGGGCAAAACCCAGGAAGAATGCTGGCGCTGATCCATCACTGATCTATCATCAAGCCGGGCACAGGATCGTAGCCCGGCTTTTTTATTTTCAGCATTTATTTCACGGAAGAAGATGCCATGCCCACCCAAGGTTTCACCTTGCTTGAGCTGTTGGCTGCCATTGCCCTGACCGCCATACTGCTGGCTATCGGTATTCCCGGCGTTGGCGCAGCGATTGATCGCCAGCGGCTCGACAGCAGCATCAGTTACTTGACCGGTAGTCTGAATGCTGCTCGTCAGGAAGCAATTCTACGCAACCGTCCGGTTACTCTGGCCCCGATTGATGGCGACTGGAGCCAGGGTTGGCAGATGTTTCTCGATAGCAACAATAATGGCCGCTACGATTCAGATGAACAACTCCTCAGAGAGCTGCAACCCAGCCGGATCAGAGGTATACACGCCAATGGGGTACTGGCCCAGTATGTGCGGTTCAACCCACTGGGCGAGACAGAAATGCTGAACGGTGGTTTTCTGGCTGGAACATTCCGCCTCTGCCCAGCCCGTAGCGAGCTGGAGGGCCGACGGGTAATTCTCAACCGGGTTGGCCGCCATCGGGTGGAACGCGGCCAGATCGAGGCGCAGTATTGCCCATAGGAGCAGGCCTGAGCCGCCATGAACTACAGTCCGTCAGTGCGTGGGGCAGCTAGCACTCAGCATGGATCGCCACGACGGCGGATGGCCGCCCCCTGCTCCTCGCAATGACGTGAGGGGGGCCTGCCCGTTGAGGGGGAGGGGTCCCCGTTGATATGGGTCACCCTTTGTGACCCGGTTCTTACCTGTTGCCTTCGCTCCACTACTCCGTCATTGCGAGGGCCGAAGGCCCGTGGCAATCCATTAAGCGATGCGGTGACGAACGCAGATCAGGTACGGTACTCAGCATTGATCCGCACATACTCATGGGACAGATCGGTAGTCCACAGCGTTTCACTGTGTTGGCCGCGCCCAAGTTCGATGCGGATGGTGATTTCCTCCTGGGCCATCACCCGGGCACCCTGCTCCTCGGTATAGTCCGCCGCCCGGCCACCCTGACGGGTAATGCAGACTTCATCCAGATAGACATCGATCTTTTCGACATTCAATTCCGGCACACCGGCATAGCCGACCGCAGCAAGAATGCGTCCCCAGTTCGGATCAGAGGCGAACAGTGCCGTCTTGATCAGTGGTGAATGGGCCACCGCGTAGGCCACATCAAGACACTCGTCCTGATTGCCACCGCCATTGACCTGAATGGTGACGAACTTGGTCGCCCCCTCGCCATCACGCACGATCGCCTGGGCCAGCTCCAGCATCACGCCCTTGACCGCATCACTCAGAGCCCGGTAATCGGCACTGGCGTAGTCGATGATCTCGACCATATCGGCCTGACCGGTGGCAATCAGCATGCAGGAATCGTTGGTGCTGGTGTCACCGTCGATGGTGATGCGGTTGAAGGACAGGTCGGCCGCCTCCTTGACCAGACGCTGCAGCAACGGCGGAGCAATCTTGGCGTCGGTGGCAATATAACCGAGCATGGTCGCCATGTTCGGACGAATCATGCCGGCCCCCTTGGAGATACCGGTAATGGTCACGGTCTGTCCACCAAGGCTGATCTGCCGGCTACAGCCCTTGGGCAGGGTGTCGGTGGTCATGATGCCCTCGGCGGCCTCGGCCCAGTTGCCTTCAGCCAGGTTTGCCAGGGCCTGCGGCAATACCGCGATGATTTTGTCGGCCGGCAGCAGCTCACCAATTACACCGGTACTGAACGGCAATACCTGCTCTGGACCAACTTGGACCAGCTCGGCCAACGCTTCACAGGTTCGCACCGCTGCCTGCATGCCCGGCTTGCCGGTTCCGGCATTGGCATTGCCGGTATTGACCAGCAGATAGCGCGGGTGATGGGCCAGATGCTGCTTGCACAGGGTAACCGGTGCCGCGCAGAAGGCGTTGGTGGTGAATACCCCGGCAATCACCGAGCCCGGAGCCGCTTCCATGACCACCACATCCTTGCGCCCTGCTCGCTTGATTCCGGCCGACGCAATACCCAGACGAAAACCGGGAACAGGATGCAACACAGGCAAAGGACCGAGACCAACAGGCATGGGAAGGACTCCAAAGGAATGAATAACAACTGATTCTAGCTGGTAGGAGCGTCCTGCAGACGTGAACGACTGCTGGCGCTGGCTGCAAAGCCCATTCGCGGCCGCAGGCCGCTCCTACCGATTAAAACCTCTGAAAAACGCAGTATTGCCAACGCAGGTAGTTTTTCAGTGGTTCCTTAGCCGATCTGACCGTGACAGTGCTTGTACTTCTTACCCGAACCGCAGGGGCAAGGATCATTGCGTCCAACTTTCGGGCCGTCACGGGTTACCGGTGCCGCGCTGGCGGGTTGTGCAGCACCGCCCTCGGCCTCAGGGGCTACATCCAGCGCGCTGCTCTGGTCATGCTTGAACTGCATGCGCCGGGCCATTTCCTCAGCCTGTCGACGCATCCGCGCCTCCTCTTCGGCCGGGTCTTCACGGCGAACCTGAACATGGCTGAGAATGCGAATGGTGTCATGCTTGAGCGAGTCCAGCAGTTGCTCGAACAGGTTGAACGCCTCGCGCTTGTATTCCTGCTTGGGGTTCTTCTGGGCATAACCGCGCAAGTGGATACCCTGGCGCAGATGATCCATGGTCGCCAGATGCTCCTTCCAGCGATCATCCAATACCCGCAGCAACATCTGTTTCTCGAAGGTGCGCAGTGCCTCGGCGCCGGCCATCTCTTCTTTCTCGGCGTAGGCCTTAACCAGCTCATCGAGGATGCGCTGGCGCAGCCCTTCCTCGTGCAGATGATCGTCCTCGTCGAGCCATTGCTGGATCGGCAGTTTGAGCGCCAGCTCGCTAGCCAGATGCTGCTCAAGCCCAGGGATGTCCCACTGCTCGGGCAGGCTCTGGGGCGGAATGAACTGGCTGATTGCGTCAGCCACCACATCTGCGCGGATGGCCTTGATGGTTTCTTCGACCGACTCGGCGGCCAAAATATCATTGCGCTGGCGGTACACCACCTTGCGCTGCTCATTGGCGACGTCGTCGTACTCCAACAACTGCTTACGGATGTCGAAGTTGCGCCCTTCAACCTTGCGCTGGGCCTTCTCGATGGCGTTGGTCACCATGCGGTGCTCAATCGCCTCGCCCTTCTCCATACCCAGGGCCTTCATGAAATTCTTCACCCGGTCGGAGGCGAAGATACGCATCAGATTGTCTTCCAGCGAAAGATAGAAACGACTGGAACCCGGATCGCCCTGACGACCGGCGCGACCACGCAACTGGTTGTCGATACGACGCGATTCGTGCCGCTCGCAGGCGATGATATGCAGACCACCGGCATTCAGTACCTGCTGGTGGCGCTGCTGCCACTCATCCTTGATCTGCGCAATCTGGTCTTCAGTCGGGTTTTCCAGGCTGGCAACCTCAGCTTCCCAGCTACCGCCAAGAATAATATCGGTACCACGACCAGCCATGTTGGTGGCGATGGTCACGGCCCCAGGGCGACCAGCCTGGGCAACGATTTCCGCTTCTTTCTCGTGGTACTTGGCATTCAGTACCTGATGCGGAACACCCTTCTGCTGCAGCAGTTGCGAAACCACCTCAGAAGACTCGATCGAAGCCGTACCTACCAGTACCGGGCGCTGCTTTTCCATGCAGTCCTTGATGTCGGCAGCGATTGCTGCAAACTTTTCCTCGATGGTCAGATAGACCAAATCGTTGTAGTCCTTGCGGATCATCGGCTTGTTGGTAGGAATAACCACCACGTCAAGGCCATAGATCTGGCGAAACTCGAACGCCTCGGTATCAGCAGTACCGGTCATGCCGGACAGCTTGTCATACAGACGGAAGTAGTTCTGGAAGGTGGTCGAAGCCAGTGTCTGGCTTTCGGCCTGAATCTGTAACCCTTCCTTGGCCTCGATGGCCTGATGCAGGCCCTCGGACAGACGACGGCCCGGCATGGTCCGGCCAGTATGCTCATCCACCAGAATGACCTGGTTGTTCTGGACGATGTACTCAACATTGCGATGGAACAGGGTATGCGCCCGCAACGCCGAATTCACATGATGCAGCAGACCGAGGTTTTGGGCCGCGTACAGGCTGTCACCCTCGGGTAGCAGACCCTGCTGGACCAGCAGGTCCTCGACGTACTGGAAACCTTCTTCGTTGAGCTCGACCTGACGGGTCTTCTCATCGATAACGTAATGACCCTCAACTTCAGCTTCGGCCTCTTCAGCCGGGATCGCCCGCTTGAGGCTGGGAATCAGCTTGTTGATGGTCATATACATCTGCGAACTGTCTTCAGCCGGCCCGGAGATGATCAGCGGCGTGCGCGCCTCGTCGATCAGGATCGAGTCGACTTCGTCGACGATGGCGAAGTTCTGACCGCGCTGGAACTTGTCTTCGAGCCGGAACGCCATGTTGTCGCGCAGGTAGTCGAAGCCGAACTCGTTGTTGGTCCCGTAGGTGATATCGCACTGGTAGGCCTTGCGCTTTTCCTCGGGGTCCTGGAACGGCACCACTACGCCTACGCTCAGTCCCAGGAACTCATGCAGCGGACGGACGTTATTGGCATCCCGGCGCGCCAGATAATCATTGACCGTGACCACATGCACGCCCTTGCCGGACAGTGCATTCAGGTAGGATGGCAGGGTCGCCACCAGAGTCTTGCCCTCACCGGTCTTCATCTCGGCGATCTTGCCTTCATGCAGCACCAGACCACCGATCAACTGAACGTCGAAGTGGCGCATGCCCAGTACCCGCTTGCTCGCCTCGCGCACTACGGCAAACGCATCAGGAAGGATATCGTCAAGGGTTTCGCCTTTGGCCAGCCGGTCCTTGAGCACCTGGGTCTGGGCCTTTAACTGTTCATCGCTCAGGGCGTTCAGTTTTTCTTCGAGGGCATTGACCGATGCGACCATCTTGCCCATGCGCTTCAACTCACGCTCGTTTTTGCTTCCAAACAGTTTCTTCAATAAAGGCGCAAACATAGTCGACCTGATTTCCGTTTGATGGAGGCCAGGGCCGGCTGAGATTATCCGGCCATGACGACATAAAAGGGGTCATTCTACTCTGAATATCGCGCCACAATAAACCGCCGGACAGGTATCGGCGCGATATGGGAAGGCTTACTTGAGGGCAATATAGCGAGCCGGATTGACTGCCATACCGTTGCGGTAGATTTCCAGATGCAGATGCGGCCCAGTGGAACGGCCAGTGGAGCCCACCGTGGCGATCTGTTGACCCTTCTGAACCAGGTCACCTTTCTTCACATCCAGCGTATGGGCATGGGCGTAGCGAGTCTTGTAGCCACCGCCATGGGTGATTTCGATCATATTGCCGTAGGCGCCATTGCGCCCGGAGAAAGTCACCACCCCGGCACCTACTGCATAGATCGGGGTACCGCGCGGAGCGGCAAAGTCCAGCCCGGTGTGCAGGGCCATGCGCCCGGTAATCGGATCGACCCGACGACCAAAGCCGGAGGAAATGTGACCTACCTGTACTGGTTTGAAGTCCAACAGGGCATTGGCATCGGTCTGGCGGTTGAGCATCAGCTCTTCAAGCAGCTTGAGCTGCTGGGTGCGATTGTCGATCCGCTCAGCCAGTTGGTCGATCACGGTCTGGACATCCGGTGTTTCGTAGCGCAGCGATTCCTTGCGAAGCTCCGGTCCACCCATGCCAGGGTCGCTGTTGAAGTCGAATTCGCCATCCGACAGCTCGGCCATTTCGGTCAACCGCTCACCCAGGGCATCAAGCCGGGTCAGCCGGGTCTGCAATCGGGCCAACTGCTGAGTCATCCGCTCAAGCTGGGACTGGGATTCATCACTGGCCGAATGACTGGCCATTTCGTCCAGAGTACGCTGCCAGACCCTGTCATAGTCCTGGGCACTGACTACCACTTCAGTGGTCGGCGCCATGACTTTCCAGGTCAATAGCGCGGCGATGATCGGCAGGGCCAGCACGGTCAGTACCGTCCCAATCACCCAGGGCGGACTCAAGGTCAACGCCCGGGCCGCTCCGTGGCGGCCGGTCAAGATAATGATATTCACAGAATAATCCCCAAACACCTAAATACGCGGTTCTGCTAGGATGACCGCTGTGTATCACTCCACAGGCACTGTCATGTCGTTTACTCCGCTGGATGCTCGCCGTCCAGGCGATCTACTTCGCACCCATTCCACCCTCAAGGGGCTATTTGCCGGAGCCAGTACCGTCAAGCGCCTCCAGGCCCTGGTGGAAACCCAACTGGAGCCGGCGGCGCGCGAACACTGCCGTGTAGCCTCGCTGCGCGACGGAGTCTTGCGTCTGGTGGTTAGCGACAGCCACTGGGCCACTCGCCTGCGTTACCAACAAAAACGCCTGATCCGCCAATTACAGGTCTACACGGAATTCGCAACCTTAACTAAAATCTACTGCAAGGTACAACCGCCGTTGGTCAAAAAATCACCACCACTTCACAAAATGAAGCATTCGATCGTGGCGGCCCAAAGCCTGGAAGAGACCGCCGAAGTGGTAAGCGACCCAGCACTAAAAGCCGCGCTTGAGCGTCTGGCGCGGCACCATCGCGAGTCCTAGCAAGCTGATCCTACGCCACTGCGATTGCAGCGCTTTTACAAATAAAAAAACGGCTGCCGAGGCAGCCGTCCAAAACAACGAAACGAGTGTTCTATCAGACAGCAGCGGCAGGACGCATAAAGGAGATGGGTGCGGTGCCGGCGTCTTCAAAGGTGACAATTTCCCAAGCATCCTTGTTCGCCAGTAGCGTACGCAGAAGCTTGTTGTTCAGAGCGTGACCCGATTTCTCGCCACGGAACTCGCCAACCAGGCTCTTGCCCAGCAGATAGAGATCACCGATGGCATCAAGGATCTTGTGCCGAACGAATTCGTCTTCGTAACGCAGACCGTCTTCGTTCAGAACCCGGTACTCGTCAACCACGATGGCGTTATCGACACTACCGCCCAGCGCCAGATTCTGCGAGCGCAGGTATTCGATATCGCGCATGAACCCGAAGGTTCGGGCCCGGCTGACTTCCTTGACAAACGAGGTACTGGAAAAATCGACGCTGGCAAATTGGCTGCGGCCACGGAATACCGGGTGATCGAAGTCAATGGCAAAAGACACCTTGAAGCCCTCGAAAGGTACGAAGGTGGCACGCTTGCCGGGCTCTTCCACGCTGATTTCGCGCTTGATCCGAATGAACTGCTTGGGCGCGTCCTGCTCCTCGATACCAGCGGACTGGATCAGGAACACGAACGGACCGGCACTGCCATCCATGATCGGCACTTCCGGAGCACTCAGTTCAACATAGGCGTTGTCGATTCCCAGGCCGGCCATGGCCGACAACAGGTGTTCGACGGTATCCACCTTGGCACCATCCTTTACCAGGGTGGTGGACATGGTGGTTTCACCCACAAACTCGGCACGCGCCGGGATCTCGACCATAGGGTCGAGATCGGTCCGGCAGAACACAATCCCGGTGTCCACAGGAGCCGGTTTCAGGGTGAGATAAACCTTCTCACCCGAATGTAGGCCCACACCGGTGGCCCGGATTACGTTCTTCAGTGTGCGCTGTCTGATCATGTGTGACCTGGCTTCCGCTTAGTTGCGAATAATTTTCAACAATTGGCGTGCATGATAGCAAAGCATGCCTCCGTTGAATACCAATCAGCCCTATGCCGTCGATTGATCCAATCAATCAGCCTGACGCCGCAGGAACGCCGGGATATCCAGATAATCCAGATCTTCAGCCGGCTGGCTCAGGCGTGCGGCAGCAGCATTGCCGGCCGGAGCCTGATTGCGCATGACGGTCGGACGATCCAGATCCCGGTAGTTCGGTGCACTGCTGCTCTCCACCTGGCGAGTGGCCGCCGGAGCCGCGGTGTTGTCGACCACTTTGACCGGCTTGTCGGCACGACTGCCCAGTCCGGTAGCGACGACGGTCACGCGCAGTTCATCACGCAGCTCAGGATCAATCACAGTACCAACCACCACAGTGGCTGACTCGGAGGCGAACTCCTCGACGGTGCTACCGACTTCGGAGAACTCACCCAGTGACAGATCTGGACCAGCGGTGATGTTAACCAGAATGCCGCGTGCGCCCATCAGGTTGACATCTTCCAGCAGCGGGCTGCGGATCGCCGCTTCAGCCGCTTCACGGGCGCGGTTCGGGCCGCTGGCGTGGCCGGTTCCCATCATGGCCATGCCCATTTCGCTCATGACGGTTTTAACGTCAGCAAAGTCAACGTTGATCATACCCGGACGCATGATCAGGTCGGCGATACCCTGTACCGCGCCGAGCAGTACATCATTGGCCTTGCTGAAGGCAGCCAGCAGACTGGCGTCCTTACCCAATACGGTCAGCAGTTTTTCGTTGGGAATGGTGATCAGCGAGTCGACATGCTGGCTCAGTTCGCGGATACCCTCATCAGCGACCTGCATGCGCTTGCGGCCTTCGAACGGGAACGGCTTGGTTACCACGGCCACAGTCAGGATGCCCAGTTCACGCGCCACTTCAGCGACGATCGGCGCGGCACCAGTACCGGTACCGCCACCCATGCCGGCCGTGATGAACACCATGTCGGAGCCTTGCAGTACTTCAGCGATGCGCTCACGATCTTCGATCGCTGCTTCCCGGCCGATCAACGGGTTGGCCCCGGCACCCAGGCCCTTGGTTACTGCCGAGCCGAGTTGCAACACGGTGCGCGCACTAACGTTCTTCAGTGCCTGAGCATCGGTGTTGGCGCAGATAAAATCGACGCCCTCGACGTTGTTGATCACCATGTGCTGCAGCGCATTTCCACCGCCGCCACCGACGCCAACAACCTTGATAACTGCATTTTGCGGTACGTTATCGATCAATTCGAACATGATCCCATCTCCTTGAGTTTGTACTCGTTGTATTGCTTCGTTTCGTTGCTACGACCCGCTTGAGGCGGGCTTCTTTAAAAATTGCCCTTGAACCAGCGCTTGACCCGTTCCAGGGTCGATTCGCGGTTCGACTCCGAGCCCGGACTGGACTCGCCCTGATGTTTGATGCCGTAGTGCAGAAGGCCCACGCTGGTGGCATAGATCGGGTTGCGCACCACGTCGGTCAGCCCCTTGAATTCCTGCGGCACGCCCAGGCGTACCGGCATATGGAAGATCTCCTCGGCAAGCTCGACAGCGCCTTCCATTTTCGAGGTGCCGCCGGTCAGGACGATTCCGGCCGGGATCATGTCCTCGTAACCGGAACGGCGCAGCTCGGCCTGGATCAGGGTGAACAACTCGTCGTAGCGCGGCTCAACCACTTCAGCCAGAGCCTGGCGTGACAGGTCACGCGGCGGGCGCTCACCCACACTGGGCACCTTGATGGTTTCTTCCGGGCCAGCCAGCTTGGCCAGCGCACAGGCATAGCGAATCTTGATCTCTTCGGCGTACTGGGTTGGAGTCCGCAATGCCATGGCGATATCGTTGGTCACCTGATCGCCAGCAATCGGAATCACCGAGGTGTGGCGGATCGCACCTTCGGTGAAAATGGCGATGTCGGTGGTACCGCCACCGATGTCCACCAGGCAGACGCCCAGCTCCTTTTCATCCTCGGTCAGCACGGCATAACTGGAGGCCAGTTGTTCGAGGATCACGTCCTCAACTTCCAGGCCGCAGCGGCGAATGCACTTCTCGATGTTCTGTACCGCGTTCAACGCACATGTCACCAGATGCACCTTGGCTTCCAGGCGTACTCCGGACATGCCCAGTGGCTCGCGCACGCCTTCCTGGTTATCGATCACATATTCCTGCGGCAGGATGTGCAGCACCTTCTGGTCGGCGGGAATAGCCACCGCCTGGCCGGCATCCAGTACCCGGTCGATATCGGCCGGCACTACTTCACGGTCTCGGATGGCGACGATGCCATGCGAGTTCAGGCTGCGAATGTGGTTACCGGCAATGCCGGCAAAGACCGAGTGAATCTGGCAGCCAGCCATCAGTTCGGCTTCTTCGATCGCGCGCTGGATCGACTGCACGGTGGATTCGATATTGACCACCACGCCTTTTTTCAGGCCACGCGAGGGATGCGAGCCGATACCGACGATTTCCAGTTCGCCGTTCGCTCCGATCTCGCCGACCAGCGCCACCACCTTGGAGGTGCCGATATCCAGCCCGACGATCATCCTGCTACCCTGCTTGCTTGCCATAAGCCTGTGTCACTCCCCGATTAATCCACGTTGACCGGCGTGCGCCAGGCCACCGCCATGCTGTTGCTGTAGCGCAGATCGACCCGCGCTATCTGCTCCCGACGCTCGGACAACACCAGTTGATCGATGGTCAGAAACCGCTGCATCTTCTCCACTACGTTGTCGCGTCCGAGCAAAATCTGAATCCCGTCCTGGGTGGTCAGAAACCAGCTCCCGCGATCACGCAGCTCCAACTGCGCCACACCGTGGCCATAGGGCCGCAGCAGTCGATTGAACTGCTGGTACTGCTGCATCACCCGCTGTTTGGCTCGCTGCGGCCCGTTCAACTGGGGCAGATCGGCAAATCTCGCGATCTCATCCGGCTCAAAGGCCCGCCCTTCGTTATTGAGCAGCGCATTGCTACCCCAGCGGGCAACCGGCAGCTGTTCGTCCAGATGAATCACCAGCTGATCCGGCCAGACCCGCTGTACCGAAGCCTTGGCGACCCAGGGCATGGCCGCCAGATCGCTTTGCAGGCCCCGCAGGTTGATGCTCAGGAAGCTGTCCTGCAGATAAGGCTGGATCACTCCCTGCACCGCGTCGTGGTCGATGTACTGCAACTCGCCCTGTACGCTGATCAGCGCAATCGGCCGGTCGGCCAGCGGCCACAGCCGACTGCCCAACTCGTACAGCCCCATGCCCAGGGCCACCAGCAACAACGGCCAAAGTACCTGCTGCAGACGCATCCCCAGACCGTTCATGGCAGGCAGGCTGAAGCTCAGCCGCGGCCGGCTGCGCGGGGCTGGCGGGGTCACGCGCACGGCGCCACGACCCGACGCCTGGCGTCGAGTCGCAGGCTTGCCTGCTCGCGGATCCCTGATCATCAGCCCCAACATCCAACAGACTCCTCAGTACCGGGCGCTGGCGAGGATCGCCAGCACCAGATCGGTAAAACTCTTGCCCGCAGCCTTAGCAGCCATCGGCACCAGGCTGTGATCGGTCATGCCCGGCACCGTGTTGACTTCAAGCAGATAGAACTGTCCGGTCTGGTCCTGCATCACATCGACCCGCCCCCAACCATGGCAACCCACGGCGTTGAAAGCCTTCAGGCACAATTCGGCCAGTTCCGCTTCCTTGTCCGCCGGCAGGCCACAGGGGCAGATGTACTGGGTGTCATTGGCCAGGTACTTGGCGTCGTAGTCGTAAAAGGTGTGCGGGGTCTGCAACCGAATTGCCGGCAGCGCCTGCCCATCTAGAATCGCTACGGTGAACTCGGCGCCGGTGATCCACTGCTCAACCAGTGCTACATCGTCGTACTGACGCGCCGACTGCCAGGCGCTACGCAGCGCGGCCTCGCTGTCGACCTTGGCCATGCCGATGCTCGAGCCTTCATGGATCGGCTTGATGATCAGCGGTGCACCCAGGCGCTCGACAATCGCCGCGCACTCGGCCTCATCGGCCAGCACGGCGTAGGGCGGCGTCGGCAGTCCCAGGCTTTGCCACACCAGCTTGGTCCGCAGCTTGTCCATGCCCAGCGCAGAAGCCATCACGCCACTGCCGGTATAAGGCAGCTTCAGGCTTTCCAGCAGCCCCTGCAGGCTACCGTCCTCGCCGCCACGACCATGCAGGGCAATGAACACCCGGTCCGGGCGCTCGGCAATCAGGCGCTGCGCCAGATCGTCTCCGGCATCGATGCCATAGGCGTCTACCCCGGCACCTTTGAGCGACTCGAGTACCGCCTTGCCGGACTTGAGCGACACTTCCCGTTCGGCCGAATGACCGCCATAAAGTACTGCGACACGGCCCAAAGCTTTTACGTCAACCATCAGGCCTTACCCTCCGTAACGGTTTGCCCCAGCCGGCTCAAGGCTTCGGCCAGTTGCGGCGCCAGGCCACCGATATCCCCGGCACCCTGGGTCAACAGAATGTCGCCAGGCTGCAGCACCGCTTCCAGCAGTGGCATCACGTCGGCGTCACGATCAACATAAATCGGGTCCACCTGGCCTCGCTGACGGATGCTGCGGCACAGATGCTTGCTGTCGGCGCCCGGAATCGGCTCCTCGCCAGCCGGGTAGACCTCCATCAGCAGCAGCGCATTGGTTTCAGCCAGAACCTGAACGAAGTCTTCATACAGGTCGCGGGTCCGGGTAAAGCGGTGCGGCTGATAGATCATCACCAGCCGCCGTTCCGGCCAGCCGGCGCGCACGGCCTTGATCACCGCCTGAACCTCACGCGGGTGATGGCCGTAATCGTCGACCAACATCACCTCGCCGTCAGACAGCGGATAATTGCCATAGACCTGGAAACGCCGGCCAACGCCCTCAAAACCGGTCAAGCCCTTGACGATCGCGGTATCGCTGATGCCCTCGTCGGTGGCCACAGCAATGGTCGCCAGCGCATTCAGCACGTTGTGCACGCCCGGCATGTTGACGCACACCCGCAGCGGCTCATGTCCTTCACGCAAGACAGTGAAATGGGTCTGCATGCCCTTTTGCTCGATATCCACAGCGCGGACATCGGCATCCTCGCTCAGGCCATAGGTAATGACCTGGCGGTTAACCTGCGGCAGAATCTCGCGCACGACCGGGTCATCCACACACAGTACCGCCAGGCCGTAGAACGGCAGGTTGTGCAGAAACTCCACAAAGGTCCGCTTGAGCTTGCTGAAGTCACCTTCGTAGGTAGCCATGTGGTCGGCATCGATGTTGGTCACGATCGCCACCATCGGCTGCAAATGCAGGAACGAGGCATCGCTTTCATCGGCCTCGGCCACCAGATAACGGCTCTCACCCAGTTGCGCGTTGGTCCCGGCGCTGGTCAGACGACCACCGATTACGAATGTCGGGCTCAAGCCTTCAGCCGCCAGTACCGACGCGATAAGGCTGGTGGTGGTGGTCTTGCCATGAGTTCCGGCAACTGCGATACCGTGGCGATAACGCATCAGCTCAGCCAGCATCTCTGCGCGCGGCACTACCGGAATGCGCTTTTCAATCGCCGCGGCCACTTCCGGGTTGCTCGGATTGATCGCGCTGGACACCACCAGTACATCGGCGTTGGCCAGATTTTCGGCGCGGTGGCCAATATCGATCCGGGCACCGAAACTCTCCAGACGCTGGGTCACGGTCGAACGCTTGAGGTCGGAACCGGACACCTGATAGCCCAGGTTCAGCAACACCTCGGCAATACCGCACATGCCAACCCCGCCGATACCGACGAAGTGAATCCGGCGAATACGGCGCATTTCCGGCAGGGTGAAGGTCGCCTTAGGACTCACGGGCCACCTCCAGGCAGGCGCGCACCACATCCGCCGTAGCGTTCGGGGTCGCCTGTTTACGAGCGAGTTCTGCCATCTGTTGCAGTTTCTCCGGTTGCGAGAAAAGAAAATTCAGCCGCTGCGCCAGTAGCTCCGGGGTCAGACTGGCTTGCGGCAGCAGCTCTGCGGCTCCGCGATCAGCCAGGAACCGGGCATTGGCGCTCTGATGGTCATCAATGGCATGCGGCAGTGGCACCAGCAGCGACGGCCGTCCAGCGGCCGCCAGTTCGCAGACAGTCAGCGCGCCGGCCCGGCACACCACCAGATCGGCCCACTCATAGGCGCCAGCCATATCAGCAATGAACGGCTCCACAATCGCTGCCACACCGGCCATCTGATAAGCCTCGCGGGTATCCTCGACATGCTGTTTGCCGCACTGATGAACGATTTCCGGGCGCTTGTCATGATCGACCAGTGCCAGCCCCAGCGGCAGCAGACGGTTCAGCGGCGCAGCGCCCAGACTGCCACCCAGAATCAACAGACGTGGCCGGCGGCTGCCGTCCCAGCTCAGTTCGGGGGTCTGGAAAATATCTTCGCGCACCGGGTTGCCAGTACTCAGGCGTTTGGCCGGATTGGCGAAGCTGCCCGGAAAACCCTCACAGCAGCGATCGGCCCAGCGCGCCAGCAACCGGTTGGCGGTGCCGACCACTGCATTTTGCTCATGGATAACCAGCGGAATCCGCTTGATCCGGGCAGCCAATCCGCCAGGACCGGTGACATAGCCACCGGCACCAAGCACGCAGATCGGCTTGAGCCGGTCCAGCAGCTTCAGCGACTGCAGCAACGCACGCAGAATCCGTACCGGTGCCTTGAGCAAATCCAGCTTGCCCTTGCCGCGCACACCCTGAATGTCGATATAGTGGATCTGGAACCCGGCATCGGGCACCAGCTCAGCCTCGATGCCGCGCCGGGTACCCAACCAGTGCACTTCGAAGCCCTGATCACGCAGCATTCGCGCGCAAGCCAGCGCCGGGAACACATGACCGCCGGTACCGCCTGCCATCACCAATACCTTATTGCTCATTGCTTACCTCCCGTAGCGCTTGTCGACGCTCCCAGTCAATGCGCAACAGGATGCCCAGACTGATGCAGCACACTACCAACGAACTACCGCCATAACTGAGGAACGGCAGGGTCAAACCTTTGGTCGGCAACAGCCCGACATTCACACCGACGTTGATCAGAATCTGACCACACCACATCAACGCAATCCCATAGGCCAGATAGGCCGAAAACAACTGCCCGTCGCGCTCGGCCCACAGTCCCAGGTACAGGCTGCGTACGGCAACGAAGATCAACAGGCCGAAGGCTGCCAGCGCACCGATCAGCCCCATCTCCTCGGCCAGTACGGCAAACACGAAGTCGGTATGCGCCTCGGGCAGATAGAACTGCTTCTGGATGCTGTTGCCCAGCCCGACGCCCAGCCACTCACCACGGCCAAAGGCGATCAGGGCCTGAGTCAACTGATAACCACTGCCGAACGGGTCATCCCAGGGGTTGAGAAAACCGGTCAGACGCTGCAGACGATAGGGCTCGAACAAAATCAGCAGGCCGGCGGCCCCGGCCAACGAGCCGAACAGCAGGATGAAGCGGAACAGCCCCACCCCGCCGAGGAACAGCATGCCCACCGCCGCACCCATCAACACCACGGTGGCGCCAAAGTCAGGTTCGATGATCAGCAGCCAGGCCATCGGGAACAGCACCATGAACGGCTTGATAAAGCCAAACCAGCGTTCCTTGACTTCATCCTGGCGATGCACCAGATAGCCGGCCAGAAACACCACGGCAAACAGCTTGGCCAGTTCCGAAGGCTGAATATTGATCGGCCCGACCGCGATCCAGCGCCAGCTACCGTTGACCTCACGCCCAATCCCCGGAATCAGTACCGCGATCAGCAGGGCAATCCCCAGAAACAGCAGCGGGAAGCGGAACTGCTCCCAGAGTTTCAGCGGAATCGACAGCGCAGTGGCCATCGCCCCCAGGCCGATCCCCAGATAGATCAGTTGGCGGATCATGTAATAGAAGGGATTGCCCAATTGCCCGGCCGCCACTTCCATGGACGCCGAACTGACCATCACCAGACCCAGCCCGAGCAGCGCCAACGCCGCTGCCAGCAGCGGCAGATCCAGGTCGAAGCGGCGTGCACCGGCGAGCGGCTCAACGAACTGGGTCAGGGTCGGAATCCGGTTCAGCGCGTTCATGCCGGCAACCTCGCAACCGCTTCGGCAAACAGTCGACCGCGCTCTTCAAAATTGCGGAACATGTCGAGACTGGCGCAGGCCGGCGACAGCAGCACCACATCGCCGGGCTGGGCCTGGGTGGCCGCACAGTTCACTGCCTGCTCCAGCGTGTCGACGCGCAGCAGTGGCACACTACCCGCCAGCGTCTGCTCCAGCAACGCTGCATCGCGGCCCAGCAACACCACTGCCCGGCAGTGGCGCGCCACCGGCTGGCGCAGCGGCGCAAAGTCCGCGCCCTTGCCATCGCCACCAGCAATCAGCACCTGCTTGCCAGCCAGGTCGGCAGCAAAGCCTTCAATCGCCGCCAGCGCGGCACCGACATTGGTGGCCTTGGAATCGTCGTAGTAATCTACGCCCTGATGCTGGCCGACCCATTGGCAGCGATGCGGCAGACCGGCAAACCGGCGCAAGGTGGTCAGCATGCTGTCGAGCGGCAAGCCAACTGCATGCCCCAGCGCCAAAGCCGCCAGAGCATTGGCCTGGTTATGGGCACCACGGATTTTCAGTTCGCGCACCGGCATCAGCGCCGCAAACTCGAAGGCCAGCCAGGACTCACCGTCCTTCTCGATCAGGCCAAAACCCTTGAAGTCCGGGCGCGACAGGCCAAAACTCAGGCACGGCAACTGGTCGGCCACCAGCGGCCGCGACAGCGCGTCATCCCGGTTGAACACTACCTGACGGGCACCGCGAAAAATCCGGTGCTTGGCCAGATGATAGGCTGCCAAACCGCTATAGCGGTCCATGTGGTCTTCACTGATGTTGAGTACGGTAGCGACTTCGGCATTCAGCCGCTCGGTGGTTTCCAGTTGGAAGCTAGACAACTCCAATACGTACAGTTCGGCCTGCTGGTCGAGCAGATCCAGTGCCGGGGTGCCCAGATTGCCACCCACCGCCACCTGCCGGCCAGCGTCGGCTGCCATCTCGGCTACCAGGGTGGTCACCGTGCTCTTGGCGTTGGAACCGGTGATGGCCACCAGTTGCGGCCTGGCCTCACGCGCAATCAGCTCGCGGGCAAACAGCTCGATATCCCCTACCACCGAGACCCCGGCAGCCTTGGCAGCAGCAATCGCCGGCGTGGCGATGGCGATACCAGGACTGACCACCAGCTCACCGGCAGCGCACAGCAGTTGCTCGTCCAGTTCACCCAGATAGACATCGGCCATCGGTGCAAAACGCTTGAGCTGATCAAGACCCGGCGGGCTGCTGCGGGTATCGCACACGGCAAAGGGCAGACCACGGCCGACCAGATAACGGGCAACCGACAGCCCGGTGCTACCGAGCCCGACGATGATCCGCTGCTTGTCCGTGGTAATCAGTGCCACCTTGCCATCCTCAACGCAGTTTCAGGGTTGCCAGTCCGATCAGCACCAGTACCACGGTGATGATCCAGAACCGCACAATGACCCGAGGCTCGGGCCAGCCTTTCAATTCGAAATGGTGATGAATCGGCGCCATACGGAATACTCGCCGGCCGGTCAACTTGAACGACGCGACCTGAATGATCACCGACAGGGTCTCAACCACGAAAATCCCGCCCATGATGAACAGCACGATTTCCTGACGAACGATTACCGCAATCACCCCCAACGCCGCACCCAGCGACAGGGCACCGACATCCCCCATGAACACCTGGGCCGGGTAAGTGTTGAACCAGAGAAAGCCCAGACCGGCACCGATCAGCGCGCCACAGAAGATGATCAGCTCCCCCGAGCCCGGCACATAGGGGATCAACAGGTATTCGGCAAAACGGATGTTGCCCGACAGGTAGGCGAAAATGCCCAGCGCCGCCCCGACCATCACGGTCGGCATGATCGCCAGACCGTCGAGGCCATCGGTCAGGTTCACCGCATTGCTGGAGCCGACGATGACGAAATAGGTCAGCACCACGAACAGGATGCCGAGCTGAAATTCCAGTTGCTTGAAGAACGGCACGATCAGGGTGGTCTCCACCGGAGTCTTGGCCGATACGTAAAGGACAATCGCCGCAATCAAACCGAACACCGACTGCCAGAAGTACTTCCAGCGCGACGGCAAACCACGCGAGTTCTTCTCGATCACCTTGCGGTAGTCATCGACCCAGCCAATCGCCCCGAAGCTGATGGTTACCCCGAGTACGACCCAGACATACAGATTGGACAGGTCGGCCCAGAGCAGCGTACTGATGGCGATCGCCACCAGAATCAGCGCCCCGCCCATGGTCGGTGTACCTTTTTTCGACAGATGCGATTGCGGGCCGTCATTGCGTACTGCCTGACCGATCTGTCGTACCTGCAAGGTACGTATCATCCAGGGTCCGAGGAACAGCGCAATGGCCAGCGCCGTCAGTACCCCGAGAATCCCGCGCAGGGTCAGGTACTGGAATACACCGAAGCCGGTGTGAAACTGTTGGAGGTATTGAGCCAGTAGCAGCAACATTGTCAGTGGGCCTTGTTTTCGTTATGAGTTGTGTCCACCAGACCGGCAACCACCTCTTCCATGCCGGAACTACGCGATCCCTTGACCAATACCCGGGTCTGCGCCTGCAATTGCGGGCGCAGTGCATTGATCAACTCGGCCTTGCTGGCGAACAGTCGTCCGCCCTCGCCAAAGGCCTCAACCGCCAGGGCCGACAAGCGGCCGACGGCGTACAGGGCATCCAAGCCCTGCTGGCGGGCATGCTCACCCACCTCACGATGACCGGCAGCCTCCCAGTCACCCAGCTCACCCATATCGCCTAACACCAGAATGCGCTGACCGTCGAACCCGGCCAGCAGGTCGATGGCGGCCTTGACCGAACTCGGGTTGGCGTTATAGCTGTCGTCGATGACCAGCGCGCCGGCATGGCCAGGCTTACCCTGGGCCCGCCCGGCCACCGGTTGCAACCGGGCCAGACCACGGCGAATCTGTTCCAGCTCAAGGCCCAGCGCCAGCGCTGCACCAGTCGCGGCCAGGGCGTTGGCAATGTTGTGCCGGCCCAGCAGGTTGAGCTGCACGGTGATCGAGCCCTTGGGGGTCACCAGCAGGAAGCCCGGGCAACCGCGCTCATCGATCTCGACCGACTCGCCACGCAACTCAGCCGTCGGATTTTCCAGGCTGAATGCATGCGACTTGCGCTTGCCAAGGCTCTGGTACCACTGTTCAAACCAGGGGCTGTCCAGATTCAGCACCACATGACCATCACCCTTGAGCGCAGTAATGATCTCGCCCTTGGCCTTGGCGATGTTTTCCGGACTGCCAAAACGCCCGACGTGAGCCATGCCGGCATTGGTCAGGATGCTGATATCGGGCTTGGCGATCCCCATGCTGTAGGCGATGTCACCAACTTTGGCGGCGCCCATCTCGATCACCGCAAACTGGTGTTCCGGCTGCAACGCCAACAGGGTCAGCGGCACGCCGAGCTCGTTATTGAGATTGCCCTGAGTGGCCAGCACACTACCCTGCTCGCGCAGGATCGAGGCCAGCATTTCCTTGACCGTGGTCTTGCCACTGGAGCCGGTGATCGCCACCATCCGCCCCTTGAACGCCTGGCGCGACAGGGCAGCCAACTGCCCCAAGGCCAGTTGGCAGTCATGCACTAGCAGTTGCGGCAACGGGTCATCAACCAGATGCTCGACCAGCGCCGCTACGGCACCGTGCAGACGGGCCTGAGCGATGAAGTCGTGGCCATCGACCCGGCTGCCGGGTAATGCGACAAACAGGCCGCCAGCCTGAACCTGGCGCGAGTCAATGCTGACGCTATCAAAGCTGACATCCTCGCCCTTGAGGCTGGCCGCCAGTGGTTTGACCAGTTCCGACAAACGCAGCGCTTCAAGCATGACGCGCCTCCCATGCCTGCAAGGCGGCTTCGGCCTGTTCGATATCACTGAAAGGATGACGCACGCCGTCAATCTCCTGATAGGTCTCATGGCCTTTACCAGCCAGCAAAATCACATCGCCAGCCCGGGCCTGTTGAATGGTTTGGCTGATCGCCTCAGCCCGGTTGGCTATGACTGCCACGTTACCGGTATGTTCAATCCCGCTCAGGATCTGCTCGATGATCACCGCCGAGGGCTCAGTGCGAGGATTGTCGTCAGTGATCACCAGCGCATCGGCGCCCAATTCAGCAGCCCGTGCCATCAGCGGGCGTTTGCCGTTGTCGCGATCGCCACCGCAGCCAAACACACAGGTCAGCCGGCCGAGGGTATGCGCGCGCAGGGCCGCCAGAGCCTTTTCCAGGGCGTCGGGGGTATGCGCATAGTCGATCACCACCAGCGGCAATGCCTCGCCCCCCAGACGCTGCATCCTGCCGGCTGGAGCCTGCACTGCGGCAACCGCAGTCAGGGCCCGGGGTAGTTCGATACCAGCGGCCATCAACGCGGCGATCACTGCCAGCAAGTTGCTCAGGTTGAAATCCCCCAGCAGCGGGCTGGTCAGGCTCAAGCGTTGACCTTCTGCGTGCAAACAGGCCTGGATACCCTGACTGTCATAACGAATATCGGTGCAGTACAGACTGGCTACCGGATCGTGCAGGCTGTATGTGATGACCGGGCAACTGCACAGCGGCAGCAACTGGCGTGCGAACGGATCGTCCAGATTGATCACCGCATGGCCCAACGGACGCTGGAACAAGCGGGCCTTGGCCGCGCCATAGCTATCCATATCGCCGTGGTAGTCCAGGTGATCACGGCTTAAGTTGGTGAACACCGCGACATCGAAGTCCAGCGCCGCTACCCGCCCCTGATCCAGGGCATGGGATGACACTTCCATACTGACCCAGCGGGCGCCCTGATCACGCAAGCCTGCCAATTGCTGCTGCACTCGCAGCGCATCCGGAGTGGTCATCCCGTGATCGTTCAACTCACCCGGCATGCCACTGCCCAGGGTACCGATGATCCCGCAAGGCTGCCCCAGACTGGTCAAAACCTGAGCCAGCATCTGGCTGACGCTGGTCTTGCCATTGGTCCCGGTCACGCCGATCAGCCCCAGCTGTGCTGACGGTTGATCGTAGAAGCGTCCGGCAATCGCCGACAGTTGAGCAGCCAGGCCTTCGACCGGCACCAGCGGTACCGCAGCGCTTGACACTTGGGCCCCTTGTGCCTCGTAAACGATGGCGGCTGCGCCAGCTTCGAGCGCCCGAGCGATGTAGTCGCGGCCATCATGGCGCTGCCCCGGCACGGCCAGGAACAGGCAGCCGGGCACCACTGCCCGGCTGTCCAGTGTCAGGCTGTGAATCTCGGCATCAGCTCCGTTCCAGTTCGGCAGCAGTTGGCGCAGTGTTTTCATCCGCGTGAGCCTCCGTCAATCGGGGGCAGTTCAACCTGTTGCAGCGCCGGCAGATCGTCCGGCGGCACATTGGTCAGACGCAGAGCGTCCGCCATGACCTGACCAAATACCGGAGCGGCGACCAAACCACCGTAATACTGCCCACTGCCTGGCTCATCAATCACCACCACAGCGGCATAACGCGGATTGCTGATCGGCGCCACACCGGCAAACACCGAGCGATAACGGTCACGGGCGTAGCCACCACCAGGCAAAGTCTTGTGTACGGTACCGGTCTTGCCACCCACCTGATAACCAGGCACCCGGGCCCGGGAACCAGTGCCGCCATCGCCATCAACCGCTGCGCGCAGCATCACCAGCACCTGGTCACTGACTGCCTGCGGAATCACCTGTTCGCCCTGCGGTGGCTGGTCGACCTTGAGCAGCGATAGCGGTACCTTGCGTCCGTGGTTACCTAGCACTGCATAGGTCTGAGCCAATTGGGTCGCAGTCACCGCCAGCCCGTAGCCGTAAGACAGGGTGGCGGTCTCCACCTGCGGCCAGCGTCGATGACTGGGCATCCGGCCGACGCTTTCACCCGGAAAACCAAGCCCGGTCGACTCACCCAGCCCCAGTTGTTGCAGCAGTTCGTAAATGGGTTCGGCGCCAATATCCAAGGCAATCTTGACCACCCCGATATTGCTCGATTTCATCATCACGCCAGTCAGGTCCAGCACACCGTAGTTGCGCACATCACGCACCGTCATGGTGGCCACCCGCATGGTGCCCGGCCGGGTGTCCATCACCGTAGTCGGTTGGTAGTTACCCGACATTAGACCAGCGGCAACGGTAAAACTCTTGATCGGCGAACCCGGTTCGAACACATCGATCAACGCCCGGTTGCGCATCATTTCCGGGCGCAGGTTGCTGCGGTTGTTGGGGTTGTAGCTGGGCTGATTGACCATCGCCAGGATTTCCCCGGTGCGCACGTCAATCAGCACTACCGAGCCGGCTTTGGCATTGAACTGGTTGAGCGCCTCACGCAGCTCCCGATGAGCGATATATTGCAGCCGCAGATCAATCGACAGTTTCAGGTCGTTGCCCGGGCGCGCGTTGCGCACAACCTGGACATCCTTGATCAGCCGCCCACGCCGATCCTGCAACACCTGACGCCGACCCGGCACACCCTGCAGCCAGTCGTTATAGGACAGCTCCAGCCCCTCCTGACCAATGTCATCAACATTGGTGAAACCAAGGATATGTGCCGCCACATCACCAGCCGGATAAAAGCGCCGGTACTCTTCGGTGCTGTAAACACCCGGCACCTTGAGCGCCAGCACAGCTTCGCCATCTTCCGGGGTCATGTGCCGCCGCAAATAGATGAACTCGCGCTCAGCATTGGCCCGCAAGCGCTCGGCGAAGGTCTTGGCATCGGTGCCCAGTGCCTTGGCCAGCTCTGGCCAGCGAGTTTCATGACCGACCAGTTGGCGGGGGTTGGCCCACAGGGTCAGCACCGGGGTGCTGACCGCGAGCGGTTCGCCATGCCGATCGGTAATCATCCCGCGGTGAGCAGGAATAACGGTATGACGCACGCTGCGCTTGTCGCCCTGATTACGCAGAAAACCATCATCAAGCACATGCAAGTGCACGATCTGCCAGGCAATGGCCGCGCAGCACAGGCCCAACAGACCGATCACCAGTCTGAAGCGCCAGGGGTAGCGACTGCCATTGGGCTGAATGTGCATCATGGTTTCACCAGAATCACTTCGCCAGGTTCAGGTACGCGCATGCCCAGTTGTCGGGTCGCCAGGGTTTCCACCCGGCCATGCGCAGTCCAGGTGCTCTGCTCCAGCAGCAGGCGACCCCATTCGGCCTGGGCTTTTTCCCGGCCAGCCATTTCACCGGCCAGTTCATTGAGCAGCACCCGACTCCAATGCGTGCTGTAGGCCACCGCCAGAGCACTGGCCAGCACCAGCGCCCAGCACAACAGCAAACCGCCACTGGTACGCGGCAGACCGCTACCTGGCAACTTGCCCACAGTCGCTTTGGCGTCCATCAACGCCGCTCCGCAATACGCAGCACCGCACTGCGCGCACGTGGATTGGCGGCTACTTCAGCGGCACTGGGCTTAATAGCTTTGCCTTGCAGTTTCAGCCGGGTGGGAATATCGACATCGCGCACCGGCAGATCACGCGGCAACGGCTCACCCTTGGCCTCACGGCGCATGAACTGTTTGACCAGCCGATCTTCCAGCGAGTGGAAGCTGATCACCGCCAGCCGACCACCAGGCGCAAGCATTTCGACCGCAGCTTTGAGGCCCTGCTCAAGATCGGCCAGCTCACGGTTGATGAAGATGCGAATACCCTGGAAAGCCCGAGTGGCCGGATGCTTGTGCTTTTCCCAGGCTGGATTGGCCTGTTTGATCACCTCGGCCAGATCAGCCGTGCGGGTGAACGGGGTATGGGTACGACGCTCAACAATCGCGCGAGCCATGCGCCGGGAGAAGCGTTCTTCACCGTATTCCTTGAGCACGGTGGCAATGTCGGATTCGCTGGCGCTATTGACCCAGTCGGCCGCGCTTTGGCCACTATCCGGGTCCATACGCATGTCCAGCGGGCCATCATTGAGAAAACTGAAACCACGCGCGGGGTCGTCCAGTTGCGGCGAGGACACCCCCAGATCCAGCAGAATACCGTCAACCTGGCCTTCCAAAGAGCGCGCGCGCAGCTCCTCGGCCAGCTCGGCAAATGACCTTTTTACAACGACAAAGCGGCCGTCTTCGGCCGCCAGCTCTGTTCCGGCCCGGATCGCCTCCGGGTCCTTGTCAAAGCCGATCAGCCTGCCCTCTCGTGAGAGTCGGGCCAGAATCGCCCGGCTGTGCCCCCCACGCCCAAAGGTGCCATCCACATAGAGTCCGTCGGGACGCACCGCCAGGCCCTCAAGCGCTTCATCAAGCAATACGCTGATGTGTGAGTAATCGGTTTGCCGGGTCATAGACTCAAGGAGTGCAGTTCAGCCGGCAGCTCGCCAACTTCCTGCACTTCTTCCAGATAGGCGCTGGTGGTGGCCTCCCAGGCCTCTTCACTCCAGAGCTCGAATTTATTCAATTGGCCGACCAGCATGACTTTCTTGTCCAGGCCGGCGTGATCACGCAGCAACGGCGGCACAACGAAGCGGCCATTGCTGTCGAGCTCGATTTCATTGGCATTACCGATCAGCAGACGATTGAGCCGCTTGACCGCAGGGTTGAGATTCGGAGCTTTCTTCAGTTGCATTTCAACTGCTTCCCACTCCGGCAACGGATAGATCCACAGGCAGCGTTCTTCCAGCGCAATGGTTGCCACCAACTGGCCGGCGCACAGCTCCACGAGACGGTCGCGATAACGCGCCGGCATCGCAAGCCGCCCCTTGGCGTCCAGATTGATGGCATTCGCTCCTCGAAACACGCTGCTGGCTTCCCCTGATTAGGTGACTGTCCGTGCCAATATTTCCCACTTTTACCCACTTCATACCACTTTGGCACACTATAGAAATGCCACGCACACAGCGTCAAGTGAGTAACTCACGAAAAAAGCCTTGCAGGACGGGGAGTTAGCGCAAAAAGAGGGGTGTTTTCCCAGAAATCAGCTGAAAAACGAACCACGAATAACAGGCACAACAAAGTGTTCTCCTCACAACTTAAAGTAAAGTATGAAGAGTTATATTTTTTTGCTCTGAAAATTGGGATTCCGACAAAAGGAAGGAAAATAAAGAGTTGGCCTATAAGCCGGGTTCTGTCGAGGACAGCCATTCCTCTGCGACAGCCATCACTGACTGCCTGTAGCAACCTACCCGAACCCAGTGCGGGCCACACCATCGGGTTCCTATTTGGTCTTGCTCCGAGTGGGGTTTACCGTGCCACGAACTGTTACCAGTCGCGCGGTGCGCTCTTACCGCACCCTTTCACCCTTACCTGATCCCCTTGCGGGGCCATCGGCGGTCTGCTCTCTGCTGCACTTTCCGTAGGCTCACGCCTCCCAGGCGTTACCTGGCACTCTGCCCTATGGAGCCCGGACTTTCCTCCACGCCTTGCGGCACAGCGACTGTCCGGCCAACTCTTGGCTGTAAGGTTAGCCTTGTTTGCCCTATAGCGGCAAGCCTAGCGTGATATCCAAGCGCCAGACGCCCCAAAATACGACAATCAACGCACGCCACGCACCATAAACGAGCGCGAATTGCCCCGCATAAACCCGCAATCGCCTCATCAACCGCAGCGCACATCTTGTATACAAGCTGGTCGACCTATTCTGGCACGCCCCCTGCATTAGCCTCAGCAGCATCCGAGATCCGGGTCTGACTGACCCCTTGCGTGTTGCCGGTCGCATCATGACCTACTACAACTCAACGCAAATGGACGACTAGGGTTCCGGCCTTCGCAGAAGGTGACTGGTCCGAGAGTTGTCGACCTCCTCCGGAGGTTACACGGCGGGATAAAAGCCCGGGAGACGCTCAGACTGCTGAGATCTCGGCCCGTGTAACCAATGGAGACTGCCATGCCCCGCTTGATGAACCGGCACCCCGGTCGCCCCCTGCGCCTTGGGCTGATCCTGCTCCCGTTTGCCATCCTGTTGTTGCTGTACCTGTTCAGCTCACAGGCACGTCTGGCCGAAAACCCGAATGACAAGCTGCTGCCCAGTTTCAGCCAGATGAGCGCGGCGGTCGAACGCATGGCCTTCACGGAAGACCGGCGCAGCGGCGCCTACCTGTGGTGGGACGACAGCGCCGCCAGCCTCAAACGCCTGGGTAGCGGCCTTGCCATCAGCGCAGCGATCAGCCTGGTGCTGGGCCTGGCGATGCTGATCCCGCTGCTGCGCACGCCGCTGTCACCACTGGTTACGGTGATATCGATGATCCCACCGCTGGCGATACTGCCGATCCTGTTCATTGTCATGGGCCTGGGTGAGCTATCGAAAGTAATGCTGATCGTCATCGGTATTACTCCGGTATTGATTCGCGATCTGCAGCAGCGAGTCGCGGAGATTCCCGCCGAACTGTTGATCAAGGCCCAAACCCTGGGCGCCAACAGCTGGCAGGTGCTGATCCGGGTAGTTTTGCCGCAACTGCTGCCGCGCTTGCTGCAGGGCCTGTGTCTGGCACTGGGCCCGGCCTGGCTGTTTCTGATCGCCGCCGAAGCGATCGCCTCGACCGAGGGCCTGGGATACCGCATCTTCCTGGTCCGCCGCTACCTGGCGATGGACGTGATCCTGCCCTACGTAGCCTGGATAACCCTGCTGGCTTTCTGCATGGACCGCCTGCTCAAAGGTGCCTGCCGCCTGCTGTTCCCCTGGTTCGAACCCAAAGGAGGCCACTGATATGAGCGCCGTTTCGATCAAGGGCGTCTGGCAGCAGTACGCTGACCAGGTGGTCCTGGAGAACCTCAACATGGAGGTAGCCAGCGGCGAATTCATCACCATGGTCGGCGCTTCCGGCTGTGGCAAATCGACCTTCTTGCGCCTGTTACTGGGACAGGAGACACCCAGCCGCGGCCAGTTGCTGATCGACGGCCACCCCCTGGCCAGCGAGCCAGGTCCGGAGCGCGGCGTGGTATTCCAGCGCTATTCGGTATTTCCGCATCTGACAGTACTCGGCAACGTCATGCTTGGGCTCGAACTGCAAGGCTCACGACTGCTCGGCCGGCTGTTCGGCCAGGCCCGCCGCGAAGCCCGCGAGCATGCGGTGGCCATGCTGGAAAAAGTTGGCCTGGGCCAGGCACTGAACAAGTACCCGCACGCCCTGTCCGGCGGCATGCAACAGCGTCTGGCGATTGCCCAGACACTGGTCAAGGCGCCGCGCATTCTGCTGCTGGATGAACCCTTCGGCGCCCTCGACCCAGGCATCCGCAAGGACATGCACGCGCTGCTGCTGGAACTCTGGCAGCAGACTGGGCTGACCGTATTCATGGTCACCCACGATCTGGCCGAGGGCTTCAGTCTTGGCACCCGCCTGCTGGTGTTCGACAAGACTCGGATCGATCCGCAAGCCCCTGGTGCCTACGGCGCCCGGATCACCTACGACATTCCGCTCAACACCGATCGCAAGGTGGCCCGGGCCGCCGTCGCGGCACTGCCCGAACGCCTGACCCGCGACCTTACTGCCCCACAATTGCAAGGAGCCTGAGCATGACTCTGCCTGCCCCCCTTCGCCCAACCCTGTACCAGGAAACCGTCCCCGGCGGCGGCCATACCTCATTTGTGCTCAAGCGTGGCCAGTTGCTACGCATCACCGACCTTGAGGGCGACGCCAATGTCAGTCTGCTGCTGTTCAACGCCCAGGAGAAAAGCGAACGTCTCAACCTGCCGGACAGCCTGAAATGCCAGCACACCGCCAAACTTACCGCTGGCCACTGCCTGTATTCGGACATGGGCAAGGTGCTGGCGGCCATCGTCAGTGATACCTGCGGCTGGCACGACAGTTTTGGTGGCGTGCTGAATGCCGAAGAAGTCACGGAAAAATACGGCGCCGGCAGCTACCAACAACTGCGCAACGGCTTTTTCCGCAACGGCTTCGACAACCTGCTGGTGGAACTGGGCAAGTGGGATATGCAACTGCAGGACCTGCTGATGACCCTCAACCTGTTCAGCAAGGTAACCGTAGATGCCGAAGGCCGCTTTGCCTTTGAACCCGGCAACAGCCTGAGCGGCGACTACATCGAACTGTACGCGCCAATGAATACCCTGGTGGTGCTCACCGCCTTGCAGCACCCCATGGACCCAAACCCGGTATACGCCCCGAAACCCGTGCAGTTGAGCTGGCACCAGGCGGCCGATGACGGCATCACCGTGCTCTGTCGTCGCACCCGCGAAGAAAACGTTCGCGGCCTGCACAACACCGATCGCATCTTTCTGTAAGGAGGGTCGACCATGCCATTGACCTACAGTGACAAACAGCCCGAACAGGCCGTGTACCGCGCCACCATCGGCGCGGGTGAACCTTTCCTGCATGATCTCAAGGCCGGCCAAACCCTGCGCCTGCTGGACCTGGAAGGCAATCAGGCGGTGGACACGCTGTTTTTCAGCGCCAGCAACCCGCGTGAGCGTTACGACGTGCAACGCACCCTGCGCAAGCAGAACAGCGTTTACCTGACCACCGGCAGCGTGCTCTATAGCAACCTGGGCAGGCCGATGCTGACTATCACCGCCGACACCTGCGGCCGGCATGACACTCTGGGCGGTGCCTGTGCCCAGGAAAGCAACACCGTGCGTTATGCCCTGAGCACCCGCTACATGCACAGTTGCCGTGACAACTTCCTGCGCGCCGCACTGCATGATGGCCGGCTGCGCAAGGCCGACATCAGCCACAACATCAACTTCTTCATGAACGTCCCGGTCACCCCGGAGGGCGGCCTGACCTTCGAGGACGGCATCTCTGCCGCCGGCAAGTATGTCGAACTGGTCGCCCACATGGACGTCATCGTCCTGATCTCCAACTGCCCGCAGTTGAACAACCCGTGCAACGGCTACAACCCGACCCCGGCGCAGTATCTGGTATGGGATTGAACGGGATCATGCCTAACGACTTCCCCTGCCGGCATGGATTGCCGCGTCGCTGCGCGACCCGCAATGACACGGTCAGGCAAGCCATAGCCCATGACAAGATCACCCAGCCGGGACGACCCGTCTGGACCAGACGTACTTTCCGGGACGGCCCGGTCGAGGAAAGACCATGTTCCACACCCTGCTGATTGCCAACCGTGGTGCCATTGCCTGCCGCATCCTGCGGACCTTGAAAACGCTGGAGGTGCGGGGTGTGGCCGTATATGCCGAGGCCGATGCCGGCAGCCTGCATGTACAGCAGGCGGATCAGGCCATTGCTCTGGGTGAGGGCGCGGCCAGTGCCACCTATCTGGATATCGACAAGATCCTCGCCGCCGCCCGCGCCAGCGGTGCCCAGGCGATTCATCCGGGCTACGGATTTCTGTCGGAAAACGCCGCCTTTGCCGAAGCCTGTGAAGCCGCCGGCATCGCCTTTGTCGGGCCCACGCCGGAACAATTGCGGGTGTTTGGACTCAAGCATACCGCCCGCGCCCTGGCCAAGGCCCATGGCGTGCCTATGCTCGAGGGCACCGAACTGCTGGACAGCGTGGCCGATGCCTTGCACGCAGCCAAACAGGTGGGCTACCCGGTCATGCTAAAAAGCACCGCGGGCGGCGGCGGTATCGGTATGCGCGTATGCCACACCGCGGCCGAGTTGGATGACGCCTTCGATGCGGTCAAACGCCTCGGGCAGAACAACTTCAGCGACGCCGGGGTGTTTATCGAGAAGTACATCCAGCGCGCCCGACATCTGGAAGTCCAGGTATTTGGTGATGGCGAGGGCCAGGTCCTGGCGCTGGGCGTACGCGACTGCTCGGTGCAGCGGCGCAACCAGAAGGTGCTGGAAGAAACCCCGGCACCCAATCTGCCCGCCGGCATGGCCGAAGCGCTCTGTCAGGCCGCCATCCAGTTGGCCAGTGCAATCAACTACCGTAGCGCCGGTACCGTCGAGTTTGTCTATGACAGTGCCGCCGAGCAGTTCTACTTCCTTGAAGTGAACACCCGCCTGCAGGTCGAGCACGGCGTCACCGAGCAGGTCTGGGGTGTGGATATCGTCGAATGGATGGTCCGCCTGGCGGCAGGTGATCTGCCGCCACTGGCCGAGCTGGGCAAGGCCCTGCAACCGCGCGGCCACGCAATACAGGCGCGGCTGTATGCCGAAGACCCGGGCCGTGACTTCCAACCTAGCCCGGGCCTGCTGACCCAGGTCGAGTTTCCGTCGGCCGACGGGCAAGCGGTGCGCATCGATACCTGGGTGGAAGCCGGCTGCGAAATTGCCCCCTACTTCGATCCGATGATTGCCAAGCTGATCTGCTGGCAGCCCGATCGTGCAGCCGCCAGTGCCGCCCTCGATCAACTGCTGGCCGAGACCCGACTCTACGGGGTGGAAACCAACCTCGGCTATCTGCGCCAGATTCTCAATGACGCCCCCTTCGCCAGTGGCGAGCCCTGGACCCGCTGCCTGGAAAACCTGGCCTATCAGGCCAGCACCTGTGAAGTGCTGATCGCCGGCACCCAGACCACGGTACAGGACTTGCCCGGCCGTCTTGGCTACTGGGCCGTCGGCGTGCCGCCCTCTGGGCCCATGGACAGTCGAGCGCTGGCCCTGGCCAACCGCCTGCTGGGCAATGCCACCGACGCCGCCGGCCTGGAAATCACCATGACGGGCCCAACCCTGAGCTTCAACAGCGCCACCCAGGTGGTCGTCAGTGGCGCCAGCCTGCCGGTGAAGCTGGACGGAGTGACGCAACCCATGCATCAGGTGCTCGACATACCCGCTGGCAGCACCCTCAGCCTGGGTACTATTGAAGGTGCCGGTGCGCGCAGTTACCTGGCGGTACAAGGCGGCCTTCAGGTGCCGGATTACCTCGGCAGCAAGAGCACCTTTACCCTCGGTCAGTTTGGCGGTCATGCCGGCCGGGCGCTACGCGCAGGCGATGTGCTGCGGCTGCTGCCGCTGGTGCCGGTCGCAACAGCCAGCCTGCCAGCCGCTCTGCACACGTCGCTGACCGACGTCCGCGAACTGCGGGTGATTTATGGCCCGCATGGCGCACCCGAGTACTTCACCGCCGAGTACATTGAGCGCTTCTTTGCCACCGAATGGGAGGTGCATTTCAACTCCAGCCGTACCGGGGTACGCCTGATCGGGCCAAAACCGGAATGGGCGCGCGAGGATGGTGGCGAAGCGGGCCTGCACCCGTCAAATATCCATGACAACCCCTATGCCGTCGGCGCCGTCGACTTTACCGGCGACATGCCGGTGATTCTCGGCCCGGACGGCCCCAGCCTGGGGGGCTTCGTTTGCCCGGTGACCATCATCGAGGCTGATCTGTGGCAGCTCGGCCAGCTCAAGGCCGGTGACAAGATCCGCTTCACCCCGGTCAGCGTCACCACTGCCCGCGAGCTGGCCCGGTTGCAGCAGCGTGAAGTCGTCGAGTTGCAGCCCTGCTGTCCAACCCACAGTCCAGCCATCGCCCTGGCCTCACCGATCATTCTAGATACGGGCGAAGCCGATACCCGGCTGGTCGCACGGCTGTCCGGCGATACCCACCTGTTGCTGGAGATCGGCCCGCCGGAACTGGATCTGGTGCTGCGTTTTCGCGGCCATGCCCTGATGCAGGCGCTGGAAGCCGAGCAACTGGCCGGAGTAGTGGACCTGACCCCAGGCATCCGCTCGCTGCAAGTACATTACCAGCCGGAAACCCTGGCCCTGGACGCCCTGCTCGCTACCGTTGAGCGTCTCTGGCAAGCCGTCTGCAGCGCCGACGACCTGCGCGTACCTTCACGCATAGTGCACCTGCCACTGTCCTGGGATGATCCGGCCTGCCAGTTGGCGATCGAGAAATACATGACCACCGTGCGCAAGGACGCCCCCTGGTGCCCGAGCAACCTGGAATTCATCCGCCGCATCAACGACCTGCCAAACTTGGTGGAAGTGCAACGCACCGTGTTTGACGCCAGCTACCTGGTTATGGGGCTGGGCGACGTCTATCTCGGTGCCCCGGTGGCCACGCCACTGGACCCCCGGCACCGCCTGGTGACCACCAAGTACAACCCGGCACGCACCTGGACCGCAGAGAACTCGGTCGGTATCGGCGGCGCCTATATGTGCATCTACGGTATGGAAGGCCCCGGCGGCTACCAGTTCGTCGGGCGTACCTTGCAGATGTGGAACCGCTACCGCGAAGTTGCCGCCTACGCTGGCAAGCCCTGGCTGCTGCGGTTCTTTGATCAGATTCGGTTTTACCCGGTATCAGCTGACGAACTGCAACAGATTCGCCGTGACTTTCCACTCGGGCGCTATCCGCTGCACATCGAACATAGCGAGCTGGCACTGGCCGACTACCAGCAGTTTCTCGCGACCGAGGCCGACAGTATCGCTGCCGCTCGCAGTCGCCAGCAGGCCGCCTTCGATGCCGAGCGCCAGCGCTGGATCGCCAACGGCCAGGCCGACTATCAGAGCGAAGAACTCGCAGGCGAACCCACTGAGGAGCAGCCGCTCGAAGCCGGTCAGTACAGCATCGACAGTCACATCGCCGGCAATCTCTGGCAGGTTCAGGTCACCGCAGGTGCCCAGGTCCAGGCCGGCGACGTGCTGGTGGTACTCGAATCCATGAAAATGGAAATCCCCCTGACCGCCCCCTGTGCCGGGGTGGTCGCATCAGTCCATGTCCAACCAGGCTCTCCGGTACGCGCCGGACAGCGGGTGATCGTTCTGGAGGAACACGCCGCATGACACGCTTTGACCACGATCTGCGTCTCGACGCACTGCAGGCCGCCTACAAGGAAGGCGTACTCACCCCGCGCCAACTGCTTACCAAACTGCGCCAGCGCGCCGCCGCCCTCAACAGCGACAACCCGCTATTCATCCACTTGCTCAGCGAGACCGAACTGGAGCCCTATCTGGCTGCGCTGGACGGCAAAAGCCCGGAGCAATTACCGCTGTTCGGCGTGCCGTTCGCCATCAAGGACAATATCGACCTGGCCGGCATTCCGACCACCGCTGCCTGCCCGGCATTCACCTACACGCCGGATTGCTCGGCAACCCTGGTACAGCAACTGATCGAGCTGGGTGCCGTGCCGTTGGGCAAGACCAACCTCGACCAGTTTGCTACCGGACTGAACGGCACGCGCTCGCCCTACGGCGCCTGCCACAATGCCACCCATCCGCAATACCCATCGGGTGGTTCCAGCTCCGGTTCAGCCCTGAGCGTGGCCCTGGGGCTGTGCAGTTTTGCCCTGGGCACCGATACCGCCGGTTCCGGCCGGGTGCCGGCGGCGCTGAACAATCTGGTCGGGCTCAAACAAACCCGCGGCCTGTTGTCGGCCAGCGGCCTGGTACCGGCCTGTCGCACCTTGGACTGCATTACCTATTTCGCCGCCAGTGCAGCCGAGTGCTCGAAACTGCTGGCCCTGACCGCCAGGCTCGACCCCAAGGACGATTACAGCCGGGCCAACCCACTGTGGAATGCCGCTGACGCCTTCGGCAGCCCTCGCCCATTCCGCTTCGGGGTACCAAAAACACCTGAATTTCTTGGGTGCCCGGAAAGCCCCGGGTTATTCGCTGCCGCTATCGAACAGCTCAAGGCGATCGGCGGTACGCCGGTGGAAATCGATCTTGATCCCTTCATGCAGGCGGCCAAACTGCTTTACGAGGGGCCCTGGGTTGCCGAACGCTACAGCGTCGCCGGCGAGCTGATCGAGCGCGATCCCGAAGCGGTACTGCCAGTGATTCGCGCGGTGCTGGACAAGGCGCCTCAGTTCAGCGCCCAGGACGCCTTTGAATACCAGTACCGGCTGCAGGGCTACAAAACCCTCTGCGATCAATTGCTAGCTGATGTCGATTGCGTCCTGACCCCGACCATCCCACGCCCGGTGACCCTGGCCGAGCTGGAGGCCGAGCCAGTCGCGCGCAACAGCGACCTGGGCTATTACACCAACTTCATGAACCTGCTTGATTACGCTGCCGTTGCCGTGCCAAGCGGCTTCATGGCCAACGGCCTGCCGTGGGGCGTCACCCTGTTCGGTCGCGCCTTCACCGATCAGTACCTGCTCAGCCTGGGCGCCGCGCTACAGCAACACAGCGGATTGCCACTGGTCGGCGAGCAACCGCTGAGCAGCAGCCTGCCGGCCACACCAGCCCGCAACGACATGGCCCGGGTGGTGGTCTGCGGCGCGCACCTGGATGGCCTGCCGCTGAACTGGCAATTGCGTCAACGCGGTGGCCGGTTGCTAGAAGCTACCGCCAGCTCGGCCGATTACAAGCTCTATGCTCTGGCCGGCGGCCCACCTATGCGCCCCGGCATGCTGCGGGTGGCCGAAGGTGGCCAGGCGATCCAGGTCGAAGTCTGGGAGTTGCCGAGCCGCGAACTGGGCTCTTTCCTGACCGGCATTCCTGCGCCGCTGGGGCTGGGCAAGGTGCAATTGGCTGATGGGCGCTGGGAAACCGGCTTTATCTGCGATCCCTACGGCCTGGAAGGCGCCACCGACATTACCGAGTTTGGCGGCTGGAAAGCCTGGCTGGCCAGTCGCTAAGGAAACACTGATTAAATCAGTTTCGATGCTGGCCCAATTGTCGCTGACCTGTTCTGGACACGCTGTAAATACATCCGTGTACGCTCTTAGATGCCATCCCTGGCATCTAACGGTCCAGAACAGGTCAGCGCCAACCGGGCTACTGAGCTTGCGTGCAATTAATCAGCGTTTCCCTAAGCAGCCAGACCACCAGCAAGGACCTGGAAGCCTGCATGTTTAGTTCCCGGTCTTGCTCAGCGCCACCTGATACAAACGGTTCTTCTTCACTCCGGTCAGCTTGGCCGCCAGGGCGGCGGCCTGCTTGACTGGCAATTCTTCCAGCAGAACCTCCAGAGTGCGCTCCACCGCCGGGTCGAGCGCTTCGGCATCATCACGCGCCGGCGCGCCCTCCACTACCAGTACGCACTCGCCGCGCTGCTGATCGCTATCGCCAGCCACCCAGTCGACCAGTTCAGCAAGAGGCGCACCCTTGATGGTCTCGAAGGTTTTGGTCAACTCCCGGGCCAGAACCACCTGACGCTCGCCGCCCAGCACCTCAAGCATGTCCTGCAGACACTCAAGCAGGCGGTGCGGGGCCTCGTAGACCATCCAGGTCCGCGACTCACCGGCCAGCGCCTGCAAGCGCTGACGCCGGCCCTGGGTCTTGGCCGGTAAAAAGCCCTCGAAGGCAAAACGGTCGGATGGCAATCCTGCCGCACTCAGTGCCGCAATCAGCGCACAGGCGCCTGGCACTGGGCAGACCCGTACCCCGGCCTCGCGGGCCTGGCGCACCAGATGGAAACCCGGATCGGAAATCAGCGGAGTACCGGCATCGGAAATCAGCGCCAGGTCATCCCCGGCCAGTAACCGCTCAACCAGCCGCACACTCTTGTCGCGCTCGTTGTGATCGTGACAGGCAGTGGTCGGGGTATTGATGCCGAAATGCTGTAATAGCCGGGCGCTGTGACGGGTGTCTTCGGCGGCGATCAGACTGACCGAACGCAGGACCTCAAGCGCCCGCGGCGTCAGATCCTGCAAATTGCCTATCGGCGTGGCAACGACATAAAGGGTACCGACCGGGCTGGACATGACAAATCCTGTTGCAAGCGTAGTTGCCCGATATTGTACAGGACGTGATCCTATTCCGCCGACGCTGTGGAGATTGCCTACCCCCTTGGTTACAATGCCGGATGAGTCCGCCCCAGGGTGCCACGTGGGCGCCCATCGCGTAAGGATACTGTCCGATGCCCCGCATGCTTCGCCTGCCGTTCGTTGCCTTGACCCTCGCTGCGCTGATCAGCGGCTGTTCGACAGCCCCGCGTGAGCTATCCGACCTGCCACGTACCCCGCAGGCCAGTGTCGACCAGATTCTGCAGGATGCCAACCGCCGTTCCGGCGCTGAAGCCAACCTGCTGCGCCTGCACGCGGCCCGGGCCGCCTGGATCGGCGGTCAGCCCGAGCGGGTCCAAAGCATTCTGCGCGACATTCCACAGAGCGACCTGCCAACCGACCAACAGATCGTCTTCAGTCAACTACAAGCCCAAAGCGCCCTGGCTCTGGATCAGGTACCGCAGGCTCTGCGAGCAATACGCCACCCCTCGATCGGCCAACTCGACATCCTGCCGGTCGAAGATCAACTGGACATCCAGCAGTTGCGGGCCGATATCTTCGATGCAGCCGGCCAGCATCTGGACGCTGCCAAGGAGCGGATTTTCATCGACGGACTGCTGCCCAGCGAACGTCAGACCAGCAACCGACTGGCGATCTGGGACAGCCTTGGCCAGTTGTCCACGCCGCAACTCCAGCAGGCCCGGGAGCAGAGCGCCGGAGGCCTGGAGGGCTGGCTGAGTCTGGCACTGATCGAGCGCCAGCACGGCAACCTCGATCTGCAGGTACGCGCCTTGCGCCAGTGGCAGGAAGCCAATATCGGTCACCCTGCGGCCAACCCGCTGCCCGACTCGTTGATGCAACTATTCCAGCTACACGCCAGCCGCCCACAGCACATCGCCCTGCTGCTGCCGTTCCAGGGGCCACTGGCCAGTGCTGCCCAGGCCCTGCGTGATGGTTTTCTAGCCGCCCAGTATCAGGCTCACAGCCAGGGACTTGAGCAGCCTCAGGTCAGCCTGTATGACAGCACCGCCTACAGCAACCTCCAGCAGTTCTATGCCCAGGCCCAACAGGATGGCGTACAGTGGGTCATCGGCCCACTGGAGCGCGATCAGGTCGGCCGCCTGGCCAGCCTCGGCGAACTGCCCCTGCCGACCCTGGCCTTGAACTACAGCGAGCAGCAGCGCGGCTCGGAACAGCCGCTGTACCAGTTCGGCCTGGCCCCCGAAGATGAAGCCCGCTCCGCTGCTCACCGTGCCTGGGCCGACGGCCATCGCAGCATGGCTGCCCTGACCGCCCAGACCGACTGGGGGCAGCGCGCCTTCCAGGCCTTCCGCGAAACCTGGGAAAGCCTCGGCGGAGTCCTGGTAGGTCGGGAAGTGATTGACCAACCAGCGAGCATGGCCCAGCAGATTGGTGACCTGCTGCAAATCCGCCAGAGCGAGCAACGCGGCAACCGCATTCAGCAATTGCTCGGCCAGGGCATTGTGGTCCAGCCGACCCCGCGCCAGGATGTCGATGCCCTGTTCCTGGCGGCCAATCCGCTGCAAGCCCGGCAGATCAAACCGACCCTGGCATTCCAGTACGCCGGCGAGCTGCCGGTATACGCCACCTCGCATGCCTACCAGGTTGGTGACAACCTGCAAAATGCCGACCTGGACGGCCTGCTCATCGCCGAAATCCCCTGGCTGCTGGAGCGCTCGGACAGCCTGTACCAGGCCGTCAGTCAAAGCTGGCCGCAAGCCGGCGGTGCCATGGGCCGGCTGTACGCCATGGGGATCGATGCCCAGCGTATCTTCAGTCGGCTGCCGCAACTGCAGCAGTTCCCGGGCACCCGTATCGAGGGCGCAACCGGAACCCTGAGCCTGGGAGACAACGGCCGGATTCAGCGTGAGTTGCACTGGGGCCTGATCAGCAATGGCCAACTGCAACCAGCTCCCGAACTTATTCCTGCCCCATGAGTCAATTGACCAGCAAGCAGTTGCTCGGCAACCTGGCTGAACGCCAGGCCGAGCGCCTGCTGCTCAAGGCCGGATTGCGCCTGCTGGCACGCAATTATCGCTGCAAGCAGGGCGAACTCGATCTGGTCATGCGTGACAGGGATACAGTAGTATTTGTCGAAGTGCGTTACCGGCGGCAAAGCCAGTGGGGGAGCGCAGCGGAAACGGTGGACTGGCGCAAACAGAAACGCGTGCAGATAGCCGCCCAGCACTACCTCCTGACCCACCCGCACCTGGCAAACCATCCCTGTCGCTTCGATGTCGTTGCCGCCGATGGCAACCCCGAGGATCCAGACGCTTACCGCTGGATCCGAGAAGCATTCACTTGCTAGCGAGTCCTATCCATGGATATGCAACACCGTATCAGGCAGCTTTTTACCGACAGCATTGAAACCAAGACCCGCGCCATGGAAGTGCTTGGGCCCAGTATCGAACAGGCCAGCCAGGTGATGGTCAACAGCCTGCTCAGCGAAGGCAAGATCCTGACCTGCGGCAACGGCGGCTCAGCCGGTGACGCTCAGCACTTCTCGTCCGAGTTGCTTAATCGCTTCGAGCGCGAGCGCCCCAGCCTGCCGGCTATCGCCCTGACTACCGACAGCTCGACCATCACCTCGATCGCCAACGACTACAGCTACGACGAGATCTTTTCCAAGCAGATCCGCGCACTTGGTCAGCCGGGCGATGTACTGCTGGCGATCTCCACCAGCGGCAACTCCGGCAACGTGATTCAGGCCATTCAGGCAGCCCACGACCGCGACATGCTGGTGGTCGCCCTGACCGGCCGCGACGGTGGCGCCATGGCTCCCCTGCTGCTGCCCGAGGATGTCGAAATCCGGGTACCAGCTCGCTCTACCGCACGTATCCAGGAGGTTCATCTGCTGGCCATCCACTGCCTGTGCGACCTGATTGATCGACAATTGTTCGGGAGTGAGGAATGATCAGATTTACCAGTCTCGTATTGGCGGCGCTGCTCAGCGCCGGCTGCAGTTCGGTACTGACCGCAACCCGCGATGCCCCGATCGAAGACAACTACGGTACACGCACCTTTGGCAGCCGGATCGATGACCAACTGATCGAAACCAAAGCCAGAGTCAATGTCGCTAAAGCGCACATCGATATCGAGCGTGAAGCCCGCATCATCGTCTCCAGTTACAACGGCGTAGTCCTGCTGGCCGGCCAGGTGCCGCGCGCCGAGCTAAAGACGCTGGCAGAAAACGCCGCGCGTGAAGTTCAACGGGTCAAGGTGGTGCATAACGAGCTGACCGTGGGTGAGAACCTGCCGCTGCTGGCGCGCAACCACGACACCGTGATCACCACCAACGCCAAGACCCGACTACTGGCCGACAGCAGCATCCCCGGACGCCGGATCAAGGTTACGACGGAAGCTGGCGTGGTTTATCTGCAAGGATTGCTGCGGCGCAGCGAAGCCGATCTGGCCGTGCAGACGGTACAGCAGGTGGGCGGTGTGCAACGAATCGTCAAGCTGTTCGAGTATATCGACTGAATGGCCTGAAACTGGTGGCTGGATGATCAGGTCCAGCCACCACACTTCCCTTAGTTTTACTTGACCACCTTCAACGATGGCCGACCACTCGGCTTGTTGTCGCCGTCCGGGGCCGGGTCATCGGCTGGTGGCGGGCTGACCGGGTCGATCTCGAACACCATCCCCTGACCATTCTCCCGGGCATAGATAGCCATCACTGCCAAGGCAGGAATCCAGACCTGTTGCGCCACGCCACCAAAACGCCCATCGAAGCTGATCGCGTCATTATCCATTTCGAGCTGACGGATAGCACCGGGGGACAGATTCAGGACGATCTGATCATCCTCGACAAAGCCTTCCGGCACTCGGGTTCCGGGAAATCCGGCATTGACCAGCAGGTACGGGGTGCAATTGTTATCCAAAATCCACTCGTACAACGCGCGGATAAGATAAGGGCGGCTTGGACTCATTACGGCCATGCGGTACTCCGAACGGTTAAAGCGATTACTGCATATCCTTTTCCGCCGCAGACAGGCTGGCGATAAAGCCTTCACGGGCAAAGATACGATCCATATAGTCCAGCAGTGGCTTGGCCTGCTTGGACAGTTCAATACCGAGCAGCGGCAAGCGCCAGAGGATGGGAGCGATACAGCAGTCGACCAGACTGAACTCGTCGCTCATGAAAAAAGGCATCTCGGCGAATACTGGCGCTACACCGATCAGACTCTCACGCAGTTCCTTGCGCGCCTTGGTAACGGCAGCCTCGGAGCTTTTCGGGTTGCCGATCACATCAACCAGCGAGCACCAGTCGCGCTGCACCCGGTACATCAGCAGACGGCTGTTGGCCCGAGCCACCGGATAGACCGGCAGCAGTGGCGGATGCGGGAAGCGCTCATCCAGGTACTCCATCATGATGTTCGGCTCATAGAGCACCAGATCACGATCAAGCAGGGTCGGCACGCTGCTGTAGGGGTTGGTTTCCACCAGTTCCTGCGGCGGGTTGCCTGGCTCAACATTGACCACATCGACTGTCACGCCCTTTTCAGCCAGGACGATGCGCACACGATGACAGTAATGGTCACGGGGGTCAGAAAAGAAAGCCATGGAGGAACGCTTGCTGGCGGTGGTAACGCCCATAAATCAACCCTCATCCTCTCGCGGATTGCGGTAACACAGGTTGCACGATCGAATGACTGGCATCAGCCACAACCGACAACTGCCTGAGAACAAAGTGCGTAGTATACCCCAGAAACAACAACGCGCCCCAAAGGGCGCGCTGTTTTGATCCGCAGAACCAGGATCAGTGGACGTCTTTCCAGTACTCGCGCTTGAGCAGGAAGGCAAAGACGAACAGGAAGGCCAGATACAGCAACACGTACACACCGATGCGGTGACGCTCCAGCTTGATCGGGTCAGCCGAATAAGCCAGGAACGCAACCAGGTTACGCACAGTGGTATCGAACTCGGCCTCGGTCTGAGTGCCAGTATCCGGCAGCACAGTCAGCACATCACACTGCTCGTCCTTGATGGTTTCACCGGTCAGCGGATCACGCTTGGGGGTATTGCCATCCATCACCGGCATGGCCTTGCAGCCAATCACCTGACGACCTTGCAGCTCCATCAGCACATTGGGCATACCCACGTTCGGGAACAGCATGTTGTTGGCGCCAAGCGGTCGTGAAGGATCCTCGTAGAAGGTCTTCAGGTAGGTGTACAGCCAGTCGTTACCACGCACCCGGGCAACCATGGTCAGATCCGGCGGCGCACCACCAAACCAAACCTTGGAGTCCTGAGGACGCATGCCGATCTTCATGTGGTCACCGATCAGCGTGCCCTCGGTGAACACCAGGTTCTCCAGCATCAGCTCATCCGGAATCCCCAGATCGTTGGCTACGCGCTCATAACGCTGGAACTGAGCGGAGTGGCAGCCCATGCAGTAGTTGACGAAAGTGCGCGCACCATCCTGCAGAGCAGCCTTGTCACGCAGATCGATATTAGCCTTTTCCAGCGGGTAGTTGCTGGGCGCCGCCAGAGCCACGCAGGGCAACAGCGCAAAACACAGAGCAATCAGTTGCTTTTTCATTAGCCAGTAACCCTCTCCGGAACCGGTTTGGTCTTCTCCATCCGGGTGTAGAACGGCATCAGGATGAAGAAGGCGAAATACAGAACGGTGCAGACCTGCGACAGCAGCGTACGACCCGGAGTCGCCGGGATGGCACCCAGCACGCCGAGGATCACGAAGCAGACGCAGAAGATCACCAGCCACAGCTTGCTCATCCAGCCTTTGTAGCGGATCGAGCGCACCGGACTACGGTCCAGCCAGGGCAATACGAACAGCACGGCAATCGCAGCACCCATCGCCAGTACACCCGGGAAGGCCGAGCCAGCGATAGCCGGAACCGCGCGCAGAATCGCGTAGAACGGCGTGAAGTACCAGACCGGAGCGATGTGGTCAGGCGTCTTCAGCGGGTTGGCCACTTCAAAGTTCGGGTGCTCGAGGAAGAAACCACCCATTTCCGGGAAGAAGAACACGATGGTGCAGAACACGAACAGGAACACCACCACGCCGACAATATCCTTGACGGTGTAGTACGGGTGGAAGGCGATGCCGTCCAGCGGCTTGCCGTTCTCGTCCTTCAGTTTCTTGATGTCAATACCATCCGGGTTGTTGGAACCCACTTCGTGCAGCGCGATGATATGCAGCACCACCAGACCCAGCAGCACGATCGGCAGCGCGATCACATGCAGGGCAAAGAAGCGGTTCAGGGTAATCCCGGAGATCAGGTAGTCACCACGTACCCACTGGGCCAGATCCGGACCAATGAACGGAATGGCACCGAACAGCGAGATAATTACCTGGGCACCCCAGTAGGACATCTGACCCCAGGGCAGCAGGTAGCCCATGAAGGCTTCGGCCATCAGGATCAGATAGATCAGCATACCGAACAGCCAGACCAGCTCGCGCGGCTTCTGGTAGGAGCCGTACATCAGGCCACGCAGCATGTGCAGGTAAACCACGACAAAGAACATCGAGGCGCCGGTGGAGTGCAGATAGCGCAGCAACCAGCCGTACTCGACATCACGCATGATGTATTCGATCGAAGCGAAAGCGCCTTCGGCGGAAGGCTCGTAGCTCATGGTCAGCCAGATACCGGTAACGATCTGATTGACCAGCACCAGCATGGCCAGAGAGCCGAAAAAGTAGAAGAAGTTGAAGTTCTTGGGCGCATAGTATTTGGTCAGATGGTCTTCCATCACCTTGGTGACGGCCATGCGCTCATTGACCCAGTTCATCAGTTTGCTCATCAGGCAGTCTCCGGATCCAGACCAATGACGATGACATCATCAGTTTCGTAGTGATGCGGGGGCACCGGCAGGTTCAGCGGCGCCGGCTGGGCACGCCAGACTCGACCCGACATATCGTAGTGGGAACCGTGACACGGGCAGAAGTAACCACCCTTCCAGTCTGCGCCCATATCGGCAGAAGCTACTTCCGGACGGAACAGCGGCGAGCAACCCAAGTGAGTACAGATACCGATCACCACCAGAACTTCCGGCTTGATCGCCCGAGTACGTGGATCCACGTAATCCGGCTGATCAGATGACTTGGAATCCGGGTCGGCGACCACGCTATCCATCTCCTCAAGCAGACGCAGGGCCTCTTCGGTACGGCGGGATACGAATACCGGCTGACCGCGCCACTCGGCAACAAGTTGCTGCCCGGCCTCCAGCTTGCTGATATTCACCCGTACCGGCGCCCCTGCTGCCTTGGCTCTGGCGCTTGGGAACCAAGATCCCACGAAGGGCACAGCGGCCCCTACGGCTCCGGCAGCACCCACGACACTCGTGGCTGCTACCAGGAAGCGACGCCGGCCATTATTCACGCCGTCATTACTCATCCAGTCGTCTCCCATCAGCTAAACAGGCCTTTTCCAAGGCCTTTTCAAGTATTAAACAGCTTGCACAAAATGAATCAGATGGTAATGAAAAACCCCTTTTTTGACAAGGCGATAGTCATCCCGCGAGAGGTTTCAAGGAAAGGCGCAAGCCACGCCCGACGCGACTTTCAGCCCAAAGGAAGGGGCGCGACAGGTTGTCGCAGATACAAAAACGCCCGGAGTCCAAACGGAAACCGGGCGCTGAGCGATTCGCCTTTCGGCTTAACGCTTGGAGTATTGCGGACGCTTACGCGCCTTGCGCAGACCGACTTTCTTACGCTCAACCTCACGAGCATCGCGAGTCACGTAACCAGCCTTGCGCAGTTCGCCACGCAGAGTCTCGTCGTATTCCATCAGGGCACGAGTAATGCCGTGACGGATGGCACCGGCCTGACCGGAGATACCACCGCCCTTGACGGTAACGTAGACATCGAACTTCTCGGTGCTCTGGGTCAGCTCAAGCGGCTGACGAACCACCATGCGGGCGGTTTCGCGACCGAAGAAATTCTCCAGCGAACGATTGTTGATAGAGATGTTGCCAGTACCCGGACGCAGGAACACGCGAGCGGTGGCGGTTTTACGACGGCCAGTACCGTAGTTTTGAGTCGCCGACATAGTGAGCTCCTGTTAGATCTTCAGTTCTTGGGGTTGCTGGGCAGCATGCGGGTGAGCAGCACCGGCATACACTTTCAGCTTGCGGTACATGGCACGACCCAGAGGGTTCTTCGGCAGCATGCCCTTGACGGCGGTCTCGATCACGCGCTCAGGAGCGCGCTGGATCAGCTTTTCGAAGTTGATCGACTTGATGCCGCCCGGAAAACCGGAGTGGCTGTAGTAGATCTTGTCTTGTGCCTTGGCACCGGTTACCTGAATTTTCTCGGCATTGACAATAACGATGTAATCACCGGTATCGACATGCGGGGTGTATTCGGGCTTGTGCTTGCCACGCAGACGGGAAGCAACTTCGGTAGCCAGACGACCCAGGGTCAGACCTGCGGCATCTACGACGTACCAATCGCGTTTTACGGTTTCCGGTTTGGCGCTGAAGGTTTTCATTAATCCTAGCCTCAGAGGCCCACTAAATAAGAGGGCGAATCTTACAGAATGAAATGTGTTTTTACAAGCCAACAAAGCCTAGACAGACACTCAGGTGGGGGCTCTGTGGGTCTGGGTGGCATCTGTGCTGTAACAACAACGACAGGCTAGGCATCCTGTCGAAAGTGGACCGGCATTATGCCAATGGCGAAAAAAATTACAACCTTTATTTAAGCAGCCATTGAACATTGGCCCCGCGCGTGGTCAATAATGAGGTGCCGCATCACAACCCAAGGAGATCACCATGCAATACCGCCCGCTGGGCCGTAGCCCGCTCAAGGTCAGCGCCCTCTGCCTGGGCACCATGACCTGGGGCGAACAGAATACTGAGAAGGAGGCCTTTGCCCAGATCGACCGGGCCCGCGATGCAGGGGTCAACTTCATCGATACCGCCGAGATGTACCCAGTCCCGCCGCGCGGCGAAACCTATGGCGCCACCGAAACCATCATCGGCAACTACTTCAAGCAGCACGGTCAACGTGACAAATGGGTAATTGCCAGCAAGGTGGCAGGTCCTGGCGACTGGCTCCCCCACATCCGCGACGGCCTCACCCGCTTTACCCGCGAACACATCACCAACGCTCTGGACGCCAGCCTGCGCCGCCTGCAAACCGACTATATCGATCTGTATCAACTGCACTGGCCGGACCGCAACACCAACTTTTTCGGCAAGCTCGGCTACGAACACAGCGCGGACGAGCAGTTCACTCCGATCGAAGACACCCTGGAAGTGCTCGACGAACAGATCAAGGCAGGCAAAATTCGCCACATCGGCCTGTCCAACGAAACACCCTGGGGCGTCAGTCGCTTCCTGCAACTGGCCGAAAGTCGTGGCTGGCCGCGCATCGTGTCGGTGCAGAACCCCTACAACCTGCTCAACCGCAGCTATGAAGTTGGTCTGGCAGAAATCTCGATCCGCGAGAAAGTCGGCCTGCTAGCCTACTCGCCCCTGGCGTTCGGCACCCTGACCGGCAAGTACCTCAACGGCCTGCGCCCGGAAAAAGCCCGCCTGACGTTGTTTGAGCGCTTCGCCCGCTATACCAACCCCGAAGCCCAGAAAGCCTGTGCCCGCTACGTACAACTGGCCCGCGAACATGGCATGGACCCGGCCCAGATGGCTTTGGCCTTTGTCACTCGCCAGCCGTTCGTGACCAGCAACATCATCGGCGCCACCAACATGGACCAACTCAACCGCAACCTGACCAGCATCAACATGGGGCTGACCGACAAGGTGCTGGAAAGCATCGCCGCGATCCACCGCAACCAGCCCAACCCCGCACCCTGACTATCTACCCGGCCGGCCCTGCCGGCCGGGTAGCGACATTCGCATGACTTATCCGCCAAACAGGACACTTGCGCCACCGAACAAGATGCTTTAGTCATAACATGGCCGAACAGACCGACAATAACAGGCTCCGCCATGCTCACAACCTCACCCACACCCCTTCGCCAGGTTGCCATTCTCGCCACTGATGGGGTTATTGCCTCAACCCTGATGCAGGCCAAAGATTTCTTTCACATGGCCAGCCTGCGTGACGGTCGTCAACGTGGCCTGGGGCTGACCCCCGGCTTTCGAACCTCAATCGTCGCCGCTGACGACCAGCCTGTCACCAGCTTCAGCCAGGACCGGCTCGCGATCGAAGCAACCATCGATGCCCTGCATCCACAATTGATCGTGCTACCGGCCTTCTGGGGCGACTTCGATCAGTTGCTGGAACGCTATCCCGGGGTACCGGCCTGGCTGCGGCGTGAACACGCCCGTGGCGCCCTGATCAGCGCCGAGGCCAGCGGAGTATTCTGGATTGCCGCCGCCGGCTTGCTGGATGATCGCGAAGCCACCACCTACTGGCGCTTGTTTGACGAGTTCAGCCGACGCTTCCCTCAGGTGTTGCTCAACCGCGACAAGCACATCACCGACGCCGACCGGATTTTCTGCGCCGCTGGCGTGACTTCGGCCTGCGACCTGCATATCCACCTGATCGAGCACTTCTGCGGCAGCCAGGTCGCCCAGGCGGTAGCCCGCGACACCCTGTACGAGGTCCAGCGCAGTTACACTCCAGGGATGATCGGTTTTGGCGGCCAGAAACTGCACCAGGACGTCGCCATCCTGCAGATCCAGCATTGGTTGGAGGAGCACTTCTCGGAGAAATTTCGCTTTGAGGATGTGGCCAGCCAGCACGGCATGAGCATTCGCAATTTCATGCGCCGCTTCCAGAGCGCCACCGGCGACAAGCCACTGCACTACCTGCAGCGGCTACGCATAGAAACAGCGAAGAACCTGCTCAGCACCACCCGGCGCAGCATCAAGACCATCAGTTATGACATCGGCTACGATGACGCCAGCTTCTTTGCCCGACTGTTCCGCCAGCACACCGGCCTGTCGCCCAACCAGTTCCGCCGCCAGTTCCAGCAGAACACTGGCTAAACCTGGCGTCTATAGCAGCACACAAGCTCAGCGACAACTGGGCCAGCACCGAACTGATTTAATCCGTGCTTCCCTAGGGGCGGTGCGGTCGCGCCAGGAACTCGTGCGACTGCATTTCCAGCAACCGGCTCAGGGTGCGCTGAAATTCAAACTCCAGCCGGCCACCGCTGTAGAGATCCTTGAGATCAACCTCAGCTGAAATGATCAGCTTGACGCTGCGATCGTAGAACTCATCGACCAGATTGATGAAGCGTCGAGCCATGTCATCCTTGCTGACGCCCATCTGCTCGACATTGGCCAGCAGCACGGCGTGAAATTCCTTGGCCAGCTCGATGTAGTCGTTCTGGCTGCGCGGCCCGTCGCAAAGCTCGCGAAACTCGAACCAGGCTACGTCTTCACAAACCCGAACCGAGCGAATTGGCCGATTCTCGATAGTCAGCACCTCGGCCTCGACCACCTCAACGATATCCGGCACCAGGCTTTCGAAGCTGCGACGCAGGCTCACCTCGGCCTCAGCGTCCAGCGGCCAGTGGTACAACTCGGCCTGCTCCAGGGCGCGCAGACGGTAGTCGACCCCGTTATCGACATTCACAACGTCAGTGTGCTGATTGAGCAGTGCAATCGCCGGCAAAAAGCGGGCGCGCTGCAAACCATCCTTGTACAGACCATCCGGGACAATATTCGAGGTCGCCACCAGGCTCACGCCGTTCTTGAACAACTCTTCAAGCAAGGTGGCAAGAATCATGGCGTCAGTGATATCGGAAACGAAGAACTCGTCGAAGCAGATAACCCGAGCCTCGTTGGCGAAACGCTTGGCAATGACAGTCAGCGGGTTCTTCTCGCCTTTGAGCGTCTTCAACTCCTGATGCACACGCTGCATGAAGCGATGGAAGTGAGTGCGCATCTTGCGCTCGAACGGCAGCGCGTCGAAGAAGGTATCAACCAGATAGGTCTTGCCCCGACCCACGCCACCCCAGAAATACAGGCCCTTGATCAGTTCGGGACGACGCTTGCGCAGCTTGCCGAACAGCCCACTACCGGTTCGCTGGTTCAGCTCGCTGGCAACCAGGTCATCATACAGGCGCTGCAAATGCCGGACCGCCTGTTCCTGAGCCGGGTCATGAAAAAAGTCCGGACGCTTGAGGTCCGCCTGATAGCGTTCAAGGGGCGTCATGCTGGTGTACCAAGGGATATCGACGGGGGCGATACTGTACCCGCCGGCAGTAGCCCTTGGCAATCAATGCTCAGCCAGCGAACGCTCGGCCGCCGCCTTAAGCTCCACCAGTTTGCCGTGAAAGAAGTGCCCGGTAGCCGCAAAGCGCTGCATATCGACTCCTGGCTGCCCTTCCAACATGTCGAACACCGCCTCGGAGGCCACGACCTCGTCGGCCTCGCCCATCAGCACCGTTGCCGGGCCAGTCAGCGGCATCAGGTCGGCGAAGGGCATACGCTCAACCGAGGGAGCCACCAACACCAAGCGCTGCGGCCACTGCTGCAACTGGCTGGCCGCTGCGGCCGCAACATAACCGCCGAACGAAAAGCCCATCACCCACAGCGGCAAATCACCCAGCTCACGCCGCGCCCAATCGATCACAGCCAGACAGTCAGCGGTTTCACCACGCCCATCGTCATGTTCGCCAATACTTTTGCCAACCCCGCGAAAATTGAACCGTACGGTGCTGGCACCCTGATCGCGCGCGGCCCGCATCAAGGTATGCACTACCTTGTTGTGCAGGGTGCCGCCATGCAGCGGATGCGGATGGCAGATCACCGCCAGCGCAGTAGGCTGCTCGGCCCGGGTCAACACCACCTCCAGCGGACCCGCCGGCCCCTCGATCAACAACTGTTCCTCGGGACGGCTTTGACTCATTTGCATTTTCTCCGTGACTGTAACTTTCAGACTGACGTCGCATGGCTGTACAAGGCTAAGGGTACTAGCCTTGTCCATGAAATGTCGCTACCGTTAAGACATAGCTGTCAGGGGCGTGCCGTTGCACTGCCCTACAATCGAATCAAGAAGGGAGCCGAAGGTGGAATCAAGCGAAAATCTGTGGATTGCGGTCATCATCGCACTGGCCATCGGCATTGTCCTGGGTATTGTCCTGACCCAGATAGCGCGGCGTGTGAGCGGCGGCCAATCGACCAACACCCAGGCTCAACTGGAAAGCCTGCAACTGCGTTTCGAAGAATATCAACAAGAAGTGTCCAGCCACTTCAAGACCACCGCTACTCTGGTCGCCCGGCTCAACCGCAACTATCAGGAGATTCAGGAGCATCTGACCCACGGCGCCATGGAACTGGCCCCTGACGACATGACTCGTCAACGCCTGCTGGCCGCCCTTGAACAGGAAGCCGCACCGGTTGAAAGCGAGCGTGCCAACGCGGTCTTCGATACCCTTGAGCCTCCGCGCGACTATGCGCCCAAGACCGAAGACAGTCCGGGCACCCTGTCCGAAGAGTTCGGTCTCAAGCGCAAGTCCTGAGCCCTGGTTGCCGGCTACCGGCAGCCCCACCCGGAACCGACCAGCATGCCGGCCTTACCTGCTAACGACTTTGTCCGAGACGCACCAGGCAATCCCGAGCAACTGATTATCCAGGGTGACTGGACTCTCCCCCATTACGCCGAACTGCGGCGCCTGATACTCAAGGCCCGCAGCGGCAAGCCGGCCTGGAGCGACGCCGATCTCAGCCAGCTCGGCAAGCTCGATACCGCCGGCGGGCAATTGCTGGCCGAACTGCTCGGCCACGACCTTCTCCTGCGCCTGAGCGACTCCAGTGAGTTGCCCCAGGAACGCCGCGCTCTGCTCAAGCGGATTGTCGACAGCCAGCAGGAAACTGCCCCAGAACATCTGCCACCACGCGCCACGCTACTTGAGCTGCTGGAACGGGTCGGCAAAGCCATGGCCGTATTCTGGCAACACACCACCGACTTGCTCGGCTTCATCGGCCTGACCTTGGCCGGGTTTGCCCGCAACCTGCTGCGCCCGGGCAACTGGCGGGTAACCGCCGTGGTCGCCCAGATCGAACAAACCGCATTGAATGCAGTGCCGATCGTGGCCTTGCTGACCTTCATGGTCGGTGCTGTAATCGCCTTTCTCGGCGCCACCGTGCTGTCAGAGTTTGGCGCCAGCATCTACACCGTCGACCTGATCGCCTTTTCGTTCCTGCGCGAATTCGCTGTGCTGCTGACCGCCATCCTGATGGCCGGCCGAACCGCCAGCGCCTTTACCGCCCAGATCGGCTCGATGAAAGCCAACGAGGAAATCGACGCAATCCGGGCTCTGGGCCTCAACCCGCTGGACATTCTGGTGCTACCCCGAGTGCTGGCCATGCTGGTCGCCCTGCCACTACTGACCTTCGTGGCCATGATCTCCGGCCTGTTTGGCGGGGCCATGGTTTGCGCGCTATCCCTGGACATTTCACCGACCATGTTTCTCAGCATCCTGCAGAACAATGTCGAGGTCCGCCACTTCCTGCTGGGCATGGCCAAAGCGCCGCTGTTTGCTTTCCTGATTGCCATCATCGGCTGTCTGGAAGGCTTCAAGGTTAGTGGCAGTGCGGAATCGGTCGGTGAGCACACCACCTCCAGCGTGGTACAGTCGATCTTCGTCGTGATCCTGATCGACGCCCTGGCGGCACTGTTCTACATGGAGATGGGCTGGTGAGCATGGATACCACCAAGGCGACTCCGCTGGTCGAAGTCCGCGGCCTGGTCAACCGTTTCGGCACCCAAACCATTCACGAGAACCTCGACCTGGATATTCAGGCGGGGGAAATTCTCGGCGTGGTCGGCGGCTCAGGCACCGGCAAATCGGTACTGCTGCGCTCCATAGTCGGCCTGCGCCGACCCAACGCCGGCAGCGTCAAAGTATTCGGTCAGGACCTGCAAACGCTGCCCGAAACCCAGCGCTCGCAATATGAACGACGCTTTGGCGTGCTGTTTCAGCAAGGCGCACTGTTTTCTTCGCTGACCGTAACCGAAAATGTCGCCCTGCCACTGATCGAACATGCCGGCCTCAGCCGCGATGATGCCGAACACCTGGCCTCAATCAAACTGGCACTGGCCGGACTCCCGCCCGGTGCCGGTGACAAGTATCCGTCCGAGCTGTCCGGCGGCATGGTCAAACGCGCCGCCCTGGCGCGAGCCCTGGCGCTGGACCCAGACATCCTGTTTCTGGACGAGCCCACCGCCGGACTCGACCCGATCGGCGCCGCCGCCTTCGACCAGTTGATCAAGACCCTGCGCGATGCCTTGGGGTTGAGCGTATTTCTGGTCACCCATGACCTCGACACCCTGTACGCCATTTGCGACCGAATTGCCGTCCTGTCCAACCGCAGGGTGCTGGTCGCTGACACTCTGGAGCGAGTCGCCGCCACCGACAACGCCTGGATTCAGGATTACTTTCATGGCCCGCGCGGTCGAGCTGCCGCATTCAGTGCCCATTCCAGCGCCCCTGGGGAGTTGCAAAGCTAATGGAAACCCGTGCCCATCACGTTCTGATCGGTTTGTTCACTCTGCTGGCCGGCGCGGCCGGGATATTCTTCGCCATCTGGCTTAGCCACTCCAGCACCAGCCGGGAATACAACTACTATCTGGTCGTCTTCAACGAAGCAGTGACCGGCCTGTCGCGCGGCAGCTCGGTGCAATACAGTGGCATCCGAATCGGTGACATCAGTGAGTTGAGCCTCGACCCCAACGACCCCCGCAGGGTTCTGGCACGGATTAGAGTCGGTAGCGAAGTCCCTATCAAGGAAGACACTCGCGCCCGGCTGTCATTTACTGGCATCACCGGCACCTCGGTCATAGAGCTCAGCCACGGTAATCCCGAAAGCCCACTGCTGCGCGGCAAGAACGGTCAGGACCCGGTGATCATCGCCACCCCCTCGCCGATTTCCACGCTGTTGGCCAACGGCGAAGATCTGGTGACCAACATCAACCAGTTGGTCGCTAACGCCCGTACCATCCTGTCCGAAGAAAACGCTGCCAGCATCAGCCGCACCCTGTCTTCAATCGATCAGGCCACCCAGGCCATTGCCGGTCAGGGCGACAACTTGCAGATACTGGTCAGCGAACTGACCAAGGTCAGCCGCCAGGCCAGCGAAACTCTGAACTACACCAGCAACCTGATGCGTGACGCCGATACCCTGCTCAACGAGCAGGGCACCCGCACACTTGACAACGCCGAACAGGCACTGGCCTCAATCGCCCGCACCAGTGGCCTGCTGGAAGAGCTACTGAGCAACAACAGCGAGGCCTTCGCCTCCGGCATGCAAGGACTGGGGCAGCTGGAGCCGGCCGTGAATGAACTGCGCAGCAGCCTGAATTCACTACGCAACATCAGCCGCCGTCTGGAAGACAACCCAACCCGCTTCCTGCTGGGCCGCGACACCATGGAGGAGTTTGAACCGTGATCCGTGCAACCACTCTGCGTCCTCTACTGGCAGCCAGCGGCCTGCTCTGGCTCAGCGCCTGTACCCTGATTCCGGAAAGCGAGCCAGTACGGGTCTATCAGTTGCCCGCCTCGACATTGGGCAGCAATCCCCAGGCTCAGCCACTGGGCTTGTCGTTGCGGATCAACACTCCCCAAGCCGGCTTTGCCCAAAGCGGCCCACGAATGCTGGTCAATCCCCAAGGCGACCAACTCAGTACCTACAAGGGAGCCCGCTGGAGCGACCCGGCGCCCGCACTGGTGCGCGAACACCTGGTCCGCAGTTTCAGCCTGCGCAGCGGCCTGGAAAGCGTCACCAGTGACGAGCACGGTCTGCACGCCGACCTTCACCTGGGTAGTGATCTGCAGCGCTTCCAGGTGATTTACGGCGAACAAGGCCCACAAGCCACGGTCGAACTGGTAGCCCGCCTGATCGAACCCGGCAACCGCCACGTCATCGCCGGTCGCACTTTCCTGGTCGAACAACCCCTTGATGACCACCAGCCCGCCGGCGCGGTCAAGGCCTATGGCCTGGCCCTGGACCAGCTCTCCAGCCAACTGCTCGACTGGGCTCTACCGCAACTGCAAGACTACCAGCAGCACCGGCCCTGAGCTCCGGCCTTATCCCGAGAAGCCTGGCTGGTTTTCCAGCAGCCAGGCAAGACTGACCCGGTCACGACCATCAGCCTTGGCGCGATAAAGCGCCTGGTCAGCCTCTGCCAGCAGATCGGACAAAGCATGGCTGTCGCCGGGATAGTGCATTGCCAACCCGATACTGATGGTCATGCGCAGCGGTGCGCCATCGGCACAAACAACCTCCACCTGAGAAACTTGCTCACGCAACCGTTCCGCCGCCTTGCTGGCCTCATCGGCGGTCAGATTGGGCATGATCACCCCAAACTCTTCACCACCGAGTCGACCAAACAGATCACCCTCGCGCAGCCGTTGCATCACCGCATGAGAAAGCCCCGACAACGCATCGTCACCCACTGAGTGTCCGTACTCGTCGTTGATGCGCTTGAAGTGATCAATATCGACCATCAGCACAGCCAGCCCACGCGGATAGCGCTCGAACTGGGTCATCAGCCATGCGCTTTGGGCCATGAATGCCCGCCGCACCAATGCGCCAGTCAGCGAGTCATGGTTCGCAGCGTAGTCAAGACGCTGCAGCATGTGCTTGCGCACCTGATTTATACTTGCCACGGTCAGCGGACTGAGCGCCACGAAGACAATACCCAGCCTCAGCGACAGCACAGACAGGATGAATTCTTCCGGCAGCGGATGCTGAGCAACACCCGTCGTGACCGTCACAGTAATCAGCTTGAATATGGTTGTGGCCAGCGTCAGCAAGACGGTTGTAAACAGGCCATAGGTCAGCGCACACCAGAGCAACGCAGGAATCGGGAAGGCCAACGCACCAGGCCCACCAAGCACGACCCCAATCAGTATCGATGCTACCAGAGCCAGGAAGGGCGCCATCCGCTGTACAGAGCCGCGTCGCAGACGCCATCCCGCGTGCAAGCAACCGAGCAACCTCGAAAGTGGCGGCATGATCAAGATCAAGGGCAACACGATGATGCTGTGCGCCAACTCAGTAGTGAACCAGAATGCCGCGCCAATCAGCCGCCCCTGCTCCATGAAGGCCGGCCCCACCTCTGAACCGATCACCGAGCCAGCCGCCGCCGATGCTGCGCAGATTGCCAGCATGTAAAGCACAGACAAGGGACGTGACAACGTGCGGTGTTCAGGGTCAATGCGCTGATACAGGAAGGAGCCTACAGCGACCCCGGTCAGATTGGCCGCTGCCAACCATAATGAGTTCAGCGTTGAACTGCCGGTGACCAGATCCGCAGCCAGATAGCCCAGCGCAGCTACCAGCCAGCCACGACCGGTGGCCAGGTGCGGCATACGCACGAACAACCCCAGGAGAATCGCGTTGGCAGGCCAGAAGACCGCCAGCAGGCCTGTTGGCCTGCTCAAAATACCCAACAGGCTGGCGGCAAAGACGACGCCACCGACAATAGCAAGGTCCCGCAGAGTAGCCATGAAAAGACTTTTATTAGCATTGTTGCCGGTCCGTGGTTCCATGCGACTGCCTCCAATCTGACGCCACTACGCAATCAAAATGCTAATACAGCCTCAGAATTGCATGGAACCACTATGCTGTCATCCATATTTAATCCAGCCTCGCTCAGAGCCATGTCCCTCTAAAAAACGGCAAATAGCCTGACAGGAAAACTCACTGCACAGGCATCGCGACCGGAAAAGACCAGCTTCCATTCAGGATTTCGGCACGCGGACGATACAGACGCACCATGTAATTCCAGCCAGAAGTCACCGGCAGACAGTTAACGCTCTCGCTACTGCAATTGCCGAAATGGATAGTGATTGAACCATCCTCGGCAGCCTTGCCAGTGACACTGTTGATTGAATAGGCGTTGAAATCGTTAGGTTCAAAAAAACCGTCAACCGTATATACCGTGACGGACCAGAACTCATCCACGGGAACCTCGCCGACCGTCAGCTGGTACGCCGTAGTACCATCATTGTTCTCTGGAAACACATTCAGATAGATCGCATCCTTGTCCGGATTCAGTCCCCAGCCCGAAGCAGCGGCTGCCAGCCTCCTGACCGGATCGACTGAAGACTTCTCCGCGCCGGCTGCATAACGCAGATCCGGCAGCGTGCTCGATAAGGCTATCAGCGCTTCACGCACCGCCTTCTGGCTGACCGGATCCCACTCCGGAATCTCAAATGTGCCAGGTCCTCCAGGCTGACTGACCGTCATACTGTCCTGAATCGCGTTGGCCTGGCGCATGTCCTCTGGATCGTTGGGATTAGCCAGAATCCGGATACCAACCATCACATAACGCGTACCTACGTCCTCTTTCGTCAGCGTATAGCTTCCAGCGCCATAAAAGACGTTTGGATTGAAATGGTCCTCGTTGATGACCAGTGCTGATACGAAGCGGCCGTCAGACTCTGGAAGCGTAAAGGTCACCGGACCCGCATCCAGATCGAAGACTCCGGAGGAATAGATGGTATCGCGGTTAAGCCGCACGATCAGTTGTCGGTCGACCGGGGCCACCTCGCGGGTGTGCTTGAAAGTACCGAATGCACCATCAGCTACCTGAGCGGCCATATAGACGTTCGATTCTGCACGAATAAAGTTGTCTGGCGTGACAATGATTTTGCCTTCTGAGGTTCTCGACCAAAACCCTGGATCACTCAGGTCTGGCACCGTCGCTCCCTCCTGCGCCATCTGAGCCAGCCCGGCGTCAGTGTTGGCGGCAGATTCAATTGACTCGCTACAGGCAGCGAGCGATGCGATTAGCGGTATGCCCAGCCAAGCAATGATTTGTTTGGAACCGTTCATTGTCAGAGACTCCTTGAAGTTATCAGGCGCTTCCCATGTGTTTTGACGCGGACTTGCAGCGGTTATTCGTTGGCACGAACAACCTGTGGCACGCCCCAACTGCCATCCAAAGCTTCGGGCTTCGGCCAGTACTGGCGCATGATCATGAAGAAAGGACCAGCGGGTGCCGGCAGCCAGTTGGCCAGCTTGTCCTCGCCCGGTGGTTCGTGCTGGATATACAGGGTGATACTGCCATCCGACCCAGAGCGCAGGTCAGCCTCCATCGTCGAGTTGATCAGGTACCGGTTGATCGGGTTCTCGGTCAGTAGACTGGAAGGCAGTTCGTACATGGTCAGTGACCAGAAGGCGTTGACCGGCGGCATCGAGCCCGGCTCAAACCGCAATGTGTATCGGGCGGTGGCACCATCAAACGGATTGCCCTGCGAGTCCACGAAATAAGCCGGGTAATTGGCCTCTTCCTTGGAGTTACCATAAATACCCAGCACTGCCGATGACATTCGTATCAGGTAATCATTATCGAGAAACTCACGGGTGCCAAACCCATCTGCACTGCTCTTCTTACCGGTATCAATTGTTTCAGCCTTGTAAGCCGCAAAGGCCTGCCAGGCATCAGCTATACCGGCTTCGATCGCACTGAGCTGTGCGGTGGTCAAATCAACCAGCGCAAAGGGTTGCGCAGCACCAATTCCTGCCTTTGCAAAACGCTCCATCAAGGCAGCTTCACTGTCATGGGTTGGCGCGAACTGCAGAAGGAAATTGAGAATGGCGAAGAACTCCGGCGATACCTTCTGAGCCTCAGCCGTTAGCGGCTCAGGAAAATCGATATCAGGCACAGAGGCAGGCGCCGCAGTCCCCTGAAAACTGGACAATGGCTGGACCCCATACTGCGCCTGGACCGCCTTCACATTCTCAAGGTCATCCGGCCCGAACAGTTGCGTGCGATAAAGCACAAAGGCAAATTCGGTTTCCGAGTAAAGCACCGCCGAAATACCTGCCGGCACCTCTCCGCGCCAACCAGGCCCTGCGAGCAAGAAGTTGCCTGCCTCGGTGCCGGTAGCCCGACTGCCGACATAAGCGAAGTTGTGGGTATACATATCGATAAACTGCAGCGAATAGTAGCGTGACGCGTCGATAGCAGGCACGCTGATTACCAGCGGCTCAGCCCGCAGATCAGCACCCAGAAAGCTGTACGGTGTGTCGGAATTGGGCGTCTGGATCGCCCTGTCTGCTGGCGTGTAAACACGGGCTATGTTGTGCAGCTGATTCCAGTCCCCTTTGTACTCGGGATTGCTCTGATCAACGAAGTAGGAATATTGAATCCGGTAGCTATCCACCATCGGAAACCCGTAGATGTAGGCTTCCTTTGCAATTGCCCGCAGCTCATCCGGCAAAGCGCTTATCCCGCTGACTATCACGCCGGATGAACGGCCGGAATCCTGTGCATAGGCGTGGGCTGCAAACAGCCATACAAGACATGCGCAAACTGCACCAAGCGTCTTCATCGCATCTCCTTGCTCTCAGTTGCGTTTGGTGAAACTCCTGCAACACCGCAGCCCATAATTGGCAGTCACTTCATTGTGAAGCCGGAGGATTGTGCTGTCGGCGGACGCCTCGATAATTTCAAAAGAGAAAGGCATAGCCGACATAAGGACCGGTCATGGTCAAACGGGTTCGAGCATCATCATTCTTGACCTTGACCTCAAGGTGACGGTAACCAAGCAATAGCGCGCCATGGGCAGTGTGGTAATGAACCATCGCACTGGCGTTCCAGGAACCTTCGGTTTCGCCAAAAGAGCTATCGGCTCGGGTCGTCAGGCGCCAGCGCTCCGCCGGAACCCAAGTGTAGCGGCCTCCCAACATGACATCCAGGTAACTGTCAGCAAAGTTCAGCACTCGACCGTTGAACGCCGGATTATTCGGTCTGATCGTCAGCTTCAGGTCCGAATCCAGATAGCGGACACCCCCGAACACATCCAGGCCGCGATCACGACGCCCTGCTGGCGTCCACACCCAGGCCGCCTCGAACAGGCGTGTCTCCAGATCAGCTTTCGTTCTGGCGAACCGCCCTGAGCGAGTATCCTTGATCCTGAGATAGGTGATGTCGACAAACATACCGTGCTCATCGCCACGGCCTTCCACATGCAATTGAAGGGAGCCGTCCAGCTTGTCGAGGATATCCTTGAATTCAATTTCGGATGACCCGGCTATCGGGGGAGAGTCCGTGCGCACATCGGTCTTGAGCCGAGATGCCCAGATATAAGGCTCTACTATCCAGTCCCAATCGCTAGCACCGGCAGACGGTACGAAAGTCGCTGCGATTGCCACCGCGAGGCTTTGCCCCAAGCGTTGTCTCGTCCGCATGATTGCCATGCCCCCGTCCTAGGGTTGAAGACAAGTTAAGTAGTGTGCGTGATAAATGGAACATGCCGTTGAGCCAACCAAGGCCCAGCATGTAGAAAGGATAGACAGCCTTTTGGCCCTGGTCCAACCGTCATCGGCGCGGAAGAACTCCCGGCGCCTGGTACTCTTTACCTCAGCGGTGGGAGGCGCCCCAGCGATACTGTTTCGGCAAACAGCCTATCGCGGGATAGTGCCTCCCACCGCCTGGGTTTAGTTCATGGGCGGATGAATCTTACTCCCACTCAATCGTCGCCGGCGGCTTGCTGGAAATGTCGTAGGTTACCCGCGAGACCCCGGCAATTTCATTGATGATCCGGTTCGATACGGTTTCCAGGAACTCGTAGGGCAGGTGCGCCCAGCGGGCGGTCATGAAGTCGATGGTTTCCACTGCGCGCAGGGCGATGACCCATTCGTAGCGGCGACCGTCACCAACCACGCCAACCGATTTGACCGGCAGGAACACCGCGAAGGCCTGGCTGGTCTTGTGGTACAGATCGGCCTTGCGTAGCTCTTCAATGAAGATATAGTCGGCGCGGCGCAGGATGTCGGCGTATTCCTTGCGCACTTCAGCCAGGATCCGCACGCCCAGGCCCGGACCCGGGAACGGGTGGCGATAGACCATATCGTAGGGCAGACCCAGTTCCAGGCCGATCTTGCGCACTTCGTCCTTGAACAGTTCACGCAGCGGCTCGACCAGTTCGAACTGCATATCTTCGGGCAGGCCGCCGACATTGTGGTGCGACTTGATCACATGGGCCTTGCCGGTCTTGGCCCCGGCCGATTCGATGACGTCGGGGTAAATGGTGCCTTGAGCCAGATACTTGATGCCCTGCAGCTTGGTCGCTTCCTCATCGAACACCTCGATGAAAGTGCGGCCAATGATCTTGCGTTTGTCTTCCGGGTCGGTGACTCCGAGCAGGCGTGACAAGAACTTGTCTTCAGCGTTGGCGCGGATCACCTTGACGCCCATGTTCTCGGCAAACATGGCCATGACCTGTTCGCCTTCATGCAGACGCAGAAGACCGTTGTCAACGAATACGCAGGTCAGTTGATCGCCTATGGCCCGGTGCAGCAGGGCCGCCACCACAGAGGAGTCGACTCCACCGGACAGGCCAAGCAGCACCTTGGCGTCGCCAACCTGGGCACGCACCTGGGCGATGGCATCCTCAACGATATTCGACGGTGTCCACAGCGCTTCACAGCCACACAGGTCAAGGATGAAACGCGACAGAATCCGCAGCCCCTGCTTGGTGTGGGTCACCTCGGGGTGAAACTGCACGCCGTAGAAGCTCCGGCTTTCGTCGCCCATCGCGGCAATCGGGCAGCTCGGAGTACTGGCCAGGATGTGGAAGCCTTCGGGCAGGCTGGCCACCTTGTCACCGTGACTCATCCATACGTCCAGCGACAGTACGCCATCATCATCGATGTGATCTTCGATACCCGACAGGAACGGGCTCTTGCCGACGATATCGACCCGCGCATAGCCGAACTCGCGCTCCTCGGAGCCCTCAACCTTGCCACCCAACTGCTCGGCCATGGTCTGCATGCCGTAGCAGATGCCCAGCACCGGCAGACCCAGCTCGAATACTACCTGCGGCGCACGCGGGGTGTCGTCCAGGGTCACCGACTCGGGGCCACCGGCGAGAATGATGCCACGCGGGGCGAACTCACGAATCGCCGCTGCGTCCATGTCCCAGGGATGGATTTCGCAATAGACACCGATTTCCCGCACCCGGCGGGCAATCAGTTGGGTGTATTGCGAACCGAAGTCCAGAATCAGGATACGGTGGGCGTGGATGTCGTGCTGAGACATGGGCTTTCCTCTGGAAAATGATATGGCTGTGCTGAAAGCTGAAGGCTGGAAGACCCGTCTCCGCGCACGCAGGAGCTTGTCTTCCAGCCTTCAGCCTCAAGCTTTCAGCAAAAGAACCTCAACCAACCCGATAATTCGGTGCCTCTTTGGTGATCTGCACGTCATGCACGTGCGACTCACTCATGCCGGCGCCGGTAATACGCACAAACTCCGGCTTGGTACGCATTTCTTCAACGGTGGCACAGCCGGTATAGCCCATCGACGCGCGCAGGCCACCCATCAACTGATGAATGATCGCCGCCAGCGGCCCCTTGTAGGGTACCCGGCCTTCGATGCCCTCAGGCACCAGCTTCTCGGCACCCGCGCTGGAGTCCTGGAAATAACGATCTGCCGAGCCGCCACCGGCGTTGGCCATCGCCCCCAGAGAACCCATGCCGCGGTAGGCCTTGTAGGAACGGCCCTGGAACAGCTCGACCTCGCCCGGCGCCTCTTCGGTGCCGGCAAACATAGAGCCCATCATCACCGCCGAAGCGCCGGCGGCAATGGCCTTGGACAGGTCGCCAGAGAAACGGATACCGCCATCGGCAATCAGCGGTACGTCAGTATCCTTGAGTGCTGCGGCAACATCGGCGATGGCTGAAATCTGCGGCACACCGACACCAGCAACGATACGGGTGGTACAGATCGAACCTGGGCCAATGCCGACCTTGACCGCGTCAGCCCCGGCCTCGGCCAGCGCGCGGGCAGCAGCGCCGGTGGCAATGTTGCCGCCGATCACCTGAATCTGGGGGAATGTGTCTTTAACCCAGCGCACCCGGTCGATCACACCCCGGGAATGGCCGTGGGCGGTATCGACGATGATCACGTCGACGCCGGCAGCCGCCAGCGCGGCAACCCGCTCCGGGGTGTCGGAACCGGTACCGACTGCTGCACCTACGCGCAGACGACCCTGGTCGTCCTTGCTGGCCAGCGGATAGGCACGAGCTTTTTCAATGTCGTTGACGGTCATCATGCCGCGCAGGCGGAAGTTGTCATCGACAATCAGGACCCGCTCAATCCGGTGCTTGTGCAGCAGCTTGCGCACTTCCTGCAGTTCGGCACCTTCCTTGACCGTCACCAGGCGCTCCTTGGGAGTCATGATGTCGCGTACCCGGGCATCCATGTTGGTTTCAAAGCGCACGTCGCGCGAGGTGACGATGCCGACCAGATTGTCGTTGTACATGACCGGCACACCGGAAATGTTGTTCTGACGGGTCAGATCGAACAGTTGACCAACGCTGGCATCAGCGTCGATGGTGATCGGGTCACGAACCACACCGGACTCGTAGCGTTTGACCTTACGCACTTCGGCCGCCTGCTGCTCGATGGTCATGTTCTTGTGAATGATCCCCATGCCGCCTTCCTGGGCCATGGCAATGGCCAGACGCGCTTCAGTCACGGTGTCCATGGCAGCGGACAACAACGGGATATTCAGATCGATCTGCCGGGTGAGCCGGGTCTTGAGACTGACATCCTTGGGCAGCACTTCGGAATATCCGGGCACCAACAGAACATCATCGAAGGTAAGGGCTTCTTGGCTAATACGCAGCATAGCAGGGCTCCCGAGCGGGAAAAATGGAAGCGCGCCATTATACCTATCGTAGCGCCACCACTCAATCGCATTCGTCAGTCATGATCACATAGTTTTTTGCCCCCTTGCGGCGGTTGTGAGCGCAGGGCAACAGCCCCTAAGATAGCGGCATGAATGATGACCAGCTTTTTCAGCGCCTCAGTCGCGAGCGCGAAGTACTCACCGTCAGCCAGCTCAACGCCAGGGCCCGCAGCCTGCTGGAAGAGGTGTTCCCGCAGATCTGGGTCGAGGGCGAGCTGTCGAATCTGGCCCGTCCGTCGTCGGGTCACCTGTATTTCACCCTCAAGGATGCCAAGGCCCAGGTCCGCTGCGCACTGTTCCGCCAGCATGCCCAGCGCATCCGCCTGGATCTGCGCGACGGCCTGCAGGTCCGTGCCCGCGGCCGAGTGAGCCTGTATGAGGGCCGCGGTGACTATCAGCTGATTCTCGATAGCCTGGAACCAGCCGGCGACGGCGCCCTGCGCCAGGCCTTCGAGGCGCTCAAGGCCCAGCTTCAGGCTGAGGGATTGTTCGCCGCGGAACGCAAGCGCCCGCTCCCCAGCCACCCGCGCCGGATTGGAGTGATCACCTCCCCCAGCGGCGCGGCGATTCGCGACATCATCAGTGTATTCGGCCGACGGGCGCCCTATATCGAGCTGGTGATTGTTCCCACCGCCGTGCAGGGCCGCGAAGCCGCACCGCAGATCGTCCGCGCCATTGAGCGCGCCGAGCGTGCCGGCTTCGACGCACTGATCGTGACCCGCGGCGGCGGCTCGCTGGAAGACCTGTGGCCGTTCAATGAGGAAATCGTCGCCCGGGCACTGGCCGCCTGCCAGACGCCAACGGTCAGCGCCGTCGGTCACGAGACCGATTTTTCCATCAGCGACTTTGTCGCCGACGTCCGTGCACCCACCCCGTCAGCCGCCGCCGAGTTGCTGAGTCCCGACGGGCAGGCCATGTTGCGCCAGTTTCAGCTATATCAACGTCAGTTGCAGCAGCGCCTGCACGAACGTCTTACCCGCGATCACTTACGACTTGATAGCCTGCGCCGGCGCCTGCGCCACCCCGGCGAGCGTCTGGCGCAGCAGGCACAGCGCCTGGATGACCTGGAGCTGCGCCTGCGGCGCGCCCACCAGCAATTTCTGACCCATCAGCAGCAGCGTCTGGAACGCTTGGGCGCGCGCCTGCAACTGCAACACCCCGGCCGCCAGTTGGGGCTGCTGAGCCAGCAGTTGGAACACCTGCGCCAACGCCTGCCACGCGCCATGCAGCAGAGCCTGCAACAGCGCCGTCAGCGCTTCAGCAGCCTGGCCCAGACCCTGCATCTGGTCAGCCCGCTGGCAACCCTGGGGCGTGGCTACAGCATTTTGCTCGACGATCAGGGCCAGGCGATTCGCAGCGCCGCACAGACCCGGACTGGCCAGCACCTGAAAGCCCGCCTGCACGATGGCCAGCTCGATCTCAGAGTCGAAGCCCCCACCCCGCACACCTTATCTCTGCTGGACTGACGCCCATGCGCCACCTGTTTGCCCTGATTCTATTGTGCTCCCTCAGCCTGCCGGCCTCGGCCGAAGGCGGATTTATTACCCGCCTGCTGAACAAGCCGGTTCCCGGCGGCGTGGCGGTAATAGGCCTGCCAGAACAACCCCAGGCGCCGCGCGTGCGCTATCAGGACCACCCGGCACTGGTGATTCGCGAGGACGGCAAGCGCTGGATCGCCATCGTCGGCATCCCACTGTCGGTGCAACCCGGCCAGCAACAGATTGAACTGGACGACGGCCAGCGCCTGAACTTCCAGGTTAATGATCGTCATTACCCGGCTCAGCACATCACCCTGCGCAATCAGCAGCACGTTACTCCTGACCCGGCCCACCAACAGCGCATTCAGCGCGAACTCGACGAGCAAATTCAGGGTTACCAGAACTTCAGCCCGCGCCAACCCAGCAACCTGCTGTTCGATCGGCCGGTAGACGGTCGCCTGTCGAGCCCGTTCGGCGTGCGCCGATTCTTCAATGGCGAGGAGCGCAACCCGCACTCCGGGCTTGATTTTGCGGTCCCGGCCGGCACTCCGATCAAGGCCCCGGCAGCGGGCACGGTCATTCTGGTCGGCGATTATTTTTTCAATGGCAAGACGGTGTTCGTCGATCACGGTCAGGGGCTGATCAGCATGTTCTGTCACCTGTCGGCGATCGACGTCAAGGTCGGTGACGAACTGCCCCGTGGCGGGCATATCGGCAAGGTTGGCGCCACCGGGCGCGCTACCGGGCCACATCTGCACTGGAATGTCAGCCTGAACAACGTCCGGGTCGACCCGGCGATTTTCATTGGCGCCTTCATGCCTTGAGTCTGCCGGGCTGCGCAAGCCTGATGCGCAAACCCGGCCTCAAAAGCAATAAAATCCACGCATAACCACAATAGCGCTACAAATCACCATTTTTCAAAACACTGTTGAAATCCAACCTCCGCAGAATTACCTTCTACTGCAACAAAACCTCAAATACACCCGTTTCAGTCGCGCCCACAAGGCGCTCTTTTTTTCAGGAAGCCCGGCCATGAGCATGCTCACAGACCCGTCCAGCAAATACCGTGCGTTCCAGCCGGTCGATATCCCCGACCGCACCTGGCCGTCGAAGACCATCACCGAAGTGCCTGTCTGGTGCAGCTCGGATCTGCGCGACGGCAACCAGTCGCTGATCGAACCGATGGACCCGGCCAAAAAGCTGCGGTTCTTTCAGACGCTGGTCAAGGTTGGACTCAAGCAAATCGAAGTGGCCTTTCCGTCAGCCTCTCAAACCGACTTCGACTTCGTCCGCACCCTGATTGAAGATGGTCATATTCCTGACGATGTAACCATCCAGGTTCTGACCCAGGCCCGCGACGACCTGATTACCCGTACCTTTGAGTCACTGCGCGGCGCCAAACGGGCAATTGTGCATGTCTACAACGCCACCGCACCGAGCTTCCGGCGCATCGTCTTCAATCAGGACAAGGCTGGCGTGGTCGCCATTGCGGCAAATGCTGCCAAGCGCATCCGCGAGCTGGCGGCGCAGCAGCCCGAGACCGAGTGGACCTTCCAGTACTCGCCGGAGATTTTTACCTCCACCGAACTGGAATTTGCCGTTGAAGTCTGTGACGCCGTGCTGGATGTCTGGCAACCGACACCTGAGCACAAGGTGATCCTCAACCTGCCGGCCACCGTGGAAGTTGCCACCCCAAACATCTACGCCGACCAGATCGAGTGGTTCTGCCGCCATATCAGCCGCCGCGACAGCGTGTTGATCAGCCTGCACACCCACAACGACCGTGGCACCGGTGTAGCCGCCACCGAACTGGGCCTGCTGGCCGGCGCCGACCGGGTCGAAGGCTGCCTGTTCGGCAATGGCGAGCGCACCGGTAATGTCGACCTGGTAACCCTGGCGCTGAACATGTACACCCAGGGCCTGCACCCGGGGCTGGACTTCTCCGACATCGACGCGGTGCGCAAGGTGGTTGAAGAGTGCAACCAGTTGCCGGTGCACCCGCGTCATCCCTATGTCGGCGACCTGGTCCACACCGCCTTTTCCGGGTCGCACCAGGATGCGATCCGCAAGGGGTTCGTCCAGCAGGATCCGAACGGCATCTGGGAGGTCCCCTACCTGCCTATCGATCCGGCCGATATCGGCCGCAGCTACGAGGCGGTGATTCGGGTCAACAGCCAGTCCGGCAAGGGCGGCATCACCTACCTGCTTGAGCAGGAATACGGGATCAACCTGCCGCGCCGGCTGCAGATCGAGTTCAGCCAGGTGGTCCAGGGTGAAACCGATCGCCTGGGCCTGGAGATGACCGCCTTACAGATTCACGAACTGCTCGACCGTGAATACCTGCAGGCGACCACGCCCTATGCACTGATTCGTCACCGCCTGCAGGAAGAGAACGGCACTTCGGCGGTAGATATCGAAGTGCTCAGTCAGGGTGAAACCCTGCACTGGCGCGGCATCGGCAAGGGTCCGCTGGAGGCGCTGGTGGCCGCCCTGCCGGTTCAGGTTGAGGTGATGGACTATCATGAGCATGCGATTGGCTCGGGTACCAACGCCAAGGCGGCGGCTTATATCGAGTTGCGGCTGGACGGCCAGCGCCCGCTGCACGGGATCGGTATTGACGAGAATCTGACCACGGCCAGCTTCCGCGCCCTGCTCAGTGCCCTCAACCGGGCCCTGCGCAGCGCCGAGGAACAGGCGGCCTAGCAAACCAATAGGCCGCTCCTGACAAGCCAGGAGCGGCCTGCGTTCGGTCAGGGAACCTCTGAAGAACGTAGGCGAGGCAGGCAAGACAAGGCAAAAACAGCCGAAAAAGCGCAGTTTACGTGGTGTAAATGAGCATTTTGAGGCTGTTTTTAACGCAGTATTGCCAATGCAGGTAGTTTTTCAGAAGTTCCTCAGCGCTTGTCCTTGCTCTTTTTCTTTGCCTTCTTATGGTGACTCATCAACCGGCGCTTCTTGTTGACCTGGCGCTCGGTCAGGGTGTTCTTGCGCTCGGCGTAGGGGTTGTCGCTGCTCTTGTACTCGACCCGTAGCGGCGTGCCGACCATCTTCAACACCTTGCGATAGGTGTTCTCCAGATAACGGGTATAGGAGCGCGGCACGCTGTCGACCTGGTTACCGTGAATCACGATGATCGGCGGATTGGAACCACCCAGGTGAGCGTAACGCAGCTTAATCCGTCGCCCATTGACCATCGGCGGCTGGTGCTCGGTGACGGCATCTTCGAGAATCTCGGTCATGCGCCGGGTCGGAACCTTGGTCATGGCACTGGCAAAGGCCTGGTCGACCGATTTGTAGAGCAGCCCCACACCACTGCCGTGCAGGGCGGAAATGAAGTGAATGTCGGCAAACTGGGCGAAAATCAGCCGCCGCTGCAGCTCAGTCTTGACGTAATCCTTCTGCTCCTCGGCCAAGCCGTCCCACTTGTTGACCGCGATCACCAGCGCCCGCCCGGCATCCAGCACAAAGCCCAGCAGATTGAGGTCATGCTCGACGATCCCTTCACGGGCATCGACCACGAAGATAACCACGTTGGCGTCCTGAATTGCCTGCAGTGTCTTGACCACCGAGAACTTCTCGATCGCCTCGAAAATCTTGCCACGCTTGCGCACCCCGGCGGTATCGATCAGGGTGTAGGGCTTGTCGTGGCGGTGATAGGGGATATAAATGCTGTCGCGGGTGGTTCCGGCCTGATCGAACACCACCACCCGATCCTCACCGAGCATGCGATTGACCAGGGTTGACTTGCCGACATTGGGTCGGCCAATCACCGCGATCTTGGTCCCGATCGGTTCGACCACCTTGCGCTCACGCGGCAGTGGCTGACCATCGGCATCCAGTTCCAGCTCCTCGTCTGCCGCACCATCGGACAGCACCGCTTCAAGCATCGGGTTGATATTGCGCCCATGGGCTGCGGCAATCGGGATCGGCTGGCCCAGACCAAGAGCGGCGAACTCACCGAGGATCGCATCCTGGTCAGCACCGTCGATCTTGTTGGCAATCAGGAAGGTATGCTTGTCACGCTTACGCAAGTGCTCGGCGATCATCTCGTCGGCGGCGGTGCGCCCGGCCCGGGCATCGACCATGAACAGCACCGCGTCGGCCTCCTCGATGGCCTGCAGCGATTGACCGGCCATGACCTGATCAATACCCTGCTCGTCGCCGCTGATACCTCCGGTATCGACCACGATATAGGACTTGCCCTGCCAACTGGCCTCGCCGTACTTGCGGTCACGGGTCAGCCCGGCGAAGTCCGCCACCAGGGCATCGCGACTCTTGGTCAGACGATTGAACAGGGTCGATTTACCGACATTCGGACGCCCGACCAGGGCAATGACAGGAACCATGTTTACTCCGTGCGCAGTGGGTGCTAAGGAACCTCTGAAAAACTACCTACGTTTTTCAGAGGTTCCCTAACAAATAAAACGGCCGCTGCGCACAAACGCAGCGGCCGGAGAAGTATAACCGCTTTTCGGCTATTTCAGTTTCAGCGCAGCCAGATCGCCACTGTTACCGAAGACATACAGGGTATCGCCCAGAGCAATCGGTGCTACCCGCACGCCCTTGCGATCAACCCGGATGCGACCGACCAGACGGCCGTCGGTCTGGGCCAGCAAGTGCACATAGCCTTCGAAGTCAGCCACGGCAACATAGCTGCTGAACGCCACCGGAGCGGTCAGTTGACGACGCATCAGGCTCTCATTACGCCAGAGCGAGTTGCCACGGCTCTGGTCAACCGCCTCAACCACGCCATTGGCGTGACTTACATAAACACTGCCAAACCCGGCCGCAGGGCCCACATAGCTGGACACCGGACGCTGCCAGCGCATGTTGCCGGACTCGGCATCCAGCGCCGCCAGGTTGCCCTGGAAGCTGGCCACGTAAAGGCTCTGACCGGACAGCAACAGATCACCATCGATATCGACCATCCGCTCCAGCTCCGAGCGGCCCTGCGGCTGAGCAATGCGCTCTTCCCACAGCGGGATGCCGCTATCAGCTGCCAGCGATACCACCCGGCCACTGGCCAGTCCGGCGTAGACCTGGCGCAGGCTAACGACCGGAGTGCTGGTACCACGCACGGTCAACACCGGCAGACTGGCTTCGTAGATCCAGCGCTGATCACCACTGGAAATATCCAGCGCGACCAGTTTGTCATCCTGGGTCTGGACCACCACCACGTCGCCGTTGGTTTGCGGCGGAGCCAGCACTTCACTGGAAACCTGGGCGCGCCACAACTCGCTGCCGTCGTTTTCGTCCAGGGTGATCACCTGACCATCCAGTGTCCCGACCATGACCCGGCCACCGCCGGCCCCAACAGCCCCGGACAGTGGTTCCTTGAGCCGCACCTGCCAGCTTACCGACCCGGTATCACGATCCATGGCAACGACCCGGCCACGAGCATCGGCGGCATACAAAGCCAGACCATCCAACGCAGGAGTCAGGGTGTTGTACAGCTTGCCCTGGCCAACACCGATGTTGCGTTTCCAGCTACGCTCCAGGCTGACCTCGGCGGTAAATTTTTCCAGCGGCGCAGGCGGCAATTCCTTTTTGCTGGAGCTACCGCACCCGGCCAGAACCAGAGCCGACAGACCAACAGCCAGATACCGAGACATCAGTTTCACTAGGCTTCCTCCGCCAGATCATCGAGCTTGAGTTGCAGTTGCGGACGCGCACGTGGATCTTCCAGCGCTTCAAGCGCGGCCTGATAGGCACTGCGTGCCTCGGCCTGACGCCCCAGGGTTAGCAGCAGATCACCACGGACCTCTTCACGCCCAGCCAGCAGCTCGCCGCTGACTGCGCCATTAAACAACGCCAAGCCTTCCTCAGCCCGCTCCTGCTGAGCCAGAACTCGAGCCAGGCGCTGGCGGGCAATTTCCTGCAGAGTGTCGTCGCCACGTCGCTCAACCACTTCGCGCAGCAAGGTTTCGGCCCCGGCAAAATCGTCAGCCTCTACCGCCAGGCGCGCCTGCATCAGAGCAGCGAACTGGGCATAACGGGTTTTCGGGTAGTCGCTTCGCAGTTGCTCGGCCAATTCTGCCGCCCGGGTCCGGGCCTGCACCGACTCATCGCCCAGCACGGCTTCGAGCATGGACTGATAAAGCGCCGAGGCATTGGCCGACTGGGCTGACTGGTAGTTGTTCCAGCCATTCCAGCCGAACACCCCGGCCAGAGCCAGCACTACCCCGGTCAACAGAGGCATGCCGTGCCTGCTCCACAACTCCTTGAGCTTTTCTACCTGTTCTTCTTCTGTTTGATAGGTCACGCTTCACTCCTTCGCGGGTCAATCGACCGTTGGCCCGTTTACAGTAATTCATCCAGCCGTGCCGGCAGTGCCTGCCAGTCCAGCAACTCCTGCTCGGCGTCGCTACGCAGCGGTTTAAGCCCGACCTGCTGGCTAGCCGCTTCGTTCTCCCCCAGAATCAGCGCATAGAGCGCACCGGACTTGTCGGCTTTTTTGAACTGACTCTTAAAACTGCCGCCGCCACAATGCACCACCAGACGCAAATCAGGCAAGGCATCGCGCAACTGTTCGGCCAGACCGAAACCGGCCTGTACCGCCTGATCACCCAAAGTGACCAGATAGACATCGACCTGACGAGCCAGTTCAGCCGGCACCTTGCCCAATGTTTCGATCAACAGCAGCAGCCGCTCAACCCCCATGGCGAAGCCTACCGCCGGAGCCGGCTTACCGCCGAGCTGCTCGACCAGCCCATCGTAACGGCCACCGGCACAGACCGTACCCTGGGCACCCAGCCGGTCGGTGGTCCATTCGAACACGGTCAGACCGTAGTAATCCAGCCCGCGCACCAACCGCGGGTTAACCACGTAGGGGACACCAGCCGCATCCAGCAGAGCCTTGAGCCCGGCAAAATGTTCACGAGCCTGCTCATTGAGGTAGTCGGCCAATTTTGGCGCATCGGCCAGCAGCGCCTGGGTCGCAGCCACCTTGCTGTCGAGAATCCGCAGCGGATTGCTGTCCAGGCGGCGCTGGCTGTCTTCATCAAGCTGATCGAAGCGCTCGCGCAGATAGGTCACCAGATCGGCCCGGTAGCGCGCCCGGTCCTCGCTGGAGCCCAGACTGTTCAGCTCCAGGGTCACCGCCTCACGCAGCCCCAGTTGCTGCCACAACCGCCAGCACAAAATGATCAGCTCGGCATCGACATCCGGACCGGTCAGGTTGAAAGTTTCCACCCCTATCTGGTGGAATTGGCGGTAACGGCCTTTCTGCGGGCGCTCATGACGGAACATCGGCCCGGTGTACCAGACCTTGTGGCTGAGTCCACCGCCGAGCATGCCGTGCTCAAGCATGGCCCGCACACAGCCTGCAGTCCCTTCGGGGCGCAGCGTCAGGGAGTCACCATTGCGATCAGCAAAGGTGTACATCTCCTTCTCGACAATATCGGTCACTTCACCAATCGAGCGTTTGAACAACTCGGTCGACTCGACGATCGGCAGGCGAATCTGCTGGTAGCCGTAGCCGCCCAGCAGCCTGGCCACAGAAGATTCCAGATACTGCCACAGGGCGCTGTCGGCCGGCAGAATGTCGTTCATGCCGCGCACGGCTTGCAGGGTTTTCAATGCTTGTTTCCTTCACTCAGCCACGGGCGATGGTCTTGGCGTCCAGCGCCTGCTTTTCTGCGACCTTGTCGCGAATCATCTTTTCCAGGGTATCGACCAGATTGGCATTGTCGACCTTGCCATCGGGACTGCCATCGCGATAAATCAGGTTGTTTGGGCTGCCGCCAGTCAGGCCGATATCGACCTCCTTGGCTTCGCCCGGACCGTTGACCACGCAGCCGATCACCGCCACATCGAGCGGTACCAGCACATCTTCCAGGCGCGACTCCAGCTCATTCATGGTCTTGACCACATCGAAGTTCTGTCGCGAACAGCTTGGGCAGGCAATGAAGTTGATCCCGCGCGAGCGCAGCCGCAACGACTTGAGAATGTCAAAACCGACACGGATCTCCTCGACCGGATCAGCGGCCAGGGAAATGCGAATGGTATCGCCAATACCCTCGGCCAGCAGCATGCCGAGCCCAACCGATGATTTCACCGTACCACTGCGCAAACCACCGGCTTCGGTGATCCCCAGGTGCAGCGGCTGTTCAATCTGCCTGGCCAACAGCCGGTAGGCGCCAACCGCCATGAACACGTCTGAGGCCTTGACGCTGACCTTGAAGTCCTGGAAATCCAGTTTGTCGAGGTGGTCGACATGCCGCAGCGCCGACTCAACCAGCGCCTCGGGCGTCGGCTCGCCGTATTTTTTCTGCAGGTCCTTTTCCAGCGAACCGGCGTTGACCCCAATGCGAATCGGAATGCCATGGTGCCGCGCAGCATCGACCACAGCCCGCACCCGGTCCTCACGACCGATATTGCCGGGGTTGATGCGCAGGCAGTCAACACCCAGCTCCGCCACCTTGAGGGCAATTTTGTAGTCGAAATGGATATCGGCCACCAGTGGTACATTGACCTGCTGACGAATGCGGCCGAACGCTTCGGCGGCTTCCATGCTTGGTACCGAGACCCGGACAATATCGGCGCCCACCGCTTCCAAGCGCTGGATCTGGTCGACCGTTGCCGCCACATCACAGGTTTCAGTATTGGTCATGCTCTGCACCGAAATTGGCGCATCGCCACCGACCAGCACCGAACCGACGCGGATCTGCCGGGATACCCGGCGCTTGATGGGGGATTCGTGGTGCATGAGAAACCTCTTACTGACCAAGCCGCAGACGAGCCACGCCCGACTGACTGGTGGCCGACAAATCGACCGGCTGGCCCTGAAATTCGATCGACTCGACTGCACTGACCGCGCCAATCACCAGATCCAGCGGCCCGCTGTGGGCCAGCTCCAATGACTGCCCGGCCTGCATCAGTGCACTGTGCAGCACTTGACCGCCGGGGGCGCTGACCTGCAACCAGCAACTATCGCGAAAACGCATCCGCAATCCATTCGCAGCCGCCACGGGTTCAGCCTGTGCGGGCGCATCGGCCGCAGGCTCTGCATCAGGGGCAGGCTCAGTTGCCAAACCCTCTGCGTCAGCATCAGCGGACCCGGCTTGCCCAGCCGCATCGCGTTCCAGCAGGTCGATGGCCGTGCTGCGCACCGGGCTGACCGCGTCCGGCAGAGTCATGGCGTCGACCTGGACCTCTTCAATCAGACGTTCCGGCAACTCGCTGACCGGTGCCGGCGGCGCCAGATTGCGTTTCTCCTGCCACCACAGCAATGCCAACACCAATAGGACCAGCACAATCACGATACTGCTCCAGCGCATCAACTGCCGCGCAGCTCTGGGCGGATGCTGGACCCGACCAATGCCGCTGACCTGACGCTCGCGCGTCTTGATCCCACGGAAGCGATCAAACTCCTGTACCAGGCGGGCTGGATCGAGCAGCAACAAACGGGCATATGCCCGCACATAACCACGAGAGAAGGTGTCACCTGGCAGCCGGTCGAACTCACCTGCTTCCAGATGTTCAACCATGCGTCGGGACAGCCGCAGCCCCTCAGCCACCTGGGCAATGCTCAAGTTCTGAGCTTCACGCTCGGCACGCAGAATCTCACCCGGGTTGACCGTAATGACAGGCGCCTGGGGCTCTTCATCAGGAAGGTGCTCTACGCTCATCGCGTCTCCGAAGCCTGCAACGCCTGTGCCTCCGGGCTGGCCGGATAGAAGCGACGCAATTGCAGGGCATAACTGGCGGCCCGGCTGTGATCCTCGAACCGACGCGCCAGCTGGATACCGAGCCACAGACTCGATGCATCCTGACCGGACAACTGGGCGAAGCGGCGATAGTGATCCCAGGCGGGCACATAATTTTGGTCTTCGAACTCCAACCGTGACAACTCCAGCAACGCCATCGGCTGACGACTGTTGAGGCGCAACGAACGCTCGAAGTGTTGTTTAGCGGCCTCGCGGTTACCTTTACGCAGGTAGGCTAGGCCGAGGTTTTCGAATACTCGTGAACGCTCACCGTACAGACGGTTCTCGGCAGCCCGCTGCAGGTACTGCAGCGACTCGTCATAGCGCTCACGCTCAAGCAAAAAAGCCCCGAAATTGTTCAGCACTCGGGGATTGTCCGGTTCACTGGCCAGCGCCGCGCGAAAATGCTTTTCTGCGCTGTCGTACTCGCCTTCCTGCTGGAACACCAGTGCCAGAGCGATATTGGCCGAGGATGAGCGCGGGTCGATCTTCAGAGCCTCACTGAGCGGCGCCTTGGCCCGCTCGGTCTCGCCTTCCTGCAGATAACCCAAGCCAAGCTGAATGTAGGCGTCAAGGGCGGCCTCGGAGTCCACAGCACGGCGTGGCTGGTCCATGGTGGTCATACAACCACCCAGCGCCAACAGCATGACGGCTCCTGCGATCTTCAACGTCTTCATCAACATCCTTCCTCGTTGGTGGATTAACGGCTGGGATTGACTGGCCCAGGCTCAGCACTGGCATCCGAAGCCAGCTGTCGCACCGCGATGTAACGCTCGCTACGTCGGGTCCGGTCCATCACCTGGCCAACCAGTTGCCCACAGGCGGCATCGATATCGTCACCACGGGTGGTCCGCACGGTCACGTTGAAACCAGCCTTGTGAAGCATGTCCTGGAAGCGCCGGATAGCATTGTTGCTCGGCCGTTCATAACCCGAATACGGAAAGGGGTTGAACGGGATCAGATTGACCTTGCAGGGGATGTCGTGCAGCAAGGCGATCACCTGTTCGGCATGCTCGGGCTGGTCGTTGACATCCTTGAGCAGGGTGTACTCGATGGTCAGCACCCGCTTCTCGCCCAACCGCGAGATATAGCTCTGGCAGGCCGGCAACAGCACTTCCAGCGGATATTTCTTGTTCAGCGGCACCAGCTTGTCACGCAGCGCATTGTTCGGCGCATGCAGTGAAAGCGCCAGAGAGACATCAATGTCTTCGGCCAGCTTGTTGATCATCGGCACAACACCGGAGGTCGACAGTGTGACCTTACGCTTGGAAATGCCATAGCCCAGGTCATCCATCATCATGCGCATGGCATCGACGACGTTGTCGTAGTTGAGCAGCGGCTCACCCATGCCCATCATCACCACATTAGTGATAGCCCGATCAATCTTGGCCGGTACGGTGCCAAACGACTTATTGGCAATCCACACCTGGCCAATGATCTCGGCCACGGTCAGATCACTGTTGAATCCTTGCTTGCCGGTGGAGCAGAAGCTGCAATCCAGGGCGCAGCCGGCCTGCGACGACACACACAGGGTGCCACGGCCGTTCTGCGGGATATACACGGTCTCCACGCAGCTACCGGAGGCCACGCGCACAACCCACTTGCGCGTGCCATCCTTGGAGATGTCCTCACTGACCACTTCCGGGCCACGTATCTCGGCACGGGCCTTGAGCTTTTCACGCAAGGCCTTGCCGAGATTGGTCATCTCGTCGAAATCATCGACACCGAAGTGATGGATCCACTTCATCACCTGGCCGGCGCGAAAGCGTTTCTCTCCGAGTTCCTCGAAGAAGGCCTCCAGTTTCGGCTGGGTCAGACCCAGCAGATTGATTTTGCCGGTTGCATCGGTCATGGCGGTCACATCACTTGATCAGTGTCGAGGGCTATGCTCAGCGAGTACGCGGGCACAGCTCGGTTTCGGCGAAGAAGTACGCCACTTCACGGGCAGCCGACGTGGTCGAGTCCGAACCGTGTACGGCGTTGGCGTCGATCGACTCGGCGAAGTCGGCACGAATGGTACCGGCGGCGGCTTCTTTCGGGTTGGTGGCACCCATCAGCTCGCGGTTCTTCAGTACAGCACCTTCGCCTTCCAGCACCTGCACAACAACCGGGCCGGAAGTCATGAAGCCAACCAGATCCTTGAAGAACGGACGCTCTTTATGCTCGGCGTAGAAGCCTTCAGCGTCGGACTGGGACAGCTGCACCATCTTGGCAGCCACGACACGCAGACCGGCCTGCTCGAAGCGGCTGACGATCTGACCGATCACGTTCTTGGCAACGGCATCGGGCTTGATAATGGACAGGGTGCGTTCAACAGCCATGGGAAACTCCAGACAGATTTTTGATCAAAGGGGGTTAAGTAAACTTGTTAACCTGCGGATTATACGCAGGTTGACTACAAAAGCGTAACCGCCGTCGAGCGGAGCCTCGCAGCGATTTGCATACAGGTATTTCCACCGCCAGCAGTGCACAACAACAGGGCTGTCGGCTAGCGTGACGACCTCAACGGCCGGCACGCAAACGCGTGACCACCTCACACAGCATCTCTGCTGCGCGATCAACCTCCTGCTCGCTGGTAAAGCGCCCCAGTGACAGACGCAGCGAGCTGTGCGCCAACTGGTCCGAAACCCCAATACCACGCAGCACGTAGGACGGTTCAACCGAAGCCGAAGTACAGGCAGAGCCAGTCGACAGGGCCAGATCCTTGAGCGCCAGCAGCAGCAATTCGCCATCCACACCAGCAAAACCCAGATTGAGATTGTGCGGCACCCGGCGTTCGGCACTGCCATTGAGACTGACACCATCTAGTCCGGCCAGCCCCGCCAGCAGCCGGTCATGTAAAGCACTGATACGCGCACACTCTTCGTCCATCAACTGGCCAGCCAGGGCAAAAGCCTCGCCCATGCCGACCAACTGATGGGTCGGCAAGGTGCCCGAGCGCATCCCCCGCTCATGACCGCCACCATGAATTTGTGCTTCCAGCCGCAGCGGCAAGCCACGGCGGACAAACAAGGCACCAACGCCCTTGGGACCATAGGTTTTGTGGGCACTGAACGACATCAGGTCAACCGGCAGGCGCTTGAGATCGATCGGCAGTTTGCCGGTGGACTGCGCTGCATCAACATGGAACAGCACCCCTCGCTCATGGGCCACCGCCCCCAACGCTGCAATGTCGTTGATGGTTCCGATCTCGTTGTTGACGTGCATCAGCGAAACCAGAATGGTGTCATCACGCAGCGCCGCCGCCAATTGCTGCGGCTCGATGACGCCCTCGCTACCGGGGCTCAGATAGCTCACCTCGAAGCCTTCGCGCTCAAGCTGACGACAACTGTCGAGCACCGCCTTGTGCTCGATTGCCGAGGTCACGATATGCCGGCCGCGCTCGACCAGCGCATGGGCCACGCCCTTGATCGCCAGGTTATCCGACTCGGTAGCGCCAGAAGTCCAGACGATTTCGCGCGGATCAGCACCGACCAGATCGGCGACCTGTCGACGAGCCAACTCGACCGCTTCCTCGGCTCTCCAGCCATAAATGTGCGAGCGTGAGGCCGGATTGGCGAAGTTGCCGTCCAGAGTCAGGCAAGCGATCATTTTCTCGGCCACCCTCGGGTCCACCGGGGTAGTCGCGGCGTAATCCAGATAAATCGGCATCATCATGACTCACCCCTGCCGTTCGGACGACGCAGCGTCCTCGGCCAACGGCGGCACAGTCTCGGCCTGATCGTCCTTGAGCGGCTCAAAGTCATGGTCATCCAGGGTCGGCAGATCCTTGCCACAATAATCGCTACCCAGGTCGCTGAGCGCCTTGCACATCCCCTCCAGCCGGCCATCGACCGCATGCAGGTGATCGAGCAACTGACCAATTGCCTTGGCCACCGGGTCGGGCATGTCTCGACTGACCCCGTAGGCATCGAAACCGATCTTCTCGGCCATGGCCTGACGCCGGGCGCTTTGCTCATCAACCGGCTCGTCCGGTTCCTTGAGAATGATCCGCCCAGGAATCCCCACTGCCGTGGCACCAGCCGGCACCGCCTTGGTCACCACCGCATTGGAGCCAATCTTGGCACCTTTGCCCACGGTAAAAGGCCCCAGCACCTTGGCCCCGGCACCCACCACCACACCATCTTCCAGCGTCGGATGACGCTTACCCTTGTTCCAACTGGTTCCGCCCAGGGTTACACCCTGGTACAGGGTGACGTCATCACCGATCTCGGCAGTCTCGCCAATCACCACACCCATGCCGTGGTCGATGAAGAAGCGCCGCCCGAGCCGGGCGCCCGGATGAATCTCGACGCCGGTCAGCCAGCGGGCGAAATGCGACACCATTCGGGCCAGCAACCGGGCATTACGGGTCCACAAGGCATGCGCAATCCGGTGCAGCCAGACCGCATGCAGCCCGGGATAGCAGGTCAGCACCTCAAAGGTGTTGCGTGCTGCCGGGTCGCGGTCAAATACACCAGCGATGTCTTCCTTCATGCGCTTGAACATGTTCAACGTCTCCGCTCACCGGCCGCAGGCGCGCCGATGGCTTTCTGGGTTTCAGTCAGGATACCGCGCAGGATGTTCATTTCCATCCGATTGAGCTGCACCCGTCCATACAGGCGACGCAAACGCGGCATCAACTGCCTGGGTTTCTGAGGGTCGAGGAAGCCAATTTCAACCAGCACTTGCTCTAGATGAGCATAGAATTTTTCCAACTCATCTGCGGTGGCCGGAATTTCGTTATGGATCGCCGTGGTCTCGATCTTGTGCATTTTGGTCGGCTGACCCTGCTCACTCAGCCACAGCATGCGCAGCTCATAACTGAGCACCTGAACGGCAGCAGCCAGATTCAGCGAACTGAAAGCCGGGTCCGAAGGAATATGGACATGATACTGACAGCGTTGCAACTCATCACTGGTCAGGCCCGAGTCTTCGCGCCCGAACACCAGCGCCACCGGCGCCTCCGGCGTTTCGCCCAACTGTTCCAGCACCCTGCCCGCCGACTCGCGCGGATCCAGCACCGGCCACGGAATCCGTCGATCCCTGGCACTGGTGCCAAGCACCAAAACGCAATCGGCAATGGCCTCCTCCAGCGTCGCCACCACGCGTGCCTGCTCAAGCACGTCATCGGCACCCGAGGCCCTGGCCCGAGCCTCCGGATCGGGAAAACGCACCGGATCAACCAACACCAGTTGACTCAAGCCCATGTTTTTCATGGCCCGGGCGGCGCCGCCAATGTTGCCGGGGTGACTGGTATTGACCAGCACAATGCGGACGTTGTCGAGCACGATGATCTCCAGGCAGGGAAGGAACTCTGCATCTTACAAAAGCACGCGGCAGATGACCATTCATGTCCGCAGAGCTTTCTGCTACACTTACCGGCTTTCCCCGTTCCTTTACATTTCGAGATAGCCCTATGCAGCCGATGCTGAATATCGCTCTGCGCGCCGCGCGCAGCGCGGGAGAACTGATTTACCGCTCCATGGATCGCCTGGACGTTCTCACCGTTAGCGAAAAGGATGCTCGCGACTACGTGTCGGAAGTCGACCGTTCCGCCGAACAAACCATCATTCAACATCTGCGCAAGGCCTATCCCGATCATGGCATCCACGCCGAAGAATCCGGCTTTCAGCCGGGCCGCGGCGACGGTGCCGACATTGTCTGGATCATCGATCCGCTCGACGGCACCACCAACTTCCTGCGCGGCGTACCGCACTTCGCCGTCAGCATTGCCTGTCGCATCAAGGGCCGTATCGAACATGCCGTGGTTCTCGACCCGGTTCGCCAGGAAGAGTTTACTGCCAGCCGCGGCCGTGGCGCAGCACTCAACGGCAAGCGTTTGCGTGTGAGCAGCCGCAAGACTCTGGACGGCGCCCTGCTCGGCACAGGCTTCCCATTCCGCGACAACCAGATCGATGCACTGGACAACTACCTGGGCATGTTCCGCAGCCTGGTTGGCCAGACCGCCGGCCTGCGCCGCTGTGGCGCCGCCAGCCTGGATCTGGCCTACGTCGCCGCCGGTCGCTATGACGCATTCTGGGAATTCGGCCTGGCCGAATGGGACATGGCCGCCGGCAGCCTGCTGATCCAGGAAGCTGGCGGACTGGTCAGCGATTTCACCGGCGGCCATCATTACCTGGACAAGGGCAACGTCGTCGCCGGCAACCCGAAGTGCTTCAAGGCCGTCCTGACAGCCATCCAGCCGCACCTGACCCCGGCGATGAAGCGCTGAACCCTCCTCCCCCCCCCACAACCAATAAGTTGCGGGGGGGGGATTTTTACACTTCAGAGCCGGAAACGGCCAATCAGATCATTCAGTTCCACAGCCAGCCGGGAAAGCTCACGGCTCGAACTACTAGTCTGCTCAGCACCCGCAGCAGATTGCGTTGAAAGATCACGAATATTAACCAGATTCCGGTCAACCTCTCGAGCTACCTGCGCCTGCTCTTCCGCCGCACTGGCAATCACCAGATTACGCTCATTGATTTGCACAATCGCTTCACTAATGTGCTGCAAAGCCTCACCGGCAGCACCTGCCATTTCTTGAGTCTTGCCCGACATGGTCCGACTGATCCGCATTGCTTCTACCGCTCGCTCAGTAACCTGCTGGATTTGACTAATCATGTTTTCGATTTCGCTGGTTGATGCCTGAGTGCGGTGCGCCAAGGCACGCACCTCATCGGCCACCACAGCAAAACCGCGGCCAGCCTCGCCAGCCCTCGCAGCTTCGATAGCCGCATTCAGCGCTAACAGATTGGTCTGTTCCGCGATGGCGCCAATTACATCCAGCACCTTGATGATGTCCTGTACCCGATCGGCCAGGACCTGAACTTCTTCTGCCGAGCTATTGATATTACTGCTCAACTGATCAATGCCCTGCAGCGTTTGACTGACTTGCTGGCGCCCCTGCTCTGTAATTTGGGTGGCTTTTTTCGACTCATCCGAAGTCGAGTTCGCATTGCTAGCCACCTCTTCTACTGCAACGGTCATTTCATTTACTGCCGTCGCCGCCTGCTGCACTTCGTCATTCTGTCGCTGCAAGCCACGGGTTGCATCCTCGGTAACCGCATTCAATTCTTCTGCCGCCGAAGCTAGTTGGGTGGAAGAGTTAACGATACCCGCGATGGTCTCGCGTAATTGTTGCTGCATGGATGCAATTGAGCGCAGCAATTGCGCAGCCTCATCCGTTCCAATAAATTCAATGCGCTGAGTAAGGTCGCCTTGTGCAATCACCTCACTGGCGGACACCGCGTAGCGTATTGGCCCGAGAATCCCCCGTGACAATACCCAGGCCAGGAAAGCCGTAAAAAATGCTGCCAGCAACACCGCAACAATGACTACATGACGGGCGCGACTATAAACCTGATCTGCATGAATTGCTGCTTCGTTGGCCGCCTCAGCATTCAGGGCGACGATATCCAGCAGCGTCTGTGACACTCTTTGCGCAACCGGATCAAGAACTTCATCAAGCTGAACTAATGCAGCAGAGCGGCGACCCGCCAACAGTTGATCAATCACACCTTGCTGCGCCTGTATGTAGCGATTGAGTTCGGCCTGGAAACTTTCAAAGAGCTGACGCTCGGCAGCGCTGGCTGGCAAAGCAGCAAAACGCTCCCCAGCCTGCTGCACATTGTCACGTGCCTGCTGAATCCGGCGCGCATAGTCCCTTATTTGCGGTTCAGTCTCTGCAAGTATACTGCGCAACGTAAGATACCTAACCTGCATGAAGTTATGATTTATCTGCCCAACCAGCTGGGTACCCGGTAACAGATCGTCTTCCAGAATTTCCGCATCTCGACGCAGCTCTGACAGACTATTGAAAGCCAGAAGCCCGAGCCCCAAAACAATAAGCCCCATCAGCACAAAACTGCCCCCAAGCCGCAACGCAATGGAGTAATTTCTGAGCATGGCCTACCTCACTTATCAAAGGTGATTCGTACACTGTGTTCTAGTCCTATCGGCCAACCACCCACCACCTTGAACCGTTTATCTGAATGACAGCCAATTGCCCATGCTTCGCGCCCAAAACAAAAAAGCAGCCTCTCGGCTGCTTTTTTGTTTTTACAAAAGACCTGTTCAATACTCAGGGCCGGTCGTCCACCGCTTCCTCGACCTGTGGCGGAATCAGATCCTCACGAGTCAGGTTCATGGTAACCAGAAGACCGTTGGCAACAAAGATCGATGAGTAGGTACCGACACACACACCGATCAGCAGCGCCGTGGCAAAGCCATGGATGTTCTCGCCACCGAAGAAGAACAGTGCCAGCAGCACCAGAATGGTCGAGAACGAGGTCGCCAGGGTCCGCGCCAGGGTCTGGGTGGTAGAGACGTTGATCACCTCGATCAGATCAGCCTTGCGCATCACCCGCAGGTTTTCCCGTACCCGGTCAAATACCACGATGGTGTCATTCAGCGAGTAACCAATCACCGCCAGCAGTGCCGCCAGCACGGTCAGGTCGAACGACAGACCGAACAAGGCGAAAAAGCCCAGCGTGAAGATCACATCATGGAACAGCGCGGCGATCGCCCCTACTGCGAACTTCATCTGGAAGCGCAGCGACACGTAGAGCAAAATCCCGCCCATGGCCAGCAGCATCCCCAGACCACCCTGATCGCGCAGCTCCTCACCCACCTGCGGCCCGATGAACTCGACCCGTTTGACAGTGACCTCGCCAGCATCTTCGCGCTGGATCATCCGGGCGATCTCACTCCCCAGATTCGGATCCTCACTGGCCAGACGTATGATCACATCGGTACTGGCGCCGAAGTTCTGTACTACCGCATCTTCCCAGCCTGCTGCGCGCAGAGTCTGGCGGATAGACTCAAGGTCCGCCGGCTCATCATAGTTCAGCTCGATCAGTGCACCACCAGTGAAGTCCAACCCCAGATTGAGGTTCTTCACCACCAGGCTGCCGATCGAAACCAGCATGAGTACGGCAGCGACTACGAAGAAGAACTTGCGCAGCGCCATGAAATTGATGGTTTTGATATTCATGATGCGCTCCTCACAACCACAGCTTCTTCACGTCGCGACCGCCGACGCTGAGATTGACCATGGCCCGGGTAACCAGAATGGCACTGAACATCGAAGTCAGAATGCCCAACGACAGCGTTACGGCAAAACCCTTGACCGGCCCCGAGCCCATGGCGAACAGGATCACCCCCACCAGCAGGGTGGTCAGGTTACCGTCGACGATCGCCGAGAAGGCCTTGTCATAGCCTTCGTGCACAGCCCGCTGAATACTGTTGCCCGCGCGAATCTCCTCACGGATGCGCGAGAAGATCAGCACGTTGGCATCAACCGCCATCCCCAAGGTCAAGACGATACCGGCGATACCGGGCAAGGTCAGCGTGGCGCCCAGCACCGACATCAGTGCCAGCAGCAGCACCAGGTTGAAACTCAGAGCGATGCTGGCAAAGACGCCAAAGGCACGATAGACGACGATCATGAAGATCAGCACCAGCGCAAAGCCGACCTGGGTGGCAGTTACCCCCTTGGCAATATTCTCGGCGCCCAGGCTCGGACCAATGGTCCGCTCTTCGACAAAGTACATCGGTGCCGCCAGGCCACCAGCGCGCAGCAGCAGCGCCAGTTCCGAGGCTTCGGCCGGCGAGTTCAGGCCGGTGATCCGGAACTGGTTGCCCAGCGTGCTCTGAATGGTGGCCAGACTGATGATGCTCTTGTCCTCAACAAACGCCGGGACTTCAACGGTCTGCATCACCCCGTCAACTTCCTGCTGTACGGTCCGGGTGATCTGGCGCTGCTCGATGAACAGCACCGCCATGCCACGACCGACATTGGTCCGGGTGGCGCGGGTCATAAGCTCCCCGCCGTGCCCATCAAGACGAATATTGACCTGCGGGCGGCCATTCTCATCGAAATTGGACTGGGCGTCAGTTACCTGATCACCGGTCAGGATAATGCTGCGCTCAACGTCTGCCGGTGGGCGACTGCCATCGCGGAATTCGAAGGTTTCGATGGTCGCCCGGGCAGCATCCGGTTCGGCGGCCAGACGGAACTCCAGGTTGGCGGTCTTGCCGAGAATCCGCTTGGCCTCGGCAGTATCCTGCACCCCAGGCAGCTCAACCACGATGCGGTTGGCACCCTGACGCTGCACCAGCGGCTCGGCCACGCCCAGCTCATTAACCCGGTTACGCACCGTGGTCAGGTTCTGACGCACCGAATACTCACGAATCTCGGTCATCTCGGCGTCAGTCAGGGTCAGACGCAATACCTGAAGATCTTCACGGGTACCGGTGGAGAGCTGGAACTGGCTGTACTGACGATTGATCAAGCGCTGGGCAGCGCTAAGCTGATCCGCTTCGGTAAAACCGAACTGCAGGGTATTGCCCTGATTCGGCAGGCTGCGGTAGCGAATGCGCTCGTTACGCAGCAGGCTGCGCAGCTCGCTTTCGTAGACATTGACCCGATTCTCGACCGCCTTGTCCATATCCACTTCCAACAGGAAGTGCACCCCACCGGACAGGTCCAGACCCAGCTTCATCGGCCCGGCCCCGATATTCATCAACCAGTCAGGCGTAGTGGGTGCCAGGTTCTGGGCCACCACGAACTGATCTCCCAGAGCACGGCGCACCACATCCTGGGCCGGCAGCTGATCGCCACGATTGACCAAGCGAACCAGGCCGGAGCGGCTCTGCTGCCCTAGCTCGGTACCCTTGGTTTCAATACCGGCATCACGCAAAGCCTGATCGATACGATTCAGATCACGCTGTTCGATGGTCTGGGTGGAGCTGGCGCCGGAGATCTGGATCGCCGGATCATCCGGGTACAGATTGGGTGTGGCGTAAACCAGGCCGAGCGCCAGCACGGCCACGATTAACAGGTATTTCCACAGCGGATAACGATTGAGCATATCAGGGGCCTGATAACGATCAGGGCGCCATGCGGCGCCCGGATTGGGAGTCAGAGAAGATCAGATGGCTTTCAGAGTGCCCTTGGGCAGCGCGGCAACCACAGCGCCTTTCTGGAATTTGAGCTCCTGGCCATCACCTACTTCCAGCACCACGAACTCGTCGGTCACTTTCTTGACCTTGCCGAGGATGCCGCCACCGGTAACTACTTCATCACCGACGTTCAGGCCGCCGATCAGGTTCTTGTGTTCCTTGGCCCGTTTGGCCTGCGGACGCCAGATCATCAGATAAAAGATGACCAGAAAACCAATCAGAAAAATCCACTCGAAACCACCACCGGCCGGCGCACCGCCTGCGGACTGGGCCATGGCATTGGGGATGAAAAAGCTCATGTGATACTCCTGTTATATAAAACGGCAAGCAAGGGTTAATGGGGCTTCCTGGGCACTATTCAAGCCTCCAGGGGAGGTACCGGCAGGCCGAGTCGAGCGTAGAAGTCATCCACAAAGTCGCTCAATGTACCCTGTTGGATGGCACTGCGCAAACCGGCCATAAGCCGTTGATAATGTCGCAAATTGTGAATGGTGTTGAGCATGCTGCCGAGCATCTCGCCACACTTGTCCAGATGATGCAGATAAGCCCGGGAAAAATGCTGACAGGTATAGCAATCACAGCCCGGATCCAGCGGCGAGTCGTCATGACGGTGCACGGCATTGCGAATCTTGATCACGCCGGTATCGGTGAACAGGTGGCCGTTGCGCGCATTACGAGTCGGCATCACGCAGTCGAACATGTCTACCCCGCGGCGCACACCCTCAACCAGATCCTCCGGCTTGCCCACGCCCATCAGGTAGCGCGGTTTGTCGGCCGGCAGTTGCGGCGGCAGAAAGTCCAGCACTTTGATCATTTCTTCCTTGGGCTCGCCGACCGACAGACCGCCAATCGCCAGGCCGTCGAAGCCAATCTGTTCCAGCCCCTCCAGCGAACGCAGCCGCAGATCCTCATGCATCCCGCCCTGAACGATACCGAACAGCGCCGAGGGATTGCCTTCATGGGCATTTTTCGAGCGCTGGGCCCAGCGCAGCGACAGTTCCATCGAGCGACGGGCGGTGTCGTGATCAGCCGGATAGGGTGTGCACTCATCAAAGATCATCACGATGTCCGACCCCAGCTCGCGCTGAACCTGCATCGACTCTTCCGGGCCCATGAACACTTTGGCACCATTGACCGGCGAGGAAAAGTACACTCCCTCCTCCTTGATCTTGCGCATGGCTCCCAGACTGAACACCTGAAAGCCGCCAGAATCGGTCAGGATCGGGCCCTGCCACTGCATGAAGTCATGCAGATCACCATGCTTGCGAATGACCTCAGTACCCGGGCGCAGCCACAGGTGAAAGGTATTGCCCAAAATGATCTGGGCACCGATCGCCTCGATGTCCCGGGGCAACATGCCCTTGACCGTGCCATAGGTGCCGACTGGCATGAACGCCGGAGTCTCGACCACTCCACGGGGAAAAGTCAGGCGTCCGCGCCGGGCCCTGCCGTCGGTCGCCAACAGTTCAAATTGCATGTGACTCATGAAACATCCTCGGGGCCAAGCGGCGCCGGATTGCGGGTAATGAACATCGCATCCCCGTAACTGAAGAAACGGTACTCCTGCGCCACGGCCGCCTGATAGGCCGCCATGGTCTGCGGATAACCGGCAAAGGCTGACACCAGCATCAGCAGGGTCGATTCCGGCAGGTGGAAGTTGGTCACCAGAGCATCAACCACATGGAACGGCTTGCCGGGGTATAGGAAAATGTCGGTGTCACCACTGAACGGCTTGAGCTGCCCACTCTGCGCGGCGGTTTCCAGTGAACGCACGCTGGTGGTGCCAACCGCAACCACCCTGCCACCACGGGCCTTGCAGGCCTCGACTGCGGCAACCACCGCGTCGGATACCTCCAGCCACTCGCTGTGCATATGGTGATCTTCAATGCGCTCGACCCTTACCGGCTGAAAAGTCCCGGCACCCACGTGCAGGGTCACCTGAGCACTTTCCACACCTTTGGCTGCAATCGCCGCCAGCAGCTCGCGGTCAAAATGCAGCCCGGCAGTTGGCGCCGCCACCGCACCGGCCCTCTCGGCGTAGACGGTCTGGTAGCGTTCACGGTCAGCCGTTTCATCCGGGCGGTCGATATAGGGCGGCAACGGCATGTGTCCGACCCGCTCCAACAATGGCAACACGTCCTCATCGAACGCCAGCTCAAACAGCGCTTCATGGCGCGCCTGCATCAAGGCCTGGGCCCCGCCCTCGATCAAAATACGACTGCCCGGCTTGGGCGATTTGCTTGAGCGCACATGGGCCAGCACCCGACGGCTGTCGAGCAGCCGCTCAACCAGAATCTCCAACTGACCGCCGGTCTCCTTGTGGCCGAACAGCCGCGCCGGAATCACTCGAGTGTTATTGAACACCAGCAGATCACCCGGCTGCAGCAGATCCAGCAGATCGACAAACCGGCGATGCGCCAACTCCCCACTGGGGCCGTCCAGACACAGCAAGCGGCTGGCCCGCCGCTCGGGCAGCGGGTGCCGGGCGATCAGTTGATCGGGCAAATCGAAATGAAAGTCACTGACACGCATGCAGGTGATAGATCCGGGCGGTTGCAAAGGGTGGCATATGGTAGCGGAAAAGCACGCATGCAGCCACGAACAGGATTGACCTACCCGCCGCCAGCTACGTATACTCCGCGCCAGCTTGCGCTAGACGCATGCCTCGGTGGCGGAATTGGTAGACGCGGCGGATTCAAAATCCGTTTCTGGTGACAGAGTGGGAGTTCGATTCTCCCCCGAGGCACCATCTGAACAGCCTGTTCGGATGGCCTTCCTTAAAGTTCTTCACAACCCATACATAATTCTTAGCAGATCCACAGCCTAGCCGCGCCGTGGCCGATTTTTCCTGCCTGCCATAATGCAACAACCCCGCCGCAGCGGGGTTGCCACAACTGGCGCAAGATAGCCTTACTGCTCGTCGAGGAACCGCTCGGCATCCAGCGCCGCCATGCAACCGGCACCGGCCGAAGTGATCGCCTGACGGTACACGTGATCGGCCACGTCACCGGCAGCAAACACCCCAGGGATATTGGTCGCGGTGGCGTTGCCCTCAGTGCCGCTCTTGATCTTCAGGTAGCCATCATTCATCTCCAGCTGACCTTCGAACAGACTGGTGTTCGGCGTGTGGCCAATAGCGATGAAAACCCCGGCCAGGGCAATATCCTCGGTGCCGCCGGCATTATGAGCGATGCGCATACCGGTCACGCCCATATCATCACCCAGCACTTCATCCAGCGTGGCATTGAGCTTGAGCTCAATCTTGCCCTCAGCGACCCGCGCCATCAGCTTGTCGACCAGAATCTTCTCAGCCCGGAAGCTGTCACGGCGATGCACCAGGGTGACCTTCTTGGCAATATTGGCCAGATACAGCGCCTCTTCCACCGCGGTGTTGCCACCCCCGACCACAGCCACTTCCTGATTGCGGTAGAAGAAGCCGTCACAGGTGGCGCAGGCTGAAACCCCCTTGCCCATGAACGCTTCTTCCGAGGGCAAACCCAGGTAGCGCGCCGAGGCACCGGTGGCAATGATCAGCGCGTCGCACTGGTATTCACCACTGTCACCCCAGAGACTGAACGGCCGCTTGGTCAGATCAACCTTGTTGATGTGGTCAAAGAGGATCTCAGTCTCGAAACGCTCGGCGTGCTGGCGCATACGCTCCATCAGATCCGGTCCCTGCAGACCTTCGACGTCACCAGGCCAGTTATCCACCTCGGTGGTGGTGGTGAGCTGACCGCCCATCTGCATGCCGGTGATCAGCACTGGCTTGAGGTTGGCGCGGGCAGCATAGACCGCAGCACTGTAACCGGCAGGGCCTGACCCCAGAATGATCAGCCGGGAATAACGAACATCGGACATTGCAGCCTCCAAAGCACCGGTTCAACGGTGTGTTGAAATAAAACGGAGCGGCCGGGTCAAGGGGAAACCCGTAAATGACCGCTCACAAAACGGAATCACAGGAGCAGTGAAATCGCGGGTCTGACAGTTGACCGGCATGTCCACACACTCTCCAGAATCTTGATAGCCCGCATATTAATGCAGCGAAGGGTTGATTGGGTATTTCAATCACTGTATCGGGCGGATAGTTTACCCCTATAGTGACGATCATCGAACCTGCATTTGATCAAGGAACCGCCCCGATGGCCGAATCCCTTCCCTTCCTGCGTGGCCCGGACTACCTCAAGGAAGGCTGGCGCACTATTCTGCAACCCGGTCTGCGGCGCTTTTTTATCATCCCGCTGCTGCTCAACCTGATCCTGTTCATTGCCCTGATCGGCTTTGGCATCCGCCAGTTCAATCTGTGGATGGCCCGGCTGATGCCGCAACTGCCTGACTGGCTGAGTTTCGTCGAGTGGCTGCTATGGCCACTGTTCGCCCTGGTGGTGTTGCTGGTGCTGTTTTTCAGCTTCAGCATGATCGCCAACCTGATCGCCTCACCGTTCTATGGCTTTCTGGCGGAAAAGGTCGCCGAACAGGAACGCGGACTGGTCAGCCCACCCACCAGCTACCGCGACATCGCCCTGGTAGTGCCCCGCAGCCTGGGCCGGGAGCTGCGCAAGATCGCCTACTATCTGCCACGCCTGGTCGCCCTGTTGCTGCTGACCCTGATCCCGGTGATCAACCTGATCGCCTCCCCGCTATTGCTGGCCTTCGGGATCTGGATGATGGCCGTGCAATATATCGACTACCAGGCCGACAATGATCAGGTCAGCTTCATCGACATGTTGCGCTGGATGCGCGGCCAGCGCCTGCTGTCGCTGGGCTTCGGCCTGCCAGTCTACATCGGCATGCTGATTCCGCTGGTCAACCTGCTGGTAATGCCGGCGGCTGTGGCCGGTTCAACCCTGCTCTGGGTCCGTGAACGAAACACCAGGCCTTAGGTAACCTAGCTGCGCAGTCACATTCGGCGTCACCATTCGGTCATCCAATCTTCACACGCCGATCATGACCCGCAGCCATACTCCGAGCATGAGACCGACCCACACCCCCGACCACTGCTTCGCGCTGGTCACCGAAACCTATGCCCCGCAGATCAATGGTGTCGCCAACACCCTTGGCCGTCTGTGTCGGGGCCTGTTGCAGCGCAATAATAATGCGGTGCAGTTGATACGCCCGGCCCAGGCCGGGGAAAAGCCCGGCCTGATCGAAGATGGCACATTCCATCAACACCTGGTCTCGGGCCTGCCGATTCCCGGCTATCCGGAACTGCAATGGGGTCTGCCCGCCAATCGCTACCTCTCCAGGCTGTGGCAGGAGCAGCGTCCCGAAGCCGTATACCTGGCCACCGAGGGACCGTTGGGCTGGTCCGCGCTACGCACCGCCCGACGCCTCAGAATTCCGGTGATCAGCGGCTTTCACACCAACTTCCAGCAGTACAGTGACCATTACGGTCTGGGCCTGATGCGCGAACCGATGATGCGCTACCTGCGCTGGTTCCATAACCAGACCCGACTGACCTTGACCGCCAGCTCGACCCAGCAACGCGAACTGTTGCGCCTGGGCCTGCACAACCTGGCCCTGCTCGGGCGAGGTGTCGACTGTGAACTGTTCCACCCAGCCCACCGCGACCCAGCCCTGCGCCACCAATGGGGCGCTGAGCCCGGCGACCTGGTACTGCTGCACGTCGGCCGACTGGCGGCAGAGAAGAACCTGGGCTTGCTGGTCAATAGCTGGAACTCCCTGCGGCGCGAGGCCGAGCAACGCCATCAGAGCCTGCACCTGGTGGTGGTCGGCGATGGGCCGCAAGCCCCGGAACTGCGCCAGCAGTTGCCCGGCGCAGTCTTTATGGGCGCGCTGACGGGTCAGCCATTAGCCGCAGCCTATGCCAGCGCTGATCTGTTCGTGTTTCCCAGTCTGACCGAAACCTTTGGCAACGTGGTCACCGAAGCCATGGCCTCAGGCCTGGCAGTCAACGCCTTCGACACCGCCGCCGCCCATCAACACATCCGCGACCGTTACAGCGGTTGTCTGGCGCCAATCGCCCATGAGCAGGTATTTATCGACAACCTGCGCTGGCTGATCCGTGATAGCGAAGGCCGGCGCAGCGTGCGCCTGCACGCGCGCCACCGGGCCTGCCAGCTGGATTGGTCGGCCATCGTCGAACGGTTCGAGGGGTATTTGCTGCAGGCGGCACAACCGGCCGCCGATCAAACGGCGGCGGTTGGCAAATAGATAGGCCCGCCCTGCATCAGGCGAGCCTAGCCCTCAGGCGAGGGTTTTCAGCGCGTCGCGGCTGAACGGCAGGATATCGGCGAAACGCCCTTCACGGACCTTGTCAGCCCAGGCCGGATCGACAATCAGGGCCCGGCCAACCGCCACCAGATCAAACTCGTCAGCCGCCAGGCGAACCAGCAGATCATCGATATTGGCGGTCTGAGCCACCTTGTCGGTCTTGACCATATATTCCAGGAACTCGCTGTCCAGGCCAACACTGCCAACAGTGATGCAGGGTTTGCCGGTGATCTTGCGGGTCCAGCCTGCCAGATTCAGGTTCGAGCCCTCGAACTCCGGCTCCCAGAAACGTCGCTGCGAGCAGTGGAAAATATCCACGCCGGCCTCACTCAACGGCTTGAGGAACAGCTCAAGCAGCTCCGGAGTCGGCGCCAGACGCGCGGTATAGTCCTGCTGCTTCCACTGCGAGAACCGGAAAATCACTGGAAAGTCCGGCCCGACCGCCTCGCGCACCGCACGAATCACCTCGACGGCGAAACGACCGCGCTTCTCCAGGCTGCCGCCGTAGGCGTCATCACGCTGGTTGCAGCCTTCCCAGAAGAACTGGTCGACCAGATAACCGTGTGCACCATGGATTTCCACCGCATCGAAACCGATGGCCTTGGCATCACGCGCGGCCTGGGCGAAAGCCTGGACCACCTCATCGATATCCTGCTGAGTCATGCCATGGACGATCAGCTTGTCGTCCTTGCGCTTTTCCATCGGGCCGTAGCCGGGCACATCGCCATCCGGCTCGGTGCCCAGACGCCGAACATTGCCCACATGCCACAGCTGCGGAGCGATCTTGCCGCCGACCGCATGCACTGCATCGACTACCTTCTTCCAGCCAGCCAGGGCCGCTTCACCATGAATGGCCGGTACATGCGGGTAACCGTTGGCAGCCTTGTGACCAACGGTGGTGCCTTCAGTAATGATCAGACCAACGCCAGATTCGGCGCGACGCTGGTAGTAACGCACCACGTCTTCGGTCGGAACACCGTCAGGGGAGAAGTTGCGGGTCATTGGCGCCATGACGATGCGATTGCCGAGGCTCAAGGGCCCCAGGGTAATGGGTTCAAACAAGGGACGGACATCAGCGGACATAAAGTGTCTCCTGGGAGGTTATTGGGCTGGGTAGTACGCGACCGTGCCAGTTGACCGGTCGTCTATTTGATTTGATCAAGCACCATCCATGGCACCCCGACAGCTCCCGCAGGACGATCAGGGTTGCAGCAGACGTTCCAGTTGGGCAATGAACACCCGCAGCGGGGCAATTTGACGATCGATCTTCATCCGCAGCAGCGCGCCTTCCCAGGCGGCGCCAATAAAGCTGGCCAGGGCCACGCAATCCTGCTCCGGGTTCAACTCGCCGCACTGACGGGCCTGCTCCAGACACTCGGCCAGCAGTTCACCCGAGCGCTTGAGAATGGCACTGGCGGCATAGCCAATCGGCTGACTTTCATCGGCCTTTTCGTGGCACAGGCTGCCGATGAAACACTGATGGGTTGGCTGCTCCTGGTTGGCGAAATAGCCCACCAGGTCACGGTAAAAGCGCAGAACCCGCTCGCACGGCGAGGCATCCTCACTCTGCAAGGCGCTGGCAAAACGCTCCAGGCGAGGGGTGTAGTAATAGTGCAAGGCCTGGATAGCGAAATCTTCCTTGCTCTCGAAGTAATGATAGAAAGAGCCCTTGGGCACCCCGGCTCCCTGAGTGATTTCCTGCACCCCGGTACCGTTGTAGCCCTTGCGCAACATTACTTCAGTGCCGGCGGCAAGAATCCGGGCGCGTTTGTCTTGGATAGCGTTCATGCCAAGCACTATACGACCGGTCATCTCGACTTTATAGCGAGAGTCATAATTATTGATTTTGGTGATAAAGGGGAATTAACAGCAGAAAGGTGGCCAAACAAAACGGCTCCCGATGCCCAGGGGCAAGGGGAGCCGTTTTTTTTACAGCGCGTAACTATCAGTGGTGAACACCACCTTCACCATGGATATGACCATGAGCAACCTCATCGTCACTGGCATCACGCACGCTGACAACCTTGACTTCGAAGGTCAGACGCTGGCCAGCCAGCGGATGGTTGCCGTCAACGGTGACTTCGTCGCCTTCCAGCGCAGTGATGGTAACGATCTGCATGCTGCCGTCCGGGCCCGAGGCATGGAACTGCATGCCGACTTCCAGCTCATCAACGCCTTCGAACATGTGGCGGCCCAGGACCGCTACCAGCTCAGCGCTGAACTCGCCATAGGCATCTTCCGGCTCAACCGACACCTTCAGCTCATCACCGGCTTGCTTGCCGTCCAGCGCCTTTTCCAGGCCCGGAATGATGTTGCCTGCGCCGTGCAGGTAAACCAGCGGAGCGCCGCCTGCGGAAGAATCCAGAACTTCGCCAGCATCGTTGGTCAGGGTGTAGTCAATCGATACGGCCTTGTTGGCGGCAATCTGCATAATATTGTCCTATGCTGCGTCAAAAAACCTCAGTGTACGCGTATTATCCGCAGAACGCACGGGTTGACCGATACATGACCGCGCCGGAAGATAGCCCGCACGGTCAACGACAATGGAATCAGCATGACGACACGTTTGGTACTGGTCATCAACTGTGGCAGTTCCTCGATCAAATTCGCCCTGCGCAAGGAAGGCGACAGCCAACCGCTGCTGAGCGGTCTGGCCGAACAACTGGACACTCCCGGCGCCAACCTGAGCTGGCAGGCCGGCAATGAAAAGCATACCGAAGCCCTCAGCGGCCAGGATCACCAAAGTGCTCTGGCCAGCCTGCTGCCGGTGATCGGCCGGTTTGCCGGACAACCGATCAGCGCAGTAGGCCATCGGGTGGTACATGGCGGCGAGCACTTCACCGGCGCCAGCCTGATCGATGAGCAGGTCATGGCTGCTATCGAAGCCAATGCCCCGCTGGCGCCACTGCACAACCCGGCCAACCTGGTCGGTATCCGCGCTGCCTGCGAAGTGTTTCAGGACATACCTCAGGTAGCCATTTTCGACACTGCCTTTCACCAGAGCATGCCGCCACACGCCTACCGCTACGCCCTGCCGGATGATCTGTATGCCGTACATGGGGTGCGTCGCTATGGTTTCCATGGCACCAGCCACCAGTACGTCACCAATCAGGCCAGCCGCCTGACTGGCCAACGCCCGGGCCAGGGCGCCTGGCTCAGCGCCCACCTGGGCAACGGCTGCTCGAGTTGTGCGGTATTCAATGGCAAGAGCCTGGATACCAGCATGGGGCTGACCCCGCTGGAAGGCTTGGTAATGGGCACCCGCAGCGGTGATGTTGACCCCAATCTACACGCCCACCTGGCTCGCACCCTGGGCTGGGATCTGCCACGGATCGAGCGGCTGCTCAACCGCGAAAGCGGACTATTGGGGCTCTCTGGTCTGTCCAACGACATGCGTCAACTGGAACAGGCCCGAGCCAACGGCCACAGCGGCGCAAAACTGGCCATCGAGGTGTTCTGTTACCGCTTGGCCCGCTCGCTGGCTGGCCTGGCCGTGGCTCTGCCACATCTTGACGGGCTGGTCTTTACCGGCGGCATCGGCGAAAACTCGCCCCTGATCCGCGCCCTGACCCTCAATCATCTGGGCATTCTCGGCCTGAGCCTGGACCCGGATGCCAACAGCAGCCTGCCCCGCGGCCTGGCCGGCAAGATTCACGCACCGGGGTCGCCGCAGATCCTGGTGATCCCTACCGACGAAGAGCGCCAGATTGCCGAAGAAAGCCTGGCGCTGCTCGATCACTCGCATGCCAAGGACTGACACATGCATACCTTTTTCATTGCCCCGACCGGCTTCGGTGTCGGCCTTACCTCCATCAGCCTGGGCCTGATCCGGGCGCTGGAGCGCACCGGCCTCAAGGTTCACTTTCTCAAGCCGATCGCCCAGCCCCATCCCGGTGACGCCGGGCCCGAGCGCTCAAGCGAACTGATCAGCCGCACCCTGGGCCTGCAACCACCCACTCCGCTACCGTTGCCTGAAGTCGAGCACCGGCTGGCCAACGGTGAACTCGACGAAGTGCTGGAAGACATCGTCAGCCGCTATCGACAGGCCGCCGAGGGCGCTGACGTGGTGGTGATCGAAGGCATGGTGCCGACCCGGCAGGCCAGCTACGCCGCACGGATCAACGTCCACCTGGCACGCAGCCTGGACGCCGAAATCATTCTGGTCAGCGCCCCGGACGGCGACGACATGGCCAGTCTGGCCGACCGCATCGAAATCCACGCTCAGACCTTTGGCGGCCCGCGCAACCCCAAGGTGCTCGGGGTGATCGTCAACAAGGTCCGCGACCTGGCATCCGGCGACACCGAACCTGCCGACCGAGGCGAACTCAAGCGCACTCTCAAGGAGTTCGCCCTGGCCCTGAAGCAGGAGTCCAAGGTCCTGGACACCGATGACTTCCGGCTGATCGGCTGTATTCCCTGGCAGGACGAACTGAACGCACCCCGCACCTCGGATATTGCCGAACTGCTCGGTGCCCGAGTGCTGCATGAAGGCGACATTGATAGCCGCCGGGTCATGGAAATCGCCCTGTGTGCGCGCACCGTCCCCAACATCCTCAACCGGCTCAAACCCGGCACGCTGATCGTCACCCCCGGCGACCGCGATGACATCATCATTGCCAGCGGCCTGGCCTCATTGGCCGGCACCCCGCTGGCCGGCCTGCTGCTGACCGGCGGCATCATTCCGGATCAGGGCGTGGTCGAATTCTGCCGACCAGCGCTGGGCAGCGGCTTGCCGGTGCTGAGCGTGGCCAGCAACAGTTTCGATACCGCCACCCAACTGGACCGGATGAACCGGGAAATACCGATCGACGATCAGGAACGGGCCGGGAAAGTCACCGACTACGTGGCTTCGCACATTGACCAGGCCTGGCTGCAACGCCGCTGTGGCAGCCCGCGGGAACTGCGCCTGTCACCTCCTGCGTTCCGTTATGAACTGGTGCGCCGGGCGCAGCAGGCGGCCAAGCGTATCGTGCTACCCGAAGGCGACGAGCCACGCACGGTCCAGGCTGCGGCTATCTGTCAGCGTCGCGGCATCGCCCAGTGCATTCTGCTGGCCAAACCCGAATCGGTCGAGGCGGTGGCCAAGGCCCAGCACATCACCCTGCCCGAGGGTCTGCAGATCATTGACCCGGACAGCGTGCGCGAACGCTACGTCGAGCCGATGGTCGAGCTGCGCAAAGGGCGCGGCCTGAACGCACCAATGGCCCTGCAGCAACTGGAAGACAATGTGGTACTGGGCACCATGATGCTGGCTCTGGACGAAGTCGATGGCCTGGTTTCCGGCGCCATCCATACCACCGCCAACACCATCCGCCCGGCCTTCCAACTGATCAAGACCGCGCCCGGTTATAACCTGGTGTCGTCGATCTTCTTCATGCTGCTGCCCGAACAGGTGCTGGTCTATGGTGACTGTGCGGTCAACCCCGACCCCAATGCCGAGGAACTGGCCGAGATCGCCATTCAGAGCGCCCGCTCGGCAGAATCCTTCGGCATTCCTGCACGGGTAGCGATGATCAGCTACTCGACCGGCAGCTCCGGTACCGGGGTTGATGTGGAGAAAGTGCGTGAGGCCACCCGCCTGGCCCGTGAGCGCGAACCGGGACTTTTGATCGACGGCCCACTTCAGTATGATGCCGCCGCCATTGCCAGCGTCGGTCGGCAAAAGGCTCCGGACAGCCCGGTGGCCGGCCAGGCCACTGTATTCGTGTTCCCAGATCTGAACACTGGCAACACCACCTACAAGGCGGTGCAACGCAGCGCCAACGTGGTCAGCGTCGGCCCGATGCTGCAGGGCCTGCGCAAACCGGTCAACGACCTGTCGCGCGGGGCGCTGGTGGACGATATCGTCTATACCATTGCCCTGACGGCAATCCAGGCCGACAAAAACAACTGAAACGGTGGCCTCACGGCCACCCCTATGGATCGTCATCGATGCTGAGTTTTTTACCTGCACCGGTACGCGGGGTGCTGGCCGCCCTGCTGCTGGTGCTCAACACCCTGATTCACTTCTCCCTGCTGGTGCCCTGCGCCCTGCTCAAACTGCTGCCCATCAAGCCCCTGCAGGTGCTGTGCACGCGGGTCATGATTCGTATCGCCGAGTCCTGGATATGCTGCAATAGCGCCTGGATGCGCCTGAGCGGTCAGACCCAGTGGGACATCCAGGGGCACGAACAACTCAAGTACGAAGGCTGGTATCTGGTCACTAGCAACCACCGGAGCTGGGTCGACATTCTGGCTCTGCAGCACACCCTCAATCGGCGTATGCCAATGCTCAAGTTCTTCCTCAAGCAGGAACTGATCTGGGTGCCGGTCATTGGGCTGTGCTGGTGGGCGCTGGATTTCCCGTTCATGAAACGCTACTCCAAGACCTACCTGGCCAAACACCCGGAAAAGGCCGGACAGGACCTGGAGACCACCCGCAAGGCCTGCGCCAAATTCAAGAACACCCCAGTGGCGGTTTTCAACTTCCTGGAGGGCACCCGCCTGACCCCGGCCAAGCATGCCGAGCAGCAATCACCCTACCATCACCTGCTCAAACCCAAGTCCGGCGGCGTGGCGTTCGTGCTCGACGCCATGGGCAACAAGTTGCGCTCACTGGTCGATATCACCATCCACTACCCGGACGGCAGCCCGAGCTTCTGGGATCTGCTTTGCGGACGTATCCGCCAGGTGGTGATGCGCTGCCAGATCCGCCCGATTCCCGGCGAATTCCTCGGCCAGGACTACCAGAACGATGCGGCATTTCGCGAGCGTTTCCAGCAATGGGTCAACGGTCTGTGGGAAGAAAAGGATGCACTGCTGGTGCAGTTGCATAGTGAGTATCCGTCGCTGGCAGAGCGCGGATAAAGCGGTAGAAATTACACGTTAGCAGGCGGCGGGAGCTGATGCTCCCGCCGCCCGACATCAAATCACAGCGGAAACAGATTGATCTCCACCCGACGGTTCTGAGCACGTCCGGTAGTAGTGTCATTGCTGGCGATCGGCTGAGTCGGACCAACGCCACGGCTACTGATCCGGCTGCCCGGCACACCCTGGCCAGTCAGATAGGAAGCCACGCTGTTGGCACGGTCCTGCGACAGACGCATGTTCAGCTCCATGGAACCGGTGCTGTCGGTGTGACCGACGATAGCGACACCGTTCTTGTCGAACTCCTTGAACACTTTGACCAGCGAGTTCAGGGTCGGATAGAAGCTGCTGGAGATGTCCGAGCTATTGCTGGCAAAGGTGATGTTGCCAGGCATGATCAGTTGCAGGTTGTCGCCATTACGGATCACCTGCACCCCGGTGCCAGTCAGTTCCTGACGCAGACGAGCTTCCTGCTGATCAACGTAATAACCGTAACCGGCACCCGCTGCGCCACCAACGGTTGCGCCGATCAGCGCGCCCTTGGTCCGGTCACTGCGACTTGAAGTAGCAGCACCGACAACCGCTCCGGCAGCAGCACCGCCCAGACCATACAGTGCAGAACGGCTGGTCTTCTGTTCGCCAGTGTAGGCATCCTGGGTAGCGCAGCCGGTCAGCAGCACGGCACTCAGGCCAACAGCAAACAAAGCTTGAGTTTTCATTTTTGGTTTCCTTGCATAGGGTCGTTCATATCCGAGCCACAGATTAGCATTCCAGGGCGAGCGGGTCAGAGGCTGAGACCACAGAATAGGAAAAAATTTCCCAGCTCACCCTTGTATGAAGGGGTTTTCGCGAATCTCGTCACCTATTCGGGTATCTGGCCCGTGACCAGTCACCACCACGGCCTCTTCGTCCAGCGTATACAAACGCTGGCGAATCGATTTTTCGATCTGCCCATAGTCGCCACCCCACAGATCGGTGCGGCCGATCCCACGGCGAAACAGGGTATCACCGGCAATCAGCAGCTTGGCTTGGGGGAACCAGAAGCTCATCGAGCCGGGGGTATGCCCCGGAGTATGCATCGCCACCCCGCAACCACAGGCCAGTTCCTCGTCATCACGCAACCACTGGTCAGGCGCCGGCACCGGCGTATAGGGCACCCCGAACATCCGGCACTGCATTTCCAGGTTATCCCAGAGAAACTTGTCCCCCTCGTGCAGATGCAGGGTAGCGCCGGTAGCTTTCTTCATTTCCCCGGAAGCCAGAAAGTGATCCAGATGAGCATGGGTATGAATGATGCTGACCACTTTCAGGCCCAGCTCGTCCAGACGCTTGAGAATGAACTGATGATCCCCGCCGGGATCGACCACGATGGCTTTTTTGGTCAGCGGATCGCCAATGATCGTGCAGTTGCACTGCAACGGGCCGACCGGGAAAGTTTCGCGGATTAGCGTGGTTTGTGTGGCGTCCATGGGAGTCCTTGTCGATAGTACAGGGAGCATTTTGGCACAGTGTGCTTACCGGGAGGAGTCGGCAGCGGATTTGACACCCCTGGAGGGGTTGCTAAGATACGGCCTCGCACCACGATACCGCCGGGACGACCCGGTGTGTATTCCGCTTTTCAGGGACGACCCTGCCTGACATGGACTTTGCTCATGAACATGGCTTGGATCTTTCTCGTCACCGCCGGCCTGCTGGAAGTTGGCTGGGCTCTTGGACTCAAGGCTTCAGCCGGTTTTACCCGTCCGCTCCCCAGTATTCTGACCCTGCTTGCCATGGCCGCCAGCTTCTATCTACTGGCTCAGGCCATGAAGGTGTTGCCAGTCGGTACCGCCTATGCCATCTGGGTCGGCATCGGTGCCATCGGCACTGTTGTGCTGGGGATTCTGATCTATGGCGATAGCGCCAACCCGCTGCGCCTGGCCAGCTTGCTGCTGGTCCTGGCCGGCCTGGTGGGGCTCAAGTTTGCAGGTTGAACCCGCATCAACCGGGCGCCCAGGGCGCCCGGTTGTATTCAGTGACTGCTAGCTCCCAGCCGCACCTGACGCAGGCACACGGCAGTCAGCACAGCCGTGGTGGCCATGATCAGCGCACCGATAAACGCATTGACGTGCAGAGCTTCGCTAAAGGCCATCTGCACACTGAGCAGAACCTGACTGGCAGCCTCCGGAGCCAACTGTTCGATCACACCCAGCGCACCGCCCAACGTATCGACGGCCACCTCATACTGCTCAGGGCTCAACCCGGCTGGCAGGCTGTCGGTCATTTGCCGGCGGTATACGCTGGCACCCACTGTGCCGATCACCGCAATGCCCAGAGCCATACCCAGTTCGGCGGCAGTTTCCGAGGTAGCGGCGGCCGTACCGGCCTTCTCCGGCGGTGCCGAACTGATCACCAGATCGGTCCCAAGAATCATCATCGGCATTACCCCGGCGCCCATGATGACCGTCCCCAGCACCAGCAAGCCGACCGTTGCGCGTCCGCTGACCAGCATCAGGGCGACGAATCCCATGACCGCCAGCAGCAGCCCACAACTGACCAGTACCGAAGGTTTCAGCCAACGCGCCATACGCGGCACCAGTAACGAGGCTGCGGTTTGAACCAGCGCCGAGGGTAACATCACCAGTCCGGCCTGCAGCGGCGTCAGACCAACCACACCCTGCAAATACTGGAAAATCAGCAGCCAGGCGCCAGACAGCGCCAGAATGGTTAGCAGCATGGCCACCACCGAGACACTGAAGGCCCGGTTGGCAAACAGCCCCAGATCGAACATCGGCTGGGCAATCAGACGCTGACGCCGGACAAACAGCCAGCCCACGCCAAGCCCGCTCAGGCTGACCAGCAGCGCCAGCAGACTCAGGCCGTCGCGAGCACTGCTCTTGATGCCGTAGATCACCAGCAGAAACGTCGCCACACACAGCAGCGCACTGACCAGATCCAGCCGTCCGGCCTGCTCATCGCGAAACTCAGGCAACAGCAATGGCCCAGCAATAAGAAGGAGAAGCATGACCGGCACACCAAGCAGGAACACTGACCCCCACCAGAAGAACTCCAGCATCAGCCCACCGACCAGCGGCCCAATGGCGCTGCCAACGATGAAGCCGGTCATCCAGATAGTGATAGCCAGGGTGCGCTGGCTATCGACCTGGAACATGTTGCGGATCAGCGACAGGGTCGAAGGCATCAGGGTCGCACCGGCGATGCCGAGCAGCGCGCGGGTCAGAATCAGCATATTGGCCGAGTTGGCGAACGCCGCCATTACCGAGGCAACGCCAAAGGCAAAGGCGCCGACCAGCAGCAACCGACGCCGACCGATACGATCCCCCAGGGTCCCCATGGTGATCAGGAAACCGGCGATCATGAAGCCGTAGATGTCGAGAATCCACAACAGTTGAGAACTGGTCGGCTTGAGATCGGCGCTCAGGTGCGGCGCTGCCAGGTGCAGGACGGTCATGTCCAGCGCCAGCAGCAGGGTTGGCAATACCAGGACCGCCAACCCCCACCACTCGCGCTTGCCCGCGCGTTTCCAGGTGGTTGCGTCGATTGTCGGGGTAACACTCATAGGGCTCATCCTGTGGGCGCGCCAGCCAGGCGCAAAAACGGGCATCCATGCGCCGCAGGACTGCGGCGCCTACGCTGAGGCAGACAGCGTGTTCAAGATAATGAGCGCCTCCTTATACGCCGCCGCGCTCTCAAGCGCAAGAGCGGCAAAGTGCAATACCGATCACCCCAACAGCCCTAGCACCTTGGCCTGAGCTACCGCCTGGGTCCGCCGCGAGACGCCGAGCTTGTGGTTGATCCGCCGGGCGTGGCTCTTGACCGTGTGCAAAGAGATGAACAGTGCTTCGCTGATCTGCTGATTGGAATAGCCCTGAGCGATGCAGCGCAGCACATCCAGTTCACGGCTGCTGAGCGGTTCACGCAGGGCCGCATTGATACGTCGACCATCCGGGCCGCTGACCCCGGGCAAACGCTCCAGCAACTGGTCACGCAAGGCTGAAGCCGGTGCGCGGCGCAGAGCCTCGGCCAGTCCGGCTGGTGCCTGATCGACCAGGCGCATGAACGGGCCGGCCAGATGATCATCGGCAGCCTGCACCAGCGCACTGAACAGCAACTGCTCGGCCTCAGCCTGGCGCTGGGTACGAAACATCATGCGCAGCAGATGCAACTGAACCGACAAGGCCCGCAGCTTTTCACCATTGTGCTGAAGCTGCGAAAGCAGCCGGCGCATCAGGCTTTCGGCCGCGACCTGTTCGCCCCGATACCAGAGCAGTCCGGCATGAATCTGCTCAATCAGCGAAGCCAGCGCATGGAAGAATGGCGGTGGCGCGGCTGGCGACTCCAGACAATAGGTCTGACGCAAGCGCGGCAGCCAGTGCGCGGCCAGATCGAGTCGTTCGGAATGCATCCAAAGTTCGCTCTTGATCGCCGTGACCCAGCCCAGATAGTAGATCGGCGGGATGTCCCACAGATGCATGAGCCGTTCGGCCTCGGTCAGCACATCGAAGGCACGGGTCACCTCACGTTGCTGGGTCAACAAACTGCCCATCACGCAGTAACCCATCAGCACATAGACATCCCGGCAGCGGCGCCCCTCTTCAATGCCGCTATCGAGCAGGCGCAGGGCCATGGCCATGTCGCCCTGCTGCTCCAGCAGGTAGCCACGGTAAAGCCGCAGACGAGCCCGGACTGCCAACCCCTCGGGATAGTCCATGCGCTCCAGTTCCTGGCTGTGTCGCTCCAGCAGTTGCAGGGCCCGGCCAACCTGCCCCCGGGCCTGCAACAAGCGGGCGCGCATGAACACCACCTGAGCCTCAAGCAGCGGGTCACCGGCGCGTTGCGCCAGTTCCAGAGCGCTGCGGGCCCAGTGTCGGGCAGCCTCATGGTGGCCACGGCACAGTTCAACATCAGCCAGAGTCAGCATCGCCATCAGCCGGCTCCCGGGGTCGCGCTCATCCAGACAGGCCAGGGCCTGATGACTGAGATGATCGGCCTCATCCAGACGCCCCGCCGCTCGGGCCAGAAAGCCCTTGAGCACCAGTGCCTGACCCAGCACCCGGCGCTGCCTGTCGGCATTGGCCTGTGGCAGGAAGCGGCTGAGCCTGGCCAGCATGACCTCGGCATCTTCAAGCTGACAGGCCAGCGCCAGCGTCCAGCCATGCACCAGCACCAGCCGCGCACTGCTGCCCTGCAATACACTGGGCAACTCGGCCTTCCAGCGCAACAGGGTGCCGACATGCTGCTCGGCCAGCAATTGGTCAAGCGACAGGTTCTGGACCAGGCTGGCGGCCTCTTCCGGTCGCTCGGCCGCCAGCGCATGCTCGACCGCATCACTGATCCGGCCCTGATGACCAAACCAATGGCAGGCTCGCAGATGAGTGCGCAGACGCAGGCGCGGGTCGTCACGGGCAACCCGCTCGCGCAGCACGTCGGAAAACAGATGGTGAAAGCGGTACCAGGTGCCGTCATTGTCCAGCGGCACCAGAAACACATGGTGCCGCAACAGGTGGGTAATGATGTCCAGGCTGTCGGAGGCATCGCGCACGCTGTCGCACAGCTCGACACAGAAACGGTCGAGCCAGGCAATTTCGTGCAGAAACACCCGCACCGGTTCGGGCTGGCGCAGAATCACCTCTTCAAGCAGGTACTCGTCCACCAGCGGCCCTGACAACGGCAAGGCCAGCGGTCTGGACTGTTGTTCGGCCGCGACACTGAGCAACCGCAGACCGGCTATCCAGCCTTCGTTGCGCTGCAGCGCCTGGCGTGTCCACTCGGGGTCGGCCAGGTCCAGTCCGGCCTGTTCGAGAAACAGCCGGGCCTCGTCGTTGCTCAGGCGCAAATGCTCTTCGCCCAGTTCCAGTAACTGATGACTCAGGCGCAGCCGGGCCAGGTGCCAGTCAGGCTTCTGGCGGCTGGTGATGAACAGTTGAATATTGCCCGGCAGGTGTTCCAGCAACAGTGCGCACAAACGATCACAGGGCGGACTCTGGACCAGATGGTAGTCGTCCAGCACCAGTACCAGGGGCTGGTCTTCGGCATGCCGGGCGCGCAACTCGGAGAGGATCGACACCGCCCGTTGCTCAACGTCCAGCGGCTGCTGACTGTGGTGTTGCTGCAACAAGGCCAGATCGGCCTCACCCAGCCGCGGATAAAGGGTAGCCAGGGCATCGGCAAGGGTTCGCAGGAACTGCGCTGGCTGGCCGTCACGACCATCCAGTGAAACCCAGGCAGAACGCCAGGGCGCGTCCAACTGTTGGCAGTATTCGATCGCCAGGGTGCTTTTGCCAAACCCGGCCGGAGCACAGACCAGAATCAGCCGGCGCTGGCGGGCCTTGTTCAACAGGCCGATCAACTCGGGGCGCGGCAAATGATCCACCGGCAGCGGCGGGCGGAAGATCTTGCCGGGATTGAGAGGGATCGACAGAGCCATGCGCCAAGTTTATCGATTGGCGGGCAAAGCGTCTTGTCGATTTGTAACAAAACAGGCGGCCCGGGGGCCGCCTGCTCAGGGTGACTCAGTTGTTCAAACTAGCGTACGCCAGATTGACGCAGTGCCGCCGGAGTGAAGTCACTGGGATTGGCACCGTAGTTGAACTCATAGTCGGTGCGCTCTTCATTATTCATACCCATCACCAGGTAACGACCAGCAACCAGGTCATACAGGGTTTCCATGGCATACCACGGCACCTGATTGTTGTAGTACTGCAGCGCATGCGCCTCAGCTACACGCCACAGCGAGCCACGCGCGTCGTAATGGTCAATATGCGCAGCCTGCCAGCTATCCTCATCGACAAAGAAGTGGCGCTTGGCGTAGATATGACGCTCGCCGTCCTTGACCGTGGCGACTACTTCCCAAACCCGGTGCAGCTCATAACGGGTCAGGTCCTGATTGATATGGCCCGGCTGAATGATGTCGCTGTAACGCAGGTCAGTAGAGTTCAGACCATAGCTGTTATAAGCGATATACAGCTCTTTCTTGCCGACCAGCTCCCAGTTGTAACGGTCAGGTGCGCCGTTGTACATGTCCAGATTGTCGGAGGTACGCAGACCGTCGGAGGCGGTACCAGGACCGTCATAGGAGACCTGCGGAGCACGCCGCACCCGGCGCTGACCAGCGTTATAAACCCAGGCCATGCGCGGTTCCTTGACCTGATCAATGGTCTCATGCACCAGCAGTACGTTCCCGGCCAGACGCGCCGGCTCGGTTACCTGCTGCTTGAAGTAGAACAGGATGTTGCCCTGACTGGCCGGATCATAGTCAGGCAATCCGTAGGGGAACACGAACTCTTCATTGAAACGAACCAGCGTGAAGGAACCGTTGGTCTGCGGAGTTACCTGGCCGACCACCCGGCGTACGGTGCCGCCACGGTAACGGGTAATGTGGTTCCAGGCCACTTCCACACCACTTTGCGGCATCGGGAACGGGTTGGCCTTTTCGAAGTTGGCCAGGCCGTTGCCACCCTGCACCAGCTGAGTATTGGCAGCATTGCGACGAGTGGCCTCATAGATAGCTTCGGGCATGGCCGCGCTACGGCGGGTCGGGTAAACCGGCATGCGATAGGTATCGGGGTAACGCTTGAACATGGCGATCTGACCAGGAGCCAGATTGTCCTGGTATTGCTCATAGTTCTGCGCAGTAATCACAAACAGCGGCTTGTCATCGGCAAAGGGGTCTGAAAGAAAACCCTTGCTGTCAACTGAGCCGGCATCGACCGGCAAACCACCAGTCCAGGCAGGAATAGTGCCCGCAGCATTACCGGCCATCTCGGCGCCAACCGGGGTCAGGGTACTGCCCAATGCAGAAACATCCCGAGCGTGCGCGGCCTGGATAGCCAGGGCCGAGGCCAGGATGGAGGAAAAGATCAGGGTGCTTTGCTTCATATGATTCTGCCTTGCTTGCTATGCCGCGGCATGGAGCAACCATCCAGAGCTCAGGGCTCGGGGGCGCGTCATAGCGTGCCTGGGTGGATTGATAAATGAGGCTGTATCGCTGAAAAACAGCTATACAACGCTGCGGTGCACTATAGCCAAGCACTTTGGTCGGGTGATCCACCCAAAGTATGATTTGCAGGATAATCAGGGGACCGGCAAGAGAGCCTGAGCATCGGGTGAAGCGGCATGACCGCCACTACTTTGACAGCCCCGAAGATCAATTTCAGAGTTGCTAAAAACGTGCGAGGGCACAGAGTGTTACCCCCGCACGTTACCACGATAAAAAGCTTACAAGGTAGACAGGAACGGGGCTCCAGCCTCTTGCCACTCGGCGATCTCAACGCGAATGCGCTTCTTGTCGAGCTTGCCGACACTGGTTTTGGGTATTTCGGTAACAGTTGCGATCTGCGTCGGGATCGCCCACTTGTTGATCCGCCCCTCATCCACGAATGGCTTGAGATGGTCGCGCAGAACCTTGGCATCCATCGCCTGCCCTTCACGCGGCACGATCAGCGCAAACGGACGCTCGTCCCACTGCGGATCAGGTACCCCGACTACTGCCACTTCCTTGACCGCCGGACTGAGGCTGATCAGGTCTTCCAGCTCAAGCGAGGAAATCCACTCGCCGCCGGTCTTGATCACATCCTTAATGCGGTCGCGAATTTCAATGAAGCCCATCTCATCGATGGTCGCCACGTCACCGGTATGCATCCAGCCGTGGGCCCACAGCTCAGCACTCTTCTCCGGCTCGCGGTAGTAACCCTGGGTCAGCCAGGGCGCACGCAGCACCAGTTCACCCTGCGACTTGCCGTCACAGGGCAGGAAGTTGCCGTCACTGTCCATGATCCGCGCCTCGACTAACGGCACCGGCACACCAGCCTTGATCTTGTAGGCCGCGCGCTCGTCTTCACTGCCGGCTTCCAGTTCCAGGTTGATGTAACCACTGGAAATCAGCGGACAGGTCTCGGACATGCCGTAGGCGGCGGACAGTTTCATACCCCGAGCCTTGGCCGCCTCGTACAGGCCGCGGTTCAGCGCACTGCCGCCGATGATCACTTTCATCCCGCCAAAATCGTAATCCTTGGCGCCGTCGGCATTGAGCAGCATACCGAGGATGGTCGGTACGCAGTGAGAGAAGGTCACCTTCTCCTGCTTGATCAGCTTGCACAGCATTTCCGGCTCATAACGACCCGGATACACCTGTTTGACCCCCAGCAAGGTCGCGGTATAGGGAATACCCCAGGCATGCACGTGGAACATCGGGGTGATCGGCATGTAGACGTCGCGGTTGCCGAACAGGCGCATGCTGTCCAGACCGCCCATCATGCCGGCCTGAGTCAGGGTGTGCAGTACCAGTTGCCGATGAGTGAAGTACACGCCCTTGGGGTTGCCGGTGGTACCGGTGGTGTAGAAGGTCGTGGCGACCGAGTTTTCGTCGAAGTCAGGGAAGTCGTAGGTCGGCGCGGCGGCGGCCAGCAGCGTTTCATACTCACCAACCAGATTTGGCAGATCGGCGGTTTTCTCGTCGCCATCGGTCAGCAAAATAGTTTTCTCGACCGTGGTCAGGTGATCCTCGACCGCCTTGTACAGCGGCACGAACTCGGCATTGACCAGCACGAAGATGTCATCGGCATGGTTCATGGTGTAGAGGATCTGTTCCGGCGACAGGCGGATATTGATGGTGTGCAGCACCGCGCCAATCATCGGCACGGCGAACATGCATTCCAGATAGCGATGGCTGTCCCAATCCATCACCGCAACGGTATCGCCCGGCTTGACGCCGGCAGCAGTCAGAACATTGGCCAGACGGCAGATACGCTCATTGAAGGTGGCATAATCGTAGCGGCTGATATCACGGTAGATGATTTCCTGGCTGCGCTCATAACGGCGGCCGGACAGCAGCAGGTTCTTGATCAGCAACGGGGTAGAATGAGCGCCTTCGGTCGGCGGGATGACACGGGTCTTGAGCATTTGGTATGACCTTCCTGTTATTGGGCTTGTGGGGTCTTGGTTTTGAATCTCGGCTCGGCAACTTTGGCCGATGGGGGCACTATAGACAGTCCCGTTGAGCGCCACCTATCACTCCAAAGTATGAACCGGATCATAACGGGTATCACGAACCGGTTTGAGCGTATAATGACCGCATCAAGTCGATTGATGACCAAAAATAAGTAACCAGTCATACAGGTAGGAACACAACATGTCAGACACCGATATCGTCATCGTCAGCGGCGCCCGCACCCCGATGGGCGGCTTTCAGGGTAGCCTGTCGAGCCTCAGCGCCGTGGACCTGGGCGCCATCGCCATTCGCGAAGCCGTAGCCCGCGCCGGCATCGACGCTGCCGATGTGCAGGAAGTAATCATGGGCTGCGTACTGCCCGCCGGCCTCAAACAGGGCCCGGCCCGCCAGGCCAGCCTCAACGCCGGGCTGCCCGCCGCCACTGGCTGCACCACCATTAACAAACTGTGTGGCTCCGGCATGAAAGCGGTAATGCAGGCCCACGACGCACTCAAGGCCGGCAGCAACCAGGTCATGGTCGCCGGCGGCATGGAGAGCATGTCCAACGCCCCCTACATCATGGAAAAGGCCCGCACCGGCCTGCGCATGGGTCACGGCGAAATCAAGGACCACATGTTCTTCGACGGTTTGGAAGATGCCCGCACCGGTCGCCTGATGGGTTCCTTCGCCCAGGATACTGCCGACAAGTACGGCATCAGCCGTGAAGAGATGGATGCCTACGCCATCGAATCGCTCAAGCGCGCCCAGGGCGCCATCGACAACGGCAGCCTCGCCAGCGAAATCGTTCCGGTCACCGTTACCACCCGCAAGGGTGAGGTTGTTGTCAAGGACGATGAGCAGCCGCACAACGCCAACATCGACAAGATCCCCGGTCTGCGCCCGGCCTTTAAGAAGGACGGCACCATCACCGCCGCCAACGCCAGTTCGATTTCCGATGGCGCCAGCGCCCTGGTCCTGATGACCGCCGCCGAAGCTCAGCGTCGTGGCCTCAAGCCACTGGCCCGGATCGTTGGCCACGCCACCCAGAGCCAGGACCCGAGCGAGTTCACCCTGGCCCCGGTCGGCGCCATGACCAACCTGTTCAACAAGACCGGCTGGAGCAAGGACGACGTTGACCTGTTCGAAATCAACGAAGCCTTTGCCATGGTTACCATGCTGGCCATGCGCGAGCACGGCCTGGATCACAGCAAGGTCAACATCTACGGCGGTGCCTGCGCCCAGGGTCACCCGGTCGGCTCCACCGGCTCGCGGATCATTGTCACCCTGATCAACGCCCTGCAGAAAACCGGCGGCAAGCGTGGCATGGCCTCGCTGTGCATCGGTGGTGGTGAAGCTACTGCGGTGGCGATCGAGCTGGTGTAATCACCGGCTGGTCGTTTCGCGGCTGCGAGCCGCTCCTACCAAACCCTCTGCGTTACCTCGGTAGGAGCGCCTTGCAGGCGCGAAAAAGCTGTTTCTCCATGCTCAATCAGTAGGCTTGCCCTGCTTCGCCGACGCATCGGCAACAGCACAAGCCCGGCACAAGCACGCCTTGCCCTTGAGCGCCTCCGGCACCTGGGCCAGCGCCTGCGGGCTTACACTCACCTGCCGACACCAGCAATCCACCTCAAAACTGCCTGCCGCAGCCGGAGCGCAGCCGTTGGGCTGGCCGCACAGCGGGCAGGTATGACGCGCAAATGGCTGCATGACGTGAAACTCCCGCTACGTGCTTTGATTGCGCTGATTATCAGCCGTTGGACCAATCGAATTCCATCTGCCGCGCGGTCATTTTGGCCAGAGCCATGCCACCCAACCTGGAAACCAGATGCAGGCTCATATCGATGCCGGCAGAAATGCCGCCCGAGGTCACCAGCTTGCCGGTATCGACCCAACGCCGCCCCTCACACACCGTCAATGCCGGATAGTCGTTCCTGAGATCAGCAATATCTTCCCAGTGCGTCGTGACCTCCAGCCCGTCCAGCACTCCGGCCTGAGCCAGGATAAAGGCCCCGGTACACACCGAAGCCACCAACGGCACCGACTTGGCCTGCTCGGCAACCCAGGCGATCACCTCCGGCTTGTGCAGTTCAGCGCTATGAACGCCCCCCGCCACGATCAGCACATCCAGCGCAGGGTGATCAGTCAGCGCATACTGTGGATTGATGCTGAACCCACCTCGGGCATTGACCGGCTGCAGCGTTTCGGCCAGCAAAAACACCTTGAACAACCCCCTGGGCTCGGACAACCGGCTGGCGGTTGAGAACACCTCGAACGGGCCAGAAAAATCCAGCACCTCGGCGTGGTCATAGATATAGATTCCAACGTTCACCGCTGTGTACTCCCATACGTCCAAGGGCAGCCCTGCTCACCCTGTTCAATAAATGCCAGAGATATCGGCGCGTCCGGTCGATGCGTGACAACCCGATAATCGGCATTCCAGCCCATCCGGCCGGCGACTTCAAGCCGCTCATGACCCGACTTACAAGCCCATAGCGACAACATCGTCATGCGTTCGCCAAGCAGCACGACCACCTCCAACCGCCGCCGGGGCCTGATGCTGACCTGACCAGACTCGTCGCTGCGCCCCAGCACCTGCGGCCCAGGCTTGCCGGGCATCAAAGCATAAACCTGCACACCAGCGATCGGCGTCTGCGACTGTGCATCGACAAAAATCGCCTCAAGGCCATCGTGAACAGTCACCAACCGTGGCGTACAACCGCCAAGCGCAACGGTAATCAACGTCAGCAGTACAAGCAAAGCCTTCCCGGGCATAGGGTATCCTGTCAGCATAGGGTTCAAACGCAGCGAGTATTGCCGCTTTTGCCTACCCGTGAAAGCCCTGGCACGGCACTCTCCAATCCTGTGCCTACCCGTAGCGGCCCGCTGCTGACTTATGCTGCACCATTCACCACGACCCTTACCCTTGCCATATTCAAACACCTGTTCGACACTGGACGTCTTTTTTCACTTTCACTCTGCCCGGTCTAAGGAGAGTTTCCATGAGCGATATCCGTTTTGACGACAAGGTCGTCATCGTTACCGGCGCCGGCGGCGGCATCGGCCGTGCCCACGCCCTGCTGTTCGCCAAGCACGGAGCCAAGGTCATCGTCAACGACCTGGGTGGCAGCGCCACCGGCGAAGGCGCCAACAGCGAAGCCGCACTGAAAGTCGTAGAAGAAATCAAGGCCGCCGGCGGCACCGCCATCGCCAACCCCGACAGCGTAGTAGACGGCGACAAAATCGTGCAGTGCGCCATGGATAACTTCGGCCGCGTCGATGTAGTGGTCAACAACGCCGGTATCCTGCGCGACAAGAGCTTCGCCAAGATGACCGACGCCGACTGGGATCTGGTCTACAAGGTTCACGTCGAAGGTGCCTACAAGACGACTAAAGCCGCCTGGGAGCACATGAAGAATAACAACTTCGGCCGTGTGATCTTCACCTCCTCCACCTCAGGCATCTACGGCAACTTCGGCCAGGCCAACTACGGCATGGCCAAGCTGGGCCTGTACGGCTTCACCCGCACCCTGGCCATCGAAGGCCGCAAGAACAACATCTTCGTCAACGCCATCGCCCCCACTGGCGGCACCCGCATGACCGAAGGCCTGTTCCCGCCCGGTGCTTTCGACAAGCTCAAGCCCGAACTGGTCAGCCCGCTGGTCGCCTACCTGTGCTCCGAGCAATGCCAGGAAACCGGCAGCCTGTTCGAAGTCGGCGGTGGCTGGATGGGTAAAGTACGCTGGGAGCGCTCACTGGGCATCGGCTTCAACCCCGACGAAGGCTTCAGCCCGGAAGACGTCGCCGCCAACTTCGAACAGCTGTGCAGCTTCGAAGGCGCGGTGCATCCGAAGGACAATATCGAAGCCCTGCGTGAGCTGATGGCGAATATTCAGAAGTTTGCCTGACCTCGTCTTACCTGGCGTCATGGCGAGAAGCGTAGCGACGTGGCCATCCATGTACGAGCTAAGCCACAGCTTCCCGCCACCTGCGGCATCAAACGCTGACTGCCAATAGATGAAAGCCCGCTCCTTGTGCAACAGGAGCGGGCTTTTTGTTGGAACCACCACACTATCGCACGTTAGGGAAACGATACTTAAACCCTCGCCAGATACTGTGAAGGTATTAGCTCGCAGTGGTCACCTAGCCGGCCTGCCAGCTCAAAAACCCGCGGATCGAAGCGAAACCCGAAAACGCGATAGAGGTGGTAGCGTGCTGCGTTTCTCTCTGAGAAACGCAGTTCATTCGGCGTCACATAGAACGGAGTCTGCTTGCCGTATTTCGTGGTTTTGGCTTCGATATAGCGGTCTGAACCATCAGCTTCAAAGGAAAGAATATCGAAACCCGCACTCGGCCCAATGGTGTCTGAGACCTGCTCAACCTTGTCTGCCAAAGACTCTTTACCTAATGAGATCAGGCGTGCTTTTTCAAGTCTGATAACGAACTGCTCACCCAGCTCACCCAACTGGGCGTTACTAGCCTCTAACGAGAGATAATCGACACCAGTCACTACATAGCTTGCTCGCGCTTCCCCAGCCGACACACGGTGCTCGCGCCGTGCAGGTGCATCCTCCACCCTAGACAACAAGTCAGTAATAGACGGCAGTTTCGGAACGGTCCGGGTGTCTGCCTCAAACAATTCCCAGATATCCGGGTGCGCGTCCAAATATGCATCAACTACTTCAGGCAAGAGCAGTCGCTGATAATTTAACGCTGGTTTGTAGCCCGCGATGTAAGGCAGTTTACGCTCCATTAAGACAGCACTAATGTTCTGGTGCTTAAACTCAACCGAACCATTTGAGCGATCATCCAACTGTTCTCTCAACGCTTCTCTGTGCGCGGTTTTATTCACACGCTGCCCTGCCATCTCTGCACGCAGCATCTGAAAATAGTCCTGTACAGCGGCCTCCACTTCGGACGCAGACCAGTTCTTAGCCATACCCACAAGCAGCCTCCTGCCGACAACAAGGTAACAATCAAGGGATAAGCGATTTAACCAGATATCCAATCCAAAAAACAAAAAACCCCGCACCGTTATCGATGCGGGGTTTTCACTTCAGACCTGCGCGGTCAGCTTATCTCTGCTTTCTATATCAAACGTAGAAAGCCTCCAACGGCGGGAAACCGTTGAATTCGATCGCACTGTAGCTGGTGGTGTAGGCGCCGGTAGACAGCCAGTACAGGCGGTCGCCGATCGCCAGATTCAGCGGCAGGCCGTACTTGTAGTGCTCGTACATGATGTCAGCGCTGTCGCAGGTCGGACCGGCGATTACCGCCTCTTCCAGCTCGCCCTTCTTGTCGGTCCAGATCGGGAACTTGATCGACTCGTCCATGGTTTCGATCAGGCCACTGAACTTGCCCACGTCGGTGTACACCCAACGCTCCAGCGCGGTGTGCGACTTGCGCGAGACCAGCACCACTTCGCTGACCAGAATGCCGGCGTTGGCGATCAGCGAGCGGCCCGGTTCGAGGATGATTTCCGGCAGCTCGTCACCAAAGTCCTCGTGCAGGAAGCGGGTGATTTCCTCGGCGTAGGTCTGCAGGGTGTTGGTCTTGGTGATGTAGTTGGCCGGGAAGCCACCACCCATGTTGATCATCTTCAGGGTGATGCCATCTTCCTCTTTCAGGCGCTCGAAGATCACCTTGACCTTGGCAATCGCCGCGTCCCAGGCACCGATATCGCGCTGCTGCGAGCCGACGTGGAAGGAGATGCCGTAGGGGTCCAGGCCCAGCTCCTTGGCCAGTACCAGCAGATCCATGGCCATGTCGGTCTGGCAACCGAACTTGCGCGACAGCGGCCAGTCGGCAGTGGTCGAGCCTTCGGTGAGAATACGCACATAAACCTTGGAGCCCGGAGCGGCCTTGGCGATGTTGCGCAGGTCGGCTTCCGAGTCGGTGGCGAACAGGCGCACACCTTTCTCATAGAAGGCGCGGATGTGCTTGGACTTCTTGATGGTGTTGCCGAAGCTGATCTGCTCGGGCTTGACGCCCAGAGCCAGGACCTTCTCCAGCTCATAAATAGAGGCGATGTCGAAGTTCGAGCCTTTGCTTTTCAGCAGGCTCAGCACTTCATTGGCCGGATTGGCCTTGACCGCATAGTAAACCTTGGCGAATGGGAACCCATCGACCAACTCGTCGTAGGCGCGGTCGATGGTCTTGAGATCAACCACCAGGAACGGGGTTTCGTGCTGATCAGCACAGGCCTTGATGCGACCAAAAGTGTCGCGGTCGAAATAGTCTTCCAGCTTGATGGACATGGCGTCGGCTCCAAAGTTGCAAAGTTCGGATCGGGCCGCGTGAGGACATGAACTGATCAGATGCAGGGCAGACAAGCGCACTCCCTCCGGACGAACCAGAAAGGAGACGCTCTCCGACGGAAGCGCTCTGAACGCATCAGCCAACACACAACCCGGGGGTGCGAACGTCTGATCAGTATCCCCACTTTGGTTCGCCTACTTCCCAAGGCGTGCGCCGAAAGCAATAAGTCCGGAAAAACCCCGGTCTTGCTGTCTCGTCGTCAGTACTTGAGCCGTATGGATCGTGCCAGCCTCAACGTTCGGGGCGAACCATAAAACCAAGTGACCACGGGGTCAAGAGCTGCCGGTCAAATAGCTGCGCAGACGGGTATCGCACAGACTGGCCGACGGGAATTTTTCCCAGTCCAATCGCCACAGGTAGGGCGACCAAAGCAGCCCGTCAGCCCAACACCCGGGCAATATTCCCTGGCCAGCCGGGATGTCAGCATGCAGGCGTGACTAATCTGCCATCCATAATAAGGAACACACGATGCCTGCTCTGACTCCGATCGCTCGGGCGGTAAAGCTCACCGCCCTGCTCTGTTTGCCCGGCCTGACCCTGGCACAGACCAGCGAACAACCCCTGCAACTGCCGTCGATGGACGTGCGCAGCCTGGTTCCCAGCGAGGTCCAGGGCATGCCCGGGGCTGCCAATCTGCTAAGCCGTGAAACTCTGGATACCTACAAGCCCTACAGCCTGCATGATGCCTTCGACTTCGTGCCTGGGGTAAGGACAATTGACGATGACGTGCTCGGACTGCGCTCGGGTATCGGTATCCGCGGCGCGCCACCGCGGCGTTCGCGCAAAGTGCTGTTGCTTGAAGACGGTACGCCAATCAACAACAGCGCCTATCTGGACTCTGGCGCCCATTACACCCCGCCGATGCAGCGCCTGGAGCAGATTGAGGTCCTCAAGGGGGCCGGCCAGATTGTCCATGGGCCGCTGAACAACCATGGCATCATCAACTTCCGCAATCTCAAACCAACGGCTACCCCGCAGACCAAGGTCGAACTGGGCGCTGGCAACCAGGACACCCGTCAAGTTCACCTCATGCATCGGCGTACCGAAGGTCCGGTAGGCATGGTGTTCGCCTACACTGGCCAGGAGGCTGACGGCACCTTTGATGTCGAGGAGCACGAGTTCGACGATTTCTACGCTGCGTTGGAATGGCAGGTTAACGAACGCCACCAACTGGCGACCTCGGCCACCTACTTCCGTGAACGCAGTCAGGGCTATGACGAGAGCAATCTCTCTCTGGCCGAGTACCGCAACAAGCCGCGCAGCAAGCGCCAGCTCGATGAAGCCAGAGAGTTCAACAACATCTCGGTGGACTACTACAAACTGGATCTGACCCACAACTTCCAGCTCAGCAATGACGTGCGGCTGTCGAGCAAAGTGTTCGCCACTGAGCTGGATCGTCCCCGGTTCCAGACTCGTGGCACATCGCCGCGTGAGGGTGGCGTCATGGAAGGCCGTGACCGCCGTTACCACACGCTCGGCGCCGACAGCCGCATCGATATCGGCAATCTCCATGCCCTGGGCCTGGAGCATCGGCTGCAGGCCGGGCTGCGCTATGAGAAGCACCGCTTCGCCGACCGCCGCCCGGTCGGCCGCCCCGGTGAATATCTGAAGGAAAGCAACCGCGGCAATGTCTATGCCCGTGCCGGCGTGGATGGTTACACCCGCGATGGCCGGCTGGTTAGCTACGATGCCGAGGCGGTATCCGGTTTTATCCAGAACACCCTGAGCTGGGGTGACTGGGCCATTACCCCAGGCCTGCGCTACGAGACTTACAACCAGTACAAGAAGACCAACTTCCGCCCCGGCAGCTCAGCCGAAGGCAGTCGTGACAAGGACAGCAACAGCCTTTGGCTGCCGGGCATCAGCCTGCTGTACAGTGGCTTCGATGCCACCGAGATCTACGCCGGCATCCATCGCGGCTACGCCCCGGCCTCGGCCAGGACCGATGACTTTCCGCTGACACCGGAAACCGGCATCAATAGCCAGATCGGTGTACGCAGCCACGCCCTGCGCGGGGTTAGCCTGGACGCAGCCTTCTTCTATAACCGAATCAAGGACACCCTGATTCGTGACAGCGTCGACAGCTTCGGTGATGCGCTGTTCATCAACGCCGCCAACTCGCATGTCCATGGTCTGGATCTGGGCGCGCGAATCGACTCCGATGCCTTCTATAACTCGCCCTACAACCTGTTCGCCGAACTGGCCCTGAACTTCACCAAGGCGCGCTTCAGCAATGGGCCGCTCAAGGGTAACCAGGTACCGGAAGTGCCGACCCGGGTCGGCAGCCTGACCCTGGGGGTCGAGCATGCTGCCGGCTGGCACCTGAGCGTCACCGCTAGCCACTTCGGAGCTTTCTACACCGACATCGAGAATACCCGGGCGCTGGATGTAACCGGCAGCGAAGACGACGCCGGTCGGGTCCCAGGCCGAACCCTGTGGTCGGCCAGGGCCAGCTACCAGTTGCCGACCAGACTGGACACCACCCTGTGGCTGCAGGGCCGCAACCTGAGCGACAAGCTGTATATCGCCGACATTCAGGAAGGCATCCGCCCCGGCGCCCCGCGCACCGTGGTCGGCGGGGTGACCTTCCGCTTCTGAGTGCTCCTTGCGCCAACCTGGCGTTTGTGCCGACCGGGCTTTGCGGTCGGCTTTTTTTCCTTGCCCGATCTGGATCGCCACGGGCCGTTGGCCCTCGCGATGACCTGCGGTTGAAATACCTGGCACTGAGTCAACGCCGCTACCTCATTGCGAAGCCAAAGGTCTGAAGCAATCCAGGAAAAGCCCCACCAAGGGCGCATACCCGTGCACCACATTGAGCCCCCAACGCCCCCGCACGGTGCATCTCCAGACGCAGCACAACCACCGATGCGGCCCTGAAACCCCCTACCAACAAAAGCCAAACCCCTGATTCCAAAGGGCGCAAGCGCATTTCCTAACCATTTATCGAAAACTGGCACGCTCCCTGCTGAATACCAACTTGCATACAAGTCGGTATTCCAAACACGCAGGACAGCGGCATGACTCGATTGACCAAGGAACCTCTGAAAAACGTAGGCGAGGCAGGCAAGACAAGGCAAAAACAGCCGAAAAAGCGCAGTTTACGTGGTGTAAATGAGCATTTTGAGGCTGTTTTTAACGCCGTATTGCCAACGCAGGTAGTTTTTCAGAGGTTCCCTGGCAAGGATAGTCGCGCCATCAACCGGGTGACCGCCTTCCGTTCAGCCTGCCCCTTTCCCTCCAGCCAATAGCCGCCTGATGGATCACGCCATGCTCAGCAAAGTATTGATCGCCAACCGTGGGGAGATTGCCGTCCGCATCGCCCGCACTCTCAAAGCCATGGGCATCACCTCAGTTGCCATTTACTCCGAGGCCGACCGCAACAGCGCCCACGTCAGCGTCTGCGACGAAGCCATCGCCCTGGGTGGCCACAGCGCCGCCGACAGCTACCTGCAAGCCGAACGCATTCTCGCCGCGGCCCTTGAGTGTGGTGCCCAGGCGATCATCCCCGGTTATGGTTTTCTGTCTGAGAACGCGGGCTTTTCCGAACAATGCGAAGCAGCCGGCATCGCCTTCTGTGGTCCGACTGCCGAGCAGATCCGCCAGTTCGGTCTCAAGCACACCTCACGTGAAATCGCCGAACAGGCCGGTGTGCCGCTGACGCCGGGTACCGGTCTGCTCGACTCGGTTGAACAGGCCTGCAGCGCTGCCAGCGAACTGGGTTATCCGGTCATGCTCAAAAGCACCGCTGGCGGTGGTGGCATTGGCCTGACCCGCTGTGATGATGAAGCCGCGCTGATTGATGCCTTCGAGAGCGTCAAGCGCCTGGGCCAGAACTTTTTCAGCGACAGCGGTGTGTTTCTTGAGCGCTTTGTCGACAACGCCCGCCACGTCGAAGTCCAGATCTTCGGTGATGGCCTGGGCAACGTGATTGCTCTGGGCGAGCGCGACTGCTCACTGCAGCGGCGCAACCAGAAGGTGGTCGAGGAAACCCCGGCCCCGCACCTGCCCGCCGCCACCCGCGAAAAACTGCTGGAGGCCTCGGTCAGTCTGGGCAAGGCCGTCAACTACCGCAGCGCCGGTACCGTCGAATACATCTATGACGCCGCCCGCGACGCCTTCTATTTTCTCGAAGTGAACACCCGTCTGCAGGTCGAACACCCGATCACCGAAGCCTGCACCGGCGTCGATCTGGTCGAGTGGATGATTCTGACGGCGGCGGGTCAGCCGCCGGCGCTCAATGAGCTGGTGATCGAGCCCAAGGGGGCCGCTATCGAAGTGCGCCTGTACGCCGAAGACCCGGTGCGCGACTTCCAGCCCTCGCCCGGTGTACTGACCGAGGTGCAGTTCCCCGAGCACGCCCGGATCGACACCTGGGTCGCCACCGGCACCGAGGTCTCGCCCTATTACGACCCGATGATCGCCAAGCTGATCGTCCACGGCCATGACCGGGCCGATGCCATCGGCAAAATGCGCGAAGCGCTGAATGCCACACGCATCGCCGGTATCGCCAGCAACCTCGACTATCTGCGCCAGATCATTGATGCCGAGTTCTTCGCCGCTGGCGAGGTGGCGACCAACCGTCTGGCCAGCTTCGCCTACCAGCCACCGGTGATCGAAGTACTGCAACCGGGCACCTACAGCAGCGTGCAGGATTATCCGGGCCGGGCCGGCTACTGGAGCGTCGGCGTACCGCCCTCCGGGCCGATGGATGACTATGCCTTCCGCCTGGGCAACCGCATCGTCGGCAACCACGACAGTGCTGCCGGGCTGGAATTCACCCTGATCGGGCCCAAGCTGCGCTTTCATGTCGATAGCGTAATCGCCCTGACCGGCGCCGCCTCGGCCGCCCATCTGGACGGCCAGCCGCTGCCGTTCTGGACCCCGATCACGGTCAAGGCCGGGCAGGTGCTGGACATGGGCAAGGCCGAAACCGGCTGCCGCAGCTATCTGGCCGTGCGCAACGGCATTGATGTACCGGTTTATCTGGGCAGCCGCTCGACCTTCGCCCTTGGCCAGTTCGGCGGCCATGCCGGACGCACCCTGCGTGCCGCCGACATGCTGCCGATCAGCAATCCGGCGCTGGCCGCCTGCACCACTCCGGCGCCGCTGTTCGAGCCGGCTCCGGCCCCGGCCGGACTGATCCCCGAGTATCCGCAGGAATGGGAAATCGGCGTACTGTACGGCCCGCATGGCGCGCCGGACTTCTTCACCGATGAAGCCATCGAGATGTTCTTCTCCACCGCCTGGGAAGTGCACTACAACTCCAACCGTCTGGGCATCCGCCTGAACGGTCCCAAACCAACCTGGACTCGCAGTGACGGCGGCGAAGCCGGGCTGCACCCCTCAAACATTCACGACACCGAATATGCGGTCGGCTCGATCAACTTCACCGGCGACATGCCGGTAATCCTGACCAAGGACGGTCCCAGTCTCGGCGGCTTTGTCTGCCCGGCGACCATCGTCAAGGCCGAGCTGTGGAAGGTCGGCCAGGTCAAACCGGGTGACCGCATCCGCTTCAAGCGCCTGAGCTTCGATACCGCCCTGGCCCTGGAACTGGCCCAGGACCGGGCCATTGAGGAACTGGCCGAACAGCCTGCGGTAACGCCGCTGCCCGAGGTTCGCCCCGAACACAATCTCTCGGCCTGCATCCTTGCCGCGCTGCCCGAGCAGGGCAGCCGCCCGGAAGTCGCCTACCGTCAGGCCGGCGACAAGTACATCCTGCTCGAATACGGCCCCAACGTACTCGACCTGCGCCTGCGCCTGCGTGTTCATGCGCTGATGGAGGCGCTCAAGGCTCAGCCGATCGAAGGCATCATCGAGCTGTCGCCTGGGGTGCGCTCGTTGCAGATCAATTACGACAGCCGGCTGATTCACCAGCACGATCTGGTCGACCGCCTGCTGGTGCTGGAAACCCAGTTGCCGGACGCCAGCGCCATGCGGGTGCCCAGCCGGATCATTCACCTGCCGATGGCCTACGAGGACTCGGCGACCCTCGATGCAGTGGCGCGCTATCGCCAGTCGGTGCGCGACACCGCGCCCTGGCTGCCGAGCAACACCGAGTTCATGCGCCGGATCAACGGCCTGGACAGCGCCGAGCAGGTCCGCGACATCCTGTTCAGCGCCAGTTACATGGTGCTCGGCCTTGGTGATGTGTATCTGGGTGCGCCCTGCGCGGTGCCGGTCGATCCGCGCCATCGCCTGCTGACCTCCAAGTACAACCCGGCGCGGACCTACACCGCCGAAGGCACCGTCGGCATCGGTGGCGTGTACATGTGCATCTACGGCATGGACTCACCCGGTGGTTACCAGTTGGTCGGCCGCACCCTGCCGATCTGGAACAAGTTCCTCAAGAGCCCGGTGTTCGTCAACGGCGAGCCCTGGTTGCTGAAGTTCTTCGACCAGGTGCGCTACTACCCGGTCAGCGAAGATGAGTTGACCGAGCAGCGCGAGGCCTTCCGTGAAGGCCGGCTGAACATCCACATCGAAGACAGCTATTTCGATCTGGCCGAACACGAGCAGTTCATCGCCGCCAACGCCGCCAGCATCACCGCGTTCAAACAGCGCCAGCAGGCCGCCTTCAGCGAAGAGGTGGCCTTGTGGCAAGCCGACGAGCAGGCCCAGGTCGACGCGGCCCTGCAGGTCCGCACTCAGGAGGGTCCGATCGAGGTCGACGGCCACGCTGTCACCGCCGACATCAGCGGCAACATCTGGAAGCTGCTGGTCGAACCTGGCCAGCAGGTCGAACCGGATCAGCCGCTGCTGATCGTCGAGGCGATGAAGATGGAATTCTCGGTCTACGCCGACCGCAGCGCCAAGGTACTGGCCATTCACTGTGAACCGGGGCGTCCGGTCAACGCCGGCGACCTGTTGCTGGTTCTTGAAGACTGAGGCGGACGATTAGCGTGCTGAAACTGGAAAGAGCCACCGGCGAACGCCGGCAGAACCTGACCGAGCGGATCTACCAACAGCTCAAGCAGAGCATCTTCGACTTCGAACTGTTGCCGGGCGACCGCTTCAGTGAGAACGAAATCGCCGAGCAGATGCAGGCCAGCCGCACCCCGGTGCGCGAAGCCCTGACCCGTCTGCAGCGTGAGGGCTTCGTCGCGGTCTCGTTCCGCAGCGGCTGGCAGGTCCGGCCGTTCGACTTCGAGCAGTACGAACAGCTCTACGACGTACGCATCGTACTGGAGATGGCGGCGGTCAAGCGCCTGTGCGAAATGCAGCCGGGGCCGGATCTGGAAGAACTCAAGCAGGTCTGGCTGGTGGCCCCCGCTGAACGGCTGGACGACGGCCCGCGGGTCTGCGCGCTGGACGAGCGTTTTCATCAGAAGCTGGTGGAGGCCACCGGCAACGCCGAAATGGCCCGGATTCATCACGACCTGACCGAGCGCCTGCGCATCGTCCGCCGGATCGACTTCACCCAGCGGCCACGGATCGAGGCGACCTACATCGAGCACGGCAAGATCCTGCGCACCGTCCTCGAACGCCGGGCCGACGAAGCCCAACTGCTGCTCAAGAGCCATATCGAGGAAAGCAAGGCCGAGGTCCGCAAGATCACCCTGCACATGATCTTCGAGGCCCGCCAGCACCAGAACAAACTGAATACCAGCCAGCGGCCCGAAGCCACTGGCGAACAACAGAAGGCCTGAGGCAGAACAGGCCCAACGACGACAAGGAGGTCCATTGCCAGACACACCCGATGTTCCAGCAATAAACCTGATTTGAACACGCGCACACATCTGGAGAACGACAATGACATTAAAGAAACTGGTGAAACAGGCAGGCGCTTTGGGCGTGGCCTGCAGCATGGCCCTGACCGCCCTGGCGGTGCAGGCGGAAACCATCAAGGTCGGTGTTCTGCATTCGCTGTCCGGCACCATGGCGATTTCCGAAACCACCCTGAAAGACACCATGCTGATGCTGATCGAGGAGCAGAACAAGAAAGGCGGCCTGCTCGGCAAGCAACTGGAACCGGTAGTGGTCGACCCGGCCTCGAATTGGCCGCTGTTCGCCGAGCGTACCCGCGAACTGCTGGAGCAGCACAAGGTCGATGCGATCTTCGGCTGCTGGACCTCGGTCTCGCGCAAATCAGTACTGCCGGTGGTCGAAGAGCTCAACGGCATCCTGTTCTACCCGGTGCAGTACGAGGGTGAGGAATCCTCGCGCAACATCTTCTACACCGGGGCGGCACCGAACCAGCAGGCGATTCCGGCAGTGGATTATCTGAAGGACGAACTGGGCATCGAACGCTGGGTACTGGCTGGTACCGACTACGTCTACCCGCGCACCACCAACCGTATCCTCGAGGCCTACCTCAAGGCCAATGGCGTGGCCGAGTCGGACATCATGATCAACTACACCCCGTTCGGCCACTCCGACTGGCAGAACATCGTCGCCGACATCAAGCGCTTCGGCAGCGCCGGCAAGAAGACCGCCGTCGTGTCGACCATCAACGGTGACGCCAATGTGCCGTTCTACCGTGAGCTGGGCAACCAGGGCGTATCGGCCGAAGACATTCCGGTCGTGGCCTTCTCGGTCGGCGAAGAAGAGCTGTCGGGGATCGACACCGCGCCGCTGGTCGGCCACATGGCCGCCTGGAACTACTTCATGAGCGAAGAGACCCCGGAGAACGAGGCCTTCATCAAGACCTGGCACGAGTTCATCGGCAACACAGCACGCGTCACCAATGACCCGATGGAAGCCCACTACATCGGCTTCAACATGTGGGTCAAGGCGGTCGAGAAAGCCGGCACCACCGATACCGACGCGGTCATCGACGCCATGGTCGGCGTGCAGGTGCCGAACCTGACCGGCGGCGTCAGCACCATGCTGGCCAACCACCACATCACCAAGCCGGTACTGATTGGCGAAATCCAGGACGACGGCCAGTTCCTGACTGTCTCGCGTACCGACGACCTGGTTCCCGGCGATGCCTGGTCCAAGTATCTGGAAGGCAGCAAGGACCTGATCGCTGACTGGACTGCACCGATCAGCTGCGGCAACTACAACACCAAAACCAACACCTGCCTGGGCACCAGCACCCAGTGACCGGTGAGCGCCCCGGGCACCCCGGGGCGCCTTGTGGAGCTTAAGCCCCACATTGACAGACAGAACCACCACACCCTGCCCGGCACTTGCGGGCACCTGATTCAGGACTGCGGTTATGACCTTACACTCATTCTGGCGACGGCTGCGCGCTGCCGGGCTATGGCTGATCCTGCTGGCCGGTCTGGGCCTGGGCTGGACCGCCCAGGCCGACCCGCTAGCCGAGCACGTGCCCGCCGACCCGGACTTTGCCAGCCTGGTCCAGCAACTCCCGCAGGGCAGCCTGCAGCAGCGCGCCGCCACCGTGACGCAAATGGCCAGCCTTGACCACGACCGACTGATTGATGTGCTGACCGCCTTGCAGGACGGCAATCTGCAGGCCAACCGCGATACCCCGCCGCTGGTCGTCATCCGTGACGGCAACCGGACATTCGATGCCCTAAGTGGCGAGCTGCTGGACGACCTCAGTGGCCTGCGCCGCATCCCGATCAACAACAGCCTGCGCAGCCAGTTGCGCAGCCTGCTGGCCCAGCTCAACCTCAGCCATGACAGTACCGAGGTCCGCTACAACGCGGTACGCCGGTTCATCCGCGACGGCATCGACAGCGACGCCATCGCCCTGCTGCTGGAGCGCCAGCAGATCGAAGACAGTGGCCGGGTCAGCGATGCCATCGACACCGCCCTGGCGCTGTACCAACTGCAAGGCGTCGATCAGACCCTGCGTCTGCAGGCGATCGACACCCTCAGCGGCTCGCTGGAACGCGAGGCACGCAACGCTCTGAGCCGGATCGCCGAGCAGGATGCCGATCCGCAGCTGCGCGCCGCCGCCCGGTCGGCACTGGATTCGATCCAGACCAAGATCCAGTTCTATCGCTTCGTCGAAAACCTGTTCTTTGGCCTCAGCCTGGGCTCGATCCTGCTGCTGGCCGCCATCGGCCTGGCCATTACCTTCGGCGTCATGGGCGTGATCAACATGGCCCATGGCGAGTTGATCATGATCGGTGCCTATACCACCTGGGGCGTGCAGGTCCTGTTCCCCGGGCTGATCGAATGGAGCCTGCTGATCGCCATCCCGGCCGCCTTCATCATCGCCGGGCTGGTCGGCATCGCCATCGAGCGCGGGGTAATCCGGTTTCTCTACGGCCGGCCGCTGGAAACCCTGCTGGCCACCTTCGGTATCAGCCTGATCCTGCAACAGGCGGTACGCAGCCTGTTCAGCCCGCTCAACCGCCCGGTCACCTCACCGGAATGGATCAGCGGCACCCTGACCCTAAACCCGGTGCTGTCGATCACCTATACCCGGCTGTACATCCTGCTGTTCGGGCTGATGGTGTTCTTCGCCCTGCTGCTGGTGATGAAGCGCACCAGCCTCGGCCTCAAGGTGCGCGCGGTCTCGCAGAACCGGGCCATGGCCCGGGCAGTCGGGGTCCGCTCCAGCTGGGTCGATGCCCTGACCTTTGGCCTGGGCTCCGGTATCGCCGGTATCGCCGGGGTGGCGCTGTCGCAGATCACCAACGTCGGCCCCAACCTCGGCCAGGCCTACATCATCGACTCGTTCATGGTGGTGGTATTCGGCGGGGTCGGCAATCTCTGGGGCACCCTGGTCAGCGCCATGAGCCTGGGGCTGATCAACAACTTCCTCGAACCCTATGCCGGGGCCATGCTGGCCAAGGTGCTGGTACTGGTGATGCTGATCCTGTTCATCCAGAAGAAACCCAAGGGCCTGTTCCCGCAGAAGGGCCGGGCGGCAGCCGACTGAGCCGCACGCCCCATTACGAGAGACACTTATGCTGACTCAACGTTTGTTACTCAGTGATCGCGGCGGCATGCTGGTGCTGGGCCTGGTGCTGCTGATGGCGATTATCGTGCCGATCTGCAACCTGGCGCTGCCCACCAGCTCGCCGTTCTACATCTCCAACTTCACCGTGGCCCTGCTCGGCAAGTTTCTGTGCTTCGCCCTGCTGGCGTTGTCGGTCGACCTGATCTGGGGCTATGCCGGCATTCTCTCGCTCGGCCATGGCGCCTTCTTCAGCCTCGGTGGCTACGGCATGGGCATGTACCTGATGCGCCAGATCGGTGACCGTGGCGTCTACGGTCACCCGGAACTGATGGACTTCATGGTGATCCTCAACTGGGAAACCCTGCCCTGGTACTGGCAGGGCTTCGAGATGTTCTGGTTCGCCGCCTTGATGATTCTGCTGGTGCCCGGGCTGCTGGCCCTGGTGTTCGGCTGGCTGGCGTTTCGCTCGCGGGTCACCGGGGTGTATTTTGCGATCATCACCCAGGCCCTGACCTTCGCCCTGATGCTGGCCTTCTTCCGCAACGAAATGGGCTTTGGTGGCAACAACGGGCTGAACGATTTCAAGGAAATCCTCGGCTTCGACATCACCGCCAAGACCACCCGGGCCGGGCTGTTCGTCGCCTCGGCCATTGCCCTGATTCTCGGCTACCTGGCCTGCCGTTACATCGTCACCTCACGCATGGGCCGGGTGCTGATCGCGATCCGCGATGCCGAAAGCCGGACCCGCTTCAGCGGCTATCAGGTCGAGTCCTACAAGCTCTGGCTGTTCGTGTTCTCGGCCATGCTGGCGGCAGTGGCCGGTGCGCTCTACGTGCCCCAGGTCGGCATCATCAACCCCGGCGAGTTCTCGCCGCTGAACTCGATCGAAATGGTGGTCTGGGTCGCCACCGGCGGGCGTGGCACCCTGTTCGGCGCGATTGTCGGCGCCTTCTCGGTCAACTACGCCAAAACCTTCTTTACCACCTTCTCGCCGGAAACCTGGCTGTTCATTCTGGGCGCGCTGTTCGTGCTGGTCACCCTGTTGCTGCCCAAGGGCATCGTCGGGCTGCTGGACAAACTGGTACGCCGCAAGGGAGACAAGGCATGACCACACTGGCGCAATTCCGTGAAACCTGGCGCCGCGACCGGGTGTTCGATTTCATGCTACCAACCCCAGAGTTCGAGCGGCCGGTGGATACCAGGCACGGCCCGATTCTCTACGTCGAGGACGTCAGCGTCAGCTTCGACGGCTTCAAGGCGCTGAACAACCTCAACCTGTATATCGACGACGGCGAACTGCGCTGCATCATCGGCCCCAACGGCGCCGGCAAGACCACCATGATGGACGTGATCACCGGCAAGACCCGGCCCGATACCGGCAGCGTCTATTTTGGCCAGCGCATTGACCTGCTCAAGCTGTCAGAGCATCAGATCGCCCGTGGCGGAATCGGCCGCAAGTTCCAGAAACCGACCATTTTCGAGGCGCTCAGCGTCTACGAAAATCTGGAGCTGGCCACCGCCGCTGACAAGCGTGTGTGGTACACCCTGACCCGCCAGTTGAACGGTGAGCAGCGCGACCGGATCAATGAGGTCCTGATCCAGATCGGTCTGGTCGACAAGCGCCACAGCAACGCCGGCGAGCTGTCCCACGGCCAGAAGCAGTGGCTGGAGATCGGCATGCTGCTGATGCAGAACCCCCGGGTGCTGCTGGTCGATGAGCCGGTGGCGGGGATGACCGGCGAAGAAGTCGAGCACACCGCCAACCTGCTGACCTCACTGGCCGGCAAGCACTCGGTGATCGTGGTCGAGCATGACATGGCCTTCGTCCGCTCGATCGCGCGCAAGGTCACGGTGCTGCACCAGGGCAGCGTGCTGGCCGAAGGAACCATGGATCAGGTGCAGAACGACCCGCGCGTGATCGAAGTCTATCTGGGGGAATGAGCGTGCTGAGCATCCAGGGTATCAACCAGTACTACAACCAGAGCCACATCCTCTGGGATCTCGACCTTGAGCTCAAGGAAGGCACCTGCGGCTGCCTGCTCGGACGCAACGGGGTGGGCAAGACTACCCTGCTCAAGTGCGTGACCGGGCTGCTGCCGATTCGCGATGGCCAGATCCTGCTCGACGGTCAGGACATCACCCGCCTGAGCACGGAAAACCGCGCCCGGGCAGGGATCGGTTACGTCCCCCAGGGCCGCGAGATATTTCCGCTGCTGACGGTGGAAGAAAACCTGAAGATTTCGCTCGGCGCGCGCAAGGACCGTGCCCGGCAGATCCCTGCGCAGATCTATGAGCTGTTTCCGGTACTCAAGGAAATGAAACACCGGCGCGGCGGCGACCTGTCCGGCGGCCAGCAGCAGCAACTGGCCATCGGCCGGGCGCTGGTGCTCGACCCCAAGCTGCTGATCCTCGACGAGCCAACCGAGGGCATCCAGCCCAACATCGTGCGCGACATCAGCGACGTGATCCGCAAACTCAACAGCGAACTGGGGCTGACCGTGCTGCTGGTGGAACAGAAACTGCCGTTCGCTCGCCGCGCCGCCGATGATTTCTTCATCATGGAGCGTGGCCGGGTGGTCGCCAACGGGCCGATGACCGATCTTGACGACAGCCTGATCCAGCAGTATCTGACCGTGTAATGACGCGACCAGAGCCTGACACCTGATGGGTGGATTTCCACCCATCGGCCTTTCCAGCAGTGGCATGATTCCACCCGAAAAAAACCGCCTAAAATCCACCAACCTCTCTGCATCAGCACTTTCAGCCTTGTGGCACAGCCCTTGCTCCAGTGCCTGTGATAGCTCCGCAGTCAACACCCGACCCGCGGATACAACAAGCACAAAAACTGGAGTCCAGCATGAAAACACTGCGCACCCTGGCGTTGGCCAGTCTGTCTGTCACTGCCCTGCTTACCACCACCCTCACCCAGGCCCAGGATCGCAGCGGCTGGCCGTCCAACTTTACGGTCGGCACCGCCAGCCAGGGCGGTACCTATTTCGCCTATGGCTCGGGCTGGGCCAATTTCATCGCCGAACAACTTGGAGTATCGGCCGGTGCCGAGGTTACCGGTGGTCCGGTACAGAACATGGCGCTGGTGCATACCGGCGATCTGGCCTTCGGCTTCACCACCATGGGTCCGGCCCAGGATGCGCTGGAGGGCAAGAGCCCGCTGGCTCCAGGCATGCCGCTGGACAATGCCTGTGCGATCTTCCCGATGTTCGAAACCCCGTTCTCGCTGGCGGCGCTGGGCAACTCCGGGATCAACAGTGTCAGTGACATTCCGCGCGGTACCCGGATCGGCTTCGGCCCGGCCGGCTCGACCGCCGACAGCTACTTCCCGCGCATGCTGGAAACCCTGGGCGCTAACTTCAGCCGGCGCAACGGCAGCTGGGCCGACCTGGGTGGGCAGATGCAGGATGGCCTGCTGGGCATGGTCGGCTTCGCCGCCGGGGTGCCGATTCCGACCATCAGCCAACTGGAAGTGCAGACCTCGGTCAACGTGATCTCCTTCAGCGAAGAGGAAGTGGCACAACTGACCGCCAACTTCCCGGTCTCCGAGTTCATCATTCCGGCCGGTACCTACAACACCCTCAAGCAAGATGCCCGCGCCGTGGCCATGTGGAACTTCGCGGTTGCCAACTGTGATCTGCCGGAAAGCTTCGTCTATGAAGTCACCCGTCTGACCATGGAAAACAACGCCCGCATGGTCTCGATCCATCAGGCCGCGATGACCAGCATTCCTGAGAACCTGGACAAGAACAGCGTGCTGCCCTGGCACCCAGGTGCGGCGCGCTGGTTCGCCGAGAACGGCCACAGCATCGACCCGGCCCTGATCAAGTAAGCGACCCATTCCTTGCCCACTGCCACCCCGCCCAACGCGGGGTGGATCGAGCCCTTGCAGGTGTCCCATGACCCAGTCCACCACTGCCCATACCCCTGAAGATCCACGCCTGAGCGAACGGCCGCCAGCCCCGGTGCTGATTGAAGGCGTCGACGACGAGCCGGTCGAAGGCAATCGCCGGATGTTTCACGGCTGGCTGCTGCGCGCGGTTGCGCTGCTGGCTATCGCCTATTCGGCGTTCCATCTCTATGTCCTGAATATCGCGCCGATGGAAACCTGGAGTTTCCGTATCATCCACGTGGCCGGCGCCCTGATCCTCGGCTTTCTGCTGTTCTCCGGCAGCCGCTTCAGTGACAGCCCAGCGCGGCGCCAGCGCTGGCTGGACGCCGCCGCACTGCTGGCCCTGCTGCCGGCGCTGTACGCGTTGTGGCAAAGTTTCGCCATGTACCTGCTACTGCAGGACGGCGCCATGCGGGTGCCGGTCGAGATCGAGGTCTGGCATTACGGTTGGCCGCTGCTGGCCGCCAGCGCCGTGGGCATCGTGCTCGGCTGGCTGCAATGCCAGCGCCGCAGCCGCTTCAGCCTGCCGGATCTGGTGTTGATCGTCTGCGCGCTGGCCAGCGCCGGCTATTTTCTGGTGGTGTTCAACTCGCCGATGCGTATGAGTACCGGCACGCCATTTGCTCCGGTTGGCATGACCTTCGCCGCCGTGGCCGGCACCGCGCTGATCATGGAACTGACCCGCCGGGTCGCCGGCCTGGCTCTGGTGATCATTGCCCTGCTGTTCGTTGGCTATGTGTTTGCCGGCCCACACCTGCCGAGCTTTCTTGGCTATCCGGGCCTGAGCCTGCAGCGCTTCTTCAGCCAGGTCTATACCGACATCGGCGTGCTTGGCCCGACCACAGCGGTCTCCTCGACCTACATCATCCTGTTCATCATCTTCGCCGCCTTCCTGCAGGCCTCCAAGGTCGGTGATTACTTCGTCAACTTCGCCTTCGCGGTCGCCGGACGTTCGCGCGGCGGGCCGGCCAAGGTCTCGATCTTCGCCTCCGGTCTGATGGGCATGATCAACGGCACCAGCGCCGGCAATGTGGTGTCCACCGGCTCGCTGACCATCCCGCTGATGAAGAAGGTCGGCTACAACAAGAAGACCGCTGGCGCGGTCGAAGCGGCAGCTTCCACCGGGGGGCAGATCATGCCGCCGATCATGGGTGCCGGGGCCTTCATCATGGCCGAGATCACCGGTATTCCCTATACCGAGATCGCCATTGCGGCGGTGATTCCGGCGATCCTGTATTTCGCCTCGGTGTACTTCATGGTTGATCTGGAGGCAGCCAAGACCGGCATGCGCGGCATGCGCAAGGACGAGTTGCCAGTGCTGTCCAAACTGCTGCGCCAGGTGTATCTGTTCGTGCCGATCCTGATTCTGATCGTGGCGCTGTTTCTCGGCTACTCGGTGATCCGCGCCGGTACCCTGGCCACGGTCGCGGCGGCGGTCGTCAGCTGGCTGTCACCGAACAAGATGGGGCTGCGCGGCATTCTGCGAGCATTGGAGCTGGCCGGCATCATGTCGATCCAGATCATCGTGGTCTGCGCCTGTGCCGGGGTGATCGTCGGCGTCATCGCCCTGACCGGGGTCGGTGCGCGGTTCTCCTCGCTGCTGCTGGGCCTGGCCGATGCCAGCCAGTTGCTGGCGCTGGTGTTCGCCATGCTGATCTCAATCATTCTCGGCATGGGCATGCCAACCACTGCCGCCTATGCGGTAGCTGCATCGGTGGTGGCGCCGGGGCTGATCCAGCTCGGTATCGACCCGCTGACCGCGCACTTCTTCGTGTTCTACTTCGCGGTGGTCTCGGCCATTACCCCGCCGGTGGCTCTGGCATCGTTCGCCGCCGCCGGAATTTCCGGAGCCAATCCGATGCAGACTTCGATGGCCTCGTTCAAGATTGGCCTGGCGGCCTTTATCGTGCCGTTCATGTTCTTCTACAACGGCGCCCTGCTGATGAACGCCGGCTACCTGGCGATTGCCCAGGCGTTGGTCACTGCCAGCATCGGTGTCTACCTGCTGTCGGCCGGGGTCCAGGCCTGGTTCCTGCGTCAGGCGGCCAACTGGCCAGTGCGCGCGCTGCTGATCGGCGCCGCCTTCCTGATGATCGCCGGTGGGCTGGTGACCGATCTGCTGGGAATAGGCACCACCATTGCTGCCTTTGTGCTGCAGCGCCAGTTCAGCCGCCCGGCACCATTGCCGCAGGCCTGAACCAAAGCACCCGCCGGCCCTGCGCCGGCGGGTTGTTCCCACCCTCCCGGACCGCTACTCTGAGGTCCATACCCCTTTGGCAACACAACCATGAACTACCGCATCTGGCTACCCCTGAGCATCCTGCTAAGCAGCCTGCTGGCCTGGCAGCTCGGCGGGCTGTTCGGCTACCGGCAACTGGAACGGGAAAGCCGCGAGGATGCCTTCCGCTACGGTCAGTTGCTCGGCAACGAGATCAAACGCTATGAACCGATCGTCGCTCTGGCGGCCCAGCATCCACTGCTGGCTGAAACCCTGCGTCGTCCATACGATGCGCCGCTGATCCTTGAGGCCAACCTGATCATGCAACTGATGGCGACCATCGTCGCCAGTTCCGATGTGTATCTACTCGACCCGCGAGGTCTGGTGATCGCCGCCAGCAATTACCAGCAGCAAGACAGTTTCATTGCCCAGGATCTCAGTTACCGGCCCTATTTCATCGACGCCCTGGCCCAGCACCAGGGCCAGTTCTATTTTGCCTTGGGCACCACCTCGGCCGTGCGCGGGTTGTATTTCGCCTATCCGATCCTGGCGGACCAGCAGGCGATCGGGGTGATCGCCATGAAAGTCCAGGTCGATGAACTGGAAGCCCAGTGGCGCCGCCCTTCGGCCAGCCCGGCCACAGAGATGCTGGTACTCGACAACTACGGCATCAGCTTTCTGGCCAGCCGCCCCGAATGGCTGTATCAGGCCTTCGAGCCACTGACCAAGGCCCAACGCGAGCGACTGGCCAGTGAGCGCCGTTACGCTGACCAACCACTGCCAGTGCTGCCACTGCGCCGGCTTGGTCAGCCGCTGGGCAGCACAGCGCTGAGTGAGCGACTGCAAATCGACGAAAACGGCAGCTGGCGCGAGTATCTGCGGGTACGTCATGAGGTGGCCGAGCAGGGCTGGAGCCTGAATGTACTGGTTGAGACAACACCGGTACGCTGGGTGCGGCTGCGCTTTGTGCTAGGTGCGCTGGTGCTGCTGACCGGCGTGCTGAGCATCGGCCTGTACCTGCGCGAGCGCTACCGGCGTGAAGCCGAACTGGCCGAACGTGGCGTGCAGCTGGAGCAACGGGTTGCCGAGCGAACCGCTGACCTCAAGACCAGCAACCAGCAGTTGCGCGCTGAAATTGCCGAACGCCAGCGTGCTGAACACGAGCTCAAGGCCACCCAGCAGGAGCTGATCCAGGCCGCCAAGCTGGCGGTATTGGGGCAGATGTCGGCGGGCCTCAATCACGAACTCAATCAGCCGCTGACCGCCCTGCAAGGCTACGCCAGCAACAGCCGGCGGTTCCTGCAACGTGGCGATACGGCGATGGTCGAAGCCAACCTGGGCGAAATCCTTGCCCTGTGCGAGAAAATGGCCGAGCTGATTCGCCAGTTCAAGGTGTTCGCCCGCAAGTCAGAAGGGCTGCCGAGTCAGGTCGACCTGCGCCTACCAATCGACGCTGCACTGAAGTTGCTGTTCAGCCGCAATGACGGTGCGACGCCCGAGATTCACTGGCAGCGCCCAGAACAACCGGTGATGGTACACGGTGACCTGATCCGCATCGAACAGGTCATGGTCAATCTGCTGAGCAACGCCGTGCAGGCAGTGGATGGCAGTGCCCAACCACGCATCGACATCGATCTGCACCTGTATGATGACCAGGTCGAATGCCGGGTACGCGACAACGGCCCGGGCCTGCCGGCCAATAGCGAGCAGGTGTTCGAGCCGTTCTTCACCACCAAGCCGCTGAAACAGGGGCTGGGGTTGGGACTGTCAATCTCGCGGCAGATCTCCGAGGCGCTCGGTGGTAGTCTGATTGGCCAGAACCGCGCCGAAGGTGGTGCCGAATTCATCATGTCCCTGCGCCGACGCCAGGCCAACGAGAACCCAGCATGAGTGAAACCCGGGTCATTTTCATCGACGACGATGCCGCCATTCGCCAGGTCATGGCCCAGACCCTGGCCCTGGAGGAACTGCCGGTCGAGTGTTTTGCCGACGGCGCTGCGGCGCTGACACACCTGGATGCCAACTTTCCCGGTGTAGTGCTGTGTGACTATCACATGCCCGGCATGGATGGTCTGGCGGTGCTGCAGGCGCTGAAACGGATCGACGACAGCATTCCGCTGATAATCCTCACCGGCCAGGGCGACATCAGCACAGCGGTGGCGGCCATGCGCGAAGGCGCTTACGACTTCATCGAGAAGCCGTTCCACCAGGACGGCCTGCTGGAAATCCTCAAACGCGCGCTGGAAAAGCGTCAACTGGCGCTTGAGAACCGCCAGCTCAAGCAGCAACTGCGCAGCCTGGCAATGCCTGGCCCGCGCCTGCGCGGCGACTCACCCGCCATGCGCCGGGTGCTGGCAATGATCGATCCGCTGCTCGATACCAACGCCGACATTCTCCTGCGCGGCGAAACCGGCTCCGGCAAGGATGCCCTGGCTCGCTATATCCACGAGAACAGTCCACGTCGCGAACACAACTTCGTCGCCATCAACTGCGGTGCAATTCCGGAGAACCTGATCGAGAGCGAACTGTTCGGCCATGAGGCTGGCGCCTTTACCGGCGCCGAAGGCAAACGCATCGGCAAGTTCGAACACGCCCACCAGGGCACCCTGTTTCTCGACGAGCTGGAAAGCATGCCGCTGGCGTTGCAGGTCAAACTGTTGCGGGTGTTGGAGGAACGCAAGGTCGAACGCCTGGGCAGCAACCAGTTGCAAACGGTCGATGTGCGGGTAATCGCCGCCACCAAGAGCGATCTCAAGCAACTCAGTGATGCCGGCGAATTTCGGGCCGACCTTTACTACCGGCTCAACGTGGTACAAATCGACATTCCGCCGCTGCGCGCACGCAAGGAAGATATCCCACTGCTGTTTCACCACTTCGCCCTGATCGCCGCTGCCCGCTACGACCGCGACAGCGTGCCACTGGATGCGGCCCAGGCTGCCCGGCTGATGCAGCACGACTGGCCCGGCAACGTCCGCGAGCTGCGCAATCTGGCCGAGCGCTACGTACTGATGGGACCACTGGCGCTGGAGCCGGGCGACGCCAGCTTCAGCGATGAACTGCCGGCCGGCCAGAGTCTGGCCGAGCTGATGGACGGCTACGAGCGCTCACTGCTGATCACCACCCTGCAGGCCTGCCAGGGCAGCCTCAAGGCCACCATGCTGCGCCTGGGTATCGCCCGCAAGACCCTGTACGAGAAGATGAAGCGCCACGGTCTGGACAAGGCCCAGTTCCGCGACTGAGTTCAGGCCGTGTGCCAATCCAGCAACAGCGACTCGAGTCCGGCAAAGCGCTGCAAATGAATCCGCACGATTTCCTGCAGTTGGGCCAGGTCGTCGGGATTGTCCGCCGTGCAGTGCAACGCCAGTCCTTGAGCGCCTGCCTGCATCCGGCAAACCCCGATGGCGAAACGCACCTGGCCCTGATGTTCGTCCCACTCGGCCTCGGTCTTGTGGCTGAAGTGCTTGCACAACCGCTTGAGCTGGCGGGAGGCTTCGGCGGTGGCAAACAGGCTTTGCTGTGACAACATGGAATTACCTCGTGAAAGTCGATAACGCGTGGTCGGCCAGCACCACCGGATAGCCCAGCGAACAGGATTCCAGCCGGGCGCTGACACCATAGGCCTGCTCCAGTGCGGTCGCCGTCAGCACCTCGCGGGCCGGCCCCAATTGATAGCGGCCACCCGGCGCCAGCAGCAATACCAGATCGCAGAACCGCAAAGCCAGATTCAGGTCATGGCTGGCCACCAGCGCCAGCGCCTGCCGCTCACGGCTGAAGCGCCGCACTGTGTCGAGTACCTGCAACTGCCAGCGCAGATCCAGCGCACTGGTCGGCTCATCGAGCAATAACAGCCGCGGCTGACGCACCAGCACCTGGGCCAGACCGACCATCTGCCGCTGGCCACCAGACAGCTCAGCCAACCGACGCAGCGCCAGCCCGGTTATCCCAAGATCAGCACAGACCTGCTCGATACGCTGCTCGGTGGCGACCCTCCCCAGCCCCGGGCAGCCAGTATGGCAGGCGCCGTAGAGCATTTCGTAAACCACCAGGGAGTTGCCCTGCGGCAGACTCTGAGGCAGGTAGCCGATCAACTGGTTACGCCGCCAAACCGGCATCTGCTGCAATGATTCGGCATCCAGGCTCAGCTCGCCCCGGCACGGCAACAACCCGGCCAACCCCTTGAGCAAGGTCGACTTGCCGACCCCATTGGGCCCCAGCACAGCCACCAGGCTACCGGCTGGCACCGGTGCCAGACTGAGGTTGTCATGCACCGGCCGACGCCGATAACCGACACGCAACGACTGAATATGCAGGCTCATGAACTGATGCTCCGGCTACGGCTGAGAATCAGGCCGATGAACAGCGGCACCCCGACCATCGCCGTTACCAGCCCGACCGGCAACACCACACCTGGCAGCAGCGCCCGGCTGACAATCGACGACAGTGACAGCAGCAAGGCACCGGCCAGCGCGCTGGCCGGCAGAAAGAACCGGTGATCCTCGCCCAGCAGCAGCCGGGCAATGTGCGGTCCAACCAGCCCGATAAAACCGATTTCGCCGACAAAGGCCGTCGACACTCCGGTCAGCAGACTGACCCGCAGCAGCGCCAGAGTCCGCAGACGCCCCACCCGAATGCCCAGACTGCGGGCCTGCTCTTCGCCGGCGCGCAGCGTGGTCAGTTGCCAGGCCTGCGCCATGGCCATGGCCAGACACAGCGCCAGCACCAGCGCCACCAGCGCCACCTTGGGCAAATCAGCGCGGGCCAGACTGCCAAGGGTCCAGAACACAATCTGCTGAAGGGCGTCGGCGTCGGCAATGAACTGCAGAGTACCGACCAACGCGTTGAGGCCGAACAGCAACGCAATACCGAACAGCACCAGCGTATGCACCGCAGTGCCCAAAGCCCGCGCCACCAGCAGTAGCAAACCACAGGACAATGCGGCGCCGATAAAGGCCGCCAGCGGCAGCATCAGTTGCGGCCCCAGGCCGAACAGGCTGACATTGAGTACGATTACCAATGACGCGCCCAAGGTTGCCGCAGCACCGATGCCCAGCGTGAAGGGGCTGGCCAGCGGGTTGTTGAGCACGGTCTGCATCTCTGCCCCGGCCAGCCCCAGCGCCGCACCAACCACCACGGCCATCAAGGCATAGGGCAGGCGTATATCGAAAATGATCACCTGGGTGGCGGCGTCCATCGGCTCTGGCGCCACTACCGCCCGCAGAACATCCCACCAGCCGAGCCCAGCCGGGCCAGTGGCCAGATCCTGAACCAGACTCACCAGCAGCAGCGTCAGCAGTAACCCGAGCCAGGCCCACCGGCGCCACAGCAGGCGCCGATAGCCTTGCACCAATCCGGTGGCCGGCAGCACTTCGATTTGGCTCACAGGTCAATCCAGTAGGTGCCATCCAGCACCTGTGGCTGGAACTCGGCGTAGAACTCGGCCAGGGTCTGCGCCGGATCCAGATCAGCGAACTGCTCGGGATACAGCCAGCGGGCAAACACCTGGACCGCCACCACATTGAACGGGCTGTTGTAGAAGCTGTGCCAGATCGCATGCACCCGCCCCTCACGTACCGGAGCCAAAGCCGGCAAGCCATAACGCCCGGTCACGCCCTGCAGCGAAGCCCGCGCCTGGTCCGGGTTGACCCCGGGTCCCAGCACCACGTAGCCGGCATCGGCATCGCGCAGGCCGGCCGCGCCAATCGCCGAGGCGATATAGTGCTGCGGTGGCTGGCTGAGCAGCAATTCCAGGTTGAGCATGCCGCTGTCGCCGGGCAGCAGACCATTGGCAACATTGTCGCCACCGGCGGCCTCAAGCAGATCGGCAAGCATGCCATTGGCCATGCTTTCGCAGCAGCCATCGGCCCGCCCGGCACGACTGTGAATGAACACACTGGGACGCGGCTGGGTGGTCGGCAGACGCTCGCTGACCTTCGCCAGCTCAGCCTGATAACGGCGGGTGAAAGCCTCGGCACGCTGTTCACGCCCCAGGGCTCGCCCCAGCAACTCAATGCTGCGCGGCGTATTGAGCAACGGCTGCTGACGGAAATCGACGAACAGCACGGTAACCCCGGCCCGCTGCAACTGCTCGACCAGCCCGCTGCGGCTGCTGTCCGGGCCATGCCCGGCAACGCTGAAGATCGCCAGATCCGGGCGCAGGGTCAGCACTTGTTCCAGGCTGAAGGTATCGGCCGAACCCTGGCCAATCACCGGCACCTCGGCTAAACCCGGCAGCGCCTCGACAAACTGGCGATACCCCTGCGGGTCAACCAGTTGGTAATCCTGCGGCATGCCGACCAGACGCTCGGTCAGTGCCTCGCCCTCAAGCACCGCCAGGGCCGGCAGCAGCCTGCCCTCGCCAAGGATGATCCGCTCAACCCGATCAGGAATCGACACCTCGCGTCCGGCCAGATCGACCACACTGGCGGCGACCGCCGGCCAGGCCAACAACAGGCCCAGCCCCAGGCCCCCGACGTAGTTCAACATCTTGTTCATCGTCAACCTCAGTAGCGCCAGGCCAGACCGGTACGCCACTCACGCCCGGCCTCGGCAGACCCAACCACGCCGTCATAACCCGGAATGCCTTCAAAGTCCTCGTTGCTGGCATGGTCGAGATACTGTTTATCGAACACGTTCTTGAGCGTCAGGCTCAAGGTCAACTGATCCTGCTGCAGCGGCTGCCAGCTCAGATACAGGTCATGGACGCCATAACCGGGCTTGTCGACCGTACCGACGCTGGTGCGCAGGTTGTCGAGACGACGCACGAAACGCCCCTGCCAGCCCAGCTCCAGACGCTCGCTGGCGCGCCAGTCGCTGTGCAGTATCCAGGTGTCGCCCATGCTGGTACCCAGTCCGTTGTGCTCGTAGACATTCAACCGCTGACCATCAATGCGAGCATCGTTGCGGTGGAAGCTGATCCCGGCGCTGACCTGTGACCAGTGGTAGGCCGTGTTCAACACAAAGCCCTTGGAGCGCAGATCGCCGCTGTTTTCGTACAGCCGCGGGCCACCGAGAAAGTCGGCGATCACATCACGGATGTCAGTCCGATAGAGCTTGCCGCCCAGGCTCCAGTCACCCTGCTCGTACTCGAACCCCAGTTCGGAAGTACGGGCCTTCTCGGCCTTGAGGTTCGGATCATTGGCAGCGCTGTCGAGCTTGAACGCATCGCGAATCTTCGGCCCACGCAGAGCCCGGCTATGGCCGGCCAGCAGGCTCAGGTTGGGGGTCAGCTCATAGCGCAGATTCACATTCGGGCTGAAACCGGTGTCCTTGAAGCTCTGGTCGGTCGCATCGTCGAGCCGGTAACGGTCATAGCGCAGCCCCAGTCCCAGCAACAGGTCACGAGTCACGCGGATGCTGTCCTGCACATACAGCCCCATGACACTGCCGGTTTCCTTGTTCTCGGAACGGTTGCCGGCCGGCCCGGCGGTGACCTTGTCATCGCGGTAGTCGATACCGTACGTGATCCGATGACTTCCCAGCTCGCTGGTGTTGCGCAGATCCATGCCCGTCGACTCGACTTCGCCGTGGTACTTGCCCCACCGATCGAACACGTCCTGGGTCAGCTCGGTGGTGGTGTGGTACAGGGTGGTTTCCAGCGCCAACAGCGGGTTGGCGAGCGGTTGCCAGGCATGATTGAGGGTGTAGGTTTCACGCACGCTCTTAAGTGGATAAGCACGGTTGAAACCACTGACCACCCATTGCGGACGCTGGGTACGCTCACCCTGGTCTTCGCGCCGGTCATAACTCAGGCGCAAGGTCTGATCAGGCGTCAATTGCCCCACCAGCTTGGCAAATCCCAGTTGTTGCCGCGCGCCCGTGCCAAACACTTGATCGCCGTTGCCATCGTCGTAGTCGTTCTGATCCTGATAGGTCGCCACCAGCATGCCCGACCAGTCCTGATTGAAACGGCCATACAGGCTGGTATTGACCTTGTAGCCTTCAGCGTTGCTGTAATAGGTGCCCTTGACCAGCGCGCCCATCTGCTGGCCAGGACGCAGCAGATCCTCGGGGTCCTTGGTGACGAAGCGGATGCTGCCACCCAGCGCTCCGGGACCGGCTGTCGCATCACCGGTACCGCTCTGGATATCGGCGCGCTTGAGCAGCTCGGGCTCGATGCTGATGCGCCCGGTGTGGTGGAACACCTGACCGGCCTGTTGGGCACCATCGATGCTGATGTTCAGCAGGGTATCTTCAATCCCGCGCAGGTACAGTTTCTGCGCAGCGCTGTGGCCACCACCGACATTGACCTCGACATCGGAGCTGAATACATCCTCCAGATCACTGGCCTGATAGCGCGCCAGGGTTTGCGCTTCAACGCTGTGCCGCTCGCCGGACTCGGGGCTGGCAGTCACCTCGGTGGACTGCAGTTGCAGTGGCTGATCCTGGGCCTGCACATGCCCCCCCAACAGACTCCCGGCCACCACAGCCCCCAATACCGACAACCGACTTGGACAGCGATTCATGACTCCCCCTATTTAATAAGAATAAATCTCAACAGGGACGGATTCTCATTTGTGTAAGGTCACGGTGGAATCACTTTTACATTTGTTACCTTTGGGTAATTGGATCAGCATCTGCAGACCGCCACCTTCACGGTTGCACGCCTGGATAGTGCCGCCGATGGCAAGGATCTGCCGGTGCGCCAGGGCCAGCCCTAGACCAAAGCCGCTGAGGCCGGACAGGTCGGTCCCCGGTACCCGGAAGAATGGCTGAAAAATCGACTCCAGCCACTGCTCAGGCACCCCGCTACCGCTGTCGCTGATACTCAGAAAATAGTCCTGTTCGCGCTCTTCAAGCCGGAGTGCGACCTGCCGCCCGGCCGGGGTATGGGTCAGGGCGTTGCGCAACACATTCTCGACCGCCTGCCCCAGGGCCCGGTGGTTGCTGGCCTGCAACTGCGCTTCGGCCGGCAGTTCGGCCAGTAGCTGCTGCTGCGGAAATTCGAAGCGGGCGTCGTCGATCAGACTGTCGAGCAACGCGGTCAGATCGACCAGTTCATCGCGCAGGTCCGGCGCCTCGTTTTCCAGCCAGGCCAGGGTCAGGGTGTCTTCAACCAGCCGGCGCATGCCCTGGCTGTCAGTGCGAATACGCTCAAGCAGACGCTGGCAATCCTCCGGGTCCTGTTCGGCCAGGCTGACCGCCATGTCGATACGGGTCAACGGGGTGCGCAGTTCATGCGAGAGTTCAGACAGGCGCTGACGCTGGGTCAGGATCAGTTGACCGGTGCGCTCGGCCATCTGGTCAAAGGTCTCGGCCAGGGTCGCCAGTTCGTCATTGCGACTGCCCAAGAGATTCCTGACCCGGACCCCGTAGGCACCTTCGCTGAACTGTCGGGTGGCCTGTTCCAGCCGGCGTACCGGCTGCATCAGATGCTGGTAGAGCACATAGCACAGCAAACTCAGCAACCCCAGCGGCAGTACCAGTTGCAGCAGCATGCGCGAGGAAAACCAGTAGTTGCCTGGGCGCATGCGCTGCGGCAACTGGATCAGAAAGTGCGTCTGCTGGTCGCTGAAGGGGATGTCCATGATCGGGTTTTCACTGAAATACAGGTGAATCTTCCACGACAGATCACGGCCCAGCCCGAAGTGCTCGACAAAGCGAGGCGACAGTTCTCCAGCCAGCGCCTTGACCTCGGCACTGACCACTGCGGCCCAGGTGTTCTCCTGCTGCTGCAGGGTCTGCAACCAGCGCGCCAGCGCCTGATCGTCGCCGGCCTGGTGCAGGGCTTCGGCCTGGGCCGCATAATTGCGCAGGGTCTGCTGATGGCTCTGGGCAATGAAGCTCATGGCTTCCTCGGCGTGCCAGGTCAGCTGGGTCACCAGCCAGAACAGCAGCATGCTGCCCAGGCCCACCAGTAGCAGCAGCTTCCACAACAGTCGGTGATTCATAAGAACTGGTAACCCCGGCCATGCAGGGTCTGCAGTTGGTCTGCCGCCAGCCCGGCCTCGCCCAGACGCCGGCGAATGCGGCTGATGTGCATGTCCAGGCTGCGGTCATAGCGGCTGTAATCACGCTCCAGCACGCTGCGATACAGATAGGGTTTGGATAAAACCTCGCCTCGTTGCTCGACCAGCAACCACAGCAGCCGGAACTGGATCGGAGTCAGCTCGACCAACTGCCCGGCAACCCTAACCTCCTGACTGACCCGGTCAAGTTGCAGACTGTCGGCGTGCAGCCGCTGCGGGGTTTCACGGCGCTGCGGCTCATGCGGCCGGGACCGGCGCAGGACCGCATCGATCCGCAACTGCAACTCGGTCATGTTGAAGGGCTTGGCCAGATAGTCGTCAGCACCATGACGCAGGCCGCGAATGCGTTCCTCCTCCGCGCCACTGGCGGTCAGCATGATGACCGGGGTCTGGCGCTGTTCGCGCAACCGGCGCAGCAGACTGAAACCATTGAGTCCGGGCAGCTTCACGTCCAGCAGCACCAGATCATGGGGCTCGCTCAGTGCCACCTGCAGGCCAGACTCGCCATCATGGCAGTAACGCGCCAGATAGCCCTGGTGGCTGAGCAGACGACACAACTGGCTGCACAGCAGCCGGTCATCCTCGATTACCAGAATCTGTCCCAGGTGCGCACAACGCCGGTCCGTGGGGGCGGCAAGCATGCTCATCACTCCAGATGAAAATGCTTATCATATAGATTGAGTAAAGAAACACAACCGCGGCCGAACACGGGGCGAGCGATAGCGCCCGCCCCGCCCTGACTCAGACGTCCTGGGGTCGGCGTTGCCGCTCGTAGAGAAAGCGCAGCACTTCGGAACGGTACTGGTTGTAGCGGGCATCGCTGGCCAGCGCCAGACGATCACGCGGGCGCTCCAGCTCGATATTCAGCACTTCGCCGACCTTGGCCGCAGGGCCATTGGTCATCATCACGATCTTGTCCGACAACAGCACGGCCTCGTCGACATCGTGGGTCACCATCAGCACAGTGTTGTTCAGCTCAGCCTGGATCGCCATCACCGAGTCCTGCAAGTGGGCACGGGTCAGCGCATCGAGCGCGCCGAACGGCTCATCCATCAACAGCACTGTAGGCTCCATCGCCAACGCCCGGGCAATCCCGACCCGCTGCTTCATGCCCCCGGAGATTTCCGCCGGGTACTTGTGCATGGCATGTTCCATGTGCACCAGGCGCAGGTTGTGCTCAATCCATTCGCGCATTTCGGCCCGGCTCTTGCGGCGCTTGAACACCGCTTTAACCCCCAGTTCGACATTCTGGTAGCAGGTCAGCCAGGGCAACAAAGCGTGGTTCTGGAACACCACTGCCCGCTCCGGCCCCGGCTGGGTCACTTCCCGGCCCTCCAGAATGGCGCCACCCTCGGTAGCCTGCAGCAGACCGGCGACGATATTCAGCACGGTTGATTTGCCGCAGCCGGAGTGGCCGATGATCGATACGTACTCGCCCTTGGCGATTTTCAGGTTGACCCGGTCCAGCGCGCGGAAGCTGCCGCCGCGTACCGGGAAGTCGATGGATACTCCGCTCAGGTCAAGGAATGAACGAACCGTGGCCGGCTCGGTCGGGGTTGCCTGTTGCGGCTCGCTGACAAGATCCTTGATAGCGTGAAGGACTGACATAGTGTGCTCTCCTGTACTCATTCCGTACTCATTGGGCCGCGGTCTTGTCGTGGGACAGGCATTTCTGCAGAGTGACCATCAGCCAGTCGAGCAGAAAGCCGATGATGCCAATCGTCAGCACCGCCACCATGATCCGCCCCAGCGAGTTGGAGCTGCCGTTCTGGAACTCATCCCAGATGAACTTGCCCAGGCCCGGGTTCTGCGCCAGCATTTCGGCGGCGATCAGGACCATCCAGCCGATCCCCAGCGAAATCCGCAGACCGGTGAACATCATCGGCAGGGCCGCGGGAATGGCGATCTTGAAAATCCGGGTGGCCAGCGGCAGGCGGATCACCCGGCCGACATTGATCCAGTCGCGATCGATCGAAGCCACCGCCACCGCCGTGTTAATCAGCGTCGGCCACAGCGAGCAGAGCATCACGGTGATCGCCGAGGTGACGAACGCGCGCTGGAACCAGGGGTCGTCAGAGACATACACGGCGCTGACCACCATGGTCACAATCGGCAGCCAGGCCAATGGCGACACTGGTTTAAGCACCTGTACCAGCGGGCTGATCGCCCCATAAAGACGCGGACTCAGGCCACAGGCTACGCCAATCGGGATCGCCACCAGACTGGCCAGGACGAAACCGGCGAAGACGGTCTTCAGACTGGTGAAAATCTGATCGACAAAGGTCGGCTTGCCGGTGTAGCTGCGCCAGCGCACTTCAGCGTTGGGGTCGGCTTCCAGTAGCCGGGCGTTGCGTTCGACCTGACGCTCGAGAAAGGCCCGCTCACGCCCGCGCTCGGCCTGATGCTCGGCATACAGGTTGCCGGCCTGCTCCCAGACCTGAACGGGGCCAGGCAAGTCGCCCAGGCTGGTCTTGACCTGGGCCGCCAGCGCCGACCACAGCAGCAGGAAGATTGCGATCGCCAGCAGCGGCAGACCGACCCGGTTGAACAGCTCACCGAGCTGTTCGCGCAGGTTCTCGCCGCGCACCAGGCGCACCACCGGCACCATCCAGGTGAAGCCGGTCATTTCAAGGTAGTGAATCAGTCGATTGGTCATGTTCATGCACCTCAGCCCGGCCCCGCAGCCGCGGGGCCAAGGCGTTTCAGAGTTTCTGCTCGCCCTTGAGTCCGATCGTCAGGCTGTTGAGGTAGTCGTTGGGGGTTCGGCCATCGAACACCACACCGTCGATAAACTCGCTCTGCGGTGCCCGCATGCCGTCTTCCGTGGCGAAGTCAGGGAACACCGAGGCCGGCAGCTTGCCTTCGGCGATCAACGCCTCGGCGGCCTGGCGGTAGACTTCCGGGCGATAGACCTTCTTGGCCATGTCCAGATACCAGCTGTCAGGCTTGTGCTCGGGGATCTGACCCCAACGGCGCATCTGGGTCAGGAACCAGATGGCATCGGAGTAATAGGGATAGGTCGCGTGGTGACGGAAGAACACGTTGAAGTCCGGCACCTGGCGCCGATCACCCTTCTCGTATTCGAAGGTGCCAGTCATCGAGTTGGCGATTACCGCCTCGTCCGCGCCGACATAGTGCGGCTGGGCCAGAATCTTCACCGCCTCAGCGCGGTTGGCGTTATTGTCGGCGTCCAGCCAATGGGCGGCCCGGATCAGCGCCTTGACCACGGCAATGTGGGTGTTGGGGTGCTGTTCGGCCCAACTGTTGCTGACCCCGAACACCTTCTCCGGGTTGTTGCGCCAGATTTCGTAGTTGGTGATCACCGGCACCCCGATGCCCATGAACACGGCCTGCTGGTTCCACGGTTCACCAACGCAGTAGCCATGAATGGTGCCGGCCTGAAGCGTGGCCGGCATCTGCGGCGGCGGGGTAACCGAGAGCAGCACCTCGGCATCCAGCTGGCCGGAGGTATCACCTTTGTGCGGGGCGTAATAGCCGGGATGAATGCCACCAGCGGCCAGCCAGTAGCGCAGCTCGTAGTTGTGGGTCGAGACCGGGAACACCATGCCCATCTGGAAGCGCTGCCCGCGATCGCGGAAACTCTCGACTACCGGCTTGAGATAATCGGCCTTGACCGGATGTACCGGCTTGCCGTTCTCGTGCGGAATATGCGGCTTCATCGCCTCCCAGATTTCGTTGGAAACGGTGATCGCATTACCGTTGAGATCCATGGAAAAGGCGGTCACCACATGGGCCTCGGTGCCAAACCCAATGGTTGCGCCAATCGGCTGGCCGGCCAGCATGTGCGCACCGTCCAGCTCGCCATCGATCACCCGGTCGAGCAACACCTTCCAGTTGGCCTGGGCCTCAAGGGTGACGAACAGCCCTTCATCCTCGAAATAACCGCGCTCGTAGGCAATCGCCAGCGGCGCCATATCGGTCAGCTTGATAAAGCCGAACTTCAGATCTTCTTTCTCCAGCGGCCCGGCAGCTTGAGCCAGCGCGCTGCTCAACAGTCCGACCCCCAGCAGCGCTGTCGCCAGTCGCCGGCCAATGGTTGCCAACCCCGGGTGTGCCCGATTACCTGCATGTGACATGGAATAGCTCCTCGATAAAGTGTTGGTTCGCCGATCAGGACGCAGGCCGGACTCCTTGATGCAGGCACAAAAAAAGGCGTCCACGTTCACAACCCTGTTCACGGTCGTGTCGGTGGACGCCTTTGCCCTGAGATCAAATTGTCAGGCCGGCCGCCTCATCTGCATGCCTTGCCCCTGTCCCGAATAAAGCAATGGCTGTACCAACTTTTATCAACCCATTGAAATCAAAAGATAAAAACAGCCTTCACGACCATCGCCAGGGGCACCCCTGCCTGCTGGCGGTGCGCATCAACATTCTGACGCACTGTGCTTGTGCAAGGCCTGATCAGACCGGCCAGGGTGGTATCATGGACCGTCTGATCAACCGCGCAGTCCAAGGAATACCCATGCCCCACTCTCTCCTGTCACTGGCCGAACGCATGCCCAAGGCCGAACTGCACCTGCATATCGAGGGCAGTCTGGAGCCTGAACTGGTGTTCCAACTGGCCGAGCGCAACCAGGTCAAACTGGCCTATGCCGATATCGACAGCCTGCGCGCAGCCTATGCGTTCAGCAATCTGCAGGACTTTCTCGATGTCTATTACGCAGGCATGTCGGTACTACTGACCGAGCAGGATTTCTTCGACCTGACCTGGGCCTATTTGACCCGCGTGCAACAGGACAACGTGGTGCACGTGGAGATTTTCTTCGACCCGCAGGCGCACCTGGAGCGTGGCGTCGGTCTGGACGTGCAGATTGGCGGCATCCGCCGGGCCCTGGAACAGGGCGAACGTGAACTGGGCATCAGCTTCCGGCTGATCCTGTCGTTCCTGCGTCATCTGAGCGAAGACAGCGCCCTTGAAACTCTGGCACTGGCCCAGCCGTTCGCCGAGCAGATCGACGGCTTTGGCCTCGACTCCTCCGAACGCGGGCATCCGCCGAGCAAATTCGCCCGGGTGTTCGCCCGCTGCCAGCAACTGGGTTACAAGATCACCGTGCACGCCGGTGAAGAAGGCCCGCCCGAGTATGTCTGGGAGGCGCTGGACCTGCTCAAGGTTGATCGCATCGACCACGGCAACCGAGCATTGGAAGATGACGCGCTGGTACGCCGGCTGGCCGCCGATGGCCTGACCCTGACCGTCTGCCCGCTCTCCAATCTCAAGCTGTGTGTGGTCGACGACCTGCGCCAGCACCCGATCCTGCGCATGCTCGATCTGGGCCTGAAGGCCACGGTCAACTCCGACGACCCTGCCTACTTCGGCGGTTACATCGGCGACAACTACCGGGCCCTGATCGAACACCTGTCGCTGACCCGCGAACAGCTGTACCAGCTCGCACGCAACGCCTTCGAGGGCGCCTGGCTCGATGAGCCAAGCAAACAGCGCCACCTGCAACGCCTGGAGCAGGTGTTCGCTGAGACGGGCAATTGACCGGCGGGCAGCGATACCCTTTGTCTTGACCACGACAATCGGCCACAATACGCGCCGATTGTCCTTTACCTCCGCCTGGAGCCGGCTGGCGCTGATGTGCCGTGGCTCCCTGCCTCAGCACGAACCGAACAGCACATGTCCAACGCCATCGCCAAAGAAGTCGCCAAGCGCCGTACCTTCGCCATCATCTCGCACCCGGATGCGGGTAAAACCACCATCACCGAACGGCTGCTGCTGATGGGCCAGGCGATCAACGTCGCCGGTACGGTCAAGGCGCGCAAATCCGACCGCCATGCCACTTCCGACTGGATGGCGATGGAGAAGCAGCGCGGCATCTCGGTCAGCACCTCGGTGATGCAGTTCCCCTACCGCGAGTGCATGATCAACCTGCTCGACACCCCCGGTCACGAGGACTTCTCGGAAGACACCTACCGCACCCTGACGGCGGTCGACTCGGCGTTGATGGTGCTCGACGGCGGTAAAGGGGTCGAGCCACGGACCATCGCCCTGATGGAAGTCTGCCGACTGCGCGACACCCCGATCGTCAGCTTCGTCAACAAGCTCGACCGCGACATCCGCGACCCGATCGAACTGCTCGACGAGATCGAGGCGGTACTCAGCATCAAGGCCGCACCGATCACCTGGCCAATCGGCTGCTACAGGGATTTCAAGGGCGTCTATCATCTGCAGGGCGACTACATCATCGTCTACCAGCCTGGCCACGGCCATGAGCGTACCGAGCAGCAACGGATTCAGGGGCTGGACTCAGCCGAGGCCCGCGACTATCTGGGCGATGTCTACGACAGCTTCGTTGAAGAACTGGAACTGGTGCAGGGCGCCTGCCACGGTTTCGAGCCCGAGGCCTTTCTCAAGGGCGAGATGACCCCGGTATTCTTCGGTACCGCACTGGGCAACTTTGGTGTCGATCAGGTGCTGGATGCGGTTGTCGACTGGGCGCCGGCGCCGCTGCCACGGCCGGCCAACGAGCGCCAGGTGGAAGCTACCGAGGCCCCGTTCACCGGCTTTATCTTCAAGATCCAGGCCAACATGGATCCCAAGCACCGCGACCGGATTGCCTTCATGCGCATCTGTTCCGGCCACTACGAAAAGGGCATGAAGCTGCACCAGGTACGCACCGGCAAGGATGTCCGGATTGCCGACGCCCTGACCTTCTTCGCCGCCGAGCGCGAGCATCTTGAAGAGGCCTGGGCCGGCGATATCATCGGTCTGCACAACCACGGCACCATTCAGATCGGTGACACCTTCACCGAGGGTGAAAAGCTCGGTTTCACCGGCATCCCGCACTTCGCCCCGGAACTGTTCCGCCGGGTACGGCTGAAAGACCCGCTGAAATCCAAGCAGTTGCGTCAGGGGCTGCAGGAACTGGCCGAGGAAGGTGCGACCCAGGTGTTCTTCCCTGAGCGCAACAACGACATCATTCTCGGCGCAGTCGGGGTATTGCAGTTCGATGTGGTCGCCAGCCGGCTGAAGGAAGAATACAAGGTCGAGTGTCTGTACGAGCCGGTCAACGTCTGGTCAGCACGCTGGATTGAGTCGGAAGACAAGAAGAAACTTGAGGAGTTTCGCAACAAGGCGGTTGAGAACCTGGCAGTGGATGGCGGCGGTCACCTGACCTACCTGGCCCCGACCCGGGTCAACCTGAGCCTGACCGAAGAACGCTGGCCGGACATCCGCTTCCGCGCTACTCGCGAGCATCACTGAGGCATCAGAAAACGCTGAGCAACCACGCCAAAGTCTGGTGGCTCAATTGACGCTCCCCCTGTTTTGGACCGTTAGATGCCAAGGATGGCATCTACGAGCCCCCAAGGACGGGTTCACGGCGTGTCCAAAACAGGGGGAGCGTCAACTGAGCCTACGCTGATCCCATTTGATCAGCGTTTACACTAGAACGCCACCTGCCCCATCAACCAGAACTTCTCGGTATCGACAAAGAAGTCATCCGCCGAATAGCGCGCATACTTGGCGGTCAGATTGACCTTGCCGATGGCCTTGCTCGCCTGCAGGTTGACCTCGCTGCCGTAGTCGATGCTGCCGCGATCGGACTTGAAGTCATGATAGACCGCCATCAGCCCCACGCCGTAGACTGAACCGGCCAACTTCACATGGCGGTCGCGCAGGCCGTTGGCCGGTGTGACCAGGAACACGTCCGCCCAGCCATTGAAGGCATGCGCGGTGGCCAGTGGGGTGCTGAAGGCACTGTCCTTGACGCCCAGGACTTCATAACCGGCCCGTCCGGTGACCCCGGCATACTGCAACCCCAGCTCGGCAAACTTGTAGCGGGCATTGATATCCTGACTGTCCTGATAATCATCCTGACGTGCCCACTCCAGGGTATAGAGCAGTTTGCTGCTCTCGGCGAGCTGGTAGCCACCGGTGAAACGCAGGCCCTTGGTAGCGCTGGAACTGGCCGACGTATCCTGATCTTCCAAGAAGTAACCGTAGGCGGTCAGGGTGCCCAGCCCAAACCCGCTGTAGGAAGCATTGAGCAGGTGGGACTTCATGTCGATCTCACCACGCGGCGAGTCCTTGCCGAAGATCCGGTGCACCTTGTCGAGATAGGCGTAGGACAGCGTGGTGTCGGGCAGCGAACGGTTGACCACGGTAAAGGCGTCGAAGGTCTGCTCGTTCTGGCGCCAGCCAACATTGCCAATGAACCGGGCATTGTCATAGATAATCCGCTGGCGACCGTACTTGAACAGCGTATCGCTCAGCCCGGCATAGCTGAGAAAGGCCTGATTAACCTCGGTGCCCTTGGGGTCAGCAACCACCGGGTACTGGGTCTTGGCGCTCGGACGCAGGCTCGCATCGTTATAGCGCTGCTCACCCAGCACACTGACGTTGTCGAACTCAACAAAGGCACCCAGCCCTTGCCAGGTGCCGGTGGCGTAGTTGAGTCGGGTACGCAAAGTCGAGGCATGGGCGTTACGATCAAAATTGTCCTGATCGACCCGCTCATAGCGATAGCGCAGATCCAGCCCGGCCTTGCCCTCGGTCAGTGCCTCCCACAGCGATGGACTGTCAGCGTGAGCTGCCGAGCTGGCGCCAGCCAGCAGCACAGCCAGACTCAACAGGGTTTTGCGTGGTGCTTGAAAATGGATGCTCATCGTGGTTTCTCCCCCAGGTGATGGCAAAAAACGCGCATAAAAAAACGTCCACCCAGTTGCTTCCCGAAGGAGCAGCTGTGTGGACGCCTTTGCCCAGAAATATTGGTTTGGCCAGCAGCATCGCCGCTGGCCGCTGCTCCCGCAGCAAAGCCCGTGCCAGTAACAATAACGTCATGTTTTTCAAGCCGAAGTCTTCCTGGCTTAGTCGGACTCAGGGGCCAGAGCGCTCCGCCAGCGCGCAGTGCGGGCAGTCCGGCATCCGTTCTGGTGCACTGCAATGATCAACAAGCCTGATGAGCTTCACCTTGATGGGCATCAAAATCTTGCAGTCCCCCCCCACAGGCGCGAAGCTACCCCCATGAACTACATCGACACTCACACTCATCTGGACTTCCCCGACTTCGACCCGGATCGCGAGCAGGTGCTGGCCGATAGCCGGCGCCTGGGGGTGCGGCGTTTGCTGGTGATGGGGGTCTATCGCGACAACTGGGAACGCTTGTGGACGCTGGTGCAAGCGCACCCGCAGCTATATGCCGCCTTCGGCCTGCATCCGATCTATCTACAGCAGCACCGCCCCGAGCATCTGGCGGAGCTGCGCACTTGGCTGGAGCGCCTGAGCGGGCATCCCAAGTGTTGCGCCGTGGGTGAAATCGGGCTCGACTACTTCATCAGCGAGCTGGACCGCGAGCGCCAGCAAGAGCTGTTCGAAGCCCAACTGCAGCTAGCCGCCGAGTTCGAGTTACCGGTACTGCTGCATGTGCGCCGGGCCCATGCCGCGACCATCGCCACCCTCAAGCGCTGGCGACTCAAGCGGGCCGGCATCATCCACGCCTTTGCTGGCAGCCGCGAGGAAGCGCGTGAATATATCAAGCTGGGCTTCAAGCTCGGCCTGGGCGGCGCAGCTACCTGGCCCCAGGCCCAGCGGCTGCGCCGGGTCGTTGCCGAATTACCGCGCGCGGCGCTGGTACTGGAGACCGATGCCCCGGACATGGCTCCCAGCTTTCAGGCCCACCAGCGCAACAGTCCGCAGTGGCTGCCCGAAATCGCCCAACAGCTGGCCGACCTGCGCGGTGAGTCACTGGAGGAGTTCGCCAGCGCCTGCCTGCATAACAGTTGTGAATTATTCGGCTGGCCGGCCACGCCAATGCCCTCGGGCTAAAGCTCTGGTAGAGTCTGGACATGAGGAATAACTGAGTTGGGAGGACACCTATGATCCTGGGGATTGCCCTGTTACTGATCTGGCTGATTTTGCTGATCCGTTTTCCCCGGGTCATGGTCCCGGCCAGCGGCGTACTGGTGGCCCTGGCTCTGCTGCTGGCGGCTGGAGTCGGGCTCAAGCAATGGTTCGACGGCCGTAGCGCAGCGCAACTGGAGATTCGCATTCAGTACCTGCCCGAGGCCTGCGATTTTGGCCGGCCGCTACAGGTGCATATTGAAAACCGGGGCGAGCGCACCGCCAGCCGGATCAGCTGGCAACTGCTGGCAACTCAGCCGGGCTACAGCAGCAACTTGCTGGATGTTGCAGTGACCGCGACCAGTTACCAGATCGACCAGCCGCTAGCCGCAGGGGAAAGCTGGCAGCGCTGCTATGCGGTCCCGCGGCTGCGCAGCGGCTATCGTGCACCCGATCTGGAGTACCGCGCTGACCGGGTCCGCGCCGAATTCCGACGTTAATCCACACATTACGCCAAGAACAACAAGGAAAACCGCATGAGCCAACCCGTTGCATTGATCACCGGCTGCTCCACCGGCATTGGCCAGGCCCTGGCCAATGTCTGCCTCGATGAAGGCTATCAGGTCTGGGCCACCGCTCGCCGCCCGGAAACTCTGGCACCACTGGTCGCGCGCGGCGCGATTGCCGTCGAACTTGATGTCAATGACGCCAGCCAGATTACCGCCTGCGCCGAACGCCTGCGCCAGCAGGCCGGGCGCCTGGACCTGCTGATTAACAATGCCGGTTATGGTGCCATGGGGCCGGTCCTGGATGCCGACCGCGACACCCTGCTCAAACAGTTCGATACCAATGTCTTCGCCCCGATCCAGCTGGTACGGGCCACTGCCGACCTGTTGCGCGAGGCCAAGGGCCTGATCGTCAACATCGGCAGCGTCTCAGGGGTAACCACCACACCGTTCTCCGGGGTCTACTGTGCATCCAAGGCCGCGCTGCATGCGCTGTCTGACGCCCTGCGCCTGGAACTGCACCCGTTCGATATCAAGGTGCTGACCGTGCAGCCAGGGGCAATCGCCTCGGACTTCGGCAATAACGCCACAGCCGCCATCACCATGGACGAAAGCTCCTGGTTCAAGCCCTGGGAGAAGGCCGTGCAGGCACGGGCCAAGGCTTCGCAGAAGTCGACATCGACCTCGGCGCTGGATTTCTCCCGAGAACTGATGAGCTATATCAAGAATCCACTGCGCCCGGAAGTCGCGCTGATCGGCACCAGCAGCCGCAGCATGGTCCGGATGAAGCGCTGGCTGCCCACCTCGATTCTCGACAAACAGTTGCGCAAGCGCTTCGGCCTGGACAACAGCGCCGGCTGAGCCGCGTTCAGGCGCTCAACTGTAGAGAATTTCCTCCGCCTGCCGGTCAGCAATCTCAGCCGGCGAGCGGCCCTCGGCCTGGCTTTGGGCAAAGATACTGTCGAGCCGATCACCAATCTGGCGGATGCGCAGCGCGATCTCGCCCTTGCTCATGCCTTTGTGGGTGAGCGCCACATACAGCAGTCCACCGGCGTTGATCACATAATCCGGGGTATACAGGATACCCCGCGCGTCCAGCAGATCGGCGGCATCGGCATCGGCCAGTTGATTGTTGGCAGCGCCGGCCACAGCGGCGCAGCGTAGCTGGCCGATACTCATGGCATTGAGCACCCCGCCCAGGCCACAGGGGGTGAAAATATCGCAAGGTGCTTCAAACACCGCATCCAGCGCCACCGGCTGGGCGCCCAGTTCGTCCACCACCAGGCGAACCTTGCCAGCATCCAGATCAGCGACCAGCAACTCCGCCCCTTCGGCGACCAGTAGTTCAGCCAGCGCATGACCGACATTACCCAGACCCTGAAGCATAATGCGCACACCATTGAGGTCATCCTGGCCAAGCCGGGCCCGGGCTGCGGCACGAATGCCAGCCAACACCCCGAGCGCAGTCTGCGGCGAAGGATCGCCGGCCCTGGTGGTGCTAGTAACATGCTGGGTTTGTTGAGCAATGCAATCCATGTCGGCCGGACTGGTACCACTGTCGACAGCGGTGATATAGCCCCCGCGCAAGGACTCGATGCAACGGCCGAAGGCCTCGAACAGTGCGGCGCGATCCTCGACATGCGGCGGGCGGATGATCACCGACTTGCCACCGCCTTGCTCCAGCCCCGCCAGTGCGGCCTTGTAACTCATACCCCGAGCCAACCGCATGGCGTCAGCCACGGCCTCGTCCAGGCTAGCATAGGGCTGGTAGCGACAGCCCCCCAGCGCCGGGCCCAGGCGGGTATTGTGAATCGCAATGATGGCCTCCAGGCCAGTCGCTGCATCGGTGAAGAAGTGCAGGGCTTCCATTCGTTCCGATCGCATGGCTGCAAACATGAGGTGCTCTCCTGCTTTTCCGAGATGCCTGAAATAACCATACACACTAATTCTGGTCATTGCCCACTTCGGTTTGGCAAACTTGCCGCGCCTGACTCTGGAGAATAATGACATGCGCTGGTTACTGCCCTTTTTCACCGTACTGCTGATGGTTGGCGTCAGCATTCCCGATGCCGAAGCCCGTCGCCTGGGAGGCGGCAAGAGCTTCGGCAATGCGCCGGCCCATCAAAGCCAGCCGGCCCAGCGCCAACAGGCGCCGCGCGAGCAACAGGCCGCGCCCCGGCAGCAGTCCGGCGCACCCGCCGCCAGCGGTGCCAGCCGCTGGCTCGGCCCGCTGGCCGGCATCGCCGCTGGTGGTTTGCTGGCCGCCATGCTGTTTGGTGACGGCTTCAACGGCATTCAGCTGTTCGACATTCTGATTCTCGGCCTGATCGCCTTCATGCTGTTCAAACTGTTCAGCCGCCGCGCTCAGCCGGCGTTGCAGCCACAGGCCGCCGGAGCCGGCCCTGGCGCGATGTTTCGCCAACCAGCAAACGCCTTTGAACCGGCGACCGGTTCGGATACCGTTGCTCCTGGCACACTGCATGCCGCACCGGCCTGGTTCGATGCCCAGAGTTTTTTGCAAGGCGCCGAAGAGCACTTCTACACTCTGCAGCGGCACTGGCGCGACAATGACGTAGCCGGGATGGCCGAGTATATGAGCCCGGAACTGCTGCAAGCGCTGATCCAGGCCCGGGCCGAACAGCCACCGACTGCCGATGGCTTTGTCGAACAGCTCAGCGTGCGCCTGGACGGCGTTGAACAACGTGATGGCCGAACCCTGGTGACCGTGAGCTTCAACGGTCTGGATCGCGACAGCGTGGAAGACAGCGGCCAGTGGTTTGATGAAAGCTGGGGACTGGAGCGGATCGACGGCGACGGCCAGCCGTGGATCATTGTCGGGATTCGTCAGAACCGCTGATACCGAGCCGGAGGCTGGGGTTATGCTCCAGCCTCCAATAGGCGCTTAACGTCTTACCGGACGCTTCTGCAACTTACGCTGCAACGTCCGCCGGTGCATGCCCAAGGCCCGGGCGGTGGCGGAAATATTGCCTTCGTGCTCGGCCAAAACCCGCTGAATGTGTTCCCATTGCAACCTATCCACCGACATCGGGTGCTCAGGCACCAGAGTTTCCGGGTCAGCCTGTTCGGACAGCAGCGCAGTCAGCACATCATCGGCATCGGCCGGTTTGCACAGATAGTGGGTCGCCCCGCGCTTGATCGCCTCGACAGCAGTGGCGATGCTGGAATAGCCGGTTAGGATCACCACTTTCAATTCCGGATAAAGATCCAGCAGCCGGGGCAGCAAAACCAGCCCCGAATCGCCTTCCATCTTAAGGTCAAGCACGGCATAGTCAGGCCGGCTGGCCTGAGCCAGCTGCATCGCCTCTTCGGCATTGGCCGCTGTCTCGACCCGCAACCCACGCCGGATCAGGGCCCGTGCCATGACCCGGGTAAAGGTCGGGTCATCATCGACCAGTAACAGCAACGGCTGTTCGTCCAACTCAAGCGTTTCGCTCATGATTTCACCTCGGTTGCTATCGGCAGCAGCACTTCGGTCAGGGTACCACCGCCTTCCTGATTGAACAGCCGTACGCTGCCACCAATTCGCTCCACGGCGGCCAGGCTGAGAAACAGTCCCAGACCAAATCCTTTCTTGCCCTTGGTAGTGAGAAACGCGGTTCCCAACTGTTCGGCAATATCCAGCGGTACTCCAGGGCCGTGGTCACGGATGTGCAAACATACCCGCTGCGGGTCCCAGTCCAAGGTGATTTCAATCCCTTCGGCGCAGGCATCGGCAGCGTTATTAAGCAGGTTGAGCACTGCCTGGCCCAGCTCCGGGCTGGCCTGCACCTGCGGCGCCGAGCTGGTCGGCACCGGCAGCCATTGCCAAGAGGCTTCCGGGCGCATCAACTGCCAGCGCGTCAGCAGATTGCGCAACCACTGGTCGACCGGCTCCAGACGTTGTGGCTGGCGGCGATTGTCTTCAGCACTGCGGACCATATGCTGCAGGCTGTCCTTGCACAGTTTTACCTGCTCCTGAAGCAGGGCCAGGTCTTCCCGGGTCTGCGGGTCGCGGCAATCACTGTGCATATCTTTAAGCAGAACGCTCATGGTCGACAGCGGCGTCGACAGTTCATGCGCGGCCCCGGCGGCGACGCTGGCGATCCCCAGTAACTGGGCATCGCGCATGCTCTGCTCGCGGCGCTCGGCCAGGCGCTCGGCATGCTGGCGCAGAGCGTCGGCCATGCGTACCACGAACAAACTGATCAGCCCGGCGCTCATGGCGAAGTTGAGCCACATGCCGATCACATGCAAATTGACCACTCCAGCCATGACCGGCAGCTCGAAGGCTTCCAGCGGCTTGTACCAGACCAGCAGTACGCTGTAGGCGGTCACCGCCACACAGGCCAGAAACCCGGTATAGAACCAGGGCAAGGTGGCCGCGGCGATGGTCAGCGGCACCAGATAGTAGGACACGAAGGGGTTGGTCGGCCCACCCGAGTAGTACAGCAGAATGCTGTGAATCATCATGTCGAACAGCAGTTGCAGGCTGTATTCGAGGTCAGTCACCGGCCAGCGCTGTGACAACCGCAGCAGGGTCAGGATACTGACCAGAGCGGATACCCCCAGAGTCACCAGCAGCGCCGTCCAAGGCAGCGGAAACCAGCCACTGACATAGGCGCCGGCCACTGACAGACTTTGTGCCAACAACACCAGCAGGCGAATCAGGATCAACCGCCAGAGATTCTGCCGGGAAGGTGAAAGCGCCAGGGCGTTGGGACTCATGAGAAACCGCTGTGACACAGAAGGACTCCAGTATAGAGTTGATCCAATGCAGACTTGTGCGACACAGAGTCGCATAAAGCAAGCCCGCAGCGTACCTGCAAAATCATCAAAAACGGGTGGTCACGGAACCTGTGGCCTGCGCATCAGTCTGAGCCATGACCACAGAACAAGGAGTTCCCATGCGTCAGCTTATTGCCCTACCCCTGCTATTGACCCTGAGCCTGGCCGGCACTCATGCGCTGGCCGACAGCCCCCGCTACAACCAGGTCGCGCTACGGGCCGAGGTTCAGCAGTCGGTCAATCATGACACCTTGCGGGTTACCCTGTTCGCCGAAGACCAGGACAGCGACCCGGCCCGCCTGGCCAACCGCATCACCCAGAAGCTGAATCAGGGCCTGGACAACGCGCGCCAGGTGGAGGGCATCAAGGTCAGTAGCGGCAACCGCCGTAGCCAGCCGGTCTACGACGAAAAACGCTCACGTATCGTAGCCTGGCGCGAGCGCGGCGAGATCATTCTGGAAGGCAGCGACTTCACCGCGCTGTCCAGCCTGACTGGCCGACTGCTCAGCGATCTAAGCCTGGGCGACATGCAGTTCAGCCTGTCGCCCTCCAGCCGCCGGGCTACCGAGGATGAGCTGATTCGTGAAGCTATCGAGGCGTTCAAGGCCCGGGCCGAGATTGCCAGCCAGAGCCTGGGCGGTAACGGTTACAAGATCGTCAACCTGAACCTGAACACCCAGTTTATGCCGCCGATTCTACTGCGCAGCGCCCCGAAGATGGCCATGATGGCCGACGCGGAAATGGCCTCGCCCAGTGTGGAAGGCGGCCAGGCCGATGTTACCGTGAATGCCGATGGGGTGATTGAGGTCAACCTGCCTTAAGGACGCATAAAGGCATAATCCTGATCCTCGTCGAGATTCTCGGCGAGGAACTGCAGTTCATGGGCGATATCCGCCAGACTGCGTTCGCGCTTGTAGATGGCGATCACCTCGTTCATCAACGCCCGGGCCAGATCCTGCTCACCGTAGCCGGCTTCCCGGGCCTGTTCGACACCTTGCTCAACCACCGTCTTGGCCAATGCATATACTGACATGCTGACTACCTCCATTGCTGGGTTTCAGATCATTACCAGACACACCGTCATTTCAGCACAATCATACAAACATTAATATTGACACAGATCATTATTGATCATCTGAATCATAAGGCTCTTGCAAATAACGATCGCTGTCGAAGGTTTCCACCCATTGCGGGTAGAACACCACCAGCCCGGTGACGGCGGTGCCGTTGATAAAGGCTTCGGGAAACATCACCAGCAACAGATAGCCGAAAAACTCCAGCGCCGTATCCGGCACACTGAGCTGGCCGCCCCAGCTCAACAACCCCATGCCAACCAGCACCACCGCAGCGGCCGACAGGGCTGCGGCGAAAAAGCCGCTGATGAAGATATACAGGAACAAATTGGTCGGCCGAAAGCGCTCCAGGCCACGCAGGATCAATACCGTGACCAGCACCGGCAACAGGATTCGCAGCAGCCCGTTGGCGCCCATCGCCGCCGCGTCATCCACGCCCAGAGCGACCAGCGCCAGCTGCGCCAGAGCACCGGCCAGAATTGCCAGTTGCCAGTCGAGCAGCAAGGTGACGGCGGTCAAGCCGATGAAATGAAAAGTCAGCCCACTGTCGAACTCACGGCGTACCAGCCACAGCACGGCCAGCACAAACACGCTACCGTAGAACAGATGCTGACGTCGACTATCGGCCAGCAGTTCAACCCAGGACACCCGCGCCAGCGCCCACAACAGGGCAAGACCATAGAGCAACAGAGTGATGACAATCTGACTGGTGCTGAGCAGGTGGGCGGCGAGCATGACGAGTCCCGGTGGTGGTCAGAGTCTGATGATAACAGTCCAAACCCGGCCAATCAGCCACAGCCGACCAAGGACCCGCTCCCAAGTGAGTACTTTTGGCGGATGAAATCTTTGTCACAAGGGGCTACACTGCCGGCATAGTCAGTCCAAGCCTGTCCGCGCGGCCCCCAACTGCGCCAAGAACAAAAAGGTTATGCCATGCCCAGCCGTCTGTATCCCGAAGATCAAAAACGGGTCGATGAATACCTGAGCGCCCCGCATCACCAGGTTGAACGCAAGCCGTTCAATGTCTGGCTGCTGCTGGCCGTCATTCTCGGTGCGGTGGTCGCCATGGGCCTGCTCGCGCGTTACCTGTCCACTCTGGTTCTGGGGTGACGCCCGAGCCCGAGTCTGCTCGCTTCGACTGACGCCAGATTCATTCATTTCAAGAGTCTTGCACATGTCGAACGCACAAATGGATCAAGCCCTACCGCGTATATTGGTGGTCGGTGGCGGCGCCGGTGGCCTTGAACTGGCCACCCGGCTGGGACGCAAACTGGGGAAGAAAAAGCGCGCCAGGATCACCCTGGTCGACGCCAACATGACCCACATCTGGAAGCCGCTGCTGCATGAAGTCGCCGCCGGCTCGCTGAACTCCACCGAAGACGAACTCAATTATGTCGCCCAGGCCAAATGGAACCACTTCCATTTTCAGCTCGGGCGTATGTGCGGGCTGGACCGCGAACGCCGGGAAATCACCCTGGCGGCTATTGCCGACGACAAAGGTGACGAGCTGATCGCTCAACGCACGCTGGGTTACGACTATCTGGTGATCGCCGTCGGCAGTACCACTAACGACTTCAATACCCCCGGTGCGGCCGAGCACTGCCTGTTCCTCGATACCCGAGACCAGGCCGAGCGCTTCCACCGCCTGCTGCTCAACCAGTACATGAAGGCCCAGGCCAACGAAGGACTGAGCACCACCAACGAGCCGATCAATCTGGCGATCATCGGCGCCGGAGCCACTGGCGTCGAGCTGGCAGCCGAACTGCACCATGCGGCTCGGCTGCTGCGCGCCTACGGCCTGGACCGGATTCGCCCGGAAGACCTCAACATCACCCTGATCGAGGCCAGCCAGCGGGTGCTGCCGGCCCTGCCGGAACGCATCAGTGGCCCGGTAACCAAGGTCCTCGGCGACCTGGGAGTCAAGCTGCTGACCGGCTCTCCGGTCAAGGAAGTGGCCGCCGACCATCTGCTGCTGGCCAACGGCGAACAGGTGCCGGCCTCGCTCAAGGTCTGGGCCGCCGGCATTCGCGCCCCGCAGTTTCTCGCCGGACTCGGGCTGGAAACCAACCGGATCAATCAGTTGCTGGTGCAGCGCACCCTGCAAACCACTCTGGATGAGCGCATTTTCGCCTTTGGTGACTGCGCCGCCTGCCCCACCGACGAGGACGGCAAACTGGTGCCGCCGCGGGCACAGGCCGCTCACCAGCAGGCCAGCCTGCTGGCTGCCAACCTGCGTCGACTGCTGGACGGCAAACCCCTGCAGCAATATAGCTATCGCGACTACGGCTCACTGATCTCACTGTCGAGTTTCAGCGCGGTAGGCAACCTGATGGGGAACCTTACCGGTAGCGTGATGCTCGAAGGCAAGCTGGCGCGAATGTTCTACATTTCGCTCTACCGTCTGCACCAGATGGCGTTGTACGGCGTTGCCCGTACCCTGCTGCTGATGCTCAGCGACCGGATTGGCCGTAGCACCGAACCGCGCCTCAAACTGCACTGAATCTGGCGGCCCGACCGAGCCGCCGTCAACCGCCGCTCAACACAGCGGCGGTCCACGCCAATAACAACTCAGCACCCGCCTGATCCACTTATTCACAAGGTTGAGTCATGCCCAGTCATGCCCAAACACCGCCCGCTCTGGCGCGCGGTACCGTTATTCTGATTCAGCTCGCACTGGCGCTGGGCGGCTTCGCCATTGGTACTGGCGAATTCACCATCATGGGCCTGATGCCTACCATTGCCGAGGATCTGGGCATCAGCGAGCCACAGGTCGGCCATGTCATCAGCGCCTACGCCCTGGGCGTGGTGATCGGCGCTCCCGCTCTGGCCCTGCTCGGGGCCAGGCTGTTTCGCCGTCATCTGTTGCTGCTGTTGATGGGCTGCTTTGCGCTGGGCAACTTTGCCAGCGCATTGGCGGCGGACTACCCCAGCCTGCTGCTGTTCCGCTTTCTGGCCGGGTTGCCGCACGGGGCCTACTTCGGCATCGCCATGCTGGTGGCCGCATCGCTGGCGCCGCCCAGCCAGCGGGCCAAGGCGGTCAGCCGGGTACTGGCTGGCCTGACTGTAGCCATTCTGATTGGCAACCCCCTGGCCACCTGGCTGGGGCAAACCCTGAGCTGGCGCCTGGCTTTCGTACTGGTCGGCCTGATTGCCCTGATCACGGTGCTGATGGTGGCGCTGTTTCTGCCGCTGGACCGCAACGAGCCGCGCAGCCGCCCCAGCGAGGAGCTGCGGGCTTTCAACCGCGCGCCGATCTGGCTAGCACTGGCGATTGGCGCCATCGGTTTCGCTGGCATGTTCTGCGTCTTCAGTTACGTCGCCCCTACCCTGCTGGAAGTGACAGGCGTCAGCAAGGGCTGGATTCCGCTGGCCATGGCCGTATTCGGTGCCGGCTGCATCGTCGGCAACAACCTCGGCGGCCGGCTGTTCGACCGTCTGCGCTTTCGCGCGGTGGCCTGGATCCTGATCTGGAGCGCGCTGGTACTGCTGGCCTTTCCGCTGGCCGCACAGCAGCCCTGGAGCGCGCTGCTGGCGATCTTTGCAGTCGGCACCATGATCGCCCTGGGGCCGGCTCTGCAAACGCACCTGATGGATATTGCCGAGGGTGCCCAGACGCTGGCCGCCGCCTCCAACCATGCCGCGTTCAACATCGCCAACGCTCTAGGCCCCTGGCTCGGCGGACTGGCGATCAGTGCCGGCATGAGCTGGACGGTAACCGGTTATATCGGTGCGCTGACCGCTCTGGCCGGACTAGGACTGTTTCTGTGGGCCAGGCGAGTGCAGCATTTATCGAGCGGAGCCGACAGCGAGGACAGTATTCAGACAGCTTGAGCGGCTACAACCAAGATCGACCGGTTTGATCAACGCCCATGGATTCGCCGGCCCGAGTGGGCGATGCTTTCAAGCAAGGCAAACAGAGAAATGAAGAGAAAGAGAAAACAGAGGGGAGAAAATGGTGGGTCGTGTAGGATTCGAACCTACGACCAATTGGTTAAAAGCCAACTGCTCTACCAACTGAGCTAACGACCCATATTCTGAAAAATGGTCGGGGTAGGGGGATTCGAACTCCCGACATCCTGCTCCCAAAGCAGGCGCGCTACCAGGCTGCGCTATACCCCGATATTCAGCAAGTTGGCTCCGCGACCTGGACTCGAACCAGGGACCCAATGATTAACAGTCATTTGCTCTACCGACTGAGCTATCGCGGAATTACCTTGAGAACCCTCAGAGGAGACTGCGGTTGGTGTCACATTCCCCCTGCTAAGGCGCGCCATTTTACCGTCCAGAGAGCGCCTGTCAACCCCAAAATTTCCGATCCGACACAATGACTTGGCAAAAACGAAAAACCCGCGCAAAGGCGGGTTTTTCTTTCCAGCCGAACCGGCTGATTACAGCTGCGGACCAGCCTGAACGATGGCCTCGGACACCTCGAACTTTTTGAAGTTTTCGATGAACTTGGCGGCCAGCTCACGGGCGGCAGCATCATAGTCTGCCGGATCGGACCAGGTATTGCGCGGATTCAGCAGTTGGGTGTCAACACCCGGGACCACTTTGGGCACATCCAGGTTGATCAGCGGCAGGTGTTCGGTCTCGGTGCCGATCAGCGCGCCCGACTGCACCGCAGCGATGATCGCCCGGGTGGTCGGAATGCTGAAGCGCTGGCCGGTGCCGTAGGGGCCACCAGTCCAGCCAGTGTTAACCAGATAGACCTTGCTGCCGAAGGCGTTGATCCGCTTGATCAGCAGCTCGGCGTACTCGCCGGCAGGACGCGGGAAGAACGGTGCGCCGAAGCAGGTCGAGAAGGTCGACTTGATGCCGCCGCCAGAACCCATTTCGGTAGAGCCAACCAGTGCGGTGTAACCGGACAGGAAGTGATAGGCAGCCTGCTCGTTGTTGAGGATCGACACCGGAGGCAGCACCCCGGTCAGGTCGCAGGTCAGGAAAATGATCGCGTTCGGCTCACCGGCACGGTTGGCGATCACACGCTTCTCGACATGCTCCAGCGGGTAGGCAACGCGGGTATTCTGGGTCAGGCTGACGTCGGCATAATCGGCAACACGGGTTTCCGGGTTGATGATCACGTTCTCGATGATCGAACCAAACTTGATCGCTTTCCAGATCACCGGCTCGTTCTTTTCCGACAGATCGATACACTTGGCGTAGCAGCCGCCTTCGATGTTGAACACGCTGCCTTCGGCCCAGCCATGCTCATCATCGCCGATCAGGTTACGTGCCGGGTCGGCCGACAGGGTGGTCTTGCCGGTACCGGACAGACCGAAGAACAGGGTGGTATCACCGTCGTCACCAACGTTGGCGGCACAGTGCATTGGCAATACATCCTTGGCCGGCAACAGGAAGTTCTGTACCGAGAACATCGCCTTCTTCATTTCCCCAGCGTACTGCATGCCAGCCAGCAGCACCTTGCGCTGAGCGAAGTTGATGATCACGCAGCCATCGCTGTTGGTGCCATCACGCTCGGGCTCGCAAACGAAATGTGGAGCGTTGAGAATTTGCCAGTTGTCCTTGCCAGCCGGGTTGAACTGGGCCGGATTGATGAACAGGGTGCGGCCGAACAGGTTGTGCCAGGCGGTCTCGGTGGTCATCACTACCGGCAGGTAGTGCTCCGGGTCGGCGCCAACATGCACGTGCGATACGAAGCTTTCGCTGCTCGACAGGTACTGCGCCACACGGGCCCACAGTGCGTCGAACTTGTCGGCCGGGAACGGGCGATTGATCGGCCCCCAGGCGATGGCGCTTTGGGTGCTCGGCTCTTCGACAATGAACCGATCCATCGGCGAGCGGCCGGTGCGGGCACCGGTCTTGACCACCAGGGCGCCGGTATCGGCCAACTGACCCTCATTGCGCTGGATCGCCAACTCGACCAGGTGAGCGATGCTCAGATCGGTATAAACGGTGTTGGTAGCTTGCGTCATCAAACATCATCCTCTTCGGCTTTGACCGAACTCTACTTCAAGACCGGTACACGGCCTCAGCACGGGAGATCAAAGGTTTATACAGCTCACAAATCAGCGCTGGGTCAGCGCGCAGGCGCGCCATTATGCCAAAAAAAAGTCAAGTGCGCTAAGCCCAGCTCCAGACCGACATCAATCGGTCCAATAGAGGTTCGCTATCGCTCTAGTTCAGGCTCCGGGCGTGTTCTTCGCTATCGCTGAACAGCGACTCCAGCTCAGCGTGCCCGAACCGATAGCGGTTGTTACAGAACTGGCAGTCCACTTCAACACTACCGCCCTGCTCTTCAAGCAATTGGAAGGCGTCGTGACGGCCCAGACTGACCAGTGCCTGCCCCGAGCGCTCGCTTGAGCAGCTACATTGGAAGCTGACCGGGCGGGCATCGAACAGCCGCAGATCCTCTTCGTGGAACAGCCGGTGCAGCAAGACCGCATTGTCCAGCGCCAGCAACTCTTCCGGGGTCAGGGTATCAGCCAGGACATTGAGGTGCTCCCAGGTCAGTGCCCGTTGCTCAGGATCCTTCTGCCGGTCGGCCGGCAAGGCCTGGAGCAGGAAGCCGCGAGCCAGACGCCCATCGGCCAGCAGCCGGAAACGGGTCGGCAACTGCTCGGAATTCTCAAAATAGCTGTTCAGCGCCTCGGCCAGCGAGCCGCCTTCCAGGGACACAATGCCCTGATAGCGCTGGCCCTGCTCGGGGTCGATGGTGATCGCCAGTACGCCATCAGGCATCAGCTCAGCCAGGCAATCACCTTCCAGATCATCGGCGTAACGCGCAATCCCGCGTACCTGCTGGTTGCTCGAACATTCGACCATCAGCGTCGACAGCGGACCATTGGAACGGGCCTGCAATACCAGCAGGCCATCGAACTTGATGGTGGTCGACAGCAACACGGCGGCAGCCAGCATCTCGCCGAGCAGCGCCCGCACCGGCTCAGGGTAATCGTGCTTGGCCAGAATCTCCCGATAGCTTTGATCAAGCGCGGTCATCTCGCCGCGCACATCGGCATGTTCGAAGAGAAAGCGTTGGGTGGTATCCAGGGACTGCATCAAGAGTCAGCTCATTGCGAAAAAGAAGCGATTATATCAAGCCATCGCCGTTCTCGGCATTGCGCTCGTCGCGAAAACGGTGAATCTGCCGCCGCTGTTTCTTGCTCGGGCGATGCTCGCTGATCATTAGCCCGGCCCCCATGGCCTTGCGCTGGGCAGCCGCCGCCTCGCGCAGGCGAATACTCTCGGCGGTTTCCTCGTACAGCAGCTGGGCTTCGGGAGCGCCCCGGCGCTGAACGCTGAGCGCCCGGACAATCACCGTTCGGTTGTCGAACCCCTGGCGAATCTGTAGCTGATCGCCTACCCGTGGCTCTCTGGAAGGCTTGCAGCGCTCACCCCCACACTGCACCTTGCCACCCTCGATCGCGGCCTTGGCCAGAGCCCGGGTCTTGAAAAAACGTGCCGCCCAGAGCCACTTGTCCAGGCGAACCTTGTCATCCTCTGCCATAGTTGTCTCGCTGCTATCTCGCTAACAGGCTTCACACGAGTGTAACAGGGCCGCCGGCAGACTTGTCGAACGCTGCGTCTTGGCCCATGATGCGCGCCATTGGAGCGGGGTACCCGCACCCAGCCGCCGACAGGCGGTATTGCCGGCTGCCGTCCAGGCTGTTTTGGCACAGGGAGACAGCCGATGAAAACCTTCGACCATCTGAATGTGATAGGCCTGCGCGAATGGATCGGGCTGCCGGGGCTGGGGATCGACCAGGTCATGGCCAAAGTCGACAGCGGAGCCAAAACCTCGGCTCTGCACGCCAGCGACATCGTGACGTTCGAGCGCGATGGTCAGCCCTGGGTGCGCTTCAACGCCCACATCGGCAGCCGCAATAAGCAGCGCAAACAGTATTGTGAGGCGCAACTGGTGGATTTCAAGCGGGTCAAAAGCTCCAACGGCCAGCTGCAGGAGCGCCATGTGATCCGCACACCACTGGTACTCGGTGATCGCTGCTGGTGGGTCGACTTCACCCTGACCTGTCGCAAGGCCATGCGCTACCGGGTCCTGCTCGGCTGTACCGCCATGCTCGATGGCCAACTGGTGATCAATCCCGGACTACGCTTTGTCCAGGATAAGCCGCAAACCTCATTGTTTATTGAAGGCTGAAGGACATTTCCATGAAAATCGCGGTGCTGTCGCGCAACCGTAATCTCTACTCCACCCGGCGGCTGGTCGAAGCCGGACTGGCGCGCGGCCATGAAATGCAGGTGATCGACACCTTGCGGGCCTACATGAACATCACCAGTCACAAGCCCTCGATCCACTACAAGGGGCAGGAGTTGACCGGGTTCGACGCGGTGATTCCACGTATTGGCGCCTCAATCACCTTCTACGGCGCCGCCGTACTGCGCCAGTTCGAGATGATGGGGGTGTTCCCGCTCAACGAGTCGGTGGCGATCAGCCGCTCACGCGACAAATTGCGCTCCTTGCAGCTGCTGGCCCGCAAGGGCGTTGGCCTGCCGGTTACCGGCTTTGCCCACTCACCCGATGACATCCCCGACCTGATCAGCATGGTCGGCGGCGCCCCCCTGGTGATCAAGCTGCTTGAAGGTACCCAAGGGATTGGCGTGGTGCTGTGCGAGACCGAGCAGGCCGCCGAGTCGGTGCTTGAGGCCTTCATGGGCCTGAAGGCCAACATCATGGTCCAGGAATACATCAAGGAAGCCGGCGGCGCCGACATCCGCTGTTTCGTGGTCGGCGACAAGGTGATCGCGGCGATGAAGCGTCAGGCCAAGGCCGGCGAATTCCGCTCCAACCTGCACCGCGGCGGCAGTGCCAGCCTGATCAAGATCACCCCGGAAGAACGCATGACCGCCGTGCGTGCGGCCAAGGTCATGGGTCTGAGTGTGGCCGGGGTCGACATTCTGCGTTCCAACCATGGCCCGGTGGTCATGGAGGTCAACTCCTCACCCGGCCTGGAAGGCATCGAAACCACCACCGGCAAGGACATCGCCGGACTGATCATCCAGTACATCGAAAAGAACGCCCGGCCAAATCAGACCCGCACCCGGGGCAAGGGCTAGCTCAGGCGGCGGGTGTGCTCAACAGCGGCCCCGCCAACTGGGCATACTCCTCTACCGCATCGAACTCCTCGGTATCACGCAGTGCGCCCCGGCTGTCCGGCTGGCGCACCGCCAGCAACTGCGCAACGCCGTACTCCCGCGCCGCACGCAGGATCGGCAGACTGTCATCGATAAACAGGGTGCGCTCGGGATCGAATGGGACTTCATGTTGCAACGCCTGCCAGAAGGCCTGGGCCTCCTTGGGAAAGCCGAAGTCGTGGGAGCTGATCAGACGCTGAAAATAGGTCATCAGTTCGACCCGTTCCATTTTCAGTGACAACGATTCGCGATGCGCATTGGTAATCAGGATCACCTGTTTGCCGGCTCCCTGCAGGGCCTGCAAAAACAGCTCGGCATCCGGACGCAAGCTGATCAGGTGCGCCACTTCACGCTTGAGCGCGGTGATCGGCAAACTCAGCTCACGACTCCAGAAATCCAGACAGTACCAGTCCAGTTGCCCCTGCTTGGCCTGCATCAGGGGATAGATCTCGGCCTTGGCCCAGGTCAACGACTGACCATGATGGTCGGCATAACGCTGCGGCAGGTATTCGAGCCAGAAGTGGTTGTCGAAGTGCAGATCGAGCAGCGTACCGTCCATATCCAGCAATACGGTGTCGATGGTGTTCCAATTAAGCATGAGCGGTTGGGTTTGCCGTGAATGAACGGCTATGATACGTGAGCCTGCCGCCGACCACCACGGAGCCCTTATGCCGCAGAAGCCCGAAACACTGGAAGCCAAGATCGTCGCCAAAAGCCGCCTGTTTACCGTGGAGCAGGTCCAGTTGCGCTTCAGCAACGGCGTCGAACGCACTTATGAGCGACTGGTGAACAAGGGGCAGGGCTATGGTGCGGTGATGGTGGTAGCACTCAAGGACCCGCGTACCGCATTGTTGATCGAAGAGTATTGCGGCGGCACCGATGACTACCAGCTGTCGCTGCCCAAGGGATTAGTCGAGCCCGGTGAGGATGTACTGGATGCGGCCAACCGGGAACTGATGGAAGAGGCTGGATACGGCGCCGAGCGCCTTGAATACCTCACCCACCTGTCACTCTCACCCGGCTATATGAGTCAGCGAATTGCCGTGGTGCTGGCCCGAGACCTGTACGAAAAGCGCCTGCCTGGCGATGAGCCCGAGCCGATTCGGGTCGACAGCGTCGATCTATATGCCCTGGCGGAATTGACCGAGCGCGACACCTTCAGCGAGGGCCGCGCCCTGGCCGCCCTCTACCTGGTTCGGGACTTGCTGGAGCAACGTGGCGAACTGAGTCGTTGAAGTTCTAGCGCTGCAATACGAACTGGCCACTGAAACGCAGCGCATCTCCACCCTCCCCCAGCACTCGGGCATCCAGACTGATACGGGCCCGGCCCCGGCGCTGATACATTGCCACGAAGCGTTCCCAGGCTTCGACTGGCGGCGGCGCACAAACCGCCACCAACTCACCTTCGACCGGCGCCTGGTATTTGACCTGGGCCTCATGGATCACCACCTGGCCGTCATCAATACCGGCTTCGCGCAAGGCCAGATGCAACCAGCCCCAGCCCGCGACCAGCGCCATGCAGTACAAGCTGCCGCCAAACGCCGTACCCTTGTGATTGGCATTGGGCGCCAGCGGCGCCTTGAGCGTCAACGTGCCGGCCTGATAGCTCACCACTTCGAGCCCCAGGGCACGGGTAAGAGGGATTTCGTCATGCAACAACGGCTGCAGCGGATGAACAGTACCAGACATAAGACAACCTCCTGACGGCGAGACAAGGCTCTGACGTCATCATACCTTGCAACGGTCACCCTAGGCTGGACAGCCCAATACCCCAGGCGCATCATGACTCCGGAACATTGACTACAGGGGATCAGCATCATGTTTCACCGGCAAATACCGGAACACAAACTGCGCATGCCCAGTGAAGAGGAGGCATTGCCGGGACGCAATCAGCCAATCCCGACCAGTGACACCCATACGGTTCTCGGCACACAGCTCAAGCCGCCGTTTCCCGAAGGGTTACAACAGATCATTGTCGGCATGGGCTGCTTCTGGGGTGCCGAACGCCGCTTCTGGCAATTGCACGGGGTTTACACCACCGCGGTTGGCTATTGCGCTGGGCTAACGCCCAACCCAACCTACGAGGAAGTCTGTTCGGGGCTGACCGGACACAATGAAGTGGTTATGGTGGTGTTCGACCCGGAGCAGTTGAGCCTGGATGAGCTGTTGAAGGTGTTCTGGGAATCCCACGACCCGACCCAGGGCATGCGCCAGGGCAACGATATCGGCACCCAGTACCGCTCTGGCATTTACGTCTTCAGTCCCTACCAGCGCGCCGTGGCCGAGGCCAGCAAGGCCCGCTTTGCCGATGCGCTGGGCCAGGCCGGTAAAGGCCCGGTCACCACCGAGATACTGCCAGCCACCACCTTCTACTATGCCGAGGACTACCATCAGCAGTATCTGGACAAGAACCCCGGCGGCTACTGTGGCCTGGGCGGCACCGGGGTCTGCCTGCCGCCAGGCTGATCAGCCACGCCGCCCCAAGGCCTGCAGACAGCGCCCAGTCAGCTCGGTAAAGCGCTTGAACGCCGCGAACTGGGCTTCACTGGGCTCGCGGCCGGATACCCGCATATCGGCATACAGCACCCCGATCTCACGATTTCCGGCCAGAATCGGGGCGATAAAGAACATGCCATCGCCAAAATATTCGCGAATCCGCTGGTCACTCAGATCCTCAAGGCTGCAGGTAGCGGGCGTACCCATCCACAGCACCTCACGCTGACGCAAGGCATAGCCGAAGATATGCTCATGCGCTCGGCTGCACGGCAGATCAAAGCCGTTCAGCCAAGCTTGAGTTCCCTTGCCAACCACCCGCTTGGCCTTGAACCGGCTCTGGTTGTCAGCCAGCACCGCCAGCATCACCCGCTCCAGCCCGGCGCCCAAATGCAGCCCGTTCATCAGCGTCGACAGAATGGTTTCGACATTGATCGGGCTTTTGACCATCAACGCCATGTTTTGCATCGACAGCTTGAGCAGATCGACATTGCCCTGTAGCAGCGGCTCGCTGATGGTCGCCCTGGCGGCCGCGCCCACCGCCTCCTGCTCAAGCAGCCCGGCCAGGTCCAGCGGCACACCCTCGGTACTGGGAATCAAGGCTTGCAGTTCATGGGCCCCACAACCGGCGGCGATATCCGCCGCTTCGTGGGCACTAGCCAGCACCTGCTGCAAGGCCTCATCCGGACTGCCGCCAATCAGTCCGGCCAAGGGTTTGATCAGCGCCTGCAAACCTTCCGAATGCCAGCCGCCCTGCGCTTCCTCAGCCACCCGGCTACCCATGGCCAGGGCCCGCGCCGCCGGAGTTCGGGCGTCACGGCCGGACTGGATCAGATGGCCGATATCACCCAGGTTCCAGCTGCGCAGCAGTCCCTGGGTCAACTGTTCGAAGCTGAAACCCAACACCCGGCGTACCGCCTTGTCGCGATCGATATCCGCCACCGCCAGGGCTCCAGCCAACTGCTCGGCCGGTTCGCCAGCCAGGCTCCAGAACGCCAACTCGCCCAAATGCTGCAGCAAGCCGGCGATAAAGACTTCCTCCTTGTGCGCCAGCGCCACGTACTGGGCCAGATTGCGGGCCTGCACCGCGCCATGGAAAGAGCGCGCCAGCAAGCTCTGAAGTTGCTGACTGGCGGCCCCCTTACCCAAGGTGTCGAGCAAGCTGATCGACAGGCCGATCATCCGCACCTGCTCGAACCCGAGCACCACCACCGCCCGGGAAATGGTCCGCACAACTTCGCGTCCCGGATTACAGTACACACTGTTGCTGACCCGCAGGACCTTGGAGGTCAGCGCCGCATCACGCAACAGGATATCCGCCAACTGTTTGACCGATGCGTTCTCCTGTTGGGAAACCCGCAGCAAATCATGTACCACCACTGCCATAGCTGGCAGTTCCGCCTCACTGAAACGCTCCATCCACTGGTGCAGGCCCTTGATTTCGTCAGTCAATCGACCACCTCTGGATGCCCATACGCTTATTATTTGAAATCAATATAACATCAGAAACTAGCTAGCACTGAGAGCCCGTCAGCAACTCCCGAACATAGCCATGAATCAGCAGAGCCGCTAGACTTGCCGGCTCGGCGTTTGATTGGCAGCCGTCGGCCTGGCAAACGACCACCGTACACCATCGCTCGCTACCACCCACACGCGACACTCGCCGTCTGATCACCCGCAGCAAGGATGTAACCATGCCCCAAATGACCCACGGCCGTGCGCTGCTCAGCATGCATGTTGCAGCACTGATGTTCGGCCTGACCGGGATTTTCGGCAAACTAACCCAGGCCGGGCCACAGGCCATCGTGCTCGGCCGCGCCCTGTTCGCAGTGCTGGCCCTGCTGCTGTTTGCCCGCCTGCTACGGTTGCCGACAGTGCGTGGCATCAATCCCCGACGTTTTCTGCAACTGGCGCTGTGTGGGGTATTGCTCGGGATTCACTGGCTGACCTTTTTTCATGCGGTCAAGATCGCTGGCGTTGGCATCGCCACCCTGGGCTTCGCCAGTTTCCCGGCCTTTGTGGTGATCCTTGAGGCGATATTCTGGCGTGAGCATCCCAGCCGTCTGGAGCTGTTCAAGGTAGCGTTGGTGTGTTGCGGCCTGATTCTGGTCACGCCCAGCTTCACCCTGGGCGATCAGGCCACCACAGGGCTGCTCTGGGCCGTGCTGTCGGGGTTCTGCTTCGCCGCAGTGTCGGTCGGTAACCGTCTGACCGCCGGCAAACTGCATGCCGTGCAGGTCGCGGGCTGGCAAAATCTAGTCATTCTGCTTTGCCTGTTGCCGCTGGCCAGTGTCGAACTGATCAGCATGCCGGCGCTGGACTGGTTGTGGGTCGCGCTGCTGGGGCTGCTGTGCACCGGTCTGGCACACGGCCTGTTCGTCGCCAGCCTCAGTGTCCTCAAGGCTCGCGTCGCCTCACTGTTCTTTGCGCTGGAACCGGTCTACGGCATCTTGTTCGCCTGGATGCTGTTCGCCGAACAGCCAACCCTGCGCATGTTGCTGGGTGGCGTGCTGATCATCAGCGCCCTGATCCTGGGGCGTCGGGCACCCGAACAGCCAGCCTGACCAGACTGCCGAGCGGTTCACTCACGCAGTCGCAAGCCCAGTACCGGCACCAGTAGCCCGCCCAGGCGCCAAAGCCGCCGGCCGCCGAGATAGGCTCGATAGACACCAACCTGACTGGCCTGGGCCAGGCGCCCGACCAGCCAGCCCGTCAGCACGGCAGCGCCAAGACGGACCGGAACAGGCACCCGCTCCAGCGCCGCCAGGCGCTGACGCGATGCCAGCAACAGCCGACCCCGGCGTTGCGCCAGCTCCTGTTCCAGGCCTTGCAACTCAATGGTCAGTTGCTTGCGGGACATGCCGGGCACCCTCCACAAAGGCCTGCACATGACGACGGGTAGCCGGCAGGCGCAAATGCCGCCGATAGCTCTGCGCCAACCCCAGCAACACCAGGATGCACAGCAACTGCAGAGCAATAAAACCGGCAATGGCCCAGGGCACCGAGGCGCTGTAGTGATAGACCAGCCAGCCGAACAATACCGACAGCCCCAGCCAACTCATCAGCAGTAGCGGCACCAGCGCCAGGGCAATCAGCAACAGCCGGCGGGCGTCGGCCAGCGCCAGGCGCAGTTCGGTTTGAAACAACCTTCCCAGAGTGTCACCGGCTGCCAATGCCTGCCGTGCCCAGTCGAGCCAGGCCTGCAGTTCGTTCGCATCAGCCGGGCTGGCAGCATTGCCGGCCGGCTCCTGCACCGGGTCTTGAGCACTCATCGACGGGAAAACAACTGGGAAAAGATAAACCCGGCAATAAAGGCGATACCCACACTCGCCAGGGGTTTTTCCTGCAAATAACGACTGGCTTCCTGGCCCAGCTCTTCAGCCTTGTGCTTGCCCTTGAGCAATTGCTCGGTGGCTTCCTGCTTCAGGTCCAGTCCGGCTGCTTCGGCAGCGCGGGTGAAATGCTCCTTGGCTTCCATCAAATCCCGATAGGCCGCCATCAAGGCCTCCTTGCTGGCCTCCAGTTCCTGTTCCTTGCCGTTCGCTTCTTTCTTTGCATCAGCCATGGGGTCCTCCTTTGCGGGGCTGTCCGTGTCTGTTTCAGACTAATACAGACTCTGGACTGTCGCCATGGTGCATCGGTTCCCTAACGCCGACTGCCGGTATGCAGACCGGTTATGCCACCGCATTCGCCGTGGCGAAACCCGCGCCGGATACTTCTCTGTCGCGCCCGAATCATCCACCCTTGGTATTCATACACGGTTGGCCCGGCTGTGCCAGACTGTGACAACTGTTCCATTCGTCGAGGATCTCCCAGATGCAAAGCACTCGTGAATTCGATGTCATCGTCTATGGCGCCAGCGGTTATACCGGCCGTCTGGTAGCCGAATACCTGAGCCAGGAATATGCCGGCGACAGCCAGCTCCGCTGGGCCATGGCCGGACGCAACCTGGACAAGCTCGCCGCCGTGCGTGACGAGATCGCTGCCCCCGCAGACATCCCGCTGATCCAGGCCGACACCAGCGACCCGGCCAGCCTCAAGGCCATGGTCAGCCGCACCCGGGTAGTGCTGACCACGGTTGGCCCCTACCAGCTCTACGGCTCGGATCTGGTCGCCGCCTGCGCCGCTCAGGGTACTGACTACGTCGACCTGTGCGGCGAGCCAGCCTGGATGCGCCAGATGATCGACGCCCATGAAGCCACCGCCCGGCAATCCGGGGCACGCATCGTGTTTTCCTGCGGCTTCGATTCGATTCCCTTCGACCTGGGGGTCTGGTTCCTGCAGCAGCATGCGCGCCAGCAGCTCGGCGCACCGCTGCCGCGAATCAAGGGCCGGGTACGCAAGATGAAAGGCACCTTTTCCGGCGGCACCGCCGCCAGCCTCAAGGCAACCCTGGTTGCCGCCAAGGAAAACCCCGAGGTCCGTGCCCTGCTGACCAACCCCTTCGCCCTGGCTCCCGGCTTCAGTGGCCCGGCTCAGCCACCAGCAAGCCAGCCGGAATATGATGAAGCGCTGGGCAGCTGGGCTGCGCCTTTTGTCATGGCGGCGATCAATACCCGCAATGTGCACCGTTCCAACTTTCTGCTCAGGCATGCCTACGGCCAGGACTTCGTCTACGACGAAATGATCCTCACCGGCCCAGGCGAGCAGGGACAGAAAATTGCCGAAGCCGTTGCCGGCGACCGCTCGCTGGCCAGCGACAAGGCTCCCAAGCCCGGCGAAGGCCCGAGCAAGGAAGAGCGGGAAAATGGCTTCTACGATGTGCTGTTCATCGGTGAAAGCGCCGACGGGCGCACGCTCAAGGCCAGCGTCAGCGGCCAGCGTGACCCGGGCTATGGCTCAACCTCACGTATGATTGCCGAAAGCGCGTTGTGCCTGGTGCGTGATGCCCAAGACACACCCGGCGGGATCTGGACCACCGCTCCGGCGCTGGGCGACAAACTGATCAAGCGTCTGCAGGAACATGCCGGGCTGAAGTTCCAGTTGGAGAGCTGAAGGGCCCCTGAAAACGCCGGCGCGGGCTGGTACGGTGAACCGTCAGGGTTCGCCGGCCAGCCAGTCCATCCGCCAACTACCGGGACCGGACTGCGCCAGTGTCTCGCTCAGCCACGGCAACACCTGCTCCAGTTCTTCCCACAGCGGCCAGGGCGGGTTGACCAGCATCAGCCCCGAACCATTGAGCCCCAGACTGGTGTCGGTCGGCCGCACACTCAGTTCCACCCGCAACACCTTGGGCAAACCAGCCTCGGCCATATGCTGGTAGAACGCCTTGAGCTGACGTTCATCCTTGATCGGATACCACAAGGCGACCACGGTCTGACGCATGCGCTGGATGCCGGTCTGAATAGCCTGAACGCAGCGCTGCAGGTCATCACCTTTCTCGAAGGGCGGGTCGAGCAGCCACAGCGCCCGCTTTTCCGCCACCGGCAGGAAAGCCTTGGGCAGTTCATAGCCGTCACGCTGATGCACGGCGATGTGCGCTTGAGCGGCAAAATGCTGTTTCAGGGTCGCGGCATCCTCAGGATGCAGTTCACTGAGGATCATCCGATCCTGCTCGCGCAGATGATCGGCCAGCAGTTGCGGTGAACCCGGATACAGGCGCAGTTGACCATCGGGGTTATGTCGCGCCACTGCCTCGCGGTAGCCGGCCAGCAGCGCCGGCAAGTCATCACGCGACCACAACCGGCCCATCCCATCCCGATATTCGCCGGTCTTACCGGCCTGCTCACCACTCAGATCGTACAGCGCGGTGCCGGCATGGCTGTCCAGATAACACAGGGGCGCCTCTTTGCGCTGCAACAGTTGCAGCATGCGCAGCAGGATGGCGTGCTTGAGGACATCGGCATGGTTGCCGGCGTGATAGCTGTGACGGTAGTTCATGGCAGGCTCCGGTTGATCGGCGCCATTCTACCCGAACCATCCCACTCCCCTCTAAGGAAACACTGACGAAATCAGTTTCGGTGCTGGCCCACTTGTCGCTGACCTGTTCTGGACACGCCGTGAACCCATCCATGGGGGCTTGACGATGCCCGTCCAGGGCATCGACAGTCCAGAACAGGTCAGCGACAAGTGGGCTGCTGAGCTTATGTGCAATTAATCAGTGTTTCCCTAACGTTGCTGGCTGGTCGGCGTCACCCTCAACACCTCCTCAATGGTGGTCAGCCCGGCGGCAACCTTCTGCGCGCCGGACAGGCGCAGGCTGTGCATCCCTTCCTTGTAGGACTGGCGACGCAGCGCACTGAGGTCGGTGTCGGCCTGGATCAACGCTCGCAAACCATCACTCAGCGGCATCAGCTCGTACACCCCGGCGCGTCCGCGGTAGCCGGTTTCCCGGCATTGCGGACAACCTACCGGCTGGTGTGCCTGGCTCGGCAATGGTGCATTCCAGGGCTTGGTCAGCTCACTCCAGGCCTCGGCGTCGACCTCGGTCGGCGCCTTGCAATGCGGGCATAGGGTGCGCACCAGGCGCTGGGCCATGACCCCGAGGATGGTGGCGCGCAACAGGTAGGCTGGCACCCCCAGCTCGATCAGCCGGCTGATCGCACTGGGCGCATCGTTGGTATGCAGGGTCGACAGCACCAGATGACCGGTCAGCGCCGCCTGAATCGCCATCTCGGCAGTTTCCAGATCGCGGATCTCGCCGATCATGATGATGTCCGGGTCTTGCCGCATCAGGGCCCGGACCCCGCTGGCGAAGGTCAGCTCAATATTGTGCTGGACCTGCATCTGGTTGAAGCTGTCCTCGACCATCTCGATCGGATCTTCGATGGTGCAGACGTTGACCTCAGGGGTCGCCAGTTGCTTGAGCGTGGTATACAGGGTGGTGGTCTTGCCCGATCCGGTCGGGCCGGTGACCAGCACGATACCGTTGGGCTGGGTCACCATGCCCTGCCAGCGACGCTGATCCTCCGCCGAAAAGCCAAGCTGATCGAAGCTGCGCAGCAGTACATCAGGGTCGAAGATCCGCATCACCATCTTCTCGCCGAAGGCGGTCGGCAGGGTCGACAATCGCAGTTCGATCTCGTTGCCCTGCGGCGACTTGGTCTTGACCCGACCATCCTGCGGCTTGCGCTTCTCGGCCACATTCATCCGGCCCAGGGTTTTCAGCCGGCTGACCACCGCCACCGCAACCTGCAACGGGAACTGATAGACCGTGTGCAATACCCCGTCGATGCGCAGCCGGACGCTGCCGGTATCGCGCCGCGGCTCGATGTGGATATCACTGGCACGCTGCTCGAAGGCGTACTGAAACAGCCAGTCAACAATGTTTACTACGTGAGCGTCGTTGGCGTCCGGCTCCTGGCTCATGCTGCCCAGGTTCAAAAGCTGCTCGAAATTGCCGACCGCGCTGAGCTTCTGATCGCTGGCATTGGCACCGCTGACCGAGCGCGCCAGCCGGTAGAATTCGACCGAATAGCGCTGGATATCCGCTGGGCTGGCCACCACCCGGCGAATCTCGCGTTTGAGCACATGGTGCAGATTCGGCTCCCAACTGGTAACAAACGGCTGGGCGCTGGCGATGGTGACTTCGCGTTCGTTGACCTCGACAGCCAGAATCTTGTGCCGCTGGGCAAAGGCGAAGGACATCAGCGGGGTGATAGCCGCGACGTTGATTTTCAGCGGGTCGATCCGATAGAACGGCTGGCCGGCTTCCTCGGCCAGCCAGCGGCTCAGGGTTTCCAGATCCAGGGTCCGGTCCGGCCTAGCCAGATCAGCCGGATTCTGGCTGGCAATGAACTCCAGCGGATGCAGTTTGGCAGTATCGCCGGTGGCCGAGCGGCGCAGCGCGCTGAGCTGCTCGGCACTTTCAAGATCCAGCCGGCCCTGGGCCACCAGCAATTTGAGGATATCAGCCAGATCCAGTGGCCGCTCCTGGCCAGGCAGGTACAGGTCAGCCAGACTGTTCATGCACACCCCTTATCCTTATGTTCCAGATCAATTGCCGGCTTGCGATCGGCTAACCGCCGGAGCCTTAATTATTCAGTTCGCGCCAGGCATCCAGCCGGCGTACCCGCTGGCCCTGTTTGCGCAAGGCAGCGAGCAGCGCCGGGCGCTGTTCGGCCTCAACCAGAGGATACTGCTCAAGCAGCGCCTGCAGCTTGTTGAGTTCACCGTACAACCGGTCGGCCTCGGGCACCTCCAGCCAGCGCCGGAAGTTGACCAGCAAAAAGTGCAGGCGCCCAAGCCGCGGCAACTGGTCCACCCACTCGCTGGCCATGCCATCAGGGTCATTGGCATGCGGCACCCGCAGCTCCTGAATTTCCTTGGCACAGGCTGCCAGCAGCCAGCGCGCCAGTTCCAGCTGGCCGACCTTGTCACCGCGTGGCGGTCGGCCCTGGCACCATTGGCGCCGCTGCAACCACAACGCCAGACCAATGAACAACTGGCCCCAGGCTGGCTCGGCGATAGCCTGATCGAACACCTCCGGCGCCGCATTGCGGGCGGCCTGGCCGTCCTGATCATCGGCCCAGCCGGCCAGCACCAGCGGCCGGAAACGCTGCAACAGCGCATCCAGCGGCGCGATAAAGGGCGCCGCCGCCGAGCGCGGCATACCCAGGTCGAACACGCCAAAATAGGCACGCAGTTCGGCCAGTTGCTGGCTCAGTTCACGGAACAGCTTCCACTGCCGGGTATGCCGATACTGTTCGGCCAAGCGTTGAGTCTGGCCCAGCAACTGCCAGCCGCTATTATGGATCACTTCATCCACTGCGGTGGTTGACTGCCAGTCCGGCGACGTCGGGCGCAGCTCGTAACTGGCCGGGTCGAACAGCCGGTAGCCACGCTCGGCCTTGCTGATATCGCAGGGCATCAATGGCAGGTCGGCGGCCAGCGCCTGAGCCAATTCCAGCAAGGCCTCGGCCGGGCCCTGGCGAATTTCCAGCTCCAGCTCGCAGATCGGCTCCTCACGCTCACCGGCCAGAACCTTGCCCAGATCCAGCGCGGCCTCGACCTCAATCGACTCGCCGTCCCGTTCCCAGCACAGCATTGCCCGGGTGCGCTGAAAATCAGTGGTGAACACTGGCTGCAGTTGCGTCTTGTCCAGCTCGGCCAATGCCTGGGGCCAGCACTGGTCATCCAGCAGGTTCAAGTCCAGCGCTGGCTGACTCAGGTACCAGTCCCATTCATTACGTTCGGACAATCCGGCAACGCTCTGGCCACGGCTTTTCAGGGTCTGAATGAACTGCTCGCCATCACGCCGCAGGCGCAAGGCAACCCGAGCCGTGGACAGGGCCCGCTCGGCACTGTCGTAATACTGGTTGTACAGGGTACTGGTCTGCCAGTCGCCCTGACGCCGGGCATTGAGCAGCGGATGCTCACGCAGCGCGTCCAGAGTTTGCGGGCTGACGCGCAGCTTGATTTCGGTTTCTTTAACCATGTGACTTCCTGAAAACCCTTACCGCTCATCGGTTAGGAACCTCTGAAAAACTACCTGCGTTGGCAATACGGCGTTAAAAACAGCCTCAAAATGCTCATTTACACCACGTAAACTCCGCTTTTTCGGCTGTTTTTGCCTTGTCTTGCCTGCCTCGCCTACGTTTTTCAGAAGTTCCTTAGAGCGGCAAAAAATGACATAGAAATGACCAATCCACGGCATTTTGATGACGTTGGCGGTCTCAGCACCTATAATTTTGCGCCTCACTAACCCTGGAGGCGCCATGCCCAACAATCCTTTCATCAAACTGTTCGGTCGCTCACCGATCGGTCCGATGCAGCAGCATATTGCCAAGGCCCATGAATGCGCCGCGCAGCTCGTGCCCTTCATCGAAGCGGTATTTGCCGACGACTGGCAAGCGGCTGAACAGGTTCAGCAAAGGATCGTGCAACTGGAACACGAAGCCGACAAGCTGAAAAAGGATGTGCGGATTCATCTGCCCAAAAGCCTGTTCCTGCCAGTGCCGCGTTCGGACCTGCTGGAGCTGCTCAGTGTACAGGACAAAGTGGCCAACCGCGCCAAGGATATCGCCGGCCTGATGCTGGGCCGCAACATGACTATCCCGGCCACTCTGCAACCAGCCTTTCTGGTCTTCGTTCAACGTTCAGTCGATGCCGCCGCCCAGGCGCTCAAGGCCATGAACGAGCTGGACGAGCTGCTGGAAACCGGCTTTGCCGGCCGTGAAGTCACTCTGGTGGAAAAACTGGTTATCGAGCTCGAAGACATCGAGCGCGACACCGACCGTATGCAGGTCAAACTGCGTGCCGAGCTATTCAAGCTGGAAAAAGACATGCCTCCTGTCGATGTGATGTTCCTCTATCAGATCATCGAATGGATCGGTGATGTCGCCGACCGCGCCGAGCGCGTCGGTAACCGCCTGGAACTGCTAATGGCTCGCTGAGTCCCGCTACCGCGCAGAGATTTCACTATGACTCTTATCGCAGAATACGGCACTACCCTGCTCATCCTGGCCTGCCTCTTCGGTTTCTTCATGGCCTGGGGGGTAGGCGCAAACGACGTCGCCAATGCCATGGGCACCTCGGTCGGCTCCCGGGCATTGACCATCAAGCAGGCGATCATCATCGCCATGGTCTTCGAGTTCCTCGGCGCCTACCTGGCCGGCGGCTCGGTTACCCAAACCATTCGTAGCGGCATTCTCGATTCCAGCATGATCAGCCCGGAGCAGATGATCTTCGGCATGCTGGCGGCGTTGCTGGCAGCCGGCACCTGGCTGCTGATCGCCTCGATCAAGGGCTGGCCGGTCTCCACCACCCACTCCATTGTTGGCGCGGTCATCGGCTTCGGCGCCGTTGGCGTCTCCATGGAAGCGGTCAACTGGTCCGGCGTGGTACCGATTGTTGCCAGCTGGGTGATTTCGCCAACCCTGTCCGGGGTGGTCGCCTTCCTGATCTTCATGAGCGTGCACAAGCTGATCCTCGATACCGAGGAGCCGTTCCGCAACGCCAAGCGCTACGTGCCCTACTACATGTTCGCCGTCGGCTTCATCGTCACCCTGATGACCGTGACCAAAGGCCTCAAGCATGTGGGCCTGGACCTGAGCAACTGGCAGAGCTTTGGTCTGGCGGTACTGGTCGGGCTGCTGATCACCGCACTGGGCGTGGCTCTGCTGACCCGGATCAAGGCCGACCCGGAGGCCGACAAGGACTTCCATTTCGCCAGCGTGGAAAAGGTCTTTGCGGTACTGATGATCTTCACCGCCTGTGCCATGGCCTTCGCCCACGGCTCCAACGACGTGGCCAACGCCGTTGGCCCGCTGGCCGCCATTGTCGGCGTTCTGCAGACCGGTGAAATCGCGGCCCGCTCGCTGGTGCCCGGCTGGGTGCTGCTGCTCGGCGCCGCCGGTATCGTGGTTGGTCTGGCCACCTATGGCTACCGCGTAATCGCCACCATTGGCCGCCACATCACCGAACTGACTCCGAGCCGCGGTTTTGCCGCCGAACTGGCCACCGCCACCACCGTGGTTGGCGCCTCGGGCCTGGGGCTGCCGATCTCCACCACCCACACGCTGGTCGGCGCAGTTCTGGGGGTTGGCATGGCGCGCGGCATCGCTGCACTGAACCTGCGGGTGGTCGGCACCATCTTCAGTTCCTGGGTCATCACCCTGCCGGCTGGTGCTGGTCTGTCGATTCTGTACTTCTTCGTCCTCAGCGGGATTTTCGGCTGACGCTGAGGCCCTGACGGCGTAAGCTGAAAGCCAGCTTACGCCGTCAGGGATCCACCATGTCATTGCCCAGCCTCAAGCAGCAATTCGCTGCTTTGCTCGCCGCCCCCTCGATCAGTTGTACCCAGGCCGACCTTGATCAGTCCAATCTGGGCGTCATTCATCTGCTCGCCGACTGGCTCGGCCAACTGGGCTTTGCCTGTGATATCCAGCCAATCGCCGGCCAACCTGGCAAGGCCAACCTGATTGCCACCCTGGGCTCCGGCCCCGGCGGGCTGGTACTGGCCGGGCATACCGATACCGTGCCGTGCAACCCCGAGCGCTGGCGCCACGAGCCGTTCGCCCTGACCGAGGCCGACAACCGCTGGTATGGCCTGGGTAGTTGTGACATGAAAGGCTTTTTCCCGCTGATCATCGAAGCAGTCAAGGATTATGCCGACCAACCCTTTCAGCAGCCGTTGATCGTACTCGCCACCGCCGATGAAGAAAGCTCCATGAGCGGTGCCCGGGCACTGGCTGCCAGCGGCCAGCCCAAGGCCCGGCATGCGGTGATCGGCGAGCCCACCGGGCTCAGGCCAATCCGCGTGCACAAGGGCATCATGATGGAGCGGATCGACATTATCGGCCAGGCCGGCCACTCCTCCGACCCCAGCCTCGGGCGCAATGCCATTGAAGCCATGCATGTGGTGATCAGTGATCTGCTGGAGCTGCGCAGCGCCTGGCAGAAACGCTGGAACAACCCACTGTTCAGCGTACCGACCCCGACCATGAACCTGGGCTGCATCCACGGCGGTGACAACCCCAACCGGATCTGTGCCAAGTGCGCGCTGGAGTTCGATATCCGTCCACTACCGGGCATGGACGGCGACGAGCTGCGCGCAGCGATCCACGCCCGGCTCGCACCGATTGCCGCCGAACGCCAGGTCCAGATCGACTATCAGCCACTGTTCCCGGGCGTCCCGGCCTTTGAAACCGCCGCCGATGCACCGATCGTTGCCGCCTGCGAGCGACTGACCGGACACAGCGCCGGCAGCGTAGCCTTCGCCACCGAAGGCCCCTACCTCAACCAGCTCGGCATGCAGACCCTGATTCTCGGCCCCGGCGACATCGATCAGGCCCACCAGCCGGACGAGTTTCTGGCCCTGGATCGGATCGAACCGACGGTGCGGATTCTGCGCGGGCTGATCGAGCAGTTCTGTTTGCAACCCACCCGCCCCTGAACCGCCCTCAGCGGAACGGCGGCTCATCAAAACTGCGCAGCTTGCGCGAATGCAGCGAGTTGACCTGGCTGCGCAGCAGATCCAGTGCCGCGATACCGATATGCAGGTGCTGGCTGACCGCCCGTTGATAGAATGCCCCGGCCGCACCCGGCAACTTGATCTCGCTGTGCAGCGGCTTGTCGGATACGCACAGCAAGGTGCCGTAAGGCACCCGCAGGCGATAGCCCTGGGCGGCGATGGTGCCGCTTTCCATATCCACCGCCACGGCTCTGGCCTGATTGATTAGCGGTCGCTCCTGAGCCCAGCGCAGTTCCCAGTTGCGATCATCGTAGGTCAGTACCGTGCCGGTGCGTAGCCGGCGCTTGAGGGCGTCGCCCTGATCGCCGGTGACCAGTGCCGCGGCCGCCTGCAGGGCCTGCTGCACTTCGGCCAGGGCCGGTAGCGGGATATGTGGCGGCAACAGCCGGTCGAGGATGCCGTCACGACGCATATAGGCATGGGCCAGCACATAGTCGCCAATCGCCTGGGATTGGCGCAACCCGCCACAGTGGCCGATCATCAGCCAGCAATGCGGGCGCAGCACCGCCAGGTGGTCGGTGATGTTCTTGGCGTTGGACGGCCCGACGCCGATGTTGACCAAAGTAATGCCGTCGCCGTCGCTGGCCAGCAGGTGGTAGGCCGGCATCTGGAAGCGGTGCCAGGCCACGCTGTCGACCACTGCCTGCATGTCATCCTCGGCCATACCGCGCTCAATCAGCACGTTACCCGGCAACACCAGCGCGGTGAAGCGCGACTCGCTGAGCAGCATGTCCATGCCATAGCGGATGAACTGGTCGACGTAGCGATGATAGTTGGTCAACAGGATCCAGGGCTGCACGTGCTGCCAGTCGCTGCCGGTGTAGTGCACCAGCCGGCGCAATGAAAAGTCCACCCGCGCACCATCGAACAGCGCCAGCGGCAAGGGGTCCATCTGGGTCCAGTCATCCAGCCCGTCGGCGGCATTGTCGTTGATCGCCGACAGATCGGTTCCGGGAAATACCCGTGCCAACTCGCCAGCGGCAACCCCGGAGCGCGACAGCTCATCGTAGGCCAGCACATAGGGGTAAGGGATCGGCTGATCACTGAGCCCAACTTCAAGGCGCACCTCGAAGTCCTTCAGCAGCGGTTCCAACTGTTCCAGCAGGTAACTGCGAAAAGCCTCCGGGTGGGTAACAGTCACTGCATAGGTTCCGGGTATCTGTACCCGGGCAAAGGCCCGAACCGTGGCCGGGGGTTCGCTATGGGCGGCATAGGTCAGGCGCAGCGCCGGGTAGCAGAACTGACGCAATTGCTCGGCACTCGGCTGCCGCCGTTCGTGCAGATACAAATGCAAGGCCTGGCCCAAAGCCTTGGTTGCCTGCCGGTAAAGTGCAGCCAGGCGGTCTACCGCAGCTGAAGCGGTGTTGACAACGACATAGTCCGGGGTCGATTGCGGCATGTTGAACGCTCCTGTTCGAAGGGCCATAGAGCCAATGATACACTTGATGGCGAGCAGCCAAACTCCCTACACTGGCGTTTTGCCCGGAACACCACGCATGCACGACTACGTCAACTGGTTCCGCCACTCGACGCCTTACATCAACACCCACAGGGACTGCACCTTCGTCGTGCTGCTGCCGGGTGAGGCCATGGCGCATCCGAACTTCATCAATATCATCCACGATGTAATGCTGCTCAACAGTCTCGGCGTGCGTCTGGTACTGGTGCATGGCTCGCGCCCGCAAATCGAGGAGCGGCTCAAGGCCCGCGGCCTGGATTCGCGTTATCACAATGACCTGCGCATCACCGATCTGGATACCCTGGCCTGCGTGATGGATGCGGTCGGCAGTCTGCGCATCGCCATCGAGGCGCGGCTGTGCACCGCACCTTCGGGCCAGCGCTCGCGGCTACGGGTAGTCAGCGGCAACTTCGTCACCGCCAAGCCGATTGGCGTAGTCGACGGCGTTGACTTCCACCATACCGGTGAAGTACGCCGGATCGACCGCAAGGCGATCAGTCAGCACCTGGATGAACAGTCGATCGTATTGCTGTCGTCCATCGGTTACTCGCCGACCGGAGAGGTGTTCAATCTGGCCTGCGAAGATGTCGCCACCAGCGCCGCCGCCGCGCTGAACGCCGACAAACTGATTCTGCTCGGCCCCGATACCGGGATTTTCGATGCCGACGGCCAATTGCTGCGCGAACTCAAGCCAACGCGGGCCACAGCGCTGCTCAAGGCGCTGGGCAACAGCTTGCCCGGCAGTCTGCTCAAGGCTGCCTGCAAAGCCTGCGACGGCGGAGTGCGGCGCAGTCATATCGTCAGCTTCGCCGAGGACGGCGCGGTACTGACCGAGCTGTTTACCCGCGATGGCGGCGGCACCATGGTCAGCCAGGAAGCCTTCGAGCAGATCCGGCCAGCCACCATCGACGATGTGGCCGGCCTGCTCGAACTGCTGCGCCCGCTCGAAGAGGCCGGGGTTCTGGTGCGCCGCTCACGCGAAGTGCTGGAAACCGAGATTGGCCAGTTCACCCTGATCGAGCGTGACAGCATGATTATCGGCTGCGCAGCCCTCTACCCGCTGGATGATTCGCGCAGCGGCGAACTGGCCTGCGTCGCCATCGATCCGGATTACCGCCACGGTGGGCGCGGCGACCAGTTGCTGGCCAGCGTTGAGGCTCAGGCCCGCAAGCTCGGCCTGGATACCCTGTTCGTGCTCACCACCCGGACCGCGCACTGGTTCCGCGAGCGCGGCTTCGTCCCCAGTTCAGTGGAGCGCCTGCCAGCTAAGCGCGCCTCGCTGTACAACTACCAGCGCAATTCCAAGGTGTTTGAAAAGTCGATCTCATAAAGAATAAGCAAATTACTTTTTATTCTTTTTGGCTTTTTAGCATTTCATTTATGTTACCGGCATCAACCCGTGTTGATGCCGGCCAGTCACGCACTCGACCACGAACCTCACTGCCGGGCAATTCTGCCAATTCCGTTTGTCTGGAGCACACCATGAAAAGAACCCTGATCGCCAGCGCCGTGGCCGCTGGCCTGTTGACCGTTATGTCCAGCGCCCTGGCCGAGGGCGGTTTTATCGAAGACAGCAAGGCCAGCCTTGGCCTGCGCAACTTCTACATCAACCAGGACAACCGCAGCGGCAGCGCTGCGCCCTCGAAAGCCGAAGAGTGGGGACAAGGCTTTTTGCTCAACTTCCAGTCCGGCTATACCCTGGGCACCGTCGGCCTCGGGCTCGACGCACTAGGGCAACTGGGTCTGCGCCTGGACTCTGGCGGGCGCACTGACAAAGCCGGGCGCAGCCGCAACCCCGGTACTGTATTCCCGCTTAAAAGCGATAACAGCGCGGCCAGCAACTTCAGCCGCCTGGACCTGACCGGCAAGCTTAAAGTCGCCGAAACCGAGCTGAAGATTGGTGCCCTGCTGCCACGTCTGCCGGTTCTGAGCCTGAATGACGGCCGCCTGCTGCCGCAAACCTTCCGCGGCGGCCAGTTGACCTCCAACGACATCGACAACCTGACCCTGCACCTGGGTCAGATCGAGCGCGCCAGCGGTCGGGCCTCCAGCGACTATCAGAACCTGACCATTGCCGGCGGCAGCCAGCGGGTCAACCAGTTCCGCTATGCCGGTGGCGACTACAAGCTGACCAGCAACCTGACCACCAGCTACTTCTTTGCAGAGCTGCAGGACTACTACCGCCAGCATTACCTCGGTGCGATCCACAGCACTGGACTCGGCGCTGGCAAGTTCAGCACCGATCTGCGCTACTTCGACAGCAACGCCCATGGCGCCAACAAGCGCCAGGAAGCAGGCTACGCTGCACGCGGCGTCAACAACAACGGCAAGGTCGACAACCGCGCCGCCAGCGCGCTGTTCACCTACAGCCTGAGCGGCCACAGCCTGGGGCTCGGCTACCAGCACCTGAGCGGCAACAGCGACTTCCCGTTCATCAACAACGGCGACGGCGCCACTGCCTACCTGATCACCGACTCGCAAATCGGCAAGTTCCAGCGTGCCGGCGAGCGTACCTGGCTGGGCCGGTACGGCTACGACTTCGCCCAGGCCGGCATCCCTGGCCTGCGCGCCAACGCCACCTACCTGCGCGGCAGCAACGTCAAGAGCAACGTCTCCGGGGCCAACAACGAGTGGGAGCGCGACCTGCGCCTGGACTACACCATTCAGGATGGCCTGTTCAAGAATGTTGGCCTGTCGCTGCGTCATGCCAGCCTGCGCAGCAATGTCACTGGGCAACGTGATATCGACGAAGTCAGGGCCATCATCAGCTACAACATCGTCTTGCTGTAACCTCCCTGGCAACGAAAAAGGCTCCGTTATTGGAGCCTTTTTTATTCCAAAATAAGAATAAGCAAATAATTTTATATTCCTTATTGTTAGACTCCAAAAACCGTACACTGGAGCCATTCTGAAATAGCAAAGGTTATGACCATGACCAGCTCCCTTACCCGCTATCTGATCCTGCCTGGCTGGCAGGGCTCCGGCCCCGAGCATTGGCAGACCCACTGGCAACAGGTACTACCCAACACTACTCGCGTGGAACAAGCCGACTGGCAACACCCCGACCCTCACGCCTGGATTGACCGGCTGGAGCACGCCATCACGGCCGAACCAACACCGGTGATCCTGATTGCTCATAGCCTGGGCTGCATTACCGTCGCACACTGGGCCAGTCGCAGCAAAGCCCGTTCCTTGGCCCAGGTTCGCGGTGCCCTGCTGGTTGCCCCGGCCGATGTCGAGCGCGAGAACTGCCCGCCAGCCCTTCAGGGTTTCGCTCCGATTCCGCAGCAGCCGTTGCCGTTCCCCAGTCTGCTGGTTGGCTCCAGCAATGACCCGGCAGCCAGCCCGCAACGCGCCATTGAACTGAGTCAGTCCTGGGCCAGCCACAGCGTGATTCTCGAGCAGGCCGGCCATATCAATGTCAGCGCCGGCTTTACCCACTGGAGTGGCGGCTTCCGGTATTTGTACCAACTACAGCATTTTATTGAACAGCAGGCCCGGCAACGGGCCTGACGGAGTGACTCACCATGCCATCTCCCGGCCCTGAAGGCGCCTTGCTGACCTTTACCGACGCTGACCGAAGCCCGCTGAGCATCCGCGCCAAGGCCCTGGTCTTCGTCGACCCGCGCTCGCAGCAGTTGCACCGCGAACTTGAACGATTGTCTCCTTCCGGGCTGCCTATTCTGATCCAGGGCGAAACCGGCTCCGGCAAGGAGCTGCTGGCCCGCCAGATCCATCGCTCCAGTGCGCGCCAAGGCCTGTTTGTGGCGGTGAATTGCGGCGCCCTGATCGGTAGCCAGGCTGAAGCTGAACTGTTCGGTTATGTTCCCAGCCACCCTGTCCGCAGTCAGGCCGGCCGTACCGGTTGGTACGGGTCTGCCAACGGCGGCACCCTGTATCTGGATGAGATTGGCGATCTGCCCAAACACCTGCAGCGCAAGCTACTGACCGCCCTGCAAACACGTGAGATTCTGCGGGTAGGCGCCAGCAGCGCAACCCCCGTGGATGTCCGTCTGGTTGTGGCCACCAGCATCGATCTGGAGCGAGCCGTTGGAGCCGGAACATTCAACGCGCATCTGTACGAATATCTGAACGAAGGCTTCCTGGCGCTGCCGCCACTACGCCAGCGGGTTGCCGACATTCTTCCGCTGGCCGAATACTTTCTCGCCATGTATGCCCAGCGTCTGGAGCTACCTGTCCCTTTGTTCGATGACCACGCAGCTAAACGCCTGCAGGCGCATACCTGGCCTGGCAACACTCGGGAGCTGGAGAACGTCGTGCATTTCGCCTTGCTGGTCAGCCGCGACGGCCTGATCCGGACTGGTGATCTCAACCTGCCCGGCGACCAATAGGTCGCCGGCATAATTGCCCCAAACAAGTTCAAGGCTAAGTTCTCGCGCATGAGCAATACCGGAATCAAACCAGCTCAAGCTGCCCCGACGCCAGCGTTTCTCCGCCGTACCATAGCCGCCACTCACCTTGCTGGTACAGCGTCCACTGCTCGTTGCTGGTCAATGGCTCAGTGGCAATCACCGTGACGACATCGTTGGGAGTGGTGTGCTCGCCAAAATCGACCACCAGCTCCAGATCACTCAGTTGCGCGGCACCAAAGGGCGCCCGCCGGGTAATCCAGGCCAGCTTGCTGGTGCACAGGGTGAACAGCCAGTCGCCATTGCTCAGCAGCAGGTTGCAGACCCCCTGGCTGGCGTAGTCGGTACAGGCGCGAGTGATGGCCTGCATCAGTGTCGCCTGTTCGGGCAACTGGCTGAACTGGCTGCGCAGGCGGTTGAGCAGATCACAGAACAGGGCTTCGCTGTCGGTGTCGCCAACGGCCTGGAACGGGCCGGGCTGGGCAACGAAACCCTCGAGCTGGCCATTGTGGGCAAAGCTCCAGTACTGCCCCCACAGCTCGCGGGTAAATGGATGGGTATTGGCCAGACTGACTCGCCCGACATTGGCCTGGCGAATATGGCAGATGACATTCTCGGACTTGATCGGATAGCTTTCGATCAGCCTGGCAATCGCCGAGCTGTGGCATGGCGCCGGATCATGAAAACAGCGAACACCACGGCCCTCATAAAACGCCACACCCCAGCCATCGCAATGCGGCCCGGTGCGCCCACCGCGCTGCATCAGCCCGGAAAAGCTGAAGCAGATATCGGTGGGCACATTGGCGCTCATGCCCAGCAGCTCGCACATGGCCGTTACCCCTGCTGCCCACGCAAGCCGGCAAAGTCGCTGGCGGCATGGCGTTCCGGCAACTGCTGGTCTGCATCACCCCAGGTCCGATTGACCATCCGCCCGCGCTGTACCGCCGGTCGCTGGCCAACCTCCTCGACCCAACGCAGCACATGGCTGTAACCCTGCGCGTCGAGGAACTCGGCGGCGCCATACACCTGATTGGTCACCACCCCGCCATACCAGGGCCAGATCGCCATATCAGCAATGCTGTACTGCTCCCCGGCGACATAGCGCTGCTCGGCCAGTTGCCGGTCAAGCACGTCCAGTTGGCGCTTGACCTCCATGGTGTAGCGGTTGATCGGGTATTCGAACTTCTCCGGGGCATAGGCGTAAAAGTGGCCAAAGCCACCGCCGAGAAACGGCGCGCTGCCCATCTGCCAGAACAGCCAGTTCAGACACTCGGTGCGCCCGGCCAGATCCTGGGGGATAAAAGCACCGAACTTGTCGGCCAGATACAGCAGGATTGAGCCGGACTCGAACACCCGTAGCGGCGGATCCATGCTCTGATCGAGCAGAGCCGGAATCTTCGAGTTCGGGTTGATCTCGACAAAACCCGAGCCGAACTGGTCGCCCTCGTTGATGCGGATCAGCCAGGCATCGTATTCCGCCGCCTGGATGCCAAGCTCAAGCAGCTCTTCGAGCAGGATGGTGACCTTAACCCCGTTGGGCGTGGCCAGCGAATACAGCTGCAACGGGTGCTTGCCACGCGGCAACTCGCGCTCGTGGGTCGGCCCGGCCACCGGCCGGTTGATATTGGCAAACTGGCCACCGTTGGCCTTGTCCCAGGTCCAGACCCGGGGTGGGGTATAAACGCCGTTGCTCATGACTTCCTCACAGTGGATCGCTGTAGAAGCACAACCCTAGCCGGTTCCCCACCCCTGATCCAGCCCTGCCCCACTCTTTTACTGCTCTTCAGCCAGGTGAGTTCAGCTCACCATCCTCAAGAAACACCCGAGTGTTCACCGGCCTGATCCAGGCATCGCCCCCTTGTACCAACCCCAGCTCACGAAACCGGTGCTTGGGCAGTTCAGCGTGTACGACACGCTCACTGTTGTCGGTGCGCAGTTCCAGACGCACGGTCGGCCCGACTACCGAAACCAGCTCAATCTCGGCATGCAGAGCGCCTTCGCTGCGACCACCCAGCACTTCGATGTCGTGCGGGCGCACATAGGCCAGCGCCTGGCTCTCGCGCTGGCCGGCATATTCGGGTGCGTCCAGATGCACATCACCGATACGGGCAATACCGTCATGCACCCGGGCATGGAACAGGTTGACGTTGCCGAGAAACTGGTAAACGAACGGATTAGCCGGGTTGTCGTAAACACTCTCCGGACTGCCGTCCTGCTCAACCTTGCCATGGTTCATCACCACCACCCGGTCAGACACTTCCAGCGCCTCTTCCTGATCGTGGGTGACAAACACGCTGGTGACGTGAATCTCGTCATGCAGCCGGCGCAACCAGCGGCGCAGCTCGGCGCGCACTTTAGCGTCCAGTGCGCCAAAGGGTTCGTCCAGCAGCAGTACCTTAGGTTCGACCGCCAAGGCGCGGGCCAGGGCAATCCGCTGGCGCTGGCCGCCGGACAGTTGCGATGGCAGGCGATCGGCGGTCCAGTCCAGTTGCACCATTTCCAGCAGGTGCATGACCTTCTTGCGAATCTCTTCCTTGCTCGGGCGCTGGCGGCGCGGTTTGACGGTCAGCCCGTAGGCCACGTTCTCAAACACGCTCATGTGCTTGAACAGCGCATAGTGCTGGAACACGAAACCCACCCCGCGGTCACTGACGTGCAGGTCGGTGGTGTCTTCACCGTGGAAACGGATGCGACCGCTGTCTGGCTGTTCGAGCCCGGCGATGATCCGCAACAGGGTGGTCTTGCCGGAGCCCGACGGCCCGAGCAATGCGGTCAGCTCGCCGTCATTGAGAGTGAGGCTGACGTTGTCGACGGCGACGAAGTCGCCGAAGCGTTTATTGACCTGATCGATTTCAATGCTCATTTGGATTCTCGTCCCGGGAATAAATAGACATCGTCATTGCGAGCCTCGTAGGCGTGGTAATCCATAGGCACCGCATTGCTGCCAGGCATGGATGCCGCGTCGGCATAAAGCGCCTCCTCGCAGTGACGACATGCCGGTGGTGTCGCTCAAACCTGTCCATGACGCTCATCCAGCCACTCGACAAAGCTCTTGATTGCGATGGTCACCAGCGCCAGTCCGGTCAGCAGCGAGGACACGGCGAAGGCGGCGGTGAACATGTACTCGTTGTAAAGCACCTCAATGTGCAGCGGCATGGTGTTGGTTTCACCGCGAATCCGCCCGGAAACTACGGCTACTGCACCGAACTCACCCAACGCCCGGGCGTTACACAGGATCACCCCGTAGATCAGGCCCCACTTGATGTTCGGCAGGGTCACGTACCAGAAGGTCTTCCAGCCACTGGCCCCCAGGGTCAGCGAGGCTTCTTCCTCCTCCTTGCCCTGCTGCTGCATCAGCGGGATCAGTTCGCGGGCAATGAACGGCATGGTGCCGAAGGCGATCACGATGATGATGCCGGGCACAGCAAAAATGATCCGCAGGTCATGGGCCGCCAGCCAAGGACCAAGCCAGCCCTGGGAGCCGAACAGGATGACGAAGATCAGTCCGACCACCACCGGCGAGATGGCAAAGGGCATATCGATCAGTGAGATCAGAATAGGCTTGCCACGGAACTCGAACTTGGCAATCGCCCAGGCCGCCGCCACGCCAAACACCATGTTGATGGGCACGACGATCAATACCACCAGCAGCGACAGCCGGATGGCGGCCAGCGCATCCGGCTCGTTGATCGCTGCCCACCAGACCTGCAGCCCCTGTTCAAAGGCGCCATACAGCACTACCGCCAGCGGCAGTACCAGAAACAGCGCGAGAAAGGTCAGGGCTATACCGATCAGGGTCCAGCGCACCCACAACGGCTCTTCCGTGGCGCGGCGCCAGCGTGCGGCCAGTTCAGGATTGGCTACATAAGTAGAGGTTTGTGTTGTCACAGGAGAATCCTCACAGGCCGCGACGCTGGGTCCACCATTGCAGACCATTGATCAGAAGTAACAGGGCAAAGGCCGCCAGCAACATCACCGTACCGATCGCAGCGGCACCGTTGTAGTCGTACTGTTCGGCCTTGGCGACGATCAGCAGCGGCGTGATCTCGGTGCGGTAGGGCATGTTGCCGGAAATGAACACCACCGAGCCGTACTCACCCACCGCGCGGGCAAAGGCCAGGGCATAACCGGTCAGCAGCGCCGGCAACAGTGCCGGCAGAATCACCCGGCGGATGGTGGTAAAGCGGCTGGCACCCAGACTGGCCGAGGCCTCTTCACGTTCGGCTTCCAGGTCTTCCAGCACCGGCTGCACGGTGCGCACCACAAAGGGCAGGCCGATATAGGTCAGCGCCACCACCACGCCAAGCTGGGTGTAGGCGACCTTAATCCCAGCCACCTGCAGGTACTGGCCGACCCAGCCGCTGGAGGCATACAGGGTCACCAGCGCAATCCCGGCCACCGCGGTTGGCAGGGCAAACGGCAGGTCGACCAGCGCATCAACGATTTTCTTGCCGGGGAAGCTGTAGCGCACCAGCACCCAGGCCACCAGCGCGCCAAACACCAGATTGATGGTGGCGCCGATCAGCGAGGCGCCAAACGACAGCTTGTAGGAAGCCACTACCTGCGGATGACTGACGGCGCGCCAGAAATCATCCCAGCTCATCAGCGAGGTATAGAGCAGCAGGCCACCCACTGGAATAAGAAAGATGAAGCTCAGGTACAACAGGGTAAAGCCCATGGTCAGCCCGAAACCGGGTATGACGCGGCGCTTCTTTGCAGCCAGGGACATAGATCACCTCAGACAAAAGCCCGGGCGTATGGCGCCCGGGTTGGTTTCAGCCGTTGTCAGCGCCGGGAAATCGATTCCAGGATGCTGTCGAACTGGCCGCCATCGTTGAAGTGAGTGTCCTGCGCGTTCTGCCAGCCACCGAACACCTCATCCACAGTGAACAGCTCCAGGGCCGGGAAACGCTCGGCGAACTCAGTTGCGATCTCGGGGTTGCTCGGGCGGTAATAGTGCTTGCCAGCCAGGCGCTGGGCTTCATCGCTGTAGAGATACTGCAGGTAGCCTTCGGCGACCTCACGGGTGCCCTTGCGATCGACATTCTTGTCCACCACGGTAACTGGCGGCTCGGCCAGGATACTGACCGAAGGCACAACGATCTCGAACTGGCCCTGACCAAGCTGCTCTACCGCAAGGAAAGCCTCGTTCTCCCAGGCGATAAAGGCATCACCAATACCGCGCTGAACAAAGGTATTGGTAGCGCCGCGGGCAGCCGGATCCAGCACCGGGACATTGGCGTAGATGCTGCGCACGAAGTCAAAGGCCTGCTGCTGATCGCCACCGTTGTGCTTGAGCGCATAGCCCCAGGCCGCCAGGTAGTTCCAGCGCGCCCCGCCGGAGGTTTTCGGGTTGGGGGTGATCACCTGCACGTCATCGCGCACCAGATCATCCCAGTCTTTGATGTTCTTCGGGTTGCCCTTGCGCACCAACAGCACAATGGTCGAGGTATAGGGCGAGCTGTTACGTTCCAGGCGTTCCTGCCAGCCATCGGGAATCAGCCCGCCATTCTGGCGCAGCGCATCCACGTCATAGGCCAGTGCCAGGGTCACCACATCGGCATCCAGTCCGTCGATCACCGAGCGCGCCTGCGAGCCGGAGCCGCCATGCGACTGACGCACGTTGACACGCTGCCCCTTCGACTCTTGCCAGTACTGGCTGAACGCGGTGTTGTACTCGCGGTAGAACTCACGGGTAGGGTCATAGGACACATTGAGCAGGTTGACCGTCTGGGCAAGGGCCGAAGCGGAAACCAGAGCGGCCAGGCCGCCAGCAATCAGGGTCTTGCGGAAAAACTTTTCCATGGTGTGTGCACTCTGCAGATACATTTCTCGTAGCGCCAACATGGCGCAGGGGTACGACGTGAAAGCTCAGCGATCACATTCGATAAGAAGTGCAGCTACAGGGTCGACAACGTTGACCGGCATAAGCGAGCGAGGTCATGGGAAGCTCCAATAGTAGTTATGTGTTGGCTTCACACGCCTCTGGTGTTCCAGTCGGCGGAGTTGTTTAAGGTCTTGGCGACAATATCCCGTGGTCGGGTACTTCAGGACGTCCTGGTCGGCGGCGATTGAAAGCGAAACTTTTCCTTGCGCTCAATCTGTACCACCTGACCGTTATGCAGGGTAATTTCCACGGCGCCGAACTGAATGTTCTTCAACGCCTCGGCAATCGCCGCTATCACCCGCTGGTCATCCGCCGCCGCATTAACAGTGTTGGTCGCGGTCATGGCTGGCTCCGAAGTTCGTTATGGACAACACCACACGGGTGTCGACGAGCAGATACTAGACCAGCCAGAATATAACCAGAAATAATGTTTTGTAATTTTTATATTCCTTAAAGAAATAAAAAGAGCTAAGCCCAATAGCACCGCCTCCCCGCTACTGCAAGCCACTCGCCGAATTGGTATGCTTGGCGGATTACGGAACACAACGAGATCACCGTCATGCCTGATTACCGCTCGAAAACCTCCACCTTCGGCCGCAACATGGCCGGCGCCCGCGCGCTGTGGCGTGCCACCGGGATGAAGGACGAGGACTTCAAGAAGCCGATCATCGCCATCGCCAACTCCTTCACCCAGTTTGTGCCCGGTCACGTGCACCTGAAGGATCTGGGCCAACTGGTCGCGCGGGAAATCGAAAAAGCCGGCGGTGTGGCCAAGGAATTCAACACCATCGCGGTAGATGACGGCATCGCCATGGGTCACGACGGCATGCTCTATTCGCTGCCCTCGCGCGAGATCATCGCCGACTCGGTCGAGTACATGGTCAACGCCCACTGCGCCGACGCCATCGTCTGCATCAGCAACTGCGACAAGATCACCCCCGGCATGCTGATGGCCGCGCTGCGCCTGAACATTCCGGTGGTGTTCGTCTCCGGCGGACCGATGGAAGCCGGCAAAACCAAACTGGCCAACCACGGTCTGGATCTGGTCGATGCCATGGTCGCCGCCGCTGACGACAGCTGTTCGGACGAAACCGTCGCCGAGTACGAGCGCAGCGCCTGCCCGACCTGTGGCAGTTGCTCGGGCATGTTCACCGCCAACTCGATGAATTGCCTGACCGAGGCGCTGGGCCTGTCACTGCCGGGTAACGGCTCGACCCTGGCCACCCATAGCGATCGCGAGCAACTGTTCCTGCGCGCCGGCCGACTGATCGTCGACCTGTGCCGTCAGTACTATGCCGAAGGCAACGAGAACGTCTTGCCGCGCAATATCGCCAGCTTCAAGGCATTCGAGAACGCCATGACCCTGGATATCGCCATGGGCGGCTCGACCAACACCATCCTGCACCTGCTGGCCGCCGCCCAGGAGGCCGAACTGGCCTTCGACCTGCGTGATATCGACCGGCTGTCGCGCAAGGTGCCGCAACTGTGCAAGGTGGCGCCGAACATTCAGAAGTACCACATGGAAGACGTGCACCGCGCCGGCGGGATCTTCTCGATCCTTGGAGAGCTGGCCCGCGGCGGGCTGCTGCACACCGATGTACCGACCGTGCACAGCCCGAGCATGGAGCAAGCCATCGCCCAGTGGGATATCACCCAGACCGACGACGAGGCTGTACACACCTTCTTCAAGGCCGGTCCGGCCGGTATCCCGACCCAGGTAGCGTTCAGCCAAAGCACTCGCTGGGACAGTCTGGACGATGACCGTGAAAACGGCTGCATCCGCAGTGTTGCCCATGCCTACTCGCAGGAAGGTGGCCTGGCAGTACTCTATGGCAACATCGCCGAAGATGGCTGCGTAGTGAAAACTGCCGGCGTTGACGAATCTATCCATGTATTCGAAGGCCGGGCCAAGATCTATGAAAGTCAGGACAGCGCGGTCAAAGGCATCCTCGCTGACGAGGTCAAAGCGGGCGATATCGTCATTATCCGCTACGAAGGCCCCAAAGGCGGCCCAGGCATGCAGGAAATGCTCTACCCGACCAGCTACCTGAAGTCCAAGGGCCTGGGCAAAGACTGCGCCCTGCTGACCGACGGTCGCTTCTCCGGCGGCACCTCGGGTCTGTCGATCGGTCACGCCTCGCCGGAAGCGGCTGCCGGCGGCGCCATCGGTCTGGTCCGCGACGGCGACAAAGTCCTGATCGACATTCCCCAGCGCAGCATCAACCTGCTGGTCAGCGATGAGGAGCTGGCCGTACGTCGTGCCGAACAGGACGCCAAGGGCTGGAAACCGGTTGAACAACGTCCGCGCAAGGTGACCACTGCGCTCAAGGCCTACGCCCTGCTGGCCACCAGTGCCGACAAGGGTGCGGTGCGCAATAAGGCCATGCTCGAAGACTAACCCCACGGATGACGCGGGCGAGCCCTCGCCCGCGTCATATTTCCAGCAAGATACTGAAACTCGCCAAAAGCAGTCAAAACCCCGTCAATCGCCCGAAATCTCCCTACCATTTGTCGGACAAACTTGCCAGTTATGTCATGCTTGTGCTGAATGCAAGTTGTGATGGCGTTAACATAATGATGTCATCTCGCCTACATGGACGCTTCACTTTAATTCCATAAATGGAAGCCAATGGAAACCGCTGCCCGCAAGCTGTTGCTGGTTGAAACGAATCAGGACAAGCGTGAGTATCTGCTCAGCTTGTGCCGGGATTTGCCCGACACGACGTTTGATGTCGAGGTTTGCACACGCCCGAAAGAAGCCATCAACCGCCTTGCCAGCGGTGCTTTTCATGCCTGCCTGTTACCCAACGATCTCGGCCTGTTGCGCGATGCCCGACGCGTGGCCACAGACACCCTGTACCTGCTGATCAGCGACGGCGGCTCAGTACACAGTGATAGCACCGCGCTGGAAGATGGTGCCGACGATATCTTGCAGCGCACCCGTCTGGACGCCGAACATCTGCAGCGCGCCCTGATCCATGCCCAGTCACGCCGCAACAGCGGTCTGCGTCTGGCCCAACAGGCCAAGCAGGACCCGCTGACCGGGCTGGGCAACCGCGCCCTGCTGGAAGAAGAACTGGATCGCCTGTTGCTGCGTAGCAAGCGCAGCCAGGAAGGCTTTGCCTTGCTGTACATTGACCTGGATTACTTCAAACAGATCAACGACAGCTTCGGCCATGGCCTGGGTGACCTGCTGCTGGCGGTGATCGCCAACCGGCTGCGCCGCAGCATGCGCCAGGATGACCTGATAGCTCGGATCGGCGGTGATGAATTCGTCGCGTTGCTGCATGACCTGCATGACCCCAACGACGCAGCGCTGATTGCCAGCAAGATCATTCACACCCTGAGCGAGCCCATCACCCTGAGCGGCCATCATCTGCTTATTTCCGCCAGCGTCGGCATCGCCACCTATCCCGAACACGGCCAGTCCGCCGCTGAACTGCTGCAGCATGCCGACCAGGCGCTGTATCGGGCCAAGGCCAATGGTCGCAACGGCTACAGCTTCTATTGTCCGAGCGAAGAAGCCCACACCCGGACCAATCTGGATATCGAGCAGGGACTGCGTCACGGCCTGCTGGAAGGCCAGTTCCGTCTGCACTACCAGCCTATCGTCGATACCCAGCAAGGCGATACCGTGGCCTGGGAAGCTCTGCTGCGCTGGCAGCATCCGCAACTGGGGCTGTTGACGCCGGATGCCTTCCTCAAACTGGCCGAACACAGCGGCCTGATTTTGCCAATGGGCCACTGGGTAATCGCCCAGGCGCTGGAGGCTGTCCAGCAGTGGCAGAACGCTGGCATCAATTGCCGACTATCGATCAACCTGAGCGACCGGGAACTCAAACAGCCGCGCTTTGCCGACCAACTGCGCCAGCTACTGGCCAAAAGCAAAGTCGACCCGCGAATGGTTCAGCTCGAATTACGCGAAGAGGCCCTGCTCAAGCACGCCAGCCAGGCCAGCAAGCTGTGCAAGGGACTCAGTGAGCTGGGGGTCGATATCTGGCTTGATCACTTTGGTGAGGAATACGGCGCACTCGGCTATCTGGCCCGCCTGCCGATCAAGGGCATCAAGCTGGATACCCGGAGTATGCAAGACGGTAATGACAGCGAGTACGCCAACTATCTGCGCAATCTGATCAACCTGTCACGCGGAATGGGTAAACAGGTGACCGCTAACTTCGTGGAAAACGCCCAGTGTGCCAACCAGCTATCACACTGGGGCGGGCACTATCTGCAAGGTTACTGGATCGGCAAGCCGCGCCCGCTGGAGGGTGTTCTGGATCAATCTCGACCGCTGATCCTGTCCAGCACCTGATAGCTGTGAGCGGGATAATCCGGGCCGGCCGGTACATCCCGCTGCTCGACCAATGACCAATCCCCCTCGGGGATCTGCGGAAACCACGCATCACCTTGCGGACTCAGTTCGACCCGGGTCAGATACAGCCGGTCGGCCAGGTCGAGCATCTCGCGATACAGCATCTCACCGCCAATCACCATAACCTCGTCGACCGCATCCAGCTCGGCCTGTTGCCGCGCCACCTCAAGCGCCTGCTGTGGGCTGGTAACCACCACAGCGCCGGGCAACTGCAACGCCGGCTGGTGACTGACAACGATATTGGTGCGTCCCGGCAAGGGCCGCCCCAGCGAGTCAAAGGTCTTGCGCCCCATAATGATCGGCTTGCCCCAGGTCTGCGCCCGAAAGTATTTCAGATCCTCCGGCAGATGCCAGGGCAACTGGTTGTCGATACCAATCACCCGGTTGCTCGCCAGCGCGGCAATCAGTGCAATGCGCGGACTACTCATACCGCCACCGGTGCCTTGATATGCGGATGGCACTGGTAGTTCTCCAGAGTGAAATCCTCGAAAGTGAAGGCAAACAGGTCACGGACCTCGGGATTCAGGCGCATGGTCGGCAGCGGCAGCGGCTCGCGACTCAACTGCAGATCGGTCTGCTCCAGGTGGTTGGCGTACAGATGGCAGTCACCGCCGGTCCAGATGAACTCGCCCGGCTGCAGGTCGCAGACCTGAGCAATCATCAGCGTCAGCAAGGCATAGCTGGCGATATTGAACGGCACACCGAGGAAGATATCGGCCGAGCGCTGGTACAACTGGCAGCTGAGCTTGCCGTCGGCAACATAGAACTGGAACAGTGCATGACAGGGCGGCAGCGCCATGTCGTCCACTAGCGCCGGGTTCCAGGCCGAGACGATCAGCCGGCGTGAATCCGGATTGCTGCGGATCATCTGCAACAGCTTGCTGATCTGGTCGATGGCCTCGCCGTTGGGCGCCGGCCAGCTACGCCATTGGTAGCCATAGACCGGCCCGAGATTGCCGTCGTCGTCGGCCCACTCATCCCAGATCGACACCCCGTGCTGCTTCAGGTAGGCGATATTGGTGTCGCCCTTGAGGAACCACAGCAGCTCATGAATGATCGATTTGAGGTGGCACTTCTTGGTGGTAACCAGCGGAAAGCCTTCACTGAGATCAAAACGCATCTGATGACCGAACACGCTGTAGGTGCCGGTGCCGGTGCGGTCGCTCTTGAAAGTGCCGGTTCCACGCACCCGGCGCATCAGATCCAGATACTGTTTCATGCGATTTTTGCCTCCCGGCGATAGGCGAACCAGATCATCCCGGCACCAATTACGATCATCGGAATACACAGCAACTGCCCCATGGTGAACCAGTTGAAGGCAAGGTAGCCGATATGCGCGTCCGGCTCGCGGACAAATTCAACGATAAAGCGGAACACCCCGTAACACACTCCAAACAGCCCACTGACAGCCATGGTCGGGCGCGGTTTGCGTGAGTAGATCCAGAGAATGGCGAACAGCGCCACACCTTCCAGGGCAAACTGATACAGCTGCGAGGGATGCCGCGCCAGTTGCAGCGGGTCGGTCGGGAACACCATGGCCCAGGGCACGTCGGTGGCCTTGCCCCACAGCTCAGCGTTGATGAAGTTGCCAATGCGCCCGGCACCCAGGCCAATCGGCACCAACGGAGCAACAAAGTCCATTACCTCAAAGAAGCGCTTGCCGTTACGCCGGGCAAACCAGGCCACCGCCAGCAACACCCCGATCAATCCACCATGGAACGACATACCGCCTTTCCAGATTTGCAGGATCAGCGTCGGGTCATTGATATAGGCCGCCATATCGTAGAACAGCACATAGCCCAGCCGCCCACCGGCAATCACCCCGAGCGCGACCCAGAACACCAGATCGGAGAGCTTTTCCCGACTCCAGGTCGGGGCAAAATCGGCCCAGCGGCGCGATGCCAGCCACCAGGCACCACCAATACCGATCAGGTACATCAAACCGTACCAGTGAATCTGCAACGGACCAATAGCCAAAGCCACCGGGTCGATTTGCGGGTAAGCCAGCATGAATGCTCCCTACATGAGAAAGTTGATGCCCACGCAAAATAGCAGAAGGGCAAACAGACGCTTGAGCAAACGTTGTGACAACTTGTGTGCCAACAAAGCTCCGTAACCAGCGAACAACATGCTGGTGGCGGCGATCCCGAGCAGCGCCGGCAGATACACGAAGCCCAGACTCCAATCCGGCAAGCCGGCCTTGGCCCAGCCTGTCCAGATGAAGCTCAGCGAACCTGCAACGGCGATTGGCAGACCGCAGGCCGAAGAGGTCGCCACCGCCTGCTGCATCGGCACGCTGCGCCAGACCAGAAAAGGCACGGTCAGCGAGCCACCGCCAATCCCAAAAATCGCCGAGGCCCAGCCGATGACCCCGCCCACGCCGGTCAGTCCGGCCCGCCCCGGCACGGCCTGACTGGCCTTGGGCTTGAGTTCAAAGCCCATCTGGATGGCCATGACGATGGCGAATACGCCAATGATTTTCTGCAATGCCGGACCACTGATCAGCGCGGCGGTCAGCGCACCCAGCACGGTACCCAGCAAAATCCCAAACGTCATCCAGACGAACACCGGCCACAGCACCGCACCCTTGCGATGATGGGTACGAATGGCGTTAAGCGAGGTGAAAGCAATGGTCGCCAGCGAGGTCCCCACGGCCATGTGAGTCATGACCTCAGGGGCAAAGCCCTGAAGCGTAAAGCTGTACACCAGCACCGGTACGATGATGATCCCGCCGCCCACGCCGAACAGGCCGGCCAGCACTCCGGCACAGGCGCCCAGCACCAGATAAATCAGAAACTCCACAACGCCCCCAGGCAGTCCGTTCGTTCATCCCGGCCGCAGTCAACCGGCCGCCTAGTGTAGCCGAATCGCCCCACTAAACGTAGACTGACTAGCTCAAGGAGGTGCCCATGTGCCTGATAGCTTTTGCCTGGCAAGTCGCCGACCAGCCGCTGTTGCTGCTCGGCAACCGCGACGAATTTCATGCCCGCCCGACCCGGAATGCGCAGTTCTGGGAGTCGGAGGGCCACCCCGAGCTGCTGGCCGGCAAGGACCTGGAGGCCGGTGGCACCTGGCTGGGCATTACCCGCCAGGGACGTTTCGCCAGCCTGACCAACATCCGGGCGCCGGGGGCACGCAAAGGGCCGCTGTCACGCGGCGCACTGGTGCTGGACTACCTGACCGGCCAGCAGTCACCGGCGGAGTATCTGCAACAGGTCGCCATGAATGCCGAACAATATGCCGGCTTCAACCTGCTGGTGGGCGACCGCCAGCAGCTCTGGCACCTGAATAGCCGCAGCGGTCAGGCCGAATCATTAAGCCCGGGCATCTACGCGCTGTCCAACGCCGGGCTGAACAGCCCCTGGCCAAAACTGGTCGCCTTGCGCCAGGGCCTGGAAGCCCGCCTGCATGCCGATGACCGGCAACTGCTGCAACTGCTTGCCGACCCACGCACCTACCCCGATGAACAACTGCCGGACACCGGTATCAGCCTGGAGTGGGAGCGGCTGCTGTCCGCCGCATTCATCGTCAGCGCCGAGTACGGCACCCGGGCCAGCAGTCTGCTGCGCCTGAAGGCTGATGGTGAAGTGGTGTTTATCGAGCAGCGCTTTGGCCCCGAGGGGGTTGCGCTGGGCGAGCAGCGTTGGTGTTTTGCCTGCAAAGACCAGTAGGAGCGCCTCGCAAGTGCGAACAGGATTGAGCTATCGCGGCCGCGGGCCGCTCCTACCAAGACAGCATCAGCGCTGACTGAGTACCTTGCCCAGCCCCATGTTCTTCAACGCCAGATGCAGGGTGCTTTGCACCAGATGCGGGTTATCCAGCAGCAGCACTTCATCCAACAGCGCCTTGGCGTCTTCCAGGCTGATTTGCCGTAGCAGCCACTTCACCTTGGGCAGGTTGGTGGCATTCATCGACAGCACATCACAGCCCATCGCCATCAGCAGCACTGCCGCAGCCGGGTCACCGGCCATCTCGCCGCAGACGCTCATCGGCTTGCCGGCATCGCGGCAGGCATGAGCGACCTTGACCAGCGCCTGCAGCACTGCAGGATGCAGGGAGTGATAGAGATCGGCCACCCGCGGGTTGTTGCGGTCAACCGCCAGCAGATACTGGGTCAGGTCATTGGTGCCAACCGAGAGAAAGTCGACCATTTGCACCAGTTCACGGGCCTGATAGACCGCCGCTGGCACTTCGATCATCACCCCGACCGGTGGCATGGGCACATCCACGCCCTCATCCAGCACTTCGCTGTAGGCCCGGTGGATCAGATGCAGTGCATCCTCGACCTCGAAGATACTGCTGATCATCGGCAGCATGATCCGCAGGTTGTTCAGCCCATGACTGGCCTTGAGCATGGCCCGGGTCTGAACCAGAAAGATTTCCGGGTGATCCAGGGTAACCCGGATCCCCCGCCAACCAAGGAAGGGATTGTCTTCCTTGATCGGAAAATAGGTCAGCGCCTTGTCACCACCAATATCCAGAGAACGCATGGTCACCGGCAGCGGATGGAAGGCCTCCAACTGCTCACGATAGGTCGCCTGCTGCTCTTTCTCGCTGGGGAAGCGGTCCTGAATCATGAACGGCACTTCAGTGCGGTACAGCCCTACCCCTTCGGCGCCGCGATCCAGCGAGCGAGCAACATCGGCCAGCAGGCCGGTGTTGACCCACAACGGCATGCGATGGCCGTCGGTGGTGATGCACGGCACCTCACGCAGCTTCTCCAGGCCCTGCACCAGTTCGCGCTCTTCGCGCACCAGTTCCAGATAATGCCTGCGCAGCTCCTGCGAGGGATTGGAATAGACCTCACCGTGGTTGCCGTCGACAATCAGCTCCAGACCATCAACCCGGGTATAGGGCAGATCGACCGCCCCCATGACCGTGGGAACCCCCATCGCCCGGGCCAGAATGGCGACGTGCGAGCTGCCTGATCCCAGTACTGAAACCAGACCCACCAGCTTTTCCTTGGGCACCTCGCCCAGCATGACCGGGGTAATCTCTTCACTGACCAGAATGGTCTGTTCGGGGTAGACCCGGTCCTGGCGCCCGGCTTCTTGCAGGTAGGCCAGAATCCGCCGCCCCAGATCCTTGACGTCGGTGGCGCGTTCGCGCAGGTAGGGGTCATCCATCAATTCGAAGCGACCGACATGATCGCTGATCACTTCACGCAGTGCGCCCTGTGCCCACTGACCGGTGCGAATGATCGCCACCACCTCATTACCCAGCGCGGCGTCGTCCAGCATCATCAGGTACACATCGAACAGCGCCAGCTCCTCGGGGCGCAGCTGACTGGCCAGCTTGCTCGACAACGTCTGCATATCGCGACGCACCGACTCCAGCGCAGTGCGAAACAGCGCCAGTTCGGCATCGATATCGGCAATGGGTTTGTCCGGCACGGCATTCAGGTCGGCCGGAGGCAGAATGACCACCGCCTGACCAATGGCCACACCCGGCGCGCCGGGCACACCGTCAAAGCGAGTGTCCTGCACCACCTCGCCACCCCAGCCCAGGCCACGGATCGCGCCAGTGGCCTCGGCATGGGCGATAACCCCGGCCAACTGGGCACTCATGGTGACCAGGAAAGATTCTTCACCTTCATCGAACTGGCGGCGAGCCTTCTGCTGCACGACCAGTACACCCATCACCCGGCGGTGGTGAATGATCGGCACCCCGAGAAACGAGGCGAAGCGTTCCTCACCGGTTTCGGCAAAATAACGGAATTTCGGGTGGACCGCCGCATCTTCGAGGTTGACCGGTTCTTCGCGGGTGCCGACGTAACCGATCAGACCTTCGTTGCTGGCCAGCGTCACCAGCCCGACAGCACTCTTGTTCAGGCCCTCGGTGGCCATCAATACGTAACGGGAGGTATCAGGATCAAGCAGGTAGACCGAGCACACTTCGGTGCCCATGGCCTCTCTGACACGCTGCACGATGATGTCCAGTGCCGCTGGCAGATCCCTGGCAGCGTTGACTTCCTGAACAATCCGGCGCAGCGTGTTGAGCATGCTCAGCACCCCGGCAAGCCGCTGATCTGTAGCCGGGGTGCCAGTTCTTTCATGGCCCGGCGATAGACATCACGCTTGAACGCCACCACCTGGCCGAGCGGATACCAATAACTGACCCAGCGCCAGCCGTCGAACTCGGGCTTGGCGGTCTTGGTCATGCACACCTGTTCTTCGTTGGCGGTCAGACGCAGCAGGAACCACTTCTGCTTCTGACCCACACAGACCGGTTGGGAGTGATTGCGAATCAAGCGTTGCGGTAGCCGGTAACGCAACCAGCCACGGGTGCAACCGAGGATTTCGACATCCTCGGGTAGCAGCCCCACCTCTTCATGCAACTCCCGATACAGGGCCTGCTCAGGGGATTCATGGCGCTGGATTCCGCCCTGCGGGAACTGCCAGGCATCCTGGCCGATCCGCCTGGCCCAAAGCACCTGCCCCAACCCATTGGTCAGGATGATGCCTACATTGGGACGAAAACCATCAGGATCGATCACAGCCGCTACCCTTGCGTTTATAACTTATGCATTGTTCCATAAAGCAACACGGCACAGCAATTGCTGATAGAACCGCCCCAAAGACCTAAATTTTCAGCCTGGGTCAGACCGGTAATACCCGGCAAAACAATGACTTGATGTAGCCGGTTTCCGGGATCGCCGGATGTAACGGATGATCCGGGCCCTGGAAGCCACGCTCGGTAATCACCAGATGCCGGTCCAGATGCCGGGCCGACGCATTGAGGATGTCACGAAGGTTGTCTTCGGCCAGATGCATTGAGCAGGACGCCGACACCAGAATGCCGTCCTTGTTGAGCATACGCATTGCTTGCTCATTCAAACGCCGATAGGCCTGTTCGCCATTACGGATATCCTTGCGCTTCTTGATGAACGCCGGCGGATCGGCAATCACCACATCGAAACGCTCGTCGGCGGCCTTGAGTTCGCGCAGAGCATCGAGCACATTGCCCTCCACCACCGCCATCTTTTCCGCCACGCCGTTGAGTTCGGCATTGTGCTCAACCTGATCCAGCGCCGGTGCGGAAATATCCACACACATCACTTCACTGGCGCCAAACGCCGCTGCCTGCACCCCCCAACCACCGATATAACTGAACAGATCGAGTACCCGTTTGCCCTTGACGTAAGGAGCCAGGCGCGCCCGGTTCATGCGGTGATCGTAGAACCAGCCGGTTTTCTGCCCGGTCCAGACCGGGGCTTCGAAACGCACGCCGTTCTCGATCAGCGCCACACGCTCGGGCACCTCGCCGTGGGCCGCCTCGACGTAAGACGGCAAGTCTTCCTGGGCCCGCGCGCCGCTGTCGTTTTTGAACAGGATGCCGGCCGGCTTGAGCACCTGAACCAGCGCCTCGACAATCGCCTCACGCACCCGCTCCATGCCCGGTGTGCCGATCTGCACCACCAGATAATCGCCAAACCGGTCGACTACCAGCCCGGGCAGCAGATCCGAGTCACCATAGACCAGCCGGTAGAACGGCTGATCGAAGAGCTTCTCGCGCAGACTCAGGGCCACCTTGATCCGGTGCACCAGCAGCGACTTGTCCAGCCGGTGCTTACTGTCACGGCTGTGCAGGCGGGCACAGATCAGATTGTTGGGGCTTACACAAGCCAACCCCAGGGATTTGCCGGAGGCGGTTTCCAGGCTGACTTCCTGGCCCGGCTCGAACAAGGTCAACGGGGTTTGGGCAGTATCCACCTCATTGCTGAACACCCAGAGGTGGCCGGCCTTGATCCGGCGGTCGCTATTGGATTTCAGGCGCAGACTGGGCAAGCTCATGGGGCTCTCCTCAAGAAACAATCGGCCATTATACAGGGTGCCAAGCAGGCCAGTCTCCGGCTAAACTCGGAGTTTCTATCCTATCCGTTAGCCACGAAGTAGACGACGATGACCCAGGAACTCACCGAGGACCAGATCCGCCACGCCTTGCAGGGTATCAGCGTGCCGCCACAGCCGCAGATCATGGTCGATCTGCAGATGGAGCAGGTCATGCCCGATCCTGACCTCAAAGTCATTGCCCGGCTGATCAGCCAGGACCCGGGACTGGCCGGCAGCCTGCTGAAGATCGTCAACTCGCCGTTCTTCGGACTGGCCAACCGGATTACCTCGATCCAGCAGGCGGTCAACCTGCTCGGGGTCAAGCGGGTGATCAACATCGTCAACGCCCAGTCGATCCGCGGCGAGCTGACCGATGAAAACATCATCAACCTCAACCGGTTCTGGGATAGTGCCCAGGATGTCGCCATGACCTGCATGACCCTGGCCAAGAAGATCGGCTGCGTCGAGCCGGACGAGGCCTATGCCCTGGGGCTGTTCCACAACTGCGGCATCCCGCTGATGCTCAGCCGCTTCCCCTACTACATTGAGGTAATGGAAGAGTCCTACGCCGAAAGTGGCCAGCGTATCGTTGATGTCGAAAACCACCGGCTCAACACCAACCACGCCGTAGTCGGCTACTTCACCGCCAAGTCCTGGCGCCTGCCGCGCCACCTGTGCGAGGCGATCGCCAGCCATCACAACGCCCGGCAGACATTCCAGGAGCAGGGCAGCAATGACGCCCAGCTGAAAAACCTGCTGGCGATTCTGAAAATGGCTGAACACATCTGCCAGGCCTATCGGGTGCTGGGCAACCAGAGTGTCGATCATGAGTGGAACGCCGTGGCCGAACCTATCCTCGAATACGTCGGCCTGTCCGAATATGACTTTGAACATCTGGAAGCGGTGTGCCGGGACATGATCGCCAGCGGCGATGGCCGCTACTACCATGACTGAGTGGCTGACCTGATTCAGCGGCCGCCCAACACCAAGACAGGAGCAACTCCATGACCACCCCACTCGTACTGACCGTGATCTCCGCCGACAAACCCGGCCTTGTGGAAAGCCTCGCCCAGGCCATCAACCGCCATGGCGGCAACTGGCTGGAAAGCCGTATGGCCCGCATGGCCGGCCAGTTCGCCGGGATTCTGCGGGTGGATATCGCCAGCGACAAGGTGGAAGCCCTGCGTATCGACCTGGAGGCGCTGTCGCACCAGGGTATCAATGTCCAGGTCGCCGTCAGCGGCCAGGCCGAAAGTCCGGCACAGTCCAGCCTGCGGCTCAACCTGCTGGGTAACGACCGCCCCGGCATCGTCCACGAAGTATCCCAGATACTGGCCCGCCATGGCGTCAATGTCGAAAGCCTGGAAACCGAGTGCACCCCGGCCCCGATGAGTGCCGACCTGCTGTTCAAGGCCGAAGCCCATCTGGGCGTTTATCCGCAAACCGACCTGGCCGCCCTGCGCCGCGACCTGGAAAGCCTGGCCGACGACCTAATGGTGGAAATTCATCTGGATGCTTGACGCCCGTATCGGGTGGTTGGCTGCTGGGCGGCAGTAATTGAAACCTGCTCTTTTGAGCACTGTGTTGGCCGAGCAGGAGTGAGGGTTGGCCTGCTGTTAAGCCCTGGCACACCTCAGGCTTTCAGCAATCGGCTCTGACGATGGGCCCGCCACACATCCAGGCTGTAGATCAAAAGTCCGGTCCAGATGCAGATAAAGGTCAGCACCCGTTCGAAGGTCAAGACCTCGCCGAACAGCCATACCGCCTGAATAAACACCATGCTCGGGGCGATATACTGGAAGAACCCCAGCATCGACAGCGGAATCCGGGTAGCCGCAGCGGCAAAGCACATCAGCGGTACCATGGTCACCGGCCCGGCGGCCACCAGCCACCAACCGAGCGGGCCGCTGTATAGCGCCGGGCTCAGGGTCTGGGCATCAATGAAGAAAAACAGATAGATCAGTACCAGCGGCACCAGCAACGCGGTTTCGACCCACATGCCGCTCAAGGCATCCAGTGCCACCTTTTTGCGCAGCAGTCCGTAAAAGCCAAAGCTCAATGCCAGCGCCATGGCAACCCAGGGCATGCGGCCAAGCTTCAGCAGCTCCAACGCCACCCCGGCACTGGCCAGCAGAACCGCCAGCCATTGCAGGCGACGCAGCCTTTCACCGAGAAACAGCAGCCCCAACAATACATTGACCAGCGGATTGATGTAGTAGCCCAGACTGGCGTCGAGCATCCGGTCATTGTTCACCGCCCAGATGAACACCAGCCAGTTGAAGCCGATCAGCAGGCCGCTGGCGGCCAGCATCAGCAGCCGCCTTGGTTGGCGAAGCACTTCGCCCAGGGCAGCGCCACGGCGTAGCAGCACGATCAGCAGCGAGGCGAACACGCAGGACCAGAGCACCCGCTGGCCCATGATTTCACTGGCCGGCAGACTGGCCAACAGCTTGAAGTACAGCGGCGTGACGCCCCACAGGGCATAGGCCAGCAGCGCCAGGATGACGCCCTGGCGAGCCGTGGTTGCACTCATGCAGACTCCAGAATCCCGTGCCCTTCAGCGCGCACGGGCTGATCTCAGGTAACGATGCTCAGGCCAACTGGCGCTGCACCTGCTGCAAGGCTTCACGCAGATCATGGATCTGCAGCGGCTTGGTCAGGTAGCGCAACACATCCAGATCGCTGACCCGCTCGCGGTCTTCCGGCAGAGCGCCGGCACTGATCACGATCACCGGAATATCCCGGGTTCTGGCGCTGCTGCGCAATGAACGCAGCAAACGATCGCCCTGCATGTCTGGCAGGTCAATATCCAGCAGCAACACCTCGGGCGGGCGCTCGGTAATCAGATGCAGGGCCTCCAGACCATTCTCGATCAGGGTGACCCGCGCCAGCCCACTCAGCGCATGCTCCACCAGGATCTGACTGGAACGATCATCCTCAACGTAGACCACATTCAGCAACCCGCTCTGCGCCGCTTGATCATCACTGGTTCGGCTGCCGGGAGCGGCGGCGGCCGGCAGTTCGATCCAGAAGCTGCTGCCAACCCCTTCCTGGCTGCTACAGCCCATGCGCCCGCCCATCAGCCCAGCCAGTTCATTGCACAGCGCCAGACCAATACCGGTACCCTTGATCGTGCTGTTCTCATGACCCAGACGCTGGAACGGCTTGAACAGCAGGGTCTGATTGGTCAGGCTGATGCCCCGACCGCTGTCGTTGATCCGCACCTGCCAGAGGTCTCCAACAGGTTCGCAACTGACGCTGACGCTACCCTGCGGGCGGTTGTACTTGATGGCGTTGCTGAGCAGATTGAGCAGTACCTGACGCAGGCGCCGGACATCGGCCACTACCAGCACCGGCTGCTCGGGCAACAAATTATCCAGGCCCAGGCCGGCGGCTTCCAGCTCGGGGCGCACCTGTTCCACACATTCGAGTACCAGTTGCCGGGCATCCACGGTTTCCAGATGCACCTGTGGTCGTTCGGCTTCAATCCGGGCCAGATCCAGCACATCGTCGATCAGCGAACCCAGATGCTGGCTGGCATGCAGGATCTGCTCGACCTGGCGACGCAGCTTGGCATCATCGCCGCGTTTCTCCAGATCCAGCTCCAGCAACTGGGCAAAGCCCTGGATCACGTTAAGGGGGGTGCGCAGTTCATGGCTCATGCTCGAGAGGAAGCGGCTCTTGGCGATATTGGCGGTTTGCGCCTGCTGGCTGGCAGTACGCAAGGCTTCCTGAGTCGCCTTGATCGCATCGATGTCGACATGGGTTCCGGCCACCCGCAGCGGCCGCTGGCCACTGTCGCTGGTGCCGACCACTCGGCCCCGACCCAGCACCCAGTGATACTGCCCGGCACTGTCACGCAGCCGATACTCGGCTTCCAACCGCTGGTTGAGCCGATTGGGCGCCAGGCTGTCGCGCGCGGCCATCAGGTCATCAGGGTGAATCCGCTGGAAGAACCGTTCCAGCGGCAAGCGAGTAGCCTCCAACCCCAGACGCTCGGGCAGGCGCCCCTGAATCTGAACCTCGCGCTGGTCCAGATCAACCTCCCACAGACTTTCAGTAGTCGACTCCAGAACCCGCTCCAACTGGTCACTGGCCTGCTGACGCTGCTGTTCGCTGTCGGCCAGTTGTCGACCCATTGCCACGGTGGTGGAGGCCATCTGATCCAGCTCACTGATCGGTGAGGCCTGACGCTCAGGGAACCAGTTACCCTCACCGATCTCGCTCATCATCCGCCCAACGCCGGCAATCGGTTGCTCCAACTGGTGGCTGAGCTGGCGCGAACGAATCCACATGCCGGCAAAGAACAGCAGATAGAACAACACCAGCCCGGCGATCAGCAGATAGCCGATCCGCTGGAAATGACTGGCCAGATCATTGGTCTGGCGAAATACCTCGGCCTCATCGACTACGGTAATCAGTTTCCAACCGGTCTCGGGAATGGTCGCCCAGGCCGCCAGCTGACTGCGCCCACCCAACCGCACAGGCTCAACCCCTTCACCCTGACTGGCTACCAGAGCGGCCAGATCACGAGTGTCGCCGCGTTTGCTCAGATTAAAGTCAGACGGCTTGAAGATTTCCTGGCGAATCGCTTCGTCGTAACTGAAGTCGGTCAACTCGGTCAGGCCCAGATCAGCCTCGCCGGAGGCTGGCAGTGCCATGATGTTCAACTCGTCGCTGACCAACATGGCATAACCGCCCCAGGGCACCCGCAGACTGGAAATTTCCTGAAGGACGTTGCCAACGGTGATGTCCAGTCCGGCGACGCCCTCGAGGAAGTCACCACGATAGACCGGCGCCAGCGCCGACATCATCCAGCCCTGCCCGGCCGGATCAACATAAATGTCGGTCCAGACCACCCGCCGCTCAGGGTTGTGCTCGGCATCAGCCAGGTAATAGAAGTTGTAGCGCGGAATATCCATGTCGTAGGGATACTGGTCCGGAGTGTAGAACCAGGGCCAGATCCGGTTGTAGCTGTCATGCGTGTTGAAATACACCGCCGCCACCAGGCTGTTGCGCTCCTCGGTATCTTTCATCAGCCGGTCGAGCTGGGCCACCCGCATGACCTTGTCCAGATCCTGGCGCTCAGGCGGGGTCACCGCCGAGTAGAACACTGCCGCCCGACCATCATCACTGCGGCTGTAGAGAACATTGTTGGCATCGCGCTCCCAACGTGCCCGCTCCTGGGCATCATCAAATACGTCAGGACGAGTCAGTACGTCCTCCACCTGGCCGCCGAACAGGGCAGTCAGGTCGCTGATGTGCTGCAGGCGCTGACTGACCAATTCGGCCTCCTGACCGGCTGAGGTTTGCAGGTCACTGAGCGCGGCCTGGCGCAGATGCTCGATCTGGGCATCGCGAATCGCTGCGTTGGTCAACAGGTAGGCTGCTACCAGCACCGTCTCGACAAGAATTAGAGGGATCAGGGCGCTTTGTACAAAGGCCCGCCACATCCACTTGCGCAAGCTGGTCGCTTTAGTCATTCCATGTCCACTTTTTTATCGAGTACCTTGACGGGTGTCAGTATGATGCCACCGGCCTCTGCTAGTATGGTCCAGTAATCAACGCCGGGACCGCGTCTATTGTGAATGATCTGAAGGTATTCTGGGATACTCTCAAACACTCTTTCCGCAATCTGCTGCCTATTGTGCTGGTGGTGGGATTGTTCCAGAGCCTGGTTATCGGTCAGGTACCCGATGGTCTGATCGGCATGCTGGTCGGTCTGCTGATCGTGGTGTTCGGTGTGGCGATTTTTCTTCAGGGCCTGGAACTGGGCATTTTCCCGGTCGGCAAGAACCTGTCCAATGCCTTCGCTCGCAAAGGTTCGCTGCCGCTGCTGATGATTTTCGGCTTTTCCCTGGGCTTTGCCGCCGTGATTGCCGAGCCGGCGCTGATCGCGGTTGCCAGTCAAGCCGAGCTGATCAGCGAAGGTCGCATCAATGCCCTTGTTCTGCGCGCCCTGGTCGCCACCTCGGTCGGGGCTGTGGTCGCGCTGGGGGTGTTGCGTACTCTGCTCGGCCACTCACTGCACTGGTACATGATCTGCGGCTACCTGCTGGTGGTGGCGGTGACCTTCTTCGCGCCGGAGGAAATCGTTGGGCTGGCCTATGACTCCGGTGGAGTCACTACCAACATTGTCACCGTGCCACTGATCGCTGCACTGGGTATCGGCCTGGCCTCCTCGATCAAGGGCCGCAACCCGCTGGTACACGGTTTTGGCCTGGTCGCACTGGCGGTGATGGTGCCGATGATCGTGGTCCAGCTATATGGCATCGCCGTATTCACCCTGTGGCCGGCCGACCCGAACGCTGCGCTGGATAGCCTGAACGGGCTGGCCAGCGAGGCAGAAAGCGTGCTCGCGCCGAGTGTCGGCAGCTATCTCCTGGGCATGCTCGGTGATCTGCTGCACATGCTCCGCGACGTGCTGCCGATCATCGCCGTGATTCTGTTCTTCCAATACGCGGTGATCCGCAAGCCAATCCCCTACCTGCGCCGGGTGAGCATCGGTTTCGCCATGGTGATTGTTGGCCTGTACGCGTTTGTGGTCGGCCTCAAGCTAGGGTTGTTCCCGGTCGGCCAGAGCATGGCCGAGCAACTGATGGCGCTGGATACTCTGGGCTATATCTATTTATTCGCCTTCTGCATCGGCTTCGCCACCACCATGGCCGAACCGGCCCTGATCGCCATCGGCGAGCAGGCCGAGGAGGCGGCCCATGGCCGGCTCAAGGGTAATCACATCCGCATTCTGGTGGCGCTTGGCGTGGCCATCGGGATCACGCTTGGGGTTCATCGGATCATCACTGGTGATTCGATCCACTATTACATCATGGGCGGCTATGCGCTGGTCATCATGCTGACGGCTCTGGCGCCCAAGTTCATCGTGCCACTGGCTTTCGATCTGGGCGGCGTGACCACTTCGGAGGTCACGGTGCCGCTGGTTACCGCGCTGGGCATCGGCCTGGCTTCACAAATCGAGGGCCGCAGCGTCCTCATTGATGGCTTCGGGCTGATCGCCTTCGCCTCGATCTTTCCTATAGTTACGGTGATGCTGTACGCCATTGCCATGGAACAGCTCAGCCGCTTTAGAGGAGCAACTGCATGAAATTCTCGGTACTGGTCGCCATGCTCGCCGAGGACCTGGAAGAACAGGCCATCGCCTCGGCCAAAGCCGCCGGCGCCGGCGGCGTCACCCTGCTCAACGGTCGCGGTTTGGGTGCCGAGCAGAAAAAATCGTTCTTCGGCCTGACCTATGAAGGCAGCCAGTCGGTCATGATCTTCGTGCTGGAGAAGAAGCTTTCACTACGAGTGATGAAGCAACTGGTCAAGGACCTTGATCTGAAAAACCATACCCGTGGGGTAGTGTTCACCTTGCCGATCGAGCATATCGCCGGCATCGCCCACCAGCAGATCGAACACTTCGAACAACTGATCAAAAACGAAATCTGACCCGGAGCCCGGCCCATGCTAGTCAAGGACATCATGAAGTCCAACGTCGTCACCATCTCCGCCCTGGCCACTGTGCGCGAGGCCATGCAGAAGATGCGCCAGCACGGCATCAAGTCGCTGGTGGTGGAAAAAGGCAATGAGCACGACGCCTATGGACTGATTACCTACACCGATATCCTCAAGACCATTGTCGCCGAAGAGGGTGACATCGACCTGCTCAACGTTTACGACATCTGCGCCAAGCCGGCACTGATTGTCTCACGCGAACTGGACGTGAAGTACGTGGCAAAGCTCATGGTCAACATGAGCCTGCCACGGATTCTGGTCACCAGCGCCAACGAACTGGTCGGGATCATCACCATGAACGACATTGTCGGGGCAATTCTGGAGATGGCCGACGGGGATTGCTGAAAACACTCAGAGGAAGGCCAGGCCCACCTGGAACAAACGTTCAACCCGGAGTACGTCACGTTTGTCGGCGACGAAGATGATCACATGATCACCAGACTCGACCTGGGTGCTGTCATGGGCAATCAGTACCTGCTCACCTCGTACTAGTGCGCCCACCGTGGCACTGGCAGGCAGCTCCAGTTCATCGATACGTCGCCCCACTACTTGCGAGCTGCCCTGATCACCATGCGCAACCGCCTCCAGTGCTTCGGCTGCACCACGGCGTAGTGAGTGCACAGCAACGACGTCGCCTCGTCGCACATGAGTCAGCAGCGCGCCGATGGTCGATTGCTGGGGTGAGATAGCAATATCGATCAGCCCACCCTGAACCAGGTCGACGTAGGCGGGGTTGTTGATCAGGGTGATTACGGTGCGCGCGCCCAGTCGTTTGGCCAGCATCGAGGCCATGACATTAGCCTCGTCATCATTGGTCAAGGCCAGGAACACATCGACCGATTCGATCCCCTCTTCTATCAGCAACTCGCGGTCTGAGGCATTGCCATGCAGTACCACACTGCGATCCAGGTGCTCGGACAACCACTGACAACGATTGCCATTGTGCTCAATCACCTTTACCCGGTAACTGGACTCCAGGCTGGCAGCCAGACGCGCACCAATGTTGCCGCCACCGGCGATCAGAATGCGTTTGTAGGGTTTATCCAGCCGCCGCCACTCGCTCATGACCTGACGCATGTCCTCCCGGGCAGCAATAAAGAACACCTCGTCGCCAGCTTCGATCTGCGTATCGCCGGTGGGCACCAGCGATCGTTCGCGGCGAAAAATGGCCGCCACCCGGCTATCGATATTGGGCATATGTTCGCGCAATGAGGCGATTCGCTGACCAACCAGCGCACCGCCCGGCTCTGCTCTGACCGCCATCATCTGGGCTCTGCCGTCAGCAAAGTCCAGCACTTGCAAGGCCCCCGGGTACTGGATCAAGCGTTTGAGATGGCGGGTAACCAACTCTTCTGGACTGATCAGCACATCCACCGGCACGGCGGCCTTGGCAAACAGAGCCTGCTCATGAACCAGGTAATCATGCTCGCGCACGCGGGCAATTTTTGTGGGGATGTTAAACAGGCTGTGCGCCACCTGGCAGGCAATCATGTTGATTTCATCTCTGCTGGTTACCGCCACCAGCATATCGGCATCTTCACCACCGGCCTGGGCCAGGGTTACCGGATGAGAGGCCGGGCCACACAAGGTGCGCAGATCAAGACGATCCTGCAGTATCCGCAGGCGCTGAATATCAGTGTCAACCACTGTGATATCGTTCGCTTCACCAGCCAGGTGTTCGGCCAGTGTGGCACCGACCTGACCAGCGCCAAGAATAATGATTCGCATGCGACTCTCCGTCGAAAGGCATGCCTTATTGTCTTGATGCTGCGCGTAAAAAAACCATGCCCGCTTTGCCGGGTGATAGTAAAAAAACCGTATACGCCGCCAAACGCATTCTCAGCCGATAAACCGATAACCGACCCCGGCCTCGGTTTCAATGTAACGTGGTGCGGTGGGATCATCATCCAGCTTGCTGCGCAGCCGGCCAATGAAAATCCTCAGGTAGTGGGTATCGTGACTGTGAAGCGGTCCCCAGATGTCCTTGAGCAACTGCTGCTGGGTGATGATGCGTCCGGGATGACTGATAAGACAGCGCAGAAGCTCGAACTCCTTGCGCGACAAGTGCACATCCTCATCACCCAGACGAACCCGGCGAGCTTGCAGGTCAACCTTAAGGTAGCCGTCGTCGAACCCGCTTGGGGGCACCTCGATATTGGCGAAAGTCCGCAGCACTGAACGGATTCTGGCCAACAGCTCATTGGCACCGAAAGGCTTCTCAACATAATCATTGGCGCCATTGTCCAACGCCTGAACCTTATCACGCTCACCGTTGCGTACCGACAGTACGATCAACGGCCCTAGATAAAACTCCCTGAGAGTTTTCAACAACTGCTGACCGTCCATGTCCGGCAAACCCAGGTCCATGATCAGCACATCGGGCTGATGCAGCGCAGCCTGCTCCAAGCCACGCCGGCCGTCCTCAGCCTCAAGTACCTGATAGCCCTGGGAACCCAGACAAATACTCAGAAAGCGGCGAATCTGCGGCTCGTCGTCAATCACCAAAACACGTGTCACCTCAATCCTCCACACTAGCCGGCACACCCGAGAGCGGCACACTCAAACGCATGGTGGTGCCCTGCCCCGGCGCGCTACTCAGCACCTGGGCAGACCCTCCGTGTGCAGCCAGAATGCTGCGACAGATTGCCAGCCCCAGCCCGGTTCCCGCCGCGTACTGGTCGCCATAGCTGAAGGTATGGAACATATCGAATACCCGCTCATGATCTGCGGCATCGATTCCGGGGCCAGCATCGCTAACATCGATATGCAACCATCCAGGCTCACTGCTCGCCTGTAGACGAATGACCGCTCCTGATGGCGAGAACCGAATGGCATTTTCCAACACATTGAACAATGCCTGCTCAATCAGGGCGGGATGCACATGCAGCAACGGTAGTTCCGCTGCCAGGCTCAGCTCCAAGTGCCTGTCTCCAAGCAGAGCCCGGCTGCGCTTGATCACCACGCTGACAATATCATCGACCCCGACCCAGTCACGGTCGAGGGTCAGCTCGCCGTGCCCCAGACGAGTCATGTCCAGCAGCTTCTGGATATAGCGATCCAGCCTCTGGGCCTCGCTCAGGGTATTGGCCAACAGCTCGGCGCGTTGCTCCGGACTCAGGGCCGCATGCAGGTCGATCAGACTCGAGACCGAGCCAATCATGGTTGCCAGTGGGGTGCGCAGGTCATGGGATATCGACGACAACAGTGCCGAGCGCAACTGTTCGCGCTCCTTGACCAGAGTTTCCTGACGCAAACGCTCGGCCAGCCGTACCCGCCCCCAGGCCAGGCGGGTCAGATCCAGCAAGGCTTCCAGCCGCTCGCGATCACGCGCCTTCAGAGCCGACTGAGCAGCCAGGCTGACCGCAAGGGCATTGCCCTGACCATCCTGAAAACCGATCAGAATACCCTGTTCATGCTGGCACCAGCCGATACCCCCGTCTCCATCTGGTAACCGGGTCGCATCGTCCTGCAGTCGGCAGGTCCACCCCAGACAGGCCTGAACCTGCTCCATAAATCGGTTAACCACCTCGTCGGCAGCCACACAGGATGACAGTGCCCGTGCACAATCCATCTGCCGGTTGCTCCAGCTCTGACTATCACGCAAGGCACTAAGCTGTTCATTGAGCCTAGCCGCCAGTTGTCCGCAAACCAACGCCACCATGACCAGCAACCCGGCGGTCAGGATATCTTCACGATGGAACATCTGCAGCGAGAAACGCGGCTCGGTGTGCCAGAAGTTGTACGCCAGGAAGCTTAACAGTGCACAGGCCAGGGCCGGCCGAACCCGGGTATAGATCGCCGTCAGCAACACGCCGGCTAAATAGATCAGGGCCAGATTGGCGCTGGGCAGCCAGTCGGCCAGAGGCCACGCCAACAGGCTGGCCAACAGAGGCACCAGCCAGGGCAGAACCAGTGCCGGCCAGCGTGGGTGCATGGGTGTCGGCATACCGCTGCCTCAGCCGCGCCAGAACATCGGCGTGAATAGCACCATCATCGTCAACAGCTCCAGTCGGCCTAACAACATACCGAAGCATAACAGCCATTTGGCGGTTGCCGGCAGGGGCTGGAAGTTGCCCGCAGGGCCAACGATATCGCCAAGTCCCGGACCGACATTGGTCAACGCCGTGGCAGCGGCACTCAGGCTGGTCACTAGATCCAGCCCGAGCAGCGCCAATAGCAGCGTCAGTACCGCCAGCGTGAGAAAAAACAGAAAGGAAAAGGCGACTGCCGACAGAATGATATCGTCCTGCACCGTTTTGCCGTTATAACGAGTTACGAATACGCCACTGGGGTGAACCAGTTTGCGGATCTGACTGCGCAGGAACAGGTAGCTAAGTTGAAAACGGAAAACCTTCATGCCGCCACTGGTTGACCCTGAACAACCACCAATGAACATCACCACAAAGAACAGCGCCACGCTGAAGGCGCCCCACTGGGTATAATCGGCAGAGGCATAGCCCGTAGTGGTGATCACGGAAACCAGATTGAAAGTGGCCTGGGTCAAGGCGCTGAACAATGGCAGCTCACCATTCAATACCAGAAAAGCGCTCAGCAGCAACGAAACCACTGCGACAACAGACAGCAGAGCCATTACCTGACTATTGCTCAACAGCGCTAACCGTGGGCGCTGGACAAAAGCGATGATCAGGGTAAACGGCAAAGCACCAAGCAGCATGAACACAATGGCGACCCACAACACCCGTTCGTCGAAACGTCCCATGGAGCGGTCATCGGTGGCGTAACCACCGGTCGACACTGTAGTCATGGCATGATTGATCGCATCAAACAGGTTCATGCCCGCCAGCCAATAGGCCAGCATGCAGGCCAGGCTGATGCACAGATAGATCGCCACCAGCAGCCTGGCCAGCGTCTGAATGCGTGGGATCGACTTGTCCGACCAGTCAGACGACTCAGTATGAAACAGGCGCATCCCGCCGACCCGCAAAAACGGCAGAATCGACACGGCCATACCGATCACGCCCAACCCACCCAGCCATTGCAGCATAGAGCGCCACAGCAGCAAGCTCGGCGGCAACTGCTCCAGCCCGGACAGCACTGTCGACCCAGTGGTAGTGATCCCCGATACCGCTTCGAAAACGGCATCGACAAAGCTCAGTTGGAAATGGCTAAAGAACAGCGGCAAGGCGCCCACCAGCGACATACCGAGCCAACTCAGACTGGTCAAAAGATACAACTGACGGGCTACCAGATGGAAGCGTGCCTGACGCCCCAACAACACCAAGGTCAGTCCAGCACCACCAGCAATCGCCGCTGAAATCAGGAACACTGACAGCTCCGGGTCGCCGCGCCAAAAGGCGAACAACGCCACACAGGACATTAGCCCGGTCATGATCAGGGTTAGGATGCCCACTACCAGCAGTACCGGGCGAAAGAAAGCAAACATCGACAGCCTCCTATGCTGTCCGAAAGCCTAAAGCCAAACCGCATAAACAAGCGATGTCCAAAACTGCAAGCGGCTGTAAATGTTGCGTAAATGATCGATCAGCACCATAAGTCAACCATGCGCTGTCGACCGTTGGTCGCATGCCGTGCACTGATTCGAAATGTTTCTGTTGCTACTGTTGGTGGGGCAATCCCATTAAGGTGTAGCGGTTGCCAATAACTCAGGGAGTGCGGGGTATGACGACTTACCATAGAAAAATGCTGCAATTGCCGCTGCCGGGCGTGTTGCTGGTTTGGCTGATGCTCTGGCTGGTAGCACCAGCACAGGCCGATAGTCCAGCGTTCAAGGACAGGGTGGCAGTGGTGACCGGCAGCAGTTATGGCCTGGGCCGGGAGTTGGCGCTACTGGGTGCCAGCGAGGGCATGAAGCTGGTTCTGGTCGATGTCCGCCCCGAGCCTTCGCAGCAGTTGGCCGAGCAGATTCGTAGTCAGGGTGGGCAGGCGCTGGTACTGGAGGTGGACTTGGCAGACCCGGAACAGCGTGCCGGGTTGATCGAGCGGGCGCGGGCCGAGTATGGCCAGGTCGACTTCCTGTTCAACAATGCTGGCTATTCCTATCTGGCTCGGCTGGATGAAATGGATATGGACAAGGCCCGGCACCAGATGGAAGTCAATTTCTGGGCCTACGCCGATCTGGCTCAGCAGGCGATCGCGGTCATGCGGGAGCAGGACGGCGGTACTATCCTGAACGTGTCATCGATTCTGGGCATGCGCCCGGCACCAGCCAATCTGGGGCATTACGCCGCGACCAAGCACGCACTGCACGGCTTGTTCCAGAGTGCCGCGCAAGAGTTGCAGGCTGACAATATCAAGATTTTCATTGCCGCTCCGGCCGGCATGCGCACCCATATCAGCCGGCACTCCACTGGCCCGCAGGCCAATCCCGAAGTAGACCGGGCCGCCGACTGGGAAGACCCGGCAATTGCGGCCCGCGATATCTTCGACATGATCCAGGGCGAGCAGGTGGTGTTCAATCCTGGCTATATTGGCCGGCAGTAACGCGAGGGTCAGGCCTCCCCGTCGGCCATCTCCAGAATCGCCCCGACAATGTCGTTCATGGTGATGATCCCGACCAGTTCGTTGGCGCTGCTGACCAGAATCCGTGGCAGGCTCATGTTGACCATGAGCTTTGCCACGTACTTCACGTCCAGTTCGCGTGAGACAATCAGTGCCGGCTTGGCGCAGATGTCGTAAACGTTGAGCAAGGAGATGGTGACGGCGTTGGACTTCATGATGTCCTTGACTAGCATGGGCCGGGCTCCGGGTCAGATTTCATTCTTGATCAATTGTTCGAACGCTTCGATCTGCTGGTAGGCGATGCCGGCGATGTGCTCGATCGGTAGGGTAAACACCACGACGAGCGGTAGTCAGCTCTTCTCAATAGTCGTTGACAATCAGCAAAACCTACCATACGGTAGGCTCATGGATACCAAAACCCAAATTCTCAGCACCGCCGCCGACCTGCTCCAGCGCCAGTCGCTCAACGGCTTCAGCCTGCAGGACATCGCCGACCGTGTAGGCATTCGCAAGGCCAGCCTGTTCCACCACTACCGGAACAAGGATGCCCTGGTGGCCGATGTAATCGACACCAGTATTCAGGCCCTGCGCCGCCACATTGAGGCCCAGCAGGGGCAACCGGCAGCTCGGCAGTTGGAGGCGTTTTTCGCCATCTACCTCAACAGTATCGGCCCGGGCCGGCGCCTGTGCCCGGTAGGCGGAGTACTGGGCGACTGGGACCACCTGGATCAGCAACTTCGTCAGCGCGCCCAGCGCCTGCTGGACTTGCAGCATGACTGGCTGACCGGGATTGCCCTGAGCGGTCAGTGCGCTGAAAACAGCGAACAGGCCGAGCATTGGGCTGAGCGGGTGCTGATGCTGGTCCAGGGCGGGTTGTTTCTGTCGCGGGTCAAGGGCAGCCCCCTGCCGATCGAGCAGGCCATCAGCGAAGTACGCCGCGAACTCAAACGTTGATCCATGAGTTGATCCGAAGCCCCTTGGGGGCTTTTTTAACCACCGCAAAACTACCAACTGGTAGGTAGTCAGGAGCAAAACCATGAACAGTATTCGCCTCAGTCGTAACGCCCGTCTGGGCATGGTCAAAACTCTTTCGGCCGTGTTTCCGGACTATTTTGGCGCCCTTGGTGCCCGCCAGTTCGTACGCCCGCGTCAGCGCCCGCAACCACGCCACTGGCATCAGGCTTTCGACGACTTCGAGCGATTGACCGAGTCCCTTGGCGAGCAGCAGATACCACTCTGGACCCGAGGCCAGGGGCCGGTGGTCCTGCTGGTCCATGGCTGGGAAGCTGATCACTACGCCATGGGCGGTTTCGTTCAACCATTACTGGACGCCGGTTACCAGGTTGCAGCCCTGGATCTGCCGGCCCACGGGCTGGCCAGCGGTCGCGAGGGGCCACTGCCATTGTTGGCCCAGGCCATCAGCCGGATCGGCCAGCGCCTGGGTCCGCTGCATGCGGTGATTGCCCACTCGGTCGGCGGCGCCAGCAGCGCCCTGGCCATGCAGGCCTATGGTCTGGAATCCCGCCGGCTGGTATTGATCGGCGCACCGCATGCGGTGCGTTATCAGGCCCAGGCCCAGGCCCGGATGCAGGGCCTGTCACAGCGAGCGATCAAACGCATGGAACAGCACATGCAGCAGGTACTGGGCGCTCCCCTCGAACAGTTTGAAGTACCAAGGGCCCTGGCCGGACTGGAGCAAACCGCGGTGATGCTGGTGCATGCCAAAGACGACCCGGTAGTACCGATCAGCGCGGCGCAAGCCAATGCCGCCAGTTGCTCTCCCAAGACCCTATGGCTGGAAAACGGCGGCCACAACCGCCCGTTGGGCGATCAGGTGGTGATCAGGGCAGTGATGAGCTTTCTCAAGACCAGCCCGCGCCGCAACCGCTATCCGGCCGGATTGCGTTACCATGCCGGACAGTTGCATGAACGTCAGGAGTCCCTGACCCGCCTGTCAGAACAAGGATAATCATTATGCGCGGCAACCCCATCCCGGCTTTGGCCCTGGCCACCTGCGCAGTCGGCACACAAACCTTCGTGTTTGCCGGCCTGCTGATCGAACTGGCTGCCGACCTCAGCATCAGCGTGGCCACAGCCGGTTACCTGGCCGTGGCCTATGCCATCACCTATGCCCTGACCGCACCGCTGATCGCCCTTAAGACCGGACGCCTGGAGCGGCGGCGGATGCTCTGGCTGGCGCTGCTCGGGTTGAGCCTGATCAATCTTCTGGCTGCACTGGCCGGCAGTTTCAGCGAACTGATCGGCCTGCGAATTCTGGCCGGGCTGGCGGCTACTCTGGTAATGCCGGTGGTGCCACCGATCATCGCTGCACTGCTGCCGGTGGAAAAACGCGGCCAGGCTCTGGCCATGGTGACCGGTGGCATGGTCCTGGCCTTCCTGCTCGGCATGCCGCTGGGCAGCCTGATCGGCCAATGGTTCGACTGGCGCGCGACCTTCCTGCTGGCCGCGGCGCTGTGTCTGGCCGCTGCGCTGACCAACCGCTTGAGCCTGCCGGTAGTGCAAAGCGAGGACGGTGCCGGCTGGCATCTGCTGGCCCACGGCTGGCAACCCGATATCCGCCGCCTGCTGCTGATGAGCCTGGCCGCTTTCAGCGCCACGTTCTGCGTAATCCCCTATATCGCCCCGGTCATGCAGAACATCGTCGGCAGCACCGAGCAGGTGGCGTTCTCGCAGATGCTGGTTGGCGTCGGCGCCCTGGTCGGCATCACCATCGCCGCCCGGCTTGGCAACGCCTCCAGCCCGAACCGGGTGCTGGTACGGATTTTCATGATCATCGCCATGACCCAGGCGTTGTACTCAGTCGCCATGCTGGTGTTCCCCGAGCAGGGGCTGGTCAGTTGGCTGAGCCTGGGGGCCGCTGTGTTGTTCGGCGCGGCCGCACTGTTCGCCCTGACACCGCTGGTTCAGGCCCAGTTGCTCGAGGCCGCACCGGGAGCGCGTCAGGTCACGGTCGCGTTGAACGGCTCAGTGATGTTTCTCGGCCAGGGTTTGGGGGCAGCACTGGGCGCCTGGGTCAGCCAGTTGCTCAGTCTGCAGCTACTCGGCCTGACCGGCATGCTGGTGGCGCTGCTCGGGGCGCTCTGTGCCTGGCAGTGGCAAATGTCGAGTGCCGGGCCGGCGCCCGAACTGGAGGAAAGCTGAGCGCACTGTTCAACTCGGCGGCTGCCAACGGGTGCTGGCAAAACGATTGAGCAGCCGGTCGAGCACAAACACCAGCATCAACGCCAGCGATACGGCCACAGCCAGCGAGCTGAAGCGATAGAGGTCGCTGAAGAACAGGTCATGCTGCGGTGTCACATATTGGCCAAACAGAATCGCCATGGTAGTCAAACCCGCGAAACCTGCCGCTGACTGACCGCCCTCCAGCATGTGATAGCGGGCGAACAGCAACAGGCCCAGCCACAGACCAAAGGCGGTGAACGGCAACACATCGAAATGGGTCATCAGCACAAACTGGATGATCAGTCCGGCATTGCAGCCTACCAACGTACCCAGTGCCCGGTTCCAGCCCGCCGGGCCGGCCCCACGCCAATTGAGTGGAAACAGTACCAAAATACTGGCGACTTGGGCCGACAGCGCGCTTTGCAGATCCAGCACCTGAAAAGCGATGAACGACAGGGTAGCCACCGTGGTGGCCAACAGCACCTCGTGCCGCCGGGTACTTGCCGACTTGACCGGCAGGACCCGGACCGGGCGTGATGCCACATCGGGAAAGATCCCATGCATCAACAGCGCAATCAGCAACGTCGAGAGCGTTGACATCGCTTGCGAGGCGACCATATCGCCAACATGGGCATCCGGGTAACTGGCAAAGTGCAGCATCATCGACAGATTGACGACGCTCATCGCTCCAAACAGGAAGTTCACCCCGCGGCTCATTTCCCGGAACAGCAACGCGAACAACCCGGCGACCAGCAGGATCATCGGTATCGGCTTGGCGCCGAACACGCCTTGCATCACCAGGACCACGCTGCTTACCAACAACAGGCTGGCGATGAACTGGCGTGCAACATGAGCCGTGAGCCTGGGCACCATGCCTAGCAGCAGGATCGGCGACACGGTAAAAAATGCGCCGTAATTCCAGCCCATCAACTTGCACAGCAAGAATCCCAGCATGCCGCCAAAGGCGATTCGCAGGCACTGACGCAGGTCGTTGCCATTGAGCCGGGTTTTGCTGATCTGCAGAATCGGGCGCATGGGTCGGCTGCGGGCTCAGTAGATGTAGTGCATCAAGCTGATGGCATGAATCTGCAGCTTGCCCAGCCAACGCGCCGGCCCACCAACCGGATGCAATTGCACTGTGGCTCGGGCCCCGGTAGGCAAAGCCGGCAGCGTCTGAGTATCGAGCAGTTGCAGATGCAGACGTTGCCGCTGGGCATTGCGCACCCAGCGATCAGTCACCTCCGGAGCCGCCAGGCGACCATCAGCAACGAGCTGACCGTCCAGAGTACCGGCATCTTTGGCACGCACACGGGCGCTGAAGATCTGCCCTGGATAGGCATCAAAGGTGACAGACGCCTGATCTCCGGCCTGCAAACGGCTGAGCGACTTTTCCCGGAAATCCGCGATGATGTCCATCTCATCGGTGACCAGAGCGGCCAATTCGTTACCAGCCCTGGCATAGGTGCCTTCACGCACTTGCAGGTTAGATACCACCCCAGCCGCCTCGGCCCGAACCTCGGTATAGCTCAGCTCCAGCCGGGCCTGTTCCAGAGCATTGCGCGCCTGCGCCTCGCGCAAGTTGTCTCCTCTGACGCTACCACGCTCCAGTTGCAGGCGTCGGACCTCTGCCTGGGCAGCAGTGACGGTCGCCTGGGCGGCCTGCATGCGCGAACGGGTCTGTTCGTACTGTTGCTGTGAGGCATGCTGACTACCCACCAGCGCTTGCAGTCGGCGAGTCTCGCTGGCCAGCTCAACAGCTTCAGCCTGAGCGGCATGCACCTGAGCCTGGGCCGCCTCAACGGCGGCATCGAGCTGGGCATTCTGCAATCGGGCGTCGGCCAGCCCCAGCTCGGCACGCTCAACAGCGAGTACGTAGGGGCGCGTATCAATCATGAACAGCAGTTCACCAGCCTCGACATGCTGGTTGTTACGCACCACCACCTGGGTGATCTGGCCGCTGACCTGCGGCGTCACACCAATCACAGGATGTATGACCCGTGATTGCGGAGTCAGCGGCATCCACAGATCGGCCAGCAGGAAATAGCTGAAAACCATAACAAAGGCCAGCAGCGACAGCTTTACCCAGCGGGCGAAACTCTGATCCGGGGTCATTGGTCAGCCTCCGCACACACCAGATAGCTGCGCACATTGTCCTCCATCTGCAGCAGCACCTGGGCAAAGGCATCCAACTGGGCGTCGGTCAGGCCTTGATAGATGGTCTGGCGCACAGCCTCAATATGCACCTCCAACTCGCAGACCTGCTGCCGCCCTGCCGGGGTGAACCACAGGCAATGGGCGCGACCGTCATTCGGGGAACGGCGGCGCTCGATCAGCCCCTGCTCCTGCAACTGATTGAGTGTGCGGGTAAGCGACGGCATTTCGATCGCCAGTTCACTGGCCAGTTGTTGCTGAGTGCAGCCTTCGCCCAATTTGTCGAGATGAGCCAACACCGCCCAGCGGGCCTCGGTAATCCCCAGCGGGGCTACCGCTTGGTTGATTGCCGAGCGCCATAGCCGATGGATGCGTCCCATGGCTGCGCCCATCGAAGGCTTGAGCGTGGCATGCAGAGATGGAGTGGACATACGGATCTCCGGCGGCCAGACCGCCATTAGTTAGCTTGCTAAGCTAAAGCATACCCTCAGCACACTTACTTAGCAAGCTAACAATAAATCCACTACCACTCTTTCAGTTAGCCTCCAACACCTGCTTGAGACTGGCCGCCAGCACAGGCGCCATGGCGATGGCATTGCTCGGATGGGCGATACAGTCGGTACTCCAGACCTCGCCAATCCCGGCGGCCCGGATCACGTCCAGGGCATCCTCGGCAAACAGCGCGTGGGTAACCGCCACGTCCACCGATACCGCACCGCCAGCCAATAATTGCTCCGCGGCCCGGGCCAGGGTATGCCCGGAACTGGCCACATCATCCATCAGCACCACCGCCCGCCCCTGCAGCGGGATATCCGGCAGCTGGATTTCAACCTGCCGATCACCGTGGCGGACCTTGCGACAGACGCCATAGTCGAAACCCTGGCGTCGGGCCGCACTTTCCACCCACTGGGCCGACTCGGCGTCAGGGCCAACCAGCAGCGGGTTGTCACGCCGCTCGGCAATTAATTCGGCCAGGCGCGGCGCACCCGACAGGGCAATGGCCTGCTCGCGGGGGATAGCCTGCTGTAAATGGCTGATCCGGTGCAGGTGTGGGTCGACCGTGATCACGGCGTCGAACAGCTCACCGAGAAAGCTGCCAACAATGGTCTGGCTGACGATTTCACCGGGATTGAAGGCGATGTCCTGGCGCATATAGGCCAGATAGGGCGCCACCAGCACCAGCCGGGCAATCCCGAGCTGACGGGCATGCCGGGCGATCAGCAGCAGCTCGACCAATTTGTCATTAGGTCGATCCAGGCTGCGATAAAGCACCAGAATATCAGGCAGCTCCTGGCCTTGGGTAAACGGCAAGGTAAGCCGCAGCTCCTGGTCAGGGAAGCGGTGGCTGATGACCTCGGCACAGGCCAGCCCGGCGGATTCAGCCAGGCGCCGGGCGGGCGCCTGCTCATCGGCAAAAAATAGCAGCAAGGTATCCATCAGAACTCCACATTCAAATCCACCAGATCCTCGGCCCGACCAATCATGAAGCCAGTAAAGCGTTCGCTGGCCTGGCGGGCGAATAGCAGTTCGGTCGGATAGGCCGCGTATACCCGGTACAGTGGCTGGTCACGCGCAACGCTGTCACCCAGCCGCACCAGCATATCGACTCCGGCCCCCTGGGCCCCGGGGGCCCCGGCCAGCCGGGCGATGCGCGCCAGTTGCAGGTTGTCGATCGCGATCACCACACCATCGGTCGCCGCCGTGACCTCAAAGCCCAGGGGAGCCAGAGGCGGCCGCTCGGGATCAAACAACTTTGCCCCCTGAGCCGCGATAATCGCCTGCATCTTCTCCAACGCCCGGCTAGAGCCGAGAATGTCGCGGGCAATGGCAAAGCCCTCACCGCCTCGCACATCGGGGTCGAACTCGAGCATCCTCCCGGCCAGACGCAAGGACTTCAGGCGCAAATCATCCGGTGCCTGCGGGTGATTGAGCAGCACCTGCATCACATCCCGCGCCTCCAGCACCGGACCGATGCCTCGACCAATCGGCTGCCGGCCATCGGTAATCACCACCTCCAGATGCAGCCCCATACGTCCGGCAACGAACTCGAACAGCTTGCGCAGGCGGCGCGCTTCCGGCATCGAGCGCACCTTGGCTGTCGGCCCAACCGGGATATCCAGCAGCAGATGAGTCGAGCCGGCCGACACCTTCTTCGACAGGATAGACGCGACCATCTGCCCGGGCGAATCGATCGACAACGGGCGCTCAACCGCAATCAGCACATCGTCGGCCGGCGACAAGTCGCTGGTACCACCCCAGGCCAGACAGCCGCGATGGGTATGCACCAGATCGCGCAGGTCATCGAACGGCAACTCGACATTAGCCAGCACTTCCATGGTGTCGGCGGTGCCGGCCGGCGAGGTGATCGCCCGCGACGAGGTCTTGGGGCACAGCATGCCGTGGGCGGCAACAATCGGCACCACCAGCATCGAAGTGCGGTTGCCGGGTATACCGCCAATGCAGTGTTTGTCGACCACCGGGTGCTCATGCCAGTCCAGACGACGACCAACCCGGCTCATGGCATCGCTGAGGTAGAACACTTCCTCACGGTCCAGTTCGCCCTGGTTGCAGGCCACCACAAAGGCGGTCAATTCAATCTTCGAGTAACGGTGGGCGGCGATGTCCTCGACAATGGCGCCAAAGTCCTTGCGACTCAGACGCTCACCCGCGATCTTGCGATGCAGGGCCGGAATCGAACGGGCCGGTTCGGCCTGCGAAACGCTGACCGCATAGCCTTCAGCCAAGCCCAACTGGGCGAAGGCATCCTCCGACAGGCCCAGTTGACCACAGTCAACGATATTGTCGTCATCCACCACATTGAGGCTGGCGAGAATCCGCCGGCCATTGCCGCGAACCTCAACCTTGGCCAGGGCCTGAAAACCCTCGGCACGATACAGCTCACACTCACGGTGCAGGTAGGCAACGTTCTCGCGGTAGGTGTCGATCCCGACACGACGCAAGCGCAGCGGCTGCGGGCTGTCACTGGTATTGGAAACCTGAGTCATGGCAACTCCTGTGTCTGTGCTTGAACTGTAACCGCCACCCTCAAACCACGCCAATGACCTCGATCAGTCGATCCACACATAAACCACATCATCGTCACAAACAGCCTGGCGACACTGCAGCGGTCAATCACTCAGGGAGGTGCGCCATGCAATCCAGATTCGGATGGTTATTCATTATCAGCCTGCTATTTACCCTGCCCCCGGCTCAGGCTCAGGAGTCGCGCACAGCGCTGCTTGATCAGGCCGGGACCGGGGTATTTCTACTGCGCAACGACAACCAGTCGGCCTGGGAACCAGCGCTGCTGCTTAATACCGAAATGGAAGTCACCATCAGCGGCCCGTTGGCTCGGGTAAGAATTCGCCAACGCTTCAGCAATCCCGGGCTGGCTTTTGCCGAAGGCTTGTATGTACTGCCCACGTCCGAGAATGCCGCAGTACACGGCATGCAACTGGAAATCGGCGAGCGCCGGATCATTGGCCAGATCAGGGAAAAACAGCAGGCGCGGCAGGCCTATGAGCAGGCCCGGGTCAGTGGCCAGCGCGCAGGTCTGGTCGAACAGCGTCGGCCCAACCTGTTCAGCACTTCGGTAGCCAATATCGAGGCCGGCCAGAGCATTGCCGTGACTCTGGAATACACCGAGCTGCTGGTTCCCGATGCCGGGCGCTTCAATCTGCGTCTGCCGTTGACCATGACCCCACGCTACACACCCGCCCCGCAACCGAGCGACAACCCCGCGCCCGTCGTGCCCCCGTACACTGCCGTGGAAGGCCCAATCGTTGAAGGCCTGTGGCGTGACGGGCCATCGCACCAGGCGCGCCTGGATATCTATCTGGACGCCGGCATGCCGCTAGACAGCATCCACAGCCCCAGCCACCAGCTCGACCATGACTATGATGGCCGTGGTTACCGGATTCAACTGGCCCACAACCCAGTGATCATGGACAGCGACTTTATCCTCGAATGGGCTCTGCCGGCCGATATTGGCAACCAGGCGGCGGTCTTCAGCGAAACCCTGGACGACGGCCACTACGCCCTGCTGATGCTGTCGCCAGCCGAGCGCCCGGTCAGTCACGTACGCCAGCCTCGTGAAGTGCTGCTGATCGTCGACACCTCCGGCTCGATGCAGGGTGAGCGGATGCGCCAGGCCCGTCAGAGCCTGCTGCATGTCCTGGACCGGCTGCAACCGGAAGACCGCTTCAATCTGTTCGAATTCAACCACCAGCACAGCCAGCTGTTCCGCCAGCCGGTGCCCGCAGATGCCACACACCTGGCCATGTCCCGCGACTGGGTCAACGCCCTGTACGCCTCAGGCGGCACCGAGATGCTGCCGGTCCTGCGCGATGCCCTGAGCCAACCCAGCGAGCCGGGCTACCTGCGCCAACTGATCTTCATCACCGACGGCTCGGTCAGCAATGAACAGGAAGTACTGACCATGATCCAGCGGCGACTGCACAATGCCCGGTTGTTCACCGTCGGTATTGGCGCTGCCCCCAACAGCTACCTGCTGCGCAAGGCCGCCGAGATTGGCCGCGGCCAGTTCACCCCAGTCAATGACCGCGACGGAGTGGCCAGCTCGATCAACCGGCTGTTCGAAAAACTCGAATCCCCCGTACTGACTGATCTGCGCCTCGAACTTGAAGACGGTATTCAGGCGCAAATCTGGCCCGAGCGGTTGCCTGATCTGTACGCAGGCCAACCGCTGGTGGTAGCGCTGAAACTCAACCGTCTGCCCGAGTCCATCACCCTGCACGGTCGCCAGCCAGAACCCTGGCAGCAGCAACTGTGGCTGCCCGAAGCACAGCAGAGCCCGGGTACGTCCAAGCTCTGGGCCCGCAGCAAGATCGAATCGCTGATGGACCGACTGGTTCAGGGTGCAGCCGAGTCCGAGGTACGTGAGGCGGTGCTTGAGGTTGCCCTGCAGCACCAGTTGATGAGCCGTTACACAAGCTTCATCGCTATCGAAGAAACTCCGGTGCGCAGCCCTGATGAGGAGTTGCTGAGCCAGCAGATCCCCAATCTGAACCCGGCCGATCATCACCTGTATCCGCAAACCTCGCTGGGTTTGCTGCGCCTGTGGTCACTGGCCCTGTTGCTGTTCGCTGCCGCGCTGGCTCTGCTGATCCGTCGCAGGCCCGCCCATGCGTAAGCTGCTGATCGCCAGCCTGCTGCTCGGCGCCCTGACGCTGAGCGGCCAGGCGCTGTGGCTGCAGGCCAAGGCCGAACTGGCGCAGTGGTTGATCGCTCGGGCCTGGCAACAACAACTGGCCGAGGGGGTTGCCGTCAAACCCTGGTCCTGGGCTGATACCTGGCCGGTCGCACGGCTGATCACACCCCAGGGTCAGGATCACTATGTACTCGCTGGCGTCAGCGGCCAGGCCCTGGCCTTCGGCCCCGGCCAACTCGACAACGGCGTGGCCCCCGGCCAACTGGGCACCCTGCTGCTGGCCGGGCATCAGGATAGTCACTTCGCCTTTTTGCAGCAGCTCAAGCCCGGTGAGATCGTGCAGATCGAAGCCACCGATGGCCGCCGCTACCGCTACCGCGTCGGCCAAAGCGCCGTGGTCGACAGCCGCCACCAGCAGATCGAACTACAACATGACCAGGCCGAGCTGCGCCTGGTCACCTGTTACCCATTTTCCGCTCTGACCAGCGGCGGCCCGTTACGCTATGTGGTCAGTGCCTGGCTGGAGCACGAATGATTGCGTCCAGCCCAGCATTGACGCCACAATCAGGGCCCGCAGTTCAGGAAGAGCAGCCCATGGGCGACAGGATTTTGATCATCGAGGACGAGCCGGCCATTGCCGATGCCCTGCTTTACGCCCTCGGCACTGAAGGTTTTGAGCCGCACTGGTGTGCGCTGGCCAGTGATGGCATGGCCTGGCTGCAACAGCAGCCGGTGGACCTGGTGGTACTGGATGTTGGCCTGCCGGATGAAAGCGGTTTCGAGTTGTGCCGCCGGATTCGCCGCTTCTCCAATGTACCGGTGATGTTCCTGACTGCTCGCAAGGAGGAAGTCGACCGTATCGTTGGACTGGAAATCGGTGCCGACGATTACGTGGTCAAGCCGTTCAGCCCGCGCGAGATTTCCGCCCGGGTACGCGCCATCCTGCGCCGCACCCGGGTGCAGCCCGAACCCGAGCCCAGCGCCGAGAGCAGCCTGTTCGAACACGACCCGGCTCGCCGGCGTATTCGCTACCACCAGCAGTGGCTGGAACTGACACGTTACGAATATCTGATTCTCGCCGCCCTGCTGCGTCACCCCGAACACGTACTCAGTCGCGAGCAGTTGATGGACGCCGCCTGGGATGACCCCGGCGCCAGCCTCGATCGGGTGATCGACACTCACATCAAGGGCATCAGGGTCAAACTGAAACAGATCCTGCCCGATATCGACCCGATCACCACCCATCGCGGCCTGGGCTACAGCCTTGATCCGCAGGCCCGGCAGCGCCGCGCATGAGCCTGAGTGTCCGCATTCTGGTCGCCTGGTTCGTGCTCGCCGGGCTGGCCACGCTGCTGTTTCTCAACAGCATCCTCAACCAGTTGCCCTCGTCGGTGCGCCAGGCCAGTGAAGAAGTCCTGGTCGACAGCGCCAACCTGCTGGCCGAAGCTGCTGGTCTGCACTGGGAGCAGGGCTTTGCCCAGGGCACACCGTTCGCCGAGGCCTTGCAGCGTTACCAGCAGCGCCCACTGGACGCACACATCTGGTCGCGGCAAAAGACCCGCACCGAACTGATCGTTTACCTTACCGACAGCCAGGGCCGGGTACTGCTGCATAGCGACCCGGCTCTGGTCGGCGAGGACTTCTCTAGCTGGCGTGACGTTGCCCTGACTCTGCGCGGTGAATACGGCGCACGCACCAGCCGGGCCGACCCCGAGGACGAAGCAACCACCTTCATGCATGTCGCAGCCCCGGTGTTCAATGCCGGCGAGCTGGTCGGGGTACTGACCCTGGCCCAGCCGACCGCCAGCCTGCAGCCCTTTATCACCCTGGCGCACGGCTACTTCTGGAAGCGCGGCGGTCTGATCCTGCTCGGTGCGCTGCTGCTGGGAGCGGCTCTGTCGATCTGGATTACCCGCTCAATCCGCCGTCTGGTCGAGTATGTCGAACGGGTACGCCACGGTGAACGTATCAGCGCGCCGCGGCTTGGCGAGCGCGAACTCGACCGCCTGGCTCGGGCTACCGAGGCAATGCGCGCGGAAATCGACGGCAAGGCCTATGTCGAGCAGTACGTGCATACCCTGACCCACGAGATGAAATCACCGCTCTCGGCGATCCGCGGCGCAGCCGAACTGCTGCAGGAAACCAATGTACCTGAGCAGGCCCGGCAGCGCTTTCTGAGCAACATCGACAGCGAATCACAACGTCTGCAACGACTGGTGGACCGGCTGCTGTCGCTGGCCAGTGTGGAGAAACGCCAGCACCTGGAGCACCCCGAACGCCTGGATCTGGCAGCACTTGCCGAACGCGAACTGGAGTCCAAGCGCCCGCAGATCGAACGCAAGCAGCTCACCCTGCACCAGCAGCAAACCGGGGATTGCCAACTCGAGGGCGAAGCCTTCCTGCTCGAACAGACCATCAGCAACCTGCTCGACAATGCCATCGAGTTCAGCCTGCCGGGCGGTCTGATCCTGTTGCAGTTGAGCGCGAATGAGCAGCAGGTTCGGCTGACAGTAAGCAACGACGGTCCGCCAGTGCCCGACTATGCCCTGGAGCGGGTTTTTGAACGCTTCTATTCACTGCCGCGTCCGGACGGGCAGCGCAAGAGTACCGGGCTGGGTCTGAGTTTTGTCAGGGAAGTGGCGCAACTGCATCAGGGCAAAATCAGCCTGCGCAATCGGCCCACGGGCGGGGTGGAAGTGGAGCTGGAACTGCCACGCCACCCGCCAGTCGGCGGGCGGCGTGCACAGGCTTAAGAGCCTTTAAATAAAGGACCGCTGAAAAACGTAGGCGAGGCAGGCAAGACAAGGCAAAAACAGCCGAAAAAGCGCAGTTTACGTGGTGTAAATGAGCATTTTGAGGCTGTTTTTAACGCCGTATTGTCAACGCAGCTAGTTTTTCAGGGGCTCCTTTAGCCTTCGTAGGCCTCAATCGGCGGACAGGCACAGAACAGGTTACGGTCGCCGTAGACGTTGTCGATCCGG